>OGFO01000013.1_pt1 | contig 237791 bp, 212 predicted proteins | sample 1570981 | NCBI WGS metagenome assembly OGFO01 (sample SAMEA2581955, study PRJEB24529) | metagenome | biome: Human gut stool | place: China | collected 2011
TGGCAGACCTTCGCGCTGAACGCCCGGTACGGTGAACACGGGCTGATGAAATTAGGAGCGGCACGGAGCCATCCCCGATACCTTATCAACCGGCGGCGGATAACCCGTCTGTTCAAACGACAACGAAAGGAAGAAAGACAATGAGGAATACATCGAAAATGACAACACTGGAAAACAGGTTCCCACTTTTAGCGGTGGAGCATGGCTGCATCATCTCAAAGGACGCCGACATCACGGTGGCTTTCGAGGTGGAACTACCGGAACTTTACACCGTGACGGGTGCGGAGTACGAGGCGATACACAGTTGCTGGTGCAAGGCTATCAAGGTGCTGCCGGACTACTCCGTCGTCCACAAACAGGACTGGTTCATCAAGGAACGCTACAAACCGGAGCTTCAGAAGGACGACATGAGCTTTTTAAGCCGCTCTTTCGAGCGTCACTTCAACGAGCGTCCGTACCTGAAACACACCTGCTACCTCTACCTGACCAAGACAACAAAGGAGCGTAACCGGATGCAGAGCAATTTCAGCACGCTGTGCCGGGGACATATCATCCCGAAGGAGCTGGACAGGGAAACCACGACCAAGTTCTTGGAAGCCTGCGAACAGTTCGAGCGCATCATGAACGACAGCGGGCTTGTCAGGCTGCGCCGCCTCTCCACCGATGAGATTGTGGGTACTGAGGGAAAGACGGGACTTATTGAACGCTACTTCTCGCTCATGCCGGAAGGTGACACCACCTTGCAGGACATCGAGCTTTCGGCAAGGGAGATGCGCATCGGCGACAACCGCCTGTGTCTGCACACCCTCTCCGACGCGGAAGACCTGCCGGGCAAGGTGGCTACCGACACCCGTTACGAGAAGCTCTCCACCGACCGGAGTGACTGCCGACTGTCATTCGCCTCCCCGGTGGGGCTTCTGCTCTCCTGCAACCATATCTACAACCAGTATGTGCTGATAGACAACAGTGAGGAAACCTTGCAGAAGTTCGAGAAGTCCGCCCGTAACATGCAGTCGCTATCTCGCTATTCAAGGAGCAACAGCATCAACCGCGAGTGGATAGACCAATACCTGAACGAAGCCCATTCCTACGGACTGACCTCGGTACGGGCACACTTCAACGTCATGGCGTGGAGCGACGATGCGGAGGAACTGAAGCATATCAAGAACGACGTGGGCAGCCAGTTGGCAAGCATGGAATGCGTGCCGCGCCACAACACCATCGACTGCCCGACACTCTACTGGGCGGCGATACCCGGCAATGCGGCGGACTTCCCGGCGGAAGAGAGTTTCCACACCTTCATCGAACAGGCGGTGTGCCTGTTCACAGAGGAAACCAACTACCGCAGCTCGCTCTCGCCCTTCGGCATCAAGATGGTGGACAGGCTCACGGGAAAACCGCTGCACCTTGACATCTCCGACCTGCCCATGAAGCGAGGTATCACGACCAACCGCAACAAGTTCGTGCTGGGTCCTTCGGGCAGCGGCAAGTCTTTCTTCATGAACCACCTCGTGCGCCAATATTATGAGCAAGGCGCACATGTGGTATTGGTGGACACGGGAAACTCCTATCAGGGCTTGTGCGGCATGATCCGACGCAAGACAGGCGGAGCGGACGGTGTGTATTTCACCTACACGGAAGATAAGCCCATCAGCTTCAACCCGTTCTACACCGACGATTACATCTTCGACGTGGAGAAGAAGGACAGCATCAAGACCCTGTTGCTGACGCTCTGGAAGTCGGAGGACGACAAGGTGACAAAGACGGAGAGCGGCGAGCTGGGCAGTGCCGTGAGTGCCTATATTGAGCGCATCCAATCCGACCGTAGCATCGTGCCGTCGTTCAACACCTTCTACGAGTATATGCGTGACGACTACCGCAAGGAACTGGCACAGCGTGACATCAAGGTGGAGAAGTCCGACTTCAACATCGACAACATGCTCACCACCATGCGGCAGTATTACCGGGGCGGGCGTTACGATTTCCTGCTCAACTCCACGGAGAACATCGACCTGCTCGGCAAGCGGTTCATCGTCTTCGAGATAGATTCGATTAAAGAAAACCGCGAACTGTTCCCCGTCGTGACCATCATCATCATGGAAGCCTTCATCAACAAGATGCGGCGGCTGAAAGGCGTGCGGAAACAGCTTATCGTGGAAGAGGCTTGGAAGGCCCTCTCATCGGCGAACATGGCTGAATATCTGCGCTATATGTATAAGACGGTCAGAAAATATTACGGCGAGGCAATCGTGGTGACGCAGGAGGTGGACGACATTATCAGTTCTCCGGTGGTCAAAGAGAGCATTATCAACAACTCGGATTGTAAAATCCTGCTTGACCAAAGGAAATATATGAACAAGTTCGACCAGATACAGGCGTTGCTCGGACTGACGGAAAAGGAGAAGTCGCAGATACTCTCCATCAACATGGCGAACAACCCTTCACGGCTCTACAAGGAGGTGTGGATAGGCTTGGGCGGCACGCAGTCGGCGGTCTATGCCACGGAGGTCAGCGCGGAAGAGTATCTGGCGTACACCACCGAGGAAACGGAAAAAGTGGAGGTTTACCGTCTGGCGGAGAAGCTGGGCGACGACATCGAAGCCGCCATCCGGCAGCTTGCCGAAAGGCGGAGAAACAAGGAATAACTAAAAAACAGAATGTATCAACCAAAAAAGAAAAACGCGTATGAATTTACCAAAAGTGAAAATGCTGCAAGTCAGCAAGTGCCTTATCGGATTGGCGGTCATGATGCTGCAATCCTGCGACGTGGCCGACAACCGCCGCGACATGCTGTGCGGGAACTGGGAGAGCGTGGAGGGAAAACCTGACGTGCTTATCTACAAGGAGGGCGAAGCCTACAAAGTGACGGTGTTCCGTCGTAGCGGTCTGCGCCGCAAGCTCAAGCCGGAAACCTATCTCTTGCAGGAGGAGAACGGCAACCTGTTCATGAACACCGGCTTCCGCATCGACGTGTCCTACAACGAGGCCACGGATGTGCTGACTTTCTCGCCAAACGGGGACTATGTGCGGGTGAAGCCGCAGCCGGGACATCCGACCGAAGAATAACAACCACTAAAATCCAAAGTAACATGAGAACAAGAATAACAATGATTATCTGCCTGTGCCTGCTTTTCGCGGGCAGGGCAAGCGCACAGTGGGTCGTAAGCGATCCGGGCAATCTAGCGCAGGGCATCATCAATGCCTCCAAAAACATCATCCATACCTCCAAGACCGCCACGAACATGGTGAGCAACTTTCAGGAGACGGTGAAAATCTATCAGCAGGGCAAGAAGTATTACGATGCCCTCAAATCGGTGAACAATCTGGTCAAGGACGCCCGCAAGGTGCAGCAGACCATCCTGATGGTGGGCGACATCACAGACATCTATGTGAACAGTTTCCAACGGATGCTCCGTGACGGGAATTTCAGACCCGAAGAGCTTTCCGCAATCGCTTTCGGCTACACGAAACTGCTGGAGGAAAGCAACGAAGTGTTGACGGAACTCAGGAACGTGGTGAACATCACCACGCTCTCCATGACCGACAAGGAGCGCATGGACGTGGTGGAACGCTGCCACTCGAAGATGAAGCGTTACCGCAACCTCGTGAGCTACTACACGAACAAGAACATCTCCGTGAGTTACCTGCGTGCGAAAAAGAAGAACGACCTCGACCGCATCATGGGGCTGTACGGGAACATGAACGAAAGATACTGGTAGCCTATGAAGTTCGACAACCTTCATCAGATTTTACGTTCACTTTATGAGCAGATGATGCCGCTGTGTGGGGACATGGCTGGTGTGGCGAAAGGCATCGCCGGGCTGGGTGCGCTGTTCTACGTCGCCTACCGGGTATGGCAGTCGCTGGCGAGAGCTGAACCGATAGACGTATTCCCGATGCTCCGTCCTTTTGCCATCGGTCTGTGCATCATGTTCTTCCCGACTGTGGTGCTGGGCACGATAAACAGCATCCTCTCACCCGTCGTACAGGGCACGGCAAAGATGCTGGAGGCGGAAACGCTGGACATGAACCGATACCGGGAGCAGAAGGACAAACTGGAATACGAGGCGATGGTACGCAACCCCGAAACCGCCTACCTCGTGTCCAACGAGGAATTTGACAAGCAACTGGAGGAACTCGGCTGGTCGCCCTCCGACATGGTGACGATGGCGGGAATGTATATCGACCGGGGAATGTACAACATGAAGAAGAGCATCCGCGACTTCTTCCGCGAGATACTCGAACTGCTGTTCCAAGCCGCCGCCCTCGTGATAGACACCGTCCGCACCTTCTTTCTCGTGGTGCTGGCGATTCTCGGTCCGATAGCCTTCGCCCTGTCGGTATGGGACGGTTTCCAAAACACGCTCACGCAGTGGATATGCCGCTATATACAGGTCTATCTGTGGCTACCGGTATCGGACATGTTCAGCACCATACTGGCGAAGATACAGGTTCTGATGCTGCAAAACGACATCGAGCGGATGCAGGCAGACCCGAACTTCTCGCTGGATTCGAGCGACGGGGTGTATATCGTATTCCTCTGCATCGGCATCATCGGCTACTTTACCATTCCCACCGTTGCGGGCTGGATTATCCAAGCCGGAGGCATGGGCGGTTACGGTCGCAACGTGAACCAGATGGCGGGACGAGCCGGAAGCATGGCGGGCAGCGTGGCGGGTGCAGCCGCAGGAAACGCAGTCGGACGTGTCGGCAAATTGCTGAAATAATCAATGTGCAATCATAAATTGGAAAATATAAATGGAATTCAAATCACTTAGAAACATCGAATCGTCGTTCAGGCAGATACGCCTGTTCGGTATCGTCTTCCTCTCGCTGTGCGCCGTGGTGACGGTGTGGAGCGTGTGGAACTCCTACCGTTTCGCAGAGAAGCAACGGGAGAAAATCTATGTGCTGGACAACGGCAAGAGCCTGATGCTCGCCTTGTCTCAGGATTTGTCGCAGAACCGCCCGGCGGAGGCACGGGAACATGTGCGCCGTTTCCACGAGATGTTCTTCACGCTATCACCTGAAAAAAGCGCGATTGAACACAACGTGAAACGTGCCTTGCTGCTGGCGGACAAGAGCGTGTACCACTATTATTCGGACTTCGCGGAGAAGGGGTACTACAACCGCATCATCGCCGGGAACATCAACCAAGTGCTGAAGGTGGACAGCGTGGTGTGCGACTTCAACGCCTATCCCTACCGTGCCGTGACCTACGCCACACAGAAAATCATCCGGCAGAGCAACGTCACCGAGCGCAGCCTCGTGACCACCTGCCGCCTGCTGAACGCATCGCGGTCGGATGACAACCCGAACGGTTTTACCATCGAGGGTTTCACCATCATTGAGAACAAGGATTTACAGACTATCAAACGGTAACAGGACATGAAAAGTATCAGAAAATCAATGTGGGGCATGTATTGGAAACTCCACGACAAACGGAAACGCTTGGCGGCAAGTCTCAAAGGGTATCTGGACGGCTTGCCGCCGGAAACACGCCGCCGCATCGTGCTGGGGATGTTCGCCGCCTTCGCGGTGCTTGCCCTTTACACCTTCGGCAGAGCCGTCTATGACATCGGCAGGAACGACGGCTCACATATGGAAACGGGACACGCCGGACGGGTGGAACTGCCGACCCCGGCGGAAACAGGCAATCACTTAACACCTTATTTATATGGAACAGACAAAGAATGAACCGACGAAAGAGAACAAAGCTGCTCCCGAAACGGGGAAACCGAAAAAGGAGCGCGAACCGCTGACAGAGGCGCAACGGCTGAAACGGCAGAAGATGATCGTGCTGCCCGCTATGGTGTTGGTGTTCATCGGGGCGATGTGGCTGATATTCGCCCCGTCCTCCGGCAAGGAGCAACCGCCGGGAACGGACGGATACAACACCGAGATGCCCGACGCTGACAAGGCGAACCGGCAGATTATCGGCGACAAGCTGAAAGCCTACGAGCATGGGGAGATGGAAGAGCGTCAGGAGAGCCGCAACCGTGCCATCGGGCAGCTGGGCGACATGTTCGACCGCGAGATAGCGGGAACGGAGAACGGAGTGGACTTCGACCTCGCCAATCCGGGCGGCAAGGAAGAAAGGGCAAAGCCAGCCACGCCGCAGACCATCCAGTCCTCCGCAGCCGCCTACCGTGACCTGAACGCCACGCTCGGAAACTTCTACGACCAGCCGAAAAACGACAATGCGGAGATGGACGAATTGTTGGAGCGCATCGCATCGCTGGAGTCGGAACTGGAAAGCGAGAGGGGCAAGGCTTCCTCTATGGACGAGCAGGTGGCTCTTATGGAGAAGTCCTACGAGCTGGCGGCAAAGTACATGGGCGGTCAGAACGGAGGACAGCCATCGGCGGAACAGAGGGCAGAGCCAACTACCGTGCAGAAAGGGAAGAAGAACAAGGCAATGCCTATCAGACAGGTGGAGCATCAAGTAGTTTCTTCACTCTCACAGCCTATGAGTAACGCGGAGTTTGTCGCCGCCTTATCGCAGGAACGCAACCGGGGTTTCAACACGGCTGTCGGCACGGCGGAGGTATTGGACAGGAACACCATACCGGCGTGCGTGCATGGGGCGCAGAGCGTGACGGACGGGCAGACGGTAAGGCTGCGCCTGCTGGAGCCTATGGCGGTGGCAGGCAGGACAATACCCCGGGGTGCGGTGGTGGTCGGCACGGGCAAGATACAGGGTGAGCGGCTCGACATCGAGATTACCTCGCTGGAATACGACGGCACGATTATCCCCGTGGAGCTTGCGGTCTATGACACGGACGGACAGCCCGGCATCTTCATCCCGAACTCGATGGAGATGAACGCCGTCCGGGAGGTCGCCGCCAACATGGGCGGCTCGCTGGGAAGCAGCATCAACATCTCCACCAATGCCGGGGCGCAGCTCGCCTCCGACTTGGGCAAGGGGCTGATACAAGGCACGAGCCAGTACATCGCCAAAAAGATGCGAACCGTCAAGGTGCATCTGAAAGCCGGGTACAGGGTCATGCTTTACCAAGAAAAATATTGAAAACAATAAAAATTACCACTAAAATCCAAAAGTAATGAGAAAAGTAATCATCATGTTTGCCCTCGCTATGGGCATCATAACTGCCAACGCGCAGGAGAATGTAACCGTTGAAACGACCAACGGAAGTGAACAACCGACCTTGACGAAGGAGGTCTATCCGCAGAAGGAGGCGGACGGCGACCTATATCACGGGCTGTCACGCAAGCTGACCTTCGACCGCATGATACCGCCGCACGGTCTGGAAGTGACCTACGACAAGACCGTCCACGTCATTTTTCCGGCGGAGGTGCGCTATGTCGATTTAGGCTCGCCCGACCTGATTGCCGGGAAAGCCGACGGAGCGGAGAACATCATCCGTGTGAAGGCTACCGTAAGGAATTTTCCCAACGAAACGAATATGTCCGTCATCACGGAGGACGGCAGTTTCTACACCTTCAACGTGAAGTACGCCGCCGAACCGCTGTTGCTCAACGTGGAGATGTGCGACTTCATCCATGACGGCAGCACGGTGAACCGCCCGAACAACGCGCAGGAAATCTATCTGAAAGAGCTGGGCAGCGAAAGCCCGATGCTGGTGCGCCTTATCATGAAGTCCATCCACAAACAGAACAAGCGCGAGGTGAAGCATATCGGCTGCAAGCGTTTCGGCATCCAATACCTGTTGAAAGGCATCTACACGCACAACGGCTTGCTTTATTTCCACACGGAGATAAAGAACCAGAGCAACGTGCCTTTCGATGTGGACTACATCACTTGGAAAATCGTGGACAAGAAGGTTGCGAAGCGTACTGCCGTGCAGGAGCAGATTATTCTGCCGCTCCGCGCGCAGAACTACGCCACCCTCGTGCCGGGCAAAAAGAGCGAGCGCACGGTCTTCACGATGGCGAAGTTCACCATCCCCGATGACAAGTGCCTCGTGGTGGAATTGAACGAGAAGAACGGCGGCCGTCACCAGTCCTTCGTGATTGAGAACGAGGATTTGGTACGCGCGGGTACCATCAACGAACTTCAAGTACGCTGACCATGAGAAAGTACATCGCAATAATCATCGCGTCGCTTGCCCTTTTTACAGGGCAGGCGCACGCCCAGCGGTGTCTGCCGAAGATGCAGGGCATCGAGGTGAGGGCGGACATGGCGGACGGCTTCAATCTCGGCGGCAAGGACGGCGGGTACAGCTTCGGGGCGGCTCTCTCCACCTACACGAAGAAGGGGAACAAGTGGGTGTTCGGTGGCGAATACCTGTTGAAGAACAATCCCTACAAGGACACCAAGATACCCGTGGCGCAGTTCACGGCGGAGGGCGGCTATTACTTCAAGATACTGTCGGACGCCCGAAAGATTGTTTTCGTCTATGCCGGGGCTTCGGCTCTCGCCGGATATGAGGCGGTAAATTGGGGGAAGAAGGTGCTGCATGACGGCTCCACGCTGCACGACCGGGACGCCTTCATCTACGGCGGTGCGCTGACGCTCGATGTGGAGTGTTACGTGGCAGACCGTATCGCCCTGCTTGCCAACCTGCGGGAGCGTTGCCTTTGGGGTGGCGACACACGGAAGTTCCACACGCAGTTCGGGGTCGGTATCAAGTTCATCATCAACTGACACGGGCATGGAAAGGACGGAAATAGATGCTGTCAGAAGGATGCCGCTTGCGGATTTTCTCGCACGGCTGGGGCATGAGCCTGTCAGAAGGAGCGGTAACGAGCTGTGGTATCTTGCCCCGTACAGGGGCGAGCGCACATCCTCTTTCCGTGTGAACGTGGCGAAACAGCTCTGGTACGACTTCGGTTTGGGCAAGGGCGGCGACATCTTCACGCTTGCCGGGGAGTTTCTGCAAAGCGATGACTTCATGAAGCAAGCGAAGTTCATAGCGGAAGCCGCCAATATGACGGTTGCCGGATGGGAAAAGCCCGTCTATCTCTCGAAGCCGACCGAATCCGTTTTTGAGGATGTGGAGGTCGCTCCGCTGCTCCGCTCACTGCTGACGGAGTATTTAGAGGAACGGGGCATCCCTTACGCCATCGCATCCCGTCACTGCTGCCGCTTGAACTACGGTGTGCGTGGGAAACGGTATTTTGCCGTTGGCTTTCCGAACATGGCAGGTGGCTATGAAGTCAGAAGCCGATATTTCAAGGGTTGCATACCTCCGAAGTCTGTATCACTGGTAAAGGCGAATGACATCCCGGCTGACGAGTGCCTCGTGTTCGAGGGCTTCATGGACTTTCTCTCTGCCGTGACGCTTGGTGTAACCGGTAACGCTGACTGTCTTGTGCTGAACTCAGTCGCCAACGTGGAGAAGGCGGCGGGATTGCTGGACGGATACGGGCGCATCGGCTGCTTCCTCGACCGTGACGAAGCCGGACGGCGGACGCTTGCCGCACTTACCATGCGATACGGGGAACGTGTCACCGACCGTTCCTCCCTCTATGACGGTTGCAAGGACTTGAACGAGTACCTGCAACTGACAACGAAAAAACAGAAAAACAACCATCTAAAAATCGAAGAACAATGAACATACTGAACAACAGAAACAAGAGAACATCAATATTCAAGGCAGTGGCGTTATGCCTGATAGCCGCCATGTCATTCACCCTCGTGTCATGTGACGATGACATGGACATCCAGCAGTCCTATCCCTTCACGGTGGAGGTCATGCCCGTGCCGAACAAGGTAGTAAAGGGGCAGACAGTGGAAATCCGCTGTGAACTGAAAAAGGAGGGCGACTTTTCGGGTACGCTCTATACCATCCGCTATTTCCAGTTCGAGGGGGAAGGCTCGCTCAAAATGGATAACGGCATCACCTTCCTGCCTAACGACCGCTACCTGCTGGAGAACGAAAAATTCCGCCTGTACTACACGGCGGCGGGTGATGAGGCGCATAATTTCATCGTGGTGGTGGAGGATAACTTTAGCAACTCCTACGAACTGGAATTTGACTTCAACAACAGGAATGTAAAGGACGACGATCTTACCATCGTTCCCATCGGCAACTTCAGCCCCTTGTTGAAATGATGCGTGTATTCATGACAATGCTCTGTTCACTTCTGACGGTCTGTTCTGTGTCCGCGCAGATCAGCCGCCAAGAGGGAACGGACGGGCAGGCGGCAATCTACCGACTGCCGCTTATGGAACGTGCTTTTTTATGCTGCCGCTACTTTGAAGGCTGGCACTCAGAAAAACACTACCCATACGTCGGTTGGGGTCACAAACTTTTGCCAAACGAGAAGTATTCGGCACGAACCATGACAAAACGGGATGCGGATGAACTTTTGCGGAAAGACCTGCGCAAATTTGTCGCCATGTTCCGTAAATTCGGGGTTGATTCGATTTTGCTTGGCACGTTAGCTTACAATGTGGGACCGGCGAAGCTGTTAGGCAGCAAAACAATCCCCAAAAGCACCTTAATCAAGAAGCTGGAAGCTGGTGACAGGAACATCTACCGTGAGTATATAGCCTTCTGCAACTACAAAGGAAAACGCCACGCCATGCTGCTCAAACGGAGAAAGGCGGAGTTTGCGCTGTTGTATATCCCATAAAAGGACTGACAAAACTGGCAAAAGACGTGCCATATTTAACTTGGCACGTCTTTTGCTCTATCACTTGATAGATTATCGTAGGATTTTCTCGTTAATTGACATCGTTGAGCCATTTTTGCCTATCGGTTTCCAAATAACACTTCAAGTTGTAAGTGTTGTGAGAGCAATACAAAACATAGTTATTAACCATAAAAAGTATAGCGAAATTATGAAGAAAGTATTTAGGAAAATTCAGAAAGGAACAACAAAAATGATTGAACGTATCAAATCGTTGGGGGAAATGGAGACGAAGCAGAAATGTGTAGTTCAACGGTTCGAGATTATCATTCCCCTCCACCAAAAAATAACGACCCAATATATAGCCTCCGCAAGTTTTACTTGCGGATTTTTTAGTTATCGCAGATTGGACAAAGGTTTCTTTGCTACTTTCTTTGTCCGCCATCATGCTCACTGAAAGAAAGTAGGGCGGCTCTCGCCGCCCCGCCACTCAAAAGCGTGTGTAAAGTCCCGTCACCATCGTGAACATTTCCTCCAGCATATCAAAATAGATACCCTCGTGTACGGCAATGTCCTTTGTCTTGCACTCAAAGGTCTTTTTGCTGAACGTCCTGCGGTAGAAGCGCATATTGTAGAGGTCTGCCCCTTCGTCATAGATGATGTCAAGGCGGTTGGCACTTGTTTTGTTCCTTGCAAGGCTCATCCGTAAGCCGTTGCCCATATCTATGAAATCACGGCTACCTGTCATGGCGGTGAAGCGTTTTCCGCCTATCTGCTGTAATATCGTCTTGGCTATCATATCTTTTGTTTTTAGGGTTTTAAGTATTGGCGGTGCGGACACCGCCATCCCGTTCAAAATTCTCGCATTTCGGAAATGGGGGTCTGCCGTTGTAGCCACTCTTTCACACATTCCATATTGTACTCGCTCGTGATGACTGCCGTATGGCTGTCGGTGGCGGTGAAACGTGTGCTTTCGTAATCATCTATCCACCCCTTGAGGGTGTCCGTTCCCCACGCTCCGGTATCGTCAAAGATACCGTCCAATGCCGTGATAGGTTCGCTGAACTTGACTATCAGCGTTTGATAGGTCGTGTTCATAGTCTGTCCTCCTTTCCCTTCTTTGCGTTCAGCCACTTGTCCCGTGCGGCTCGGCACTCGTCCAACGTGGGTTTGACACAAGAGAACAATTCTCTGTCTATGGGGTGGCGGTAGTCGTACTGCACAAGTGTCCGCCTGCGTCTTCCGATACCCGATTGGAAACGCTCGTATTTCTCCGTACCTGCTTCCGCGCAGGTGCTTACTCCGTTGATGGTCATTCGTGTTGTCATAATGTTGCTTTTTAGATGGTTAAAAATGTACTGACAGAACTCTGTTCTTCATCACCATTTCGGGGTTGCTTGTGTAGCGTTGGTGCAGGTAGAAATGGTGTGAGCCGAAGCCGTAAAGGAAAAACTTGTCAAGTTCGTGCTTCTCGGCAAACTCCTTTACGCTCTTTCTCAATTCCCCCTCACTCGTTGTGAGAGTGAGGAGGTTCACAAATTCAAGGAACATCGTGGGGATTGCATCATCCCACACACAAATCATACTTTCAATTCTTACTTCCATATCAATGTTGTTTTAGGGGTTATGCTATGCCGCTTTCATCCGCTCACGGATAAGGTTGGCGTTCTTGTTCACAAGGTCTATGATGCGCTCGTGATATTCGGTGTCCTGGTTGTGCTTGCCGTGGCACTGCACCACTTCGAGGGTTCGCAAGTCCACCTCTACGGTTTCAATAATCTCATCGCCAATCCTTGCCGATAGTATGAGGGTGTCGGCTTTCTTGTAGTATCCACTGCCAAACACGCAGATGCCCTGCGTCTTGCCCTCGTTGTAATACTCGTCTATGCTTTCAAGCACCTTGACGATTATTTCCTCGTCCGTGATTACCAAGCCGAAGAATTTGGATTTGTTGGCGATGAAATCCTCCGCATCTTTCTTTCGTTGGAGTTGTCGCTGTTGCTCACGCTCACGCCTTTCAATCTCCCAACGGCGTTGCTCTGCGGCTCTTTCCTTCTCGTGTATGGCTTCAATTTTTCGGGTTGCGTTGTCGTGTGCCGCCATGAAATCTTCGGGACAGATGTTCTTCGGGTTACGGAGGTCTTGACCGAGTTTTTTGAGCATACGCAGATAGTCGCACCACATTGAGAGGTTGTCTATCTGATACTTGTGACGCTTGGCAATCAGATATGATGCCCAACATTCATCGGCAGTACGGGTATTGAAAAGAAAGTGTTTCATGACCTCAATCTCACCGCCTTTCATAAGGGTTTCAATTCTTGGGTCTGAAAGCAAGGCTTTGAAAAGACGCACGGGGGAGATGCCGTGGAAATCGCCCTTGAAGCCGTTACGTCTGAGTTGGGGCAATATCCTCATCTTTGGATATGCACAGCTTCTTGCCACCACATCATCGTATAGGCTGTTGTGCGGTCTTACCTCCATATCGCTGCCTAATGCCCACACATCGCAATAGCAGAAAAGGAAGCCACGGAGCAACGCCATGTCCGTAACCTTGCCGTCGGGTGAAATCCAACGCTGCACGACCTCGTGGCAGTAGAAACGCATCGGTTCGCCTTTCCTGCTCTCGCATCTGACCTGCGCCACGCGGATTACCTGATACCCTTTGCAGGTGGTTATCACGCTGAAATTCTGCGTTTCCTTGTAGATGCGTCTGCGTGTGTCCTGCACTTTGAGTTCGGCATGGCATTTGGGGCAGGTGCAGCCTTCAAGGGTGTCGCATAGTCCGCTGTCGCTGTGCCACTCGTGACCGCAGTCGGAACAGGTGATGTTCCCTTTCTTGGTGCGGTAGCCGATATGCTCAACGCAGTGGCGGTATGCCCAATCTATTTGTGTCGCTGATATGGGGCGAAGGTTGGCGGAAAGTCTTGCCACCTCTTTCTGTATCTTGGTCTTCGGTTTCATAAGCCTAAATCAAATAATGAGGGTTGGGGTTGGTTTTCTTTTCTCGCTGACGGTCTGTGGCGGTTCTGCAACTTGCGGAGTTCCTCCTCTTGGTATTTGCGGACAGCGTTCTGACGTGCCTCCGCCTTTTCCTCTGCCGTGAGTTTCACAACGTGGTTCACAACCACTTGGCAGTCCATCGGTTTGCCCACCTCTATCTCGTTTTCCTCATAGTAGTGGATGGCTTGCCCGAATATCTCTCCGTCCGTGAAACCGTTGCAACCGCTTTTCTGCACATAGTTCAGAATGTGGGTCACGCACTCGTCCATGTTCTTGGCAGGGTTGCGGTACTTCTTTGCAAATAGCGCATCTTCCTCCGCACGCTGTTCCAAGTACATATATATCGTTCTCTTGAAATGGTCTGTTCCTTTCATATCGCTGTCATTTTTAGATTATCTGTTTCAGTATCTCTCTCCAATAGGTCGGCTCTACCTCGCTGAGAAGGAAGTCCATGAAATCCCTCCGTGCGTCCTTGTTCAGTTCGTGGTACAATCTTCGGAAAGTTTCAAAATTGCCGTTGATGTACGTTTCCACCATATACACGAAGATGTTGTCCACCTCGTAATATCTGCACTGCTGCGCTGCCGTCTTGCTGTTTCTTTTTGCCATGTCGGTAAGGGTTAAAGGGTGAATAACCAAAGGATGAAGCCAAAGAAGGCAATGGTGGAAAGGATAGCCACGATTACACCTATCGCCACTCGGAACACTCCGTTTACAATCTCTCTGATGATGCCCCAAAGGATGCCGAACACCCCGAAGGCGGTGCGCATCATCAAGCCGCATATCGCCAACCCGATGTGTTGCGCCATTTGTCTGAAATTTGCCGTTGCCGTCATATCTTCGCTGTTTTTGATTTTTTTGTTTTTAATGCGGATTCAAGAGCTGAGGGAGTTGAGTTTCAAACTATCTTATCTGCCTCTCGTTTATCCGACATTTTTTTTATGCGTCTTTCTGTCGCATCGGTCGTTTTCGTTTCGGGTGCTTGAAAAGGTAGGGATTAGGGAATGCAAGGTTTTTCGGTCAAAATACTACCCGCAGGGCTGGAGATTTTTACCGAAAACAGGAGGCTTGACCTTGCTTTCCCGTCCAATCCCGGAATTACCTTTGCGCCCAGAACGAAAATGACTGACTGATGCGGCTTACTGAAAGGCGCAAAATGGAGGTAAACGAAAACAGAGGCAGATTGTGTAGAAAAAAACTTCAGGGGAAAATCCGTAAAAAAAAGAATCACCAAAAGGAAAAAGACATCACCGGAAGCGTGAAAAGGGCAAACCACAACAAAGGAAGTATGATTGTTTCCGATCCGACGGAACTTGTTCAGCCGGGTGGCAACAATCATTCTTCCCGGTTTGTCCGGCTGTGTGTGGGCGCCTGTTTCATTCATGGGGCAGGCTGACACACTCTGCATTCACTTTCCGCTTCCGGCAAAAGAGACAGCGAAAAAAGAAAAATCATTTGAAAACCCGTAAAAGCACCTCTTGGCATAGGCGCAAAAGAAAGGGGCATTGCTTCATCTGTCTAAACATCGTTTAGGCGTGAGGCAATGCCCTTTTCTCCAGCTATGCGGTAGTCGGCACACGTTTGTTCCAAACTCGTTTTGGGCAATGGTGTGCCGACGGACAATACCGCTTTTACGGAAAATTCTTATGAATGAGGGGATAAAAAACGGGAGTTTATATCAAAATCTCGAATTAAATAGCTACTTTTGCATACGAAGAGTTCTTTGAAGGTTACGCAACGCGCAGAAGGATAATGCAGTAGATAACTAACTAAATCGTAACCTATTACTATCAAGAGCAATTAACCTACGCTCATTTCCAATAAATTACACTCTTTTCGTAACTTCATAATGCAAAAATACAAAATTTATCAAGAATATGATAACAAGCATCTCCTAACTTTGGGTTTCCGGCTGTTTTTGACGATAGAATCCTACTACACATAAAAATAATGAGAAAGGTTAAGAACAACATGAAAAGCAGGGATATGTACAAAGGACTGCACCTTTTTATTTGTACGGTGCAATCCTTTGTATGTATCTTTAACAAAAGGGTATGCCAAAACTAAAATTTGCTTGCTGTTTTTTGTTCTTTTTCCGTGAAATCCGTGTCTAAAAGTATTTTGAACACCCTCTATCTCAGGGAACCGGCGTCTGGAACAGGAACGTGAAAGAAGGACTGTCTTTCAAATCCTTTACGGCATCTCCCGCATAGACTTCTCCGTTGGTCAGCGAGAGTTTCTTGACCTTGGCTTGGGGGCTGAAATCCATCTTCTTCAAATCGAGCCAGAAGAGGTTGGGAGTAAGGGTGGATTCAAAGTAATATACCTTATCTTTCTGATTGGCTACTGAGCGCCAGCGCGTGGAGGAGATGTGAGGCTTGTCGGGCGTAGTGATTCCGAACGGTACGGATACGTTACGCATCACACTCAATACGCCGGGGACTGCAATCGCCGCGTCTGCTGTCTGCGGAATGGCATGAATGTAGAATGACGCGCGTACAAAACGGTCGCTGGAGCGGTTGGTTCCGGGCAGCATCTGCAATCCGCCGACTTCCTTCCAATAGTCGTTGACGGCCAATTGGTACTCGTATCTGGGCGAGTTGGTCATCACCCGGTATTCCTTGCCTTCGTGGATGCTTAGTTTCCCGTCCAGATATTCCAGGATAGCGGTATTCCCCGTTTCGTCCGTAATAGCCAGATGAAGGGTGGAAGCCGAGCCGTTGGGCATTCGGGGAGCGTCGATGCGGAAAGTCTCCTTCTTCAGTTCGTCCACGGCTTCGCGCACGGTGGCGAAGTTGTCGAGCACATACTGCGTCCAGATGCTGATGCCCATTACGGGGCGGGTGTCTCCGGGGCGGTCGTATACGGACTCCGGCAGGAACAGCAGTCCGGCCACCAGTCCTTTCTCGTTCATGCCATCGCACGTACCTATATCATAGCCCGTGGCAATGACGCTGCCGTACTTTGAAGTCCATTTCACTGTTTCGCCTTTATTGTAGCCGGCCCGTTGTATTCCTCGCGGAAACACGTAGATGTTGCTCATGATGTCCTCTTTCCAGTCCATCGTACGGCCTGTGATAACCAGATTCTCCGGTCCGATGTAAGTGGCGCGCGTGCATGCGTCCGCTTGCTGTATGGCTACTGAAAACAGGGCAGCCAAGGCTGTCAGCGCTACCGTTCCTCTTTTTTTATTCATAATCTTGTTTGTTAAGTGGGTTATATGCAAAGAGTAACAAATGCGGCGTCAAACAGTTTGATACAGGCTGGCTTTTTAGCTTCTATTCCGTTTTTTCTTTCAGCAGTTCTTCCATTTTCAGTACTTCGTCGCGGTATTGTGCGGCTTCGATGAAGTCGAGTTTCTTGGCAGCTTCCTGCATCAGTTTCCTGGTGCGCTCGATGCTCTTTTCGAGTTGGGCGCGGCTCATGTACCGGACAATCGGGTCTGCGGCAACCGTGGTGCTGCTCTCTTGTTCCACATAGGGACGGGGCGCGGTTGCCGGGGATTTTTCCTTGCCGGTTCCACCTTCGGCAAATCCTTCCGTGCCGGCAAATACGTTGAGGTTCTTTGCTTTCCTGATTTGCTGAGGGGTGATGCCGTGCTCCTCGTTATATTTCAACTGTTTCTCGCGGCGGCGGTTGGTTTCGTCGATGGTGAGCTGCATGCTTTCCGTTATCTTGTCGGCATACATGATAACCATACCGTTGACGTTACGGGCGGCGCGTCCCGCCGTCTGTGTCAGCGAGCGGTGGGAGCGGAGAAATCCCTCCTTGTCGGCATCCAGAATAGCCACAAGAGACACTTCCGGCAAGTCCAGCCCCTCACGTAGAAGGTTGACGCCGACAAGTACATCGTACTCGCCTTCGCGCAAGTCGCTCATAATCTTTACACGTTCCAGCGTGTCTACGTCGCTGTGTATGTAGTTGCACTTTACGCTGTTGTTGAGCAGATACTCCGTCAGCTCTTCCGCCATGCGCTTGGTCAGCGTGGTGACGAGGGTGCGCTCGTTGCGTTCGATGCGCAACTGGATTTCTTCCATCAGGTCGTCTATCTGGTTGTGGCTGGGACGCACTTCGATAATGGGGTCCAGCAAACCGGTGGGACGGATTACCTGCTCCACAACGATGCCTTCGGATTGCATCAGCTCGTAGTCGGCAGGGGTGGCGCTGACGTATATCACCTGCTTTGCCATCGACTCGAATTCCTCGAACTTCAGCGGGCGGTTGTCCATTGCGGCGGGAAGCCGGAAACCGTATTCCACCAGGTTTGTCTTCCGGGCACGGTCGCCGCCGTACATGGCGCGTATCTGCGGAACGCTGACGTGACTTTCGTCAATGACGATAAGAAAATCATCGGGAAAGAAATCCAGCAGACAGTAGGGTCGCGTACCCGCCGCACGCCCGTCGAAATAGCGCGAATAGTTTTCTATGCCCGAGCAGTGACCCAGTTCGCGCAGCATCTCCATGTCGTAGGTAACGCGCTCCTGCAGACGCTTTGCCTCGAAAGGACGGCCTTCGCTCTCGAACCACTGCACCTGCTTGTGCAAGTCGTCCTCTATCTCGTGGATGGCGCGCAGGGTGGCTTCTTTGGTAGTCATGAAGAGGTTGGCGGGGTATATCTTGTAAGCATCGAAACGGGCGATTGTAACACCGCTCACGGGGTCTACCTCTTCGATGCTGTCCACCTCGTCTCCCCAGAAAACGATGCGCAGAAGGTTGTCGGCGTATGCAAGGTAGATGTCTACAGTATCGCCCTTTACACGGAAGTTGCCGCGGTTCAGGTCGATGTCGTTGCGGACGTAGAGGCTGTCTACAAGACGGCGCAGGAATACGTTGCGGCTGTAGGTTTTTCCCTGCTGCACTTCGATTACGTTGTTATAGAAATCCGCCGGATTTCCCATACCGTAGATGCACGATACGGAAGATACCACCACCACGTCCTTGCGTCCGGAAAGCAGGGCGGAAGTGGCGGCAAGCCGCAGCTTGTCTATTTCGTCGTTGATGGCGAGGTCCTTTTCTATATAGGTGTCCGAAGAGGGCAGGTAGGCTTCGGGCTGGTAATAGTCGTAATAGGATACGTAATATTCCACCGCGTTGTTCGGGAAGAATCCCTTGAACTCGCTGTAGAGTTGTGCCGCCAGCGTCTTGTTGTGGCTCAATATGAGCGTAGGCTTGTTGATGTTGGCTATGACGTTGGCAATGGTGAATGTCTTTCCGGAGCCGGTCACGCCCAGCAAGGTCTGTGCGGGAACTCCCTCAAGCACTCCTTCGGTGAGCTGTGCGATCGCTTCCGGCTGGTCGCCGGTGGGGCGGTAGGCGGATGTTAACTCGAATTTATTCATTTCATCAGGATTGTCGGGCAAAGATAGGAAAGGTATGAAAATAAAGCAACTTAATGGCTCTAAAAACGTCAGTCTCATTCCCGATATCATTGCAGAAGAACTCGGCAGACTGAAAAGAATGTAAATATATCATATCTTTTTCTACTCCTTGATGAATGTTGAAGTTTTTGTGCTGAAAATTTGCAAATCAGTAAGTAAAACATAACTTTGCGGTATCAATTTAACAATAACCATTAATGTAATACAACAAAAACATGATTTGGAACGAGAGTATCGAATGCATGGACCGCGAAAGTCTTCGTAAAATCCAGGGCATTCGTCTTAAAAAGACAGTGGAGCGTGTGTATCATGACACTCCTTTCTATCGCAGGAAAATGCAGGAACTGGGCATTACCCCCGATGACATCAACAGCATCGATGATATCGTGAAACTTCCTTTTACCACCAAATACGACCTTCGCGACAATTATCCTTTCGGGCTTTGTGCCGTTCCCATGAGTCAGATAGTTCGTATTCACGCATCTTCCGGAACAACGGGGAAACCTACCGTGGTGGGGTATACGCGTAAAGACCTGTCGGTATGGTCGGAATGCCTCTCGCGTGCTTTTACGGCATACGGTGCGGGCAGCTCGGACATTTTCCAGATATCCTACGGATACGGACTCTTTACCGGCGGACTGGGTGCGCATGCCGGTGCCGAGAATATCGGCGCATCCGTCATTCCGATGTCCAGCGGCAATACGGAGAAACAGATTACACTGATGCACGATTTCGGTTCGACGGTGCTTTGCTGCACGCCCTCTTATGCGTTGTATCTGGCGGATGCCATTAAGGACTCCGGTTTCCCGCGCGAGGAGTTCAAGCTGAAGTTCGGTGCATTCGGTGCAGAGCCGTGGACGGAGAATATGCGCCGCGACATCGAGGCGAAGTTGGGAATAAAGGCTTATGATATTTACGGGCTGAGCGAAATAGCAGGCCCCGGCGTGGGGTACGAGTGCGAATGCCAGCATGGGACGCACCTCAACGAAGACCATTATTTCCCCGAAATAGTAGACCCGAACACTCTTGAACCGGTTGCTCCGGGCGAGACGGGCGAACTGGTGTTTACCCACCTCACCAAAGAAGGCATGCCGCTGCTGCGATACCGCACCAAAGACCTTACCGCCCTGCATTACGACAAATGTCCCTGCGGCCGTATACTGGTGCGTATGGATCGTATTCTCGGACGTAGCGATGATATGCTCATCATTCGTGGCGTGAATGTATTCCCCACGCAGATTGAATCCGTCATTCTCGAAATGCCCGAATTCGAACCGCATTACCTGTTGCTCGTCGACCGTAAGAATAATACGGATACCATGGAACTGCAAGTGGAAGTCCGTCCGGAATACTACTCGGATGAAATCAACAAGATGCTGGCTTTGAAGAAAAAGCTTACCGCACGCCTGCAAAGCGTACTGGGCCTGGGCGTGGATGTCCGCCTGGTAGAGCCGCGCAGCATCGAGCGCAGCGTAGGTAAAGCGAAGCGCGTAATCGACAATCGTAAATTGTAAATCGTAAAATAGTAAACTTATGGTAGCAAAACAACTTTCTATTTTTTTGGAAAACAAGTCCGGTCGCCTTACGGAAGTGACGGAAGTTCTTGCCAAAGAGGGTGTCAATCTCTCTGCACTCTGTATAGCCGAGAATGCCGATTTCGGTATTCTTCGCGGCATCGTTTCCGAACCTGATAAGGCGTATAAGGCATTGAAGGATAATCATTTTGCCGTCAATGTGACCGATGTGGTGGGAATCAGTTGTCCCAACATTCCGGGTTCATTGGCAAAGGTGCTCCGTTGCCTGTCTGATGAAGGCGTGTTCATCGAATATATGTACTCCTTTGCCAACGGACAGACTGCCAATGTCATTATCCGTCCCAACGATATGGAAAACTGTATCCGGGTATTGACGGAGAAAAAGGTGGACTTGCTGGCTGCGAGCGACTTGTATAAACTGTAAAAAAAGGACAGTATGAAGGTTATGAAAGGGAGTGTGCCAAAGTAGGGATACCCCATTCATCTTTGTTTTTGAAAAATTAAGGTGCGTATCTTTGTTTAATTCGATGCGAACCTCTATCTTTGCACATTATTTGAATAAAAGTAATGAAGAAGAATGTCCTTATAACTTTGCTTGCAGCACTGCTGCTCTCCTCATGCGGAGAATACAACAAGTTGCTGAAAAGCACAGACTACGAATACAAGTATGAAGCGGCAAAGAATTACTTCGCAAAAGGCCAGTACAGTCGTGCTGCCACGTTGCTGAACGAGTTGATTGCCATTCTTAAAGGTACTGATAAAGCGGAAGAGTCTCTTTACATGCTGGGTATGAGCTATTATAACCAGAAAGATTATCAGACTGCCGCGCAGACATTTACCCAATACTATAATGTGTACCCGCGCGGTACGTTTACCGAACTGGCGCGTTTCCATGCCGGAAAAGCATTGTTCCTGGATACGCCGGAACCCCGTTTGGACCAGTCCGGTACATACAGTGCGATTCAGCAACTGCAAATGTTCCTTGAATATTTTCCTGACAGCTCGAAGAAAGACGAGGCCCAAAGCATGATATTCGCTTTGCAGGACAAACTGGTTATGAAAGAATATCTCTCTGCCAAGCTCTATTATAATTTGGGAAATTATTTGGGAAATAATTATGAGTCTTGCGTTATCACTGCACAGAACGCATTAAAGGATTACCCTTACACCAATATGCGTGAAGATTTGTCCATCCTTATCCTGCGCGCCAAATACGAAATGGCGGTGTATAGTGTGGAAGACAAGCGTGCGGAACGTTATCGTGAAGCGGTAGACGAATATTACGCCTTTAAGAACGAGTTTCCCGAAAGCAAATACATGAAAGATGCCGACCGCATCTTCAAGGAAGCGCAGAAGATTTTGAAGGACTGACAGGAAGTGAAACAATTGTTGTAGAATAAAATTAATTTAGATAGAAATTTATGGATTACAGAAAGACAAATGCTCCTACTACTACGGTGACTCGTGATATGATGGAGTTGTGTGAGGATACCGGTAATGTATATGAATCAGTAGCGATTATTGGTAAGCGTGCCAATCAGATCAGTGTTGAAATCAAGAATGACCTTTCCAAGAAGCTGGCCGAGTTTGCTTCTTACAACGATAATCTTGAGGAGGTATTCGAGAATCGCGAACAGATTGAGATTTCCCGTTATTATGAGAAGTTGCCGAAACCGACATTGATTGCCACTCAGGAATATCTTGAAGGTAAGGTATATTATCGTAATCCTTCCAAGGAAAAAGAGAAATTGCAGTAATGATACAGCGTATTCAATCCGTTTATTTGTTATTGGTGGCTATCCTGCTGGTTGTGGCTCTTTGCTTGCCGGTGGGACAGTTTATCGGTCCGGATGGGATAGCGGCTCATGTATTCAAGCCGTTGGGCGTGACTTTGGCCGATGGAAACTTCCAGTCTACATGGGGGTTGTTCGGCATTCTGCTGTTGAGTGCGATTATTGCATTATGCACCATATTCCTGTTTCGTAACCGTATGTTGCAGGTTCGTATGACGGTGTTCGGCAGTCTTTTGCTGATAGGTTATTACATTGCTTTCTTCGCGTTTATGTTTATCCTGAAAAACGATTTGAATGCAATGGCCTTCCAGTTGGGATGGGCTTTATGCCTGCCTGCCGTATGTATCATACTGAATTATCTGGCTTTCCGCGCTATCTATCGCGATGAGCTGATGGTGAAAGCTGCGGACAGATTGAGATAAAGAGAAAAGGTCTGTCCAGATAAGACAGACAGTCCGGTATAAAAAGCGGGGCGAGTGTTACATTCAACACTCGCCCCGCTTTTTATATCTCTGTATCCGGATTATACCGTTATTTTCTTTATTTCTTTAAATCGAACAAATAAGTGATTTTTGCGGTGATGACTCCGTGTGCCGAACGGGAAAAGTAGTCCTTCTTGGTACTGTTGTAGAAGTCGGACAAGGCATAATAGTATCTGCCTTCCACCAGGAAATTTCCGGCTTTGGTGCGGAGTTCCACGCCGGCTCCGCCCGTAATGCCGTAGTCGAACCTGTTGTCTACGGCTTTGTCATGCTGTTCTACGGTCAGTCCCGGGTAGTTGTCCCAGTCGCCGCTTATCGTATAGCTGTCTCCTAAAAAGAAGCCTATCTGCGGACCAGCATGGACGAAGAACTGCAAACCTCTGTCCTTACCGAATGCCAGATGTGCAAGGAAGGGAATTTCCAGGTAGTTCATCTTCCGCGTGTATTGCAGTTCGGGATAGTCCTCATAAAATTCGTCCCAACCGTGTTGGGAGAAGTTAAGCTCGATTTGCGCACCGCATATCATGCTGAAATACTTTTCGGAAATATAACGGGCGGTCACTCCGCCGTTGATACCCATCAGGTTGTTCTGGCGGACTCTGGGAGAGAAGCTTACGCTATTCAGGTTGATGCCGCCGTTGATGCCCACGGAAAAGCTATGGCGTTGTTCGCCTATCTGTGCGCTTGCCGGCAAAGCACATGTACCTGCTAAGAGTGCTGTTCCTATAATTGTTTTTAGTTTCATTTTCTTCAATTGCGAATTACTGTAACCAAATGGCTGTAAGGCGTTTCTTTAATCAAAGTCGAGCTTTATCAGTTCGAAATTCTTGGTGAAGCGTACAAAGAACACTTTCCGGTTGATAAATCCGCCCCAGTTGTTTACACGCTGGAACTTGAAGCCGGTCTGAATGGGAACAAGGTCCATTTTGTCCAGGTTCTTTTCAAATCCCGAACCGTAGCGCGACAGTCCTTTGAGGAAGAAGTAGCCCGTGTCGAAACCCAGCATGCCGAATTTGGGATAACGTTCGTCCATCTCCTTGCCATACCATTTGCGGTAGCTCTTGGTGAAGTTAATGGCTGCCGGCAGCAGATTGTTCGTGTAGAACGAGGAGTAGAAGTATGTATCCAGTTCGAAGAAGGCTTCAAGATGGTCTTTGGTGTAAGTCTGCCATTCCGGATAGCCGAACAGATGTATGCGGCTGTCGGGCGTCTCGCGTACCAGCAGTGTCAGTTGCGGCAGTATCTTAATCAGTGTGATGTTGCTTCCGGAAGTGGGGATGAATATATTTTCGCGGTCGGCACGCAGTACGGCTTTCAAGGACTCCACGGTAGCATCCTCTTTCAGTGATTTTGTAGGTATGGAACGGTTGCGCAACTCCTCTTTCAATCCCTTGATGAAGTCCGCCTTCTCTTTGGTTCCCTGGCTTGCCTCGATAAAGATAACGTTGGCGTTGGGGAACTGGCGGACAAAGTGGTCGTACACTTCCGAATAAAGGTAGGATTGGGGAGTATTGATTTGGTAAACCGACGGATTGCGGAATACGGTATTGTCTTTAGACGTAAACGGTATCACCAGCCGTATGTCGTGCTTGTCGGCAAAATCGGCCAAAGGCTTGATGTGCTGCTGGTGCAACGGGCCGAAGATAATATCCATGTCCTTCATCTCGCTTTTGCCGAGTATGGAGTTCAGGGAGGATGTGGCAGGACCGGTACTGTAAGTATAAAGGTCTATGGAAGTGCCTGTGCGCTTCAGGCTGTCTACCGCCATAAGGAATCCTTCGTAATATTCCACCATTTTGGCAGACTCGCTTTTGCTTGCCCCGTCGGGCAGGAACGGAAGGACTACGGCAGCCTTGATGACATTGATGCGCTTGCTGCTTTTTGTGTTTTCACTGAACAGTTCGCTGTCGCTCGGTGCGGCCTGCCGGGGTGTATCCTGCTGCGTTGCAGAAGGAGAGGACGGATAGGGGATACAGAGGAACGAACCTTTCTTTATCTTGTTCTCGCCCCGCAATTCGGGATTGGCGGCTATGAGTTCGGCTTCGGTAATACCGTATTCGCGGCTGATGCTGAATACCGTTTCCTTGCGTTTTACCTTGTGCATGTCGCGGCAGCGGGATTGTACCGGGGCCTGAATGGCAGTGTTGCCTGCGGGCATGCCCGAAAGTGCCTGCGTGTCTGCGGTGACGGCTGCCGCATCCGTGGCCGACGGAATGCGGATGACCTGCCCGATGCGGAAGTTATCGGCGCTCAGTCCGGGGTTGGCATCGCATATAGCTTTGGCGGACACATTGTATTTCACCGTAAGCCGGTAAAGGGTTTCACCGGGAGCTATGGTATGGAAAGTCTCCTTTTGCAAACCGGCATCCGTACGCGGAATGCGCAGGGTACGGCCTACGTATATCTTGTCGTCGCTTCCCGGATTCAGTTTTACTATATCCGCCTGACTGATGTTGTACATGCTGGCAATGGAATACAGGCTCTGGCCTTTTTCTATCGTATGCAGAAAGTAGGATTGGTTTTCTTGTGCGCTTGTTCCGAGGCTGCACGCGCCGGCAAGCAGCAGGGAACAAAAAATACGGTTAATCGTTTTCATTCAGTAATCGTTGGTTTATGTTTACAATTTCCCAAAGTAGCCGCAAAGTTAACAATATTGTCCCATTTTAACCAAAGGATTGCGTTAAGAAATAATATTGTGCATTTCAAAACCGAAAAATACCGCTTTTCGACTGATATTCGGTCGGAAACCGTTATTTTTGCACAAATTCATTCATTAAAATATGCAAGAAGAAACAGAATATATCAATGTATACGGAGCGCGTGTACATAACCTGAAAGACATCGATGCGGAAATTCCCCGCAACAGCCTTACGGTAATCACCGGGCTGAGCGGAAGCGGTAAGTCGTCCCTCGCATTCGATACGATATTTGCCGAGGGCCAGCGCCGCTATATCGAAACGTTTTCCGCTTATGCCCGTAACTTTCTGGGCAATCTGGAGCGTCCCGATGTAGATAAGATTACCGGTCTGAGCCCGGTGATTTCCATAGAACAGAAGACCACCAATAAAAATCCGCGTTCCACCGTGGGTACGACAACGGAGATATACGATTATCTTCGTCTGTTGTATGCCCGTGCCGGCGAAGCCTATTCGTATCTTTCCGGCGAGAAAATGGTGAAATATACCGAAGAGCAGATACTCGAGCTTATCCTGAACGATTATAAAGGAAAACGTATTTACATCCTCGCCCCGTTGGTGCGCAACCGTAAGGGACACTACAAGGAACTTTTCGAGCAGATTCGCAAGAAAGGCTATCTCTATGTCCGTGTGGACGGCGAGGTGCGCGAGGCATTGCCCGGCATGAAGCTGGACCGTTACAAGAACCATGACGTGGAAGTGGTAATCGACAAACTGGTGGTGGCGGATAAAGACGACACCCGCCTGAAGAACAGCGTTGCCGTTGCCATGCGTCAGGGCGACGGGCTGCTGATGGTGCTTGATGCCCAAAGCGAGAGCGTGCGCCATTACAGCAAGCGTTTGATGTGTCCTGTCACCGGACTGTCCTATCGCGAGCCTGCCCCCCATAACTTCTCCTTCAATTCTCCGCAGGGAGCGTGCCCCAAGTGTAAGGGTTTGGGCGTGGTGAGTCAGATTGATATAGACAAGATTATCCCCGACCGTGGGCTTTCCATCAGCGGAGGAGCCATCATTCCTTTGGGAAAAGCCAAGAACAGCATGATATTCTGGCAGATTGCCGCATTGCTGGAGAAGTATGAAGCTACACTGAAAACTCCTGTCAGGGAGCTGCCGGACGATGCGATAGATGAGATTCTATACGGTTCGGATGAGCGTATAAAGATAAAAAGCTCCCTTATCGGTACGTCTTCCGACTACTTTGTTACTTTTGAGGGAGTGGTGAAGTATATCCAGATGTTGCAGGAAAAGGATGCGTCTGCCACGGCACAGAAGTGGGCGGAGCAATTTGCCAGGACGGCTATCTGTCCCGAATGCCACGGAGCGAAGTTGAACAAGGAAGCCTTGTCATTCCGTATTCACGATAAAAACATCTACGAACTCTCCACAATGGACATCAACGAGTTGTATGACTGGCTGATGAACGTAGACCAATATCTTAGCAGGAAACAGCAGCAGATTGCGGTAGAAATATTGAAAGAAATCCGTACCCGCCTGAAATTCCTGCTGGATGTGGGATTGGATTATCTGTCTTTGGACCGCAGCGCCGTCAGCCTCTCCGGCGGCGAAAGCCAGCGTATCCGGCTGGCTACGCAGATAGGCTCGCAGTTGGTGAACGTGCTGTATATACTGGATGAGCCGAGCATCGGATTGCACCAGCGCGATAATCTGCGGCTTATCCATTCGTTGAAGGAGTTGCGCGATATGGGTAATTCCGTGATTGTGGTGGAGCATGATAAAGACATGATGCTTGCCGCCGATTACGTTATAGATATGGGCCCCAAGGCAGGCAGGCTGGGAGGCGAGGTGGTATTTGCCGGTACTCCGCAGCAGATGTTGCGGACGCATACGCTGACTTCCCGGTATTTGAACGGCGAATGTGCCATTGAAGTGCCTGCCGAACGGCGCAAGGGCAACGGTCATAGCCTGTGGCTGCGCGGTGCAAGAGGCAATAACCTGAAAAATGTGGATGTGGAGTTCCCGCTCGGCAAACTGATTTGTGTAACGGGAGTATCGGGCAGCGGAAAGTCCACACTGATTAATGAAACGCTTCAGCCCATCCTTTCGCAGAAGTTTTACCGTTCGCTTCAGGATCCCTTGGAGTATGGCAGTATCGAGGGGCTGGAGTATATAGATAAGGTGGTGAATGTAGACCAGTCGCCGCTGGGGCGTACTCCGCGCTCCAATCCTGCCACGTATACGGGAGTCTTTTCCGATATCCGCAACCTGTTTGTCGGCCTGCCCGAAGCCAAAATCCGCGGATACAAGGCGGGACGTTTCTCGTTCAATGTAAGCGGCGGACGCTGTGAAGCCTGCCAGGGCAACGGTTACAAAACCATTGAGATGAACTTCCTGCCCGATGTATATGTTCCTTGTGAGGTTTGCCATGGCAAGCGCTACAACCGCGAAACGCTGGAAGTGCGCTTCAAGGGGAAGTCCATTGCCGACGTACTGGATATGACGATAAACCGTGCTGTGGAATTCTTTGAAAACGTACCTCAGATATTGAACAAGATTAAGGTAATTCAGGAGGTCGGTCTGGGGTATATCAAGCTGGGGCAGTCTTCCACCACGCTCTCCGGTGGCGAGAGCCAGCGTGTGAAGTTGGCCACCGAACTCTCCAAGCGTGATACGGGCAAGACGCTTTATATTCTTGACGAACCTACTACCGGACTGCACTTTGAGGATATCCGCGTCCTGATGAATGTATTGAATAAATTGGTCGATAAGGGCAACACGGTCATCGTTATCGAGCATAACCTCGATGTCATCAAAATGGCGGATTACATCATTGACATGGGACCCGAAGGCGGTAAGGGCGGGGGAGAGCTTCTCTCTTGCGGCACGCCCGAAGAGGTGGCGATGAGTACGAAAGGATATACCCCGAAGTTCCTGAAAGAAGAACTTCATCTTTAAAATAGTCTGAAAGAAAAATGACGGGTGAAAGGCATCGGACGGCAAACCGTCTTTCTGCAACGGAATGCTTTTCGCCTGTCTGCAATTATAGTTTGTGATGAAAGAAAATAAAATCAACAAGACAAATGCAGCCCGGCTGCTTGATAAGGCAAAGATTGCCTACGAGCTCATTCCTTATGAGGTGGATGAGAAAGATTTGAGCGCCATACACGTGGCTGCCAGTTTGGGAGAGGATATAGAGCAGGTATTTAAAACACTGATATTGCATGGCGATAAAACCGGTTATTTTGTGTGCGTCATTCCCGGAGAGCACGAAGTAGACCTGAAATTGGCCGCCAAGGTGTCCGGAAACAAGAAGTGCGACCTTATCCCGATGAAGGAACTGCTTCCGCTGACGGGGTATATCCGCGGCGGTTGTTCGCCTATCGGCATGAAAAAGCCTTTCCCTACCTATATTCACGAAACCTGCCTGCAGTTCTCCTATATCTACATCAGTGCCGGACAGCGCGGGTTGCAACTCAAACTCAATCCGAAGGATTTGATAAAGGAGGTACACGCTGAGGTTTGCAGGCTTTTCGAGGCATGAGGTGTGTAGGCATGAGGGATTATGTGATTTTAATGCTTTTTCCGGCACAGATTATCATAGTGTAATTATTCGCATGCTTTTTCCGGCTTTTTTCGTGAAAGGGATATTAAAAACCTGATTTCCGGCAAGAGATATTTCGTTTTCTTACCGGAAATCTCGATGAAAAGTATATATTTGCAAAAAATATAAATAAACTAATACTAATTACTAATTTACAAAAACTTATTTTTATGTTTAGCAAGCACCCTAATGGTTTGATTGCTGCCGCTTTGGCTAATATGGGAGAGCGTTTCGGCTTCTATATTATGATGGCAATCCTTACACTGTTTATCTCGGCGAAGTTCGGGCTGTCTGAAACGACTACCGGATATATCTATTCCGCGTTCTATGCATCTATCTATATTCTGGCATTGGCAGGCGGTATCATTGCCGATAAGACTAAAAACTTCAAAGGCACTATCCTTGCCGGTCTGGTGATGATGGCGGTGGGTTATCTGATTATTGCCATTCCTACTCCTACGCCTGTTCCCAGCATGGGACTTTACCTGGGACTGACTTGTTTCGGACTTCTGGTCATTGCTTTCGGTAACGGTCTGTTCAAGGGTAATCTTCAGGCATTGGTGGGTCAGATGTACGATGATCCCAAGTACTCAAGCCTGCGCGACTCCGGTTTCCAGATATTCTACATGTTCATCAACATCGGCGGTTTCTTCGCTCCGTGGATTGCTATCGGTGTGCGCAACTGGTGGCTGAAGGTCAACAACTTCGACTATGATGCCACTTTGCCCGAACTTTGTCACCAATTCCTTAAAGAGGGCGACAAGATGGCTCCCCAGGCTATGGAGAATCTTACGGCTCTGGCAGACAAGGTTACGCTCGACGGCAGCCATGTGGCTGATATGGGTGCGTTTGTCAACAACTACCTGGATGTGTTTAACCGCGGTTTCCAATATGCTTTCATGGCTGCCATTGTTGCCATGTTGATTTCATTGGTAATCTACCTGGTCAACAAGAACCGCTTCCCCGACCCGGCAAAGAAGGTTGTAGCTGCCAAGGAACAGAATGCTACCGTAAGCAAAGAAGAAATCAAGATGAGCGCAGCCGAAATCAAACAGCGTATTTATGCCCTGTTCGCAGTGTTCGGTGTGGTAATCTTCTTCTGGCTGTCGTTCCACCAGAACGGTTATTCGCTGACTTACTTTGCACGCGACTATGTAGACTTGAGCGTAATCGATATTGACCTTGGCTTTACCCGCATCAAGGGTGCTGAAATCTTCCAGTGCGTAAACCCGTTCTTTGTGGTATTCCTCACTCCGTTTATCATGTGGCTGTTCGGCGCATTGAAGAAAAAGGATAAAGAACCGTCCACTCCGATGAAGATTGCCATCGGTATGGGTATTGCGGCACTGGCATACGTGTTCCTGATGATATTCTCGTTCACTTTGCCTGCCAAAGATGCGTTGAGCACGATGAGTGCCGCCGAAATCAATGCCATCCGTGTGACTCCGTGGATTATGATAGGTTTGTACTTCATCCTTACGGTTGCCGAGTTGTTCATCTCACCGCTGGGACTGTCTTTCGTGTCCAAGGTGGCTCCCCCTCATTTGCAGGGTCTGATGCAGGGTTGCTGGCTGGCTGCAACGGCAGTAGGTAATTCGCTGCTTTTCGTTGGCGGTATCCTTTATACCACTGTTCCAATCTGGGCATGCTGGTTGGTTTTCGTGGGTGCAACGGGCGCTTCCATGATTGTGATGCTCTCAATGGTTAAATGGCTGGAGAGAGTAGCGAAATAATAGAGAAAACGTAAAGGTCAACTTTGGAATTGCAGAGTTGACCTTTACAGTTATAATGTAGCCCTTTAGAAACGTAATGTAGCTCTTTGGAAACGTAGTGTAGCCCTTTGGATTCCATAATGCGGCCCGCTGCTTATTCTTCGATTTTCAACTGCATGATATAGTCGTTCATATAGTATCCGTTTCCTATCGGAAAATCTCCCTCTCTGGATTTCTTCATCCCCATGTGCTCGTAAAAACCTACCGCTTTGTTGTTGCGGTTTACGTTCAGCTCCATGATGCACGGGGCGGGATGCACATCCCTGATATATTTTACAGCTTCGCGAAACAGGAAACTCCCGCAGTGTGCGCCCTGATAATAAGGAAGCACATAAATCTTTTGCAGGTGAAACAGGTCTTTTCCCTGTTGCTGTACGGATACATAACCCGCCGCTTCGCACTCCTCACAGGCAATGAGGTACACATGCCCCTCTTCTTCCATCTGTTGGCGGATGCTCTCTAAGGAGTACATCCATTCCATCATATATTCGATTTGTTCTTTCGAAAGAATTTCTTTGTAAGTTTCGGGAAATATCTGCCAGGCGAGTTTATGGATTAACCCGCAATCGGCGCTTGTTGCTTTTCTGATGGTAAACATGTTTTGCTGCGTTTATATTAATATGATGCAAATATAGCATACTTTGTTTCAAACAGAAACTAAACTGTAATTATTTGTGGCATATCAACGGGAATATTGCGGGTGCGACAGGCACATCCCGGGTTGCCCTCCGGTCATATATACTCTTAAATAATATTAATGTAAGGTACTTTGTAATACAAGGTACTAAAATAATACATATATTTGTGCCATACAAAGGATGCAGGTATGGCATTTTTGTTGTAAACAGTCAAACCATTTAATAACATATACGAATTATGGACGTTAATAATGTAAAGTCGCAGATGCGCAAGGGCATGCTTGAATATTGTATCATGCTGTTGCTCCATAAAGAGTCGGCTTATGCTTCGGATATTATACAGAAACTGAAGGAGGCTCGGCTCATTGTGGTGGAAGGTACGCTCTATCCGCTGCTCACCCGTTTGAAGAACGATGATTTGCTGAGTTACGAATGGATAGAGTCCACGCAGGGACCGCCGCGCAAATACTATAGGCTGACCGCAAAAGGAGAGGCTTTTCTGGGTGAGCTGGAGGTGTCCTGGCGCGAACTGAGCGATACGGTCAATCATATTGCCAACAATTAGCGTGAAGCATGTTGGGCTATTGAAGAGTAATGAAAGAATAAATAAAAAAACATATAACGATGAAAAAGACATTAACGGTAAATTTAGGAGGAACGGTTTTCCATATCGATGAAGATGCCTACCGCCTTTTGGATAATTATTTAAGCAACCTGAAGATACATTTCCGTAAGGAAGCCGGTGCAGACGAGATAATCGATGACATTGAACGCCGTATCTCCGAGCTTTTTACGGAGAAGCTTGCTGCGGGTTCGCAGGTGATTACCATTGCCTATGTGGAAGAAGTGATTGCCCGCATGGGAAAGCCGGAGGAACTGGAGCCTGACGCAGGAGATGCCGATTCCGGAAGCGGCAGTTGGGACGGCAGCAACCATGCCGGCAGTACAGGTGCAGGCGCTTCCGCAACTACGGAGAAAGTGTCTCACCATTTCTATCGCAATCCCGACGATAAGATGTTGGGCGGTGTGGTGAGCGGATTGGCTGCCTATTGGGGTTGGGACGTGACGATGTTGCGTCTGGTGCTTGTAATAATCATGATTTTCGGATTCAAGCTCCTGATACCCGCCTATATCATTTGCTGGATAATCGTTCCGGAAGCCCGCACGGCAGCCGAGAAACTGAGTATGCGGGGCGAGGCGGTTACGGTGGATAATATAGGTAAGACGGTAACCGGCGGTTTTGAGAAGGTGGCAAACGGCGTGAACGATTATATGAGGTCCGACAAGCCTCGCACTTTCCTGCAGAAACTGGGCGATGCCCTGGTTATGGTGGTGGGGCTGTTCCTTAAAATCTGCCTGGTGATATTCGCTATCATCTGCAGTCCGCTGCTGTTTGTGTTCGGAGTGGTGTTCGTAGCCCTGCTTTTTGCTGCCGTAATGGTGGCCATCGGCGGTGGGGCAGCACTTATCTCGATGTTCCCTACTTTTAATGTAGTATTGCCTGCTTCTCCGTTATCGGCCATTGTGATGTATATTGCAGGTATCCTGGTAGTGGGCATTCCGTTGGTAAGCCTCGTTTGGATGATATTCAGCCAGATATTCAAGTGGCAGCCTATGGTTTCCGGCCTGAAATGGACATTGGTCATTCTTTGGATTGTAAGTGCGTGTGTCTTTGGCATCTGCTTCGCAATGCAGGGAGCGACGTTCCCGATATTGGGCGTGTTGGTCTGACAAGTGGGAGCATGACATAGAAAAAAAAGGAAGCCGGCAACATCACTGTAACGATGTGCCGGCTTCCTTTTTTCATATTCTTTTTTATCTGCTTTCTTTATTGTTTTGCAGGCTTCAGCCACTTATCCAGCCATTCAAAGAATGTGCGCTGCCACAGAACGCCGTTTTGCGGTTTCAGCACCCAGTGGTTCTCATCGGGATAGATAAGCAGTTCGGCAGGAACACCGCGCATTACGGCAGCGTCAAAGGCAGCCATTGCCTGGTTGGCAAGGATGCGGAAATCCTTTTCGCCATGAATGCAGAGGATAGGGGTGTCCCATTTGTCTACGAAGAGGTGGGGGGAGTTGGCAAATGTACGTTGGGCTGTGGCGTTGTCCTTTTCCCAGTATGCGCCGCCCATATCCCAGTTGGCAAACCATTTTTCCTCTGTCTCCAGGTATTGCATTTCCATGTTGAATATACCGTCGTGGGCAATGAATGCCTTGAAGCGTTTGTCGTGATGTCCGGCAAGCCAGTAAACGGAGAAGCCGCCGAAGCTGGCGCCTACACAACCCAGGCGGTCTTTGTCGACAAACGGTTCTTTTGCCATTTCGTCGATGGCTGTGAAGTAGTCTTTCATGCACTGGCCGCCGTAATCGCCGCTGATGGCTTCATTCCACTCCACACCGAAGCCCGGAAGACCGCGGCGGTTGGGAGCTACGATGATATAGTCGTTGGCAGCCATAATCTGGAAATTCCAGCGATAGCTCCAGAACTGGCTGACGGGGCTTTGAGGTCCGCCCTCGCAGAAGAGCAGGGTGGGGTACTTCTTGTTCGGGTCGAATTGGGGTGGGTAGATAACCCAGGTCAGCATTTGCTTGCCGTCGGTGGTCGTCATCCAGCGTGCCTCTACTTTACCCATCTCCAGTTGGTCGTAGATTTGCTTGTTCTCGAATGTCAGTTGCTCGGCCTTGGCAAAAGCATTGCCGCTGCGTGTATTGTTTACGGCATATATCTCATCTCCCATACTCATGGAGTGACGCTTGGCAATGAGCTTGTCACCGCAAAGGGCAAGAGAGGCGTAGTCGTGCATGCCGTCGGTAAGCCGGTTCAGACTGTCATTGTCGGCAAGATCGATGTTGTAAATCTGCGTTTCACCGTGCCATACGCCGATGAAGTATATGCTTTGCGAGTCTTTGTTCCACAAGAAAGCATCTACGTTGGATTCGAAGGCGTGGCTTACGAAACGCTTCTCTCCGGTTGCAAGGTTCATGACGAACAGGCGGTTGAGGTCTGCCTCGTAGCCGTCGCGTTCCATGCTCTGCCAGGCTATGTACTTGCCGTCGGGCGAATATTGGGGATTGGTATCGTACCCTTTGTTCTCTTCGGTGATGTTTTCCGTTTTCCCGGTGGCAAGGTCATAGATGTAAATATCGGAATTGGTGGAGACGGCATAGGCCAGTCCCGTCTTTTTGCGGCAGGTATAGGCCACTTTGTCCGAAGCAGGGCTCCAGGCCAGTTGCTCGATACCGCCCCAGGGTTTCATCGGACTTTCGTAGGGTTCGCCGTCCAGAATATCCTGTACGTTGCTGATGCCGTTGCCGTCGAAGTCTGCAACGAAGGGATGCGGAGCGGTTGTCACCCATTCGTCCCAATGCTTGTACATCAAGTCGGTAACGATGATACCGGTTGCCTTGGGCAGGTCGGGATGCTTGTCGGCGGTGCTCTGTACGGTTTTTACCTGCGCAATGAAAAGCAGCTTCTTGCCGTCGGGCGAGAAAGCGAATCCTTCGATGTCTCCCTCGTACCGGGTGAGCTGTTTGCGTTCCGTACCGTCCGGGTTCATCTCCCACACCTGGCTGCTGCCGCTTTCGTTGCAGAGGAAAGCGATTTTCTTGCCGTCTTTAATCCAGACGGGTTGGCTTTCCTGCCAGCTGTCGCGGGTGATTTGTCTGTTGCTGCTGCCATCGGCATTCATGACAAACAACTCGTTGTTGCTCTTGTTTTCCGGTACGCTGTAATAGGCTACCGAGTAAGCAATCTGTTTCTCGTCGGGCGATACGGCTACGCTGCCGATACGGCCCATTGCCCAAAGCGCTTCGGGCGTCATGCGCTTACCTTCAATCTTTATATCCGATCTTTCGATAAGCGTTCCGTTCTGTCCTGCGTCTTTGGTTCCGCCGCAGGATGCCAACATCATTGCTGCCGACATAAATAATAGGTTTGATTGTTTCATATATGTTTGAAGATTTATTTCGGTAACGAAGATAGGAAATTAATTTAAATTTTCTTCAGACTCCATTTCCCTTTCTTCATGTAGAAATAGCAAAGCACCAGGATTCCTACGGAATAAACAATTTCCGATGTCCATGCAAATGCCACGTCCAGTTTCAGATAAGCTACGATGTATGTGATGTAGCAGGTATAAACCACCAGTGTTATCATCTCCAGGGCCAGGGCAGTACGCGTGTTTCCGGTGCCCGATACGGACTGGAAATAGACGTTGGCGGGTACGAGGAACAGATAGGCGGAGCAAAGTACCCAAAGCGAGGGAACGGCTGCCTCTTGCAGTTCCGGCATATCCGTGTACACGCTCAGTATCAGCTTGGGGCACAGCGCAAAGAACACGGCAAGCGGCAACACGAACGCATAGGCTATGCGGATATGCTGCCGTATCGTACCAGGCACGCAGTCGGTGTGTCCTGCTCCGATAAGGTTGCTGACAAGCGACCCGCAGGTTGAAGCGAATGCCATCATAACCATGAACATTATGCCCGATACGTTGCGGATGATGTTGGTAACGGCCAGCGAACGTTCTCCCAGATGCTCTACGTAGAGGAAGAGCAGGAACCACGTGGAGAGTGACAGGAAATTCTGTACCATCGTCCAGAAAGAGACGTTGAGCATGCGTTTGAGTATGTTCCAGCGGATACCCGGTATTTTGTCCAGTCCGTACTTGCGGATGTCGATACGGTGACGGGTGTAGAGGATGAAGAATATCAATGACACCAATTCCGCCAACGACGAGCCTATGGCGGCTCCGGCAATGCCGAGCTGCGGCACTCCGAATTTTCCGAATATCAGGATGTAGTTGAATACGACATTGCTCAATACCATGACGATTGAGTTCAGCGTCAGCGTTTTGGTCTGTGTCGTTCCCAGAAAGAACGCACGGAACATCACTGCCGTAAAGGAGAAAAAGAATCCGAATACACGCCAGTTGAGGTAGCTCATTGCCGCATCGTAGATGTGGTGGGAAGAGACAAGCCGTTTCAATATCACCGGAGCGAAGCTGTAACAGAGGGCAAACATAACCGCTGCCATTCCCAACTGGAAATAGACTCCCTGGTAGAAGAGGTTGCCTATCTCTTTATATTGCTGTTCGCCGTTGCGCCGTGCTATCAGAATTTGCGCTCCGATACTGAAACCGAATGCCACCATGAACATTACTATGTAGAAGATACCTGCAATGGCGGATGCTCCTAATTCTATCTCGCCCACGCGTCCCAGGAAGGCAGTGTCTGTCATGCCGATCATCTGCTCCATGAGCAGGCTGATGAGAATAGGGTAGGCTATAAGCCAGATTTCTTTGTAGGTGTATTTAGTCTGCATATTCGATAAATAGGTTTTTGGGATACATTCGATAACTCTTTTTGGGGGAGACTGATATACTCGAAAAAAGGAAAAGGAAGCCGGGCAAAGTGCATTGTCCGGCTTCCTTCTGAAAAAATATCTTGAACGGAAGTTTATTTCCTGTTCTGCTTTTCTTTCATCATCTGCTCCTGTTGCTTCTGCATAGCTTCAAGGCGGGCAGCGAAGCCGGTCTTTTTCATTTTCTTCGGGTCTTTCCTGTTCGCTTCCAGTTGTGCCAGAAGCGCTTCCTCATTCGTCATTTTGCGCATGATGATGGTAGTTACCACACTGACAAGCGTCGAAATGAAGTAGTAGTAGTTCAGTCCCGAAGGATAGTCGTTCAATATAAACAGGAACATAACGGGCATCAGGTACGACATCCATTTCATGGCTGCCATTTGCGGGTTGGCGCCAGTGTCCTGCTGCTGCATCATAAATTTGGTGTTCAGGATATTCGTTACTGTCATCAGCAGGCAGAAAAGGCTGAGGTGACTGCCCAGGAACGGAATATGGAACGGGAAATTGATGAACGCATCGTACGTGGACAAGTCATCGGCCCACAAGAAACTTTGCTGGCGCAGCTCGATGGCACTCGGCACGAACATAAACAATGCCATTAGAATGGGGAACTGAATCAGCATCGGCAGACAGCCGCCCATCGGACTCACGCCGTATTGGCTGTAAAGCGCCATCACTTCCTGCTGTTTCTTCATGGCATCTTCCTGCTTGGGATACTTCTTGCCTATTTCGTCTATTTTCGGTTTCAGTACACGCATTTTGGCAGAGGAGATGTACGTTTTCCAAGTTGCGGGAAATACCACTGCTTTTACAATCAATGTCATCAGCAGCAGAACGATACCCATGCTCAATCCCCAGCTGGACAGCCAGTCGAAGATGTTGATGGTGAACCATTTGTTTATCCAGCGGATTAACGGCCAGCCCAGATATACCAGGCGGTTGAGCTCCCACTTGTTCTCGCGTCCTTTATCGAGCGCGGTCAGCGTTTTGTAGTGGTTGGGACCGAAGTAGAAGAACAGTTGCGTCGGAGTCTTGCCGGTCGGGTCGAAAGCAGTGCTCATTTCGGCAGAGTAATCCTTGATGTAGCCGCTTCCCTGTGTCTCCAGCTTTGAGTTCAGCTTCGTTTTCTCAAAGTTGGCATCGGCGAGGAATACGGAAGAGAAGAACTGGTTCTTGAAAGCAATCCAGTCCAGGCGTTCTGCCACTTCTTTCTCATCGTTCTTGCCGGCAGACAGGTAATCGGTTCCGTCTCCGGTAATTTTATAGGTCAACTCCGCCAGGCGGTTCTCATACGTATATCCCTTTTCTATCTGACGTGCACGCTGCGACCATTCGATGTCTACATAGTCGGTGTTTGCCAGCTTGTTTGCCATACCTACGGCGTCAATTGTAAAGTCTACCAGATAGGTGTCATTGTGCATGGCATACTTAAAGTCGATATAGCTGGCGCTGTCTGCCGCCAAACGCATGGTTACGGTGCTGTCCGTACGGTTCACCACCGAAAAATAGTAGTTTTCCGTCTGTATGGTTTCCTTCTTGTTGTAGAAAAGGAAGTTCATGGAAGCATCGTTGCCGCTGAATAGGGTAACAGGTGTCTTTTTGTCCTGTCCCATATACTCTTTCAACGTAGCTGACGAAATACGTCCGCCCTTGGTGGCAACTGTCAGCTCTGCCAGATTGTTTTGTATTGTAACCTGTGAGTCGGTTCCCTGAAGAGCGTTGAAGAAGAGAGCGGTAGAGTCTGCCGTCTGTTCCTCTTTGTCATTGGCCAAGGCAGCTTCCGCCTTTGCTTTCAGGTCAGCTTCGCGTTGTTGTACTTGGGCTATGGAGTCGTAATAGCGTTGCTGTGCAGCCAGTTGCTCCTTGCTCGGACGGCTTAGAAAGCTGAATCCGACTAACAGGATTGCTATCAAGACAAGGCCTGTGATGGTGTTTTTATCCATTTAATCAAATATGAATTTTCAATTATTAATTAGTGATGATTACTTTGTTTCGTTTTCAATCGCAGCCTTTACGAAAGCTACAAATAGCGGATGCGGGTGCAGTACGGTACTGCTGTATTCGGGGTGGAACTGGGTTCCGACAAACCATTTCAGGGCGGGTATCTCTACTATCTCCACCAGGTCCGATTCCGGATTGATGCCCGTACACTGCATGCCGGCCGCTTCATACTCTGCCTTATATGCGTTGTTGAACTCATAGCGGTGACGGTGGCGCTCCTGTATGTGTTCCGTGCCATAGGCCTCGTAGGCTTTGCTGCCTTCTTGCAATACGCATTCGTAAGCGCCCAGACGCATCGTGCCGCCCATATTGGTAATGGACTTCTGCTCTTCCATGATGTCGATAACGTTGTGCGGTGTCTTTTCATCCATTTCGCGCGAATTGGCATCAGCGTATCCCAGTACGTTGCGGGCAAATTCAATGGCAATGCATTGCATACCCAGGCAGATACCGAATGTCGGAATATCGTGTGTACGCGCATATTTGATGGCTACGAACTTTCCGGCAATGCCACGTTCGCCGAAGCCCGGTCCGATGAGAACGCCCGACATGCCTTTCAATGCTTCCGCTACGTTTTCGTCCGTCAGCTTCTCGCTGTTTACGAAATCTACGGATACCTTGCGGTCATTGTATGTTCCGGCTTGTGAAAGGGCTTCGCGGATGGATTTGTAGGCATCCTGCAAATCGTACTTGCCCACCAGTGCGATGTGTACCGGTTCGGTCGTTTCTGCCTTGTGACGGCGTTCGAGGAAAGCGCGCCACGGACCCAGCCCCGGAGTATCGCCCACGGGAAGTCCCATTTTCTTCAGGATAGTTTCGTCCAGTCCCTGAGCCTGCATCAGAATAGGCACTTCGTAGATAGTAGGTGCATCGATGCTCTGTACAACGGCTTTTTCGTCTACATTGCAGAAAAGGGCCACTTTCTTGCGCAAGGTACTGCTCAACTCATGTTCCGTGCGGAGTACCAGCACATCGGGCTGGATACCGGCGCTTTGCAACTCTTTTACGGAGTGCTGGGTCGGTTTGGTTTTCAATTCGCCGGCTGCTGCAAGATAGGGTACATAAGTAAGGTGTACGCACAAGGCGTCTTTACCCAACTCCCATTTCAACTGGCGGATGCTTTCCAAGTACGGAAGAGACTCGATGTCGCCTACCGTACCACCGATTTCGGTAATTACGAAATCGAATTTATATTTGTTGCCCAACAGCTTTACATTACGCTTGATTTCATCCGTAATGTGAGGGATTACCTGAATGGTCTTTCCCAGATAATCGCCGCGGCGCTCTTTGTCGATAACGCTTTTGTAGATACGTCCGGTTGTAATATTGTTGGCCTTTGTGGTCTGGATACCCAGGAAGCGTTCGTAGTGTCCCAGGTCGAGATCGGCTTCATGGCCGTCTACCGTTACGTAGCATTCTCCGTGTTCATAAGGGTTCAGCGTACCCGGGTCGATATTGATATACGGGTCGAACTTCTGAATTGTTACTTTATAACCTCTTGCTTGCAATAATTTACCGATGGATGACGAAATAATACCTTTGCCCAATGAAGAGGCAACGCCACCGGTGACGAAAATATACTTTGTTTCTCCCACAGCTATACTGTTTTTAAATGTTTTCTCTAAAAATTAAAGCGCAAAATTATGAAAAAAAAGAGGAAGTACATAACAGTTTGGTGAAAACAATTATAAAAAGTGGAATATCTGTGCGTAATAAGGTTCTGATAAACTTTCACTTTCCACCTTTTGTAATCTGAACATTTTGATTTAATTTTGCGTTCAAATATAGATTTTAAGAAAAGTATGAGGAATAGACGTTTTTTAATAGGATTGGTTGCCGCACTGCTTTCTTTTCCGGTGATAGCCCAGAATGCTGCAAAGAGTACAAGAAAGCGGGCTGCAACGGAGAATGCGGATACATTGTCGGGTATTTGGAGCCAGAATTGGATATTGAAACTGAAACCCTGCGATAACGGGTACCGGTTGGATACAGTCTCTGTGCTGTATGAAAAATATTTCGGGGTGTTGGATTATTTGAACGATCCGGCTACTCCCGAACGGTATATTGCATACAATCCGGACTATTACCGTATGTTTGTTCCCACCACTTATTATTATGCTCCTATGGAACGCCTGTCGCAGGTTGGCTGGACTTTCCAGAAGCCGGATACTGTACCTGCGATGACGAAAGAGCTCTTGCCGTTCGATACATTGAGCTTCTTGTCGAAAGAGAATGCGAATAGGGTTGTGGACCGTGTGATGATGAATACGTACGTCAATCGTCCGGACTTGGTGGTAATGACCGAGAAAGAGATTAAAAAGAAAAAACTTTTCAAGGACAATATCGAAAAGGAAATCTCTTCCAAGCCTTCCGTGGTGAAACTCTTTGCCCAGGAGAACATGGCAAGAGTGAAAGAAGAGGCGGAAGTCGTGATACAAAAGCCCAACTGGTGGGTGACCGGTGGAAACGGTTCGTTGCAGATTACGCAAAACTATATTTCCGACAACTGGTATAAGGGCGGTGAAAGTACGAACTCCTTGCTTGCCAACCTGCAGTTGTTTGCCAACTATAACGATAGGGAGAAACTCCAGTGGGAGAATATGCTGGATGCCAAGTTCGGTTTCAACTCAGCTCCTTCCGATGAGTTCCACGATTACCTGGTAAGTACCGACCAGTTCCGCCTTTATAGCAAATTGGGTATTCAGGCTGCATCCAAGTGGTATTATACCATTACTACGGAATTTAAAACACAGTTTTGCCATAGTTACAAGGCGAATAGCGAAGAGCTGGTCTCAGCATTCTTTGCACCCGCAGATTGGTCGTCCAGTATCGGTATGGACTATAAGCTGAAAAAGGAAAAGTTTAACTTGTCTGTTTTTATCGCTCCGCTGACCTATATGTTGCGCTATGTGGGCAATAAAGAGGTGGACGAAGTGAAGTTCGGTCTGGACGAGGGTAAGTGCGTCAAGCATAATTTCGGTTCTCAAATACAGCCTACGCTTTCGTGGACTATCATACCTTCTATCGTTCTGGATTCACGGTTGGACTTCCAGACCAGTTACGAGTGGACACGTATTGAATGGGAAAACACCATTAATTTTGTGCTGAACCGTTATCTCTCCACCAAACTTTATGTGCATGCCCGTTTTGATGACAGTGCCAAACCGACCGAAGGCGACAGCTATTTTCAGGTGAAGGAATTGTTGAGCTTCGGTATCAATTACAAATGGTAACCATATCTGTTGCGAATGATTAAAGGGGGCGCTCCGCTGACAGCGGGGCGCTCTTTTTGGTTTTTCAGAAGAAAAAATAGCGAAAAACTGCGAAAAATAGGAAAAAGAGCGTTTACGTACACAGAAAAAGCAGTCTAATCCCTTGCAGTTCGCAAATAATGCGTAAATTTGCCGCGATTTGTAATGCACACTTTGCAAAATGGCGGATACTATAAGACATCAGGGTATTGTGGAAAACATAAACGGCACTCATCTTCAGGTGAGGATTGTTCAAACTTCAGCATGTGCTTCATGCAGTATCAAGGGACATTGCAGTTCTGCCGATACAAAAGAAAAGCTTATCGATGTTATAGATGAAAGTTCTTCTTATCAGCCCGGCGACCGTGTATGGGTTGTCGGAGAATTGTCTATGGGGGTAATGGCGGTTTTGCTTGCGTTTGTGTTTCCTTTTCTTGTTTTAATCTTTTCCCTTTTTGCTTTTATGGCTATGTGGCACGACGAACTGGTCTCTGCACTGTGTTCGTTAGGGCTCCTTATACCTTATTATTATATATTGTGGCTGAACAAGTCGCGATTGGGAAAGAAGTTCTCTTTCTCGATTAAACCGATGAACTAACTAATACATAAAACAAATAATTAATAAACAACTAATTTATGAATGTAATTCTGATTGCAGTAATTTCATTGGGGGCCATAGCGCTGGTTGCGGCGGTTATTCTTTACGTGGCTTCCAAGAAATTTGCCGTGTATGAAGATCCGCGAATTGCACAAGTGGCAGCAGTGCTGCCTCAGGCAAACTGCGGTGGATGTGGTTACCCGGGTTGTAGCGGATTTGCCGATGCTTGCGTCAAGGCAGGTTCGTTGGAAGGTAAACTTTGTCCGGTGGGCGGACAGCCTGTCATGACGAAAGTTGCCGAAATCCTGGGATTGGATGCTGCTGCTGCCGAACCGATGGTTGCAGTGGTAAGATGTAACGGAACGTGTGCCAACCGCCCTCGTGTCAATCAATACGACGGTGCGAAGAGCTGTGCTATCGCAGCTTCTCTTTACGGTGGCGAAACGGGATGCAGCTTTGGCTGTTTGGGGTGTGGCGACTGTGTGTCTGCCTGCCAGTTCGGTGCTATCCGCATGAATCCCGAAACCGGACTTCCTGAGGTAGACGAAAGCAAGTGTACTGCTTGCGGCGCATGTGCCAAAGCTTGTCCGAGAAATATTATCGAAATCCGTCCGCAAGGCAAGAAATCCCGCCGCGTTTATGTGCAGTGCGTAAACAAGGATAAGGGTGCTGTAGCCCGTAAGGCCTGTACCGTAGCCTGCATCGGCTGTGGCAAGTGTGTGAAGGTATGTCCGTTCGAGGCAATTACGCTGGAGAACAATCTGGCATACATCGACCCGAACAAATGTAAGTCTTGCCGTAAATGCGAAGAAGTTTGTCCGCAAGGTACGATAATCGCCCTCAATTTCCCGCCGCGTAAACCGAAAGCGGAAGGAGAGGCTGTTGCTTCCAAGGCTGCAGAGCCGGTGAAGAAAGTTGCGGAAGCTGCGAAGAAGTCGGTGGAAACTCCTGCAAAGCCCGCAGAAGCTCCTAAAAAAACAGCGGAAACTTCCAAAGCTTCTGAAACTGCTGCTCCGGAAACTCCGAAAACTGAAGCATAATATTAAAAGAAATTAAACGACTAAAAATACAGAATTGTATGTTGAAGACATTTTCAATCGGTGGAGTTCATCCACACGAAAATAAACTTTCAGCACATCAGCCTATCGTACAGGCAGAGATTCCGGCAAAAGCCGTTATCTTGTTGAGCCAGCATATCGGCGCTCCTGCAAAGCCTATCGTTGCTAAAGGTGATGTTGTGAAAGTAGGTACAAAGATTGCCGAACCCGGCGGCTTCGTATCAGCGGCTATCCATTCGTCTGTCAGCGGAAAGGTCGCAAAAATCGACACTATCGTCGATGCCAGCGGATACGCCAAACCGGCTGTATTCATTGATGTAGAGGGGGATGAGTGGGAAGAGACCATAGACCGTACCGATACATTGGTAAAAGAGTGCAATCTCACAGCCGAGGAAATCGTGAAGAAGATTGCGGATGCCGGTATCGTAGGTTTGGGAGGCGCTTGTTTTCCTACACAGGTGAAGTTGTGCCCGCCGCCTGCATTCAAGGCGGAATGTGTCATAATCAATGCCGTGGAGTGCGAGCCGTATCTTACTGCCGACCACCAGTTGATGCTGGAGCATGCCGAAGAAATCATGGTAGGTGTTTCTATCCTGATGAAAGCCGTTAAGGTGAACAAGGCATTCATCGGTATTGAGAATAATAAGCCCGATGCTATCCAGCTGATGACGAAAGTAGCTGCCGGCTATGCCGGTATCGAGGTTGTGCCCTTGAAAGTGCAGTACCCGCAAGGCGGTGAAAAGCAGTTGATAGACGCTGTTATCAGTCGCCAGGTCGCTGCCGGTGCATTGCCTATCTCCACGGGTGCCGTTGTACAGAATGTAGGTACTGCATTTGCCGTATATCAGGCTGTTCAGAAGAATAAACCGCTGTTTGAGCGTGTCATTACCGTTACCGGCAAGTCTTTGTCTAAGCCTTCCAACTTCCTGGCACGTATCGGTACGCCGATGAAGCAGTTGATTGACGCTTGCGGCGGTCTGCCCGAAGATACGGGCAAGATTATCGGCGGCGGTCCGATGATGGGTAAGGCGCTGGTAAATACGGATGTGCCGACTGCGAAAGGCAGTTCCGGTATCCTGATTATGAACGATAAGGAAGCCAAGCGCGGTGAGGTGCAGCCATGTATCCGTTGCGCCAAATGTGTGAGTGCCTGTCCTATGGGGCTGGAACCCTACTTGCTTGCTACCGTATCGGCTCACGGCGATTTTGAAAGAGTAGAGAAAGAAGATGTCATGTCGTGTATCGAGTGTGGCTCATGCCAGTTCACTTGTCCTTCCAACCGTCCGTTGCTGGACTATATCCGTTTGGGTAAGGGTAAGGTAGGAGCGATGATACGTGCACGTCAGGTAAAAAAATGAAAGAATTGATTTAGTATAATCTTATGAATAAATTAATCGTATCCCTTTCGCCCCACGTTCACGGCGGTGACAGCGTGCAGAAGAATATGTACGGCGTGCTGATAGCATTGATTCCTGCATTTCTTGTATCGCTTTACTTTTTCGGACTGGGCGCGCTGATTGTTACGGCTACTTCCGTAGCAGCCTGTCTGTTCTTTGAATGGGCTATCGGCAAATTTCTGATGAAGAAAGAAACCACAACCATCTGTGACGGTTCCGCTATTATCACCGGTGTGTTGCTGGCATTCAACTTACCTTCCAATCTTCCTGTCTGGATTATCATTCTGGGTGCCTTGTTTGCTATCGGTGTAGGCAAGATGTCTTTCGGAGGTTTGGGTTGTAATCCTTTTAACCCGGCATTGGCGGGACGTGTGTTCCTGTTGCTGTCGTTCCCTGTGCAGATGACCACATGGCCTGCCGTAGGACAACTGACCGCTTATACGGATGCCACTACGGCTGCTACACCGTTGGCTATAATGAAAGGTGTAATCAGCGGTGCTCCGGGCATGTCTTTGAGCGACCTTCCCTCATCTTTCAACTTGCTGATCGGTAATAACGGCGGTTGTCTGGGTGAAGTCAGCGCATTGGCCCTGCTGTTGGGACTGGCCTATATGTTGTGGAAGAAGATTATTACATGGCACATTCCCGTATCCATTTTGGCTACGGTATTCGTTTTCTCCGGCATCATGTATTGGGTTAATCCGGAAATCTATGTATCTCCGGTGGTGCAACTGCTGTCCGGTGGTCTGATGCTGGGTGCTATCTTCATGGCTACGGATTATGTAACTTCTCCGATGAGCCATAAGGGAATGCTGATTTACGGCGTATGTATCGGTCTGCTCACAGTCATCATCCGTCTGTTCGGTGCATATCCCGAAGGTATGTCGTTCGCTATTCTGATTATGAATGCGTTTACTCCGCTTATCAACACATATGTTAAACCTAAACGCTTTGGGGAGGTAGCGAAGAAGAAATGAAAAAGTTAGAATCATCCTTAAAGAATATGTTGCTGGTGCTTACGGGAGTTACTGCGATATCCGTAGCATTGCTGGCTTATGTAAATGAACTGACGAAAGAACCTATTGCGCAGGCCAATGCCAAGACGTTGAGCGATGCTGTCAGCGCCGTGGTTCCGGGTTTTGACAATGACCCGATTGCTGAAAAAAAGACTCAGGAGGTAAACGGTGTCCAATACGCTGTGTATCCCGCCACTAAAGAAGGCAAATTCATCGGTGCTGCTGTTGAAGCGACTTCCATGGGCTTTGGCGGTGAGCTGAAGGTATTGGTAGGCTTCGATGCCGAAGGCAAGATTATCGATTACTCGCTGCTGTCGCATGTGGAGACTCCGGGATTGGGCTCCAAGGCTGCCGACTGGTTCAAGAAGGGAAACAAGGGAGATATTACAGGTATGAATCCCGGTGAAGCTTCTCTGACTGTAAGCAAGGACGGCGGTAAGGTAGATGCCATTACAGCTTCAACCATTACTTCACGCGCATTCCTGAATGCCGTAAACGTTGCATATGCTGCCTATGCAGGTCAGAATACCGCTGACGGCGCTACGGGAGCTACTCAAAAGAATGTGGAAGAGGCTGCCGGAGCAAATACGGCTACGGGAGCTACTATTAAAGTTGAACTCACTGATTCTGTCAGTGCTAAATAAGAAAGGAGTAGAGATATGAATAATTTTAAAGTATTGATGAACGGGATTGTAAAAGAGAATCCTACGTTTGTACTCCTGCTTGGTATGTGTCCTACATTGGGTACGACTTCATCTGCTATCAACGGTATGGGTATGGGACTGGCAACGATGTTCGTGCTTATCTGTTCCAATGTGGTGATTTCCGCTATCAAGAACCTTATTCCGGATATGGTGCGTATTCCTTCTTTCATTGTTGTAATCGCATCGTTCGTAACACTGCTGCAAATGGTGATGCAGGCTTACGTTCCCGCACTTTATGCGACATTGGGCTTGTTTATTCCGCTGATTGTGGTAAACTGTATCGTACTGGGCCGCGCCGAGGCTTTTGCTGCCAAAAATAATCCGGTGGCATCCTTCTTCGACGGTTTGGGTATGGGATTAGGTTTTACTATCGCATTGACTTTATTGGGTGCTGTCCGCGAATTCCTGGGCACAGGCAAGATATTCAACCTCACGATTCTTCCCGAAGAATACGGTATGCTGGTATTTGTTCTTGCACCGGGTGCGTTTATTGCTTTGGGATACCTCATTGCGTTGGTTAACAGCTTCAAGAAAGCATAATTTGTAATTCATAATTAGAATTGATATTATGGAATATATATTGATATTTATCTCGGCAATCTTTGTCAATAACATTGTGTTGTCGCAATTCCTGGGTATCTGTCCGTTTCTGGGCGTATCCAAGAAAGTGGAGACAGCGTTGGGCATGTCGGCAGCAGTGGCATTCGTGCTTACTATTGCTACAATCGTAACGTTCCTCATTCAGAAGTTTGTGCTCGATGCTTTCGGTCTGGGCTATCTTCAAACCATCACCTTTATCCTTGTGATTGCCGCATTGGTGCAGATGGTGGAGATTATCCTGAAAAAAGTATCTCCTTCTTTATACCAGGCTTTAGGTGTGTTCTTGCCTCTGATTACAACGAACTGCTGTATTCTCGGTGTGGCTATCCTCGTTATCCAGAAAGATTATGATTTGCTGACCGGTGTGGTTTATGCATTCTCTACGGCTATCGGCTTCGGTCTGGCGCTGACGCTCTTTGCAGGTCTGCGCGAACAGATGAGTCTGGTGAACGTGCCGAAGGGCATGCAGGGAACTCCGATAGCTTTGATTACTGCCGGTTTGCTGGCTATGGCATTCATGGGCTTCTCCGGCGTAGTTAAGCTCTAAGATATACTCTGAATTTAAGCTAAAGCGAAGAACCGGTTCTCTTTGTAAAAGAAGAGGGCGGTTTCTTCGCTTTGTCTTTTATGGGCAAAGTTATCGTACACGGTCAGGGGTGAATATTCTTTGATTAATTTTTACCGGTCATGTACGTGCTTTATGAATTTATTTCCTTACATTTGTAGCCTAATGATAACCTAAAAGCTAAATTATCTATATTAATATGAAAGAGAAAATCTTGGTTACAGGCGGAACCGGCTATATTGGTTCTCATACTGTGGTAGAACTTCAGAACGCAGGTTATGAAGTCGTTATTATCGATAATCTGTCAAACTCCAGCGCAGATGTTGTAGACAACATTGAAAAGGTATCGGGCATCCGTCCTGCATTCGAGAAATTGGATTGCCTGGATTACGCCGGTCTCGACGCTGTGTTTGCTAAATATAAAGGTATCAAGGCTATTATCCATTTTGCGGCAAGCAAGGCGGTGGGAGAGTCTGTGGAAAAACCGTTGCTTTATTACCGCAACAACTTGGTTTCCTTGATAAACCTGCTCGAACTGATGCCTAAGCATGGAGTAGAGGGCATTGTATTCTCTTCTTCCTGTACCGTATATGGTCAGCCCGACCATCTTCCCGTAACGGAAGAGGCTCCTATCAAGAAGGCGGAATCCCCGTACGGAAATACGAAGCAAATCAACGAAGAGATTGTTCGTGATACGGTTGCTTCCGGTGCTCCCATCAATGCGATTCTGCTGCGTTACTTCAACCCGATTGGCGCCCATCCTTCGGCACTGCTCGGTGAATTGCCTAACGGTGTGCCGCAGAATCTGATACCGTACCTCACCCAGACGGCTATCGGTATCCGTGAGAAATTGAGTGTATTCGGTGACGATTACGATACTCCTGACGGTTCCTGTATCCGCGATTTCATCAATGTGGTGGATTTGGCAAAGGCTCATGTTGTAGCTATCCGCCGTATTCTGGAGAAGAAACAGAAGGAAAAAGTGGAAGTGTTCAATATCGGTACCGGACGCGGTCTTTCCGTATTGGAATTGATCAATGCGTTTGAAAAGGCAACCGGTGTGAAGCTGAACTACCAGATTGTAGGTCGCCGTGCCGGAGACATAGTAAAGGTGTGGGCCGATCCGAAACTGGCAAACGAAGAGCTGGGCTGGAAAGCGGAAGTAGGTATTGAAGATACTTTACGCTCTGCATGGAACTGGCAGTTGAAGCTTCGTGAGAGAGGTATTCAATAAGAATAATGATTTTGAACTTTTTAACATACAGAAAATAAACAAATGCTTCCCCGCATTTGTTTATTACATGCAAATCGGCCTGATGCTGCTTATGTATATGTGAATATCCGTAATTAGTACATATGCCTCCCCGGCATAGACAGGTAAGATTGCATAGTAGTTTTGTCGTGTTTTATTTTGTGTTTGTGTTGTGAATAAGCCTTGTCGCGAGACAGGGCTTATTTTTTAGGAGAATACGGATGGCTTTTTATGATTAGGTGCATTATCGATTGTTAACCAACGTTATTATGTGTGGAACAAATTGTTCCCATTGTAGTATTAATCGTTCAAAATAGTGTAATTTATAGAAAAAATGCTTTTAAGGAGAACAATTAGACGTGATTTGTTTATACATTTGCGAAGTTGTTTATGTAACTATTTTGAATGAACAAACAGTCTGGCGCGAATGTTAGTAGAGCAGGTGAATTTGGACGATGAAAGACGCGACATGACTGATGGAAGATTCCATGCAGCGACTTACAATTTTACTGGAAATAATTAGGAAAATAGAATATAAAAAGATTGCTTATGTCACAGATTGTTGGACATATCTCTCAGGTTATCGGACCTGTTGTAGACGTCTATTTTGAAGGAACAGAGGCAGAGCTGATGCTGCCAAGCATTCACGACGCACTGGAAATAAGAAAGAATCACGGTAAAAGGCTGATTGTGGAAGTACAGCAGCACATTGGTGAAAATACCGTAAGAACCGTAGCTATGGATAGTACGGATGGTCTGCAGAGAGGCATGAAAGTTTACCCGTTGGGCGGACCGATCACTATGCCGATAGGAGAACAAATCAAAGGCCGTCTGATGAATGTCGTAGGAGACTCTATCGACGGAATGAAAGAGCTGGACCGTACTGGTGCTTATCCTATCCACCGCGAACCCCCTAAATTTGAAGATTTGACTACCGTACAAGAGGTACTCTATACGGGTATCAAGGTTATCGACCTGCTGGAGCCATACAGTAAGGGCGGTAAGATTGGCTTGTTCGGTGGTGCGGGTGTAGGCAAGACTGTACTCATCCAGGAGTTAATCAATAATATCGCCAAGAAGCAGAACGGTTTTTCCGTGTTTGCCGGAGTGGGAGAGCGTACCCGTGAAGGTAACGACCTGTTGAGGGAGATGATTGAATCCGGTGTAATCCGCTATGGAGAAGAGTTTAAGAAAGGTATGGAAGAAGGCCATTGGGATCTTTCCAAAGTGGACTATGACGAAGTGGCCAAATCGCAGGTATCCCTGATATTCGGTCAGATGAACGAGCCACCGGGTGCGCGTCAGTCGGTTGCGTTGTCCGGTTTGACGGTAGCCGAATCTTTCCGTGACATGGGGTCTGAAACGAACGGTCCGCGCGATATATTGTTCTTCATTGATAATATATTCCGTTTCACCCAGGCCGGTTCCGAAGTGTCTGCACTGTTGGGACGTATGCCTTCGGCCGTAGGTTATCAGCCTACACTTGCAACGGAAATGGGTGCTATGCAGGAACGCATTACTTCTACACGCAACGGTTCCATCACTTCCGTACAGGCAGTATATGTTCCTGCCGATGACCTGACCGACCCTGCACCCGCCACTACTTTTACGCACTTGGATGCAACAACGGTATTGAGCCGTAAGATTACCGAACTTGGCATCTATCCGGCTGTCGACCCGTTGGAGTCCACCTCTCGTATTCTCGACCCGCATATCGTAGGTCAGGAGCATTACGAAGTAGCCCAGCGCGTAAAGCAGATTCTCCAACGCAACAAGGAGTTGCAGGATATTATCTCTATCCTCGGTATGGAAGAACTTTCGGATGCCGACCGCACATTGGTGAATCGTGCCCGCCGTGTACAACGTTTCTTGTCACAGCCTTTTGCTGTGGCCGAACAGTTTACCGGAGTTCCCGGTACAATGGTCTCTATAGAAGATACCATTAAAGGGTTTAAAATGATTCTGGACGGTGAAGTCGATTATCTGCCCGAACCGGCTTTCCTGAATGTCGGCACTATCGAGGAAGCAATAGAGAAGGGAAAGAAATTGCTGGAACAGGCAAAGAAATAAAAATTCAGTAGACTATAAAGATGAAAGGACTGCATTTGGATATTGTATCGCCGGAAAAGGAAATCTTCACAGGCGAAGTAGATAGTGTAACATTGCCGGGTACGCTTGGTTCGTTTACTATTCTGGTGCAACATGCACCCATTGTATCGTCGTTGAAGGCAGGTACGCTGGCTTATGTAACGAAAGACGGCGAAGAACGTGCACTGGATATTCATGGCGGTTTTGTAGAGATGAACAGCAACAGAGTTTCGGTTTGTATAGACTGACTCTTTTAGATTACCAACCTTAAATCGGATTGATGTGAGTATAACAAAACGGAACTATTTGTGGCAAGTGGCGCTTCTAACGGTATTGGTGGGCGGCATAGGCGGATGGGTTTATTATTCGGTATTCCCGCACCACTATTTCGGCGGTTATCCGCTGATACCTGCCTTCTTCCTTGTTTTCGGCGTGTTTATGATAAACATGGTTGAAAGCTGCCGTTACCGGATGCCGGGGCGGATGTTGCAGATATACCTGCTGATGCGTGTTATGCGGATGCTTGCATCTATCATTGTGATGCTGGTGTATTGCGTTGCAGTGCGTGAGGAAGCAAAAGAGTTCCTGTTGACGTTCATCGCTAACTATCTGATATATTTGACTTATGACTCCTGGTTTTTCTTCACTTTTGAAATGAACCGGAAGCTGAAAAAGAAAAAGAGACAAGAAAATGAAACAATTGCGTAACATACTAACCGGAGTATTGCTGGCATGTGGGTTGTCATTACCTGCCGTTTCTATGCAGGCCGACAGTATTCCCGCAGCGCAAAACGGCCTTGTGGCCGAACTCGACAGCATGGCCCAACGTGACGATGTGACTCCTGCCGAGCAAGAGGAGAATACGGTAGACGTAAAGGAAATCGTGTTCGGGCATATCGGCGATTCGTACGAATGGCACATCACCGATTTCGGAGAAACGAAGGTTATCATTCCGTTGCCCGTCATTGTATATAGCGGCACAACGGGGTGGCACGTATTCCTTTCTTCCCGTCTGGAGGAGAACGGAGGCTGTTACGAGGGACTTTCCATTGCTCCGGAAGGCAGCAAGTACGAAGGAAAACTGGTGGAGCACGATGCAGCAGGCAATGAGGTGCGTCCGTGGGATATATCCATTACGAAAGTTACGCTGGCATTGCTCATCAACAGTGTATTATTGATAGTCATCGTACTGAGCGTTGCCCGCTGGTATCGCAGGCATCCTCAGGACAGTGCGGCTCCGGGCGGTTTCGTCGGGTTTATGGAGATGTTCATTATGATGGTGAATGATGATGTCATAAAGAGCTGTGTAGGACCGAAGTACCGTAAGTTTGCCCCTTACTTGCTTACTGCGTTCTTCTTTATCTTCATAAACAACCTTATGGGATTGATTCCGGTGTTTCCGGGCGGGGCAAATGTCACCGGTAACATTGCAATTACAATGGTGCTGGCCGTTTGCACATTCCTTGCCGTTAATATTTTCGGAACCAAGGCATATTGGAAAGATATTTTCTGGCCCGATGTGCCCTGGTGGCTGAAAGTGCCTGTGCCCATGATGCCGTTTATCGAGTTCTTCGGAATCTTTACGAAGCCGTTTGCCTTGATGATACGTCTTTTTGCCAATATGCTGGCAGGACACATGGCAATGCTCGTGCTTACATGTCTGATATTCATATCGGCAAGTATGGGACCTGCCTTGAACGGTTCGCTGACGGTAGCTTCGGTGCTGTTCAATATCTTTATGAACGGATTGGAATTGCTGGTGGCCTTTATCCAGGCGTATGTGTTTACCATGCTGTCGGCGGTGTTTATCGGTCTGGCACAGGAAGAGCACACGGAGAAAGCCGGTGAGAAGAAGGCGATAAAATGAGAAAATGATAAGATTATCTGGAATATAAACATTAATAAAATAACAATTTAAAATTTGAAAGTTATGTTACTATCTGTATTATTGCAAGCTGCTGCGGCAGGTGTTGGAGTTAGTAAATTGGGCGCTGCCCTGGGTGCTGGTTTGGCTGTTATCGGTGCAGGTATGGGTATTGGCAAGATTGGTAGTTCTGCCATGGAAGCCATTGCACGCCAGCCGGAAGCATCGGGAGATATTCGTATGAACATGATTATTGCCGCCGCCTTGATTGAAGGTGTTGCATTGTTGGCGGTTGTTGTGTGTCTGTTGGTATTCTTCTTATAAAAAAAATAAATTATGTCATTGTTATTACCTGATAGTGGTCTGCTGTTCTGGATGCTCCTTTCATTCGGAGTGGTTTTTGTGGTACTGGCCAAATACGGCTTTCCCGTCATTACGAAAATGGTGGAAGAGCGTAGGGCCTACATAGACCAGTCGCTGGAAGTGGCACGTCAGGCAAACGCCCAGCTCGCCAAACTGAAAGAGGAGAGTGATGCGTTGATTGCTGCTGCAAACAAGGAGCAGGGGCGCATCATGCGGGAAGCAATGCACGAGCGTGACAAGATTATTGTCGAGGCGCGTAAACATGCCGAAGCCCTTGCACAGAAAGAGCTGGATGATGTGAAACAGCAGATTCAGCAAGAGAAGGAAGAAGCTATCCGTGATATCCGCCGTCAGGTTGCTGTACTATCGGTAGATATTGCGGAGAAGATAATCCGTCATAATCTGGACAAAGAGCAAGACCAGATGGAAATGATTGACCGTATGCTGGATGAAATGCTGACGGCCAATCGCTAATCATTAATCTTTGGAAAAATGGATATAGGAATTGTTTCGATGCGGTATGCAAAGGCTCTCATGGAGTATGCCAAGAGCACGGGTACGGAAGACAGGCTGTATACGGAAATGCGCACGTTGAGCAGGAGTTTCGAGAAGCATTCTGATTTGCGTGCGGCATTGGAGAACCCTGTACTGCCGGTACAGGAGAAATTCTCGCTTATCTGTACCGCAGCAGTGGGGGATGCTCCTGCCGGGCAGGAATTGTCCCGTTTCGTTACGCTGATATTAAAAAACAGGCGTGAGGCATTTCTGCAATATATCTGTTTGAGCTATCTGGACTTATACAGAAAGAGCAGACATATCGGTGTAGCGAAACTGACGACTGCCGTACCCGTAAGTCGTGAGATTTGGGAACGCATCCGAAATAGCGCTTCCCATTTGCTACATGCCAAAATGGAGTTACAGACCGATGTTGACCCTTCAATCGAAGGCGGATTCATATTCGACATCAACGATTTCCGTCTGGATGCCAGTATTGCTACCCAGCTAAAGAGAGTGAAACAGCAGTTCATTGATAAGAACAGAAGAATTGTATAACAGTGGTTAGTGATATAACCGAATACCGATCATTAATCACTAAACATTAATTGCTAAATAAAATGTTGTCTGAAAATATAAAAGTAAGCGAAGTCTCCGATATTCTGCGCAAACAGTTGGAAGGCATCGACACCCGCGTGCAACTGGACGAAATCGGTACGGTGCTGCAAGTCAGCGATGGCGTGGCGCGTATCTACGGATTGCGTAATGCCGAAGCAAACGAGTTGCTGGAGTTTGACAACGGTATCAAAGCCATCGTGATGAACCTTGAAGAAGATAACGTAGGTGCTGTGTTGTTAGGCCCTACGGATAAAATCAAGGAAGGCTTCGTGGTGAAACGTACCAAGCGTATCGCTTCCATTATGGTAGGCGAGGGTATGTTGGGACGTGTTATCGACCCGTTGGGCGAACCGTTGGACGGCAAGGGGCTGATAGGCGGCGAGCTTTGCGAAATGCCGTTGGAGCGTAAAGCTCCGGGCGTTATTTACCGTCAGCCGGTAAACCAGCCGTTGCAGACCGGTCTGAAGGCTGTCGATGCCATGATTCCTATCGGCCGCGGGCAGCGTGAGCTGATTATCGGCGATCGTCAGACGGGTAAGACCGCGATTGCCATCGATACCATCATTAACCAGCGTGCCAACTACGAGGCAGGCGACCCCGTATACTGTATCTACGTAGCTATCGGCCAGAAAGGTTCTACGGTAGCATCTATCGTAAATACACTGCGCGAGAACGGTGCGATGGATTACACCATCGTTGTGGCAGCTACGGCGGGCGACCCGGCTGCGTTGCAGTATTACGCCCCGTTTGCCGGTGCTGCAATCGGCGAGTATTTCCGCGATACCGGCCGTCATGCGCTGGTTGTTTATGACGACCTGTCCAAGCAGGCCGTAGCGTATCGTGAGGTATCCTTGATTTTGCGCCGTCCGTCCGGACGTGAGGCCTATCCGGGCGACATCTTCTACCTGCACTCCCGTCTGCTGGAGCGTGCGGCGAAGATTATCAACCAGGAAGAAGTGGCACGCGAGATGAACGACCTGCCCGAAAGCCTGAAAGGCAGAGTGAAGGGCGGCGGCTCATTGACGGCGCTTCCCATTATCGAAACGCAGGCGGGCGACGTGTCGGCTTACATCCCTACAAACGTAATCTCCATTACCGACGGACAGATATTCCTCGACACCAACCTCTTCAATCAGGGCAACCGTCCGGCTATCGACGTAGGTATCTCCGTGAGCCGTGTAGGTGGTAATGCCCAGATTAAGGCAATGAAGAAGGTGGCGGGTACGTTGAAGATAGACCAGGCACAGTATCGCGAACTGGAAGCATTTACCAAGTTCAGCGGCGATATGGATCCGGTTACTGCGCTCACCATCGACAAGGGCCAGAAGAATACCCGTTTGCTGGTACAGTCCCAGTACAGTCCGATGCCTGTAGAGAAGCAGATTGCCATTCTTTATTGCGGCACGCACGGTTTGCTGAAGGATGTGCCTTTGGACAAGGTGAATGAGTTTGAACGCAGTTTCCTCGAATTCCTTGAAAGAGATTATCAGATGGAGGTGCTCGATGTGTTGAAGTCGGGTGTCATCGATGACAATGTCTGCAAGAAGATAGAAGAGACGGCGGCAAAGGCAGCCAAGCAATTTATGTAGATGGCAGTTAGGCAACCCCTAACCGCTAATCACTAACCCCTAATCACTATACGAAATGGCTTCACTGAAAGAGGTAAAAAATAGAATAAGCTCCGTCAAGAGTACGCGTCAGATAACTTCGGCGATGAAGATGGTGGCGTCCGCCAAGCTGCATAAGGCACAGGGGCGGATTGAGAATATGCTGCCCTATCAACGGAAGCTGAACGAGATTCTGACAAACTTCCTGAGTACGGATGTTACGGTAGAGTCTCCCTATACCGAGGAGCGTCCGGTAGGGAAGGTGGCAATTGTGGCATTCTCGTCCAATTCATCTTTATGCGGCGCTTTCAACTCCAACGTGGCAAAGATGCTGGAGCGTACACTGGAAGACTACCGGTCGCTGGGCAAGGAGAATATCCTGGTGTATCCCGTAGGCAAGAAAGTGGAAGAAGCTGTAAAGAAATTGGGATATGAGCCGCAAGGCAGTTATCAGGAAATGGCCGACAAGCCTTCGTATGTGCAGGCTTACGAGCTTGCCGGGCGCCTGATGAAAGAGTTTCTTGAAGGGCGCATCGACAAGGTGGAGCTGATTTATCATCATTTCAAGTCTATGGGCTCGCAGGTGCTGACGAGAGACAACTATCTGCCCATCGACTTGGGCAAGGTAGCCGAAGAAGCAACCGGGACTGTCGGAAAAAGCAGTTTCAACAATGATTATATTGTAGAGCCCTCTGCTTCCCAACTGGTGGCCGAGCTTCTTCCTAAAGTGTTGAGCCAGAAGATTTATACGGTCTTGTTGGATTCGAACACTTCCGAGCACGCGGCACGTATGCTTGCCATGCAGGCTGCCACGGACAATGCCAATGAGCTGATTCAGGATTTGACGAAGCAATACAACAAGAGCCGCCAGCAGGCGATTACGAATGAGCTGCTGGACATCATTGGCGGAAGTATGAAATAATTTTTCCGGCAGGAAACAAGGAGATGTGTCAAAATACACTTGACGGTTTCTTTTAGGCACGGATTACACGGAAAACACGGATTTCACAGATTTTCTTTATTCTTTTTCTGTGAAATCCGTGTTTTCCGTGTAATCCGTGCCTGAAAAAGAAACAAATAGTAAGCGGACTTTAGTTTTGACACACATTCTCTTTTTTTAAGGATGCCGTCCGTGCGGCAAAAAACATTCGGCCGGTTTTTCTTTTCCTTGGTTTATTTGTACTACCTTTACCGTTCTAAAATAAACCGAAAAGAACAATGGAGCAGAACCCCGAATCAGCGCTTGCGTGGCAATTCATCGAAAGCACAGGTACTCATCTTTTTCTGACAGGCAAAGCCGGAACCGGTAAAACTACTTTTTTGCGTAAGCTTAAGCAGGAAAGTCCCAAACGTATGGTAGTCGTTGCGCCCACCGGCATAGCGGCCATCAATGCCGGCGGTGTTACCATCCATTCGTTTTTTCAGATTCCGTTTGCACCTTATGTGCCCGAAAGTTCGTTCAGCACGAATGGAAAGGCAAGCTACCGCTTCCGTTTCGGTAAGGAGAAAATCAATATCATACGCAGCATGGACCTGCTGGTGATTGATGAAATCAGTATGGTACGCGCCGACCTGCTGGATGCGGTAGATGAAATGCTCCGCCGCTACCGCGACCCCTACAAACCGTTTGGCGGTGTGCAGTTGCTGATGATTGGCGACCTGCAGCAGTTGGCTCCCGTAGTGAAAGACGAGGAATGGCAGATGCTCAGCAAGTACTACGACACTCCCTATTTCTTCTCCAGCCGCGCGCTGAAGCAGACGGAATATTGCACCATCGAGCTTAAGACCGTATACCGGCAGAATGACGGAGACTTCCTGGAACTGCTGAACCGCATCCGTGAGAACCATTGCGACCCGCAGGTGCTGGAAACGCTGAACCGCCGCTATCTTCCCGGCTTCCAGCCTCGGAAAGAGGAAGGATATATCCGTCTGGTCACCCATAACTATCAGGCGCAACGCATCAACAGCTACGAACTGGAACAGCTTCCGGGACGTACCTATGCGTTTCGCGCTACTGTCGAGGGGAAGTTTCCCGAATATTCATATCCCACGGACGAAGTTCTCGAACTGAAAGAAGGCGCTCAGGTGATGTTCGTGAAGAACGACTCGTCCGGCGAGCACCGCTACTACAACGGTATGATTGGTGAGGTAACCTCCGTTTCTGCCGGCAGTATCGAGGTACGCGCCAAAGACAGCGGGGATACTTTCCTGTTGCAGGAAGAGGAGTGGACGAATGCAAAATACGTCTTGGACGAAGACAGCAGGGAGATTGTAGAAGATATTGAAGGTACTTTCCGGCAGTTTCCCCTGAAACTGGCGTGGGCCATTACAATCCACAAGAGTCAGGGGCTTACGTTTGAGCGTGCCATTATCGACGCCAGCGCATCCTTTGCACATGGGCAGACGTATGTGGCACTGAGCCGTTGCAAGACGCTGGAAGGCCTGGTGCTCAGCGCACCGCTTTCGGCAAAGGCTGTTATCAGCGACCGTGCCGTAGACCGGTTTACGGAAGAAGCCCGCCGGAACGAGCCGGACGAAAACCGCTTCCATTCACTGCAACGTGCCTATTTTCACGGACTGCTGTCGGAACTGTTTGATTTCCTGCCGCTGGCACAAGCGTTGCAGCGCTATGTACGGCTGGTCGATGAACATCTTTATAAACTCTATCCCAAGCAGCTTGCCGCCTACAAAGAGGCGGTGGAGCGTTTCCGCGAAAAGGTGGTAAAAGTGGCGCAGAGGTTCGGCATACAGTACAACCGCCTGATTGACGCCGCACAGGATTATGCTGCGGACGAAACCCTGCAGGAGCGGATTGTTGCGGGAGCCGGTTACTTTAAAGATGAAATGGCGCTTTTGTATCCCGTATTGATAGGGCCACGCGCTCTTGCCACGGATAATAAGGTGCTGAAGAAGCAACTGAATGCAGCCAAAGAGGAACTGAATACTCTTTTCCTGTTGAAAGACGGGCTGCTGGCATACATAACGGAACACGGATTCCGCACAGCCGGGTATTTGAAGCGGAAAGCCATACTGTCTATCGGTGATCATGCTGTCTCCGGCAAAGAGGACTTGAAGCGGAGAGGCATGCCGGATACGGTGGAGAAGAACATGCAGGACCGCAAGAGGAAAGAAACGGCGGCATCTTCCGTTCAAGTGCCTTCGGACGTACTGCATCCCGAACTATACGACCGCCTGGTGGCTTGGAGAAATACGGAAGCAGCCCGTTTGGGGCTGCCGGTCTACACGGTCATCCAGCAAAAGGCCATCTTGGGCATCAGCAACCTGTTGCCTGCCGATAAGGACATGCTTGTCCGCATCCCTTATTTCGGGAAGAAAGGGGTAGAGAAGTACGGAGACACCATTCTGGAAATAGTATATACGTACTGTAAGGAGAAAGGATTGGCAGAGCCGGAGCTTATGCTTTAGTTAGGGTCGAACCGCTGTATCTGATTATATCAGTCTGTGATGTTTACGGTTAGAACGGCGTCCGGTTGCCCTGCTGTACTTCGATGCGTATGCCGAATGCACCGTTGGCGGATTTCATTTCAAATGCTCCCTTGAAGTTGTTCTTCTCCCACGGCAATGCCGAACGGTTGGGAGCTTTCCAGCCGTCCTTGTCGTACTCGCCGTATGTATTGATACGCATTCCGTTCTTCAGTTTGAAGCTGCCCATTTGCAGGTTCTCCGGCGATGACCAGAAGCCCGTCAGCCCAAACGGATTCATGCTGTAAACGGTTGCGTTGGTGAGCGAGAACACATTTGAAAGCCCCTGCGAGTAGGTCGCGTCCGGGTTGAGACGGAATATCCGGCTGTAGTCTTTGCTTGCATCCGGTATTTCCAACGTAAACCGGGGCAGGCGGGGAGCTTCTATTCTCATGAGGCTCATGTCCAGGAGAAAGCCGTCATAATTCTTCGTTTCGGGTAGGAATGTCCCTTCGGGCGGCGTACCGTCGGGCAGGCTATGGGAGCGTATGCTGTCGCCCTTCGCTTCGGTTTGGGCGTGCAGTGAAACGGCGCTTGCCAGCAGGGCGATGATAAAAAAACAAACTTGTTTCATGATTGGGCACGGTTATTGTTTTCTTCTCAGACAAAGATAATCCTTTCCGTCAATTTACTGAAACTTCTTTATATTATTTCTCATTCTTTATACTATCAGTTTATAGCCTATCCCCCGCACGTTTACGATGCGGATGCGGTCGTCTTGCGCCAGCTTGTGGCGCAGCTTCGTTATGAATACATGCAGGCTGCGGGAGTTGAAGAAGCTGTCGTCTCCCCAAAGGTCGAGCAGTACATTCTGGGTATTGACCACCTGATTGCGGTTCTCGCAGAGGCGCTTCAGTATTTCCGATTCGCGGTGTGAGAGTTCCATTTCCGTATCGGCATGCGGAGCAGCACCGGTTCCTGTATACGACAGCCGTTGTGTGACGGGGTTGAACCGGTAATTGCCTATTTCAAAGTCGGTGGCCTCTTTGGGAGCAGGTTCCGTAAAGTTGAAAGCCTTGCCCGCCAGCGATTTGATACGGATAATCAGTTCCTGCATGCCGAAAGGTTTCTTCAGATAATCGTTGGCGCCGAGTTCAAAGCCCTCTACAACGTCATTGATGGCAGAGCGTGCAGTGAGGAAAAGCACCGGCGTGTGCTTGTCGGTCTGGCGGATGCGGCGTACCATTTCGAAGCCGTCCATACGGGGCATCATGACGTCTGCCACCAGCACATCGGGGCGCAGGTCGAAGAACAGGCGCAACCCCTCTTCGCCGTCGGCAGCGGTGTGGATAATGAAACTTTGCCCTTCCAGCGTGTCCTTTATAATCATGGCGAGGGTCTCTTCATCCTCAACCAGCAATACTTTTATTTTATCCATGACATCCTTGTCTTTCTTGTTATTCTTGTTTATTATGTAATATCTGTATGTACTCCGGGGATATATTCCTGTTTCTCCTAAGTAAACTTCCGTTTCCGCCGGGAGAAACTTCCGTTCCCATTAGGGGAAACGACAGTTCCCTTTAAAGGAAACGCGCGTTCCCCTTAAGGGAAACCGGAGTTTCTTCCGGGGGAAACGGACGGGTACTCCTTTTATCCGTTCGGAAATCTCAGAGTGAACGTGCTTCCTTTGCCCGGTTCGCTCTTTACCGTTACGCTTCCGCCGTGCTTTTCGGTCATGGTCTTGACATAGAACAGACCGAGGCCGTAGCCCTTCACGTTGTGCAGATTGCCGGTGGGAACGCGGTAGAACTTATCGAATATGTGGCTCTGCTTTTCGGGAGCGATACCTGTTCCACGGTCACTGATGGCGATTTCAACAAACTCTCCTTGTCCGGCAGAGGCGGTTTGCCGGCAACGGATGTTTACGTCCGCTGCTTCGGGCGAGTATTTTATGGCATTGTCAATCAGGTTGCTGATGATGTTGCTGAAGTGCGTACGGTCTGCCGTGAGGGTAAGTCCGGCAGGCTCGATGTCCGTAGAGATATGCACGGGCTTCTCCGCCTTCAGTTTATGCTGCTCGATAAGCGGTTCGAGAATGCTTTCCATGGACAGCGGTTCCGGATGCAGGCGGAAGGTCTTGCGGCGTTCCATGCTCATGGAGAGTATCTGCTCGACAAGTCCGCTGAGCCGTTGCAACTGCTCCTGGCAGATGCGCAGATACTTGTCGCGTTGTGCCTTTTCTTCCGCCTGGTTAAAGTTCAGCAGGGCATCGTTGGCGGCATAGGCTACGGCGATAGGGGTTTTCAGTTCGTGGGTGATGTTGTTGGTAAAGTCGCTTTTCATCTCCTCCAGCGTCTTTTGCTGCAAGATGGTGCGGATAAGTATCCAGAACGCGAAGCAGAGGATGATGAGGATAACGAACGAGGTAGTCAGAATGCCCGACATCTGCTTCAGCACCAACGGGGTAACGGGTTCCATCCAAAGGCGGTAGCTCTGATGGGTACTGATGTCGAAAGCGTACTCGTATAGCTTGGCTTCGGGGCTTGGAACGTATCCGGGAGTACCGGCCACGGCAAGCGTGTCTGTAAACGTATGGGGAGATGCTTTGTCGTTCGTATAGATATGCTCCAGGCGGTGGGGCAGCGTGATGCCCCGGTCTTTGAGCTGAAAGGTGAGCAGGCTGTCGTATACAAGGACATCAGGGTCGGAAATGACATCCAGGCCGGAGTGCAGGCCGCGCTGGAAATATGTGGCGAGTTCCAGCATGCTGTTCTGGTCGCGCAGAATAACATCCAGCCCGCTGTTTGCCCTCAGTGCGGCCTGGGGCGGAACATCGGTGTCTTTTATGGCGGCTTCCAGCTTCTTTTGGGCTGAATCGGCATTCAGCCATTGAGCCTTGTTCCGGTCTTTGTTCCGTTCTATGAAAAGTACATCGTCGGAGTCCGGGACGGCGATGCCATCACGGGTGATAATAGCCTGTACGGAGGAATTGTCCGAGATACTCATCAAAAGGGTGTCGCTCTTTTGATGAATGACCTGCTGGTCGGAGGTTTCTTCTTTCCGGCCGTTGCGGTCTATGCTGGTGGTGCTGTGTACATAGGTTTTGTTTTGCGTTCCGTCTTTCTCGAATCCGGCGGATACGCTCACTGTCCCATGGTCGGCACTGTCCTTGCGCATCCTTTCCACACGCAGCATCATTTCGTTATAGTCGCTCATGCGCATGGCTTCTATGATGTTGCGCTCCAGGTCGTTGCGCATGGTGCGGTACAGCCCGCCGAGCCAGTAGGCCTGGTAGGAGAAGATACCCGCCAAAGACAGGATAACGAGTATGGCAATGTATTTCAAAGGCAGTTTCATGGTGGTTCCTTGATATTTGTGCAGGCAAAGATAAGGAGTTATGGTGTGCGGTGTATCGTGCGATAAGACTAAATAACACTTCCGGTAACAGTAGATAACACTTGGTAAGCAGGCGATAACACAAAGTCGGGCGGGTAATGCCGTACTTTGCAGTGTGAAAACGAACTAAAACATCAAATACAATAAATTAAAGCATCGAATACGTATGAAACGATTTTATCTGTTATCAGTAATCAGCCTTTTTAGTGCCGGCATCTCCGCCCAGGAAATCACCGGCGGAGAACGTACCCTCAGCGCCGACAGCATCATTACCTCGGATGCCCGCCTGGACAGTATCTACCAAAGCCTGCCCGAAGTGATGATTACCGGCGAACGCCCCGTAGTCAAAGCCTCGCAAGGCAAACTGGTGTATGACTTGCCGCAGCTTATCCGCGACCTGCCTGTGGACAATGCCTACGATGCCGTAAAGGAGCTTCCCGGTGTAACCGAGATGAACGGCGGCTTGCAACTGGCAGGGCAGGGTGTCACCGTTATCCTGAACGGAAAAGTGACCACCCTCAGCGTCGAACAGCTTTACACACTGTTGCGGAGTATCCCCGCAAGCCGGATAGAAAAAGCCGAAGTGATGTACAACGCACCCGCCCGCTACCAGGTGCGCGGCGCACTTATCAACGTGCAACTGAAGCAAACCGCGGACGGTCCCTCTTCCTGGCAGGGCGAACTCTACGGCAAATACAATCAGAAGCATTACGAAGGTTTTGAGGAGCGCGCCAGCCTGTTATATAACGGAAATAAATTCTCAACGGATTTTCTTTACTCGCACAAACACGGCCGTACTTACACTACGACGGACAAAGATGCTATGCACGCTTTGGCGGATGGCTCGGTGTACCCGATGGCAACCGATGAGGTACGCCGCGGCCGTTCGCATACGCATAGTTTCCGGGTGGGAGCCGATTATACTATCGCTAAAGACCATCAGTTGAGCTTTGTTTATAACGGTAACTATACAACGTCTCACAACCGGATGAATATCAACGGTTCGCAGCAGTCCGCCACGTTGAGCAACAGTACCGACTGGCTTCACAACGGCCGGCTGGACTATTCCACGCCTTTCGGCATGAAAGCCGGTGTGGAGTTCACGTACTACCGTTCTCCGTCCGACCAGTTGCTGAACAGCCGCCTGCTGGAAAACGACGAGCTTGACTTCTTTACACAGGACTGTCAGCGCATCAACCGCTGGAAAATGTTTCTGGCGCAGGAACACAGCCTGGACAAGGGTTGGGGACTGAATTACGGTATTGTCTATACCACCGGCATCGACAACAGTTACCAATATTACTACGACCCGGAGACCGGCGAACAGTTGGGAGATGAAAATGCAACTTCGTTGGCAGCCGGTGATAATTCCGCCGGTAACTTCACTAATATGAAATCCCGCAAACGGGAAGAAACGCTGAACATCTATGCAGGTTTCAGCAAGAGTTTCGGCGATAAGCTCTCGCTGGATGCCTCGCTGGCTGTGGAGCGTTATAAAACGCCCGTTTGGAACCAGTGGGATTGGTATCCCACCGTCAACCTGAACTATATGCCTGCCCCCGGACATATCCTGCAACTTGCGCTGAGCAGCGATAAGCACTATCCCGACTATTGGGCCGTGCAGGATGCCGTTTCCTATATCGGCGGCGGATATTCCGAGATTCACGGCAACCCTCTGCTGAAACCTGCGCAAAGCTATGAGTTTCAAATGAACTATATCTTAAAGGGCAAGTACATCTTCAGCACCTGGTTCAGCCACACCAAGGACTACTCGGTACAGACGCTTTACCAGTCCTCGCAACGGCTGGTTGAAATCTATAAATACCTGAACTTTGACTACCGTCAACAGTTTGGCATACAGGCATCAGTGCCCTTTAAGGTAAAGAACTGGTTGAATTCCCGCCTGATCTTTATCGGCATCTGGCATCGCGAGAAAGACAGCGACTTTTGGGATATCCCCTTCGACCGCAAACAGTGTTACGGCATTGCCCAAATGAACAACACCTTCACCCTTTCCACCAAGCCCGACCTGAAGCTGACCGTCACCGGATTTGTGCACAGCAAAGCGATTCAGGGAATTTACGACCTGCCTGTTTCCGGCAATGTAAATGCCGCCTTGCGCTATGGCTTTGCCAAGGGAAAGGCTGTCCTGAATCTGTATTGCAACGATATATTCGAGACCGGGCAGATTTCTCCGCGCATCCGCTTCCAGACGCAGAATGTAACCAACCATTACTCTTGTTTCCGCGAGTTGGGCGTATCGTTCACATATAAATTCGGCGGCTATAAAGAAAAGAAGCGGGAAGGAGTGGATACGTCACGGTTCAAATGATTGTTTGATAACCAATCCTGTTCGGGTAGTTAAGCTGATACTAAATTCTTTTTCATATACCAGCATTTTCCCTTCTTTTTTGTACTTTTGCAGCTTTCAAAAAAAACAAAGTTGTTATTTAAAGAAAAGACCCTGTATATGAAATCGGATATCGAAATAGCACGCAGCATTGAACTGAAGAAAATAAAGCAGGTTGCCGAAAGTGTCGGCATTCCCCGTGAAGAAGTAGAGAACTACGGCCGCTACATTGCCAAGATTCCCGAACACCTGATTGACGAGGAGAAGGTAAAGCAGAGCAACCTGATTCTGGTAACCGCCATTACGGCCACAAAGGCAGGCATTGGCAAAACCACCGTCTCTATCGGTCTGGCATTGGGACTGAACAAGATAGGCAAGAAAGCCATCGTTGCCTTGCGCGAACCCTCGCTGGGCCCGTGCTTCGGCATGAAGGGCGGAGCGGCAGGCGGCGGCTACGCGCAGGTACTTCCTATGGAGAAGATAAACTTACATTTCACAGGAGATTTCCATGCCATCACCTCCGCTCACAATATGATTTCCGCTTTGCTGGATAACTATATCTACCAGCATCAGGCGGACGGATTCGGTCTGAAAGAAATTATCTGGCGACGTGTGCTCGATGTGAACGACCGCTCCCTGCGCAGCATTGTCACCGGACTTGGACCACGTACCAACGGGGTTACCCTGGAGTCCGGTTTCGACATTACACCTGCATCGGAGATTATGGCAATTCTCTGTCTGGCAAAGGATACGGAAGACCTCCGCAGACGCATTGAGAATATCATACTCGGTTTCGACTATGAGGGCAAGCCGTTTACAGTGAAAGATTTAGGAGTGGCGGGCGCCGTCACCGTACTGCTGAAAGATGCCATCCATCCCAACCTGGTACAGACCACCGAAGGAACAGCCGCTTTTGTGCATGGCGGTCCGTTCGCAAATATAGCGCATGGCTGCAACTCCATTCTCGCTACCAAAATGGCTATGACCTTCGGCGATTACGTAGTGACGGAAGCCGGCTTCGGTGCGGACTTGGGAGCGGAGAAGTTCTATAATATCAAATGCCGCAAAAGCGGTCTGCAACCCAAGCTGACCGTTATCGTCGCCACTGCACAGGGATTGAAGATGCACGGTGGTGTCAGTCTCGACCGTATCAAGGAGCCGAACATGGAAGGACTGAAGGAAGGCTTCGGCAATCTTGACAAACACATCCGTAACCTGCGCTATTTCGGGCAGACCGTTGTGGTTGCCTTCAACCGTTTTGCCAGCGATACGGACGAAGAGGTAGAAGCTATCCGCCGTCATTGCGAAGAGGATTTGAAAGTGGGCTTTGCCATTAACAATGCCTTTGCCGAGGGTGGGGAAGGTGCGGTGGACTTGGCTAACCTCGTTGTGGAAACAATCGAAAAGAAACCATCCGCCCCGTTGCAATACACTTACGGGGAAAACGATACCGTACAGCAGAAGATAGAGAAAGTGGCATGCAACCTTTATGGCGCAAGCGTAGTGACCTACAGCAGCGCTTCACGCAAGATGATGAGGCTTGTCGAGGAAATGGGTATTGCACATTATCCCGTATGCATAGCCAAGACGCAGTATTCTTTCTCTGCCGACCCCAAAATATACGGCGCTGTCAATAACTTCGAGTTCCACATCAAGGACATCGTTATCAACAACGGTGCGGAAATGCTTGTTGCCATTGCCGGTGAGATACTCCGCATGCCGGGGCTGCCCAAAGTGCCGCAAGCGGAGCACATCGACATAGTGGACGGCAATATAGAGGGGCTTTCCTGAGCCTTCTTAAATAGAGAATTGAAAATTGAGAATAAAAAAATAAGCTGCGCAAGGTTCGTTTGAACTGCGCAGCTTATCTTTTTTACTTTTTATTGTAGAAACTATTATTTCCCGATTTCATAATCAGTAAGCGAACAGCGGATATTCCTTCATCTTGGCATTTACGCGTGCGCGGACGTCGGCAATGACCTGTTCGTTTTCTACGTTGGAGAGAACGGTCTCAATCATTTCGGCGATTTCCAGCATCAGGTCTTCTTTGGCGCCGCGGGTGGTGATGGCGGGAGTACCCAGACGGATACCGGAGGTCTGGAATGCGGAGCGGGTATCGAACGGAACCATGTTCTTGTTCACGGTGATGTCGGCAGATACCAGTGCCTTTTCGGCTACCTTACCTGTCAGGTCGGGATATTTGCTGCGCAGGTCTACCAGCATGGAGTGGTTGTCCGTACCGCCGGAAACGATGGTAAAGCCACGGTCTATCAGGGCTTGTGCCAGCGTAGCGGCATTCTTCTTCACCTGTTTGGCATATTCTTTCCATTCCGGTTGCAGAATTTCGCCGAAGGCAACGGCTTTCGCAGCGATGACATGTTCCAGCGGACCGCCCTGAATGCCGGGGAATACGGCAGAGTCGAGCAATTGGGACATCATCTTGATTTCGCCCTTCGGTGTTTTCTTGCCCCAGGGGTTAGGGAAGTCCTTGCCCATCATGATGACACCGCCACGAGGACCGCGGAGTGTCTTATGGGTGGTAGAGGTTACGATATGGGCATACTTCACGGGGTTGTCCAGTTCGCCGGCGGCAATCAGTCCGGCAGGGTGTGCCATGTCTACCATCAGGATAGCACCTATCTTGTCGGCTATTTCGCGCATGCGTTTGTAGTCCCATTCGCGTGAATAGGCAGAACCGCCGCCGATAATCATTTTCGGTTTCTCGCGCAGGGCCACTTCTTCCATCTGGTCGTAGTCCACGCGTCCTGTTTCCTTATTGAGGTTGTACTCGCAGGGAGTGTAGATAATGCCGGAAGTATTCACTGACGAACCGTGAGAAAGGTGACCGCCGTGTGCAAGGTTGAGGCCCATGAATTTGTCGCCTGGGTTCAGCACTGCGAGGAATACGGCAGCGTTGGCCTGTGCACCTGAGTGCGGCTGTACGTTTGCCCATTCTGCGCCGAAAATCTGTTTCAGGCGGTCGATGGCAATCTGCTCGCTTTGGTCTACGACTTCGCAACCGCCGTAGTAGCGTTTGCCGGGATAACCTTCTGCATACTTGTTGGTGAGGCAGGAACCCATTGCCTGCATAACTTGGTCACTTACGAAGTTCTCTGATGCAATCAGTTCAATACCTTTGAGCTGACGTTGATGTTCTTTTTCGATGATGTCGAAAATTAAATCGTCTCTTTTCATTCTTGCTTATTAGATAAGTTTGATAATTCTGTATTCTCTTATTAAGCGTACAAATTTAAAGGAAATAAATGAATAAACTGTAAGAAAAGTGAGAAATTTCCTGTCAAAAGAACACTCCAAGCGAAAAACTCAGAACATTCTCCCGCCTGTGAAAACGTATCTGGTTGGCAAGAGGCACTTCCTCGCCGGCATTTTCGTCATAGACCGGCTTGTAGCTGATGCGCTTTGAAATGTTGTGCAGTCCGATGTCGTAGCGGAAATCGAAGAAGATACGGGAAATCGTTACGGCAACGCCGGCGGTGAGGCTGACGTTCAGCGGATAGAGTTCCTCCTCGATGTCCCGCTGGTCGAAATTCTCGAAAGTGACCTTGCTCTGCCTGTCCCAGATGTAGCGTATTTTCGGTCCGCCGAATACGGCAAGGCTGTAAGGTCCTTCCTTAATGATGTTGTATCCGTAGATTACGGGAATCTCAAAGCTGTGGATAGACGAGGTGATAGAGGCCATTTCGGGTATGCTGCTTTCGGGTGCGTCTTCGGGCAGCGGCTTCTCGAAGGTGATGTTGCAGCGGTTTATCGTGTACGACAGTTCCGGTTGCAGGAAGTGGCGATTGAAGTTTATCCGCATGAAGAACGAGCCGAAATAACCTATCTTATAGTTATTCTGCACCTCGTCGATGACAGTACCGTTCAGCACTAAATCCGATACGAGGAAGAGCGAAGAGGTAAACCCGCCCTTGATACCGAAGTTCACCCGCCGGTCGTGGCGGTGGGTGTGCTGGGGGTGTTCCGGTTTATCCGTTCCGGGCACAACCGGCAGTTGTCCCCACATGGCTGTGGAGAAGGCCAGCAAACAAACCCCGAAAAGTAACCATCTTCTTCCCATAATCAATTTTTATTTATTACTTTTTCTTCTCTACCGACCAGCCGAATTTCCCGATTTTCTCTCCCAGCCCGTAATAGCCGCCATGCACGTAGACCAGCAGGTTGGATTCTGCCAGCTCCAGTTTTCCGGTTTCCGTATTCAGGTGGGAGGTGTCGGCGCGTACATTCACCACATCGGCAATGAACATGTCGTGCGAGCCAAGGGCGACGATTTCCTTTACCCTGCACTCGATGCACAAGGGAGACTCCTCGATGAGCGGGGCGCTGACAACGGTACTTTTGCCGGGTGTCAGCTTCATCTCCTCGAATTTGTTGTAGTTCTTGCCCGAACGTACGCCGCACCAGTCGGTGGCACGCGCCATATCCTTGGTTGTCAGGTTGATGACAAACTCCATGTTGCGCTTGATGATGTCGTAGGAGTGACGTTCCGGCCGCACGGAAATGTAGCACATGGGCGGGTTTGTACAAATGGTTCCCGTCCATGCAACGGTCAGTATGTTATATTCTTCCGGGGTGCTTCCGCAGCTCACCAGTACGGCGGGCAGCGGATAAATCATGGTTCCCGGTTTCCAGTCTTCTTTCATCAGATTATCTCTATGTCCTCTCTTGTCTGTTCTTTCTCGCAATAGTGGCATTTGATTACGCAGTTCTCCTTGTCCACCACATGAAACAGGGTAGGCATCGGTTCGTTGTTGGTGATGCACTTGGGATTGGCGCATTTTACGATGCCGCGCAATTCGTCGGGCAGTTTCACTTCACGTTTCTCCACCACTTCGTAGTCGCGGATGATGTTCAGCTTTACGTTGGGGGCAACTACGGCAATGCGGTTTATCTCATCGTCGCAGAAGAACTTATCCGCTATTTTGATGATACCCTTTGTTCCCAGCTTCTTGCTTTTGAGGTTGAAACCGATAGTAATGTTGTTGTTCATCTGTTCCAGTCCCAGCAATGATACTACTGTAAACAGCTTCTCAGAGGGTATATGGTCGATGACAGTGCCGTTTTCCAATGCGGCCACCTGCAATTCTTGTTTTTTCATGTCTCCTAAATAAAACCAGTAATATACTTCCTTATACTTTACTTAACGTCGTCCAGCGTAATGCCAAGCACATCGCACAGAATGGCTTCGCGTGCATAAAGTCCGTTTTGCGCCTGCTGGAAATAGTATGCCTTCGGGTTGTCGTCCACATCGAGGGCTATCTCGTTGACACGGGGCAGCGGATGCAGGATGCGCAGATTGGGGCGGGTATGTTCCAGCATTTTGTTGCGCAGGATATAGATATTCTTCACACGTTCGTACTCCATGAGGTCGGTGAAGCGTTCGCGTTGCACACGGGTCATGTAAAGGATGTCCGCATCGGCTATTATCTCTTCCGTAAAGTCGGTGTGCTCCACGAATCTGATGTCATGTTCGCGGCAGTAAATCTTGTACTCTTCCGGCATTTTCAGTTCTTCGGGAGCGATGAAATGAAAGGTGGGGTTGAAGTGCCGCATGGCCATCAGCAGGGAGTGTACGGTACGGCCGTATTTCAAATCGCCTACCAGGTAGATGTTCAGGTTCTCCAGCGTACCTTGCGTCTTGTAGATGGAGTAGAGGTCGAGCATCGTTTGCGAGGGATGCTGGTTGGCTCCGTCTCCGGCATTGACGATGGGCACTGTGGTTACTTCGCTGGCATAGCGTGCGGCTCCTTCCAGGTAGTGGCGCATTACGATGATGTCGGCATAGTTGCTTACCATCTTGATGGTATCTTTCAGTGTCTCGCCTTTGGACGAGCTGGTAGCTTTGGGGTCGCTAAAGCCGATGACACGTGCGCCGAGCCGGTTGGCGGCGGTTTCAAAGCTTAAGCGGGTGCGGGTGGACGGCTCGAAAAATAGGGTGGCGACAACTTTACCGTCGAGCAGATGCCTGTTGGGTTTTGCCTCGAACTCTTTCGCCATATTGAGCATATAGAGGATTTTCTCTTTGCTGTGTTCGGCGATAGTGACTAAACTTCTGTTTTCCATATCGTTGATATTCGTTTTACTTTTCGAGAGTGTAAAGTTGCAAAAAAAATATGGGTTATGAAAATCTCCGGGAACTTTTATTCTTTTTCCATTACTTTCGCCGTTGGCAAGGCCTGTACGGATTTTGCGCTGTACGGACTTGGCGGTTTGTGTTTAATTCTCGTTAAAATGAAAAGTCATGTTTAAAATCTGTATTGTATTCAAGATAAGTATCCGGCGCGACGGCGGCTCTCCGTGCCGGAAAAGGAAAAAGGAAGAGTCTCCCGCCGTTTCCGGCAGTTTCTCCGGGTTTGTCCGCGAGGAGATTGCGCGCACCCGTCTCATGCACCGCCACAGTACGGCGGGCAATTATGCCACTGCGCTCCGTTCGCTCCTTGCGTTTCATGGCAAAAAGGACATCTCCTTTGCCGAGGTGGACAGCAGGCTGATAGACGCTTACGGGGAATGGCTCCGGAGAAGGGGGATATGCAAGGACACCTTGTCCTGCTACATGCGCTCTTTGCGTGCTGTCTACAACAAGGCGGTGGAGCAGGGGCTTACGGAGCAGAAAGAACCTTTCGGCAATGTGTTTACGGGCATTTCCCGTACCCGGAAACGTTCGATAGAGAAGGCGGACATCAACAAGCTGCGTGCCGTGCAGGTGAAGCCCGGTTCGTTTATGCAACTGGTGCGCGATGTGTTCCTGTTCTGCTTCTATGCCTGCGGCATGCCTTTTGTGGATGTGGCTTTCCTGAAGAAATCGCAGATAAAGGGCGGCATCCTTGTGTATCACCGGCGCAAGACCGACCAGGTGGTGCAAATAAAGCTGGAGCCGTGCATGCAGGAGATAATCAACCGTTACCGGTCGGACGGCAGCGACTATGTGTTCCCTTTTCTTACTTCGCAGGACGAAGATACGGCGTACAGGGAGTACAAACGAAAGTTCTCCTATTATAACAAGACGCTGAAAACTCTGGGAAAGCTGGCGGGGGTAGACAAGCCGCTCTCTTCGTACGTGGCGCGCCACACCTGGGCTACGCTGGCTTTCATGTCCTCGGTGGATATGTCCGTCATAGCGCAGGCGCTCGGACATACCGATGTAAAGACTACCCGGATTTATGTGGAGGATATCGGGAACGGAAAGCAGAATTCTGCCAATAAGAAGCTTTTGGATGAGGTGTTGAAGCAGTGTTCCTCTGTACAAGAGGTACAACAATTTTCAATATATTGAGTATCAACAGTTGCCGCATGTATCCCTCATGGAAAAGGCTTGGAACAGATATTTCAGCCTTGAAAAAAAGGCAGTTCTTTTTTGCTTATTTTATTTAATCTGCATATCTTCGCAGCCGTTATAGTGCTCTATTCCGATTTCTGTGAGTTCTCACTCTTGTACAGAGGTGACCTCTTGTACAGAGGTGGTATAAAAAGGCTATATCCTTATTGATAACCGCATTTTCCTGCCGTATATCCACGAGGCGGGGAGAAGGGGTTGTCTATCTTTTTTTAGCCTAAGTCCGATACATATTTTCTTGCATGGTTCTGCCCGTAGCGGGAGCTTTCCCGGTTGCGGACGGCAGTGGCTGTGCCCTGATTTTTCCTTGATTTTCTTCTTTATTTCATGTATTGTTTACGGTTTTATATTTCTATTCATGTCATCATAGCGTATTCGCCGGACTTATAAGGTTCGCGTGTTCCGCGACCTGATAACGTTGCATATCCTTTCCGTTGCAATACTGTTTTTTTGTATCGGACTTGCATTTTTCCATCATGTGGATTTTAACAGATAATCAAGCCCGATATGGACGATTTTGATGATCAAATCAAGCAAACAACAAAAAATCCCTGGTATGCTGTCCGCACATTCAACTGCCAGGAGTTAAAAATCAGTGATTTTTTAAGAGAGAAAAAGAAAGTGCATTTTGTTCCGATGACCTATGTTGAAAAGGAGAAAGAAGGGAAAACAAGGAAAATGCTTGTCCCGGTAGTTCACAATCTGGTCTTTTTACAGAAAAACGAGAGCCGCAAGGCAACGCTTGCGATGCTTAAGGAGTGCGATGTTCCTTTCAGCGTGCTTTGCGACAAAGAAACGAAGCATCCCTGTGAGATACCCGACAAGCAGATGACCGAGTTCCGCATATTATGCGACCCCGATTTTAAAGACACCTTATATATAACGCACGAAGAGGCCGAAGCGAAACCCGGCAAGAACGTCCGTATCATTCACGGGCCCTTTGCCGGGATAACGGGTAAGCTGCATCGTGCCCGCGGCGGCTACTATTTCATAAAGACGCTTGCCGGTGTAGGAGTGATGATGCGCATTTCCCGCTGGTATTGCGAAGTGACGGAATAGCCGCCTGTCATTCGGGCCGTATAAGCCGGTTGCATGTATTTTAATCTAAAAAAACAGACAATAATGAAAGAAAAACTCCTTTCCCGCATTGCGGAAAGAAAAATCACGGTAGGCGTCGTGGGCTTGGGCTATGTGGGCCTGCCCCTTGCCGTAGAGAAAGCCAAGGCAGGTTTCAGGACTATCGGCTTCGACGTGCAGGAAGAAAAAGTGAAATTGGTGAATGCCGGACACAACTATATCGGCGATGTGGTCGATGCGGAGCTGGCGCAACTGGTACGGAACGGTACGCTCAGCGCCACTTCCGATTTTTCCTTTATAAAAGATGTGGACTTTGTAGCCATCTGCGTGCCTACGCCTTTGGATGTGCACCAGGAACCGGACATCAGCTATGTGGAGAGTTCGGCGAAATCGATAGCCGGGCATCTGACCGCAGGCACCATCGTGGTGCTGGAGTCCACAACCTATCCCGGCACTACCGAAGAGCTTATAAAGCCGATTCTTGAGAGCGGGTCGGGCTTGAAGTGCGGCAAGGATTTCTATCTGGGCTTTTCGCCCGAACGGGTAGACCCCGGCAACGCGGTTTACAAAACCAAGAACACGCCGAAGGTGGTAGGCGCCATAGGCAAAGACGCCCAGGATGTGATTGCCGCCATGTACGGAGCGGTGCTGGGCGATAAGGTGCACGTCGTTTCTTCGCCTGCCGTGGCGGAGATGACCAAGATTTTGGAGAACACCTACCGCAACATCAACATTGGGCTGATTAACGAGCTGGCCATCCTGTGCAACCGCATGGACATCGACCTTTGGGAAGTGATAGAGGCAGCCAAGACCAAGCCTTTCGGCTTCACCGCATTCTATCCCGGACCGGGGCTGGGCGGGCATTGCATTCCCCTGGACCCCTATTATCTCACCTGGAAGGCGCGCGAGTACGGCTTCCATACATCGATGATCGAGGCTTCCATGATGATAAACGACCACATGCCCGAATACACCGTGGAGCGTTGCGGCAAGATACTCAACCGCCACCGCAAGGCATTGAACGGCTCCAGAGTGCTGGTGCTCGGCGTGGCATACAAGCAGGATATAGACGATTACCGCGAGAGTCCCGCCCTGCGTGTCATCGAGGAGCTGGAGAAAACAGGGGCGTCGGTCACCTTCTACGACCCTTACATCTCCGAGTACCGGTATCACGGCAAATCGCATAAAGGCGAAGCCGCCCTCTCCGCCGGACTGCTGCGGAATACCGACCTTGTGGTTGTGACCGCCGCACACACCAATGTCGATTACGATTTTGTACAACGGCATGCACCCGCCGTTTTCGACACGAAGAACGTGATGAAGGCGGTTGCAGTGAGAACCAACATCGAAGTGCTTTAGAGCCAGTTTAAATATTCTTCTTATTATATGGATAAAAAAATATGTGTTATCGGCGGCGGCAGGTGGGGAAAGAACCACATCCGCACATTGGCGGGGCTGGGTTGCCTTGCCGCAGTGGTAGAGGCGGATGCCGCCAGGCTGAAAGAGTATACGGAGCAGTATCCCGGAATAAAGGGATATGCGGACATGGACGAAGCCATTGCCTGCGGTTACGACGGATATACGGTTGCGCTTCCTGCGGAACTTCACTATCCGGCAGGCAGGAAACTGCTGGAAAAAGGGCTGAACGTTATGCTGGAAAAGCCGATGACGCTCACCGCCGCGCAGTCTGCCGAACTGGTGGAACTGGCACAACGCACGGGAGCGCGCCTGATGGTGGGGCATGTCCTGCTGTTTCATCCGGCGTACCGTAAGATAAAAGAGGTGATAGACAGCGGCAGGCTGGGCAAGCTTTTCTACCTCTATTCCAACCGGCTGAACCTGGGTACGGTGCGTACGGAAGAAAGCGTGTTTCCCTCGTTCGCGCCCCACGACATTTCGGTGCTGGACTACCTCACGGGCGCTTCGGCATGCAGGATAGAGGCAAAAGGAGCGAAGTTTCTCCAGGACAGGGTGTACGACAGTACGCTGGTGCAACTGGAATATCCCGGCAACGTGCATGCCCACATCTACGTATCCTGGCTTCATCCCTACAAGCAGCAGTTGCTGGTGGTGGCGGGCAGTAAAGGCATGCTTTCCTTCGACGATGCCTCGGACGGGAAGGAAATCCGTTTCTACAACAAGCGGATAGATTTCGAGAACGGCGTACCCGTCAAAGTGGAAGCTCCGGACGAAATCATCCCTTACGAGAAGAAGATGCCCCTGGAAGAGGAACTGAGGTACTTCGTGGAGCATCTCGACTCTACCATCGGGATAAACAGCGGAGAGGCAGGTTATGAAGTAGTAAAAGTACTGGAAACCGTACAACAAATCATAGAAAACAATGGACAACAAGAATGACTGTTTCGTTCACCCCAGCAGCTATGTAGACGAGGGTGCAACGGTGGGAAAAGGAACTAAAATCTGGCATTTCTCGCATATTCAGAAGGGAGCGGTTATCGGAGAGAACTGTTCGCTGGGACAGAACGTGAACATAGCGAATAACGTAAAGGTGGGCAACGGCGTGCGCATCCAGAACAACGTGTCGGTTTACGAAGGCGTGGAGCTGGAGGACAACGTATTCTGCGGCCCTTCCTGCGTGTTTACCAACGTCGTTACTCCACGGGCGCATTTCCCCGTACACGGCGTATATGCCAAGACCCTGATTAAAGAGGGTGCTTCGTTGGGAGCCAACTCCACCGTGGTCTGCGGGCATACGGTAGGCAGGAGCGCGCTCATCGCCGCGGGCGCCGTAGTAACAAAAGACGTACAGGACTATGCGCTTATGGCGGGAGTCCCGGCACGCCGCATAGGCTGGGTATGTGAGTGCGGCGCACGCTTGGATGCTTCGCTTGCATGTTCGTGCGGCAGAAAGTACAAGGAGGAAAACGGCAACCTGCTTGCCGTACCGTCGGCGGATTTTTGATAGGTTTCAAGTCCCCGATTCTCATACCAGAATTATTTACGATAAAACAGGTTTATATCATGCAATTCAGAGATTTAAAGAAACAGTACAGCGTACTGAAGCAAGACATAGACGCCGCCATGATGGAAGTAGCGGCAGCAAGCGCCTTTATCATGGGCCGACCCGTGAAAGAACTCGAAGCCGGGCTGGCGGAGTATGTAGGAGTGAAACACTGCATTTCGTGCGGCAACGGTACGGACGCGCTCACCCTCGCCCTGAAAGTATGGAACATCGGTGCGGGAGATGCCGTATTCGTGCCCGACTTCACTTTCTTCTCTTCGGCAGAGGTCATCTCGCTGGAAGGGGCCACACCCGTTTTTGTGGATGTGGATGGCGATACGTTCAATATGGACGCCTCGGATTTGGAACGGAAGATAGCCCGTACCATAGAGGAAGGCAGGCTGACACCCAAGGTCATCATTACCGTCGATTTGTTCGGCCTTCCCGCCAACTATCCCGCTATCCGTAAGATAGCCGATGCCCACCGGCTTTTCATCCTTGAGGATGGTGCGCAGGGGTTCGGCGGCATGATAGGCAACAAGCGTGCATGCAGTTTCGGCGACATCTCCACCACTTCTTTTTTCCCCGCCAAGCCTTTGGGCTGTTACGGCGACGGCGGAGCGGTGTTTACCGACAACGACGAATGGGCCGCACTGGCAGATTCCTACCGGGTGCACGGCAAGGGCATGTTCAAGTACGACAATGTGCGCATCGGCATGAACTCGCGCCTGGACACTTTGCAAGCCGCCATTCTGAAAATAAAGTTCAAGGCTTTCCGCGAGTACGAGTTGCGCGACATTAACAAGGCTGCCGCTCTCTACACCAGGTTGCTGGCGGGCAGGGTAAAGACTCCTGTCACGCCCGAAGGCTACTATTCGAGTTGGGCGCAGTACACCATTTGCCTCAATAGCAGGGAAGAGCGCGATGCACTTCAGGCGTGCCTCAAGGAGCAGGGCATTCCGTCCATGGTCTATTATCCCACGCCTATGCACGGGCAGACTGCCTATAAGGCATTGAATGCCCCCACAGATTGCTGTCCTACGGCAAAGCGGCTTTGCGACACGGTGCTGTCACTGCCCGTACATCCTTACATCACGGAAGAAGAGATAGAAACGGTTTGTTCCGTGATACTCGGTTTCGTAAGATAGGGCACGTTTCCCGGTTCGTAAGGTAAGTTGCGTTTTCCAACCCAATACACAAGTTTATGTCCTCTGCATTCCGCCGGAATTTTCTGATACTCTGGTCCGACCTGCTGATTGCCCTGTCCGCCTTCTGGCTGGCACGTTACTTCGGCGATATGCCCCGCTGGTACTGGCTGGTGCTTTCGGCGGTTGTCTGGGTGGTGCTGGGCGGAGTGTCGCGCAAGTTGCAGTTCGGTGCATACAAGAGGATACGTTATGCGTTTCTGGGAATCTTCGCGCTGGACGTACTTTCGGGGCTGTTCCTCTGCACCCTGTACCGGCATTGCGTGCCCGGCTACGAATACGACTATTCCATTATTCTTGCCACCGGCATCATCATTGTGCTCGAATGGGCGTTGTACTGTGCCGTCAGACGGCTGGTTTACCGGAAAATCCCTTTCTTCTACGAAGAGCCTCTGCTGGACGATGTGACGGAAGTGGGGATAAACACAGGCATCGAACACACGGAGCTATTGGAGAACCGTGACGTGACGTTGCTGCTGAGGCTCGTGCACGAAGCGGAGAACTCCTCGGAGCTGCTCCGCCGGATACAGGAAAGCCGTGAGGCGTTTTCGCCGGTAACAATGCTCATGGACTCGCCGGAACCCGAAGCCGTGCTTGCGCATAAAGTGCGCCTGCCCCGGCTCGTCATCCACCGGTGTCCGCTCAACCGTGTGCGGCATATCAACACCCTCTTTTCCTATACCAACTATTGCATGGAGAGAGGGGGACTCATTGCCTGCCACTGTACCACAGCGGGCATCCGCCGCGAGAAGATAATGCGGCAGAATCCGGTAGTCATCAACCGCGTCCTCTTCTTCCTGGATTATTGCTGGCACAGGATAATCCCCAAGCTCTCTTTCACCAGGGATTTCTATTTCGGGCTGACGAAAGGGCAGAACCGTGCGCTTACGCGTGTCGAGGTTCTGGGGAGGCTGTACCGTGCCGGGTTTGATGTGCTTCACGAGGAGATTGTACACGGAGAGTTTTACGTCATTGCCGCGAAGGTGAAAGAACCGGTACGCGACGACAAGCCTTCGGGCGGACTGCTCATCCGTCTGAAGCGGAAGGGCAAAGGCGGTAAAATCATCGGTGTGTACAAGTTCAGGACGATGTATGCCTATTCGGAATACCTGCAACCGTATATCTATAAACAGGCGGGACTGTGCAGCGGCGGCAAGATTGCCGGTGACTACCGTGTGAACGCTGCCGGACGGTTTCTCCGGAAAACCTGGCTGGACGAACTGCCCATGCTGATAAACTGGATGAAGGGCGATTTGAAACTGGTAGGTGTGCGTCCGCTGAGCAGCCATTATTTCAGCCTTTACTCCGAAGAGCTCCGTGCGCTGCGCATCCGGACGAAACCGGGCCTTATCCCGCCTTTTTATGCGGATATGCCCGGTACGTTGGATGAAATACAGGAAAGCGAACGCCGCTACCTGGAACAGTATCTCAGAAGCCCTTTCCTTACCGACTGGCGCTATTTTTGGAAAGCTTTCCGCAATATAGTGTTCCGGGGAAAGAGAAGCCGGTAAAGGAAACTTCCGGCTTTCATCAGGTCAGCTTATGCAAGACGTGATACCGAAAACACCTGCCAATGCAGTGGCTACTGTAATGATTACTTTGAGGACGATGCCCCATACCGATTTTGATTTTGTGCTCATGTTGTTTGGTTTTAATGTAAAAACAAGTGTTCAAGGCATTATCCTAACGGATTTTCCTCCTCGCCGCCGTCGCCGCCGGGTTTGTTTTCACTGCCGGGTTCGCTGCCGTCCACATTGTATTTGTAAGCCTCTTTCAGTTGGCCTTCCAAATTAATCTGGGCGTTGCTCAACTCGCCCGTGGCGCGTGCACGGAGCTTCAGGCCTTTCACATTGTCCGCCAGCGTAAAGTCGGCAGCCGAGGCGGCACCCTTTCTGCTTACGATGCCTACGGAGAAAATGGCGAGGTCGTCCAGCTTTACGTTCTTGCCGTCCAGGATAAGCTCTTTGGTGCAGGAAATCATGTCGGTCAGCACCCCCTTAATCAGCCCCTCCGAATAGGGCGTGTTGTGGTTGGCCATATGCTTGGCAAGCCTTTCGGTATCGAAAGTGTCCTCAATCAGCGGACGTGCATACCACAGTCCTTTCAACGGGCTTTTTTCGCCGGTCATTTGATACTTTTTGTAACGAATCATACTCTTTTGGTTTTTAGTTTTCAAATTAAAAAATTCTATATCCTTGTTGCAACAATACGAAGATACGACATAGCCTAAGGGCATTTATCACTATTCGTCCGTTACGGTTCGTTACTGTACGTTATATACAGATATAACGGCTGTGATGTGGAGATATTTACGTATCTTTGGCTTATATAAAAAACAAAGAATTCAAAAGATATGGAAACTTTCAAGATACGTACATACGGGCGCACGGAACTTGCCCAGCTCTACAGTCCGGGACTTTGCCCGCAAGCCGCCTTCCGCAAGCTGAACCAGTGGATAGATTTCCACCCCACACTGCGGAGCAGCCTCCATGCACTGGTCGCCTCGAACAAAACGCGGACATACACGCCGGCGCAAGTACGGCTCATAGTCGAGGCGTTGGGCGAACCGTAAACTACCCTCGACTTTAGCATCGTAACATAGCCCTTTAGCCGCACAGTATAGCTCTTTAGCGCCGTAGTGTAGCCCTTTAGTTTCTCGGCAGCTCCACCACGCGATACCCCCGCTTGCCGTTCGACCTCGTCAGTTCGAAGCCCGCCTGCTTCATCACAAGCCCTATCTTTACGGGGCTAAGGTAGTGCTTCACGGCAGAGTTGATGCGGCTCAGTATATCGGTGGTAGATACGAACGTACCTTCTTCGCCCGGCAGGGGGCAACGGTAATAAGCCTGTATCAGTTCGCGCTCCATGCTGGGCACTTCGAAATTACGGTTGTGCAGGTTTACGAGCTTTATCTCCTCGTCCTCAAACCAATAGCGCATGCCGCCTTTCCAAAGTGCATACGCCTGTGAGTACCCCCCCTCGTAATCCACGGGATGCGTATAAGGATTGTCGATGCTGCTGATTTCGAACGGCAGCCAGCGGCGGTTACCCGTGAGGTCTGTCAGGAACTGCACGTTATTGGTCGTTCCGCACAGGCTGGCAATGTGGGCGCGGTGCTCTTTATAATGCGCATAAGCCATTCGCTCGTTCACCACCTTCTGGGTGGTCATCGCCTTAATCTGGTTCAGCTCCGACGCCCCCAGTTCGTCTATTTCCTCCATGCAGATAAAGACGAATTCCGCCAGCGAAAACATATCGTCTTTGGTAATACGGTTATTGTTGGACTTGATGTAAAAATAGCGTTGCAGCGCAGGCGGCAGCAGCTTGTTGAGCCAGGTCGTCTTGTAGCTGCCCTGAGGCCCGATCAGTACGAAAATCTCGTGGTTCACCGTTTCCCGGTCAAAGAGGGAGGCAATGGAGGCTACGAGCCATTTCTTGAAGTAACCTTCGAATACGGACTGCTCGCTCTTTACGTGCACCGTGGCGGCAAGCCGCCCGATATGGTCGGTCACACCGTCCCAGGGCTTCAGCCCTTCGAAGTAGTCGGTAAAAGGATTGAACAGAACAGTATATTCCGAGTGCAGTATTGCACGGATGTCATTGATGCGCACGGTTTTTCCCTGCTTGCTCATACGGCTCCATAGGGTGTTGACGAAACGGTCGTCTATCTCCGTATATTCCCCTTCGGTGCCGTCTGTTCCGGCAACGGCCGTCTCGCATTTCCCGGTGGCCTCATTGTACCGGAAACGGGCCTGCGTGTCGAGGAAGCGTTCGATGTCCTCCACACTGGCAAATCCGTCGTTGCCGCCGGCATTCGGCGTCCGCCCTTGCAACGGACGCCGCCCATGCTCCTCGGTGCGTTGGTAGCACGACCGGAAAACGGCGGCTACATCCCCGTCGTAGTCGGCAAAGTGTTTCACCGCCCACTGGGTAGCGCTGGCTTGCGCCACTCCGTAGGCATTGAGCAGATACCCCATGCGCATGATGTATTGGTTGCGCTGGTGTGCTTCGTAAACGATGCCCTGTTCTGCCAGTTCGCCGGCAGCGGCAGCGACGGCTTTCTCCAGCCGCCTGTTACGGATAGAGGGTTTGGCGGGCTGCTCTTTCTTGTCGACTTTCAGTTCGACGGGCATGGCGGCGGCATCGGGATTGAAGTAGACGTCGGGGTCGTGTGCCAGTCCGCTGAGCCTCGTGACATTCTTGCATTTCAGGTCGCATTCGCATCCCAGCAGGTCGGCATAATAGCGGTTGCCCTGCTCGAAGATTTTGGAATAGACTTTCCGGTTCTTCTCCGGAATGGCCGTCAGGCAGTCCGTACGGTAGATAATGCGAAGCCCCGTACCGCTGATAGTGGTGTAGGACAGCAGCGTATGCTTGTCGGCGCGGACACGTCCGATAAGTTCCGGCAGGCGGTCGGCGTCGATATGGTCGATGTCTGCCAGCGCCAGCGAAGTCCAGCCCGTGATGTTCTCTGCCTGCTTGCCGCCTCCGAAGCACACGGCAACGGCAAAACACGGGCAGGCGGCTTTCTCCCATGCAGCGGCAGCCTTTTGCCCGTTATGACTGTAATAGCGGTGTTTCTCGGTACGGTCGCGCACCAGTGCATCGTTGCGGATAAGGTTTACGATTTCCTGTAACGTGCTGTCCTGCGGATGTGTATCCGAGTAACCTTTGAAAAGGCTGATTGAAGTTTCTTTCATTATTATCGTTATTAGGGTTTTACGGAGTGAAGTTCCGAATAAAGCGCCGGATACGGAAAACAGCGGTTCCCGCATGTGGGAACCGGACAGATGATATATTAACATTATTAACTTTTAAAAGCATTTATAGATGACTCAAAATCTGAATCAGGAATTCGTCCATTTGGAGCTCGGCGACTACCTGGAACTGCTCCAAAACACGATTCTGGTAGGTGGCAAACGCCTGAACGACAAAGAGATTTGCCGTAAAATCTCAATGAGTCCCCAGACCTATGGCAAGGTAAAAAGGGCGAAAGTTTAAAGCTGAGCCAGTATTACAGTGTGTTCCGCATCTACCGGGAAGAGCTGAAAAACCGCCCTGCGGAACTGTATAACGTATTGACAGAGTTGGGCTTACGGCTCGAAGCGGACTATCTGCGACTGCATGTCCCCCGCCCGTAGTTGACAGGTTGCCAGCCATATTTCCAACTTTTACAGGGGGATGTGTTTTACAAATGATAAATGTAATCGTTACATTTATTAATAATTTCTCGCGCGCGTAACGAAAAGTTATAAAAGAGGGTGGCAACCTGTCATATCCGCTTTCGGATTTGCCATAGAGCAGATAAACGGCAAACATTATACAATACCTTTCGGGGCGGACACACGGAAGCTGATTAAAATCAGGGTCAATATTTTTGTTTTCATGAAGTGGATTATGTGATGAGTGAAAAGAGGAAAGCAGACCAAAAGCCGGTTCAAAGCAGGCTGAATAAAAACTTTTCTTTGAAAATTCAAACAGACTCTTGTAATTTGAAAGAAACCGTTATTGTTTTAGATGGTGCATTGGGAGCTGTATTGTCTCTTTGCAGAAGTGCCGAAGCGCACGGGCTTCAAACAGTTGTGGTGTGTATAGAAAGAAACCGCTGCGATATATACGGACATTCAAAATATGTGTCGGCCGTTTATTATTCCGCTGTCGATGATTTGTTGCATACGTTTACTGAAATATGCACGCATTGTCAGGTAAAAGGGAAGCCGTTGCTATTGTTTACAGCAGATATATATTGCATGATTGTCAATAAGAGGCGAGCATGCTTCGACCGGATAGTGACATTATGTATGCCGTCTTCAGAAATCATAGACGGGTTCTGTTATAAGAACAAGGCGGGCGATATGGCAAAAGCGAACGGACTGACCGTTCCGCGCACAACTTGTATCAATGATATGCAGGATGTAGAAAAAGTGGCGGATACATTTACTTTCCCTGTAATAATAAAACCCTTGTCAGTGGAACATGGGGAGCAGATAGGATTTAAATATAAAATACTCAACAGGAACGGGTTCATGCAAGAGGATCTGTGGAACTCTTTATCAGGCAACCTGCTCTGTCAGGAATATATTCCGGGCAGTGATAATTCATATTGGTTTTATGTCTTTTTCCGGAGCGGACAGGGGGATGTAACGGAATGTATGGGAGTGAAAACCATGCAATCCAATGGGATAATGGCTGTTGGAACTACAAGGTATAATCCGGAACTGGCACAGGTGGCGCGTGAGTTCTTGAAACGGATAGGCTATGTGGGAATCGGCGGAATTGAATACAAACAATGCAATGGCGCATACTATTTCATTGAGATGAGTACCCGGACAGAGGGATTTCTCCCTATTTCGGATATGGCGGGAGTCTCTATTGCCGATGCGGCTTTTCAATACTACCGGACAGGAGAAACACCTTGCAAAGAAAGCCGACAGCGGGATGGTATCAGGTATATATCCGTATTGTCGGCTGTGGCGGAAGTATTGAGAAGAAAAAATGTGAAAACCGTTATGCGTGCTCTTTTGCTGCTTTTGTTCAGTAGAAAAGGGTATTGGGTAGAATGCTTTTTTAGAGATGGAACATATGTTCGGTATATCCGGCAAATCATTAAACAAAAAATGGGATGAATAAAATAATCAATTTTCATGCAGTAAACAATTCGGAATGGTTTGAGAATGTAATCGTTTATCTGAAACAGAAATATGACGTAGTGGGGATAAAGCAATTGTATGACCATTACTATAACGGGAAGACTTTGCGCAATGCCTGTCTGATAACCGTGGATGACGGTCATCTGTCTTCTGCCGAAGTAATCTATCCTATACTAAAGAAGCATAATGTACCGGCTGTTTTCTTTGTGTCGCCCAAGATAGCGTGCAGGGACGGCATAACCAATTTTTGGTTTCAGGAAATAAGCGGCTATGACATGGATCGTCTGTGGCAGATAGGCAGAGAATTTCTGAATCTGAAAACTCCCGTCCATACGGAATGGATAAAGGAAATGAACATAGATGATATTTGGAAAATGATTGCATACTATCAGAAGTTCTATCATGTGTCGCCTAAAGCGCCGCAAAATATGACGGCGGAACAAATCAGGCAGATAGACCGTGAGGGGTTGGTAACTATAGGTGCGCACACTTTGACGCATCCTATCCTGGCAAATGAAACAGGCCTGCGGGCGGAAGAAGAAATCTGCTCTTCCATTACCCGGTTGGAAGCCATGCTGGGACATCCGGTCTTGACATTTGCCTATCCTAATGGAATTCCGGGTGTAAACTTCGGTGTGCGCGAAAAATGTATTCTGAAAGGAACTTCCGTGAAACTGGCATTTTCCACACAACCGTGTAATTTCCGTACTTCCGATGATGTTTTCGCCATACCCCGGTATGGATTGAGTACGGGTTCCATGAATTTTGTCAGGCTGAAACTGTTTCTGGGAAAATACTATTCACCACTGCGGAAGCTGATAAGAGGCTGAATCATTTTATAAGTTGATTATATGCCCAACCGGTTTTATCTCCATAAGTTATAAATGTCCGATTCTCTAAAACATACAGTGCTTTCCGGAATGGTTTGGAATGCCATAGAACGTTTCGGAGCATCATTGTTTCTGTTCATTTCCAATCTTGTGCTGGCCCGCCTGCTTTCCCCCGACGACTTCGGGTGCATTGCCATGCTGCTGGTCTTTATCAGTGTGTCCGATGCTATTATTGACGGAGGTTTCGGCAGTGCATTGATTCAGAAGAAAAACACTACTGCAACGGATTACTCCACGGTATTCTATTGGAATCTGCTTCTGTCATTCTTCTTGTATGCCGTACTGTATTTATGTGCTCCCGCAATAGCCGGATTTTATAATATACCTCTGCTGGACAATGTGTTGAAGGTACAGGGAATAGTGTTGATTATCAATGCTCTTGTATTGATTCAGCAGAATATCTTGAAGAAGCAAATCGCATTCAAGAAGATAGCGAAAATAAACCTTACGGCTATCGTAGCGGGTACCGGTATGGGTATTCTGTTAGCATTCTTGGGATGCGGCATTTGGAGTCTGGTTGTAAAATCGTTGGCAACGGGAATGGTGCAATGCGGCATTTATTGGCTGGGTAACAAGTGGAGACCGGAATGGGTGTTCAGTTGGAAGTCCTTTACCGGATTGTTCCGCTACGGCAGCTTCATGTTCCTGAATTCGATAGCGAACAGCTTATATTACAGTGCGCTTTCGCTGATTATCGGAAGATGCTTTTCGTCTGTGGAATTGGGGTATTATTCGCAGGCTAACAAATTACAGGATGTACCTCGGAACAGTATATCCTCGGTGGTGACTAATGTGACTTTTCCTGTTTTCTCCAACATTCAGGAGGATAGGGCAAAGCTGCGAAATGCTTTTTCAAAGTGTATACGCTCTGTTGCATTCATCCAGTTTCCGATAATCATGGTTCTGATAATTACGGCACGTCCGTTGGTGGCAGTTTTGTTTACGGAAAAATGGCTTCCAATGGTTCCATACTTTCAGATTCTTGCTTTTGCAGGTTTGTCATCTACGCTATTTGAAGTTCATACCAATGTCATAAAGTCTTTGGGGAAAAGCCGTGAAGTTTTCATTCTGGAATTCTTACTTCGGATAATGGGACTGACGGTTGTAGCAATCAGTATCCGGTTCGGCATGATTGGGTTGCTTGCGGGATATGCCTTCTCTCAATTTTTGTTTTACATCGCAGCCTCCGCATATGTAGGCAAACTGATACATTACGATATCTGTTTCCGTCTTCGAGATCTTGCTCCGGCCTTTTTTATCGCGGTTTCGGCAGCGGCTTTGGTTTATTGTTTTTCAGCTTTATTCGATGCTGGACCTGTTTATTTGATTTTAATTCAAGCTTCTGTCTATTTTGTCTTGTATTTCTCTTTTTCAAAAATGTTCGGGCTGCAAGAGTTCGACTTCTATTTCGGCAGATTAAAATCAATAATGAAAAAACATTCATAGAATTCTACGAATCGGATTTCTCAGCTCTTGATTTGCATAAATTAATTATACACAATATGGCTATAAAAGAGATTTTTACCTTTATATCGTCTGATTACCAGCGATATAAAGGTTCATTGGGGGAGGTAAAAAATGTTGTCACATATTTGTTATTCGGTTTTGATCATCGTTTTAACTACTGCTTTTGGTTGCGACTTGCTTCACAGAAAAACTTACTATTTCCTTTGGCGATATGGATGCACAGGCGGCTTTCCAAAAAGTATGGCATACAGATTCCCCGCAGGTGTAAGATAGGTTATGGGTTTTATATAGGTCATGGGATAGGTATTGTTATTAACGGCGGTACTGTGATAGGCAATAACGTAAACATCAGTCAGTTTCTTACTATCGGAAGCAACAAAGGAACACCGGCTGTGATAGGCGATAATGTTTATATAGGCCCCAATGTGTGTATTGTAGAAGATGTGCATATAGGTAATAATGCCACTATCGGTGCAGGTTCTGTGGTAGTGAAGGATGTGCCCGAAGGAGCTACCGTTGCCGGCGTTCCGGCGAAAGTGATTTCGTACAAGGAACCGGGAAGATTTATAAAAGACCGTTACGTTATTGGGGAATAGACTGTATGTAAGAGAATGAATTCCCGGCATTTACTTAATAACAACAAATAATAGTGTATGAAAATAGTACATTGCGTATTCAGTTTTGGTATAGGCGGAGCAGAGACTATGCTCATAGATATATTGAACGAGCAGTCCAAAACCGAGACTGTAAGTCTTGTCATTGTAAATCATGTTTATCTGGATTTCTTGCTCGAACAGATAAATCCGGCAGTCAGGATATTTAAATTGCGAAGACAGAAAGGTAGTTACTCGCCATTTCCTGTTTTGAAATTGAATTGGCTGTTGTACCGGTTGAATCCTGATGTTATACATGTACATAGCTCTGCGTTGCTCCGCATAATTGCGCTTCGCGCAGGTCGTGGACTGTTTTTAACAGTCCACGACCTGCATATTCCTTTGGAACATGCAGGGCGTGGAACGCAACTGATAGCGATATCGGAAGCTGTAAAAGCCGATATTCAGCAAAGAACCGGACGGGTGGCAATGACCATTCCTAACGGAATACCTATGGATAAAATTGAAAAGCGTACACGCCGGGCATCATTCGTAGGAAAAAACATGCGTATTGTACAGGTATCCCGGTTGGATGTGGAGAAGAAAGGACAAGATATCCTTATAAAAGCCGTAGCCCTTCTGAAAGAACGCGGGATAGAAAACATAGAGGTCGACTTTATCGGGGAAGGACGTTCGGAACCCAGGCTGAGACAATTGGTGCAAGAGTATTGCGTTGGCAATCAAATCAACTTTCTCGGTCTGTGCGACCGCCAATATATTTACAGCCATTTGAAAGAATATGATTTAATGTGTCATCCTGCCCGTTATGAAGGTTTCGGTCTGACGGTAGCAGAGGGAATTGCTGCCATGCTCCCCGTGTTGGTATCGGACGAGGGTGGACCTTATGAAATTATAAAATACGGTGAATTTGGATATGCTTTCCGAATGGAAGATGTTACAGATTGTGCCAATCAAATAGAGTATATCTATAATAATTATGATAAAGCTATGGAACGTGCCGGCAGTGCTTATACTTATGTAGCGGAGCAGTTCTCGGTCAGGCGCATGGTTGCCGATTATATCAAGGCTTATCAGAATCCTTGATTGTGCAAGATACTAAAGCGACTGTTTCTAACTATATTGGTAATTTGCAAAAAAACGTATGGGTAATCAGATTTCAAGAAATGTAATAAGTATTGTGTACTTCCTGTTTTATGTAGGATCTGCTCCCAATCTGTTGGCAAGAAATGCGATTGTATTATTGTTTTTCTTCTTTTATGGACTTGTCATTGCGATGAAAAGCAATAAGAAGTTTGATGCTGTCATACTTATTCCTCTGTTGCTGTTTGCTGTGATAAACTTTCTTTCGATATTAAAATGGGGTGGCTTTTCAATGGAGTTTTTAAGTAACTATGTAGGATATAACCTGCGATATCTGACTGCTTATTTCTTCTTGAAGTATGTGATTACCAATTTTTTTTCTTTCTATGACAGGTTGATTTATACTCTTGCTTTGATAAGTATTCCGTTTTGGCTGGTGCAGCTGTTTGATGTTTCTTTCTTTCACGATTACTTGGGTTTTATGAATTTGGACGGCGATGGTGACCAAAGAAACCGTTGGCATTTTCTGTTGTATACAGCTTATCCTTCTTGGGTAAATGACGGTGCTTTGAGGAATAGTGGATTTACTTCAGAACCTTCTTTCTTTGGTTTTCTACTGCTTTTGTGGATATGTTTACGGCTAATGAGAAATCGGATAAAAATGGATCGGAAAATATGGATAGTAATGTCTGTTGGGCTGACTACACTTTCTACAACTTATTTTATCAGCTTGGTTATGGTATTCATGTTTATCGTGCTGAATAACCGGAAAGTGATTTATAAAATTTTGAGCGTGCTGGGGGGAATTGTCTTTTTGTATTCTTTCTATGTATTGCCGTTTGGTATGCAGAAAATTGATATGATTTGGAACAATGCAAAAGAGAAAGAGCTTTCCGATTACGATTATCTTTCAAAAGGAGAGAACATCAGTCGTGTGCCTAATATGTTAATTGCTAAAGATAACATTGTAAAATGGCCTTTGGGGCACGGGTTGAATGAAAATGGTTTATTGAAAACAAGAAGTGGAGTGACAATAAAAGGGTCTGGATCGTTTACCAATAATTGCATCTATTGGGGAGTTTCTTTCTTTATCTTCTTTCCGATAGTGATTTGGCGGTTTTGGTATACGTTGAAGCATGATTTGTCTATGGCAAGCCGTATGCTGTTGTTAGTTATGACTTGCGCTTGGCTATTTTCGAGTATTGAACTGAAAGACCCACTGTTCTTTATGATTATATGTATCGGACTGATGCGGTATGTGCCGGTATCGGTTCCTGTATGTAAAAACGGAAGAGTAGGATTGGCTCATTTACGATATACAGATAGCATCCTGGATAGGTTTCGTGAGAGGCAACTGTTAAAGTCTATTTCAAACAGAAAATGGGATAGCAGATGAAACATTATAACAGTATAGACCTTTTGAAGTTCCTCATGAGTTTCTTTGTCATAGCGATACACACTGCGTATGACCAAGTTCTCTTAATGCGGCTTATCTGTCCGTGGGTAGTACCGATGTTCTTTGTTATTTCGGGTTTTCTATTGCAGCGCAGAATAAGCATGCAGCGCTCTGTAGAAGTGTGCGGTAAACGTGTGGAAAACTTATTGGGTGGGGTAATAAATAGTTACATAATAAAGTTGGTAAAGCTCTACATCTTATGGACACTGCTTTACTTGCCACTGACTTTTTACGGTTCGTGTGTAGTTGAGAGCAACAGTTTGCTCAGGGCATTCGCGTTGTTTTGCCGGAATGTGATATTTACAGGTGAAAACCATATGAGCTGGCCTCTGTGGTACTTATTGGCTTTAATTTGGGCATCGTTTCTTGTGAAGATAATGTTAAAATGGAAAATGAAAGTCGAGTGGATTCTGATAAGCGGACTTTGTCTTACCTTGATAGGTTGGGGGGTAAAATACGTTTTGGAAACGGAACATGCAGATGATTGTTTGGAGAAAATTGTTTTTGTTTACAAAAAGACATTCGTTGGTACGAGAAACGGTTTGTTCGTGGGGTTTGGCTTTGTCTCTGTCGGGATGTTTTTGGGTAAATGGCAGGATTATTTTTTGAGGCATACTGTGTGGAGTTGTTGGGTGGCAGCATTATCCGTTGCTGCATTTTTGTATGATTTACCATTTTCCACTCATTTACTCTGCTTCTGTATTCTGCTATTTGTAATCCGGATAAGGTTGGCAGACAGAAAGAAAGCTGTTTCTATGGTTCAGACGGATGAGTACGTTGATTTATTTCTCTCACATGTTTTTTGTTGCCACTTTAGTATATCTGTTTCCGGAAGTATATGCCGGTCTGCCGCAATTTGCATTGGCATCTGTGTCGACATTCTTTTTCAGCTGTATTGTCATACGGCTTATGGAAGTTCCCGGATTCAGTTTTCTGAAAAAACTTGTTGGATAATTAATGTGCCTGTTTCAAAATTACAAATATCAATGATATGAAAGTATTAATCGTTGCAAGTTATAATTACGGAAAATATTCTCCATTTGTATCGGAGCAGGCAGAATCGGTGAAAGGTTTGAATATACAGATAGATTACTTTCCGGTTAAAGGGAAAGGCGTTTTCGGTTATTTGAAAAATAGGAAGGGTTTATTATTCAAGATAGAAGAATATCATCCGGATATTATTCATGCACATTACGGGTTGTCCGGACTGTTGGCTAATTTACAGCGGGAAGTCCCTGTCGTTACAACCTTTCATGGCAGTGATATTCACTCCGGAGGCATTTGGCTATTACTGTCTAAGATTTGCATGTACCTTTCTGCTTTTAATATATTTGTGAGCAGACGCATTTATGAAACAGCGAAGTATAAAAAAAGTAATTATGCAATACTGCCATGTGGAACAGATACACATACATTCTTTGAACTTCCTAAAGATGAAGCACGTAATGATTTAGGCTGGGAACAAAGCGGGAAATACGTATTATTTGCCGGTGCATTTGAGAATAAAGTAAAAAATTACGCATTAGCGCAAAAAGCCGTTACTTTGGTAAATGGATGTCAGTTAATAGAATTGAAAGGTTATGATAGGGTTCAGGTTAATCTGCTGATGAATGCTTGCGATTGCCTCTTGATGACTTCAGACAAGGAAGCATCGCCTATGGTCATCAAAGAGGCAATGCTATGCGGCTGCCCTATTATAAGCGTGGATGTAGGAGATGTTAAAGATATGATTTCAGGTATCGTCGGTTGTTTTATTGTACGTAGAGAACCGGAAGATATTGCTGATAAACTGTTACATATATTCGAATTGAGGGAAAGAACCGATGGGAGAAACCGTATTATCCAATCGGGACTGGATTTATCTGATATAGCCCGGCGTATCCAGACTATTTATGAGGATGTTTGCAGAATCCATGCAAGAAAATAAATATGTTGTCAGAAATAGGTTTTCACCACAAAAAGAGTACCTTTGTAAAAGGGCATAAAAAAACCCGGATTCATCACCAGTAACTAAAAGCTGGGAGAGGAACGCCCGGGACTGCATTGCAAAAGTACTGATTATTATGATATATAACAAATCATTTCTCGAAAAAGTTTTTTCGAATAAGCGTATGGAACGATATTTTATACGCTATCCCAATGATGAAGCACGGGCTGTACTGCATTATCAGTGCAATTTGCAATTGGCAGAAGCTTTTTACACTAGTCTTTCGGTTTTTGAAGTTACTCTGCGTAATGCACTTAGCCGGGAAATGGAAACGATGACCGGACGGCAAGATTGGTATGTCGTATTTCCTGTCACACCGGGATTGACTAATCTGAACCGCTACATTACTCAGGCAGCAAAACAGATTGCCGGTCGGCACGAAAATATCACCCCTTCCAAGGTTGTAGCCGAATTGACATTAGGTTTTTGGGTATCGTTGTTGAATAGCGAATACGAACGTTTGTTATGGAAAGATTTGAGGCGTGCTTTTCCATATCTTCCCAAAAAAGAACGGCAACGGAAGAATGTTTCTGCACCATTGAATACTTTCCGCTCATTCCGTAACCGGGTGTTTCATAACGAATCTATTTGCTGGAATTTGCATCGGGTAGAAGAGATTCATCAGAAAATGATTACCGTATTGGGTTGGATAAACAAAGATGTCCCTGGTTGGTTGCAGCAGGTAGATCGTTTTGAAACCGTGTGCCGCCAAATACGTAGTACAATGAACTGGGCTTAAGTTTCTGTACTATTTGCTTTGTCGTTTATCAAAAATAAGTATTTACCGCAAACTCAAATTGTTCCTTAAATATTCTCTTAAAAGCAGAAATGTTATTTTGTTGATAGAAAATAAACATTGCTTTTTTGTTGTGTCGGTGATGCCGACACGATGGGAACGGATATTCCTGTCTACGTTCAAATTATCGGTCAGAATACTATGAATATCTTCGACATGGCTTACGGTCAGAGCCTTTTAATAATCCGGTTCTTGAAGTATGAATTTTAAGGTTTAGAGCAGGGAATATGTATTGCTTTCTTTCCGTGAGGATTTCCAGCTTAAGTCTATGCCCAACCGCTCCATTTCGAATTTGAATCCTTGCTGTATGGTACGTTCATCGATTTCTTTTTCAAATATGAAAAAAATACTTGTTTCATTGAATCATCCCGCCCATTACCATTTGTTTAAGAATACAGTAGCCATTCTTAGACAAAGAGGGTATGAGCCGCTTTATGTTATCAGTAATAAAGATATATTGGAACGTCTGATGATTGCGGAAAATGTAGAATACATAAAACTAAACGAACAGATTAGACGAAAGAAGAGTATGTTATCTGTTTTCTGGGGTGCTGGCATTGATTTACTTAGAAAGGATTATTTACTCTTTTGTTTTGTCCGTAAGTACAGGCCTTCGATTATGATTGGAACTGATATAAGCATTACACACATTGGAAAACTGAGAAATATTCCAACCTTGTTCTTTAATGAGGATGATTTTGAAATTAATAAATTGGCATGTATGTTTGCCTATCCATTTGTTACGAAAGTTGTTTCACCGGATATCTGTTCGGTGGGTAAGTATACAAGAAAGAAAATAGCTTATAAAGGATACCAAAAAATAGCTTATTTACATCCTGATTACTTTTCTCCCGATTATGAGTTGATAAAAGGGATAGTGGGTAAGAATGAATCGTTTTTTATAATACGGTTGGTTAGTCTTACCGCAGGACATGACCTCACGGGACAACACAATGGAATTTCGATGTTCTTATTGGATAACTTGATTGATATTTTATCAAGGTACGGACGTATATTCATCACCAGTGAAACTGTCCTTGATGCGAAATATGACCGGTATGTCCTGAAAATGGAACCTAATTTAATGCATCACTTACTTTCGTTTGCAACCCTTTTTATCGGAGACAGCCAGTCCATGTGTTTCGAAGCAGGGTTATTGGGTACTCCATATATCCGGTATAATGATTTTGTTGGTAAAATAAGTGTTCTTAATGAAGTGGAACATACCTACAAGCTTGGAGTGGGTATACCGACCGATAATCCCTCCCGCCTTCTAAATGTAATTGAAGAACTGTTGTCTACCCCTGATTTGAAAAGTGTATGGAGGGAAAAAGTAAAGCAAGTATATAAAGATAAAATTGATGTAGCCAAGTTCTATGCGGATGTTATTGAAAACGAGATAAAATGATATTATAAATATGGAAACCATAAAACGATGTAACCGATGTGTCTTGGATTCAACAGTGGAGGATAATACTTTTGATTCAGACGGTGTGTGTAAATATTGCCATATACATGATGAGTTGGAGAGAAGCCATCCTGTTTCAGAGTTTCAAGTAGAAAAGCTCATTAATAGAATTAAAGATGCAGGACGACACAAGAAATATGATTGTGTCTGCGGCTTAAGTGGAGGACGAGATAGTTCATACACGCTGTTAAAAGCTGTTGAATACGGTCTGAGGCCATTGGTCGTTTCTGTGGATAACGGCTGGGGAACTTCAATAGCGGATGCTAATATAAAGAATGCCTGTGATATTTTAAAGTTAGAACCAATAACAATAAAATTTGATTGGAATGAATACCGGGATTTACAGCGCTCGTTCTTTATAGCCGGCGTGCCGGATGTCGACTCTCCCACGGACTTAGCGATTTATGCGGCTTTACATCAGCTGGCAAGGCAATATAAAATCAGGTATATACTGAATGGGCACAGCTTTCGTACAGAAGGTTCGTCTCCGATAAGCTGGTCTTACTTTGACCCGGTTTATATAAAGAATGTACAAAATGAGTTTGGGACAATTCGATATGATAAGATACGGTCTATTCCTACCATTACCTGCCGGGATTTGATTGTCGATACATTTATCCATAGAATCAAAGAGGTTCGAATTCTTGAGTTTATGGATTATAGGAAAAAAGATGTAGATAAGGAACTGAAAGAGAAACTTAAATGGCAAGATTACGGCGGACATCACCAGGAAAATAAGTTTACTCATTTTATCCAGTCGTATTATCTACCGGTGAAGTTTAATATAGACAAACGGAAGACGGAGTTGTCGGCACAAATCCGTAGCGGGCATATTACAAGGAAGGAGGCATTGAAGATTATCGGACAACCGTATTCTTTCGACCAGGAAATCGTAGATGAAGTTACTGCGCGTTTGGGCTTTAGCCCGCAACTGTTTCAAAGTATGATGCAGGAAAAGAAACATTCTCATAGAGAGTTTAAAACACTCCTTTCATTCTACCGGCTTTTCCGTTTTCCTATATATCTTGTTGTCAGAATGAAATTGCTTCCACAAATTCTATATTTAAAATATTGCCAGTAGAACGTAGGTCTATGAAAAAGATATTAACCGTAATCGGTGCACGCCCTCAAATAATAAAAGCTGCAGCTTTGTCGCGTGCTATCCGAAATAATTACTCCGACAGAATAGAAGAAAAAATTCTTCATACCGGTCAACATTATGATATGAATATGTCTCAGGTGTTTTTTGAAGAGTTATGTATTCCAAAACCTGATTATAACTTAAATGTAGGTTCCGGGAAACATGGAGAACAAACTGCAAAAATGATAGCTGGTATAGAAGAAATACTTTTGTCGGAACATTTTGATGGGGTGGTTTTATATGGCGATACTAACTCTACACTTGCCGGTGCAATTGCTGCTTCTAAGCTTCATGTTCCGATATTTCATATTGAAGCGGGGTTACGTTCATTTAATATGGATATGCCGGAAGAAATAAACAGAATTGTTTGTGACCAATTATCTTCCATTTTATTTGCACCGACAAATACGGCAGTTGCAAATTTGAAGAATGAGGGATTCGAAATTGCTCCGGCTATATTTCATGGAAACAAACATCGGCAAGTGTATAATAGCGGTGATGTGATGTATGATAACAGTATGTATTTTGCGACAATAGCTGATAAAAAGAGTAATATACTACGAGAGTATGGTTTGCAAGCCAATAGTTTTATATTAGCGACGATTCATCGGGATTATAATACGGATAGTAAAGAACGTTTAACGGATATATTCAAGGCATTGTATTATATTGCAAATGAATATCGGATAAAAATAGCTATTCCATTACATCCGCGAACAGCTAAATTGTTGGAAATAAATCTTGATGTTGATTTAATAGATAAAGTAAAGCAATTGGCTCAGATTCTTATTTTGCCACCGGTTTCATTCCTTGATATGATTAGTTTGGAAAAGAATGCCAAGTTGATTATGACCGATTCGGGAGGAGTTCAAAAAGAGGCTTTCTTTTATGAAAAGCCTTGTATAATTCTTAGGTCAGAAACCGAATGGGTGGAAATCGTGGAAAATAATGCCGGTATAATTGCAGATGCGGATTTTAATAGGATTGTGAATGCATACAACGTATTGTCTGTCAGTAATATGTCTTTTCCTCAACTATTCGGTAATTCCAAGGCAGCAAATATTATTCTCGATAAGATCGTGGCTTATTAAGAACTTGTTTAAATTTTAATTTAATGTTTCAGTAGAAAAAAGATAATATGATAAAGAACATGAAGAAGTATGGATACATAGCCTTTGTACTATGTGTCCTGGCGGGTTGTGCGTCGCAAAAACAGATTTCGTACCTGCAAGATGTGCCGGATGACTATCGGCAAAAGATAACCCAGGATTATGACCTCAGGATTCATCCGGATGATTTGCTTTCCATTATGGTGAACAGTAAAGACCCCGAACTGGCACAGATGTTCAATCTGCCGATGGTAAGTTATCAGATAGCTAACAGCAATACCGGATATGCAGGAGGACAGAACCGGGTATTGGGGTATCTGGTGGACAAAGAGGGAAATATCGACTTTCCGCAGTTGGGAGTTATTAAAGTACGGGGAATGACACGTGCAGAACTGACAAAATATATCAAAAGCCAGTTGATAGAAAAGGGACTGGTGAAAGATCCCATCGTAACCATCCAGTTCCTGAACTTCAAAGTATCGGTATTGGGGGAAGTGAACCGGCCGGGAACATTCGAGATAACCAGCGACCGCATCACCTTACTGGACGCATTGAGCCTTGCTGGCGACCTGACCATTTACGGGCAGCGCGAGAATATAAAGGTTGTCCGGGAAGAAAACGGAGAGCGGGTAGTGGTTTCGCTGGATTTGCGGAACAAAGATTTATTGTCGTCTCCTTATTATTATCTGCAACAGAATGACGTAGTGTACGTAGAACCCAATAAGGTAAAGGCAGGACAGCGGGAGATAAACCAGAACAGAACCATAGGTACGTTTGCTTCCATACTATCGGTAATGGTATCCTTGGCCGTGCTTATATTCAAATAAAAAACAGTAAAGAAAAAGTTTATGGGAAAAGACAGGTTTGAAGATTTGGACTTCATAGATTTTAATGACAGCCGCCGGCAGGAGGGCACGGTGATTGCCGATATGCTGTCGGCAGTGTATCGCAACCGGAAATGGTTCATCCTCTCCGTAGCGGTGTGTGTCCTGATAGGTTTTCTGTATCTGAAAAGTTCTCCGAAGATATTTTTGCGTACCGCTACGGTATTGGTGAAGGATGAGCAAAAAGGCGGGGGTGTCAATGGTGCGGCTGCTTTTCAGGATTTGTTTTCGTTAGGCGGCAGCACGGTAGATAACGAAGTGGGTATCTTTAAAAGTAAGCGGCTGATGCGGACGGTAGTCGAAATACTGCATCTGGATATAAGTTACAAGGAGTGGGACGGACTGAGAAAGAAGGAACTCTATACGTCCACGCCGTTTGCCGTTACCTTCCTTGATGCAACTCCTTCACAACAGATAAGCCTTACTGTTACGATGTCGGACAATGGAAAGGTGACGCTGGCGGATATGACCCTGCAAAATGAAGAGGAAGAAGAGGAATTTGACGAAATCCTGACCGTGCAGCCGGGAGATACGGTGAATACTCCGGTGGGAAAAATGGTGGTGGCATCGACACTGTTTACGGATGAAAACAGCATAGGAAAGACGGTCTACGTGACGAAGGGAAATATGAAAGAAGTAGCGGAGTCATATAACAAGGCTTTGAATGTAGGGGTGGCAAACAAGCAGTCGTCACTGATAGCCCTGAGCATCGAGGACGAGAATGTGCAGCGGGCGGAAGATTTACTGAATACACTGATTGAGGTTTATAAGAACGATGCCATCGAGGATAAAAACAGGATTGTGATAAATACCGCCAGATTTATCGGCGAGCGGTTGGAGATAATCGAAGCCGACCTGGCTGCCGTGGATGCGGAAATTGAGAATTATAAGAAAAAGAACAGACTGACGGATATTGCTTCGGAAAGTGCCTTGTATCTGCAAAGTTCGAGCATGCTTGATACGGAAGGGTTAAGCGTGGAAAATCAGCTTAATATGGCGCAATATATGAAGGAATACTTGCAGGATAACTCGAAGACGACAGAGCCTGTCCCTGCAAGTATCGGGATAGATGATATGGGAGTGCAGAACCTGATTATGGAGTACAACACGGTGCTGACGCGTAGGAACAAGCTGATAGCCAACAGTAGTGCCAATAATCCGCTCGTGCGTGACCTGAACGGTACGCTGATGTCCATGCGCCTGTCTATCGCAAAAGCTGTGGATAACCTGATAGCAAGTCTGGAGATACAGGTGGCGAATATGAAGAACAAGGAGCGGGAGAACAGCAATAAGATAGCATTCGTGCCTACTCAGTTGAAGTATGTGGTAAGCATAGAACGGCAACAGAAGATAAAGGAAGAACTGTATCTGTTTCTGTTGAATAAAAAAGAGGAAAATGAGCTCCAGCTTTCCATTACGGAGAGCAATTGCCGCATCATAGACCCGGCAGAAGGTGTGGACCTGCCGGTAGCACCCAAGAAGGTGCAGGTAGCGCTGATTGCTTTGCTGGCGGGGATTATGCTGCCTGCCTTGTGGATTTATATCCGCTCGCTGCTCAATACCAGCGTGCATACGAAGAAAGAACTGAAAGCGGGTGTGAACATTCCTTTCTTGGGAGAAGTGCCGCTTGAAAAGAATAAGCATGAGAAAGATATCGTGGTACAGGAAGGCAGCAGGGAAAGCATTTGTGAGGCCTTCAAGATAGTGCGCGATAATCTGGACTTTATGGATACGGAAAAGAAAACGGTGGGAAAGGTAGTGCTGGTGACTTCGGCAAATCCTGACTCCGGAAAAACCTTTATTACGCTTAATCTGGGTATGAGCATGGCGCTGGCGAATGTAAAGGTAGTGATTCTCGACCTTGACCTGCGGAAAGGTTCTTTGAGCAAAAGCGTAGGGATAGGTATGAAAAAGACCGGCGTATCGAACTACCTGAGCGGCAAGGTGGATGATGTGAAAGAACTGGTGCAGGTGTGTGGAGATGATAACCGGCTGCATATCATTACATCGGGAGCGCTGCCCCCCAATCCTGCGGAATTGCTGAAGAGCGGCAGACTCGACCGGCTGCTGGAGGAGCTGAAAAAGAACTATGATTATATCTTATTGGATAACCCGCCTTATGGTGTTGTGGTGGATACACAGTTGTGCGGACGGTTGGCGGACCAGACGGTGTATGTAGTCCGCTCGGGCTTGTTCGACAAGCGGATGTTACCGGAGTTGCAGGAACTGTATGATTCGGGAAAGATGAAGAATATGAGTATTCTGCTGAACGGAATAGATTATGTAAAGACAGGTTATGGGTATGGCTACGGATATGGTTACGGCAATTACGGGAACGATGAAAACCGGAAGAACAAGAAGCCGCTGTACAAAAGGATATTTGGAATTTAAACGCTATGGGTATGTTTTTCTTACGACATAAAACAAAGTTGGCGGATATCGGTTTCTTCAGGGATTTTGTGGATAGTCACAGCCATATCCTTCCGGGTGTGGACGACGGCATAAGGACGATAGAGGAATCCTTGACAGTGTTGGCGTACTTCGAATCGCTCGGAGTGAAGAAGGTGAGGCTGACGCCTCATGTGATGAATGGTGTGGAACACTGGGAAGATGTGTTGCAGGCTTTCGATACGTTGTGCAAGCGCTATACCGGAGAAACCGTACTTGAACTGGGAGCTGAATATATGCTGGACTCCGGCTTCAGGGAGAGGCTGGAGAAGGGATTGCAGCCTTTGTGCGGGGATTGTGTATTGGTAGAGACGTCTTATTTTTCTCCACCAAACAATCTGGACGAGCTGTTGTACGATGTATCGCTTGCCGGATATACGCCGGTGATTGCGCATCCCGAACGTTATCTTTATATGAGGTACGGTGATTATTGCGAATTGAAGGACAAGGGCTATCTGTTGCAGCTGAACTTGCTTTCGCTCTCCGGTTATTATGGAAAACAAGTGATGAAAAATGCTGAAACATTGCTGGAAAAAGGTATGTACGACATGGTAGGGACGGATTTGCATAATCTGGAGACTTTCGGAAAATGGATAGGAAATGTGAGGCTGACGGATAAGCTGGCGAGAGAAATAATGTCTCTTCGCTGACTGTCAAAGTCCGCAATGAGTTAGGAAGCTCCGGAGACCTGTGCTTTTGCAGGTTTCCGGAGCTTCTGCCGTTTTTGGGGTATTTAGAGTTTTCTATTAAAATTGTGAGAGTTGTTTTGATATATTTCCGTATCTTTGCCCCATTATTGAATATTGAACCAACGAATTTTAGGAACCGGACATGATAAAGAAAGTCGTAAAAGTCCTTTGGATTTTCATCGCGCTGATAACATTGACATGCGTTGTTATTTTCTTCTCGATAGCAAAAGGTTGGATTGGCTATATGCCCCCTGTGGAAGATTTGGAAAATCCCAATTATAAATTTGCAACGGAAATATTCTCGGAAGACGGGAAAGTTCTGGGAACTTATTCTTATAGCAAGGAGAATCGCGTGTTTGTGGGATACAATGATTTGTCGCCCCATATTATCAATGCGCTGATTGCAACGGAAGACGTGCGCTTTGCCGAACATTCGGGGATTGATGCCATCGCGCTGTTCCGTGCCGTGGTGAAACGTGGTATTCTGATGCAGAAGAATGCGGGCGGCGGCAGTACAATCAGCCAGCAGCTTTCCAAGCAGCTTTATTCGCCAAGCGCCGACAACATAGTGGAACGTCTGTTCCAAAAGCCCATCGAGTGGGTTATAGCCGTAAAACTGGAACGCTATTATACCAAAGAGGAAATTCTTACGATGTATCTCAATAAGTTCGACTTCCTGAATAATGCGGTGGGTATAAAGACTGCCGCCTATACCTATTTCGGTTGCGAACCGAAGGATTTGAAAATTGAGGAAGCCGCCACACTGGTGGGTATGTGCAAGAATCCTTCCCTTTATAATCCGGTACGTTATAACGAACGTTCGCGCGGACGCCGCAATGTGGTGCTCGACCAGATGCGCAAGGCCGGATATATCACCGTTGAGGAACGGGATTCGTTGCAGGCATTGCCATTGAAGCTGTCCTATCATCGCGTAGACCATAACGAAGGTCTTGCAACGTATTTCCGTGAATACCTGCGTGGTGTGCTGAATGCCAAGAAGCCCGATAAATCGGACTATCGCGGCTGGCAGATGCAGAAGTATTACGAGGATTCGCTCGACTGGGAAACAAACCCTCTGTTCGGCTGGTGCGAAAAGAATACGAAGAAGGACGGAAGCAAATATAATCTTTATACGGACGGGTTGAAAATCTATACTACAATAGACTCCCGCATGCAGAAATATGCAGAGGATGCCGTGACCGAGCATCTGAAAGAATTGCAGGGATACTTCTTCAAAGAGAAGAAAGGTGCGAAGAAAGCGCCTTATACTTTCCGCCTGACGCAAGAACAGGTAGACGAAATTCTGGACCGTGCCATGAGACTGTCCGACCGCTACCGCATCATGAAGAGAGCCGGAGCTTCCGAAGCGGAAATCAGGAAAGCGTTTAACACGCCCGAACAAATGTCTGTATTCAGTTGGAGCGGTGAGAAAGATACCGTGATGACTCCGATGGATTCCATACGTTATTATAAGTTCTTCCTGCGTGCCGGCTTCATGTCGATGGATCCGCGTAACGGTCATGTAAAAGCGTATGTAGGCGGCCCGAACCATCACTACTTTAAATATGACATGGCAATGGTGGGACGTCGCCAAATCGGTTCTACCATGAAACCGTATGTGTATTCGCTGGCTATGGAGAACGGTTTTTCTCCTTGCGACCAGGCTCGTCATGTGGAATATACATTGATAGACGAAAACGGAAAACCCTGGACACCGCGCAATGCCAATAAAAAACGTTATGGTGACATGGTGACGGTGAAGTGGGGATTGGCCAATTCGGACAACTGGATCACAGCATACCTGATGAGCAAACTGAACCCGTATGAGTTGAAGCGGTTGGTGCACAGCTTCGGTGTGCGCAACCGTGAGATTGTGCCTTCGGTGTCTCTCTGTCTCGGTCCTTGCGAAGTCTCCGTAGGAGAGATGGTAAGCGCCTATACCGCATTCCCGAACAAGGGTATTCGTGTTGCGCCGCTGTTTGTAACCCGTATTGAGGATAACGACGGTAATGTGCTGGCTACATTCTCGCCGGAAATGCAGGAAGTAATCAGCGCATCCAGTGCCTATAAGATGCTGGTAATGCTGCGTGCAGTTGTCAATGAAGGTACGGGCGGACGTGTCCGCCGTCTGGGCGTAAAAGCCGATATGGGTGGCAAGACCGGTACGACCAACTATAATGCCGACGGCTGGTTCATGGGCTTTACGCCTTCGCTGGTGTCCGGCTGCTGGGTGGGCGGTGAAGACCGTGATATTCACTTCGATACGATGTTGCACGGACAAGGCGCTTCCATGGCATTGCCTATCTGGGCTAAGTATATGGTAAAAGTGCTTGGCGACAAGTCTTTGGGGTATGATGAAAACGAAACGTTCCAGCTGCCTGAAGGTTTTGACCCCTGCAAGGACAGCGGATATGAGGATGCGGATGCGGAACCGGCATCGGAAATGGGACTGGACGATTTGTTTAATTAAGAATTGGGAAATGGTGTACACAATCTGCATCGGCAGTAACGTGAACAGGAAAGAGAATTTGGCGTTGGCACGCAAGAGGCTGTCCGAACTTTTTCCGAATATCCGTTTTTCTGCAGAAGCGGACACAGAGCCGTTGTTTTTCCGGCGGCAGGCGTTGTTTGCCAATCAGGTGGCGCGTTTCACGTCCGATTCTGATGCGGATGAAATCATACTCCATTTGAAGGATATAGAACGGGAAGCCGGAAGGACTCCCGAAGAAAAGAAACAGGAGATTGTACGTCTTGATATAGACTTGCTGTCTTGTGACAGCAGGGTGTATAAACCCGAAGATTTAAAGCGGGACTATATCATCCGCGGACTGAAAGAATTGAATGATGGAAAGTCTGAGGCGACAAATGCCATTGAAACGTTTCTTTATAATAATGTGGTAATTTAAGTTTTAAAGATATGAAATTCCTGGGAATAATTCCTGCCCGTTACGCATCTACGCGTTTCCCTGCCAAACCTTTGGCTTTGTTGGGCGGAAAGACCGTTATTCAACGGGTATATGAACAAGTGGCCGGTGTTTTGGATGATGCTTATGTAGCTACCGACGACGAGCGCATTGAAGCTGCCGTAAAAGCATTCGGCGGAAAAGTTGTAATGACGTCCGTGCATCATAAAAGCGGTACAGACCGTTGTTATGAGGCTTGTACCAAAGTAGGGGAAGGCTTTGATGTGGTGGTAAACATTCAGGGCGATGAACCTTTTATACAGCCGTCTCAACTGGAGACCGTAAAGGCCTGTTTTGACGATCCGTCCACACAGATTGCCACTTTAGTAAAACCCTTTACTGCAGATAACGGTTTTGAGGCATTGGAGAACGTAAACTCTCCCAAAGTAGTGCTCAACAAGAACATGAATGCTCTTTATTTCAGCCGTTCTATCATTCCGTACCAACGTAATGCGGAGAAGCGGGAGTGGCTGAAAAACCATACATATTACAAGCATATCGGATTATATGCCTATCGGGTGGAAGTGTTGAAAGAGATAACCTCGCTTCCGCAGTCTTCTCTTGAACTGGCGGAGTCGCTGGAACAGTTGCGCTGGCTGGAAAACGGTTATACCATTAAAGCCGGTATTACCGAAGTGGAGACAATCGGTATTGATACACCGCAGGATTTGGAACATGCAGAACGTTTCCTGCAAGCACGAAACGCTCAATGAATATCGGTTCGGGGATGCTTTTGGACAGGACCATCCAGCCTAAGGTGAGGGACATTGAGCACTTGGCCGTACAGATGCCCCAACGGTGCACTATGCCCAATGGTGTGTCTTTGAATGTGCTTGACTCTGGCGATAATGAAGTTGTGCGCATAGACCTGCTGATGGAAGGCGGGCGTTGGCAACAGTCGCAACCGTTACAGGCTTTGTTTACGAACCGTATGCTGCGCGAAGGGACGCTTCGGTACAGTGCGGGGGAAATAGCGGAGAAGTTGGACTATTACGGTGCCTGGCTGGAGTTGTCCAGCGCATCGGAATATGCGTATGTTACTCTTTATTCGCTGAACAAATATTTGCCGCAGACATTGGAAATACTGGAATCCATCGTAAAAAAGCCTGTGTTTCCGGAGAAGGAGCTGGGTGTTATAATAGAAAATAATATCCAGCAGTTCATGGTCAACTCGTCCAAAGTGGATTTTCTGGCGCATCGGGCGCTGATGAAAGCTGTATATGGTGAGGTGCATCCTTGCGGACGGCTGGTGCAGAAAGAGGATTATGGCAGGATAAATCCTGCTGTACTCAAAGAGTTTTACGACCGGCATTATCATTCCCGGAACTGTACGATTTACGTTTCCGGAAAGGTGGGCGATGATTGTGTACGGCGGATAGAAGATATGTTTGGTAAGGACGTGTTCGGCAAAGACTTCCGCAAACCGGAAAGGCGGGAGTTTATTCCGGTTTCTTCCATGGATAAACGGATTTTTGTAGAACATGCGGATGCCATGCAGAGTGCGGTTCGCATGGGGATGCTTTCTTTGGAACGCCATCATCCCGATTATTTGAAGACCAGAGTGATGGTAACGCTGTTTGGCGGATATTTCGGAAGCCGTCTGATGTCCAATATCCGTGAAGAAAAGGGATATACCTATGGCATTTCTGCAGGCATCGTTTCTTGTCCGGGACCGGAAATGCTGGTTATCAATACGGAAACGGCAAACGAGTTTGTGGAGCCTCTTATTCGGGAAGTTTACCATGAAATAGATTGCCTGCAGAATGATCTGGTGCCGGAAGAAGAATTGGCAATGGTAAAGAATTATATGCTGGGCGAAATGTGCCGCAGTTATGAATCGGCATTCTCACTGGCAGATGCGTGGATGTTCGTTCAGGTTTCGGGTTTTGGCGATACACACTTTGAAGATGCTCTGAACGCAGTCAGAGATATTACTCCTGAAGATATACGTGAACTTGCCGGAAAGCATTTGTGCAAAGAGAAATTAAAAGAAGTCATATCCGGCAAAAAAATGTCATAAAAAGCGGGAACCGCCTCGTGGTTTTGACAGATTAATCGTATCTTTGTCAAAATCCTAATTAAGTAACTTGTAATCCAAGATGAAATATCTATATACTGCAATTTTTCTGTTATACTTGTCACAGGGCAGTGTCGCAGCCCAGGAAAAAGGCGGCTTCTTCGATAAAATAAAGGGAACTTTCTCATCGGAAATAAAAATAGGGACGCATACGTTTAAGGATGGTTCCGTATATACCGGTGAAATGAAAGGACGCAAACCCAACGGAAAGGGAAAGACGGTATTTAAAAACGGCGATGTCTATGAAGGCGAGTACGTTAAAGGAAAGCGTGAAGGGTATGGCATTTACACTTTTCCCGACGGTGAAAAGTATGACGGCCAGTGGTTTCAAGACCAACAGCACGGCAGAGGTATCTATTATTTTATGAATAATAACCGTTATGACGGTATGTGGTATCAGGATTACCAGCATGGCAAAGGTACTATGTACTACTATAACGGAGACCTTTATGAAGGCGATTGGATAAATGACAAGCGTGAAGGTCAGGGTACTTACGTTTGGAAGAACGGTTCCAAATACATCGGTTCGTGGAAAGACGATAAGAAAAACGGTGAAGGCACGTTAGTCTGGAATGACGGTTGCAAATACGACGGTCAATGGAAGAATGATGTGCGTGACGGTAAAGGCACGTTTGAATATGCCAATGGTGATAAGTATGTGGGTGATTGGAAAGAGGATATGCAGCATGGCAAGGGTATTTACTTCTTTCATACGGGCGACCGTTACGAAGGTTCTTATGTGCAGGGTGAACGTACCGGTGAAGGTATTTACTATCATGCCAGTGGCAATAAATATGTAGGAAACTTCAAGAACGGTATGCAGGACGGACACGGTACGTTTACATGGGCGAACGGTGCTGTATATGACGGACAATGGAAAGACAACCAGCGCAATGGCTATGGCGTTTACAAATGGAACGTCGGCGACTCCTACGAAGGCGAATGGAAAGATAATAAATTCAACGGTCAGGGAACTCTGATTCTTACCGACGGTACAAAATACAAAGGCGGTTTTGTAAATGGTCTGGAAGAGGGGAGCGGCGTGCAGGAAGATAAGAACGGAAACCGCTATGAAGGTTTCTTCAAACAAGGCAAAAAAGACGGTCCGTTTGTGGAAACAGATAAAAATGGAAAGCTGGTGCGGAAAGGAACCTATAAAATGGGAAGGTTGAGTAATTGAAATCAGGGAATGAAAAGGGACATTCGGTAAAATGTCCCTAAAAAATAGAGAGGGCTGCGCGATTCTGGATGAATATTGCGCAGCCCTTATTTTTTATTTCTTAATTCTCAATTTTCAAATAATATATTGAGAACTGATAGATTCGTTGCTTACGACTCTTCTGATAGTTTCGGCAAACATATCAGCAATGCTTAATTGTTTAACCTTATCGCATTTCTTGGAGTAAGGAATGCTGTCTGTAAATACCATTTCAGTCAAGCCTGATTCCTGTACGCGGAATGATGCCGGATCGGACATGACACAGTGACTGGCAATGGCACGTACGGATTTAGCACCGGCTTCCATCATGATGTTGGCTGCTTTGGTGATAGTACCTGCGGTATCTACTATATCATCTACCAATACTACATTCTTGTCTTTTACGTCACCGATAATCTGCATGGTGGCAACAACGTTTGCCTTCTCGCGCGTCTTGTTGCACAATACCAAAGGTACACCGAGGTATTTGGAGAATGTGCTGGCACGTTTTGAACCGCCTACGTCGGGAGTTGCAATAACAAGGTCATCCAACTTTAATGATTCGATATAAGGAAGGAATACTGCCGATGCATACAAATGGTCAACCGGAATGTTGAAGAAACCTTGAATTTGGTCAGCATGAAGGTCCATAGTAATCAAACGGTCGATGCCTGCAACTGAAAGCAGGTCAGCTACCAACTTGGCGCCGATGGATACACGCGGTTTGTCTTTTCTGTCCTGACGTGCCCAACCAAAATAAGGAATTACTGCAATAACACTTTTGGCAGATGCTCTTTTGGCCGCATCAACCATCAGCAGAAGTTCCATCAAATTGTCGGAATTAGGGAAAGTGGATTGAACCAGGAATACATTTGCGCCACGGATAGACTCTTCATAAGAAACAGCGAATTCACCATCGGCAAAGTGGGTGATATTCATCTTTCCTAGAGGGCAATTAAGGCTGGCGCAGATTTTTTCTGCAAGGTATCTCGAGTTTGTTCCTGAGAATACCATAAAAGGTGCTTTTTCGCTCATTTTGTAATAGATATTACCTATTTATTAATTTGCATGCAAAGGTATGAATTTCCCGCTACATAATACAAGACTTATTGTAGAAAAAATATTTTTCTTTACCGGATTTATTTGTAGCTTTGCTTTGTGAAATACCTTTCATCTATATTATTAATAGGAATGCTATGCCTGATAGGTACGGCATTTGTTTCGTGCGTGGGTACAGCTCCTACAAAAGAGGTGCATCTGATTGACTCCTTAAATCAGGCGGCATATGCTTATCGTTATAAAAATTTGGACTCATCGTGTCATGCGGCTTCAAAGGCTTACCGGGGAGTGAAACTTTACAGGCAAGGAAAGGCGGAAGCTTGTAACAATCTGGGATTCTGCGCTTTTATGCGAATGGACTTTGAACAGGCGGAGAAATACTATCAGGAAGTGTACAGTCTGACAAAGAATGAATTGGAACTTCTGATTGCCGATATAGGCTTGATGAAAATTTATCAGCGGACGGCACTGAACAAAGAGTTCTATGACTACCGCAATAGTGCTGTACGCCGCATGAAACGCATCGCAGAGGATAACAATTTGTTTGTAGACAGGCATGAGCGAATGCGGCTGACCTATGCTCGGTCGGAGTTTTATATTGTGTCTGCCATATATTACTATTATTTGCAGCAACGGCCGGAAGCTTTGGCATCTATCAATGAGGTGCCGGAGAATGAGGAGTTGGCAACAGACACAAATCAGTTATTGTATTATCACTATATAAAAGGGTCGGCTTCTTTGTGCGAAGGAGAAACGCCTGATGAGCGTCGTTTAAGGGAGTTTGATGAACTTTACACTACTTGGAAATTAGCTTCCAGGAAAGGGTATCTGTATTTTGAAGGAAACGGTATACAGGGATTGGCTAATTTGATGGCTTCTCCGGATAATTATGATTTTTATCAAGGACGGCGGACGCATGCGTTGAAACAATTCGGCGAGCCGGTGGATTCTTTATTGCCTATGCGGTTGGGACAACAGGCTTTGGAGAAATTCCGGCAATATAATGACATTTACCAAATTGCGGGTGCATACGTTTCTATCGGGAAATATTTGAATGCGCATGGAGAATATGAGCAGGCACTCGATACTCTGAAACGTGCCTTAGAGTGTGTAAACGATCATCATCGCCGTTTTTACGATTGCCACGACAGTCTGGATTGGTTGAAGGCTTATGACCGTCGTGATACGATATGTGCGGAGAAATCCTGGATTCGGCAGAAATTAAAAACCGTTCCCGAATGGATTTCAAGGATACGTGAGCAGTTGAGTGTCACCTATGCCGGATTGGAAATGAAAGAGTATTCGGATTATAACAGGAATATATATCTGGATATTCTGGAAGATACCCGTCAGGATAAGGAATTGGAAAGTCGTTATCAAGCATTGGAAAGAGAAGCGGGACAGCTTAATCTGTTGCTTTTCTGTGTGATTGCGGGGCTTATTGTAGTGGTGGTGTTCTTCTGGTTCTTTAATAAACGTTCTAAACAGCGCAACAGATTGCATCTGCACCGTTTGCAATCTATGCTGGATATTTGTCAGGAGATAACTGTATCCATTCCTGCTGATGCACAGACCGAGAAAGACATCACGGATGCGATTCTGGTGGCTGTACGTCCCAAAATGAAATGCTTATTCGGAACAGAAGACGTATGTATCAAGAATAGGGAATTGATATTCGCACGGCATATGAGGAAAGATGAACAGGCTATGGTGCAAGTAATCAATCCTTATATCCAATGGGCGTTAGACAACGGAATGACTTCCATTTCCCTTGGCGAGGAACAGCGCAGACTGGAGAAACAACGCTATATTCATGAACGACATATTGCCGGAAACAAACGACAGAATCTGATTAAGAAGGCTTGCCTTTCTATTGTTGATGGTATTCATCCTTACATTGACCGTATTCTGAACGAGGTGCATAAATTGATACGCATGGGATATATCCATGATGAAACTATCAAAAAAGAAAAGTATCAGTATATTGATGAGCTTGTTACCACCATTAACGAGTATAATGATATTCTGGCTTTGTGGATTAAGATGAAGCAAGGTACGCTGAGTCTGAGCATCGAAGTTTTTGAACTGAATGAGCTTTTTGAATTGTTGAGGAAAGGGAGCCGGGCTTTTGAAATGAAACAGCTGGATTTGGAAGTAGAACCTACCGATGCTTGCGTGAAGGCAGACAGGGCATTGACTCTCTTTATGATAAATACATTGGCAGAAAATGCACGTAAGTACACTCCCAAGGGGGGGAAGGTGAGAATCTATGCCCGGCAGGAGAATGATTTTGTGGAAATATCCGTTGAGGATAACGGATGCGGTCTGTCTCTGGAAGATGTTAACCATATCATAGGCGAGAAGGTGTATGATTCCAAAATTATCGGCATGAATGATGCACCCGACCGGGAGGCATTGCGGAAAAATAAGGGCAACGGCTTCGGCTTAATGAATTGTAAGGGCATTATTGAGAAATATAAGAAAACGAATCCTGTTTTTAATGTGTGCCTGCTCAATGTGAAGAGTACGTTAGGGCAGGGGAGCCGTTTCTACTTCAGACTGCCGGCAGGAGTACGTAAGGTTTTGACCGTGATACTACTTGTGTTTTCTTTAGGTATGGTTTCTTGCAGCAAGGCAACTGATAACGATGTGCCGAAAGAAACACTTACTGACTCTCTGACATTGGTCTTGCAGACAGAATATGAACTTTTACTGAATAAGGCTTCCGATTATGCCAATGAAGCCTATTACTGTAATGTAGACGGTGAATATGCGCTGGCTTTGCAATATATAGACTCCGCAATGGTTTGCCTGAATGAACATTACGGGAAGTATGCCGAAGAACCGCATCGTTATATGACTTTGGTCGGGGATGACATACCTGCTGAGCTGGACTGGTGGAATGAGATGTTTAATTCCGATTTTCATGTGATTCTGGATATTAGGAATGAGGCGGCGGTTGCATTTCTTGCTTTGAAACAGTGGGATGAGTATGGCTATAATAATGCTGCTTATACCACTTTGTACAAGTTGCTGGGTGAGGACCAGTCTTTGGAAGATTTCTGCCGCGAACTGGAGCGTTCTACGAATAATAAGACGGTGAGTATCTTGTTGGTGATTATTTTATTGGTTACGCTATGCTTGGGGTATTATGTTCTGTATTCCCGCAGGAGATTGGTAAACCGTTGGAACTTGGAGCAAGTATTGGAAATCAACAAGCAGGTGTTTACCGCATCTGTAATATCTGCATCCGAAGACGAGGAGATGCTAAAACGTGAAGAAGATATGTTGAAAGATATTCCGCAACAAATCGCGGATAATGCATTCGATGCGGTTAATGAGTTGTTGAGTATAGAGCGGTTGAGCATTGCGGTTTATAACGAGGCTGCCCATAGGTTGGAGTATGCGTCGAATCCTCTGGAAGGAGTAGCAGAGAACAAACTTGTGTGGGAAGACTTGATGCAATGCTGTTTTGAAGAACAGAGGTATCTGTCGGAAAATGGAATGCAGGCATTGCCTCTCATTGTGAAAGCCGGAAACTCCACTCAGTGTATAGGAGTGTTGTGTTTGGTGAGAAGCAGGATGCAGCAGGAGTCTGACCGTTTATTGCTGGAGTTGATAGCCCGTTACATTGCTATTGTGATATTCAATGCGGTAGTGAAGCTGGCAATGAAATACCGGGATATTGAGACAGCTCAGGATGAAGCGCGTCGTGCGTCATGGGAGGACAGTTTGCTACATGTGCAGAATATGGTGCTTGATAACTGTTTGTCTACCGTCAAACATGAAACGATTTATTATCCAAATAGAATAAAGCAATTGATAGGCAAACTTCGCTCCGGTAAGCTGTCGGAAACAGAGGAGTGGGAAACGGTAGCGGCTATCAGCGAATTGATAGAGTATTATAAAGGGGTATTCTACATTTTGAGCCAATGTGCATCCCGTCAGTTGGAAGAGGTTACTTTCAGGCGTACGGTGATTCCTGTGCCCGAGCTGTTGGAAGCTGCGGAGAAGTATTTCCGTAAGGTGAGCAGGGGAGTTGCAGCTTCTGTTGTTTTCAGTATAGAAACAGTAAGTGAATCGGTTATCGGAGATGTAAATCAATTGCATTTTTTATTGGAGAATTTGATTGATGAAGCTTTGTTTGTGCCAGTTGCGGGAAAAATTCGCCTGACTTGTGCAGTAGAAGATGATTTTGTGCGTTTTCTTTTTACAGATATGCGGCGGGAGAAAACAAGGGAAGAGTTGAATCAACTGTTTTACCCGAATCTGGCACGTATGACGGCCGGTGAAAAGGGAAAGTTGTGTGGTACGGAGTACTTGTTATGCAAACAGATTATTCGCGACCATGACGAATTTGCCGGAAGAAGAGGATGCCGCATTAATGCAGAACCTGCAGAGAAAGGGGGATTTGCCGTATACTTTACGCTGCCCCGTTATCTAAAAAGAATTCAGCCGGGAAGATAATGGCTTTTCTCGGAGCAAATTAGAATAAGTAAGGATAAAAAGATATGAAATATGGAAGCTAAGAAGTTTAAAGTCATTATTGTAGAGGACGTAAAGCTGGAATTAAAAGGAACGGAAGAGATATTCCGTCACGAAATACCGGATGCGGAAGTTATCGGTACCGCCATGACGGAACAAGAATTCTGGAGTTTGATGGAAACCGGTGTGCCGGACCTTGTTTTACTGGATTTGGGTTTGGGTGGCTCCACTACTATCGGTGTGGATATTTGCCGCAATATATTTAAGCGCTATCCGGATGTACATGTGTTGATATTCACCGGAGAGATTTTAAACGAAAAATTATGGGTGGATGTCCTTGAAGCGGGAGCTGATGGTATTATTCTGAAGACTGGAGAATTGTTGACCAAGACAGACGTACAAGCTGTTATGGACGGGAAAAAACTTGTTTTCAATTATCCCATATTGGAAAAGATTGTAGAACGTTTTAAAACTTCCGTCCGGAATGATACGAAACGGCAGGAAGCTGTTATCAGTTATGACATAGACGAATATGACGAACGTTTTCTCCGTCATCTTGCTTTGGGGTACACAAAGGAAATGATTGCCAACCTGAAAGGAATGCCGTTTGGCGTGAAATCTTTGGAGAAACGGCAGAATGATTTGATAGGGCGCCTTTTTGGAGAGTGCGAACGAGTGGGAGTAAATGCTACGCGCCTTGTGGTGCGTGCACTGGAACTGCGTATTCTTGATATTGACAATCTGGAAGCGGACGAGGAATAATTCCGAATACCGAGTAATTATGAGGAATAAATGGCGAATGCCCCATCCCGCAACGATGTTCTTCCTGCTGACACTGGGAGTTATCTTTCTGTCGTGGATATTTGATGTCTACGGATTGAGTGTGCGTCTGCCTCATACAGGCGAAGAGATACGTGTACAGAGTTTATTGAGCCCGGAAGGCATTCGATGGCTGCTGCGTCATGTAGTAACGAATTTTACGGGTTTTGCCCCGTTGGGGCTGGTTATCGTGGCGATGTTCGGGATAGGGGTTGCACAACATTCCGGGTTTATAGATGCGTGTATACGCAAAGGCATACGCGGACGGGTACGTAATCCGTGGCGTATCATACTCAGTGTTATTGTTCTGGGATTACTGTCCAATGTAGTGGGTGATGCCGGATACATCATATTGCTGCCTATCGCTGCAACGTTATTCCATTCGGTAGGATTACATCCCATAGGCGGAATCATAGCAGCTTATGTATCGGTGTCGTGCGGTTATAGTGCCAATATACTTTTAAGCACACTCGATCCTATGCTTGCTGCCACAACACAGGAGGCTGCCGATATGACGGATGTGTTGGGCGGACGGATCGGACCTCTGTGCAATTATTATTTCTTTTGTGTATCCACTTTCTTATTGGTATTCATTATTTACCATATAACTTGTAGAAAACTATTGCCGGGATTAGGAGAATACAATGGGAGTAATACCTTCTGCGGTTATAAGCAACTGTCTCGAAAGGAGCAGAGAGCTTTGTGGGGAGCTGTCATTGTCGGCTTGCTCTATGCGGCGTTTGTTCTATGGGCTACATTCTCTTCATGGGGTATATTGAGAGGTGTTAATGGCGGATTGACCCGTTCGCCGTTTATTATTGGTATTCTGTTCTTGTTATCTTTGGGGATAGGTTTAATGGGAATGGTGTATGGATTCGTTTCCGGACGTTATCGTACGGACAGTGATGTGATAGAGGGGCTGACCCAACCGATGAGGTTATTGGGTGTTTATTTCGTAATCGCTTTTTTTGCTTCCCAGATGTTTGCTTGTTTTGAGTATTCCCATTTGGATAAATGTATCGCAATAATGGGAGCGAATGTGCTTTCCCCCGTTCGTTCGGATAGTTTGTGGATATTGATATTATTTATCTTGTTTACTGCTCTTATTAACCTCATTATGGTTTCTTCCACATCGAAGTGGGCGTTTATGTCGTTCATTTTCGTTCCGGTATTGGCGGGTATGGGGATTTCTCCGGATATGGCACTGTGTGCATATCGTATCGGTGACAGTGCAACGAATGCGATTACTCCTTTTATGTTTTATATGCCGCTTGTTCTGACGTATATGCAGCAATATGATAAGCAGTCTACCTATGGTTCGTTGCTTAAATATACGTGGAGGTATTCATTGGTTATTCTTATTGCCTGGACTGCTTTGTTTGTGCTTTGGTATCTCTGTAAACTACCGCTGGGATTATAATGTACAACTATCATAAAAAAGAAAATGCTAACAAGTTATAAATAAAACCTATTAGCATCTTTCTTTGTGATTCCGTTGCGATTCGAACGCAAGACCCACGCCTTAGAAGGGCGTTGCTCTATCCAGCTGAGCTACGGAACCATCCTTAATTGCGGTGCAAAGGTACGTTTTTTTATGAAAACTACAAATTTTACACCCAAAATATTTATTATTTATATTAAAATAATAGGCCTATATATGAAAAGTAGATAGTTGTTCTATTGAAATACAATGCTTTAGATAGCATAACATTTTTATTTTAAAAGAGAACTAAATCAACCCACATTTCAAAAGAATCTGTATAAATTCAAAATCTTATCAGCTAAATCTCAATAAAACTTTGCTTTTACAAAAATTCTCCTCGGCTGATATTACTTATAGTATATTATAATTGGTAATAAGTATCGTTAGCCATAATGATTGCATCTTCTAAAGTACCGCCATTTTGTTCTACAAATACGATAATGGCATCTATAAACTCGTTGAAAGAAGCAACATTTTCACCTGCTATTTTTTCATTATAATCTTCCTCGGTGAAGTCTAAACTTTCTATTAACTCAGTTTTCATATCTACTCAATGATTATTATAGTATCATTATTAATGCCTTTTTTTGCAAAAATAATATATCGCCATGACTTCTTAGCTATTATTTGCAAATAATATTTACCATTACAATATATTATAACAGGCATATTTGTTATCGGGATTTTACCTCTGATAGCTGCAATATGAATATGATTCAACTCGTTACAGCGTATTCAATTCATTATTAATAATTGTCTATGTTTTTCTAAATCTTTTTTATCAAACCGATACCAACGATTAGATAAGTTTTTTTATTTTGGTATTTCTTCTCTCTTCATAAAAGACAATTCTAATAATATTTTCAACCAAATTAATAATTAACTTCTATTTTCAAACAGGATATACACATTACTAAACGACACTCAGTGATAAGCTTATTATATTTGTAGCACTAAACCAAATACTTAATATGATGATATTCAAAAGTCATTTTTACATTTATGCTTTCTTATCCTCTATCATTATGTTGATTGGATGTGCAGATAATGACATGCCCATAAAAGATAAAGAAGAAAAACCACCTATCACAGATGAAGAAAACCCGCCTCTGCCGCCAAATGAAAATACAGAAGTAGCCCTATTCAATATTCTTAATCTAAACTATCCCGGATTGGCTACTGTTAAAGCGCTACATGAAGCTGGTGATGATACTACTGCTTTAAAAGAACTGTTAGCTTACTACAGAAACAGAAAAAACATAAAGAATCCCAATGTCACATCAGACCCTCCCAGTGATGTAGAGCGTGGTTATGCAGACTATGCCATAGATGAATATCGTTTCTATGTAAACGATAATTATTTGGAAGATAAGATTTTGAAGAAGCCTTATTCACTACAAAACAGTGATAAAACAATAAATTGGAAATTTACACCTAAAGGTGCAGATAATGAATATCAAAAGCAATTACATCGCCACAATTGGATGCCGCTTCAAGGAAAATCCTATCAAGAGTCTCATGATGAGAAATATATGCTTTCATGGAAAGAAGTGTATACCGATTGGATTGCCAAGCACCCTCTACCCGAAGGTAGCCCTGACAAGTTCAAATGGTATCAACTTCAAGTATCCACACGTATTATGGGACAAACGGAGTTATTCGAATATTTTAAAAGTTCTCCTAACTTTACATCGGAATGGCTTTCTTTTTTCTTGATACATTTTGCGGAGCATGCCGATTATTTATCTCAATACCAATATGCCGGTGGAAATAATATCTTGTTAAGCCAAGCTGTAGCATTAGTGTTTGCAGGAACTTTATTTCCAGAGCTGAAGAATGCCTCGCAATGGCAAAAAACAGGTTGTGATATCATTAATGACCAAACTTCAAAGTTATTTTTGGATGATGGTATGACAAATGATTTGTCTTTGCATTATCATATAGGTATATTAGATGGACTATACGATCTCAAACGGCTGCTCCTTCAGAATGAAGTTCCGGAGAATTTGCTGTCGCCAAATCTAAATGAGGTACTTTTAAAAGCCGCCAAAGTAGTGATGCATTTCACCTACCCCAGTTATTTTACAAAAAACAGCAAAGATTGTACTCCTGCTTTCAATGATTCATGGGTTAAAACCCGAAGCGTGCTAAATAAAAACTTTAAGAAATATATGGAAATGTTTCCTAAAGATTCCGAGTTTGAATATATGTTCACGTATGGTAAAAGTGGCACTTGTCCGAGTACACAAATAAAAACATTCCCTTCTTCTGGCTTTTATGTACTACGTAGTGGTTGGGACCCGCAATCTACAGTACTGATTCACAGTAATAATGTTTCTTTAAAATTGGGAGACTCAAGCCATAACCAACTTGATAACGGTACATTTGAGTTATATCGTAACGGACGTAACTTCTTTCCCGATTCCGGTGTTTGTGCATATATGGCAGAGGATAATGAGAAGGTTATGGAACTACGCAGATGGTTTCGTCAGACCAAAGCACATAACACAATGGTTTTAGGCAAAACCGCAGACCATGAAGAAACCGGAACGGAAAATATCAATAAAGCCGCCGGTACTTTATTATTATTCGAGGAAAAAGATGAGTATCAACTTATTGTGACAGAAAATCAAGGATATAGCAACTTCAAGCATCGTCGATCCATCTTCTACGTCAAACAGCCACAGGATTTTTTTGTGCTGGTAGATGAAGGATTCGGGACTGCTACCGGATATGCAAAATTATATTTCCATCTTTGTGATGGAAAGTCTGTTGATAATGTTCTTCTGGATAAGGAAGAATTTGGTGCGCATACCACCTTTGATGATAGCAATAACCTGTTAATTCGTACATTCGGAGAGGCGAGCAGGAATCTTATCTTTAAAGAGTTTGGTGGTCGGATATCCTACCAAACAGACAGGAAATATGAACACAGAAAGTCCTATGCAGTTGTCATGCGGAAACCGGACAATAATCCCGTACGATATATTACAGTATTATATCCCGTAGACTCAGCCACAGGTCCTGTAATTAAGGGACAGTTTGTCAATACAGGTAATGAAGATAAGGTATCTGTCAATGTTACAATTAACAAGAAACTATACAATTTAAGCTATAGCCTTAATAAAAGAAGGTAATCTTGTTTAAATCTTATAACTGAGATAATTATAGCCTCTCTACTTCATAATCGGGTCAGCCCAAAATTTTATCCCTCTTTGTTTACGTAAAATAACACTTGTTACTACTCTCGTAAAAAACTCAAAAAAGGTAAAAAGGTTTTGCTTCTACGCTTTAGGCAACTAACTTTGAAATATCAATATTAAAATAATAAAAGCATATGAAAAAATTAATCTTATCTCTTGCACTTTGTTGTGCAGCTACTAATTTCTTTGCGCAGAATGCTGATCCGGCACAATTGGTTAACGAAGGTAAAGTTGCACTTGAATCTAAAAATTATCAGGTTGCATTTACAAAATTCAGCACCTATCTGACACAAACCAACAATCAAGATTCGGTAATTGCTTTTAACTGTGGCGTTTGCGCTGATAAAATTAAGAAACCGGCTGAAGCTTTGAAATATTTTGATATAGCTGTACAGAAAAAGTATAACTTGGCAAATGCTTATATAGGCAAGGCAGGTGCATTGAAAGATTTGAAGAAAAATGATGAATATGTTGCCACTTTGAAAGAAGGTCTGGAAGCTGTACCCGGTAATAAGACATTAACTAAGTTGTATGCCACATATTATGTGAATCAAGGTATTTTAGCACAGAGAGCTAAGAAAAATAGTGCAGCAGAAGATGCTTTTAAACAAGCTCTTGAGATTCAGCCGAATAATGTTAATGCTCTCAATAGTTTAGGTACATTACTTTACAGTCAGGGTGCTACTACATTGAAAACTGACGCTGAAAAGGCAAAAGTAGAATTTAAAGAAGCAAAAGAATATTTGGAAAAACTTATTCCTCTGCTTTCTCCGAGTAAACCGGCTCAGAAAAAGATGATAGACAATGCCAATACAATGTTGAATTTTATAAATACTCAATTATAAAATTCATATATAATATAAAAAAGAGGCAGACCTAAAGGATCTGCCTCTTTTTTTGGTTCTCATGGTTATATTTTCTGCTTTAATTTTATTTGCCTCTCTTCAATACCATTGCCGTACGTGCCGGAATGTAAAGTTTAAGCCACTCTTTTTTCTCTTTTTTATATAAAGGGTCTGAAAGAGTAAAATGCTTCACTGTATCATCAGTCAGTCCATGGCCGCCATAATCAGGATTATCTGTATTTAAAATGACTTCGTACTTACCGGCAGGAACTAAAAATCCATAGTCAGTGAAAGACTGTTTGGGGTTGAAGTTGAATACAAATATCAAATCCTTACGCATATACGCCAATATCTGATCACCGTCATTATGCCAGATTTCCTGAATTGGTGTAGTTTGGAAGTTTTTTACGCTTTTAATAACTTCCAACATGGCGCAATCAAAATCGCCCAGATAATGATATGCCAGATTCTTATTATCTACCAGATTCCATTGACGACGGGCATATTTGCACGACCAGCCATTGCCTTCACGGGGGAAGTCTATCCATTCGGGATGACCGAATTCATTACCCATGAAATTAAGATAACCGCCATTGATAGTCGATGCTGTGAGTAAACGTATCATTTTATGCAAAGCAATACCGCGATGTACCGTATAATTTTCATCGCCTTTTTGCATATGCCAATACATATCGGCATCTATCAAACGGAAAACAATGGTTTTGTCACCTACCAACGCCTGGTCATGACTTTCTGCATAAGATATTGTTTTTTCGTCCTGGCGACGATTGGTTACTTCCCAGAACATGCTGGACGGTTTCCAATCTTCATCTATCTTTTCCTTGATAGTCTTAATCCAATAATCGGGAATATTCATAGCCATGCGATAATCAAAGCCATAGCCGCCATCTTCAAATTTGGCTGCCAGACCGGGCATCCCCGATACTTCTTCCGCAATGGTGATTGCTTTGGGATTAACTTGATGAATCAAGCGGTTGGCAAGTGTCAGATAACAGATTGCATTATCATCTTGGTGACCGTTGAAGTAATCCCCATAATTACAGAATGCTTCGCCTAAGCCGTGACTGTAATACAACATAGAAGTCACGCCGTCAAAACGGAAACCGTCGAAGTGATATTCTTCCATCCAATACTTGCAGTTGGATAGTAAGAAATGGATTACTTCATTCTTTCCATAATCAAAGCAAAGCGAATCCCATGCCGGGTGTTCACGACGGGCACCCGGATAGAAATATTGATTCGGATCACCGGCAAAGTTACCCAAGCCTTCAACCTCGTTCTTCACTGCATGAGAATGAACAATATCCATGATAACGGCAATACCCATGCTGTGGGCAGTGTCAATTAATTCCTTCAGCTCTTCCGGAGTACCGAAACGGGAAGAAGCCGCAAAGAAACTGGAAACATGATAGCCGAAACTTCCATAATACGGATGTTCCTGGATTGCCATAATCTGAATACAATTATATCCGTCTTTGGCTATGCGCGGAAGAATCTTTTCCTGAAACTCTCTGTAACTGCCTACTTTTTCCTCCTCTTGTGCCATACCGATATGGCATTCATAAATCAGCAGCGGGTCTGTAGCAGCTTTGAAAGTTTTTTTCTTCATCTTGTACGGTTTCTCCGGAGACCATACCTGCGCACTGAATATTTTGGTTTGCTCATCTTGGACAACCCGGTTGGTCCATGCCGGGATACGTTCGCCGCAACCGCCGTCCCAATGTACCATTAACTTATACAAGTCACCGTGTTTCATGGCATCAGCCGGGAGCTTTATTTCCCAATTACCGTTTGCTTTTCGTTTCAGACTGTATTTTTTCTCTTCTTTCCAATCGTTGAATGTACCAATCAGGAAAATCTGGGTGGCATTGGGAGCCCATTCGCGGAAAACCCAGCCGTTATCAGTACGGTGCAAACCAAAATAAAGGTAGCCGGATGCAAAATCCGACAATGTCTGTTTCCCTTTATTGGTTAACTCTGCCTCTTTTTCAGAAGCATGTTTATGGCGGCCGTTTATGGCATCTGCATATGGTTCCAGCCAAGGATCGTTCTTAATCAAATTCAGTGTTTCCATAGAGGATTGTTTTTGGGTATTTGTATTATGCTTTAACTTTCACAATAACTTTTTTCACGCCGTCCGGAGTGATTCCGGGAGCATGTCCGTCTTGTGGGAAGAAAATGGCAAACATACCCGGTTTTACTTCGATATAGCTTTCTGCCAGACCGGTAAAGAAAGTAATATCCTTTTCCGCGTTATAAGGAGCATCTTCCGGCACACAATCTTTTGCTGCGGTATAACCCATTATTTCAGTACCCGACAGAGGTATTTGGATATCAATAAAGTCTTTGTGCGTTTCCAGTTTGGCTTCTTCCTTTGTTTTAGGTTTGGTTTGCGCTACGTTTACAAGCAAATCCTTACCTTTAAGTTCGGTTTTTCCCACTTCCAAAGCGTTTAAATCGTGTGATTTCAAAAACTCAATAGCCTGTGCGAATAAAGGATTCAGCGAAGCATATTTCTCTATGTTTTCAAGTCTGTCTACTACCATAATTCAATTGTTTTTAAATTAGTTTTTAAATTTATTCAAAGTCGTCTATCGTGTAATTCACAAAGTCGGAAAAACGTTTCAGTTGCCTGAAAATATCATCTGTACGTTCCAGAAAATCAGGAGCCAAGAAGAAACTGTCAGGCTGATGACAGGAAACTGTATATTCTTTACATTGCAGATATTTCAAATACGGATAGTCTTTAGAGAAACCTTTGGGAGCTGTTTTTAGGAAATTCTCGCCGACAACGGGAAAATATTGTTTAAAAGCCGGGTCTTCGACAATTCCTCGAAACTCATCCATGTTATCATAAACCGCTTGCCTCAAGGCTTTCAGCAGGGGAGAGGGCGGGCAATAACTGCCACCTGCCAAAAGGCAGTTGCCCGGTTGTAAATGAACATAGTATCCGCAATGGTCTGATTTCTTTCCTTTGGCATTGATATAGCCGCCAAAATGATTTTTATAAGGCGTTTTATCTTCGGAAAACCGTGTGTCTCGGTAGATACGGTATGTACAGTCTCTGGCTTCAATGCCGCGAATGCTTTCGTCAAACAATGAGATACGGGAGATAATTACTGTCAGCAAGTTCTCAAACTCGTTCCGGGCATTTTCATACTGCTTCCGATGGGCGTTGAACCATTCACGATTGTTGTTGGCGGATAGTTCTTTCAGAAATTGAAATATAACAGGGATGTTCATATCGTATATATCCTTATTTCTGCCAAATTTACGGATAATATTTCTAACATGCTACAAATAGGCATAAAAAAAGCATCGGCTTGGGTAAACCGATGCTCCTTACACATTTATCAATCAAACAGACGCTTCTGTTTTTTGATGTACTTACTTATCACAAGCAGGTACGTCTCCTTTAATTAATCTTATATCTAATACTATGAAAAACACATCTATATAACGTTACACTTTCAGATTTTGTTCATAAGGGTAAGGATAACTTTAGTATTTGTTATATCTTTGTCGGAAAAATAAATAAAAGATGGAAGAGTATAAATACGATGAAGAAAGTGTTAATGCACTGGTTAAGTGGGCTGAAACGGCAACATTTCCTGAACAGGTCATGTTAAGCGATGCTGAAAATATATTTGATGTAAAAAGGTATGTACGGGCTAATTTGAGCGATATAGCCGCCCATTACCCTGACGAATTCTATAATCCGGCTATTACCCGTCTATATAGATTAAAAGATAAAATGGAAGGTAAAGATAATGCAGAGTGATTGGGTCACCCTGCATTATCTTTTTCATAGCTTTATTTTGAGAATCTTGCCACTGTATCCTTCTACAGATATTTCTGTCGCCTTATAAGGCAATAAGCTTATATTTTCTTCTTTACCGGTCAATAAATCTACGGCGCGGTATTGTTCCATTTGCGGTATTTGCAGAAAATCGAAAGCGTGGGAAGGAATATTGATTGCAAGGTCTGCCGATATATGGTCGAAGTTCACGACAAACAGCAATAAATCCCGTCCGTACTTGCGCAAGAATGTATATTGTTTATGTTCGTTGAAGCGCCAGCCATTGATGTTGGCATACATCAGGTCAAAGAAATCTCCTTGCGAAATTGCTTTTTCTTCATTGCACAATGTTAATATACGTTGATAGATGCCATACAAATGCTTCTGATTGTCCGTCAGCATCTTCCCGTCAAATTTTCCGCCGTTGCGCCAGCGGCGTATGGTGTCCACGCTCCAATAGTCAAAGATAGTGGTACGTCCGTCTCTGCCACTGAATCCTTCGCTGTCCATCCCCAGCTCGCCGAACTCCTGTCCGAAATAAATCATCATGGGATTCACATTCATACAAGCCGATACGATGAGGGCGGGAATGGCTTTACGCGGATTGCTTGCAAAGAAATCGGAAGCGATACGCTGTTCATCGTGGTTTTCCAGAAAATTCAGCATTCGCTTTTCTATCCCGCCCAGGCTTTGCCATGCCCGTGTAATGGCAGTAGCGGATTCGTTGCCGCAAACTATTGCACGAAGTGTGTCATACAATCCCACTTTATCATAGAGATAATCAAATTTTCCACGAAACAGATAGTTACCGTATTCCTTCGGATTATACACTTCGGCAATAAAGAGTAGGGCAGGGTATTTGGCTTTCACTTGCGGAATAGCCCATTCCCAAAACTCAACAGGAACCATTTCCGCCATATCGCAACGGAAACCGTCGATATGCTTCTCCGCCCAAAACATCAGAATGTCCAGCATTTTATTCCATGTATCGGGAATGGGGTTGAAATGGCAGGTACCGCCATTCTGGTAATCCACGCCATAATTCAGTTTGACCGTCTCATACCAGTCGTTGATATTGGGATATGCGTCAAAGCGGTTATTTCCGGTAGCTTTGGCCGGGAACTCTTTATAAGGTTCGGCAGCAGCGCCTTTCATATCAAATTGTCCATGCAGTTCCGATTGCGGAATATAATAGAAGTTGTTATAAGGGCTGAATGCATAGTCCGTATCGTCATTTGCTCCCAGTTGAGAAGTCCCGTCCGGCTGCATATCCGAATGATACTGACGCGCTACGTGGTTGGGAACGAAGTCGATGATAACCTTCAACCCGCTGCGATGAGTGCGTTGCACCAGATTTTCAAATTCTCTCATGCGTTCGGGAACGTCTTTCGCCAAATCAGGGTCTACATCATAATAGTCTTTTATTGCGTATGGTGAACCGGCTTTGCCTTTTACGATAGCCGGATGATCGGGGCGGATGTTGTAGCGACGATAATCCGTTTGCGTTGCATGTTCAATAATGCCGGTATACCAAATATGGGTAGCACCCAGCTTTTTGATTTCTCCTAATGCCTTGGCGGTAAAATCCGCCATCTTGCCACATCCGTTTTCGGTAATACTGCCGTTATTGATGCAGTGGTTATTGTTATTTCCGAATAATCGGGTAAACACTTGATAAATAATCAGTTTTTCGTCGCTCATTTCTTTTTATTTAGAGAATGGTTATTTTTATTCTTTCCATATAGTGCCTTTTTCTATTTGCAGGCGTTCTAGTATATCATTAGTGGCATTATATCCTTGCATAAATATCTCCTCTGCCTTTTCCAGTTCCCTGTTGCTGTAACCGTCCAGGTTGTAAGGCTCTATCAACAGGTCGGCTTTTTCCCGTTCGGGAAATGAATTGGAACGGAACATGAAGTTGTACGAACGTAAGGCGACGCTTACAATATTCATTTTGTACTTAGGCGCCATTAATGGGCTGACATTGATTGCCACAACTTTCTCGCATACCCGCCGGATGGTAGATACGGGCAGGTTCATCAGCAGTCCGCCGTCTACGTAGTACGTCTCGTCTATTTTTACGGGTGCGAACAGTACGGGCATACAGCAGGATGCGGCTACGCGTTCTGCAATATCTCCTTTATGAAAATGTGCAAGGCGCCCGTGGTCCAAATCCGTGGCGGTGATAATCAGCGGTAACTGCAATTCTTCCAGTTTTTTCGCTTTCAGATTGCTTTTCAGGAAGTCTTTGAATTCGCTAAGTTCAAACAAGCCCACTTTGGGAATTACCAGTTTCGTTAAATCCTGGAATTTATGTCCGGCAAAATAATCCAGAACTTTATGAGGTTCGTTGCCGTCCGCATAGAAAACACCTGCCAGCGCACCTGCGCTGACACCAGAAATGATATTGGGCTTGATATCGTGCTCCAATAAGGCCTGCATGGCTCCTAAATGGGCAAAACCCTTGATGAAACCGCCGCTCAAGGCATAGCCGATAGAGTATTTATTAGAGAACCAATTGTTCGTTGCTCCTTCCATGTTGTTGAAATCTACTATTTTTTGTTCGGTACGAAATTAGTTATTTTATCGTAGTAAGAAAGGAAAATAGCAGAAAAAAGTTCATTTATTATAATATCCACGGAAATTTGAAACACGTTTCATCAAACAGCGCATAATCGGCCGTACCGTTTACTGCAAAGGTTTTGATGCTGCGTGCCTCTTTCAGCAGTTCGCGTGCCAACTTTATGGTAGCTCCTGTTTTTATACGGTCGTCCACCAGCAAGATGCTTTTTCCCCTGAAGTTAAAATCGACAGGAGCCAGCAGTTGCGGAGCATCGTACTTAGGATGCTGATATTCGTCCCTCAAATTGATGCGCAGCAGATGCACTTCTTTTTGTAAATGCTGATTGATGATACCTGCCGGAACGATGCCGCCATTGGCAATGGCTACAATCATATCAAAATCATCGTGAAACTCAATCGTACGGAAGCGTTCCAGCACTTCTTCCATTGTTTTTGCCATAAGAGTAATGCAGTTTATATTTTTATCAACTCGTAATCCATTGTTCCCAAGCCTATTTTTTCGGCGTGACGCAATCCGGCAAGCCAGTCCGTATCAGGATGTATCATGTGGAATTTGTCGCAGCCGCACAAGTCTTCGTGTTCGTGCTTTTTGGCAAGCACATTATCGCTGTGCAGTACGGGAGCCTGAATCACCAGGTCTGCACACGCCTTATCCAGCGCTACGGGGTCTGCCGATGCCAGCATGCCGAGGTCGGGAATGATGGCGGCATCATTATGGTTCCAGCAGTCGCACTCCGGCGATACGTTCATAATGAAACTGATATGGAAGTGCGGTTTGTCTTTCAGCACGGCAACGGAATATTCAGCAATCTTGTAGTTCAGCCGTTCGGACGTATCCCAATCGCTCACTACGGCGGCGTCATGCTGGCACAAAGCTACGCATTGTCCGCATCCCACACATTTGGTATAGTCTATTTCCGCTTTGCGTTCGGCATTCAGATGAATGGCATCGTGGGCGCAGTGTTTTACGCAGATATTGCATCCGATACAATTTTCGGTGGCAACTTTGGGCTGTGAGGAGGCATGCAGTTCCAGCTTACCGCCTACGCTGGCGCATCCCATCCCGAGATTTTTCAGAGCGCCGCCAAATCCGGCCTGTTCATGGCCTTTAAAATGGTTCATGCTGATGATTATGTCCGCATCGGCAATGGCAGTACCTATCTTGGGAGCAGGGCAGTATTCTCCGTCTATCGGTATTTCTCTGTAGTCTGTCCCTTTTAGTCCGTCGGCAATAATCACCTGGCATTGGGCGGATATAGGATTGAAGCCGTTCTCCATGGCGCTCTGCAAATGGTCTACCGCATTGGAGCGACGTCCGGAATACAACGTATTGCAATCCGTCAGAAAAGGCTTGGCTCCTAAACTGCGAAGCAGATTTGCCATGCGGGCAGCATAATTAGGGCGGATATACGCCAGATTGCCCGGTTCGCCGAAATGTATCTTGATAGCGGTAAAACTGTCTTTTAAAGGAAGCTGTCCGATGCCTGCACGTTTAAGCAGACGTTCCATCTTATCTAAAAGATTAGAGGTGGGAGAGGTACGTAGGTCTGAAAAATATACTTTGGCTTTTTCCATGATAGATAGCTGTGTGTTATGATTGTTTCTGCAAAAATAATAGATAATATTAAATAATGGCAGGTATATGCAACAAAAAAAGCAGCGGAGTGGATACCGCTGCTTCAACTTTGTTTTCAAGAAAAGGCAATTTGTTGTCTCTATGACAATCAGCCTAACGGGTTTTCTTCTTCGCCGCCGTTGCCGGAACCGCCACTGCCATTGTTCCCGCTACTGCTGCTGCCGTCCGTATAATCGGTGTCTACAGGTACGGAACGGGTAACACTCATTTCATTCAGCATGCGGTTGAATATCTTTCCCGGTGTAAACACGATACGTTTTGAAAGGATATTGCTTGCCTTAACGGCATCTTCCGTATCCGCACTTTTGGTTTTAATTGTAGGCCGGAACAATCCGAACTCACCCATTTGTATGGTCTTGCCGTCGTCGATATCTTCCGCCATCATATCTACCAAACCGCTTACCACCAAATCCACCACTTTGCGGTGAATGCCGCACAAACGACTGACCTTTTCACACATTTTGTCGAAGTTCATTTTACCCGAACCGACAGATTTCGCTACATACTTTTCTGTGTTCGTCTTGTCAAAGCCGAATACTCTTTTGGTTACTACATACTTTAAAGCCATAATTGTTAAAGTTTAAAAGGTTAAAAAAATAAGGTTTATTAATGCCATTTATTTTTAATGACTATGCAAAGATACAACGGGCGTCCGCTGCCGCAGTCCCCTTTTAAACCCTTTAGAAATGTTTTTCCAATAATAAATTGCTATTGTTGCTGAAAAGTCTTATGGCCGTTTTTTTATTTCAGGTTTTTCCGGAAGAAATCCTCCAGCTTATCAAAAGGAATCAGGCCGGTACGGTCGTAAAGGTCCACGTGTCCTGCACCGGGTACGATGTATAGTTCTTTCGGTTCGGCAGCACGGGCATATGCATCTTCGCTGAACTCACGAGAGTGTGCCGTATCGCCAGTGATAAAAAGCAGTGCACGGGGAGAAATCGTTTCGATGTCATTAAAAGGATAGAAGTTCATGAACTTCACGTTACTAGTCAGTGTAGGGTGGGTGGTAGTTTCGGGAGATGCACCTTTCGGGGTGTATTCGCCACGTTCGGTACGATAGAAATCATAAAATTCTTGTTGTATGGGATTGGATGCATCCGGACGTTCGTGCATCGTGCCACCTGTGTATTTCACTTCGCCTCCCTGAAATTCCACGTAGCGCTGTTCGGCTGCTTCAGAAAGAATCTGTTTGCGCTGTTCCGGCATAAGTGCTTTTTTCAGTCCGTTGCGGGCGGCACTCCCCATGTCGTACATGCTTACCGTAGCGACAGCTTTCAAACGGGGATCTGTCTTGGCTGCACTGACGGCAAAACTTCCGCTGCCGCAAATGCCGATAGCCCCGATACGTTCACGGTCGACAAAAGTTCTTGTTCCCAGAAAATCAACAGCGGCGCTGAACGTTTCCGCGTACATGTCGGGAGAAACCGCATTACGTACTTCTCCACCGCTTTCTCCCCAATAAGTAAGGTCTATGGAAAGGGTTACGAACCCCCGTTCCGCCATTTTCGTAGCATAGAGGTTAGCACTTTGCTCTTTCACCGCACCCATTGGGTGAACAACGATGATAGCGGGATATTTTACATCTGCTTTCATATCTTGGGGAAGAAAGAGCGCAGCGCCGATTTTCATTTTATAAAGATTTTGGAAAGAGACGGATTCTGTACGTATTGCCGGACTCTTATAGAAGTTATCGGCATCTTTTTGGGCATAACTCTTTGTAGCATTGGCGAGAAAGAGAAAAATTGCGGTTAAAATGATTGTACGTTTCATGGTCCTGCGCATAAATTTATTGCACGCAGTATCGGAGTTTTCGTTACGGTACGTCCCGGATGATAAAATCAGAACATTTTTCATTTTTAATACGGTTTGATTGGATTAGACATTCTTTTCGGATACAAAGGTAGGAAGGTAAGAGGTAGCTTCCGGTAGATGAATTACGGATAAAATAAACTCTATTACAGATTTATATGTCGGTAATAGAGTTTATATTTGGCACAAATGCCTAAAATGGTTACATTTGTAATGTCCTCGTTTTAATAGGACGGAAATAATAATATGTGGTTGGATTTTTATATGTTCCTAACCCTTGCGTCAGGCATTGCTTTGGCTGTTTTGGGATGGCAGTTATGCAGCATTCATATTCCTCATAGGGAAGATACGCACCGACTGCGGACGGCACGTGCCATTCTTGCCGCATCTTATTTCATTCTTGCTATTCCTGCTTTTTGCGAACTGTTTAATGGTGGAGAAGCCGACCGTAAAATCATTGCAGTCTTTACGATAGCGGTGGCCGCTTACCAATCGTTACTGTTTACCGTCACACTGCTGACATTTATTCAACCGCTGTATGTTACCTGCCACAGAGTACGGATACAAGCAGGAATCGTAACGGTTGCAGTTGCCTTATTTCTGTTTATGGCTTTGACAAGTGAGGAATGCTGGGTGTTTTTTGTTGCATTGGCTGTATATGCAGTGCAGTTAGTCTGTTATACATTGTTATTTCGCCGAAAGTATGCCGAGTGCCTTCGATTGTTGGAAGAATATTACGATGAAGACCAGCATGCACGGCTGCGTTGGACGAAATTCGGCTTTTATGCTGCGCTCTCGGTCGGTATAGCCGCTTCTCTGTCCGTGTGGCTGCCACCGGTTGCTTATAATATTTTTACTGTCGGTTACATTTTGTTTTACGGGTGGTTTGCCGGTCGTTTTTGTAATTATGTGGTAAAAATCAATTATTATCTGCCGGCCGTAGCGCAGGGACAGGAACCGGTTCGTCTGCAAGCGGTAGATATGGCTGCCTGTGGATTGTCCGAACCGGAACTGGCAACGGAGAAAGAGCATCTGCGGCTTGCACTCGAACGTTGGGTTGCCGAACGGCGTTTTACCCGTCCTGAAGAAGGCAGGGAACAAATTGCGCGGGAATTGGGGACGACAAAAGAGTTTCTTTGCTGGTATTTCAAGAATGAGATAGGCCGGGACTTCCGTCCGTGGCGTGTCGGCTTACGTATCGAATATGCCAAACAATTGCTGGCCGAAGAACTCGGCATCTCCATGAACGACCTTGCACGCAAGGTAGGGTTTGCCACTAAAAGCAACTTTTACGGATATTTTAAAAAGCTCACGGGTGAAACCCCGGTCGAGTATCAGCGGCGGATTGTGTCGCAATGCTGACTTTGTAAAGTGAATAAGCACACGTTGTAAAAACACCAAATGTTTTTTTGAGTAGTAAAGCAGGCAGTCTGTTTCGTGTAAAAATGAAACAGACCGGTCTATTTTGTGCCGTAGTATCAAATAGACCACATGCACTCTTGTCCTCACACTTGCTATAATGTAAATTTACAGCATCGTTAGATAACGGGATATCAATAATTTATACTGTAAAGAACCTATGAAAGTAAAAAAAATGATTCTGTTCCTGTCGGTGGCAATGCTGTTGGCAGGATGCGACAAAGACAATGCTCCGGTGGCTGTATCGGAAGTTACGCTGTCCCGGACGGCATTGACAATGACCGTCGGTGATACGGAAAAACTTACAGCTACCGTACTGCCGGAGCATGCCGGGTATGACGGCCTTGTATGGAGCAGCAACAACACGTCCGTTGCATTAGTCGATGTGGAAGGGCTTGTAACGGCTGTCTCTGCCGGAAATGCCACTATTACCGCAACTGTGGGTGGAAAACAGGTAACCTGCGAAGTGACGGTAGCGGATGCCGTGCCGGAAGGTCTCACCGTCACCACCTACGAAGCTCTGCTCGAAGCACTACGGATGGGCGGTGCCTCGGCCGATGTCCCGACACTCATTATGCTGGGTAGTGACATTACGATACCGGCAGGCGGTGACCGCACCAATCCACCCATAAACGGTAGCGGCTACTTTAAGATAGACGGCGGCGGTCACACCCTCGTCCGAGAAAATGAAAGCTACTATTTCCTCGGCAATATCAATGCCGACGATGATGCCGTTCATATTGAACTCACCAATATCCAACTGGCTCAAGGCGCGAACTCATTTTTGTCCATGATATATGTCTGTAACGGTAGGATTACGTTGGGTAAAGGCGTAGCATTGAACGGGCAGCATATGATTGCGGCTGTCGGCGAAAAAGCGGCATTGGAACTGGGTGACGGCTGCGAATTGTCTGACGCGACAGGCAGTTCGTACAGTACAACGGTCATGAATGGCGCTATCCTTGTGCTGAACGGCGGAAAGACTGCTGCCGGGACTTACATACGTCTCTCCAACGATATCTTTCCGGCTGTTTCTTATCCCCTTATCTCCGTTCCGAAAGCCCTTACGGGTGATGTGCACCTCTGTTTCACGTTGAACGGTATATCCGCTATCGCCCAGGGTGCCGACGGTTATCAACTGACGCAGGCGGACTACGACCGTTTGACAGTGAATCCTGAGTCGTCATGGGTCAGTCTCTATGGAGAAACGATGAAGCAGTATAATGATGACATCTTTGAGCTTTATCTCGACCCGGCGGCGGAACATCAAATCAAGCTGCGCCTGAAGAATTTCACACCCCCCACTTCCGGCAACATCGACATGACCTCCATGACTGCCGACGAAGCGCAGCTAACCATCCATGCCGCCCTCGCCGCAGGCTCCACCGAAATCAAGCTGACGGGCGAACTTTCCAAAACAGGAATTGGCGGTAGCTGGGGTACATTTATCAATAATAAAAAAATCACGAAATGCGACCTCTCCGGAGTGACGGACTGGGGGACAACGCCAACACTGCCCGATGTCGCCTTTGCGAATTGTACCGCCTTGCAGGAGGTGACGCTGCCCGATGATATGAAGGTAATCGGAGGTAGTGCTTTTTCCGGTTGCGCTGCGCTGACTACGGTGAATCTTTCGCAGGTTACCCGGATTAATCTAAGCGCATTCTGGGGATGCACTTCATTGGAGACGCTCGCTTTGGATAATGTGACTGCGATAGGCCAGGAGGCTTTCTACGAATGCACGGGCCTCGAAACGCTCAAAATACCGAAGTGTACCGAGTTCGGCAATTATATCGTAACGGGCTGCCGCAGCCTCACCCGGATAGAAGCTACCGTAGCCGGAAATTTCGTTGACATAAGTGATGGTCGCAGCAGTATAGAGCACACCGCCGTTTTTCACAACAGAGATACTCATTCCGGAGAGAACGCATTCGCTCCTGCCAGGTGCGACCTTGTGCTGAACACCGACAAGCAAGAGGACGGTACTGCCGTCCCAAAAGTTTCCGGCAATAACAGATGGACTTTGGCGGCCAATGCCAGTCCTATGATGTAGAAAAGCATTACTTTCCGGCAATAGAAGATTTAGCTATCAATTTTATCATATTATTTCTTAAATTGAATTTATGGTATAATCATTATTTAGGCACAATCTCATGTAGATAAAGAATTCAAACAAAGCATTGCTATGCAGAAAAGTAAAACGATTATACAGTCAATACACCCCTATAAACGAATGTGTTTTGAATTTTACTACAATTTTTGAAAATTTATTAATAAATTGTTTCATAATTTATTAATAGGCGTTTTAAGACTATAAATGAGATTATGGAAATATAAGTACAAAAAAAACGGCAAATCACTGTGTGAAATGCCGTTTTTTTATGTCGTTTTAGGAGCTTAATCGGGGTATGGGTCACCCAAATTCTCGAATATAAGCATTTGCTGCTTGGGCGACAGCCAGCGGTGATTGTAAGGAAGATAGCCGGTTTCTGCCAACAATGTTGCCAATTTTGTACATCTTTTGATGCTGCGTTGCAGACATCGCACTGCATTTTTGGGAGTAGCGCAACCGGGGAAATACATTTGCGCCAATTCAGAAAAGGAAGAAGTAGATTTTGCCATTTGCTAAGTTTTAGGTTAATGTTATCAATTGTCCGATATGCAAATATACGAAATCAAGATACCCTTTGTCAAGTATTTCGGGCTTTAATTATGAAGTTTCTCCTTGAAAGTTTTCCTCTCTATATTCCGCTTGTTGTTTGTGGGGGAATTTTCTGATAACTTCTTCGGTGGAATTTAAGGGAACAAAATTAATTTCCCCGGAAAAGAAATGGCACAAAGGTCCGTTCCCATGTCCTATATGCAGGTCTTTACCATGATAAATTGCTTTGCTTATATAAACTTTGGCTTGACGGACAGCTTCTTCAAGTCCCTTGCCGCGGGCGGCAAAGGCAGCGATGGCGGAAGAAAGCGTGCATCCCGTACCGTGAAGGTTGCGGCTCTCTATTTTTTGCTGTTCGAACAGGCTGAAACGGCCGTTGTTGTACAATACATCGCACATTGTATTGCCGGATAAGTGACCGCCCTTTACCAGTACGGCGCAGTGATAGCGGTTCGCTAATTCACAGGCGGCCAGTTTCATCTCCTCTATATCCGTAACGGGATTTGAAAGGAGCAGGGACGCTTCGCCCAAATTGGGGGTTATCAGGGAACAGAGAGGAAACAGCTCCTCTTGAATGGTGCGTACGGTATCTTCCGTCATTAGCTTTCGTCCGCTGGTGGATACCATAACGGGGTCATAAACGACAAAACGAGACCGGATATTTTGCAAACACTCCGCTACGGTGTGCACGATAGCGGCATTGTGCACCATTCCTATCTTGATAGCGGCAGGCTGCAAATCATCCATGACGGATGTTATCTGCGCACGGACAATGTCCGGTGGGATAGGGCATACAGCCTGAACCCCCATTGTGTTTTGTGCCGTAACGGCAGTAATGACAGAGGCGGCATATCCTTTGAGTGCGGAAATCGTTTTAATATCTGCTTGTATGCCTGCACCACCGGAGCAGTCGGAGCCGGCAATGGTGAGAATGACCGGAATAGTCGACATGATAATAAAATATTTGTTGGTTAAAATAAAGACGCCGCACGGAGCAATTCCTTGAAATGCCCGATAAAATCCGTTCCCGTCCGTTTCCATATATCTCCCAAAAGGACCGCACCGCCGAAGCCCAATGAGCTGATTTCAGGGAAATGCGCTGCCGCAACGCCGCCTAATGCCATTACTTTAGCGTCTATAATGCCCGCCTGCCGCGCCTTTTGCAAACTGTCGGTAGTATAGGCAGAGGGATATCCTTCTTTGGAAATGCTGTCGTATATGGGACTGAGAAATACGTAATCGCATGTTGCTTTGTATTTGACGACTTCTTCCAGCGAATGGCAGGAACGGCTGACGTGTCCGGTGAAGCCTGCCGGTGCTGCCGGGTTGCGTCCGTTCAGATGAATGCCTTTCAAATTTCGGAAAGACGCCAGTTGGAAATGCTCGTGTGTGACGATACGTTTCAGATATTCAGGCGGAAGCCGGTTCAATAACTGTTCCATGTCTTCATAAGAAGCGCCGGGTTTCCGGAGATGCAGTATCTCAAGTCCTGCATCGAACAGGGAAGTGATTGCTTCGGCTTCTCCTTCAAAGAATGCAGGCTGGGTAATTGTTATCAGTTTCATGTTTTCCGAGGTATTTTACAGTAAAAGAACGAACGATTGCATGGTTCTTAAATCGACAGTCCATAGTTTTCCGGCCAAAACCTCGCCGTAGCCGCAAATGAGCTTCAGCGTTTCGCTTGCTTCCACACTGCCTACCACGGCAGGAGTAACGCCTATGACGGAATTGTCGGGAGCGGGCATCTGCAATGTTGCGGTTTCGTCGGGAAACAAATCCCTGTATGTCCTGGGCCGATCACCGTAACAGAATACGGAGACTTGCCCTTCAAAGCCCTGGATGGCTCCGTACACATACGGTTTGTGCAGTGCGCTGCAACTGTCGCTAATCAGATAACGGGTGGAGAAGTTGTCGCATCCGTCTACAACGATGTCATAATCGGCAATCAGACGGCGGGCATTTTCCCGGTTGAGGCGAAAAGGGTAGACGTTCACTTCTATATTACCGTTCAAAGCCCGCAATCTTTGGGCGGCACAGTGTACCTTAAGCTGTCCTACTTCGTTCTCCGTATACAATATCTGGCGTTGCAGGTTGCTGATACCGACCGTATCATCGTCCGCCAAACCTATTGTACCTACTCCTGCACCTGCAAGGTAGAGGGCGGCAGGGGAACCAAGTCCGCCTGCGCCTACTATCAGAACTCTTGCCTTATGCAGTTTTTCCTGTCCGCCTTCTCCGATTTCGGGAAGGGAAATTTGTCTGCTGTATCGGGTCATGATGAGAATTATAAACTATGAAAAAGGGATTCAAACCCGTTTCAGGTCGAAACTGGCATCCCAGTCTTTCCATACGGGTTCGCGTCCTAAACTCTTTAAGGCTTTGTCTACTTCTACGGCCTTGCGCTCGTCGCTGACGTGGAATTGCTCCAAAGTCTGCGGATAGCTGTAATATCCGCCCGGTTCCGTTTTGCTTTCCGCGCTCATGGTAGTGACTCCCAGAGTGGCCATGTGGTCGCGTATGAAAGCCGGTTCGCGGGTAGAGTAGGATATGTCCACATCATGGTCGAATATCCGCATGGCAAATGTAACTTGTGCCAGTTCGCGGTCGCTCATTACCACATTGGGTTGGAAACCGCCGTTTTCCGAAGGGCGCATACGCGGGAAGTTGACGCTGTATTTCGTTTTCCAGTAATGCTTCTGGAGATAGCGCAGGTGATACGCCATCATACAGATATCCGTTCTCCATTCTTTCTCCAGACCTATCAGCACACCCATGCCGATGGAATGTACGCCTGCCTGCCCCATGCGGTCGAAACCGTTGACACGCCATTCGAATCTGGACTTCATGCCGCGTGGGTGATAGATGTTATAGTTTGCCTTGTGGTAGGTTTCCTGGAAACAGATAACGCCGTTCATGCCATGCTCTTTCAGTTCGGCATACTCTTCGGCTTTCAGGGGCATTACCTCAATCTTCAGGTTGCTGAAATAAGGTTTTGCCAAATCGAGCGCGCGGGCGATGTACGGAACGCCGGCTTTGGCAGGATTTTCACCCGTAACCAGCAGCAGGTTTTCAAAAGGCGCGAGCTTCTTGATAGCCTTGTATTCGTTTACAATCTCCTCTTCCGTCAGTATGGTGCGGGGCATGGGATTGCTGATGTGGAAACCGCAGTACACGCACGAGTTGGTACAGGAGTTCGTAATATACAACGGCACAAACATGGAAATCGTTTTTCCGAAACGCTCTTCCGTGTACTTCTTGCTTAAACGTGCCATTGTTTCCAGATAGGGGACGGCAGCCGGTGAGATGAGTGCCATAAAATCCTCTACGTCACAATGTTCTTTGGATAGGGCACGACGCACGTCCGCATCTGTTTTGGCATTGATGCGCCGGGTCGTCTCTTCCCAGGATATTTTCTCTAATTCGTCTGAAAACATTTTATTCTATGATAAAAACAATTCGCTAATGAAACGGATAGAATACAAAGACGTGAAAATAAATCTGTTGTCTCTGTATTCCAGCCTGACAAGTTATTCCTTTTTCTTTCCCAGTTCCCTTGACAACCGCATTGCGCAGAAGTTAGGCCCGCACATCGTGCAGTATTCTCCGTCGATGTGATGTCCGGCCCGGAAATAAGTCTGTGCCCGTTCGGGGTCGAGCGACAGGTCGAACTGGTCTTTCCAGCGGAACTCATAGCGTGCCTTGCTCAGGGCGTTGTCGCGTACTTGTGCGCCGGGGTGTCCTTTGGCAAGGTCGGCGGCATGGGCGGCTATCTTATAGGTGATGACACCTGTGCGCACATCTTCTTTGTCGGGCAGTGCAAGGTGCTCCTTCGGGGTGACGTAGCACAGCATGGCCGTGCCCAGCCAGCCGATTTGCGCCGCACCGATAGCCGAAGTGATATGGTCGTAGCCCGGTGCAATGTCCGTAACCAACGGGCCGAGCGTGTAGAACGGCGCATTGTGGCATTTCTCTATCTGGCGTTCCATATTCTCCTTAATCTTGTGCATGGGCACGTGTCCGGGTCCTTCGATAAAAGCCTGCACGTTCTTTGCCCAGGCGCGGAGCACAAGCTCGCCCATGGTATCGAGTTCGGCAAACTGCGCTTCGTCGTTGGCATCGTACGTAGAGCCGGGACGCAGGCCGTCGCCCAAGGAAACGGCTACATCGTATTGCGCCAATATATCGCAGATGTCGTCGAAATGTTCGTACAGAAAGCTTTCGCGGTCGTGCACCAGACACCATTTGCTCATGATGCTTCCGCCGCGGCTCACAATGCCGCACAGACGCTTGTCGGCCAGGTGTACGTTGTGGCGGCGGATACCAGCGTGTATGGTGAAGTAGTCTACGCCTTGTTCGCACTGTTCAATCAAGGTATCGCGGTAGAGCTCCCACGTGAGGTCTTCCACTTTGCCGTTCACTTTCTCCAATGCCTGATAAATGGGAACCGTACCTACGGGAACCGGACAGTTGCGGATAATCCATTCGCGGGTTTCGTGGATATTTTCTCCGGTAGATAAATCCATCAGGGTGTCACCGCCCCATTTACAGCTCCAAAGGGCCTTTTCCACTTCTTCGTCGATGCTTGAAGTGGTGGCGGAATTACCGATATTCGTATTGATTTTCACCAGGAAGTTACGACCGATAATCATGGGCTCGGCTTCGGGGTGATTGATGTTGGCGGGAAGAAGGGCACGGCCTTCCGCTATTTCCCGACGGACAAATTCGGGAGTGATATGCGTTTCTATCCCCAATTCGGCACAGTTCATGTTCTCGCGGATTGCCACATATTCCATTTCGGGGGTGATGATGCCTTGCTTGGCGTAATACATCTGCGTGCAGCATTTGCCCCGTTTGGCACGATAGGGTAGTGAAATATGTTCAAAGCGCAGGTGATCGAGCGACTTGTCGTCACGGCGCATGCGGCCGTATTCCGAGGTAATCTCCGGCAGTTGCTCCACATCGTTGCGGTGCAGAATCCAGGGTTCGCGCAGACGGGGAAGCCCTTTCTTAAGGTCGATTTCTATATCGGGGTCGCTGAACGGACCGCTGGTATCATAAATGTAAATGTCCGGATTGGGAGTAATGACTTTTTCTTCGCCTGCAAAGGTTGTACTGGGCACTTGCTCTACTTTGCGCATACCTACGCGAAGTTCCGGATAGATTGTTCCCGGCAGATATACTTTCTCCGAGCGGGGATATTTTATTCTTGATTTCATAGCTTATATTATATAATGTGTGTTATTCATCGAGAAATGCAGTGAGAGGCGAACTGGCTTCCGCCACAAAATTGTCGGCTTGCAGTCCCAATCCGGCTTCATAGGCCGTGCGCCCGGCTTCTACGGCTTGCTTGAAGGCTTCGGCCATAGTTACGGGATTGCCTGCTACGGCAATGGCAGTGTTGACCAGGCAGGCGGAAGCGCCCATCTCCATTGCTTCGGCGGCATGGCTGGGAGCACCGATACCGGCATCTACCACCACCGGAACGTTTGCCTGCTCGATGATAATCCGAAGGAAGTCACGGGTCTGTAATCCTTTATTCGTGCCGATAGGCGCACCCAGTGGCATGACGGTAGCGGCTCCGACTTCTTCCAGACGTTTGCAAAGCGTGGGGTCTGCCTGGCAATAAGGGAGGACTATGAAACCCAGTTTCACCAGCTCTTCCGTAGCTTTCAAGGTTTCGGTGGAGTCGGGAAGAAGGTAACGCGGGTCGGGGTGGATTTCCAGTTTCAGCCAGTTCGTTCCGAATGCTTCGCGTGCCATTTGCGCGGCAAATACGGCTTCTTCGGCAGTGCGCACACCGGAAGTATTGGGTAGAAGCTGGATATGCGGATGACGGATATGTTTCAGCATATCGTCTTCTTCATTATCCAGTTCTATACGCTTCATGGCTACTGTTACCATTTCCGTACCGGATGCCAGAATGGACTGTTCCATGATTTCATTGGAATTGAATTTTCCTGTTCCCAAAAACAGACGGGAGTTGAATTCGCGTCCCGCAATGATTAATTTCTCCATATCTTTTTTATTTGTTATTTCAGTAATTGGCTGTTTGGTTGATTTTGCCTGCCTGATTGGTTTCCGTAAGAATCCTTTGCATCTCTTCCACCGGATTATCCGCCCGCAGCACCGTGCCCGAAAGGGCGATGCCCGTAACGCCTGTCTGCATGACAGACGGAATATCGGCAAAAGTAATCCCGCCGATAGCGACGATAGGCAGGTTGATATTATCAGCCCGCATTTGACGGATAATTTCTTTATATCCTTCCAAACCCAGAATAGGGCTGAGTTTCTGCTTGGTGGTGGTATATCTGAACGGTCCGCAGCCGATGTAATTTACTCCGTCGAGCCAATGTTTCTTTACGTCTTCGTACGTGTTGGCTGTACCGCCTATGATATATTCCTCTCCAAGTATGCGTCGCGCTTCGGCAACGGGCATGTCGTTCTTGCCGAGATGTACGCCATCCGCCCGGATTTCCTTTACCAGTTCCACGTGGTCGTCGATGATGAATATGGCACCATAATCGTTGCAGAGTTTTCGCACTTCCGCGGCTACGGGCAGTATTTCGTTTTCCGCCGCATCTTTCATGCGTAGCTGTATCCAGCGGCAACCGCCTTCCAAAGCCATGCGGGCGGAGTCGAGGTAAGAATACCTTTCGGTATAATGTGTAATGAACTGAACCTTTTCCATAGCCTATCCGCCGCAGGCAGCTTTTATTATTACGATGGATATTCCTTCGGACAGAGCATAATCCGCCCATTCCGTACGTGGAATCATACGGTTATTGGCAGCAACGGCCACGCCCTGCGCCGGTAAGGAAAGCTCGGTTGTGAGTTGTAAGAGGGTAACGGCATCGGTTTCCACTTCCTTGTTGTTGATTGATACTTTCATGTTTCTGTTTCTGTTAAATAAAACAATGGAAGTAAATACAAAGAAGTACCGTTAAGGTAAGTTCTAAGAAGAAAAAAATATCCAATTCCTACGGCAGTACTAACTGCATCAGGTTCGAGGGTATAATCTCAGCCCGTCGGGGCACCCCTTTGTCTTTACGGTGGCAAAGGTAAGGGAAAATAGGAGATAAAAAAGAAAAGGAGAGGATTTTTTCTTAAAGGGGAGCAATAATGAACAATAATATTGAATAAGGAATAAAAAAGATGAGGGTATGCCAAAACTAAACTTCGCTTGCTGTTTGTTTCTTTTTAAGCACGGATTACACGGGTTTCACAGAAATACAAATTGCACGGAAAACACAGATTCCTTCATTCTTTGTTCTGTGAAATCTGTGTAATCCGTGCCTAAAAGAAGTCATCAGGTGTATTTTGACACCCTCATTAGAGGTAATTCTAAAAAGAATTTTTTTATGAATTATGCAATGCCGTGAGCTGTTACACCGCCGTCAATCTTCTTGATAAGTCCTTGCAATACTGCACCCGGACCGCATTCCGTGAAGTCGGCAGCACCGTCGGCAACCATATTCTTGACTGTTTGAGTCCAGCGTACGGAAGCTGTCAATTGTGCAACAAGATTTTTCTTGATTTCAGCAGGGTCGGTATGAGGAAGGGCATCCACATTCTGATATACAGGGCACTTCGGAGTGTGGAACTCGGTTGCGTTGATAGCCGCTTCCAGTTCAACTTTGGCAGGGTTCATCAACGGAGAGTGGAATGCACCGCCTACTTTCAAAGGCAAAGCACGTTTCGCTCCGGCAGCTTTCATCAGTTCGCAAGCTTTGTTGATGCCTTCGATAGAACCGGAAATAACGATCTGTCCCGGACAGTTGTAGTTGGCAGCTACGCAAACTTCACCTTCGGCACTAACCTGTGCGCAGATTTCTTCCACTTTTTCATCCGGCAAAGCGATAATGGCAGCCATTGTAGAAGGCTGTGCTTCACAGGCTTTCTGCATAGCCATGGCACGGGCATAAACCAGCTTCAAGCCGTCTTCAAAGCTTAACGCACCGGCAGCAACCAATGCGGAGAACTCACCGAGTGAGTGGCCGGCGGTCATTTCGGGCTTAAAGTCGTCGCCCATGCAGAGTGCGGAGATTACGGAGTGAAGGAATACGGCAGGCTGTGTTACTTTGGTCTGGCGCAAATCTTCGTCTGTACCGTTGAACATGATATCTGTAATACGATATCCGAGGATATCATTTGCTTTTTCAAAAAGTTCTTTGGCCAAAGCCGAATTTTCGTACAGGTCTTTACCCATTCCTACGAATTGGGCGCCTTGACCCGGAAATACAAATGCTTTCATATTCATTTATTTTTAGTGTTTAATAAAAAGTGGTGCAAAGGTATAGGTTTTTCTGATAACCACCGCACAAAAGGGCGTTTTTTGTGCAATGTACCTTTTTCACATACGTCTGCAATACAATATGTCCCCCTCTGGCAAGATAAATGTACGGATATAGAAATCCTTAAGAATTAGGTACTTCATAGTTATTGTATCTGCTACAATTACCCCTTGCTGCTACGGATTTAAATTACATATTGTATTTTATACGATAACACAATAAGATGATATTGTAAGATATACGATATGTATATATTTGAAAAATAATGCTTTATAACATTGTAAAAATATCCTTTTTACTTATTGCATATTTGAAAAACCTCATTATATTTGCAGCGCTTAAACGAAAATATTATGCAAAACGTGGAACAAAATACGCCATTGGCAAACAATCATATTTCGGTAGACTGTGTGGTGATTGGTTTTGACGGAGAGCAGTTGAAAGTCTTGCTGGTTAAACGTGCCGGAGAAGAAGAGGGTGAAGTCTTCCATGATATGAAGCTGCCCGGCAGTTTGATTTATATGGATGAAGATTTGGACGAAGCCGCCCAGCGGGTTCTGAATGAACTGACGGGACTTAAGAACGTAAATCTGATGCAGTTCAAGGCGTTCGGCTCCAAGAACCGCACCAAAGACCCCAGAGACGTGCATTGGCTGGAACGCGCCATGCAGTCCAAAGTAGAGCGTATCGTGACCATCGCCTACCTTTCTCTCGTGAAGATAGACCGTACGCTCAACCGCGGCCTGGACGAGTATATGGCAAATTGGGTTGCCTTGCCGGATATCAAGGCACTGGCTTTCGATCACAACCTTATCATAAAAGAGGCGATAACCTACATCCGCCAGTATATCGAGTTCAACCCGTCTTCTCTTTTCGACCTGCTTCCGCGTAAGTTCACCGCATCCCAGCTCCGTACGCTGTATGAACTCTTGTACGGGAAACAGATAGATGTGCGCAATTTCCACAAAAAGATAGCTCTTATGGAGTATGTGGTTCCTTTGGAAGAGAAGCAGCAGGGAGTTGCCCATCGTGCGGCACGGTATTACCGGTTCGACAAGAAGATATATAATAAGGTAAGGCGGTAGGCAAGACGCCTGAATTCAAAACCTGATACGGAATAAATCGAAAATTTAACAATATAAACTCAAAGACATGTATTTATTAGGATATGACATCGGCAGCTCGTCCGTTAAAGCGAGCTTGGTAAATGCAGAAAGCGGTAAGTGCGTATCTTCTGCGTTCTTCCCGAAGACGGAAGCGGAAATCATAGCCGTGAAGCCGGGATGGGCGGAACAGAACCCTGAAAACTGGTGGGAAAACCTGAAGCTGGCAACGCAAGCCGTATTGGCGGATGCGCGTGTGGATGCGGCAGACATCAAAGCCATCGGTATCTCTTACCAGATGCACGGATTGGTGTGCGTGGACAAAGAACAAAAGGTATTGCGTCCTGCAATCATCTGGTGCGATTCCAGAGCCGTTCCTTACGGACAAAAAGCATTTGAAACGCTGGGAGAGGAGTTATGCCTCTCGCATCTGCTCAACTCTCCGGGTAACTTCACCGCGTCCAAACTTGCCTGGATAAAGGAGAATGAACCGGCTGTCTATGAAAAGATATACAAGATTATGCTGCCGGGCGATTATATTGCCATGAAACTGAGCGGTACAATCTGCACTACAGTCTCCGGACTGTCCGAAGGCATGTTCTGGGATTTCAAGAACAACCGGGTAGCAGACTTCCTGATGAAATATTACGGTTTCGATTCCTCGCTGATAGCCGACATCAGACCTACATTCTCCGAGCAAGGCCGTGTAAACGCCGCTGCCGCACAGGAGTTGGGGCTGAAAGAGGGAACGCCTGTCACATACCGTGCCGGCGACCAACCCAACAACGCATTGTCGCTGAACGTATTCAACCCCGGTGAAATAGCATCCACAGCGGGTACTTCGGGGGTGGTTTACGGTGTGAACGGTGAGGTGAACTACGACCCGAAATCGCGTGTCAATACCTTTGCGCACGTCAATCACACGGCGGAACAAACCCGCCTCGGCGTACTTTTGTGCATCAACGGTACGGGTATCCTTAACTCGTGGGTGAAACGCACCGTTGCTCCCGAAGGCATTTCTTACAGTGACATGAATGTTCTTGCCGCCCAGGCGCCTATCGGAAGCGCCGGTATCAGCATCCTGCCTTTCGGCAACGGTGCCGAACGTATGCTGGAGAACAGGGAAACGGGCTGTTCCATTCAAGGAATCAACTTCAACCAGCACGGCAAGCAACATATTATCCGTGCGGCACAGGAAGGTATCGTATTCTCTTTCAAGTATGGTATCGACATTATGGAGCAGATGGGTATTCCCGTACAGAAAATCCATGCGGGCAAAGCCAATATGTTCCTCAGTCCGCTGTTCCGCGAAACGCTGGCAGGCGTAACGGGTGCCGTTATCGAACTGTACGACACCGACGGTTCGGTAGGTGCAGCCAAAGGTGCAGGTATCGGTGCGGGCATCTATAAAGACAACAACGAAGCCTTTGCTACACTCGAGAAACTCGAAATCATCGAGCCCGGACAAGCCGACCGTCAGGCATATGCCGATGCCTATGCGCGCTGGAAACAATATCTGATGCAGAGCTTACGGCCTGCTTAAGTTTTGTTCTGCATTCTTCGGAAAGTCCTTTTTGAGATTGGGTTGCTGTTTTTTATGAGAGCGTCTACGCAACGAATAAAAAGGAAAACAGACCGGAAAGAAATTCCAAAGGAACTGAATAAAAGGCTTCTTGAAGAAGATTGAAACAGACATTGAAAGTAAAAAAGTAAACAAGAATAAAACAACAGTAATAATTAACCCGCGGGTAATGTGCCCGTTGTAGCACATCGGCGCATTACCGCATTAACACATTTAATCATTATGGCAACAAAAGAGTATTTTCCCGGAATAGGAAAAATCAAATTCGAAGGTAAAGAAAGTAAGAATCCTATGGCATTCCGCTACTACGATGCGGAAAAAGTAATCATGGGCAAGAAGATGAAAGATTGGTTGAAGTTCTCTATGGCATGGTGGCATACACTCTGTGCAGAGGGTGGTGACCAGTTCGGCGGCGGAACGAAACATTTCCCCTGGAACGGTGATGCCGATAAACTGCAGGCTGCCAAGAACAAAATGGATGCTGGTTTCGAGTTCATGCAGAAAATGGGCATCGAATATTACTGCTTCCACGATGTTGACCTTTGCGACGAGGCCGATACAATCGAAGAGTACGAAGCAAACCTGAAAGCCATCGTTGCATACGCCAAGCAAAAGCAGGAGGAAACAGGCATCAAACTGTTGTGGGGTACTGCCAACGTATTCGGTCATGCACGTTACATGAACGGCGCCGCCACCAATCCCGACTTTGACGTTGTGGCCCGCGCTGCCGTTCAAATCAAGAATGCCATTGACGCAACAATCGAACTGGGCGGTTCGAACTACGTGTTCTGGGGTGGACGCGAAGGCTATATGTCTTTGCTGAATACCGACCAGAAGCGCGAAAAGGAACACCTTGCACAGATGCTGACCATTGCACGCGACTATGCCCGTGCACGCGGCTTCAAAGGTACGTTCCTGATTGAGCCGAAACCAATGGAACCGACCAAGCATCAATATGACGCAGACACGGAAACGGTTGTCGGCTTCCTGAAAGCCCACGGTCTGGACAAAGACTTCAAAGTGAACATCGAAGTGAACCACGCCACACTGGCAGGCCATACTTTCGAACACGAACTTGCCGTGGCAGTAGACAACGGTATGCTGGGTTCTATCGATGCCAACCGCGGTGACTACCAGAACGGCTGGGACACAGACCAGTTCCCTATCGACAACTACGAGCTGACACAAGCCATGATGCAAATTATCCGCAACGGCGGCTTCGGCGACGGCGGTACAAACTTCGACGCCAAGACACGCCGTAACTCTACCGACCTTGAGGACATCTTCATTGCTCACATCGCAGGTATGGACGTAATGGCACGTGCATTGGAAAGCGCAGCCAAACTGCTCGAAGAGTCTCCTTACAAGAAGATGCTTGCCGACCGCTACGCTTCTTTCGACAGCGGCAAGGGTAAGGAATTCGAGGAAGGCAAGCTGACACTGGAAGATGTCGTAGCCTACGCAAAAGCTAACGGCGAACCGAAACAGACCAGCGGCAAACAAGAATTGTACGAAGCAATCGTAAATATGTATTGCTGATAAATAGCGGTTAGTGGTTAGCGATGAGTGATTAGCGATTATTGGTTAGTGATAAAGGATGGGGGAATAAGCAATTATCACTAAATTACTGACCATTAATCACTCATCACTAATCGTTCATCACTAACCGCTCATCACTAACTCCTAACCACTATTATCATGAATTATACAGAAAAAGGCAGCAAGCTCTATCTCTTTTCGATTGTGCTCGTGGCTGTCATTGGCGGTCTGCTTTTCGGTTACGATACGGCAGTTATCTCCGGCGCAGAAAAGGGACTTCAAGCTTTCTTCATGGGAGCCGATTTTGAATACACAGACGCGATACACGGCATCACATCATCCAGCGCATTGATAGGCTGTATCATAGGTAGCGCCGTTTCCGGCTTTTTCGCTTCCGGATTGGGCCGCAAAAACTCTCTCTTTTTGGCAGGTATCCTGTTCTTCTTGTCGGCGCTGGGTTCCTATTATCCCGAATTCCTGTTCTTTGAACATGGCGTTCCTTCCTATTCTCTTTTGGTGGCTTTCAATTTCTACCGTGTCTTGGGCGGTATAGGTGTGGGGCTGGCTTCCGCCATTTGTCCGATGTACATTGCCGAAATCGCTCCGAGCAACATTCGCGGAACACTGGTGTCGTGGAATCAGTTTGCCATTATCTTCGGTCAGTTGGTGGTTTACTTTGTCAACTTCCTTATTCTGGGCAGTCATGCCAATCCGGTGATAGACCTCGTTAACGGAGTAAATCAGATAATGAATCCCGAAGCTGCCGCATGGACCACGGAGACGGGGTGGCGGCTGATGTTCGTCAGCGAAGCTGTTCCTGCCGGACTGTTTGCTCTGTTGGTGTTGCTGGTGCCGGAAACACCGCGTTATCTTGCCATGTGCGGTAAGGACGAAAGGGCGCTGAATGTGTTGAGCCGTATCAACGGCGCTTCTCAGGCAAAGGTAATCCTTGCGGAAATCAAGGCAACTACCGAAGAAAAGACAGAAAGACTCTTTACCTACGGTTGGATGGTTATCTTTATCGGTATCATGCTGAGCGTATTCCAGCAGGCTGTCGGCATCAATGCCGTGCTTTATTTCGCTCCGCGCATATTCGAGACGATGGGCATGGCCAATCCGATGGTACAAACCGTGCTCATGGGCGTTGTCAATATCCTCTTTACCTTGCTGGCTGTGTTCACGGTTGAAAAATGGGGACGCAAACCGCTGCTTATTTCCGGCTCTGTCGGTATGGCGATAGGAGCTTTCGGTGTGGCTATGTGCAACGTCGTAACCGGACTGCCGGCAATAATATCCGTTATCAGCATCATGGTTTACAGCGCTTCGTTCATGTTCAGTTGGGGACCTATCTGCTGGGTACTGATTGCCGAAATCTTCCCGAATACCATCCGTGGCGCTGCGGTAGCCATTGCGGTGGCATTCCAATGGATTTTCAACTTTATTGTTTCGTCTACTTTCCTGCCGATGTACAATATGCGTCTCGGGGAGATGGGCGATAAGTTCGGCCATATGTTTGCATATGCCCTTTACGGGATTATCTGCGTGGCAGCCGCCCTCTTCGTGTGGAAGCTCGTACCCGAAACGAAAGGCAAGACGCTGGAAGATATGACCAAACTTTGGAAGAAAAAGAAATAAGTCCGCAGGAACTTCAATCCGGCAGAATATAAAAGGCTGTGCAGTTCATCTGAAAGGAATTGCACAGCCTTTTGTGTCTGAAGTCCCGGACTTTTGGTGCCTACCACCCGGTGGTACGGCTCATACCATTAGGTGGTACGACGACTTTCGCCTAATGGTACGGCGTGTACCTTACTAAGGTACGGCTCGTACCAAAGCGTGGAATAAACTGGTACACGTATCAGTTTGATTATAAGTAAACTGTTTGTCACCGTAATATGTCCTTTATCCGTTCGAACCGTCCGTCCGTCTTTTCCGGAACAATTTGCAGAAGATGCGACAATAGCGGGTAGATGTCCACATTCACAAATCCTCCGGATATGTAACCTCTCTTGAAATCAGGTCCGATGGCCCGAAACATAACCTGCATGTCGGGGCTTTTGGGAAAATATCCGTGAGCGCCTTTGGTGTCGCGTGCCACGTCCGTAAACTGCCAGCCCAGTTCCGGAGCCACTACGATATCGCCTATACGGTCGCTGCTGCCATAATGCAGTTCGGCGGGAATCTCTTCTTTTTTCCACACACGGATGTGAGCCGCTTTTTTCAGAGCATTGCAGATAGAGTCGCGGTATTCCGGTTTCGAGAATATGGAAGTTGGTGTACGTCCGTCTATCACTTCGCACCATTCCGGTTTTACATAATCGTTTATGTTGACAACCCGTTCGGGACTGATGTCGGTCATGCCGTGGTCCGACGTGACGATAAGATTGATGTCCCCACCGAAAGGAAGAGCTTCTATCTTTTTTCTTAATACCCCCACAAGGCTGTCCATGTGTTGGACCACCGCACCGGTAGGCAAACTGCACGGGCCGTTGTGATGTCCGCTTCCGTCGGGCTCTTCAAAATATAGCATGATGAGTCTGGGACGCTCCGGTTCGGGCTTTTGCAACCAGGTGAGCACCGTGTCTATCCGTTGTTCAAAAGTCAGAAAAGGCTTGGCGTTCCAAGGTCTGTAATAAGTGGGATGAGACTTTTTAATCGCAATATCCGAGCCTACCCAATACATATTGCCGGTTTTCACACCTTGTTTCTGAGCCGTTATCCATATCGGTTCCCCCAAATAGTATTCCGGGTTGTTGCGGGTGGCGGAGTCGCCCATGGAATACTGGCGTCTGTTCTTTACATCCCAAAAAGTATTGTTGATTATGCCGTGATGGTCGGGAACCAATCCCGTGGCAAGCGTATAGTGATTGGGAAACGTAGAGGCAGGATAGGAGGGAAGCATCACGGCCTTTACCCCGTCTGCCGCCATACGGTCCAGGTTGGGAGTCTTATACATGTCGGGATAGTCCCAGCGAAAACCATCGAGTGAAACAATGACGGTGTAATGTGTTTCGGGAGTTGCCGCATTCAGCGATAGCAAAAGCAAGGTGTTGAATGCCAGTGTAATAAATCTTTGCATGTCTCAATCTATGTTTAACGTTTACAGAGATAAATGTTGTTTTGGCAGCAAAGGTAGGAAAAAATCATATCCCATAGGGATTAATGTATAAGTAAAACTGTAACTTTGCACCGTTTTAAACTCAGGTATAACACGAAAATTATGGACGAAATTAAAATTAATAAGGTACAGATACGTAACCTGCAGATAGAAGATTACGACCAGTTGGCACAATCATTCACACGCGTTTATTCGGATGGAAGCGATGTTTTCTGGACGCACAAGCAGATAGAGAAACTCATCCGCATCTTTCCGGAAGGGCAGATTGTAACGGTGGTCGATGAAAAGATAGTGGGGTGTGCACTCTCCATTATCGTGAATTACGACGATGTGAAGAACGACCACACCTATGCCCAGGTTACGGGCAAGGAAACTTTCAATACGCACAATCCCAAAGGAAATATCCTTTACGGCATCGAAGTGTTTATCCATCCGCAATACCGCGGACTGCGCCTGGCACGCCGTATGTACGAATACCGCAAGGAAATCTGCGAAACACTGAATTTGAAAGCCATCATGTTCGGCGGGCGCATCCCCAACTATCATAAGTATGCCGACCAGTTGCGCCCTAAGGAATATATAGATAAGGTAAAGCAGAAGGAGATATACGACCCGGTGCTGACGTTCCAGTTGAGCAACGACTTCCATGTACGCAAGGTGATGCGCAACTATCTTCCCAACGATGAGGAATCCAAGCATTATGCCTGCCTGCTGCAATGGGACAATATCTATTACCAGGCGCCTACACAGGAGTATGTAAGTCCGAAAACGACGGTGCGCGTCGGTCTGGTGCAGTGGCAGATGCGTACTTACAAGACGCTGGACGATTTGTTCGAGCAGGTGGAGTTCTTCGTAGATGCCGTTTCCGACTACAAGAGCGACTTCGTTCTCTTCCCCGAATACTTCAATGCGCCGCTGATGGCCAAATTCAATGACGAGGGAGAGTCGGAAGCCATCCGCGGACTGGCGGCTTACACCAACGAAATCAGAGAGCGGTTTGTGAAGCTGGCCATCAGCTACAACATCAATATCATTACGGGCAGCATGCCGCTTATCAAGGAAGAGGACGGACGTTTGTACAACGTAGGTTTCCTTTGTCGCCGCGACGGAACGTATGAAATGTACGAAAAGATACACGTGACCCCCGACGAAATCAAGAGCTGGGGATTGAGTGGCGGCAAATCCTTGCAGACGTTCGATACGGACTGCGCCAAAATCGGTGTGCTGATATGTTATGACGTGGAGTTCCCGGAACTTTCGCGCATCATGGCAGACCAGGGCATGCAGATACTGTTCGTTCCTTTCCTTACCGACACACAGAACGCCTATTCGCGCGTTAAGGTATGTGCCCATGCCCGCGCCATCGAGAACGAGTGTTTTGTGGTCATAGCAGGCAGTGTGGGCAACCTTCCCCGTGTACACAACATGGACATACAGTATGCCCAGTCGGGTGTGTTCACCCCCTGCGACTTCGCTTTCCCTACCGACGGAAAGCGTGCCGAGGCAACTCCGAACACCGAAATGATTCTGGTGTCCGATGTGGATCTGGACTTGCTCAACGAACTGCATACCTATGGCAGCGTCCGCAACCTGAAAGATCGCAGAAACGACTTGTATGAAGTGAAAATGAAGAAGTAAAGCGAGAGACGCGGGCGGCTTATCTTAAAATTATCCGCTCAAAAATCTCTTTTCTCTAACTTTTTTGTAAATTTGCACCCTTAAAATAAAGAGGAAAGCACCGGAAAAGCCTTTCCGGGCTATCTTCAGGAAAAATAGTAAATCGTAAATAGTCAAATCGTAAATATCAAGATGGGTAAGAAGTTTGCCGAATATTCAAAGTTTGACCTTTCGGAAATAAATAAGGAAGTGTTGAAGAAATGGGACGAAAACCAGGTTTTCGCCAAGAGTATGACAGAACGTGAAGGTTGTCCTTCTTTCGTGTTTTTCGAAGGACCGCCCTCGGCCAATGGCATGCCGGGTATTCACCATGTAATGGCGCGCTCCATTAAGGATATTTTCTGCCGCTACAAAACCATGAAAGGCTTCCAGGTGAAGCGCAAAGCCGGCTGGGACACGCACGGGCTTCCTGTGGAACTGGGTGTGGAAAAGGCGCTCGGCATCACCAAAGAAGATATTGGCAAGACTATTTCCGTTGCCGAATACAATGCCGCCTGTCGCAAGGATGTAATGAAATTTACCAAAGAGTGGGAAGACCTTACCCACAAAATGGGTTATTGGGTGGATATGCAGAATCCCTACATCACCTATGACAACCGTTACATCGAAACGCTGTGGTGGCTGTTGAAGCAACTTCACAAGAAAGGACTCCTTTATAAAGGATATACCATACAGCCGTATTCACCGGCTGCGGGAACAGGCTTGAGCTCGCACGAGCTGAACCAGCCCGGTTGCTACCGCGATGTAAAGGATACAACCGTAGTGGGACAGTTCAAGATGAAGAACCCGAAACCCGAAATGGCGGAGTGGGGTACTCCTTATTTCCTGGCATGGACTACGACTCCGTGGACACTGCCCTCGAACACCGCTCTCTGCGTAGGCCCGAAAATAGACTACGTGGCCGTACAGACCTACAACGGCTATACGGGCGAGAAGATGACCGTGGTACTTGCCAAAGCATTGCTCTATACTCACTTCAATAAAAAAGCGGAAGAGCTTGCATTAGAGGATTATAAGCCGGGAGACAAGCTTATCCCGTTCAAGATTGTAGGCGAATACAAAGGTCCGGACCTGGCAGGAATGGAATACGAACAACTCATTCCGTGGGTGAAACCGGTAGAGGTGGACAACGACGGCAATTGGAGCGTCAGCGACAAAGGCTTCCGTGTAATCCTCGGCGATTATGTAACCACGGAAGACGGTACGGGTATCGTACACATCGCTCCCACATTCGGTGCGGACGATGCTTTCGTAGCCCGTGCGGCAGGCATTCCTTCCCTATTCATGATTAACAAGCGCGGCGAGACCCGTCCTATGGTGGACCTCACCGGTAAGTTCTATCTGCTGGACGAACTGGACGAAAGATTCGTAAAAGAGTGTGTCGATGTAGACGCCTACAAAGAATACCAGGGACGCTGGGTGAAGAATGCCTACGACCCGCAATTCACCGTCAACGGTAAGTATGACGAAAAAGCCGCTCAGGCCGCCGAGACTCTCGACATATATATATGTATGATGATGAAGGCTGCCAACCAGGCATTCAAGATAGAGAAGCACGTGCACAACTATCCGCATTGCTGGCGTACGGACAAACCGGTGTTGTACTACCCGTTGGATAGCTGGTTTATCCGTAGTACCGCCTGCAAGGAGCGTATGATAGAGTTGAACAAGACCATCAACTGGAAACCGGAAAGTACCGGTACGGGACGCTTCGGCAAGTGGCTGGAGAACTTGAACGACTGGAACCTGAGCCGTTCGCGCTACTGGGGTACTCCGTTGCCTATCTGGCGCACGGAAGACGGTGACGAAGAAAAATGTATCGAATCCGTAGAGGAACTTTACAACGAGATAGAGAAATCCGTTGCCGCCGGACTGATGTCATCCAATCCTTATAAGGACAAAGGTTTCCAGCCGGGCGTGTACACGCAGGAAAACTACGACAAGATAGACCTTCACCGTCCTTATGTAGATGATATTGTCCTTGTTTCCAAAGCCGGCAAACCCATGAAGCGCGAATCGGATTTGATTGACGTATGGTTCGACTCCGGCTCCATGCCGTATGCGCAGATACACTATCCGTTCGAGAACAAGGAACTGTTGGACAGCCACCAGGTATATCCCGCCGATTTCATCGCAGAAGGTGTGGACCAGACACGCGGATGGTTCTTTACCCTGCATGCCATCGCCACAATGGTGTTCGACAGCATATCCTATAAAGCTGTCATATCGAACGGTCTGGTACTCGACAAGAACGGCAACAAGATGTCCAAGCGTTTGGGCAATGCCGTAGACCCGTTCTCTACCATCGAGAAATACGGTTCCGACCCCTTGCGCTGGTACATGATTACCAATTCTTCTCCGTGGGACAACCTGAAGTTCGACGTAGACGGAGTGGAAGAGGTGCGCCGCAAATTCTTCGGAACCTTATATAATACGTATTCTTTCTTTGCCCTCTATGCCAACGTGGACGGATTTGAATACAAGGAAGCCGATGTGCCCATGGCGGAACGTCCGGAAATAGACCGATGGATTATCTCCGTGCTGAACACGTTGGTGAAGGATGTGGATAACAGCTACAACGAATACGAGCCTACCAAAGCCGGACGACTGATTTCGGACTTCGTGAACGACAATCTCTCCAACTGGTACGTCCGCCTGAACCGTAAACGTTTCTGGGGCGGCGGCATGACGCAGGATAAGCTGTCCGCGTTCCAAACGCTCTATACGTGTCTGGAAACCGTAGCCAAACTGATGGCGCCTATTGCTCCGTTCTATGCCGATATGCTCTATTCGGACCTGACGGCAGCTACCGGACGCGACAACGTTGTCTCCGTTCATCTGGCAAAATTCCCCGAATGCAAGGAAGAGATGATAGACAAGGAGCTGGAAGCACGCATGCAAATGGCACAGGACGTTACTTCTATGGTATTGGCGCTGCGCCGTAAGGTGAACATCAAAGTCCGCCAACCGCTACAGTGCATCATGGTTCCGGTAGTGGACGAAGAGCAACGCGCCCACATCGAAGCCGTAAAAGCACTTATCATGAACGAGGTGAACGTAAAGGAAATCAAGTTTGTGGACGGTGCAGCCGGTGTGCTTGTGAAGAAAGTGAAGTGCGACTTCAAGAAGCTGGGCCCGAAATTCGGCAAGCAGATGAAAGCCGTTGCCGCAGCCGTTGCCGGAATGCCGCAGGAAGCCATTGCCGAGCTGGAAAAGAACGGTTCCTATACGCTGAATCTGGACGGTGCGGAAGCCGTAATCGAGACATCCGATGTGGAAATCTTCAGTGAAGACATTCCAGGATGGCTGGTGGCCAATGAAGGCAAGCTGACTGTAGCTTTGGAAGTTACCATCACCGAAGAACTTCGCCGCGAGGGTATTGCCCGCGAATTGGTGAACCGTATCCAGAATATCCGCAAGTCGAGCGGCTTTGAGATAACGGACAAAATAAAGATTACATTATCAAAAAATCCGCAAACGGATGATGCGGTAAATGAATATAAAGACTATATTTGTAACCAGGTTTTAGGAACATCACTGACGCTGACGGACAATGTGGAAGGCGGAACGGAACTCGAATTCGACGATTTCAGACTGTATGTAAGCGTTGTGAAAGAATGAATTATTAATACTAACGATTAAACACGTAAAGTTATGGCAGAAAAGACAAGATACTCGGATGCGGAATTGGAAGAATTCCGCGCCATTATTCTGGAAAAGTTGGAGTTGGCGCAACGCGACTATGAGTTGCTGAAAGCCAGCCTGACAGGTGCGGACGGTAATGACACCGACGACACATCTCCAACGTACAAAGTGCTGGAAGAAGGGGCAAACACCTTGTCCAAGGAAGAAACGACCCGTCTGGCACAACGCCAGTTGAAGTTTATCCAAGGATTGCAGGCCGCTTTGGTACGCATCGAGAACAAAACGTATGGTATCTGTCGCGAAACAGGCAAGCTGATTCCTGCCGAACGTCTGCGTGCAGTGCCTCATGCTACATTGAGCATCGAAGCTAAAAACAACGGCAAGAAATAAGGATGAAGAATTTTTTCACGAAAGGGCGGATAGCCTTACTCGTTATTTTCTCGGTATTGATTATCGATCAGGTAATCAAGGTGATTGTAAAGACGCACATGTATTGGCATGAGAGCATACGCATCACCGATTGGTTTTACATTTATTTTACCGAAAACAACGGTATGGCTTTTGGTTTGGAGATATTCGGGAAATTGTTCCTTACTTCATTTCGAATCGTTGCGGTAGGAGTGATAGGCTGGTTCCTGTACAAGTTCATAAAGCATGGAATGAAAACAGGGTTTATTGTCTGTGTCTCGCTCATCCTGACGGGTGCGCTGGGCAATATCATCGACAGCGTATTCTACGGAGTGCTGTTTAATGAAAGCACCTATTCGCAACTGGCAACCTTTATGCCCGAAGGCGGCGGATACGCTCCGCTGCTCTACGGTAAAGTGGTCGATATGTTCTATTTCCCTATTATCGAAACAAACTGGCCTGCGTGGATGCCGTTCATAGGTGGAGACCATTTCATCTTCTTCAGCCCGATTTTCAACTTTGCCGATGCGGCAATCAGTTGCGGTATCATAGCGCTGTTGCTCTTCTACAGTAAGTATTTGAATGATTCCTATCATGTTATAAAGAAATCATGAAAAGGAAAAGACGGATTCAATGGTATTATAGCGTAATCCTTCTGGCGTTCGGTCTGACGGCATGTCAGGTTAAAAGACCTGATACGGTTATATCGGACGCCAAAATGGAAAACGTACTTTATGACTTCCACATTGCAAAGGCAATGGGAGAGGAGGTTCCTTACAGCGAAAGTTATAAGCGTGTGCTGTACATTGAATCGGTTTACAGGAAACACGGCATTACCCAGGCCGACTTCGATACTTCCATGGTGTGGTATGCCCGCCATCCGGATGCCCTTACAAAAGTCTACGAAAAAGTAAACCAGCGGTTGAAAGCCGAGAGGGACGGTATCAATCATTTAATAGCCTTGCGCGACAACAAGCCCAAAGAATCTTCTCCGGGCGATAGTATAGACGTATGGAGAGGCCGGCACATCTGTTATCTTACCGGAACTCCGATGGATAACAAACTGACTTTCACACTTCCTTCGGACACCAATTTCAAGGACAGAGATACGCTGCGTTGGACAGTCCGTTTCCGTTTCCTGAACGGAACACCCGACAGTCTGCACGCACCTTTAATGGCAATGCAGGTTCTTTATGCCAAAGATACGCTGAACGATATGCTCAAGGTAAAGCAATCGGGCACGGAGACTATTTCTTTATTTGCCGACACATTGGGAGAAATAAAAGAAATACGAGGCTTTATCTATTATCCTGCACAGCAATCCACACGGGATGTGTTGGCAGACCGCATCAGCCTGATGCGCTACCACGCAAAGGATACCTTGTTCAAGGCCCCGGCAGATAGCCTTGAGGCAGGCGACAAAGAACTGAAGAAAGAACCCGTTCCGGGCAAACCGGCAGAACTGAAGCGGCAGAGTGAAGAGAAAGATACCGTCCGTCAACGCTCTGAAAGGCGTCCGCGTCCAAGATTGCGCCAAACCACAGAAAAACAATGAAACGTTTCGCTTCACATTTTTTATTCCTGCCCGCATACGGTTATCTCAAACAATATGCGATAGAGACGGAAGAGGGGATGGTTGTACGTTTATTTCCATTGACCGAAGAGATAGAAAATGTGGAATGGCTGCCGGGAGCAATCGTTCTTTTAACGCAAAACGAGTTGAAAGAACCTGACACAATTTTCTCCTTGACAAACGCTTCTCGGAATTTATTAATAACTCCGCCATCCTTTATTGACGGAAGTTGCGGACTAATGCCTGTCTATTTCCCTAATTTTGACACTACAACATTGCTGCCTGCCGCCGGAACTCGGCACAAACTACTGCGGTAGCAATGGCAACATTCAAAGATTCGGAAGTTTCGCGTTCTGCCGGATAATTGGGAATGTACAGTTTCCGGTTGATGAGCCGTTTCACTTCATCTCCTATGCCGTTGCCCTCATTCCCCATTACTATCAGTCCGTACGCCGAAAGCGGTTGTGTATACATGTTTTCTCCGTCCAGGAAAGTGCCGTATACCGGTATGTCTTCCAGTGAAGCAATAAGTTCGGGCAGGGAAATATAATGCAGTTTCACCCGTGCGATGCCGCCCATGGTAGCCTGTACGGTTTTAGGATTGTAGACATCCACCGTGTTGGGCGAACAGAAGATATGTTCGATTCCAAACCAGTCGGCAAGGCGGATGATTGTTCCCAAATTGCCGGGGTCCTGCACATCGTCCAATGCCAGGCAAAGGGAGCGGCTTATGACGGAAACATCCACAGATTCGTCCGGCTGTTCGAACACGGCGAGTACCTGTTGGGGAGTTTTCAGCAGGCTGGCGCGCGAAAGTTCCTCTTCGGAAACTTCGGTCACATCTTCCACAGCCAAATGCCTGTGGGCGGAAAGCCATTCGGAAGTTGCAATCAGGAAGCGGCAACGGAAGTGCCCCAGCAAATCTCCTACCAGTTTCGGGCCTTCTGCCAGGAATACTTTATCGGCTTTGCGATTCTTTTTCAATTCCAGTGAACGGATATATTTAATGCGATTCTTGCTCAGTGCCATAAGTTGTTCGGTTTTATTTGGCAAAAGTACATGATTATTTCTATATTTGCAGTATTTTATGCGCAATTAATAACTTAGTATGAAGAAAGGCTTTCGCTACGCACTATTTGCTACCGCCGTACTCTTATTCGCTTCATGTTCTGCCACGAAATATGTGCCGGAAGGTTCATATTTGTTGGACGAGGTGCGCATACAGACGGACAACAGGGAAATCAAGCCTTCAGGCCTATCGATGTATGTCCGCCAGAATCCGAATGCCAAATGGTTCAGCCTGATAAAAACACAGTTGTATGTCTATAACTGGTCGGGCAGAGACTCTGCACGTTGGATAAACCGTACTTTGCGGCGCATAGGGGACGCTCCGGTCATCTATAAGGAAGAAGAAACGAAGCGCTCCGGTGAGGAAATGAAAAAAGCCGTACAAAATATGGGCTATATGAGCGCCACCGTAGAGCCGGTTATACAAATAAAGAAGAAGAAGCTGAAGCTGACCTATAAGGTGTCCAGTGGAAAACCTTATAAGATTCGTTCTCTTAAATACGATATCAGAGACGGGAAAATCAGGGAATATATGCGGCAGGATTCGGCAGGTACTTATCTGACGGAAGGAATGTATTTCGATGTAAACCGTTTGGATGCAGAACGTCAGCGCATTACGGACAATCTTCTTCGTAACGGATATTATAAATTCAATAAGGAATATATTTCTTACACGGCAGATACGGTGAGGAATACCTACCAGGTGGATGTAACCATGCATCTGGCGCCTTTTCGGCAGCACAATGACGATAGCCCGCAAAATCATCGGCAGTACTACATCAACAAGGTAAATTTTATAACGGATTATAATGTGTTGGAATCATCTGCTTTGAGCAGCATAGAAATCAACGACTCCGTACATTACAAGGGTTTTCCCATATATTATAAGGATAAACTTTATTTGCGCCCGAAGGTGCTGACCAATAATCTGAGTATTGTGCCGGGCAGTTTGTACAACGAACCGGATGTGCAACGTACCTATTCCAATTTCGGACGTTTGCAGGCATTGAAATATACCAATATCCGTTTCTTTGAAACGCAGGTAGGCGATACAGCCAAATTGAATGCCTACGTAATGCTGACAAAGAGCAAATACCAGTCCGTATCATTTGAATTGGAAGGAACCAACTCCGCAGGAGATTTGGGAGCTGCCGCATCCGTATCATTTCAGAACCGGAATATGTTCAAGGGTTCCGAGACTTTTATGATAAAGCTGCGGGGGGCCTACGAAGCGGTATCTGGTTTGCAAGGCGGATATAACCACGAGGACTATACGGAATTAGGGGCGGAAGCAACGATCAACTTTCCGCGGTTTCTCTTTCCGTTTCTTTCCAACGACTTCCGGAGGAAGATACGTGCTACTACGGAATTTGGCGTACAGTATAATTATCAGATACGTCCGGAGTTTTCACGCATCATTGCTTCTGCCAATTGGAGTTACAAATGGGGATTGCAACGTCAGCGTGCTCAGCATCGCATTGATTTGCTGGATATCAACTACCTGTATATGCCTTCCATTTCGCAGGAGTTCCGCGACAAATATTTGAATAACGAACAGAACTATATTTTAAAATACAACTACGACGACCGCCTGATTGTCCGCACAGGATACAGCTATACATACAATAGCGCAGGACAAGCCCTGATGAATAATGCAATCATCGGCAACTCATATTCTATTCGCTTTAATTTTGAGTCTGCCGGTAATCTTCTGTATGCTTTTGCCAGAATGACAAACATGAAGAAGAATGAAGACGGGGAGTATTCATTGCTGAGTATCCCATTCGCACAATATGTCAAAGGGGATTTCGATTTTGCCAAGAATATCGTTATAGACAACCGCAATTCCATTGCATTTCATGTGGGAGCCGGCATAGCCGTCCCTTACGGCAATGCAACGATTGTGCCTTTTGAAAAGCGTTATTTCTCAGGTGGTGCAAACAGTGTACGCGGTTGGTCGGTACGTGATTTGGGACCCGGTGTGTTTCCCGGTGACGGAAACTTCATGAATCAGTCGGGAGATGTTAAGTTGGATGCAAGTATCGAATACCGCACACGCCTTTTCTGGAAGTTCAGAGGAGCAGTTTTTGTGGATGCGGGCAACATCTGGACCTTGCGCGATTACAAAGACCAGCCGGGCGGGAAGTTTGAATTCAATAAGTTCTATAAGCAGATAGCCGTAGCCTACGGATTGGGCCTACGGTTGGATCTGGACTTCTTTGTCCTGCGCTTTGACGGTGGTATGAAAGCTGTCAATCCGGTGTATAACACTAAAAAGGAGCATTTCCCTATTATACATCCTAAATTCAGCCGCGATTTTGCATTTCATTTTGCGGTAGGATATCCATTCTGATGCAAAGCGGATATCCGTCTGAAAAAACTAAAGGCTGCGCGGTTCTTTGACGAACATTGCGCAGCCTTTCTGTTTTATCTTGTTTCAACTCTTAACGTGCAGCGTAATAGGTATTGACCATAGTTGCCTGACGTGCAGCAGATACTCCCTGCGCATCCAAAGTAACGGTCAGGTCTTCACCGTTTGGTAAAGTCATCTGTGCAGTACCGTCATTGTTAATCTGCAAAAGTTCAGTGCTGACGCCTTCTGCAACTACATTCCAGGTATTCAAATCTTTATCGTAAATTAATTCCATAGATGCGGTTTCGCCTTCTTTTGTAATGGAATAACCGTTCTCAAGAGTTTCTACCAGATAGTTTCCGTTTTCGCCTTTTACTTTCTTTACCTCACCAATGCTTGCCATAGGGTTGCTTCCGCTCCAGAATTCAATAGAATTGATAACCAAAGCATCTGCCAAATAGCATATACCATATACCGGAATGATATTGAATGCCAGGTAAACAAGCTCATTGACAAATTTATTTCCAATACCTTCGTTCCAACTCAACAGCTTGCTATGCAATCCGAAAGAACCGATACATGAACTGAAAAGAAAAGCACCGCATACCATTACAGTTGCAGCCAATTTCAAATTGAACTTTTTCATAATAACTTTCTTTTATTTTACTGTATTTTATTGAGATAAAATCTCAATATTTATATATACTAGTGCAAATATAACCATTTTTATAACATAGACATTAAAAAAGCTGCAAAAAACAGTATTCTGTAAAATAAAAGAGCCTTATTTATTTCTATTTGCGAGAAAGAGATTGGGAAATCCAGCGGTCTACGGCAAATTTTCCCGGTCCTATAATATACATCAATACAAATACCACCAAATAAACAAATGCAAGTTCTTTTACCGCAAACGGATCATTGCCATGAACAATGAAGAATGCCACACACATCGTAAATATCATAGGAATCATTGCCAATCTGTATAAGAAGCCTATGATGAATGCCATTGAGCATGCCAGTTCGCCAAAGATGGCCAATCCCAGAGAAAGGGGACTGCCGATGCCGAGAGGATCGGGGAACACCGTAGAAAGTTCCTGATAGTTTGCCCATTTATCAATACCGTGATTCATCATCAGAATACCGAATACAATTCTGACTACTAATAATATAACAGATATAAAAACGCCATTCGGATTGGTAGGAAATAAAAATCGTTTTAACATAATCATTCGTTTTTTTAAGTTGATATATGTTCTTAACAAATAAGAATGAATAAATGTTTATTTCCGTCGCTTCTTTACGCCCACAACACAATACTTTAAGGAAATAACAGACATTAAATAGGAAGAAACGGAAACAAAAAGCCCCGTAACATTGTTGTAACATGAATTATTTACAACTAACTTTGTTTCGAGGTTTTCTTATATAATAGAGAATGAACACAAAATTAAAAGGATGTCTGTTATCTTTAATATTGTTGGTGGCTGTAACTGCTGTGCATGCACAAACACGTTTGGCAGAAGCAAATACTTCGGCAGACATGGATTCTGCCATCATTCTTGATTCTGTTCCTATAAAGCGGAACTTTTTCAGAAAATTTCTGAATTATTTTAACGATGCCAATAAAGAAAAGAAAAATAAGAAATTCGATTTTAGCATTATCGGCGGACCACACTACTCCAGCGATACCAAATTAGGGTTGGGACTGGTGGCTGCGGGGCTTTACCGTTCCGACCGGAACGATACGATTCTGCCGCCTTCCAATGTTTCATTGTACGGAGATGTTTCTACGGTAGGCTTCTATCTGTTGGGAGTACGTGGAACGCATTTGTTTCCTCATGATAAGTATCGTTTGAACTACAATCTGTATTTCTATTCTTTCCCCAGTCTGTATTGGGGTGCAGGATACGACGATGGTGCCAACAGTGACAATGAGAGCGATTATGACCGCTTTCAAGCACAGATGAAAGTGGACTTTATGTTCCGGTTGGCACGTAATTTCTACGTAGGTCCCATGGCTGTATTCGATTATGTATACGGACATGGTTTTGAAAAACCGGAACTGTGGGAAGGCATGAGCACGCATACTACGAATCTAAGTGTAGGTTTATCGTTGCTTTATGATTCGCGCGACTTCCTGACAAATGCGTATAAAGGATACTATTTGAGGATAGACCAACGTTTCAGTCCGGCATTTTTGGGAAATAAATATGCTTTCAGCAGTACAGAACTGGATACGAGGTATTATCATACCATATGGAAAGGCGGCGTTCTGGCGGGGCAGTTTCATACACTGCTCAATTACGGAAATCCACCTTGGGGACTGTTGGCAACTTTAGGCAGTTCGTATTCCATGCGTGGCTATTATGAAGGGCGTTATCGTGACAAATGTGCCATGGATGCTCAGATTGAGCTTCGCCAGCATGTATGGAAACGAAACGGAGTGGCTGTATGGGTAGGAGCGGGGACTGTTTTCCCAAAGTTTTCCGAGTTTGACGTGAAGCATATTCTTCCTAATTATGGCTTCGGCTATCGCTGGGAATTTAAAAAGAGGGTGAATGTACGTTTGGATTTAGGGTTTGGCAAACATCAGACCGGATTTATATTTAATATCAATGAAGCTTTTTAGAAAAATTCAAAAATGGTTTGAAAACCAAGAGAACTTGTATTACTTGTTCCTGATAATTCTGATAGTACCCAATATCGTACTATGTTTTACTGAGCCTATGCCACTTGTGGCGAAGGTGTGCAATGTATTGCTTCCATTCTCCATATATCATATGATAATGAGTTGGTCGGGAAATTGTGGCAAGACTTTTTGGATATTGTTTCCTTTCCTGTTTTTTGGAGCATTCCAGATTGTATTGTTATATCTTTTTGGTCAGTCTGTTATTGCAGTAGATATGTTTCTCAATCTGGTGACAACAAACCCCGGTGAGGCTTTGGAATTGCTGGACAACCTGATTCCCGCCATTATTATTGTTGTGCTGCTATATATACCGGCGCTGGTTTTGGCTGCGGTGGCCGTCAGCAAGAAACGGAGACTATCGGAAACGCTTGTTCGCAGAGAACGTAAACGTGCCCGGATAACGGTCATTGCAGGAATTCTGTCATTAGTAGCTGCTTATCTGTTTGATGCCCGTTATGAATTGAAATCGGATTTGTATCCGGCAAACGTATGTTATAATATTGCACTTGCCTTCCAACGTACTGCACAGACGCAACACTATGCGGAAACCTCTAAAGATTTTACTTTTCAGGCAAAAACCACCCGTCCGGAGAAGAATAGAGAAGTTTATGTTATGGTAATCGGAGAGACATCCCGTGCCGCTAACTGGTCTATTTACGGGTATAACCGCAATACGAATCCGGAACTTACCAAAATAAAAGGATTGACAGCCTTCTCTCATGTACTGACAGAATCCAATACTACGCACAAAAGTGTCCCTATGCTGATGTCTTCGGTTACGGCGCACGACTTCAATTCCATCTATCGGCAAAAAGGAATTATCACAGCATTTAAGGAAGCGGGCTACCGGACTGCTTTCTTTTCCAATCAACGCTATAACCATTCTTTCATCGATTTCTTTGGAAAAGAAGCCGATATATGCGATTTCATTAAAGAAGATACAGGAGATGGCAGTTACAACCCTTCGGACGATGAACTTTTGAAACTGGTAGCCGCCGAGTTGGCAGAAAATGCTTCCAAGCAATTTATCGTTCTCCATACCTATGGTTCCCATTTTAATTATCGGGAACGCTATCCGGCGGACAACGCTTTCTTTTTGCCTGATTTTCCGGTAGATGCAGAATTGAAATATAAGGATAATCTGATAAATGCTTATGATAATTCTATCCGGTATACAGATAATTTTCTGGCTCGTCTCATCCGGATGTTACAGGAACAGGACATAGATGTGGCAATGCTTTATACCTCAGATCATGGAGAGGATATCTTTGATGATGACCGTCACCTTTTCCTGCATGCTTCACCCGTTCCGTCCTATTATCAGATACACGTGCCTTTTCTGGTATGGATGTCCGACAATTATCGGAAGAATTATCCGGATCTTTTAAAAAATGCAGAGATAAACCGACAGAAAAATATTTCATCCAGTGCGTCTTTCTTCCAGACAATGCTGGAATTAGGTGGCATAGACACACCCAGCCGAAACGATTCATTGTCTGTGATAAATGCTTCATATACCGAAAAAAACAGAGTATACCTCAATGACCATAACGAAGCCCGTTCATTGGACGATATAGGAATGCGTGAAGAAGATTTTACCATGCTGCAAACGAAAGGGATAGTATACAGGTAAAATCAATATGCCGATTACTAAAACAGCCAAGCACCATTCGAAATTTCAGACGAATGATGCTTGGTTCTGTTATTTTGCGGGTATTGCCGTTGGAGTATCACCAATCACCGCTTACGTGACTCTTTCCTATTAGGGACTCTATTTTCAGTTTGTAGTCATTAACTCCCTCTGCAATGTTTTTTCCGGCATCTGCCGTTCCCATTCCGTATGCGACAACAGGTGTCTGCCATACCATTCCGGCATGTAGGGCACTTGCCTGATAAGGTCTTAACAGTTCATCCATTGTAAAGTTGTTTCTTCCCCCACTGCGATATGCACTGTATTCGGAACCGGTAGTGACCGCTACCAATAATGCCTTTCCTGCCACAGCCGGAGTTTTAGCCAAATAAGTAAATACCTCATCCTGCCATTTCTTCAACAAGGAAGGAGCCGACATCCAATATAACGGGAATTGAAACACAAGAGCAGATGCCTGCGATATAATCTTGCTCCATAAATCAATATTATAGGCATCTTCCGGACGCATTTCATATAAATTGTATATTGCCACTTCTTCCATTTCTTTAACAGCATCCATTAATGCCTTATTGGCTTGCGAACTTTTAATGTCGGGATGTGCCAAAAGAATCACAACTTGTTTTATACCTTTATCCATATAGAGTATATTTTTTATAAATTAGAAATAGCTGCCTATTGATTACAAAAATACTAAAACATAGATATATAACAAAAAAATTGTGCCAGTGTTTTGACGCCTTTTCACGATACCGGCATTATTCTTAATTTGAAACAAGCAGAATAATCCAAATCTGCTTTTTAGTTAGAATGTACCGGAGGGAATAGGTAACGGCTTCCCGGATTCATCATATAGTTCCGTAACGGTGAGAATTTTATATCCATATACATTCTGTATCTTTTTGACGCATTTCAGTTGCCTGTTTTTATAGTATTCTTTGGCAAATACCACGTCTCCGCCTTTCATATGTCCTTCTTCCTGTATTGTACCGTCTTCATAAAACTGACGATAGTCACGCTTGAAGTTTTTGAAATCAAGATTATATTCTTCTTTCATTATCTTGTCCGTTCCGGGATAGAACTCCTGTATGCTCTTCACCGACAGGTCCTCATTATAGTAGTACCGTTCTAACGGATAGCTATTCTTGTCAAATTTCACAGAATAATATGGCATTTCCGTATAATTTTCCTCTCGGACAAGTTTCCCGTTTTCATCCCATTCCTGCCACCGGCCGGTTTTCTCGCCTTTCTCTGTGTAATGCTCTATACATTTCGGCTTTCCGCTCAGTGCCCAGGTTTCCTTATATTCGCCTTTCTTGCCGCGCCATCCCCAAGCATACCCCTCTCTTATAAAAGGCGGCATATCAGTACCGCCTTCTTCATAGATGCGGAAAGGACCATGCTGCATACCTTTGCTGTACGAAACAAACGTGATTAATCGACCGTTATTGTCAAATGTTCGTTGTTGTCCGTCCACTTCGCCATTCTTGTAGTCCCATTCCGTTCTTCCTATCCGGTTGTATTCTATCATCAACCCGTCTATCTTTCCTTGTTCGTTCCAGACACATTCTTTCTTCACAGTGCCGTCTGTGTAATATTCATATCCTTTTCCCCTTAGTATACCTTTTACATAGGTCAGTTTCTGTACAAGATGATTGTCTTCATATTTTTCATATAATCCATCGAGAATGCCATCCTTGTTGAAATGTGCTATCGTGTAAGATCTGTAGCTTAATATAATCCGGCACTTTCCATGTAGTGGAGTACGGTCATATATATTCCGCCATTGGTATGTAAAATCTCCCAATGGAACTCGTTCCACATCGTTAATATCCAGTGGCTCTTGTGCAAAGAGCATACTCCCGTAAAGTGAAAGGAACAGCAGAGATAATAGTCTTTTCCTCATAAGCGTTGAATACTTTATATTTTTCACAGTCTAATTTATTCTTATGGTTTTTATAATCTCCTGAACTTCGGATTCAGAACTGTCATCAGATGTTGTGGAAGTAATGATGAAGTTTTCCAGTGTCTCCTCATTCATATGGATAACAATATTCTGATTTATATGGATACTTCCACCGCCTGCTACAGCGCATTCCATCTTTCCCGAAATCCTTTCGAATGTTTTTCCATGAACATTTATGTTTTCTGACCGGGATTCTTTCATGGAATTAATCAATAAATCATACATATGTTCCATTGCTCCCTTAGAAGGAGCTTTGATGTAGCTGACGGTTAAACTGCTGACACCATGTCCTCGAAGTTGCAATATCTGTTCCGTATCGGATTTTCCTATTGTTTCCCAAGTTGACGGATATTGGCAACTGAAGCCACAGCTATTATTTATGTATTCTTTCATTCCATTGCCCAGATCTGTTTCACTTCCGGTGAAAGTGGAAACATCCGTTGCATTTTGCGGCATATAGTACGAGGTGTTGGGATCTGTTTCAATAGTATCTTTTTCAGAAGAAACGCTTTGTGCGTATTCTTCAAGTGTACCATTCTCCCACATCTCCCTGATTTCTATAAAATCTGCTGGCAGGTTGGATGTCTGTCCTGCAAAAAGTGCCGCAAAGATCAGCACAAAAGAAATTTCCGTAATCGATATAAAGAGGGTAGAGGTTCTCTTCGTTGCAAACCGGTCAGTCAGCAAGTATATGATGCCTAATATGATTCCGGACACAAGTCCGCCAATATGGGCGGCATTATCTATGTCCTCTGCTCTTGCACCGGACATAAGGTTATAGAATACAAAGAAACCGATACTGTATAACAAGGACTTGCGTTGCCCTTTTTCTATCCTGTGATGGAACACCAGATAAGAAAGGAATATTCCATAAAGTCCGAATATCGAACCGGAAGCTCCGGCGCTTATGCTTTCAGGGTGCATTGCCAAGCTGGCAAGAGCCGAAAACAATCCTGTCAGAAAATATGCGCTTATAAGTCTCCTTCCGCCGATAAGCTGTTCCAGGAATATTCCGATATACAGCAGTGCGTACATATTCATAAGAACATGAATCACTCCTATATGAATGAAATTACAGGTAATGGTCCTCCACCAGTCACCGGTAAGTGTAAGAGGACCGAAATCCGCTCCCCATTTTATGATGGATATTCCTGTGGGAGCAAGCAGACTCACTCCGCATATCGACATGATGACAAATAGGGCAATATTGATATAAACAAGCAGGGGTGTTGCCATATTCCCTTTACGGATTGTCAGTATTGAACGTAAGGAAGCATTCGCTTTTTCATCCATGCTTATGGAACTATCTCCGTTTTCTTCAAAAGCAGAAAAATTTCTACATGTGTTTTCTCTGTGTGTATCGACAATATATGATACATTCTTCATCTTGTCCAATAGAGGAATGATGCCATTGGCTTGTTTGAACAGAACTTCTTCCGTATATACAGGAACCAGTTGGTAAATAGCCACAGAATCTCCATTGGGCAGTTGACAGTTTTCCGCACCCTTGTCCCGTTCTTCGGGAATGGTAAGCAACATGGATGTCATGAGAGTATCATCCTGCAACGGTGTACCATCGGACAGCGAATGCCCACATGCAAGCCAGGAATCCCCTTGTTGAAGCCATGAGACACATTGCAAAAGCCAGTCAATCGGCCATGAGTCTTCTGTATTCCATGTTGGTGGCATACACATACAGAATTCACACCTCGAAGGAGTTGCTTTATCCGGCACCGGCATAACAGAAGCACCTGCTCCACATGTTACCAATGTATAGCAGTCAAACCTGCTTGTTGGTTCAACAATGAGGATTTCCACTCCTGACGGTGAAACAATGTTTTTTGTGATGCCTTTAATACCTCCATAGAAGTGACGGATATGAGAAATGACAGTATTCTTTTCTTCCGGAGTATATGCACACGTGGTTTTATTTGCAGTATCGGCTTCCGTCGGAAAGATATTATGAACATTTTGCAACTGCTGCATGGTAGCTGTAAGCTTATTAAGGTTCTGCTTGTTCTTTCCCCAGTCCATGAACTGCATGGATGTGCATATGCTTGTAGCAAGAAGTTGTCCGTCCTTCCCGTCTGTTACAGAAAGAATAACCTTTTCTTGCCACGATCTAAAACTTGTAGGCGTATAAAAATCTGATTTATCACGTTTTATACTGCCCGCTTGCCAACCGAGAGATTTGGATGCCTCAATGGCAAGAAGCATCAGCTCTTCGGATGAATATCCGGCTAACTCTATTGTCCGCTCATATTTCGGTCTGAATCCTGTTGCCATAATTAAATTATATAAAATAAATGTAAACACAAGTTATAATATATATTGCTTGTGTTATTCTTTTTCTTGTGCTACATATATGATATATGTCCTATAATTGAAATTATAAATAGAAGAAACCGCATTTCATACAGACAAGACAGATAATGCGGTATCTGTGAAAAGCCGGTTTCTTACTAAAGTAGAGTTGTAAAAAAGTTGTTTACCAAACGTATTTTCTCCACGGGCTGTTTTCATGTGTCAGCAATTCATCGGCAGTACTTTTCATTACAGAATTGTATGCACTTTTTCCTCCCCACAAGGAACGTCCGATAACATAGCTCATAGCCATATCATTCCACGAAGAGAATGCCGAATGTGCCATGTCGTATGCCACATCTATGTATCTCCAGGCATCCGCTTCGGAGATGTAGTCCATTTCGCAGCAAGCACGGGCAAGGAAGCAGATTCGTCCCGCATCCCAACCGGCAACGCCATAACGCTTTAAATCTTCCTTGCTCACAATCACTTTGCAGGAAAGCAGTTCCTCATAGGTTTCCTGCAAATTCTGAAATTGCATGACAATCTTGTCGTAATCTTCTTGAGAAGTCATGTTCTGCTGAAAGATTTCATCTTGTTCTTCCGGTTTGTCCAGCAGGAATGCCTGGTAGACAAAGGGAAAATAATACCGGTATCCTTTTTGGCAAAGATAGTCCAGTTCTTTCCGGGCATCTTCCGTAGTCTCAATTCCCCACCATTCTCCAAGTATTTTGGGGAGCATATCGGGAATACCGGTTTCTATCGAGTTCTGATATGCTCCTTGCTGAGAAGCATACATAGCACCGATGGCAATCTTCTTGCATTGCTCGTCGGTCAATCTTGATTTAGGGTTCAGACATACGCCTTTAAAAGACCTGCGTATTTTTCTGATAAATGAATATGCACTTTTCCCTTTCTTGAAAAGCCAGGCCCCACCCACAACAGCAGCTATTGCAGCGGATATCCAAAAATTGTTGTCCATATTATTTCATACTTATAAAGGTTTCTGCCGTTATTCTTTCCACATAGACTGTTTCCAGGGTGATTCACTGTTCTTCAGCAAGAGCTCTACTATCTCGTATGCTGTTTCGCTGTCTGTCGGATCGCCATGCCATACTCCACGCCCCATGATGAAACTCCGTCCGTATTCTTCCCATGAAGAAAAGTGTTCGAGCGCAGTATCTGCCGCTACCTGCATGATATGCCACATCTCATCTTCACGGATATAATCGCAAAGATATGCCCAACGTCCCAGGTTCACCAAACGCACCAAATCCCAAGCGATGACACTCTGAGGCATTTGCCCGGCAGGACACCAGCCGTTCTTCTGCATTTCCTCTGCAATCAAACAAACATCTTCCATTTTGTCATCCCCATTACAGTGTTCCTCTGCCGATATGTTTTTCAATCCGCGTTTGCGAATTTTTGTCAATGCCCGGTCTGCTTCGGCATGATGCCCCTCCTCAAGTAGCCATCGCACAATATCCAGTGTACTTTCCCGGTCTGTCACATTCCACCATTCCCGAAGTGTACATTTGATACTGTCAATATCGTTTTCGCAATCAATAGTGTCTACATTTTCGTCATTATACACCAACATAGGCGCACCGAAAGCCAACAGACGAAGCTGACCTGCATCCAGTTTACCGTCACCGGCTTTGCTGATAGTCCATTCCTCATTCAGATTCTCCATATCATAAAAGCCCTGCATCATCTGTTGGGCAAATGCCATGTTTTGCCGTTCTGCTTCCGCTACCGTTTCCATACCGATTCCGGCTGCTTTCAGCATCGCTTCCTGCTGTGCCTGTAGTTCTGCCATATTGGGAATACCGGCTGTCATTTGCGTCATTATCTGTTCCTGCATACCCTCCGGCATCTGAAATCCCGGAATGCTCCCGAACATAGATTGGGCCTGTTCCATTGCTGCCTTTACCGCGGCTTCCTGTGCCGCTTTTGCCATATCCTCAGGACTTTGAGGGGCTGTTCTTTCTTTTGTCATATCCGTTTACTTCTTAATGATGTTTATAAATTATCCTTCGGCTCCTGCCGCCAATAAAATTTCCGTAATTTCGTTGTATCCGCGCTCACTGGCATAATACAATGCCGTCCGTTGAAGATTATCTGCCAGATTCACATTTGCCTGATGCTCCACAAGAAGTGCGACAAACTCGTTATTTCCTTCTCTGGCTGCAAGAACGAGCGGAGTTTCTCCATGTTCGTTCTGCACATCCACTTGTGCATTTGCCGTTATCAAGTCCCGGCCAATAAATTTGTTTCCCGACCAGGCTGCAAAGTGTAGGGGAGTATTCCCGTTCAAAAGAGATTTATTCACGTTCGCACCGGCGGTAATCAATAGTTTCGCTACTGTAAGGTTTCCTTTCATACAAGCAATAATCAGCGGCGTTTCCCCCTCATCGTTGGGTGTGTTCAACATGCCGTTCGAAGCGGTAAGTAATGCACGGACTGTTTCAGACTGCCCGTTGAAAACAGCCTGGTGAAGAGGTGTGTTTCCGTGTGCATCGCTTGTTCCGTCTACGGACAGGCATATCACGATTTCCCGCAACCCGTGAGCAGTGGCGTAATCTATTGCTCTATGTCCTGAGTTATCCGCTATTTCCGTATCTGCGCCCTGTTCTATCAAGAACAAAGCTGCATCAGAACGTTTATTGTCGAGAAGACGTATTAGAGGTGTACATCCTTCCTTATCTGTTGCATCCAAATCCGCTCCATATTGTACCAGTTTTCCTATTATTTCCTTGTTTCCGCTTCTGGCAGCTGCATGTAAAGGAGTTTCCGAACAGTTGTTTGCAATGGAGACATCTGCATCGCTGTCAAGCAAAAGGCCTACAATGTCTCTAAGTCCCTTCAAACAAGCATAATATAACGGTGTATTACCCTCAGCATCCCGTTTGTTTACATCAATACCTCCTTTTTTCAAGAATATCTGTACGATGCTTTTCTGTCCGTTACGGCATGCATTTAAAAAAGTCATGTTATTATCCATACTTTTCTCAATAATATTTCAATAAAAATTTTATAAGAGCTTCGTCATTTTTTTCCGTTGCAATGTCTAAAACGGTCTTTCCTTCATTGTTCACGGCATTCACATCCGGTTTCCCAAAGTCCATGACCAAGCCGACCGCTTCTTTTGCTCCTCTTTGAGAACTTCCTGCAATGTAATGCAACAAAGTATTGCCCCATTTGTCCTTTGCATTTACATCTGCACCGGCTTCAAGCAGGGTTTCAAGCATATCGGCATCTTTTTCCGTGCAATAACGTCCTTCATAGGGATATGACCTCGGCAGGATGGCAATGCGCGGAATGTTCCCATTCCAAAAGCATCCTCCGTAGAGATTCATTGCCGGAGTCTGCCCCTGCAAATTAACAGTATTGACATCTGCCCCGTTCTCTATGAGATATCGGGCAGCCCAAATTCCTAATTCGCATCCAGCTTCCCGGCAGGCAAGAGACAATGCTGTGTTACCTTCCTTATCAGCAGACTTTTCCGGATTCCATCCGCATTGCATCAAGTACTGAAGAAGATGCAGGCAGTCTTCTTTCTTTTCACTGCCGTGTTTTCTTTTTTTAAGCCATACGGCAAAAGCTGTCTGCTCTTCCAAATCCTTGAAGTCCGGGTCTGCCCCGCTTCTCAACAACATTTCCGCAGCTTCGGCATTGTCCCATAAAAGGGCGCAGGCCAAAGGTGATCTGCCTTTGAAATCGTGTAGCTTTTTATCCTCGCAAACGGTTTGCAATTCTGTTCCGGATCGCAAAATAGCATCCAAAGCTATCATATCTTTGTACCATAATGCCTGAAAAACATCCAAGCCTCCGATGAGCGCAGAAAGTTCATCTGTATCAGGATCTTGTCCGGACAGTAGTGCTCCGATTCTGCGTGCTCCTGTTTCCCAAGCAATATCAAGAGCGGTTTTTCCGATGTTATTCTTGTCCTCCGTATCTATTTGCCCATTTTCTAAAATACGTTTTGCAGTTAGAAAGCATTGTCTGCCTGCCTCTTCCAGATATTCCATGTTTTCATATGCTTCCCGTTTATCCTTTTTCGAATACCACCGTTCGGAGAAGTCTGCTATCCTTTCTTTTGTACGCTTGATGTCGTATGCAATGCCTCCGGCCGATTGGCAAATGACGTGAAGTACATTGTCGCCGCTTGAATTGGTCGAATCAATGCGGCAACCGGACATTAAAAGAATATCCGCCATCAGAAAATGCCGGTTGCCCACAGCTTCAATCAGGGCGGTCGTATTTTTTCCGGAGCGCGGAACTCTCGCTTCTTTGGAAACCAGCAGTCCGGCGATACCGGCAATCGTGGTTTCTTTCCCGCAACACTTACATCTGGCCAATACACATAATGGTGTGTCTCCATCATCATTCCTTACATTTACATCTGCTCCACGTTCCAGCAGTATGCGCACCGCATTCTCATCGGCAAATGCACAAGCCATATGCAAAGGAGTATCATTTTTCCGCATGCTGTTTCTGCTGTCAAGCGGAATCTCCCTATATGCCTCGTATAAAGCGGATTTCAATGCACCAGTAGTATGCAAGTCATATATTTCTTCACAAGTTATCATTGTCAGTTATATTATTTATCAGTTTCTCAATATGCTTGTATTTGCCTCCCAAACAAGCGGATATAGACTTGACTTCACTATACAGATGTAGTCTGAAAGCCGTTTCTGCCTTTAACAGCAGCAACTGCCTGTATGCCAAGGATACCGGAATACCTTGCGGCATGGGATGAAAAGGATGCCCTTCGGCATGGTCATAACGGAGAAATGCTTCGGGTAACTCTGCTTCACGGGTAATATTTCTTCCGGACATAAGCTGTTCCGACTCACAAAGCAATCTGTAACATTCGTCATGCCACTTTACCATGAAGCAACACAATGCCTTGTTGTATAGCACACTGAAATCTTCATCAGAAATACGGTTGAAGCATGAATAAGCAGCCGGATATGCCTTGCTGAGCAAAAGCGATATTCCGGCTGAGAACAACTGCTCCGTTTCTTTGCCGGTTATTTTTTGTTTATCCACAAATAGTGTCATAAGCTATAAAGTTATTGTTTTATTTTAATTTCACCGGCATTGTTTGTTTTTCATAATCATCAAATCGTTATAGGCTATAAAGAATTGATTAATTAAATAAAGAACGGAATTCATCAAAATCTTCCTGCGAAGCAAAATATTTGATCTCGAATACGATGTATTTATCAGGAAGACTTACTTTAAATTGATTTTCTTCATCATCGTCTTTTATATAGTTGATGTCGGAAATAAGGAAAGAGTTATATTCGATTTTGTTTTTATTTACCTCAGGATATGTCACCCGTCCTTTATCCACAGTAACGGTTCCTCCCTGTGCAGCCAATACCCGTGCCTTGCGTATACTGAAGAATGTCATTAAAAGCAGCAGCGCCCCACAAATAATCAAAATCGTAGACAAGACTTCCGGAGAGAGGATGACAGCCCGTCTGATACGTAATCCAAAAGGATAAATCAAGGGCACGATAACCATACCTATTCCAAATGCCAGGCTTGACCATTGATTGGTTAATGCACTTTTGGGAGTGTAACTAAAAGTTTTATGCACACTCTGAAATTTTTCGGTTGTTTTTGTTGTTTCCATACTATTTATATTTAAAATGTTGATGTAATCAGCGCATCTGTTATCAGGATATTTTCTGAAATACAAGAAATTTTCTGTAATGCAGCTCTTGCTTCTGTCATGTTCCGGTTTTTCGTTTGTGAAGTTATCCATTTCTTTACCTCCGGAAATACGGTATATTCCGTAACTTCCCAATCTGGAATACGATATCGGATAAGTGTGTCAAATACAAAATCACGAACACTGTTTTTTATCATAATTTCACTCAACCGTTTCATAGTCATTTTTTCGCAATTGAGAAGCACGCAACCCGAATATACGGAGAGCATATCGGAAGATTTAATTGTACCATGTTCAATGCATTTGATTGCTGCTTCTGTCAGAGGCAGAAGCATATTACTTTTCAGATAACGTTCACCTCATCCCATAGCATATCCGGCATGAAGGGCCTGAATCATGCAAACCAGAAATGTTTCGCTCATTTCTTCCAACAGGTGTACGTTTTCCGTCAGATTTTTAGTCGGTTTACCTATGCGGATATTCTTCTCCAATTGTTTGATGCAATCTCTTTTTATAAGTGCATACTGGAAGTTTTCAACCATTATCTTCCGATAGTTCTGCCAAGTGATTTTCTGGTCGCGGGTACGGGCAAATGTAATTTCCATATAACCGCCCGATGCGGATGCTACGATTTCCATCTCTCCACTGCGGGTAGTCATATCCGCCTTTTTGGACCATAAGGTTCCGTCTACCGTAATTTTACAGTCGAACAGTCCGGTGGGAGCAGGCAAGGAAGAGATAGACTTTTTGTCCTCAGCCACCCATAAATATATGACAGAAATATTATAAACATTTTCTTCGTTTCGGATAGCTGTTACTCCTGCTTTGTCCCAAATAAGAAAACTTCGTTTATCATATTGTACCATCTTACCGTTATCGTCCTGCATATTCCGATGGGTAAATACGACTTTCTCTCTGCCGAGAATATTCACCATTGTTGTATATGACAAGGGCAGGCTGATTTTTTGACCGTTAATTTTTAATATGCCTTCGGTTATTTCCACTCCATCTGTTACCGACAGAGTGGAACACTCCTTTGGAGTAATTTTCTCCACCGGCTGTTGCCCGGTAATCTGTGTTTTCACATATGGTGGAGCAAGCATTAGGCTAACATCTTCCGATACAGGTGGCAATAAATAGTCTATGTTTGGATAGGGATTCGGGTAATTAAGCCAATATCCTAATTTTTTCGGACGGCTTGCCATACGAAGAAAATTCCATAAATCTTCCGGCAAGCTGAGTATGTCATCAGTGTGTTGGTGTGTATTTACTACAATAGTACCGTCAGGCAATGCATGAAGAGCCTTGAATGATTCGCTGCCAAACACGCCGGGGCGGATACGCAAAACTTCATCCGTGCTCCAGTTCCAAAGGCGTGCATAATCGGAACGGTTTCCGTTCGTGTAGTGGTCTCCCTCTATCAGTATCCAGTCCTCGTAAAATATACGCAATCTGAATAAACCGTCACCGATGTGATGTAATGGAGCGATACGGCATCTTTGTGTTGCCATATCAAGGTCGAGCAATCCCGGTTCCAGCCATATTCCGCTATTGTTACTTACTGTATATTCATGTAGCAAAAGAAGGCGTGTTGTATTCGGTACAGGGCTGCTGCCAGTATAGAATGTTTCATAGCCGGACATGGAAAATGGCATAGTTATATATTTCCCATTATCATCATATCGGATAATTTTTGATTGGCTGTATTCCCCCATTACTATATATAACGTTCCCTTTCCATCTATCCCGAAGCTGGGAGCATATATTAAACCTTCCGGTAAAATAATTCGACTTACATATTTTACTCCTTGTTCTGTCATTGTGTGAACAATAGCACTATGGACATCCCCCAAACAAAGATAATGTCCGCACCACTGGAATTCATATTTATCGTAAACACTCAAATCACACACACGCGGCCATTTCTCTGCTTCCAAAGGATTCTTTCCGGCAACGGGCATTTCTCCTAAAGAGGTAGAATACAATGCAGCATAAAAGTCCAGTTCTTTCGAATATATAAAACTATGGATTTTCTTCGTTTTAAATTTTACCGGTTGAAGAGGGACAACGCGCAAATCTACTATAAATGTTCCTTGCCATTCTGTCTTGCTTTCTTGTTTCCATTCCCCATAGGCGAAGTAACCGGCAAAGCCTCTTGTAATATAGCAGATATTGTCATTGGGCCATACCATTTGCATACGCGGCATCTGCTTGCGTGGAGCAATATGCCTGGCTTGTATGCCGAAATCACGATGCGGCTGTTTGAGTAGTTTGCAATATTGGCCGTATTTGTGACATTTCTTCTCAAAAACTCCCATTTCTGCCTGCGGAATCAGTTCCAACAGGTAAATATCATCTTCATCTAAATTGTAAAGAGCATATCCGCAAGCTGTAAGTTCTTGTCCTAAGGCAGATATACCAATCTCATGTGAAAAACAGGAATATTGGTTTACGATTTCATCAAAACGTTTATCCTTCAATACGGAAACAACATCTCCCCACTTCTTTCTCAATTCTACTACCGTATCTTCTTTATCTCCTTCGTATTTGAGAATATCGAGGGCATTGTCACGAGTTTCTTGCATCCTATCATCCTCATACGCTTTCATTACGTTCTTTATCCAGTTTTCTACAGATTTCCGTGATATACCTTTGCTAGTATACAGCCTTGCCGGAACTTTCGAAAACCGTATACCATACTCAGCCAGCCTGTGCATTAGGAGTACAAGAAGGGTAGGAGTATGAAGTTCATTCTCCATCAATGATTCTCCATCTCGTATAAGGAAACCGTCTTTTTCATTCCAACTTCCATGAATACTGTGGTCACCATTGCGCAGATAAATTTGATAACTTGTGAAACGCGTGTAGTCATTGAAAAGCGTTCTTGGCCCAAACATATCAACTCTTAGGATATACCATGCTTTCTTTTCTTCTTGATTATTTGATGTGGGAAACATTTCCCCGTTAGAAGTAAAATGAAAAGATAGGTTCCATTCAAAATCATCAGGATAAGGTATCTCTGCTTCTGCCAGCCATTGGGCAGCTATAAGAGTTGGAATCGTATTCTTATAATAATCAGACAGTCCTTGGCGTAGTCCGTTTAAAGAACTCTGTTCCGGTAGCAGCAACAGTATGCGGTATAAAACATGTAGATCTCCCGGACCTTGTTCCATCAGGGTACGGGCAAGTCTCGTCAGACAGTCAAGAGCTGCAGAATCTGAAGATAGAGCCAATAAAGCCACACAATACCAGAATCTTATAATGTCATAATAGAAATGTCCTATCATACAATAATTTTCCAGTTCTTGAGCATTGGAAGGAATGCAACAATAGCCTTGCAGAAAACCGGCCACTGTGCGGACTAGTTTTTCGTCTGTTGCATACGGCTGCATACGCAATATCTCTTTTCTGTTAGTAGGAGCATGAACATATGAGTCGAGTGCAGAGTTGAATCGGTTGATGCCGTCATACAATATTGCATTGCAATTTGCCGGTATCGGGATACTAATTCTGTTATCGGTATAATATCGGGGATGTTTTTCACTTTCGTAAACGAATGGAATACAGTCTGTAAGATACCACGTCCAAAATTTTCTGTTCAATTCGGGGTCGATTTCCTCTATATCTGCTGTTCTTTTATTATAGGAAAGACTTGCCAAAAATGCTGCATCCCATTTGTTGGGGTCAGTTTGCCCGTCATTTTCAAAAACTTCTTCACTGAGGCTGGAAGCCGTTACGGCATAAGCTGCCCGCACTGCCGACATACCAGCCATAAATGGAACGGAATTGGTTCCATAATCATATCCTTGTACGAGGGCAGATATACGGTCTGCCGCTCCTATCACATCCTTTTCATTTGTTTTTCCCCATAAATAATATTCTGCCTTTCGGAGCAATTCTATAATTTCATAGCTGTTCCCTGACCATTTTCTCCAAGTCGGCAAAACCTTAAAAGCACATAATATGCCTATTCTTCCTACCATGCGTAAGGAGCGGAGTGACCGTAAAATTTTATGTCGTGACGGGCGGGACAGATGCCCTTGTGCAGATAAGGTAATTTCCATCAATCCTTCTGTTATCAAATTTCTCGGAAAATCCGGAGTTTCAATAGTTTTTTCCGGTTCAATAGGAGGAATAAAATTCTGTTGCTGTAGGAAATGTAGGGAATAGACCTTATTATAATCAATGAAAGCATAGGGAGAGTAGCGTTTATGGAAATCGACTGGTTTGAAAGAGGCAGCTTCCATATAAGCCCAGCCGCTGCCCGTTGTTTCTATGCCCTCATCATAAGCAAGCAAAAGCGCAACAGTCGGACTATTTGCATACTCTATCCGTATATAGTCCGTACCGTTCCTTTCTTCCTTGTACAGAACGATGCTTCCTTTCTGTTTATAAACATTGCCCATGTGACTGAAATAATATCATATGGTCGCAAATATATGAAAAGAAATATAAAAACCAACCGAGTGGTTTGTTTTATTTTGTTAAAGTCTCTCCAATGAAAAAATATTGCAATCTTACTCCTGCTGTTGCCTAAGTCAATACAATCTATTACTGTCCTGCACAGCCTCTCCATCTTCATTTGCCGAATAAGTATAAGTCTAAACTGAAAGATGCGAAAAACAGTATAAACTGATTACTGTCATTGTTGGGTATTGTTAATATTTTAACTGGAATAGAGTGGGTTACTGTCAGATGTGATCTTCCGTTGTTTGATATATTTTGTCCTTTTCAACTTGGGTATATGGAACCAACTTTGCCTTTATAATTCGATTATTACGGTTAAATGGTACATAAGTCACCTTACTATCAATACTTACTGTGTCGTTCGGCTGTTTTAAATGAGAGTGCCCATTTATTAACAAAACTTCCCCTTTTGAAAAATCTGCAGAACTGCAGATCGGATAGAAATCGGAAAAGCAAGCTGGTGTCATGTGAATAACCCTACTTTCATAATCATAGAATAAAAATCGATTTCCATCTGCCACATTATCATACACAACAAAACAATCCAACTTTCTTATTCCATTGACCATATAGCTTTGTACAAAATCAATGCTGCTATCATCTGATGTTTTCAACTCGTAGACAACATTCTTTCTACCTTGTTGATCCAAGCATAGCCTATATATAATTTCAAACTCTGCTTTTTCTGTTTCGATATAGAGGGTATCTTGTTCAGCTGAAGAATGACACCTTGTTGAATTTTGTTCCATATAGCTATCTTTTGTTATGGCATAGCTAAATGGAAAAAGAAATAAGCAATATAATAGAAATGCTTTCATCTGTTATATCTAATGGTTTAGCAGAGAATGGCTTGTGTGTTATCCTGCATTGTCAGTATTCCTTTTGTTATCTCATCCATTGTAAAAGTAAATTTTCAATCTCTTGTGAACCTGCTTCTTTTGCTAAAGTGAAAGGAGTGTTGCCGTTACTATCCTTTATTTCAAGGTCTGCACGATACTCTAAAAGCAACTGTACCAGTTCTATGTTCTTATTGGCAATGGCTTCCATAATCGGATATACCTTGTAGGTGTCGTATGGACTTTGACAGCCATTTACGTGAATACCATGCTCCAACAAAATACGGGCTAACTTTACGTTGGACAATCTACAGGTATATGTCAGGAGCGTAAGTCCGTATTCATCGCTATATACTCTATCGTTAATGTCCTTGTATCGGGTAAGGGCATACTTCAGCACGTCTTCTTTGTTAAAGTAGATTGCTGTATAGAGTATATCAAATTCGTAACAATCGCTACTCATTGCCATCGGTTCATCTTTTCCTGCCAGCAACTGTTTTATGGTTGTTATGTCGCCGTTGCGACAAGCAATTCCCAACGGATAAAGTCGGTAGGTTTTATCCTGTATAGTATCTTGTAGCAATGGGGTTGCTTTTACGCCATTCAAACAACAACAAAACATTGCAAGGGAAAGTAACATTCTGTTTACTATATTCATATTTACCAAGTTATGTATCTTGTTCATTATCAATCTGTCATTACGATAGACATTATATCAAACTTACGTAATTGTACGTTGCTTTGGGTAATGGGTGGCAGTTTGCAGCCATAAGGTGAAACCGGCGTTTACAGGCAGTTCTATTTCTTTTTTTAGTTTATAAATGACTCTTTCCTTGTTGCTGATTTGTTTATAATTCCCAATCCGGTGAATAAACACCCAATCCCAATAAAAGGATAAATAATGCCACATAAGACCGCAAGCATATTCAATCCCTGCTCATCTCCTTCGAAACCCTCCAAACCGACAGCTTGCAATATGAAGTTTGTAATTTGCCACTCCAACAAACTTTGGTCTATACAGATAAAAGCAAGCCACAAAAGAATAGAACAACATTCCAACCCCAACCATAATATTATAACTTTAGGTTGCGTTACATATAATTTATAGACCTTGCAGATTACCAGTATATCTATAACTGCAAGCATACTTAAAAAACAATATTCCATAATACCATATATTCCGAACAGACGGCCAAAGCCTAAACCGCCACAAAATAATGTTATGATTATCAATATAATACTGAAAGATATCAAGGATATTATGGACTGGACTGTTTTATTCATTGCACGATTATCGGTAACTGTTTGGTAAAGAATAGCGTTCAGCTATTACCTTTCCCTGTTATAAACCTATCTTATTCCTTTCAATTCCTCTTTCATTTTTTCTTTCAGATGAAAATAAGCCAACACGCCCAAAGCATTGAACAACGCGGTTTCATCTTCATTGCGCCCCAATGCCTTATAAAATCTTGCAACATTTCTATAAGCCATAATCAAAAAGATTAAATAGACAATAATCAAAATTCCCCCACTAAATACAAGTGTACAAATTCCTATTAATGAATTTCTTTTGTATGCTTTGTACTGTTTTTCTGCTTCATCGTAATTATTGTTTGTTAAATAACCAAATCGTTGCAAATCCTCTCTGCTCCAGCCCCTCTCTTCTAATAAATTGATAACATAATTACGAAGTGCATCATTATAACCATAGCGTTTATAATTTTTCACTATGTCTATTAGTTTGTCATTGTCAAATTTGTTAAGAATATCAAAATCTTCCATACAATTTTACTTTATCATTTATATAATGGGACAAGCAGGAACATTATTAAACATTGACAGTGTAGCATCAGTTTCTTTTCTACCGGGTTTCTTCTATTGGGCGGATTCTTGCAGGTGGGGTAGTACCGCATGTACATCCGGCTTATAATCAATGTAAATGTGGGGAGAAACGGATGTATGGAAAAGCCGTCCTTTCCTTTTTCTTTGTAGAGTACGCGATGTTTTCTTTCTGTTTCTGAACATTGTCCATGTAACTGACAGCAATATTATATAGCCGCAAATATACACAAAGAAACAGAAAAACAAACCGGATGATTGGTTTTATTTGATTAAAGTCCCTTTTGTGGGAATATATTGTCTCCTTACATTGTAAGGAACCTGAATTTCAGGCTTTCAACAGAGAGTAGAGAAAGTGCAGGCTTCGTGATAGTTTTTGGGTATCCAACCCTTGAAAAAAGGATTCTTCAAAGGACGTACCGAAGAACATCTGCCAGAACATTGAAGCTGTTTCTTCCACATCCAGATCCTGCCGTATTTCCCCATTTTCTTTAGCCTTCTGAATGGCGGACTTCCATAGTTGGTAGTTCTGTTCAAATATGACAGCTAGTTTTTTCTCTACATTGGGATAATACAGCCTTACTTGCATCAATAGGTGATAATAGTAAAAATTGAAGCTACAACCGCTGGGATTATTCCCATCATCCAACAAGTGTACGAGCCGCTGCATCGTGTTTTCCACTCCGGCTACATACTGGTCGATAAACTCCGACAGTGAGTTTGCAGTGAAGTTAAACTTGTTTTTCGAATGCTGGGTATCGAATACATACTTGTCTACTACAGCCTTGAACAAGTCCAATTTGAATGGAAAATAATAAACTAGTCCTGCTTTAGACAATCCGCAGGTCTTGGCAATTTCCATTTGGCTTGCTTTCTCGTAATTCATCTTAGCGAATATTCTCAAAGCTTTTTCCAATACTTCATCCCTGTTGGTAAACATATTTTTTTATTCTTTGGTTTTCGGTTTCAAATATACTTATTTTAAGGGAAATTCTTTCAAGATCAAACCATATTCATCGCTGATACTCTAAAAGAACCCCATATTTTTCTTTGTCTGCCGCACATTCAGACTATACTCCAAATTCCATATAAAACCGGGTTATTTATTGAAAAGCAATAAAATATATAAAAAGTAGGCTTTTCTTTTCTATATAAAAATCCCACGAATAAGCCTGCGGGTGTTTTTACGTGGGTCCAAACCGAGCCGTTGTTTCTGTATATTTCTGGGGGGCATAAAAGAAAAATCTCTGAAAGTCAATAGCTTTCAGAGATTTTCTTCAATTTACTTTTGCTTCGTACACCCTCAGGGATTCGAACCCTGGACCCACTGATTAAGAGTCAGTTGCTCTACCAACTGAGCTAAGAGTGCATCGCCAATGTCTCATTTGCGGGTGCAAAGGTAGTCCTTTTATTTTATTTTGCAAACAATTCCAGGAGTTTTTTTCGATGAAATCGGCATATTTTTATTCAAACTCATATAGTTCGGAAGGCGTAGTTCTCTTTAAAGCGCAGAGTTGTACGTCTTTACCTACGATGATACCTTTTTCTCTTAATTTCCATTCAACAGTTTTATAGGCCAGTTCCGGGTGATTGTTATCTTTACTTAGATGGCAAAGCCAGATGTATTGCAGATGTTCTGTGAAATTTTCTGCAAGGAATTCTGCGGTATCAATGTTACTCATGTGTCCGGTACGACCGGTTATGCGCTCTTTCAGGTATTGGGGATAAGTACCCATACGCAGCATTTCATCATCGTAATTGGCTTCCAGTATCAAATAGTTGGCTTTGCAGATATAATGTGCTGCGGTAGGAGTTATTTCTCCGAGGTCGGTAAGAAAAGAGAATACCTTTCCGTCTATCTCGATGCAATATCCCACATTGTCCGTACCGTCATGAGGAACTTCAAAAGATTCGATACGGAAATCTTCCAGTTGCATAGGCTGTTGTTTCTCCAGATAGCGGACGGATGAATGCAACTTCTCCGTCATGCAATAACTCTTATTAATACCTTCGTGAATGCGTGCCGTTGTATAAATAGGTATATTCAGTTTTTCTCCCAATCCGCCTACCGCTTTTATATGGTCGGCATGGTCATGGGTAACAAACACTGCACGTATCATTTCCATGTTGATACCTGCCTCTTTTAATCCTTTTTTTATGGTACGGACAGCGATACCGGCATCAATAAGTATTCCGTATTTTTCTGTGCCTATATAATAGCAGTTGCCACTGCTACCACTTGCAAGGCTTATAAATCTTACTTTCATTCTAATCTCCTTAATTAAAAAGAGGGTATGTTAAAATTCGCTTATTATTTGTTTCTTTTTAGGCACGGATTACATGGAAAGCACAGATTTTCTTTATTCTTTTTTCCGTGAAATCCGTGTAATCCGTGCCTAAAAAAATCATCAAGTGTATTTCGACACCCCTCAAAGACAGTGCCATGAGGACAGAATTAAGCATGCTTAATTTATGCCGGATGCGATCTGTCTTTACATCGGGCGACAAATATAGCGAAAATATGCAATATAAAAGATTATACTTTCTTCTTTTTGTCGATGGATTCGGTGGTTTTGGCAAAAATCAGCAACGCTATGGCAGCCACCAAACCTATTCCCACAAAGTAATACCAGATGTAATGCGCATTGGCGCTGGCAGCTTCCCAAGCTTCCCGGGTTGCAAATAAAGCCGGGTCGGGACAATATTTGGTAAGCAATACACCCGCTATGCCAAAACCGAAAATAGAGGACAGGAAAGAATGGAGATGGCTGAATCCGAGATACATGCCTTCTTCTCCCTCAGGAGCCTGTAAAGAGAAATATTCCAGATAGCGCGGAGAAATAAAGCATTCCGCCAAAGCTTGAACTACAATACCGAGTATCATCATCAATGTAATATTGCTCATGCCGGAAATAATCTCGTTGCCCAACAGGTTTCCACACGCCATCAGCAACGCGGAAACAGGAATCAGGAACATACCGATGTTCATGGACGTAATAGCCGTACGCTTTGCCATCCACCTGGTGATGAAACTTACGCAGCAAACCACAACAAAAGGATTTACATTGGCTATCCAGCCCGGCTTGGCCGTTTCGCCCGCCATACGGATAACATACTTGGGCATTGTGGCATATAATTGTTGCTGTACCATCCAGAATCCAGTTACGATAAGGATAAGAATCAATAAACGCCAGTTGGTGATGATGCGCAGGAAACCTTGGCCTATTTCGCGCATACTTTTACCTTCGCCTGCCGTATGTGCCGATTTATACAGAAGGACAACGGACAGCAACGCCAGAATAGTCATTGTGGCAGAGAAGAAGTTGATATAGATATAGGCCTGCTCACCGATAGCGTTGCGCAAGGGGTCGATAATGGTCTTTCCGGTAAAAGCACCGAAGTTCACCATCATATAAAAGATTGAATAACCACGGGCGCGGGTTGCTTCGGTGGTTTCTTTCGCAACCGATGCGGATATGATAGATTTGATGAACGAACCGCCGAGCATGATGACAAACAAAACGGGAACAATCATCCACCGTTCGCTACTGTCGGCCAGCCCTGAAAAGCGCGTTACTTCGCCATATTCCACCAGTCCGGCAGCTTCCAGCAGTGTAGGCAGCACGCCCAGACCCAAATATCCTGCAGACAGTAAGGAAAATGCGATAATCATTGATTTACGGAAACCTATCTTATCGGCATAAGCTCCGGTAAAAATGGGAAGCAGATACAGTCCGCCCGAAAACAGGCCGGAAATCATACTCGCTTCAAAATCGTTAAAACCTAAAATGTTGGACAGATAAATGGTAAGAACAATAAATACGGCATAATATGCCATGCGTTCAAAAAGTTCTACTGTGTTGCTTACCCAAAAGGCTTTGCTGAAACCTTTGGCATTAGTTTGGGGTGATTGAGTCATCCTTTACTGATTAATAGTTATGTTTTAATTACTTATATTTGCAGCAAATATACTCAATAACAATAAAACGGACAACGTATGAAAGATAAAATAGAAGTAGTAGCATTCGATGCAGACGATACCCTTTGGGAAAACGAGGTTTATTTTCAGGAGTTTGAGCATCAGTTCTGTGATTTACTGAAAGTATACCAACCGCAGAGTGCCGTTTCGCAGGAACTGTTCAAGACAGAGATGAAAAACCTGCACATGTATGGCTACGGTTTGAAAAGCATGATGCTCAGCATGATTGAAACAGCCTGCCGGATTACCGGAGGAGAAGGTAACATGCATTGCGTGAAAGAAATCGTCAGGCTGGGGCAGGAGCTTCTGCAAAGACCCGTAACGCTTCTGGACGGGGTGGAAGAGGTGCTGCTCCGCCTGCAAGGAAAATACAGGCTGGTACTGGCGACCAAAGGAGACCTGTTCGACCAAAGAAGAAAAGTCCGGGAGTCGGGATTGATGCACTACTTCTGCCACATCGAGATAATGAGTGACAAGAAAGAAGCCGATTATCGGAAACTACTTACCACTGTGGAATGCGCCCCGCAGAATTTCCTGATGTTGGGAAACTCCGTCAAGTCGGACATACTGCCGGTTTTGGAGCTGGGCGGATATGCAGCCCACATTCCTTACCACGTCACCTGGCAGTATGAAACCCATGATGGGGATATTGCGCATCCCAACTTCATCCGGTTAAAAAACATCACGGATATAATGGAATATCTCCTGTAAGGTATCTGCTGCACAGGAAAGCTTAATTCAGCGGTATCCAATGAAAAGCCCTTCCACGCTTGCCATAAGGTATCAAGCATGGAAGGGCTGATTTTAAAATTATCTCATTCCCGTCTTTTAGAACTGGAAGAACTTCTTGGCGTTGTAATAACTGATGTCCTCAATCATCTGATTGACGCGTTCCATTTCGGAAACGGGAATTTCACCGTTTTCCACATCACGGCCTACGAGGTTACACAACGTGCGGCGGAAATATTCATGACGCGGGTAGGAGAGGAAAGAACGCGAGTCTGTCAGCATACCTACGAAGCGGCTCAGCAGGCCGAGTACGGAGAGTGCATTCATCTGTTTTTCCATACCGTCTTTCTGGTCGAGGAACCACCATCCCGAACCGAATTGAATCTTGCCGGCAACAGTACCGTCCTGGAAATTGCCCAGCATGGTAGCGATTACCTCATTGGCACATGGGTTCAGATTATACAGAATGGTCTTTGTCAGTTTGCCTTCCGAATTCAGACGGTCGAGGAATTTAGCCATCGCCTTGGCGGTTGTAAACTCGCCGATAGAGTCGAAACCAGTGTCCGGGCCGAGCAGTTTGAACATTTTGCTGTTGTTGTTGCGGATAGCCCCGTAGTGGAATTGCTGTGTCCAGCCCTTTTCCCAATCCATCTCGCCAAAGGCAACCAACATAGCCGACTTGAACTTCAGGATTTCTTCCTTAGTCAGTACAGTACCGCCATATACCTTATTGAAGATTGCCTTAATTTCCGCATCCGTATAATCTTCCGCATAGAATTCTTCGATGCCGTGGTCGGACAGCTTGCATCCCTGGGCGGCGAAGAAGTCATGACGCTTGCGCAAAGCGGCAATCATATCGTCGAAAGTAGAAATAGTCACACCGCTTACTTCCGCCAGCTTCTCTACGTAAGCACGGAAATCGCCGGGAACTTCCACAGCCATCGCCTTGTCGGGGCGCCAGGTAGGAAGCATCTTTATCTCAAATCCGCTCTCACGGGTCTTGATATGATATTCCAGCGAGTCAATGGGGTCGTCCGTAGTACACACGGTTTCCACGTGATAACGGCGCATCATGCCGCGGGCAGAATATTCGGGTTGTTTCAGTTTCTCGTTACATTCGTCGTAGATTTCACGTGCGGTCTTGGGGTTCAGAATCTTGTCAATGCCGAATGCCGTCTTCAACTCCAGGTGCGTCCAGTGATACAAAGGATTGCGGAAAGTATAAGGTACGGTTTCCGCCCATTTCTCAAACTTTTCCCAATCGGTGGTGTCCTTGCCGGTACAGAAACGTTCGTCCACACCGTTGGTGCGCATGGCACGCCACTTGTAGTGGTCGCCTCCCAGCCAGATTTCCGTCAGTGACTTGAATTGGTAGTCGTCTGCTACCATTTGTGGAATTAAATGACAGTGATAGTCGATAATCGGCATTTTAGCCGCATGTTCGTGGTACAACTTCTGCGCGGTTTCAGTCTGCAACAGGAAGTTCTCGTCCATAAAGTTTTTCATCTTCTTGTGTTTTAAGTATCTAAAAATTTTACTTTCTTGTCATTACACCTATATAGTATTGATTGTAAAGCTAATAGGCTCGATAACGCTTTTTGCTTTTATTAACCGTTATCGAACACAAAAGTAGAGATTTTACTTGGAGAAACAAAATAATTCGTATCTTTGCGGCAAATATTTATAATATTTAAGTTTTAAATGTAAGACCTTTAAACACCTTAGGGCGGGAGAAGATGGAAAACAAGAATTATACGATAAAAGACATTGCACGCATGGCCGGCGTCTCTGCCGGAACCGTAGACCGCGTGCTTCATAACCGGGGCGACGTATCCCGTGCAAGCAGAGATAAGGTTCAAAAAGTCCTCGATGAAATCGATTATCATCCCAACATGTTTGCCATAGGCCTGGCGGCAAAAAAGCGCTACCATATAGTATGTATCATACCTTATTATATAGAGCATGATTACTGGCACTCCGTTGCGGCGGGCATAGACCGTGCCGCGCAAGAGCTGCGGCCGTTCAACGTAGGGGTGGACTATCTTTTTTACAGCCATGCGGATAAAGCATCCTATGAAACGGCATGTGCGCAACTTCAATCCGTTGTTGCCGACGGGGTGTTGATAGCCCCGAATTTTCAGGATGACACCCTGAAGCTGACATCGTATCTGGAAGATAAAAAGATACCTTATGCCTTCATCGACTTCAATATGGAGCAGACTCATGCACTATGCTATATAGGCCAGGACTCCAAGGTCAGCGGATACATCGCCGCCAAGATACTGATGCGCCGCTACCGCGAAGGGCAGGAGCTGGCACTTTTCCTGAACAATCAGAAGAACAGCCCCGCCGAGGTGCAGATGCAACGGCGCCTGGAAGGCTTTATGCAGTATCTTGCGGCCGAGCACAAGAACCTGACTATACACGATGTCGTTCTCCACAAGGAAGATACCGCCGCCAACGAGGAAGTGCTGGATGCTTTCTTCTCCGGACATCCCAAAGCCACTTTAGGGGTCGTGTTCAACTCACGCGTGTATCAAGTGGCGGACTACTTGCAGAAAAAGAATCTGAAGCTGGATGCACTGGTCGGCTACGACCTGCTTCAGAAGAATGTGGAACACTTGAAAAACGGCGAAGTGAACTATCTCATCGGGCAACGGCCGGGACTGCAAGGTTATTGCGGCATTAAAGCGCTGTGCAATCACGTGGTATTCAAAAAGCCGGTCACAGCCGTAAAATATATGCCTATCGACATCCTGATGAAGGAAAACATCGACTTCTATTTTGAGTTTGAATAATCCTGCATATAGTAAGAAAGACTATCAATCATAATCCAACAATCATAATTAAAATCATTTTCAAGATGAAAGCATTAAACAAACAGACGGCTCCCAAGTCCGTTGCTCCCGAACGAATCATCCAGTTCGGTGAAGGTAACTTCCTTCGTGCATTTGTAGACTGGATTGTTTACAACATGAACCAAAAGACCGACTTCAACGGCAGTGTTGTAGTGGTTCAGCCTATCGAAAAAGGAATGGCGGAATGGCTGAACGGCCAGGACTGCCTTTACCATGTCAACCTGCAGGGCCGTTTGAACGGTGAAGCGGTAAACAGCCTCACGCGTATCGACTGCATCAGCCGCGCATTGAATCCCTATTCTCAGAACTCTGCATTCATGGCGCTTGCCGACCAGCCCGAAATCCGTTTCGTTATCTCCAACACCACGGAAGCCGGCATCGCGTTCGACCCGAACTGCAAGTTCAGCGACGCCCCCGCATCTTCTTATCCGGGCAAACTGACCCAGTTGCTGTTCCGTCGCTTCAAGACGTTCAAGGGCGACAAGAGCAAAGGCCTTATCATCATGCCTTGCGAATTGATTTTCCTGAACGGACATCACCTGAAAGAATGTATCTACCAGTACATCGAACTGTGGAAAGACGACTTCGGAGCGGATTACGAGAAGTTCAAGACCTGGTTTACAAAGTACTGCTATGTATGCGCCACTCTGGTAGACCGCATCGTTCCGGGCTTCCCGCGCAAGGAGATTGCGCAGATTCAGAAGAAAATCTGTTATGCCGACAACCTGGTTGTACAGGCCGAAATTTTCCACCTGTGGGTTATCGAGGCAGCCGAGAATCTCTCTCTCCGCCAGTTGGCAGAGGAATTCCCTGCAAACAAGGCGGGATTGAACGTACTCTTCGTGAAGTCCGAAGCTCCTTACCACGAAAGAAAGGTTACTTTGCTGAACGGTCCTCACACCGTGCTTTCTCCGGTGGCTTACCTGAGCGGCGTAAACATCGTGCGCGATGCCTGCAACCACCCCGTTATCGGCAAGTATGTCCGTAAAGTACAGTTCGACGAACTGATGCAGACGCTGAACCTGCCTATGGACGAACTGAAGAAGTTCGCCGCCGATGTATTGGAACGTTTCGACAATCCTTACGTAGAGCACCAGGTAACCAGCATCATGCTGAATTCCTTCCCGAAATACCAGACCCGCGACCTGCCGGGCTTGAAGACTTATCTGGAACGCAAGGGCGAACTTCCGAAAGGCCTCGTACTCGGTCTTGCCGCCATCATCACATATTACAAGGGCGGCGTGCGTGCCGACGGCGCTGAAATCACTCCGAACGACGCTCCCGAAATCATGCAACTGCTGAAAGACCTTTGGGCAACAGGCGATACCCGCAAAGTAGCGGAAGGCGTATTGGCAGCCAAAGACCTCATCTGGGGCGAGCACGGAGACTTGAACGCCATTCCGGGACTGACGGATATGGTAACCGGCTTCCTGAACTCTATCCAGGAGAAGGGTATGCTGGAAACAGTAAAAAGCATTCTCTGATAAAGAATCGGTATGACAAAAGAAAAACAGGGCAGGGCTTCGGCTTTGCCTTGTTTTTTTATGCCCGACCTACCCAATAAAACAGCCGTTATATGGTGCCGGTCGGATTTTTTCGCGTATCTTTACCGGCTAAAGCGATATTCATCAAAATTCTGATAACTAATGGAAAACAACTCCGACTTAAACAATCAAGCAGCCCAATACACATTGTGCTTCAACACCCGATGCCCGAAAGCCGAAAACTGCCTGCGGCACAGTATGACACAATACACCACGGCGCAAAACATCCGGCTGTCCGTCATCAACCCCCTCTGCTATCCGGCGGCAGGGAAGGAGTGCCCGCACTTCCGCAGCAACAAGAAAATACGGGTGGCATGGGGCTTCAAGAAACTTTACGATGATATGCCCGCACGCATCTCCCGTGCCATTCACCTCAATCTGGAAGCCATATTCAACCATTCGCCCTATTACCGGTATCGCAACCAGAAGCTGGGGCTTACTCCGAAGCAGCAGGAGTGCATCCGCCAGGTATGCCGGAAGCATGGCTGGAAAGAGGAGATACAGTTCGACCGGTACACCGAGGAATACGACTGGTAAGCACTTTGTCGGTATTCCACCGCAGGGTAGCCGGCATTCCACCACAGGATACCTCAACTACCGGCAGGTGGTACAGGGAATACCAACCGTTGGTAGCTCTTGTACCACGCAGTGGTACGCGCCGTACCTTAGTAAGGTACTTCTCGTACCAAACTGTGGTACGGACAGTACCAAGCAAGGAAATTTATTGGTACATGCATACAACTGACCGCCAGCAAGGTACACAATATGAATTTACGAACATATTTTCATTATCTTTGTTCCCTGTATCAGCAGGATTATACAAAACGGAAACATGAAATACGGAGTAAACAGAAAAGTATTGCTTATTACCGCCGGAGTGGTATGGATTATAGCCGGGGTCAATATCCTCAGGATAGGAATAATGACATGGCTGACAGATTCCCAATACTGGCTTTTCAAGATAGGAGAGGCCACAGTCGTGTTCCTTCTCTTCTTTTTGTTTGTTTTCAAAAGGCTTTATTACAAGCACACCAAACGTATCGGAGAAAAGAAGAAAGAGAAGAACTGCCCTTTTTCTTTTTTTGACGTAAAAGGCTGGATTATAATGGTCTTCATGATAACGTTTGGCGTCACGATGCGCTCGTTCCAGATATTGCCGGACGCGTTTATTTCAGTGTTCTATACCGGGCTGTCGCTTGCGCTCATCTTCACCGGAGTATTGTTTATACGCTATTGGTGGATAAACCGGAAAGGCAATCTCTTTACTCCGCCGCCCGAAGAATAAAAGTGGTGGCGCCGATGGTTACAATGGCTCCGTCTTCAATGCGGATACGGTCTTTATCACCCAGTATTTCATTGTTCAGGAAAGTACCCGTCAGGCTGGGGGCGTCGCGCAGGGTATAGACAAGGTTGCCTTGCTTGTTGCGCTTCACATTGATAATGCAGTGCGTACGGTCCATGCTCATGTCCGAGGTTTCTATCGGGACATTGACAACCGTCCCTACGCAGCGGCGGCCGATTTTATTGTCTCCCTCCTGTAGTGGCAGCACTTGCTTGAATCCGAAAACATTCTCAATGACCGTAATGCTTCCGAAGGCTTCCTTGTATTCGGTTTCGTCCGGATTCTCCTCTTTCTGCGGAGCTTTCATCTTTGTCTTGCCCAAACGTATGCTGAACTGCTTCTTACAGTTCTCGCAGACAAATACCAAGGACTGGCCTTCCGTATATTTTGTTTCGTCGAAAGTCAGATAGTTCTCACATTTGGGGCAACGGATACGTTTCATTGAATTGTCGGAATAGTTGATGGTTAATAATTGACTGTGAAGAAAGTTATCTTTTCAGAACCCAGGCACTCTTGTATGCTTCATTCTGGCGAATCAGGTTCAAGGCACGGTATGCCTCTTTCTCCGTGGCACAGGACTGAATGCTGACGCGCATCTTTCCGTCACCGATAATCGCTTTAGCTCCTGCATAACCTTTGGCAACCAACTGCTGTGCCATGGTGTCGGCGTCTTTTTCAGAACCCACGCTGGCTATGATAATATGATAAGGTGTCTTTACGGCTTGAACGGCAGGAGCGGCAACTGTGGGCGCTGCTTTAGGCTGAGCCGCAATTGTTGCAGTCTGCTGACGGACTTTTACTTCTTTTACGGCAACGGGAGCAACCGGTTTCTTGCCGGCACTACGGGTGGTTTTCGCCTTCTTACCCGTCTCCTGCTGATGGATGACAATCGGAGTGATGGCCAATGACTGCTTTTCTATCTGCCCGAACAAATCACCGGGCAGCAACCGTGCATAGTTGGCTTCCATCACTTCGGTGTTTTCTACAGGTGCGGGAAGAAAAAAGAACAGAGCCGCAACGGCAATCATGGCAACGGCATTCGCCAGATAAGAAGTGTTGATTCGCATCCCATACTTACGCTTCTTTTCTTCCCGGACAACCGGTGCGAAAGGAATAGTCTTGCTTCCGTTCCGGCAGGGCTTGTGCAAGACTGCCAGTTCCTGCATTTCAAAACTGCCAAGCCCGTATAAGTAAGGAGTAGTAAGCTTATCGTCGTAAGGTGTGAAATCGTAGGAATCATGAATGTTATAGCGCAATTCGCCGATATTGGGCAAATCTGCTTTTCCATTCTCATGAAGAAGAGCCAGCAGTTCTTTCACCGATTTGCCTACAATCCTGGTGGCATCGGAAAAATCCGTATCATACACAGCCATGTAGGATTGTACCAACAGCCCGTCGTTCATCTTCAGTTGCGGATTGAAGCCGATGATGCGGGTAGGGGGCAAAAACGTATTTTCTTCCGCCACTCTCATTGCTGGAGTGTAGTGAGCGACAAATCCGCCCAACCCCGGAACAATGACACAATCATTCTCCAATAATAATGCTTCTATGTGCTGTGCTAATTCAATCATGCTACAAAAGTAGCGGTTTTATCGGATATATGCCACTTCCGGGCTGCTTTTCTTACTAAGAATTTATAAACACGGCAAACTTTGGAAACTCCTTTATCGCCCATGACCGATATATTAGATTTTTTTCCTACTTTTGCACCGTTTTCTACGTTTCTCTTTAATTAGGACTATAAACTATATTATATATTCGATAATGAACACAGATAACTGTCAGCACTTAACCAAATACAGACTATTTGCCGTAATGCGTATTCCTATCTGTTTGTTGGCCATTATTCTTGCAGGTAGCGGTATGGCAACGGCACAGGTTTCGCCTTTTGTGGAATACGGAGCCACCGTGCACACGGGCGACAATACTCCTTTGTGGCAAGTGAGCAACCAACAGGGACTCGGCTCTATTTACGACAATACGTATATACGGGGCGGACTGGGCTACAAACACCGGCTCGGCAAGTGGAAGTTCGAAGAAAAGCTGGACATAGTAGCTGCCGTGGGCATGAACTTCAAGGGCGATAAGGACATTTTTATCCAGCAGGCCTATATAGATGCACGTTACAAGTGGCTGGGAATTTTTGCCGGAAGCCGCGAGAAAGGCGCGCCATTGCTGAATAACGCTTTGAGTAGCGGCGACATGACATGGTCGGGCAACGCGAGGCCGATTCCGCAAATAATGATAGGCATCCCCGAATACTTGTATGTCCTTCCGCGTTTCGCCATTAAAGGTGAAATCTCTTACGGATGGTTCACCGATAACAAATATCAGGAACGGAAGGTAGGAGCAGGGCATTGGTACACGAAAGACATCAAATATCATCATAAAGAAGGATTTGTCCGCGTCGGCGTGCCCAACGGGAAATGGCAGCTCGACATCGGCATGACGCTCGATACGCAATTCGGCGGAACACTGGTGAATGCGAACGGCAGCACGGTAAATCTGGGCAACACGCTGAAAGATTATTTCAGAGTATTTATCCCCGGCTCCGGCAGTGAAGACAAACCCTGGAACGACAGTAACTTCTATCAGGGCAACTTCCTGGGCAGCGAACAGATAAAGCTGACCCACCGTTCCGATAAATTCTCTATCAGCGCATACCTGTGCAATCATTTCGACGACTTCTCCGCCATGGGCAAGCAGAACGGTTGGGACGGATTGTGGGGACTTGAAATGAACTTCAACAACTTCAAGCCCGTCAATGCGGTTGTGTTCGAGTTCCTGCAGACCACCAATATGAGCGGTCCGCTGCACGGCTTGCACGAACCCGAAGAAGGTCCCGTACACAAGACCGGCGGTTCCGACAACTATTACAACAACGGTCTTTACCCCGGCTGGGCGCATTGGGGCATGATGATAGCCAATCCGTTGATTGCTTCGCCTATCTATAACCAGGACGGTGACATGACGTTCAAGTACAACCGCATAAAAGCGCTGCACATCGGCTGGAGCGGACAAATAACTTCCGAATGGAGCTACATAGCCAAAATGAGCCACAACAGAACATGGGGTACTCCCGGTGCTCCCACACTGGATATTCTGGAGAACTTTTCGGCCTATGCCTCGTTCTCTTATTCTCCCGAAAGATGGAAAGGCTGGAACTTCAACGCCTCTCTCGCTTTGGACATGGGAGATATATACGGAGACAACTTCGGATTTCAAATGAAAATACATAAAACATTCTAAAGCAATGAACTACATACAGACAGAAATTGACGGCGTATGGATCATCGAACCGAAAGTGTTCAATGATGCACGCGGCTACTTCATGGAGGCCTTTAAGGAAGAAGAATTCCGTGCCAATATCGGCGATGTACATTTCGTACAGGACAACGAATCAAAATCCTCTTTCGGCGTACTGCGCGGGTTGCATTATCAGAAAGGCGAATACAGCCAGGCGAAGCTGGTACGTGTCATAAAAGGTAAAGTTTTGGATGTTGCGGTCGATTTACGCCGTTCTTCTCCTACGTTCGGCAAGTACGTCAGCGTGGAACTGAGCGAAGAGAACAAGCGTCAGTTCTTTATTCCCCGCGGATTTGCCCATGGCTTTCTGGTACTGAGCGAAGAGGCAATCTTTACCTACAAAGTAGATAACGGTTATGCTCCGCAGGCCGAAGCGTCGATTCGCTTCAATGATGAAACCATAGGCATCGACTGGCCGGTTGCGGAATCTCAGTTCATATTATCGGAGAAAGACGGACATGCCGTATCTTTCAAAGATGCGGAATATTTTGAATAAGATATGAAGATAGCCATTGTCGGTACGGGGTACGTCGGTTTGGTAACCGGTACTTGTTTTGCTGAAATAGGTGTCAATGTCATTTGCGTCGACACAAACAGCGAAAAGATAGAAGCATTGAAGCAGGGTATTATCCCAATCTATGAAAACGGATTGGAGGAAATGGTAAACCGGAACGCGAAAGCAGGGCGCCTGCAATTCACGACTTCTCTGGAAAGTTGCCTGAACGAAGTGGATGTTATATTCAGCGCCGTGGGTACTCCGCCCGACGAGGATGGCAGTGCAGACCTGAGTTATGTGCTTGAAGTGGCGCGTACCATCGGGCGTAACATGACGAAATATGTATTGGTGGTAACCAAAAGCACCGTGCCCGTAGGCACCGCCGGAAAGGTACGCATGGCTATCCAGGACGAATTGGATAAGCGGGGAGTACAGATAGACTTCGATGTAGCTTCCAATCCCGAATTCCTGAAAGAAGGCAATGCGGTAGCAGACTTCATGAGCCCCGACCGGGTAGTGGTGGGAGTGGAGTCCGAACGTGCAAAGAAACTGATGAGCAAACTTTACAAACCGTTTCTGCTGAACAACTTCCGCGTTATCTTCATGGATATTCCGTCTGCCGAAATGACCAAATACGCAGCCAACTCCATGCTTGCCACCCGCATCAGCTTCATGAACGACATTGCCAACCTGTGCGAGCTGGTGGGAGCCGACGTCAATATGGTACGCAGTGGCATCGGTTCCGATACGCGTATCGGCCGTAAGTTCCTCTATCCGGGCATCGGATATGGCGGTTCGTGCTTCCCGAAAGACGTAAAGGCATTAATCAAGACCGCCGAACAGAACGGTTACCGGATGCGTGTGCTCCAGGCTGTAGAGGAAGTCAATGAAAAGCAGAAAAGCATCTTGTTTGAAAAACTGCAACGCCACTTCAACGGCGATTTGCGTGATAAGACAATTGCCTTGTGGGGATTGGCTTTCAAGCCGGAAACAGACGACATGCGCGAGGCGCCTTCGCTGATTCTGATTGACAAGTTGCTGAATGCCGGTTGTAAAGTGCGTGTGTACGATCCGGCTGCCATGACGGAGTGCCGCCGCAGGATAGGCGACAGTGTCTGCTATGCCACCGATATGTACGATGCCGCACTCGATGCGGATGCGTTGATGCTGGTGACGGAATGGAAAGAATTCCGCCTGCCGTCATGGGCCGTTATCAAAAAAGCCATGAGAACCCCGGTGTTACTGGACGGTCGTAATATCTACGAAAAGAAAGAAATAGAAGAACTTGGATTTACCTACCACTGTATAGGTAAATAAAGGAAGGAGATAGACATGAAAAAACTCGTAATAGAGTTGTGCTGCGTCATAGCGTTGGCTGCATGCGGTAATGGTAAAGAGCAAAAAACACTCGAAGAAGACGCTACGGCCAAGGCTCTGCTTCAGGGTGTCTGGATAAATGATGAAACCGAACTGCCCCTGATGCGTATAGAAGGAGATACCATATACTATGCCGATCCTCAGAATATCCCCGTATCATTCAAGATTATGCGAGATACGATGTATGTGTACGGCAATCATACCGTGACTTACAAGATTGACCGACAGACAGAATACAGCTTCTGGTTTCATTCATTGGCGGATGAGATTATAAAACTGCATAAATCGGAAAACCCGGAGGATATACTCGCCTTTGATAACAAGGAAGTGGAAGTCATACCCACCACGGAAGTGGTGAAAAAGGACAGCGTAGTGATGTACAAAGGCACACGCTACCGGGGATATGTGTACGTCAACCCTTCGACAATGAAAGTTATCCGCTCATCCTATTCAGAGGGTGGCATCAGCGTGGACAATGTCTACTATGACAATGTCATACATATCTGCGTGTATGAGGGCAGACGAATGTTGTATGGCAAAGACATTACCAAGAAGGCATTTGCCGGCATCTTTCCCGAAGATATTCTGAGTCAGATGATTCTTGCCGATATGAATTTTATGGGAGTTGATAATAAAGGCTACCAATATCAGGCAACCTTACGCGTGCCGGAAAGCTCCGTATATAGTCTGGCAGATATTACCATCGGATTCGATAATCGGATGGACATAAAAAAAGCGGAATAAATTCCGCTTTTTTTATTATTCCTGCTTCTTTGCCTGAGTGGGCTTTTTGCTGCCGTCCCTGCGTTTGTTATTATTTCTGTTGCCGCCTTTGCCGGTTCCGTTGTTCCGGCGTCCGCCGCCTTTAAAGCTGCTGCGTTTGCGTCCGTCATTGGAGCGCGGCTTGTATTCGGGAGCTTCACCCAACTCTTCCGGCACAGGTATCTTATAGATTTCTTTTTCCAGGAAATTCTCTATGCTCTTGAAATTCGTCTGTTCCTTTTCATTGACGAAAGTAAGGGCTACACCGTCATTATTGGCACGTGCCGTACGTCCGATGCGGTGCACATAATCTTCACTATCATGCGGCACATCATAATTGATAACCAAACGGATGTCATCTATATCTATACCGCGCGCCACAATATCGGTGGCAACCAGAATATTGATTCGTCCCGCCTTGAACTCGTACATTACTTCCTCACGCTGCGCCTGCTCAAGGTCGGAGTGCATTTCCCCAACGTTCAGCTTCATTTGCTTCAGGGCTTTGGCCACCTCTTTCACCTTCAACTTGGAAGAAGCGAAGATAATGACACGTTCGGGGGTCTGCTCAGCGAAAAGACTGCGGATGATACCCAATTTCTGGTTCTCATAGCATATATAGGCAGCCTGTACGATTTTCTCGGCAGGTTTGGAAACGGCAAGTTTCACTTCTGCCGGATTATGCAGAATGTTTTGCGCCAACTGTTGTATCTTGGCAGGCATCGTAGCCGAAAACATAATGGTCTGACGCTCCTTAGGCAGGAATTTCACAATCTGCATAATGTCATCATAAAATCCCATATCGAGCATACGGTCTGCTTCATCCAAAATGAAATAGGAGACGCGTGAAAGGTCTACATATCCCAGACTGAGATGAGCTATCAGACGTCCCGGAGTAGCGATTACAACATCCGCTCCCAAAGTCAGTCCTCTTTTTTGCTGCTCGAAAAGCACTCCGTCATTACCACCGTACACGGCCACGCTACTCACCGGCATGAAATAGGAGAAACCTTCCATCTGCTGGTCTATCTGCTGAGCCAGTTCCCGTGTAGGGGCCATTACTATACAGTTGATGGAATCTTCGGGATGCCCGCCTTCCGAAAGCTTGTTCAATATAGGTAACAGATAGGCGGCTGTTTTTCCGGTCCCGGTTTGTGCAACAGCTATCAAATCCCGGCCTTCGAGTATAACAGGTATTGATTTTTCTTGTATCGGAGTGCACTCGTCAAAGCGCATTGCGTCCAGTGCTTCAAGCACATTGTCATTTAAATTTAGTTCAGAAAACTTCATGTATTTCTTTATATTTGCTGCAAAGATAATGCAAACCGGGGGCAGAACAAAATAAGCCCGCTTAAAAAAACAGGCTCCTATGATAATTAATTATCGCAGGAGCCTGTGAATTTTATCGTACGGACTTATTTTACCGCGGAATATCTATATAGGAATCCTTGAATCCCAAGAAATAAAGCACTCCGTCCAAGCCGATGGTATTAATGGACTGCTTGGCATTTGCCACAACTTTAGGCTTGGCATGAAAAGCGATGCCCAATCCGGCTATCCCCAGCATCGGCAAGTCATTGGCTCCGTCACCTACTGCAATGGTCTGTGCTATATCCACTTTCTCAACCTGCGCTATCAGACGCAGCAGTTCCGCTTTGCGTTTGCCGTCCACTACATCGCCGAGATAACGTCCGGTCAGTTTGCCATTCTCTATTTCCAGTTCATTGGCATATACATAGTCAATGCCGTATTTCTGCTGGAGATAATGCCCGAAGTAAGTGGAACCACCTGAAAGAATAGCTATTTTATAACCATATTTCTTCAGAACATACATCAGTCGGTCGACCCCCTCCGTAATAGGCAGGTTCTCGGCAATCTCCTGCATGACAGACTCGTCCAATCCTTTTAATAATGCCACCCGCTCGCGGAAGCTCTCCGTAAAGTCTATTTCTCCCCGCATGGCACGTTCCGTGATAGCCTTTACCTGCTCGCCGACACCTGCACGAATGGCCAGTTCGTCGATAACTTCGGTCTCTATCAGTGTGGAGTCCATGTCAAAACAGATAAGGCGGCGCATACGGCGATACATATTATCCAGTTGGAAAGAGAAATCCATTTCCAGCTCACTGGCCAGCCGCATCAGTTCTTCTTGCATGCCGATACGGTCTTTAGGGGTGCCTCGTACGGAAAATTCAATGCAGGCACGCGTCTTTGTATCGCATTCGTCCAACGGAATACGCCCTGTAAGACGTTTGATGGCATCAATGTTCATTCCTTGCTCTGCCAGAATACGGGTCACCGCCGAAATCTGACGGGCAGACAACTTACGTCCGAGCAACGTGAGAATGTAACGGTTCTTGCCCTGCATGCTCACCCAGTCCTCATATTCTTTTGCTGTAATAGGGTAGAAACGGATGGTGACACCCAAGGACGATGCCTTGAAAAGCAGCTCTTTCATGATAAAGCCGGAATGTTGTTCTTCCGTCTTACATAAAATACCTAACGACAGGGTGTTATGGATGTCGGCTTGTCCGATGTCAAGGATAGTTGCATCGTACTTGGCAAGAATTTCTGTAACCGAAGCCGTCAGTCCCGGACGGTCTTCACCTGTTACGCGGATCAGGATAAGTTCTGTACTTAATGGTTTCATAAGTTGTCTATTAATAGGATAACAAGCCACAAAAGTAAGGAAAAATCCCGCCTTTTATGCTAAATAACATAAAAAATTGCACTGAAAAAGTGAGAAAATCGCTTGTTTATTTGGAAGTTTCTTTAAGAATTACTTACCTTTGCACCCGATTTCAGAATTAAAGGCTTTGAGTATCAATGAATTCCTTTCATTGCAAGGTCTGAGAAGATGACATTCCGGGAAGAAATCACTGCCAAAAAGGACAGTCCCGGATAGTATTAACCAAAATCGTGTTACATGAAATATGTAAAATGGATTTTTGTTGTATTACTAATTGGTTCCTTGACTTCTTTTGTAGAAAAAGACAAACCGACCGGCGGTTTGAATGTGGGTGACATAGCCCCGGACTTCAAAATCCAATCTATGTCTGCCGGGCAACCGTTAGCCGAACTTTCGGACATGAAAGGCAAATATGTGTTGCTTAGCTTTTGGGCAAGTTATGACGCGCACTCCCGGATGCAAAACGCGAGTTTGAGCAATGTGCTTCGTTCCGCTTCCCGCAATGAAAATGTAGAAATGGTTTCCGTCTCATTCGATGAGTATCAGTCTATCTTTAAGGAAACCGTTCGTAAGGACCAAATAGTTACGCCCACCTGTTTCGTGGAAACTAAAGGCGAGTCCTCCGGCTTATTCAAGAAATATCGCTTAGGTCGCGGATTTACTAACTATTTACTGGATGAAAATGGTGTGATTATTGCCAAAAACATCTCTGCTGCAGAGCTTTCGGCTTACTTGAATTAAGCGCTTCAATGCACAGCATGGCAATGAAGGGATTAAAGAACCTGTAAGAAGAAAGTGGGGATTCTTCCGACAAAGGCGGTCTGTCCGCCTGAAAAGAAAGAAGAACAAAACAAAAGAGGAAATGAATACAACAAAAAAGCCGTCCCGCACTTGTGGAAACACAAGAGCGGGACGGCTTCTTATTTTTTACACTATTCTGTGGTATGCTTTGACAACAGCTTTCTACAGTTGCCTACTTCGGCGCTTTCTTATACAAATAGAATGCTATGAATGCATAAAGCAGGTTCGGTATCCATACCGCTATGACGGGCGGCACATTACCATTCACTGCAAATGTAGAGGCAATCGTCTGGAACAGGATATACGAGAAACTTAATCCCAAGCCTATGCCCAAGTGCAATCCCATGCCGCCTTTTGTCTTTTTCGAAGAAAGAGATACGCCAATTAGCGTCAGGATAAACGAGGCAAAAGACATGGCTATACGTTTATGATATTCTATCTCGAACTCCTTGATATTGGCAAAACCGCGTTGCCGTTGCCGGTCTATGTACTCGCTCAACTGAGGGCTGGTGAGCATTTCCTGCTGGTTTTTCATTATGAGGAAGTCGGCAGGTTCCATAAAGAGAATGGTATCCAGCCGCTCTCCTTTAACGATGCTTTCGCGCATACCGTCCATTTCACGGATCATGTAGTCCTTCACCTTCCATTTGTGGACGGCTGCCGTATCGTAAGTAATGCTGCGTGCGGTAAGATGGGACACTAACTGTTTGTCCTTGAACTTATCGAGCGAAAAGCGGTAACCCGTTTTGCTGTAATCCTCAAAGCGCTCTATATAGGCAATGACTCCCGAATCGACCTCCAACTGAATATTGCGGGCTGTGGCGGACTTGCGGGGCTTATAGTATTTGTCCTCAAAATTAAGCCGCGTAACACTGCCTTTAGGAATGACATACGAACCGAGACAGAACGTAGTGATTGCGATAATAGCCGCCGACACCATATAAGGACGCAGCATGCGCTTAAAACTCATTCCCGTAGAGAACATTGCGATAATCTCCGAGTTCTCCGCAAGTTTGGAAGTAAAGAAGATTACTGCGATGAAGACAAACAGCGGACTGAACAGATTGGCAAAGTAGGGGATGAAGTTCATGTAGTAATCGAAGATAATGGCTTGCCATGGCGCTTCATGAGACATGAAGCGGTCCATTTTTTCATTAAAGTCGAATACTACGGCGATAGAAATAATCAGGGCTATGGCAAACACGTATGTTCCCAGGAACTTCTTGATGATGTACCAGTCCAACCGCTTGAGGAACTTATTTTTCCCGACAGGCAGCTTGATGTCTTTCAGCATCTTCCAGTCAATCTTTCTCATAATCTTGTCGATACACGTTGTACCATCATCGGTTTCCATGTAGAGAAATCACCGGCAATAATATGCTTGCGGGCTTCACCGGCAAGCCAAAGGTAAAATGCCAGATTGTGAATGGAAGCAATCTGCATGGCCAGCAACTCCTGTGCATGGAAGAGGTGGCGCAGATAGGCCTTACTATATAATGTATCTACGTAAGATGCACCGTCTGCCTCAATAGGAGAGAAGTCGGTTTCCCATTTCTTGTTACGCATGTTGATGATACCGTCTTTTGTAAACAGCATACCGTTGCGTCCGTTGCGTGTAGGCATTACGCAGTCGAACATGTCAACTCCGCGTTCGATGCCTTCCAGAATGTTCACAGGTGTACCTACCCCCATCAGATAACGAGGCTTGTCCTTCGGCAGTATCTCATTCACCAGCTCTATCATTTCGTACATCTTCTCCGTAGGTTCGCCCACAGCCAAACCGCCGATGGCATTGCCCTCGGCTCCTTTGGAGGCTATGAACTCGGCCGAGCGCTTGCGAAGGTCGGGATAAACACACCCCTGCACGATAGGGAAAAGAGCCTGATGATAGCCGTATTTGGGTTCCGTTTCATTGAACCGCGTGATACAACGGTCCAGCCAACGATGCGTCATTTCCATGGACTTCTTGGCATAGGCATACTCTGCATCACCCGGAGTACACTCGTCAAAAGCCATCATGATGTCTGCCCCGATGGTGCGTTCAATGTCCATTACTCTTTCCGGAGTGAAAATGTGTTTGCTTCCGTCGATGTGCGAACGGAACTCAGCACCTTCTTCACGCAACTTGCGGATACCTGCCAAGGAAAAGACCTGAAAACCGCCGCTATCGGTCAGCATCGGACGGTCGAAGCCGTTGAACTTGTGCAATCCGCCGGCTTTTTCAATAACATCCAATCCGGGACGCAAATAAAGATGATAGGTATTACCTAATATTATCTGCGCCTTTATATCTTCTTTCAACTCTGTCAAATGCACGCCTTTTACGGTTCCCAACGTACCTACCGGCATAAAGATAGGCGTTTCAATCTGTCCGTGGTCGGTGGTAATCAAACCTGCACGGGCATTTGTCTTGCTGTCTGTATACTGTAACTCAAATGTCATTCTTCTTACTTTTCTATCTTTTCTTTTTTAACGGACAAGTCAATGGCATCAGCTACCTTTTCATCAGTCAGCGCAATGGCAAACACTTCTTTTACGTCTTTCACATAGTGGAAAGTCAGTCCTTTCAGATAAATTTCCTGTATCTCTTCAATGTTCTTACGATTCTCGTCGCTGAGGATAATCTCCTTGATACCGGCACGTTTGGCAGCCAGAATCTTTTCCTTGATACCACCTACGGGAAGAACTTTTCCGCGCAGCGTGATTTCGCCTGTCATGGCAAGATTGGCCTTTACTTTTCTCTGCGTAAGTGCGGATGCCAGCGAAGTAGCCATTGTTATACCTGCCGACGGGCCATCTTTGGGGATAGCTCCTTCGGGAACATGAACATGGATATTCCAATTGTCGAAAATCTCTTCATCAAGATTCAGCAGCGAAGCATGAGACTTGATATACTCCAATGCCAGCATAGCCGATTCTTTCATTACATCACCCAGGTTTCCGGTCAGTGTCAAGCGACCGCCTTTACCGCGGCTGAGACTGGTTTCGACAAACAGAATCTCACCGCCGACAGCAGTCCATGCCAAGCCCGTAACTACACCGGCATATTCATTGCCTTGATATTTGTCGCGTGTATATTCGGGAGCACCCAGGAATTCGTACAAATCGCCCGGCTTGATTTCTGTTTTTGCGAAATAGCCGTCCGTGGCATATTGGCGAGCCGATTTGCGAAGAATTTTTCCAATCTTCTTTTCCAATTCACGTACACCGCTTTCACGGGTATAAGACTCGATGATTGCTTCCAACGTATTCTTTGGAATCTTGATATCGCTCTTCTTCATACCGTTTGCTTCCAGCTCTTTCGGAACCAAGTGGCGACGGGCAATTTCTATCTTTTCTTCGGTTATGTAGCCGCTTACTTCAATCAACTCCATACGGTCGAGCAACGGCCCCGGAATTGTGTTCAGATTATTGGCGGTAGCAATGAACATCACCTTCGACAAGTCATAATCCACATCCAGGAAGTTGTCGTGGAACGTAGTATTCTGTTCCGGATCAAGCACTTCGAGCAGAGCGGAAGAAGGGTCGCCCTGACGGTCGGCACTCACCTTGTCTATCTCGTCCAATATAAATACGGGATTGGAAGAACCGGCTTTAACCAGACTCTTGATAATACGTCCGGGCATTGCTCCGATATACGTCTTGCGGTGTCCGCGTACTTCCGCTTCATCATGTACGCCACCCAAGGACATACGGATATACTTCCGCTTCAAAGCAGCCGCTATAGAGCGCCCCAAAGAGGTCTTACCCACACCCGGAGGACCATACAGACAGATGATAGGCGACTTCATATCTCCTTTCAGCTTCAATACGGCAAGGTGCTCCAATATACGCTCTTTTACCTTCTCCAAGCCGTAATGGTCTTTATTCAACGTCTTCTCTGCATTAGTCAGGTTCAGATTATCCGTTGTATAAACGCCCCACGGCAAACTCATCATAGTCTGCAAGTAGTTCAGTTGCACACTGTAATCGGGCGATTGCGGATGCATGCGCTCCAACTTATCCACTTCTTTCAGGAATGTACTTTTTACTTCTTCATTCCATTTTATGGTTTCAGCTTTTTTGCGCATTTCTTCCAGCTCCTGCTCCTGGCTGCCACCACCCAATTCATCCTGAATGGTTTTAATCTGCTGTTGCAGGAAATATTCGCGCTGTTGCTGGTCTATATCCTCGCGGGCGCGCATTTGGATAGACTCCTTAATCTCGGCAAGCTGCACTTCCCGATTCAAAATCTCAAGCAAGCGATAAGTGCGGGCACGCAATGCGTCAATACGCAGCAACTCTATCTTTTCATCCTTCTTCAAGGGCAGATTGGTACAGATAAAATCTACCAAAAACATCGGGTTATTAATGTTTTTGATGGCAAATGCAGAATCTTGCGGAAACATTTCCGAGGATTTTATGTAACGCACGGTCAAATCCTTACATGCTTCTACCAATGCCTGAAATTCCTTGTCATCTTTAGCAGGTATCTCTTCATTGAGGGTAGTTACACGCCCTTTCAAATAAGGAGCCACTTCCATTATTTCTTTCAACTCAATGCGTTTGGAACCTTGCAGAATAACAGTCGTTGTCTGATCCGGCATTTCCAATACACGGACAATCTTGGCAACCGTACCGATTGTATGCAAGTCCTCAAGTACAGGCTCCTCCGTATCAGCGGCTTTCTGACACACTACAGCTATATATGAACTTTTCTTTTCTGCCTCACGCACCAATTTTAAGGAAGACTTTCTTCCAACGGATACCGGCATAAACACACCCGGAAACAAAACCATGTTCCGAAGAGGCAATACCGGAAGGATTTCATCAACCTCAATATCCATCAATTGTTCTTCATTCCCCTCAAAATCAGCAATTACAGAAAATGCATTTTCATTCCTATCTTCGATATCACTAAAGTAATTTCTTTTCTTCATTTCATTCTTTTTAGTTTATGTCATATTGGCAGACCAATAAGGCGCTTGCAAAGTTAGCTATTTCTTCTGTATAAACGGGTGTCCTTTCTTTAAAAAGACAAAAACGATGCCAAAATTGCCGTTATTTTGTCGGCTTTGATTATTTTTGAGTCCGATTAACAAAGACAAATATGCCGAATCCTTATTTTCAGTTCAAACAATTTACCGTCCGACACGACAAATGTGCCATGAAGGTAGGTACAGACGGGGTGTTATTAGGAGCGTGGGCTCCGGTTCAAGATGTTAAACGGATTCTTGATGTAGGAGCGGGTAGTGGCTTAATATCCTTACAATTAGCACAGCGTAATCCGGAAGCGGTAATTACCTCTGTCGAGATAGATCCGGCAGCGGCGGCACAAGCCCAAGAGAATATTCAATCGTCCCCCTGGAGCAATCGGATGGAAGTTGTATGCTGCGACTTCCGCAAGTATCACCCGGAAGATAAATTCGACCTGATCGTTTCCAACCCGCCTTATTTTGTTGACGCCCTGAGATGCCCTGACAATCAGCGCTGCATGGCACGGCACACGAGTGAGCTGAACTATGAACTTCTTTTGGGGCATTCGGCGCACTTATTATCGGAACAGGGAGTTATAAGCATTATCATTCCGGCCGAAGTTGAAAGAACAGTGATTGATACGGCCTGGAAATATAATTTTCATCCACATCGCCGTTTGCATGTTTTTACCAAACCCGGAAAACCTTGCCGGCGCGTATTGCTGACTTTCGGCCGGCAAAGCATATCATGTATTGAGGACAGTCTTTACATAGAAGGAGAGAAACACGAACAATTTACCCCGGAGTACATTGCGCTGACCAAAGACTTTTATTTAAAGATGTAATGTTCTTGATAACTCATAAAGAATAAGGAAAGTCTTTATAGATAATAGGAAAATGTATCGCCAACAAATAGTCCGGCTACTATTCTTAATTCGTTAAACAGTTATTGCCCTTGCGTCAGACATCTGTTACTCTTGCGTTAGACGGCTGTTTAACGAAAGGGCAACAAATGTCTGACGAATTATTATTTGCAGTCAAGGGCAGTAATAAATGCAAAATAAGGTCTAATGAATTATTGTAACCCGCCATAATTTATACATAGCAACAAGAACCCCTTAGGGTAAAACATCCCCTGAACCACGAAAATTATAGTCGAATCGGGGATTTCTACGTTAAGCTGTCAATACAACCGCCCAATCGAGCAACAAAAAAGGAGCTACATTTTACTGTAACTCCTTGATTCTCATCTGTCGGGGTAGCGGGATTCGAACCCACGACCCCCTGCTCCCAAAGCAGGTGCGCTAACCGGACTGCGCTACACCCCGAATGCTTTACTTCTTAAAAGCGAGTGCAAAGGTAAAATCTTTTTTGATATAGACCAAATATTTTTATAACTTTATCTGAAATAAAATTATAAATATCTGAAATACAATATACAGGAACGGTTAATTATTCTCTGCCTCTTTGATACATTCTCTTTTATATCTATTTTTGTAGAAATAATCTTAATAAAATCAGAGAATATGAAGTTGACTAAACCTTTTTTATTTGTTTCCATTATCTTGTTGGGATGTGCTTCCTGCAAAAATAAAGCCGGAACTATGGAACAAGAAAATGCCGAGCTCGGCACAGAAGAGATTAACGATTCCGTACATCAAGCACAAGGCATAGTCATGGATGCTACCATGAATGGGTTTACAATGGTTACCTCGAAAAAGGACACCTTATATATAAGTACAATGGATCGGAATATAGCCTTGGAAAAAGGACTATTAATAGGAGATACATTAGAGGTTTCATACACGATCACCGAAGATGAGCCCGGCATTAATATCGCATCTGCCATAACGAAAATACATTGACTCACTTTTAAAAATATATAGTATAAAAAGACTTTTATTGGCAACCGCCGTATTGGTTATTGCAATGTCTGCTTGTAATGAAAAGAAAAGCAAGGACTCTATCATTGGCTCATGGATAATGCCTATCGAAGGGCAACCGGGAAAAATGCAGGGTATCAAACTGGAAGAGGGTGGAGATGCCTCTTCCATTAATATGGCTACACTGGTATACAAATATTGGGAGCAACGGGGAGATGAACTTTATCTCACAGTAAAAAGCATTGGCAACGGTATGGAAATAGAGAACCATTATTTCATCCTTGCAGCAATAGCCAGCAGTACCCCGAGCGCAACGCCCAAGATAGCGGCAAACAAAACTCTTACCTCATCCGGCAACAAGAAAGTAATGGTATGAGCCGGATACCAGAAAAAAGGAATCGTTTTCTTAAAAACAAAATTCCATTGCGTATCCCAATTAAGATGCGTAATGATACGCGCCATCGGAATAGGGGTAATAAGGCTGCGGAGCGAACCGCCACAATCCAGAATGTGTGTATCCGTTATCTTATGAAATGTCATAAATACAGGAGCAAAGATTGTGTTCATGGCAACAGATACAGCCAAAGCAATCCATAACTTGTCCAAACAGCAATCGCCGTTAATTATCGCCGAAGCATCCGCCATCCCCATATACTCCATGAACTGCGGCACACCTTTAGAAAATACAATCATCGCCATATTGATTCCCATGCCTAAGATACCCCATACGACCGCACGGGAAAGCACTCCAAATCCTTTTCTGTTATATACTCCGGCACTGATGCGAAGCCCCAGCATCTCACCTAAAGTAGCAAGCACTCCGAATTTCAAGAAACTCATTACCATACCATGTGCGGCATTGAAAGACTTATACCAGCCGTAAACTGCATCACTCACGAAAAAAGGTAAGAAGATTACGATTAGGATGAAAACGAAAAGGAAATCTTGCTTTTTCATTCAAATGTTATGCTTTTCATTAATAATAACAGCAAACATACTAAAATAAAACCAATATCAAAGCAATCGGATAAGTAAAGTCAATAATTTGAAGCAAAAGTACATTTTATTCTTTTATTATAAAGAAAAGAGGCAGAATTCAAATGGAATCCCGCCTCTTTCTGTAATTTGGAAATGCAACCTCTTATTGCTTGTTTTTCATATATTCATCAGCTTTCTCCTTAGCACGGGCTACTCGTTTTGCCGTATCCGGATGAGATGAAAACATCTTTTGGAATTTAGATTCTTTGGGAGCGTCCGCTGAAAGTTCCAGCAGTTTATTCAATGCATTATACATGGCATAAGGATCCAAATTATGCTTTATAGAAAATTCAAAACCGTAATCGTCCGCTTCCGTTTCCTGCTTCTGCGAATATTGCGCACCAGCCAAGGCTTCCGCCATAGCTCCCAACTCGGAGTCGGTCAGCTTTGACACGGTAGAACTCGCAGCACCCGCAGCATTCTTCACGGCAGAACGAAGATATGCGCTCTTCATGGCATCTTTGGAGTCCGTATGAATTACGTGACCTATCTCATGACCTACTACAGCCATTACTTCATCATCCGTCATAATATCCATTAATCCGGCGCAAATACGTACGCTGCCGTCACCGCAGGCAAAAGCATTTACGTCAACCACTTCATAAACCCCAAAATTCACTTTCAAACCATCCACTTCTTTGATATGTCCGGTCAGTTTCTCCAGACGCTTGCCATATTCCGTATCAGGCTTCGTCAAAGGATTGTGAGTATCCATCCATTGCATATACTCCCTACTCATAGCTGCAATATCAGCATCCGAAAGAGTTATAGCTTTAGCAGCATCCGTACCGGCTTGAACAACCTTACCTACATTGATTTTCTTACCACCAATTTTAAATTGCGCATAAGCAGTTGTAGTACAAGTCATTCCACATACAACAGCAGTAAAAATCAGAATTTGTTTTTTCATGTTGTTTGGTTAGTTTAAATGGGTTTATAAAAAGAAAGCCGTTTAACCGATTCACGATTAAACGGCTTTTATCTTTGCTTCAAATTGTTCCTTTACTTGATTATCCCCAATTCCCTAAAGCATTTTGTCAACTTCTCAACTGCATAATCCACTTGTTCTTTAGTATGGGTAGCCATTAATGCCACACGTACCAATGTATCCTGAGGAGCGCATGCAGGCGGTATAACCGGATTGATAAAGATGCCTTCATCAAAAGCCATCTTCGTTACGACAAAGGTCTTTTCTGTATCACGCACATACAAAGGTATAATGGGCGACTCTGTTTCACCAATCTCAAAACCTGCATCACGGAAACTCTTCAATGCATAGTTGGTGATATCCCACAGACGTTGGATACGTTCCGGTTCGGATTTAATAATGTGCAGTGCTTCACGAGCCGCTGCCGTTGCCGCCGGCGTACTACTTGCCTGGAATATATAAGAGCGGGCATTATGGCGCAACCAGTTGATAACCTCCTTGTCACCAGCAATAAAACCACCGATAGAAGCCAATGACTTGCTGAATGTTCCCATTATCAAGTCAATATCTTCGGTCACTCCGAAATGATCGCATACACCGCGGCCTTGCTTACCGAATACACCTAATCCGTGAGCTTCATCCACATAAATGCTGGCATTATATTTCTTTTTCAGACGAACGATTTCCGGCAGGTTGGCCAAATCGCCTTCCATTGAGAATACACCATCTACAATAATCAGTTTCACCGCATCCGGTTCGCACTTCTGAAGCTCTTTTTCAAGGTCTTCCATGTCATTGTGCTTATACTTTAACTGTGTGGCGAACGAAAGGCGGCGTCCGTCTACAATAGAAGCGTGGTCGCGGTCATCACAGATGATATAGTCACCACGTCCTACCACTGCGGGAATAATGCCCTCGTTCACAGTAAAACCGGTAGAAAAACAGAGCGCTTCGTCTTTTCCTACGAACTCGGCCAACTCTTTTTCCAGTTCAACATGTATATCAAGAGTACCATTCAAAAAGCGGGAACCGGCACACCCTGTACCATATTTTTCAGTGGCAGCTATCGAAGCGTCAATGATTCGCTTGTCATATGTCAGTCCCATATATGCGTTTGAACCGAACATCAGAACTTTTTTGCCATCCATCATTACCTCTGTATCCTGATGGCTGTTAATCGTGCGGAAATACGGGTATACCCCTTTTGCCATAAATTGTTGCGGCAAATCATATTTCGCGAATTTGTCTTGCAGTAAACCCATGAAATGTCTTTTATATAATGAATATTAATCCTATTAAAAACAAGTTCTTAAAAACAGGGGGCAAAGATAGCAAAATATGTTGTTATCTGTTTCATTTACTCTAAAAAATCTGCCCTAACTCGTTTTAAGAGATTCATATGGTTAAAATTTAAAGGATTTATATTACTTTTGCATGAAGAAATCTCCTATAGTAATATCCGTTTAAATGGACGATAGTAAAAAGAAAATATCATTTATAATAAACCCCATATCCGGTACTCAGGGTAAGGAGCAAATATTGAAATGGCTTGATGAAAAGTTGGATAAAAGCCGGTATATACCGGAAGTAATCTATACGGAACGGGCGGGGCACGCAGTTGAAATAGCCGCCCTAAAAGCTAAAGAAGAAGCTTTTGCCGTTGTTGCTATCGGCGGAGACGGAACTATTAATGAAATAGCACGTTCACTGGTACATACCAAAACTGCATTGGGAATCATTCCATGCGGTTCGGGAAACGGGCTTGCACGCCATCTGCAAATCCCTATGGATGCCAAAAAAGCAATCAACATCATTAACGAAGGATTGATAGACATTATTGACTATGGCAAAATCAATGATGTTCCTTTCTTCTGTACCTGCGGGGTAGGGTTCGACGCATTTGTCAGCCTGCAGTTTTCCAAAGCCGGCAAGAGAGGCCCGCTCATATATCTGGAGAAGACATTGCTTGAAAGCCTAAAATATAAACCGGAGACATACGAATTGGAAATGGATGGCAGCACACTGCGATACAAGGCTTTCCTGATAGCATGCGGCAATGCCTCACAGTATGGGAATAATGCTTATATCACTCCGCAAGCCACATTAAATGACGGATTGCTGGACGTTACAATTCTGGAGCCTTTTACCGTATTGGATGTACCGGCATTATCATTCCAGTTGTTCAACAAGACTATCGACCAGAATAGCCGTATAAAGACTTTCCGCTGTAAGACGCTCCGCATCCATCGTTCCAAACAGGGGGTTATACATTTCGATGGAGATCCGATGATAATGGGAGAGAACATCGACGTAAACATAATCAAAAGAGGATTGCAGGTCATTGTGCCCAAGAATGTGGAAAAAGACTCTTCGAATGTATTGCAGCGTGCCCAGGACTACATCAATGGCTTGAAACAAATAAACGAAGCCATCCTGGAAGATATTACCCATACAAACAGAATGATATTGGATAAAGGCAAAGAACAGATTAAAAAACTTAGAAAGAACTAACGCCTTCTGCAAGAGAGCCGGAACAGTATGGAAGATTGGTATTTTTCTGTCCGGCTATTATATAAAGTCGCTTTTTAAAAATAAACTTATCTGTTTTGATACGTCTGTAATATGTTTTATGTATTTTTGCACGATATTTATCCGTTTTTAGCAATGGTACATCTCTGATGTTGCATCGCCAAACAGTAAACAGTAAATTGTAAAATAGTAAATAATAAGATGTATAGATCACACACCTGTGGAGAATTGCGTATCTCCGACGTTAATAAGCAAGTGACGCTGGCAGGTTGGGTACAGCGCAGCCGTAAAATGGGCGGCATGACATTCGTAGACCTCCGCGACCGTTACGGAATCACCCAATTAGTGTTTAATGAAGAAGTAGATGCCGAACTTTGCGAACAGGCCAACCGCTTGGGTCGTGAGTTCGTAATTCAAATAGTAGGAACGGTCAACGAACGTTTCAGCAAAAACAAAAATATTCCTACGGGAGATATCGAAATCATCGTATCGGAATTGAATGTGCTGAATTCAGCCTTAACTCCTCCTTTTACAATTGAAGACAATACAGACGGCGGTGACGATATCCGTATGAAATACCGTTATCTGGATTTACGCCGTGCAGCAGTACGCAAGAATTTGGAATTACGCCATAAGATGACTATTGAAGTGCGTAAATACCTGGACAGCAAAGGATTCATTGAAGTAGAGACTCCTCTTCTCATCGGTTCTACACCGGAAGGTGCACGCGACTTTGTCGTTCCTTCACGCATGAATCCGGGACAATTCTACGCATTGCCGCAAAGCCCTCAAACATTGAAACAGTTGCTGATGGTTTCGGGTTTTGACCGTTACTTCCAAATCGCAAAATGCTTCCGCGATGAGGACCTCCGTGCCGACCGTCAACCGGAATTTACACAGATCGACTGTGAAATGTCTTTCGTACAGCAGGACGATGTAATCGAACTTTTCGAAGGTATGGCAAAATACCTCTTCAAAGAACTGCGCGGTGTTGAGTTGACCGAACCGTTCCAACGTATGCCATGGGCAGATGCTATGAAATATTACGGTAGCGACAAACCTGATTTGCGCTTCGGCATGAAGTTCGTAGAGTTGATGGATATTATGAAAGGTCATGGTTTCTCTGTATTTGACAATGCCGCATACATCGGCGGTATCTGTGCGGAAGGCGCTGCAAGCTACACCCGCAAGCAACTGGATGCCTTGACCGAATTCGTAAAGAAACCGCAAATCGGAGCCAAAGGAATGGTATATGCCCGTGTAGAAGCTGACGGCACTGTGAAATCAAGTGTCGATAAATTCTACACGCAAGAGGTGCTGCAAGAGATGAAAGCCGCTTTCGGTGCAAAACCGGGCGATTTGATTCTTATTTTGAGCGGTGATGACGTAATGAAGACCCGCAAGCAACTGAATGAGCTTCGCCTTGAAATGGGTAACCAATTAGGCTTACGCGACAAGAACAAGTTTGCATTGCTTTGGATAGTTGACTTCCCGATGTTTGAATGGAGCGAAGAAGAAGGCCGCCTGATGGCTATGCATCATCCGTTTACCCATCCGAAGGATGAAGATATTCCTTTGTTGGACACAGATCCTGCAGCCGTTCGTGCCGATGCTTATGATATGGTATGTAACGGTATTGAAGTCGGTGGCGGTTCGATCCGTATCCATGATGCTCAATTGCAGGCCAAGATGTTTGAGATATTGGGATTCACACCGGAAAAGGCTGAAGAACAATTCGGTTTCCTGATGAATGCCTTCAAGTTCGGCGCACCTCCTCATGGTGGTTTGGCTTACGGCCTCGACCGTTGGGTAAGTATCTTTGCCGGTCTTGACAGTATTCGTGACTGCATTGCGTTCCCGAAGAATAATTCCGGTCGCGATGTTATGCTGGATGCACCTTCGGTTATCGACCAAAAACAATTGGACGAGCTTAACCTTATTGTGGAGGTAAAAGAATAAAAACAAGAGAATAGGAGAGAGTGAAAGAGTCCACACGTATTTGCCGTTTTGCAGTAATCGGTACATTAAACGCCTTGATAACAGCAATCACCATCTGGGTAATGATGGATGAGTTGGACATTAATTACATGCTCTCCAATGTCACTGCATATATACTGGCACAGACTCATAACTTTATCTGGTGCAAGTATTGGGTATTCCCAACAGAAAAGAAGAGCAACACTTGGCGGCAAGTGTTGCTCTTTTCCATAGCTTTCGGAATGGCTTATTGTGCGCAATTCCTTTTCCTTATCGGCTTGGTAGAGGGATTGAACTGTAATGAATACCTCGCCCAGTTCTTAGGATTATTTGTATATGGCGGAGTCAACTTCCTGATGAACAAAAAAGTTACATTTAAATAGAAGCGCTCTTTTCTTCGGAACTTGCCTGATTTTTATTCAGCATGCTTTTGAGAATTCTTTTCTTATAGAATTCAAACAAACCCTCAGTCTAAAAAACGTTTTGTCAATCCCTCATAGGCGTCAATTCTGCGATCGCGCAGGAATGGCCACCAACGGCGGACATTCTCCGAACGTTCCAAATCCACTTCCACTATAATATTTTCCGGCTGCTCATTGCCTGCCTGTGCCAAAAACTCACCTTGCGGTCCAACTACAAAACTGTTCCCCCAAAATTGGATGCCATTTGTTTGCATAGAGGGATCTGGCTCGTGTCCCACACGATTTACCGAAATAACCGGAAGTCCGTTTGCTACGGCATGTCCGCGTTGCGAGATTATCCATGCGTTGAGTTGGCGGACTTTCTCATCATCAGTATCGCTGCTTTCCCAACCGATGGCGGTAGGATAAATCAATAATTCAGCTCCTTTCAGCGCCATGAGACGCGCTGCTTCGGGATACCATTGGTCCCAACAAACCAAAACGCCCAATTTTCCCAAAGACGTTTGGATAGGTTCGAAGCCCAAATCTCCGGGAGTGAAATAGAACTTCTCATAATAGGCCGGATCATCAGGGATGTGCATCTTGCGGTATTTCCCGGCAATGCTACCGTCACGCTCAAACACAACAGCCGTATTATGATACAGTCCCGGAGCACGCTTTTCGAACAATGAAGTTACCAATACTATGTTGTTGGCAGCCGCCAACTCCGAATAGAAACCGGTCGATGGTCCGGGAATAGGTTCTGCCAAATCAAACAGTTGTGTATTCTCCGTCTGGCAAAAATAGAGTGAGTTATGCAACTCCTGCAACACCACTAATTGTGCACCATGAGCTGCACACGATTCGATACTCTTGGCCAGATTCATCAGATTAATGCGCATATCCGCCACATTGGCCTGCTGAATAATACCGACTTTTATTTTTCTCATAATCTATATTTCTTTTAAATGTTTTTTATTTTTCCGATCTAATCTATCCCACCAATAAGAAGTTACCAAAACGATAAAAACAGGAGTAAGCCAGGAAAGAACCTCGCCATATTCCCAATTCCATTGCTCTACAAAAAGATATTCGGAGAGATTTATAAAGAAGATAAGCTCCAACACTCCCGGTAAGTTATCCAACCATATATTCTTTTTAATATACCGCCGAAACTTAGGAAAGAGCCAACCTGCTATATACATGGCTACAAATATCCCACAAAAAACGAAATTGATAACTTTCATATCCTTCTATTATCTGATTACTCCTATCGGATATTGCATCGTGACACAATGCAGCGAGCCATGTTGTTTTATCAAAGCACGGCAGTCTACACCTACAATTTCATGCTTGGGAAAAGCCATTTGCAACACCTCTTTGGCATGCATATCATTCTCCGGCTGGTTATATGTGGGATATAACACTGCATCATTCATTATCAAAAAGTTGGCATACGTAGCAGGCAGCCTTTCGCCATCCGCTTCTATCTTATCGGCCATCGGCAATGCCAATAGTCTATAAGGTTCTCCGGCAAGTGTCCGGAACGTTTTAAGCTGTTCTTCCATTCGGTGCAGCTCCTCATAATGCTCGTCATTCACGTCCCTGCACTGCACATAGGCAATCGTATCCGGCGAACAAAAACGGGCAAGCGTATCTATATGACTGTCCGTATCATCTCCGGCCAGATAACCGTAATCCAGCCAAAGTACCCGTTCAAGATGGAATGTAGACCGAAGATACTCCTCAATCTCCACCTTATTCAACTGGCCGTTACGGTTAGGCGACAACAGGCATTCCGAAGTGGTAAGCAATGTTCCCATGCCGTCACTCTCAATGGAGCCGCCTTCCAGCACAAAGCCCAAACGGTTTATATACCGGCCTTTTAAGATTTCGGCTTCAACAGCCCGACGTGTAATTTGATTATCTTTATCCGAAGCAAACTTCAGCCCCCAGCCATTAAAAGTAAAATCAAGCAGAGACGGCCCTTCCGTATCTACCATAGTGACAGCTCCATGGTCGCGTGCCCAAGTATCATTCGTTTCACATTTCAGGAAACGAACATTATCCATATCCACTGTCGCGGAAATTTGCTTTCTTACCTCTTCAGGTTCCGGAGTTACAATCAACAGCAACTCCCGCTTGGCTATCTCGGAAGCAATGGCAATAAAACATTGCTGCACTTCTTCAAGCATATAGGCCCAATCCGTATCCGCATGAGGCCATGTAAGCTGTACGCCACTCTGTAATGCCCACTCCGCCGGCAGGTGAGGAGCGCGCGTTTCCACTTGAAAGGTCATGTTCTTACCGAAACGCACCTGACAGTCCTTTTCGGCAGCTCCGCCCAATGGAATTCCAACAAAATATCCCATATCAATTCTAAGTTATTTAATTCGTCAAGTAAGATAATGAAGCCTGAATACCGATGCTCCCTAATCTTAATTTACGCAAAGTTCTATTCTGCATTTCTAAAGTGCCACTTTAGAGTTCTGAAGTTCAACTCTACGCCGCTAAAGTTCAACTTTACGTTTCCCGTTCTCAACTTCAGGTTCGGCAATGCATTTTATTTCTTTTCTTCCTTAGGCTTCCTGTCAAAGAACGGGTTCTTGGAAGAGGCACTGACCGGAATGGCGAATACAGTCTTGCAATCTTTCAGCCAGTTCATTCGCTGTGCGGCCAGTCCGGCAGAGAACATTACCCGGGTATCTACCCGCATGTCGGCAGCCGTGGCACAAGCGGAGCCGACGGCAATCCCCACATCAACCGTATTCAAGGCACATGGCACACCTTCCGTACGCCCGGCACAAGTAGGAAAGCCACAATGACCGCAGTTCAATCCCTGCGCCTGCTCGCGCGTACCTATTATAACGACACATTCTGCCTGCAGGACATTTGCCGCATCACGCAGAAAGAACTTCATACCCAGTTCTTCTGCCATGGCATTCATTTTTTCTGAAAGCTTTTTCAGGTCTTCTCCTGTAACCAGTGCTGCTTCAATTACATCTACACCTTTCCCTTTAGGAGCTGTGCGTGCGGCAGTCATCATTTGCCTTGCCACGCCCAGCACATGTTCATGGCGGCAATCCCGTTCGTTCTGTATCATACTTTTTCTCCCGAATTAATTAGTGACACAAAGATAAAAGTATAAAGTTATGTATGCAAATCTTTTTTCCTTACCTTTGCAACTAACGACTAAAGAATTTATTTATGCTACAAATAGAGGATGCCAGTATTGCATACGGTAATGATGTGCTATTCTCCAACTTCAACCTGCAATTGGAGAGGGGAGAGATTGCCAGCATTTCCGGCTCGTCGGGGTGTGGAAAAACATCTCTTCTCAATGCCATACTGGGATTTACTCCATTAAAAGAAGGACGTATTACGGTCAATGACATCGTATCGGATAAAAACAGCATAGACCTTATTCGCAAACAAATAGCTTGGATTCCACAAGAATTGGCACTACCGTTAGAATGGGTAAAAGACATGGTACAACTGCCTTTCAGCCTGAAAGCCAATCGAGCCACACCATTCTCCGAAAGGCAATTATTCAATTGCTTTGAAGAATTAGGATTGGAAAGAGAGCTATATTATAAACGTGTAAATGAAATATCCGGCGGTCAACGCCAACGTATGATGATAGCTGTAGCTTCCATGACCAACAAGCCGTTAATCATTGTGGACGAGCCAACTTCGGCACTCGATTCGGGCTCTACGGAAAGAGTTCTTGCCTTTTTACGGCATCAAACCCGAAAGGGAACCGCCGTACTGGCGGTATCACACGACATGGAGTTCGCCAAAGGATGCGACAGACATATAATAATGTAATAAACCTGATAAAAATAAAGCCATGAGTTTTGCCGGATTTGTTTTTGATATGATACGCCGTGATAAGGAGAACCGCAATTTACGCCTTCTTCGCCGGGAACGTCTCAACGAGCGTTTGGATAAAATGCACAAAGGGTGCGGCATGCCCCACAACACAACCGCAGAAGACATGGAGAAAATAACCAGACTTACCCGGCAAAAGGAATGTTCCGAACAGAAACATACTGTACGCATGATGCTGATTGTTATGGGAGTTTGCATTGTTATTGCATCTGTATTGGTTTTCATATTTACCCGCTAATTCAAAGTATTCATGGGAACTATCGACATATCATACCTCAGCCTGGGCATCGGACTGCTCTTGCTGTCAATCCCATTATTCTATATATGGAAATTCAAGACCGGCCTGCTACGTGCAACCCTTATCGGTACGGCACGCATGATTGTGCAGCTTTTCTTCATCGGCATTTATCTGAAATACCTTTTTCTTTGGAATAATCCGTGGATTAATTTCCTGTGGGTAATCGTCATGATACTCGTAGCTTCGCAAACGGCACTGGCGCGCACACAACTGAAGCGCAAGATACTGCTGATACCTATATCCGTAGGTTTCCTATGTAGCGTAGTATGCGTGGGAATGTATTTTATAGGAATCGTGTTGCGTCTTGAAAATGTATTCAGCGCTCAATACTTCATCCCTATTTTCGGCATACTGATGGGAAACATGCTATCCAGCAATGTTATAGCCCTGAATACCTATTATAGCGGATTGAAACGCGAGCAACAGCTTTACCGCTATCTGCTTGGCAACGGGGCTACCCGTACAGAAGCGCAGGCGCCGTTTATCCGTCAGGCTATTATCAAGGCATTCAGTCCGCTCATCGCCAATATCTCCGTCATGGGCTTGGTAGCGTTTCCCGGAACAATGATTGGACAGATATTAGGGGGAAGCAGTCCGAATGTCGCCATCAAATATCAGATGATGATTATGGTTATCACATTTACGGCATCCATGCTTTCGCTGATGATAACCATTTCACTGGCTTCGCGTAAGTCTTTCGACGCTTATGGAAAGCTACGGCCGGTCATGGTAGAAAAAAAAGGTAAAAGTAAGCCGTAATTCGCTACTTTTTCATATCTTTGCAACCAAATTTTCTACTGATAATGAAAATTAAGGAGATAGTAAGCGCCCTTGAACGGTTCGCGCCTCTGCCATTGCAAGACGGATTTGATAATGCCGGCCTGCAAATCGGATTGACAGATGCGGAAGCAACAGGGGCTTTGTTGTGTCTTGACGTTACTGAAGCCGTACTGGATGAAGCGATTGCGTTAGGATATAATCTTGTGATATCGCATCATCCGCTTATTTTTAAGGGTTATAAATCCATTACGGGAAAAGATTACGTGGAGCGTTGTATCTTGAAAGCTATCAAGAACGACATTGTCATCTATTCCGCCCACACTAATCTGGATAATGCGCCGGAAGGAGTGAATTTCAAGATTGCCGAAAAAATCGGATTGAAGAATGTACGTGTACTGGAAGCTAAGGAAAACGCTTTGCTGAAATTGGTTACATTTGTTCCCGTAACCCGGGCGGAAGAAGTACGCACAGCATTGGCATCTGCCGGATGCGGATGTATCGGCAATTATGATTCGTGCAGCTACAATGTGGAAGGCGAGGGGATGTTCCGTGCTCTTGAAAGCGCCAATCCTTATTGCGGAAAAATCGGCGAGCTGCATGTGGAAAAGGAGACGCGCATCGAAACCATTCTGCCGACTTACCGGAAAGCAGAAGTTATCAAAGCGTTACTTGCCGCACATCCGTACGAAGAACCTGCATTTGATTTATATCCGTTGCAGAACTCCTGGCAACAAGCCGGAGCAGGCGTTATCGGCGAATTGGAAACTCCGGAAACCGAGTTGGAGTTCCTAAAGCGTATCAAGAAAACCTTTGAAGTGGGTTGTCTGAAACACAACAGGCTCACCGGGCGGGAGATACAGACCGTTGCCTTGTGTGGCGGTGCAGGAGCTTTTCTCATGCCGCTTGCCATACGCAACCGTGCGGATGTTTTCATCACGGGTGAAATAAAGTATCACGATTATTTCGGCCATGACACGGATATTCTGCTGGCAGAGATAGGGCATTATGAAAGCGAACAATATACAAAAGAAATATTTTATACAATAATCCGGGATTTATTTCCTAATGTTGAAGTACAACAAAGTAAGATAAATACAAATCCCATAAAATACATGTAATTAAAATGGCTAAAGAAGCAAAAAAAGATCCCCAGGAATTGACAGTGGAACAGAAATTGAAAGCCTTGTTCCAGCTACAGACCATGTTGTCTAAAATTGATGAAATCAAGACGTTGAGAGGCGAGCTTCCTTTGGAAGTGCAAGACTTGGAAGATGAAATTGCCGGTCTGAGCACCCGCATCGAAAGAATCCAGTCGGAAGTTGCCGATTTGAAATCTGCTATCGCAACGAAGAAAGTGGAAATCGAAACCGCAAAGGCTTCTGTAGCCAAATATAAAGAGCAGCAGGAAAATGTGCGCAATAACCGCGAGTATGACTTCCTGAGCAAAGAAATCGAGTTCCAGACCTTGGAAATCGAACTCTGCGAAAAGAGAATCAAAGAGTTCTCTGCCGATGAAGAAGTAAAGTCTCAGGAAGCCGCAGACAGCACCGCTGCCTTGGAAGAAAGACAAAAAGACCTTGAAGTAAAGAAGAATGAGCTGGACGAAATCATCTCCGAAACCAAACAGGAAGAAGAAAAGCTGAGAGACAAAGCCAAAGAACTCGAAACTAAAATAGAGCCGCGTCTGCTTCAATCCTTCAAGCGTATCCGCAAGAACTCACGCAACGGTCTGGGTATCGTTTACGTACAGCGCGATGCTTGCGGCGGCTGTTTCAACAAGATCCCGCCCCAAAGACAACTGGACATCCGTTCACGTAAGAAAATCATCGTTTGCGAGTACTGCGGACGTATCATGATTGACCCGGAACTGGCAGGTATCGCTCCGGAAGTGAAAGAGGAACCGGTAAAGGAAAAGACGACAAGAAGCAGAAAGAAAGCAGCAGACGCTGAATAAATTCCGCAAGAATCGCGATAAACAAATAAAGGTTTAGGTTGTTATCAATCCCATAAAATAACAACTTAAACCTTTTTTTATGACTCTAAAAGCTTGGAGCAGTACATTGCTCATTCTATGTTTCTCTTTTGCGGCATGGGCGCAAAAAGGCAATAGCTACTTGGAAAAGCCGCTTCCGCAAGGCTGGGGAACCGGCACTGCCCATACCATTCCCGGAGACGATAATCTGTTCGGCAGCCAAATACAGCCGGTAGACGATAAATGGTGGAAAGCCTTTGGCGATCCGATGCTCGATTCGCTGATAGCAACGGCATCCGCCGGGAATTTTTCGGTGCTTTCAGCCATAGACCGTATGGATATGGCTAAAGCCAATTGGCGGATAGAGCGGGGGAGTTTCTTCCCTTCCGTTTCCCTGAATGGCGGATGGGCACGCCAACAAAGCAGCGGCAATGTAAGTGAAGCACCGCAATCCATAACCGGGGCATACAGCGCCTCGCTCAATGCAAGCTGGGAACTGGATATATTCGGCAGTATCCGGCAACGGGTAAAAGCGCAACGTGAAAATTTTGCCGCCAGCAAGGAAGAATATACCTCTGTCATGATATCGCTATGCGCGCAGGTAGCATCGGCCTACATCGGGCTGCGTGAATTACAGCAGGAATTAAATGTGGTCATCCGCAATTGCAATACGCAAGCCGCAGTGCTTGAGATTACCCAAGTGCGCTACAAGACCGGATTGGTTTCCAAACTGGATGTGTCTCAAGCCAAGTCTGTATATTACAGTACCAAAGCGTCTGTTCCCCAACTGGAGGCAGGTATCAATCAATACATCACCACTCTGGCCATTCTGCTCGGAACTTATCCCCAAGACCTTCGTCCCACATTGGAACAGAACGGCAAACTTCCCGACTATATGGAACCTGTAGGCATAGGTATTCCTGCCGACTTGCTGCTCCGTCGTCCGGATATCCGGCAGGCCGAACGGCAAATCAACGCACAGGCGGCCCTGCTCGGTGCTTCTAAAAGCGATTGGCTGCCGCAGGTTTTCCTAAAAGGTTCTGTAGGATATTCTTCCCATGACCTGAAAGATTTCACCAAACGGAACAGTATGACGTTTGAAATAGCGCCAAGCCTCAGTTGGACACTCTTCAACGGTACAAAACTGGTTAATGCCACCCGGCTGGCACGTGCGCAATTGGACGAGTCTATCCATCAGTTTAACCAAACCGTGCTCACAGCCGTACAGGAAACAGACAATGCCATGAACGGCTACCGCAATTCCATCAAGCAGATTGTAGCCCTGCGCGAAGTATGTAATCAGGGAGAGGAGACGTTGAAGCTGTCATTAGACCTCTATAAGCAGGGGCTAACCCCTTTTCAAAATGTCCTGGATGCCCTTCGTTCATTGCTGGCTTATCAAAACCAACTGACGCAAGCACAAGGAAACTCACTGCAGGAGCTCATCTCTCTCTATAAAGCATTAGGGGGAGGGTACGGAAACATCATTTCAGGATTATGATTTTAGGTACATCAGCCGCAAATCATAAATAAACATATATAATATATACATACTCAACTGAATTTAAACTGAACCATATATGAAAAATCAAATGTACATCGCCCTGCTTGCCCTACCTTTGTTGGCAGGATGCGGGAATAAAAAAGAAACGTCGCATGCAATGCCCGTACCGGAAATCAGTGTAGCCCGCCCAAGTGTGCAAGACATTACGCTTACCAAAAACTATCCCGGCTATCTGACTTCTGAAAAAACAGTGGATTTAGTGGGCAGAGTCAGCGGAACGTTGCAGACCATAGCCTATGCACCCGGCAGCCGGGTACGCCAAGGGCAGGTACTCTTCCAGATTGAGCCTACTGTTTATCAGGATAATGTGAGGCAAGCGGAAGCTGCTTTGAATACGGCACGTGCCAATCTTGAATATGCACAGAGTAATTATGCGCGTATGCAGGAAGCAGCAAAAACAGATGCCGTCAGCCAGATACAGGTATTGCAATCCAAGTCGGATGTAGCTACTTCGCTGGCAGCGGTAAGCAATGCCGAAGCTGCATTAAATACGGCACGGACCAATTTGAGCTACTGTACGGTACGTGCCCCGTTCAACGGAACAATCAGCCGCAACCTTGCAGATGCAGGAAGTTATATAAACGGCAGCGTACAACCTGTAACTTTGGCCACTGTCTATAAAGACGATCATCTGTACTCTTATTTTAATGTAGCCGACAATCAATGGCTTGCCATGTTATTGCAGCAAGGAGACAGCATTCCCAAACAGGTTAACGTCAGCCTGGGGAAAGACGGCATACTGAATTACCCGGCACAGTTGGATTATCTGTCGCCCAATGTAGACTTGAACACCGGGACGCTGAATATCCGTGCCCGGCTGGATAATCCCAAAGGAATCTTGAAGAGCGGGCTTTATGTCAGCATCACGCTGCCTTACGGAAAACAGAAAAACGCAATCCTGATACCCGATGCTTCTATCGGCACAGACCAGTTGGGTAAATACGTGTACGTAGTCAACGACTCGGACATCGTACACTACCGTCACATCGAAACAGGACAACTGATAGGTGACAGTCTGCGCCAGATAAAACAAGGACTTTCCCCGCAGGAGCGGTATGCGACGAAAGCCCTGATGAAAGTCAGAAACGGCATGCGGATAAATCCCGTTCAATAATCCACACTGTATATATAACCATTCAAAACCAAAGAATCATGTTTTCAAAATTCTTCATAGACCGTCCCATATTCGCAACCGTACTGGCACTGCTTATCGTCGTAGCGGGACTGGTCACACTGGGTATTCTGCCCATAGCGCAATATCCAGACATAACACCTCCTACGGTGCAGGTGAGCGCCGTTTATCCCGGAGCCAATGCGCAGACGGTAGCTCAAACCGTCGGCATTCCTATCGAACAGCAGGTCAACGGAGTGGACGGAATGCTTTATATGTCGTCCAACTCATCCTCATCGGGGGCGTATTCGCTCACTGTCACTTTCGCAGTAGGCACAGATATCGACATGGCCACCGTACAGGTACAGAACCGCGTCAGCGTAGCACAGTCATCGCTGCCTGCTCCCGTAGTAGTGCAGGGGGTTACGGTGCAGAAGCAGTCCAGCAATATCGTTATGTTCCTGACCATGAAGTCCGACAACAAAGATTACGACGGTCTTTACCTCAGCAACTATGCCAAACTGAACCTCGTAGACCAACTGACCCGCGTGCCCGGTGTGGGTGCAGTCAACGTAATGGGAGCAGGGGACTATTCCATGCGTATCTGGCTCGACCCTGCCGCCATGCGCATCCGCAATCTCTCACCGGCTGATGTGTATCAAGCCATTCAGACGCAGAATGTAGAGGTCAGTGCCGGCAACGTAGGACAACCCATCGGAAATGAGAACAAGAATGCCTATCAATACAGCCTGACTGTAAAGGGGCGGCTCACTTCACCCGAAGAGTTCGGTAACATTATCCTCCGTACGGAAAGCGGCGGGCGGATTCTCCGTCTGCGTGACGTAGCCCATATAGACCTGGGATCGGCATCTTACAGCGTTGTTTCCCAACTGGACGGAAGGCCTACGGCTGCCATCGCCATCTACCAGCAACCGGGCAGTAATTCACTGGATGTATCGACGGGTGTCAAAGCGAAGATGCAGGAATTATCGCAGAATTTTCCGGCAGGTGTACAATATAATGTAACGCTCGATACAACAGACGTTATCCATGCATCCATCGATGAAGTAATGGTAACTTTCTTTGAAACAACGCTATTGGTAGTGCTGGTAATCTTCCTTTTTCTGCAGAATTGGCGGGCTGTCATCATTCCTTGTATCACAATTCCCGTTTCACTGATCGGTACGTTGGCAATCATGTCATTATTCGGTTTCTCTATCAATACTTTAACGTTGTTCGGGCTGATATTGGCGGTTGCCATCGTGGTGGACGACGCCATTGTGGTCGTGGAAAACTCCACACGTCTGTTGGATACGGGACGGTACACCGCCCGGCAAGCCGTAACCGAAGCAATGGGAGAGATTACAGGCCCCATTGTGGGAGTAGTGCTGGTGTTGCTTGCCGTATTTATCCCTACCATGCTTGTCAGCGGGATTTCGGGACAATTGTACAAGCAGTTTGCCTTGACCATTGCTGCCAGTACCGTGCTAAGCGGCATCAACTCACTGACGCTGACGCCCGCACTCTGCGCATTGATGCTCCAGCCCACCAAACCCTCGAAATTCCCTCTGTATAAAGGCTTCAACCGTCTGTATGACAAGACACAAGGAATGTATGACAAAATAGTGGGCTATCTGCTGCAAAGACCTTTTGCCGCAGTGATTTCATACACTGCATTTACCATAATCGCTGTGTTGCTGTTCGTTAAGTGGCCCTCTACTTTCATACCGGAAGAAGACGACGGATATTTCCTCGCTGTTGTGCAACTTCCACCTGCATCGAGCCTGGAGCGCACGCAAGAGGTGGGGAAACAAATAAACGCTCTGCTCGACACCTATGCCGAAGTAAAGGATTACATCGGCATATCCGGCTTTTCCGTTATGGGTGGCGGAGAGCAGAGTAATGCCGCTACCTACTTCGTAGTCCTGAAAAACTGGGATGAGCGTAAGGGGAAAAAACACACGGCAGCGGCCATTGTCGATCGTTTCAACATGGAAGCCTATGGCATTCAGGAAGCTGAGGTCTTTGCAATGGTTCCGCCTGCCATTCCGGGGCTGGGCGCTACCGGCGGACTGCAACTGCAATTGGAAGACCGTAACAATCTCGGCGCCACCGAAATGCAGCGTGCCGTGGAAACTTTAATGGAAAATTACCGCAATTATCCGGCTTTGGCATCCGTCAGCAGCCAGTATCAGGCCAATGTCCCCCAATATTTCCTGAATATAGACCGCGACAAAGTGCAATTGATGGGCATACAGTTGAACAGTGTTTTCACGGCTTTAGGGTATTATATGGGAGAAGCCTACGTTAATGATTATGTACAGTTCGGACGTATATATCAGGTGAAACTGGGTGCTGGCGACCGTGCCCAACGCATTATCGATGACGTCCTCAAGTTAGGCGTACCCAATGCTTCGGGAGAAATGGTTCCTTTCTCTTCCTTCACACAGATAGACGAGCAACTGGGTATGGACCAAATCAACCGGTATAATATGTACTCTACCGCATCCGTCACCTGCAATGCAGCCCCGGGAAGCAGTTCCGGAGAAGCCATCAAGCAAGCGGAAAACTTGATAAAGACCCAACTCGGCAATGAATTCGGTTATGAATGGACTTCCGTTGCCTACCAGGAAACGCAGGCAGGAACCACCACTACCGTAGTCTTTATCATGGCGTTGTTAGTGGCCTTCCTTGTACTTGCCGCACAGTATGAAAGCTGGACAAGTCCGGTGGCAGCAGTAATGGGAATTCCGGTGGCATTACTCGGCGCAATGCTGGGCTGCTATGTGATGGGAACTCCGGTCAGCATCTATACGCAAATCGGTATAATCCTGTTAGTGGCGCTATCCGCCAAAAACGGTATCCTGATTGTGGAATTTGCACGCGACTTCCGTGCACAGGGCAACAGTATCCGTGACGCCGCGTTCCAGGCAGGACATATCCGGCTTCGTCCCATTCTGATGACCTCATTGGCGTTTGTATTGGGAGTTATGCCGCTTCTGTTCGCCACAGGGGCGGGAGCGGGAAGCCGCGTCGCCCTTGGAGCGGCAGTGGTATTCGGTATGGCGCTGAATACATTGCTGGCAACGGTCTATATTCCCAACTTCTATGAGCTGATGCAAAAGCTGCAGGAAAAATTCGGAAAGAATAAGGGCAAATAAGGAAATGCAGTTTTTCTCTTTAAATTAATTTCATACATTTGTTGACTCGAACAAATGTATGAAATTAATAATATGAAGCTTAGATATACTTTGATAGGCGTGTTGTGTTTCAGCATAAACATCGTTCTACAAGCACAACAGCAGGCATTGGAAGGCAAAATTGCCGGTTTCCTTAAAGGGAAGAAAGCCACGGTCGGCGTAGCCGTACTGACAGACAAAGACGAAACCATACTGCACAACAACGAGGTGCACTATCCGCTTCTGAGCGTATTCAAATTCCATGTAGCCCTGGCCGTATTGGATAAAATGAACAGAGAGGAAATCCCATTGAAACATATTGTTCATGTAAAAGCTTCCCAATTACAGCCAAATACCTACAGTCCGCTGCGGCAAAAGCATTCCGGTCAAGATCTAGATATATCATTGGGAGAGCTTTTACAATACAGCATCTCGCTAAGCGATAACAATGCCTGCGACATCCTCATAGAATATGCCGGTGGAATAGGGCATATTCATCAGTACATCAGGAAATTGGGCATCAATGATTTCAACTTGTCCGAAACGGAAGACTCCATGCACCGGAATCCCCCAAAGGCATACTCCAATTGGAGCACCCCCTCTGAAATGGTACGGTTACTGAAAATGGCCGATGAGAAAAATTTATTCGCCCCCGTGTACCGGGATTTCCTTTGGAAAACTATGACAGAAACAGCCACAGGAAGCAACAAACTAAAAGGCTTATTGCCTTCCAATACGGTTGTGGGGCATAAAACCGGTTCTTCCGATCGTAATTTGAAAGGCGTGAAGATGGCGGATAATGATGCCGGAATAGTAATCATGCCCGGTGGCAAGAAGTATTATATCGCTGTCTTCGTAACGGACTCAAGTGAAACGGACGAAGAGAATGCCGCCATCATCGCACACATTTCCCGGATGGTATACGACGAAGTGAAGTAGGAAAGAGTGGGGGAAGTGCATCTTTTTTGCTATCGTGTTTACATGGTTGCCGTTCTTTTCAATCCCCTCAGGAAAGTGTTCTGAAAGGGGATGTAATGAGTTAGGGAGTGAAAGACAATGAATCAGGGAGTGAAAGGCATTCACTCCCTGATTCATTACGGTTCATTCAGCCGGTAAAATCAGAGGCTTGCGTAGTCTGGAATATCTTGTAAAAAAGTATAACTGTTCTGTTCGTAATCCATACGGCAGCAATAATGCCGGATACCGTTACTTACTATCAGATAGTCCACTTTCAACACCATGTTGTAACGGGTAATCTGGTCGAAGACCTTCTGAGTGATTTCCACCTCGGGAGCCTTATATTCCACAATCATGCGTGCCGTAAGGTCACGCCTGTAAAGAACTGTATCGCAGCGCTTTTTAGTACCGTTCAACTGCACCTGCACCTCGTTTGCCATCAGTGCCTGCGGATAGCCCTTATGCGTCATGAGAAAATGTACGAAATGCTGCCGCACCCATTCTTCCGGGGTCAAGGTAACGTATCGGCGGCGGATAACATCGAAAATACTTCTTTTTCCATCCCTTGTAATAATCTTGGCTTCAAACGCTGGCAGGTTCAGTGAGAACATTCTATTTTAATTTCTTGTTTTTACTTTTTTATTGTATTTTTGTGAGTTAAATAATCGTTCCCTAACGGTTTTACGGAACAAATTTAATGAAATCTTATGAAAACAAAAGAAGAAATCGTAGCTAATTGGCTGCCCCGTTACACAAAACGTAACCTGGAGGATTTTGAAGAGTATATTCTGTTGACCAACTTCAACAAGTATGTCGAAATTTTTGCCGAAAAATTCAATGTTCCCATACTAGGCAGGGACGCTAATATGATTTCGGCCAGTGCGGAAGGAATAACGATCGTAAACTTCGGAATGGGAAGCCCCAATGCCGCCATCATCATGGACTTATTAAGTGCCATTCAGCCCAAAGCATGCCTGTTTTTGGGCAAGTGTGGAGGCATCGACAAGAAAAACAGGATAGGGGATCTTATCCTTCCAATCGCCGCCATCCGCGGTGAGGGTACTTCAAACGACTACTTCCCGCCGGAAGTTCCTTCACTGCCGGCTTTTATGCTGCAACGTGCCGTTTCTTCCGCCATTCGCGACCATGCCCGCGATTACTGGACCGGTACTGTATATACCACCAACCGCCGTATTTGGGAACACGATGAGGACTTTAAGGAGTATCTCAAAAAAACCCGTGCCATGGCAGTCGATATGGAGACGGCAACCTTGTTCAGTTGCGGCTTTGCCAATCATATCCCCACCGGAGCTTTGTTGCTGGTGTCCGACCAACCGATGATTCCGGAAGGCGTCAAAACCGATAAAAGCGATAACATAGTAACCCAAAACTATGTAAAGGAACATGTTGAAATTGGCATTGCATCTCTGCGCATGATTATTGATGCGAAGAAAACCGTAAAACATCTGAAATTCGACTGGTAAAACCAAGAAATATGGCCAAGCAAGAAATTACGTGTGATGATATCTTAAGGGAACTGAAAGCCGGGCAATATCGTCCCATCTATTACCTGATGGGCGAAGAACCGTATTACATCGACCTCATCTCGGATTATATAACGGACAACGTACTGAATGAAACCGAAAAAGAATTCAACCTCACCGTTGTATATGGCGCAGATGTGGACGTGGCTACAATTATCAATGCAGCCAAACGCTATCCCATGATGTCCGAGCACCAAGTGGTAGTAGTGAAGGAAGCACAGAACATACGCAATATAGAAGAGCTTTCCTACTACCTTCAAAAGCCCTTGCTATCTACAATATTGGTAATATGCCACAAACACGGCGTATTGGATAAAAGGAAAAAACTCGCAGCTGAAATAGAGAAGTCGGGCATACTGTTTGAGTCCAGGAAAGTGAAAGAGTCCCAACTGCCGGCATTTATCACATCCTATATGAAACGTAAAGGAATAGACCTTGAACCGAAAGCCACTTCCATGCTTGCCGACTTCGTAGGGACAGACCTCAGCCGCCTTACCGGAGAACTGGAAAAACTGATTATTACACTTCCAAAAGGTCAGACACGTGTCACCCCCGAACAGATAGAACGCAACATAGGAATCAGCAAGGATTATAATAACTTTGAACTCCGCAGCGCCATCGTGGAAAAGGATGTTCTAAAGGCTAACAGAATAATAAAATATTTTGAAGAAAATCCGAAAACCAATCCGATTCAAATGACTTTATCTTTACTTTTCGGATTCTTTTCCAATCTGATGCTGGCCTATTATACCCCCGAAAAATCGGAGCAAGGCATCGCAGCATTCTTAGGTCTGAAGAGTCCGTGGCAGTCCCGCGAATATCTAAATGCCATGAGGATGTACAATGGAATAAAAACCATGCAGATCATCGGAGAGATACGATATACAGATGCCAAGTCTAAAGGAGTAGGAAACCCTTCCTTAAACGATAGCGACCTTTTACGGGAATTGGTCTTTAAAATCCTGCATTGATTTTCTCATTCCATATCTTTTTAATAAAAGAAGAAAATACGAAAATGATTCATTTATGTGTCATTTTATCATATTTAGGGGGATTTTCCCCCTTTTTTTCTATTATCATGATTTATCCGGCAATTAAATATACACATAATATACTATAATACAGTATAATACATTCAAAATAAGCCTCTGAGAATCGTTTCTTTTCAATCATTCGGGTATTTAATAAAGCAAAGAATTTATTGTTGACCTTCATAAAACTGATAACATAGAGTCGCTTCCCAATTTTGTCACCAATTTTCTTTTAGAATCGAGTATTACTTTACCAGGATTTATAAACCGGATAGAGGAATAGTTGTACTATACAACTATGAAGCATTACCAATGTAATACACAGTATTCACAAACGTATATATTACAAAGCTAAACATATTACATGTATACATAATAGATGATTAACACTTTTGTAAATAGGGGTGTTTACGTCTATTATATACATTATTACATCTTTATCCCGTGAGCAGTTAACAACATATTAATCATAGTGTATATCATTATAAATCTGATATATATAACTATTTATTAGACTTTTAAATTATAAATATAAGAAATAGACGTCAAAACATTTGTAATCTCTGTAATACTTCTATTATAATACAATATATTAAACTGTAAATCAGCATAATAATGTATTTTATTAAAGCTAATATTAGAGATGTTTTTCATGAAAAATAACCTTTTTACAAATATAAGCTTGACATAAGTAAATTTGCCGAGTATGATTGTAAATTTTAAAATATTACACTCGTAATTTGCTTTTGTAAATCCTATTATTTACTTTTGTAATCGGATTTAAAGACTTATACAATTGTAATAATATCTACGCCATGAGTATAAAGGATAGATTTAAGATGATAATGGACAGGGAGCAGTTAACTGCTGGAGCATTTGCCGAAAGTATAGAAGTAGCTCAAGCCACTATTTCCCATATATTAGCCTCCCGTAATAATCCAAGTACAGAAGTTATTCTGAAACTTCACAAGCGGTATAATGACATCAACCTTGAATGGCTGCTAACAGGAAAAGGAAACATGAGCAATAATTCTCCATCCGTTGAAAACAACGGATTCGACTATCCTTTATTTGCTGACAATCCGGAAAATCCGTCCAACGAGCCAAGCACTCCGGAAAATCGCAAGGAAATCGCGTTAGAAGCTCCAGTAAATACGCCTAAAGAGATTGTAAAACAAGAGATTATCTATAAAGAAAGACCGCCTAAAAAAATAACAGAAATAAGAATTTTCTTTGATGATAATACTTATGAAACATTCAAACCGGAAAATTAAGAGGCAACTACGGCTATTTGCACAAATTCCCGTATCTTTGCAGTCAAAAGATAATCCTTCTTTATAGATAATATGAAAAAATATATTTTAGATCTGACAGTGACCGAGAACGTCCGACTGCATGCCAATTATGCGCTGCTGAAATTGACTTCCCCGTCCCTGCTCCCGGAAATGCTTCCGGGACAATTTGCCGAAATTCGCGTAGACGGTTCACCCACTACTTTCCTGCGACGCCCTATCTCTATTAATTATGTAGACAAACAACGGAATGAGGTGTGGTTTCTAATCCAACTTGTAGGAGATGGAACCAAGCGATTAGGAGCGGCAAAACAAGGAGATATAATCAATGTGGTACTTCCATTAGGAAACAGCTTCACAATGCCTGAAAAGCCCTCGGATAAGCTCTTATTAGTAGGTGGCGGCGTAGGTACAGCACCGATGTTGTATTTAGGCGAGCAATTGGCGAAAAACGGAAGCAAACCCACCTTCTTATTAGGTGCCAGAAGCGATAAAGACTTGTTGCAATTAGAAGATTTTGCTGCCTATGGAGATGTATATACCACCACGGAAGACGGCAGTCATGGCGAAAAAGGACATGTCACCCAACATTCTATATTGAGCAAGATGAACTTCGAACAAATATATACCTGCGGTCCTAAACCAATGATGATGGCTGTAGCCAAATATGCCAAAAGTAAAGGCACTAATTGTGAAGTGTCTTTAGAAAACATGATGGCATGCGGCATAGGCGCTTGCTTATGTTGTGTGGAAAATACCACAGAAGGTCATTTATGCGTATGTAAAGAAGGTCCGGTTTTTAATATAAACAAACTATTATGGCAGATTTAAGTGTAAACATTGGTGAATTGCAAATGAAAAATCCGGTGATGACAGCATCCGGAACTTTTGGATATGGTGAAGAATTCGCCGATTTCATCGATATATCGCGAATAGGTGGTATAATTGTAAAGGGAACTACTCTTCACAAACGTGAAGGTAATCCGTATCCGCGTATGGCAGAGACTCCATCAGGTATGTTAAACGCTGTGGGACTGCAAAATAAGGGTGTACATTACTTTGTTGAACATATCTATCCGCGTATCAAGGATATAAAAACCAATATGATTGTGAATGTTTCAGGCTCTGCTATCGAAGATTATATGGAAACGGCTGCAATCATTAATGAACTTGTAAATATTCCTGCCATAGAATTAAACATATCCTGCCCTAATGTAAAGCAAGGTGGAATGGCATTTGGCGTCACAGCCAAAGGAGCGGAGGAAGTGGTAAAAGCCGTACGCTCAGTTTACAAAAAGACACTTATCGTAAAACTGTCACCCAATGTTACAGACATCACAGAAATAGCACGTGCTGCTGAAAATGGCGGTGCAGACAGCGTATCACTCATCAATACCTTGTTAGGAATGGCTGTAGATGCAGAACGCAGACGTCCCATCCTTTCCACGGTAACAGGCGGCATGTCCGGAGCGGCAGTGAAACCTATTGCACTCCGTATGGTATGGCAGGTTGCTAAGGCAGTAAAAATACCGGTCATAGGTTTAGGGGGCATCATGAACTGGAAAGATGCTGTGGAATTTATGCTCGCAGGTGCCTCTGCCATTCAAATCGGTACTGCAAACTTTATTGATCCGGCAATCACCGTGAAGGTTGCAGAAGGTATTGATGACTATCTGAACAGACACGGATATAAGTCAGTTAAAGAAATAATCGGTGCACTTGAGGTATGACGAATAACAAAGCATAGCCATTCGCAAACTATTTTCATAAAAAAGGACATTCAAACTGAATGCCCTTTTTATTTTTATTTACATCTTACAGATTACTCACCTAACAAATCCGGACGTAATTTCCGAGTTCTTTCCAATGACTGTTGCAGCTCCCATTCCTTAATTTTAGCCTCATGACCGGATAGTAAAATTTCCGGAACTTTCCATCCTTTGTAATCAGCCGGGCGCGTATAAACGGGAGCAGCTAACAGATTATCCTGAAAAGAATCGGAAAGGGCCGATTGCTCGTCAGAGATAACTCCGGGAATAATACGTACAATAGCATCAGCCATAACGGCCGCCGCCAGTTCGCCACCAGTCAATACATAGTCTCCGATACTGATTTCCTTCGTTATGAGATGTTCGCGGATACGGTAATCAATTCCCTTAAAATGCCCGCAAAGAATTATAAGATTTTTAGCGAGAGACAGCGTATTAGCCATAGGCTGGTTAAACTGTTCACCGTCCGGAGTCGTGAAAATGACCTCATCATACTCCCGTTCGGCTTTCAAAGCATTGATGCAGCGCTCTATAGGTTCTATCTTCATAACCATTCCGGCAAAACCACCAAAAGGATAATCATCCACCCGACGGTATTTATCTTCAGTATAATCACGAAGGTTATGAATATGTATTTCTGCAAGCCCTTTATTTTGAGCACGTTTCATTATAGAGCAATTGAAGAAGCCTTCAATCATTTCCGGCAGAACAGTAATGATATCAATACGCATATATTTTATTTTTTCCGCAAAAATAGTGTAAGTTAAGAGTAAAAGCAAAAAATATTCGGGAGAAACCCGTATTTTTGTGTCCAAACTCCAAAATCGTTATGACAGTAAAAGAAAAGATAGACCAGCTACGCGCCGACTTACATCGGCACAACTACAATTATTATGTATTGAACGCTCCCGAAATATCAGACAAAGAGTTCGATGACAGGATGCGCGAATTACAAGAGCTTGAAAAGGAACATCCCGAATACCAGGACGACAATTCGCCTACCATGCGCGTAGGAAGCGATTTGAATAAAAACTTCACACAGGTAGCCCATAAATATCCCATGCTCTCATTGGGAAACACCTATTCGGAAAGTGAAGTGACAGACTTTTACGACCGGGTGAAGAAGGCTCTGAACGAAGACTTTGAAATATGCTGTGAATTGAAATACGACGGCACATCCATTTCACTGACCTACGAAAACGGCAAATTGGTACGTGCCGTGACCCGTGGTGACGGTGAAAAAGGTGATGATGTAACGGACAATGTAAAAACGATCCGCACGATACCATTAGTGCTCCACGGCAGCTATCCTGAGTCGTTTGAAATCAGAGGAGAAATATTAATGCCCTGGGAAGTGTTTGAAGAACTGAACCGGGAAAAAGAAGCGCGTGAAGAACCGCTTTTCGCCAATCCGCGCAATGCAGCTTCCGGTACTTTAAAGTTGCAAAATTCCGCTATTGTAGCCTCACGCAAGCTTGATGCCTATTTGTATTATCTGTTAGGAGAAGAATTGCCCTGTGACGGACATTATGAAAATTTACAAGCAGCAGCCGGCTGGGGATTTAAAACCTCGGAACACATGAAAAAGGCTCATAGCCTGGAAGAAGTATTTGAATATATCAGATATTGGGACACCGAACGAAAGAACTTGCCGGTAGCAACAGACGGTATTGTTTTAAAAGTCAACAGTATGCGCCAGCAGAAAAACCTCGGTTTTACCGCAAAATCTCCCCGATGGGCTATAGCATATAAGTTTCAGGCAGAACGCGCCTTGACTCGTTTAAACAAGGTCACTTATCAAGTAGGACGCACCGGAGCCGTAACTCCTGTTGCCAATTTAGATCCGGTACAACTGTCCGGCACTATCGTGAAGAGGGCTTCTCTGCACAATGCCGATATTATTGAAGGGCTGGATTTACATATCGGAGACATGGTTTATGTAGAGAAAGGTGGAGAAATCATTCCTAAAATTACGGGAGTAGACAAAGACGCCCGCAGCATGCTTATCGGTGAAAAAGTGAAATTTATCACTCACTGTCCCGAATGTGGCAGTAAACTGATACGATACGAAGGGGAAGCAGCCCATTATTGTCCTAACGAAACATCCTGCCCACCTCAAATTAAAGGTAAGATAGAGCATTTCATTAGCCGTAAGGCAATGAATATAGATGGCTTAGGCCCGGAAACCGTAGATATGTTCTACCGTTTGGGACTAATCAAGAATACGGCAGATTTATATCAGCTCACAGCAGATGATATTAAGAACCTGGACCGTATGGGTGAAAAATCAGCGGAGAATATCATCAAAGGAATCGAAGCGAGCAAAGAGGTTCCATTTGAAAGAGTGCTCTTCGCTTTAGGCATCCGTTTTGTAGGCGAAACTGTAGCCAAGAAAATAGCCAAGTCTTTTAATGACATAGACGAGCTGGAAAATGCCAACCTCAAAAAACTGATAAACATCGATGAAATCGGGGAAAAAATAGCACAAAGCATTCTGACGTATTTCGCAAATCCATTGAACCGCGAGTTGATAGAACGTTTGAAATCCACCGGATTACAGCTCTATCGCAGAGAAGAAGATTTAAGCGGATATACGGATAAGTTGGCAGGACAATCCATTGTCATAAGCGGTGTTTTCACACATCATTCACGAGATGAATACAAAGAGCTGATAGAAAAAAACGGTGGAAAAAATGTAGGCAGTATCTCTGCCAAAACCAGCTTTATTCTGGCGGGCGAGAATATGGGACCCGCCAAATTGGAAAAAGCTCATAAATTAGGGATAAAGCTCATGAGCGAAGATGAGTTTCTGACACTCATATCCTAACAAATTTCTACAAAAAGCTTTTTTATGGCTTATATTTGTATGGTAAATTGAAAAAAATCGTACTTTTGCGAGTCGTTTAATTAGAGATTACTTTATAATACTCATGATACAGACTAGATTGAAAGGAATGGGGGTAGCGCTGATTACTCCATTTAAAGAGGATGAAAGCGTTGATTACGATGCATTGATGCGTTTAGTAGACTATCAGCTCCAAAACAACACTGATTTTTTATGCGTACTTGGCACTACAGCAGAAACTCCGACGCTGGCTGAAGAAGAAAAAAAGAAAATCAAGAAAATGGTTATCGAGCGCGTGAATGGGAAAATACCTATTCTGCTTGGAGTAGGTGGAAATAACACTCGCGCCATAGTAGAAACTCTGAAGAATGATGATTTTACCGGAGTGGATGCCATTCTTTCTGTTGTTCCTTATTATAACAAGCCTTCCCAAGAAGGGATTTATCAGCATTATAAAGCGATTTCCGAGGCTACCGACCTTCCGATTGTACTTTATAATGTACCGGGACGTACCGGAGTAAATATGAAAGCTGAAACAACCTTGCGCATCGCACGCGACTTTAAGAATGTAATAGCAATTAAAGAAGCATCGGGAGATATCAGCCAGATGGATGACATCATAAAAAATAAACCCGCCAATTTTGACGTTATTTCGGGCGATGACGGCATTACCTTCCCTCTGATTACCTTAGGAGCCGTTGGTATCATCTCGGTCATAGGAAATGCCTTTCCGCGTGAATTTAGTCGTATGGTACGTCTGGCATTGCAAGGAGATTACTCAAATGCGCTGACCATCCACCACAAATTTGCAGAATTATTCAAATTACTCTTTGTAGACGGTAATCCAGCCGGAGTAAAAGCCATGTTGAATGCAATGGGAATGATTGAGAACAAACTTCGCCTACCATTAGTGCCTACCAGAATCACGACTTTTGAAGCAATGCGGAAGATATTGGATGAATTGAATATTAAATGCTGAATACAAATCTTATTTAGTATATATGGAAGAGATGTGTCGAAATTGACACATCTCTTTTTTTATGTAAAGTTCTAGCAGTCATCCTCCCCAAAATTGCTGGCAAGAAGTATTTATCGGGGCAGTCCGAAAAATTAAAGCATTTAGAGCACAGTTTAGAGGAGTCTGAGATATTGTCCTGTTTCCGGGTCTTCCCAACGACGGCACTTGACGCGTAGATATACAGCTTTGCCACGAATAGGAAAGTCTTGCACTTCTATTTCCGGGAAGAAACCTTTGGAATGTAGGTGTAAATTGGGTCAATGTAAAAACCTGAGGGGTAAATTTATAAATTGTTATCTTTCCTCTATGAAAAGATAAAGATTACCCCTGTCTTTATGGCTCCTTTACTTAGTTTATGGTGTTAATGAGCATGAATGTATTGACCGTTCTATCAAGAGCAGT
>OGFO01000026.1_pt1 | contig 202517 bp, 162 predicted proteins | sample 1570981 | NCBI WGS metagenome assembly OGFO01 (sample SAMEA2581955, study PRJEB24529) | metagenome | biome: Human gut stool | place: China | collected 2011
TGTGCGCTGGTTGGTGGGGTGCTCCTTTCATCCGCGATGGCGGTGAAAGCGGTAACAACATCGTTCTTGCCGCTGGTGAGGACTTCCTGGAATTCAAAATCTCGGAAGGTATGGCGGCAACAATGAATGGTACTGAAACCGCTCTCATCATTGGCGGTGACATAACAATCACCAAGATTCAGATTAAGACAGATTAAACTCTATACAAAGAAGTTATAGCCTGATATCTGTAAACATTTCAAGTCTGCCGGAGAGCTAAAGTTCTTCGGCAGACTTTTTGGCATTTACTTGTGTTTTGCTGTTTCTTCGCCTGAAGGCTTTGGAGCAACAAACAGTAGTATAGTCTACGGAGACTGCAGGCGAAGAGGAGTACTACAAGCAAAACAGGTGCAATTCGATACATTTCGTATCAAAATAAAGAGAAGAAGCGGGAAAATAAGCAGGTTTTGAGAGGGTAGGTTTATGTAGATATTCGGCATTAACAGTAAGACAATCAAATGAATGTCCCATTAAAAAAGGGTGTAGGCAATTTTTGCCTACACCCTTTTTTAATTGCTTTCACCACAGCTATAATGCCTATGAACAGGGAGATATAGAGTATGAATGTATGAGTATATGCAAAAACATGCATAAACTACAGGTAGAATTTATTTCTTCAAAGTCCAGCGGATAGCATTGCTAAGCATCATCGTGAAGTCGTCCGACTGGAAGAGCTTCGGACTATGCCCCATCTGGAAATAAACATTCCGGGCAGCCTTGCCTTCGTTCACCCACACTACCGGATGGTCGCCCATCTTGACAGCGGAAGCGGGTGTATAAGTGGACTCGTCCACATGTGCCAAGACGCGAACATTGGGACGGGGAGACTTGTCGTACGTATACCACTCGTCATCCTGAACCACAAAAGAAGCGTCGACGCCTTTCATTATCGGATGTTCCTTGTCTTCCACAATCACTGTACCATCGGCAAGCGGAGCGATATAGTTCTGGAAACGAATGCCGCCCATGAAATCGGAGAACCATTGCCACAGAGGATAACCGTCAAAGTCTCCCAGCAAAGTAGCATGATGGAAACCAATCCAACCACCACGACCTTCGTTAATGTAGTTGATGAAATTCTGCTCTGCTTCCTTCGGCCAGGTATAAGGCGGGAAGTCCAACTGAATGACTAAATCCGTACCCTCCAGCACTTCCTTCTGAGCCAGGAGACGGGTGTTGTTCAATATCTGTATCTGCAGATTCTGTACCTTGCTCTCATCCACCAGCCACTTCACTGCCGCATCCGAGAAAGGTTTATGCTGGCCTTGGCTTTCGGTAAGTACCAGTACACGGTAAGTTCTGTCATAGAAAGGTTTCTGTTCTATCAATCCTTCGTAGACCGTACGACGCAAATCGCCTTGCTCGTTGTCACCGTCATAGTCCCAATACATGCCGCCCAGTAGTTTCTGCTTCAGGATATACTGGCATTTTATGGCCAACGAACGGGGATTTTCATAACCGAAGACAAGCTTTCCTGCTTTATTGGCCAAATAGGGAACCTTGGCTACCTCATCCCAGCATTCACGATACTCTTTGGTATGGCCTACCTTGTTGAAATCCTGAAAGTTAGGATATCCATCGCCACCACGGCCATAGAAAGGCATGCCCATCACTAACTTAGAAGCAGGCACACCGGCTTTGAGGTGAGCCTCAACGGCGGCATCAGCGGTCATCCAGCCACTGTTCTCCGAACGATACAAAGCTGCATGATGTTTGGGAGCATTCCCCATATCATAGGACATGATATTGACAAAATCAATATAGGGAAGAATCGCTTTAAAATCTATATACTCTGCAGAAGCTACCGTAGCAAGAGTCAGCAACTTCTTCTTTCCTATCTCTTTCCGTATATCCCTCATCAGTAATGTGAAGTTCTTTGTATCATCCGGTGAAGCAGAAATATTGGCTGCTGCACTGGTAGGGTATTCCCAGTCAATATCAATGCCATCGAGACCGAACTCCTTCACTACACGCTTGCAATCCTTTGCAAAAGCCAAGCGATACTTATCATTGGCAGCCATTTCACTGAACCGGCCGCTTCCCCATCCACCGATAGAAAGCATTATTTTCAGTTCTGGTTTCTGCGCCTTCAGTGCAACAATCTCACGAAGACGGTTCTCATTTGCAATACCAACCCCATTGAAGGTTTCACTGACATGCCCGAATGCATAGTTAATATGCGTCATATATTGCGGGTCCGGCATGATACTACTCCAGGAAGTCACATAAGCTACAATAACTTTTGTATCCGAAGAAGCCATACGCAACTCTCCTGCTTTACTACTACACGACAACAATACCGCCAATGCAGTCAGAATCATTAATCTCATTCTTTTCATAATATTATTATAATAGTTAATCAGCTGTTTGACGAACACGAGAACCTATCAATGCATAATACAGCATAAATACTTCTCCCAAAATTACAATAAACCAAGACCATCTCCAACTTTCCAGCAAGTCAGCGAAGACACCTTGCAACAAAGGCAGGATGGCACCTCCCACTACCCCTATCATGAATACCCCGGAAGCCACCGAAGTATATTTACCCAAATGGGCCACAGACAATGTGAAGATAGCTCCCCACATGATGGAATGGAAAAGTCCGACTGCTGTCAGTAACCAGGGATTATTAAAGATGATAGCCAGCAAAGCCAACACACCTGCCGATATGGTAGTTACGGTCAGTTGCACACGAGGGGAAACTTTGCTCAACGAACTTCCTACCAGTCGTCCGATCAGCATACCACCCCAATAGAGTGTGGCCAACAAGGCAGGTGAAGGACAATTCCGCTCAATGGCATATAAATTGATATTCGCACCAATGCAAACCTCAACACCCACATAACAAAAGATAGCGCAAACTCCCAATGTCAAGTGACGGAATGACCATACACTTTTCTCCAACTTCTCCCCTTTCTCTACCCGTGTACCCTGTATATCCGGCAAAGATAGCCTCATCAATAAGAAAACAACCACAGCTATAGTTACCATCAATGCAAAGAAAGGCATCATCAACTGACTGATTTGAATATCTTCCATAGCCAGGCCACCAAACACAATACCGGTCACGAAATAAGGGGCAATCGTAGTACCCACAGAGTTTGCCGTCCCCCCAATAGCCAAACGCTGGATGGCTTGTGTCCCTTTCACACGGCAAGCGGTAAGATAAGGATTAATAACGACCTGCAAAATCGTGGCCGAAGCACCCACAACAAATGATCCTAATAGAAATATAAAGAATCCTATGGGAATAATACTCTCTCCCATTCTGATATCAGCATCAGGAAATTGAACGGTAAAATAAGATGAAGCAAAAAAGAGTCCCAGACCGATAATCATTACCCAAAGTCCACGGATCAAGGTTCCTTTATAGCCATACTTGCTAATCCAGGATGAACCTATACTCCCACAAATAGGGTAAGCAAGGAACCACGAGAAAGTAATCAGAGTTGCAAATGTATTCTTCAGATTACCTACTTTCATAAGAAACGTTTCCTTCAACGGCCCCTGAAACTGAGTATTGGCAGTTGTCAGGAAGCCCACAATAAGGAACAGGAAGACCATTGTAAGAAACGGTCCCATGTAATTGATTTGTTTTTCTTGGTGTGTCATCATGTAGTATTAGTAAATGATTATTTTTCAGATAACTTAGCTGCAGAAGCAACATCCAGCAGAAACTCACAATCCGGATGCAATTGAAGGACAGAGGCTGGAACATCAGACGTGACAGGTCCTTCTAGCATTTGTTTCACGACCTCAGCTTTGTTACTGCCTTTGGCCACCAGTACAATCCGGCGTGCCTGCATGATATTTTTTATCCCCAGAGTTACCCCTCCCAGTTCCTTCTCCGGCGGGGTGTGGGTTTCTCTACGAATGCGTTCTTCCAATTCCGGATTCATCTTAGTAACCCACGCATCTCCTCCCAAAGGGGAATGAGGTTGATTGAAACCTAAATGTCCGTTCTCTCCCAAACCCAGAATCAGTAAGTCAATGCCTCCACGCTTGGCTATTTCTTCTTGAAATGCCCTGCAAGCTTTCCCAAAATCATCTGAAACCGTTGGCAACATCAGGAAGTTCTCATCTATAATACCCAATGCATCTATAATTTCCGTTTTCAGCATCGTATAACATGCCCCGGCATATTCACGCGGCACGTTCACCACTTCATCCAATCCGAAGAACGTGACCGCAGAGGTATTGAAAGGATAACGGGAATATATTTCTCCAACCATCCGGTGCAGATTTCCGGTCGTACGTCCTGTCGAAAGCCCGATAACAGCTTCCGGTTTATTTAGAATTTCACCAATAATCTGCCATGCAGCGATGCAATCAAATTCTTTTTCGCTCTTTGCTATAGTTATTTTCATGACTCCACTTTCTTATCACTAATCATTAATCACTAATCACCAATCACTATTTACATATTCATGGCCACAGCACCTGCACCCAGTAAACCTATGAATTCCGGATTCAACTTTGTGATAACAACACCATTGCTCACAAAACGCATAGTGGTCGGATTCAGCAATTTCATTATCTTCGCATGAATATATCCGTCTGCCACTACACCGCCACCTAAAACGATTGTCTCCGGATCTGTTACCCGCACCAGGTTCATTACAAGATTCGCTAATGCTTCGGAAGCATTCTCCACCAGTTTCACACATAGAGGATCACCTTTACGACTCAATGCAAAAATCTCACTGACAGGTATCCGTTCCCCTTTGTCGGCAGGAATGTGTAAATCCGTGGTATAATCTTTCTGAAGTATTCTTGCACAACGGTCGAAACCAATACCGGAAGCTATAGCCTCCACACAATCCACCCTTCCACAAGTACATTTGATTCCTACATTGACTCCTACCCGCACATGTCCCACTTCACCGGCATTGAAATGGCTACCGCGTATCTGCCTGCCGTTCACAACCGTGCCGACCGCAATACCCGTTCCTATATTTAAATAGATGAAGTTTTTGGATATTTGCCCGAAGCCCCACACACGTTCGGCACGTGTGGCACTTTTCACATCATTGTCTATATGGCAGGGAATGCCATAAATATCCGCTAATTCCTTAGCCAAAGCAATAGGTTGCGTTCTGCTGGGATCTATCTGCAACCAGATACCCTGATTAGGATCTACCCGTCCGATCAATCCCACTCCCATGCCCAAAGGTTTCTTATCATACCATCCTACGGTTTTGATATAATCATCCAGTGATAGTTTGATAATATCCAGCGCTGCTTGTTGGTTAAAATATCCGGAGTCATATTTTTTGTACCTCAAGATATTGCCGCGACTATCAATTTCGCCAATCAGTAATTTAGTTCCGCCCAAATCCAGGCCTAAATACGTTTCCATTTTTTATCTGCATTTTTAGAAGGTTACTATTGACCACAATATTACGCACAATCAAGGAAACGAAAGTTGATTCTTTAACAAAAAAGGTTCGCTACTTATCCACTTAGGTTTAAATACAGTTTTTATACTCTAAAATTTGCTGGGACTCGTACCAAACTGCTTTTTAAAGCACGTACTGAAATATTTAGGGTCTGAGAAACCAACCATGCATGCCACTTCTCCGACTGAGTATTTCTGCGAAAGCAAAAGCTCTTTCGACTTATTCAACCGGACAATGCGGATAAAATCATTCGGGCCTTGCCCTGTCAAAGTTTTTATCTTATTATAAACGGATGTACGACTCATGCCTAACGCACGGCAGAAGTCATTGATTGAGAATTCCGGATTGGTCATATTCTCATCGATGGCTGCCATGGCACTATCCAGGAACTCTTTATCCAATTGGCTGCTGTAATCTATTTCGTTGACAGGTATATCCGAGGAGAGCACGGTATCCCTGAGATGCTGTCTGTTCTGAAGTATATTACGAAGCCTTACTTTCAATACGGACAAGTCAAAGGGTTTAATGATATAATCATTCGCCCCGGATTCCAATCCTAATATGATATTCTCCCTCTCACAAAGGGCGGTCAACAGAATGACAGGAATATGACTGGTCTCAACAGAAGATTTCAAGATCCGGCACAGCTCATCCCCCTGGATTACAGGCATTATGATATCCGAAATAATAATATCCGGATTGATTTCCCTCGCCATATCCAATGCCTTTCCTCCATCGGGTACACTGATTACCTTATATTCGGAAGACAAACTGTCCGTCAGATACTCACGCATATCTTTATCATCCTCGGCCAGCAACAGAATATTTTTATCCGTCTGGTCATCCTCCTCCTGAGATGAAACATCGGGAGACGTTACTTCCGGTAAATCCTCCTTCGCCACAACCACCATACCCGATCGCAGTTTCTTGGGAAATGTAACAGTGAACGTAGTCCCTTTATTCTCTATACTGCTGAATTCTATCTTACCATGATGTTGCTTGATAATGCGGGAAGTAATCATCAGGCCAATGCCGATGCCCTGTTCCTGAGAGTCTACCACATTCTTGGCACGATAATACTCATTAAAGATATTCTTCTGTTCTTCTGCAGGAATACCGACTCCTGTATCCCTTACTTCAACAATCCATTTGTTTTTAGTCTGTCTCACTACAATACCTATGGAACCTTTCTCTGTATACTTCAAAGCATTAGAAAGCAGATTATCCATTATATGATCCATCTTGCTCTTGTCCAGCCATACCTCAGACATCTCCGGTTCTACCTCCAGATAAAGCTCTATCTCCTTTTGGACTGCAGCCATACGGAAAGCAGACAATCTATCTTCCATGTACGCCTTTACATTATATAATGCCACTTCAAGATGTTCCGGGTGTGCTTCCACCTTTTGCAATTCCAGCAACTGAGTAATCATCGAAAAAAGCTTCTCTGCATTCTTCACTGCAATTGCCAATTTCTTCTTACTCTCCTCAGGCAAGTCACCCCGTTCTTCAAGTTCACTCAACGGAGCTTTTATCAACGTTACGGGAGTGCGTATATCATGGGCAATCCCTATAAACGAATGAATCCGTTCCCTGATTTTATTCTCCCGCACCCTTTGCCGTCTGAACTGGAAGAAGAAATAACCTAATATCACAAGCAAAATCAGATAGATCGCTATGGCCCACCAGGATGCCCAAAGCGGATGATCGATAGAAATTTCTACCGAACGTTCGCCAACCTGTTGCTGGGTATATTTATCGAATGCACGCAATTCAAAAGTATATTTTCCGGGAGGAAGATCCATATAGCCCACACTTTGAGCCACATCCCTGTGATGCCACTGCCGCTCATGGTCTTTCAGCCTGTATTCATACCTGATTTTATGTGGAGAAACAAAATTGATAGCCGAAAAAGAGATAGAGAAAGAATTCTGATTGTATTTCAGTTTCAGAGACTTGGTATCATTGATACCCGCCGTCAATGGCGAACCGGCTGCTCCTGCTTTTACCGACTCATAAGGTAATTTAAAGTCTGTGAATATCAATTCGACCGGTGCACTTTTGGAAAAGTCAAAAGAGGGTGTAAAGAAAAGAGCTCCTTCCGCTGTACCAAATGCCAGATGTCCGTCTTTTGTCTTCAAGGAAGCATTCGAATTATAATACCCCCAGCCGATATTTAAAAGATCATTGCCATTGATAACCATATCTTCAACCAGATTCAGACAATATAACTCCTTCTCCGTACTGAACCAAATATGTCCGTTACTATCTTCGGCCACACTATTAATAGAGTTGGAGACAAGCCCATCCGCAGTTGTATAAATACGGGAACGGTCATTCTCCGGATTAAAACGAATCAACCCTTCTCCGTCCGTAAGCAACCAGATGTCACCGGAGGATGAACGCAGCAGGCAACGGACAGGATAATGCAAAGTAATATCACCAAACTTCTGCTGCCACTTGATTTCCCCCGTAGATTTGTCGAAGAAACCCAGACCGTCACAGCCGGCTACCAGCAATGTATTCTTGTCACCATACTTTATATCCCCTACACAATCAATCGGATAATAGGTATAAACATCGGTACGCCTGTTATACCGCGTGAAATGACCTTCAATACCTCCGAACCAGATATAATCACCCTCTGAGTAAATAGCATAAATATAGTCGGTAGAGATGCCACTATCAGCCTGTTTATTCCGTCTCGGCATTTTCCGGACTTCACCGGATTTCTTTTGAATACGATATAATCCGATTCCATAACCACCTGCCCATATATTTCCCTCATTATCTTCACAAAGAGCCAACACTACAGACGAATAAGCAAAACCTTTCCCATTCAGAAAATGCATCCATTGCTTTGATTTCACCCGGTACACACTGATTCCGTCATTGGTGCCATACCAATAATCACCTTCTGAGTCTTGTAGCATTACATTTACATGATCGGATACCAATGAAGAAGGATTATTCCGTTCGTGCCTGATCCAACGGACATCGGGTACATTAGGGTCCAGATAGCTGATACCATTCGTACAGGTACTTACCCAGATACCTCCATATTCATCTACGCAGATGTCCGAAACGGTATTACCATTCAGGCTTCTTTCATCGTCTTCATCCGTTATATAATGCTCCGTCAATGTTTCATTAGCAGCATCGATCCTGAAGACACCTGCACCGTCTGCTCCTATCAGAATAGAGTGGTCTCCATCATGGGCAAAAACCCGGACAGGTATACCCGGAATAAAGGAATCGAGAGATTTTACCTGTTTCGTGGCCAAATCAATAACAAATGCACTGTTAGAAAAAGTTCCCACATATAATTTAGTACCGTAGAGGAATAAAGCCTCTATACGAGCCTCCACAGGAATATCCACCTTCTCTTTTGATAATTGGCAGGTCGTTCCCGCTCTCTCCATTTTATAGACTTCCGTATTGGTTCCTACGAAAAAGGTGTTCTCCGCTGATTTAATAATGCAATTGGTCCATTCACCTATCAGGCCTGCCGGAGACAAAACGTTATCGGTTCTGTTCCAATAATACACTCCTGTGGATGTAGACAGCCACAATCCCCCATTCTCTTCAAACTCTATGCCATTCAAGACCGGAAAGGATATGGACTGCGACAAATCCACCTGTAGTTCAAAGCAATCCTTCAATTTGTCATACCTGTATATTCTGCCATTCCGCAGGGCAATCCAGAGATTTCCCTCCTTATCTATCTCCATCACCGTGAACGACAATATATGATCCTTGGAGTCTATCGTCTCATTTAGCTTATAGTGCCTTATCTCGTTCCCGTCATAACGGTCCACTCCCATATGGGTATAAGCCCAGACAAATCCCGTTGAATCCTTGCATATCTGATAAACCTGTCGGCTACTCAACCCCTCCCTTACATTCAGATGGAGGAAAGAACCCGCAAACAAGCTGGTATATAACGAAATAAATAGTAATAAAATAAATGTGCGCTTTATCATAATAAAGATGTCTTTCATAATACTCACTTTTAGCAGCTGCAATAATACAGACAAATATATTAAGATTGGTTGATAAACTATCCAAATAGGTTTGTTTTCTATCCGAATTACATAAAGCTCTTTGATTTTTATCAGAGGTCGGAAGAAAATAGTTTGAACAGATATCCTTCTTTTTTGTCATACATAGCATATATTTCTATAAATTGATAAGAAAACTATGGCGACTGTAAAAGTAAAATTCAGAAAATCATCGGTGGAAGGCAAAGCCGGCACCATCTATTATCAGCTATGCCACAGGCAAAGCAACAGGCAGATAAACACCCGAATGCATGTACTTCCCCATTGGTGGGATGCAGAAAAAGAAACATTCATAGCTGAAGCGGACAACAATGGGTTGTCGGCCCGCTACCAAAAGCAAATAGAAAAAGACTTGCTGTGTATCCGTCGGATTCTATGCGAATGGGACGGAGAAGGAAAAGACTACACTTTAGCGGATGTCATTGACCGCTTTCGTACTTTGAATGAAAACGGAGACACAGTGCTGTCTTGTTTGGCAACCCTGATCGATGAGCTTAAAAACGATGGTCGGTGGGGAAATGCCCGCAATCTCCAACGGGCATTGAATAGCTTCTCCGCCTTTCTGGGAGGCTTAGACAGACCACTCAAACTGGTAGATGAAAGACTTGTCATGGAGTATGAACAATGGCTCCGGACACGAAAAGTGAGCAAAAACAGCAGTTCTTTTTATATGCGGACTTTGCGCTCTGCTTATAATAAGGTGATAAGCCGGAATCAAATGGAACAAACATTTCCTTTTCGGAATGTTTATACCGGTGTGGAGCGTACCCGCAAACGTGCCGTACCCGAAGCTATTATGGTTCGTTTACAAAAACTGGACCTGACACATTCTGCTCCGCTTGCCTTTTCTCGCGACATGTTTATTTTCAGTTATTGCACCCGTGGAATGGCTTTTGTAGATATTGCCTATCTGAAAAAGGAGGATATAAGTGGAGGAATACTTAGTTATGTCCGCCATAAAACGGGACAACGTCTCACTGTTCGAATAGAACCTCTTATTGAGGATATTATCGAGCGCTACAAGCCATTTGTCCACAACAGTCCCTACCTTTTTCCAATCATTACGTCCAATGATCCGGAAGAGGCTTTCCGACAATATCAGACGGCGCTGGGCTATCACAACCGGAAATTGAAGAAACTGGGAAAGTTGACAGGAGAAAATCTACATCTCTCTTCTTATACCGCAAGGCATAGCTGGGCGACGGTTGCACGTAAACACAACATACCGTTGTCTGTCATAAGTGCAGGTATGGGACACACTTCCGAGAAGACCACGCTCATATACTTAGATTCTGTAGAAAATTCACTGATAGACAAGGCTAATGAAGAAATTTTAGAGGCGTTATGTCGTAACGTTTCTAAGTAAGAAACCTTAAAATTACGGCGCAAAGATATAACAAATAAAAGAATAAAACAACATAATGCTATAAATATTTGTTTATATTTTACTCTCAAAACAAGTATAAAATACTGATTTCTAACACAATAAATAACTACTTATAAAAAGAAGAAATGAATAGATATTTAAAACAGATGCTAATATAGAACTCGATAGATATATTCTAAAAAAATTATCCAGACATCGTACCGAATCTACAAAACCTAAAAAATAGGATAAAAAGATATTTTTTATCCTACAGGAATTCAACGCCTTAAAACGTCGTGCCGTTTCTTACTTAGAAACGGTACAATTACAGGGTTACGGATACCTTCTCCTGGGTCAGGAGAAGTTCCGAATTCCAAAAATCGACAGACAAAACGAAGAATTGGATTAACCTTGCTTGCTGCGCATCAGAGTTGCTTTAAAGATCAAAAACACTCAGATACGCAGGAATGGAAGGAATATCTTTTAGGTGAGATACGACAAATATGGAAGAGGTATCTTCAATTATGCATTGGTATGCATTCAAAGTCTTTTACAATAAGGTATTTGAGATAGAAGACTCGCTGAATAAAGACAAAATCGAGACCTATATTCCTTGTGAAACAATCCTTGTGGAACGTGGCGAAGTGAAAAAGTACGTGCGTAAACCGATCATTTCCTCTCTTCTGTTCTTCTATTCCACAGAGAAACAAGCACTGGCGTTACAGCAGAAGCTGACAGACCGGGTTCTCCTATATACCCGTCTTGTCAATTGGCAAAAGCTGCCAATAGCTATTCCTGAACGGGAAATGAAAATTTTCATGCTTGTCACTTCCTCCGGAGAAAAAGGGCTGGACTATTTCGGTGACGTCCCCATGGAGTACAGCACCGGCGAACGGGTACTTGTCACGGACGGTCCATTTAAGGGAGCAGAAGGCTGCATACACCGTATCAAAGGAAACCGTCGCCTGATAGTGGCAATACAAGGTGTGTGCGCGGTGGCAACTGCCTATATTCCCCAATGCTTTCTCAGGAAGATATAAATCAATACATTTTAACAAGCTCTCACCCAATCAAATCCTTCAGAAATGACAACCTGCTATTTTGAAACTTTGGCGGCATTCGCCGTCAGCTGCCTGCTCAGTGCAATGATAATTCCCAAAATATCGCTGATAGCCTACAGGCGGCGGCTCTTTGATCCATTGAGCGACCGAAAGTTGCATACGACGCACATTCCCCGCTTAGGGGGAATCGCTTTTTTTCCGTGTATCATTATGCCTATTTCGCTCGTCATCGCCTGCCACAATCTCTGTACGGACAGCAATTTGCTCACTTGGAAACAATCCACCTGCCTGCTCACCCTATTCAGTTGCCTCTTCATGCTCTATCTGATGGGGATGAGAGACGACCTGATAGGGATGCGCTACCGCGCCAAGTTTATCATCCAGACACTTTGCAGCCTTTTACTGGTAGCCTCCGGCTTTTGTTTCGACAACCTCTACGGACTGTTTGGAATTCACGAGTTGCCCCATTATGTGGGGATACCGTTCACTGTCTTTATCATTGTCTATATCATGAATGCAATTAATCTTATAGACGGCATCGATGGTCTGGCTTCCGGATTGAGCATGATAGCCTTCTTCGCTTTCGGTTGCATGTTCGTCTGTCTGAGCTGGTGGTTATATGCTTTCATCGCCTTTGCGGCTTTGGGTGCACTGATACCATTTTTCTATTATAATATGTTCGGGAAGCCCCGTCGCGGACGGAAAGTGTTCATGGGAGATACCGGCTCATTGACCATCGGCCTGTTGCTGGCTGTAATGGCCATTCATCTCAGTATGTCCGATCCCGCCAAGGAAGAACTTTTTCCCGGTGCTATCGTGACGGCTTTCTCCTTCCTGCTGGTACCGATGCTGGACGTAGTCCGGGTAGTGCTCCACCGCCTGCGCAACCATCAGCCTCCGTTTCTCCCCGACAAAAATCATATCCACCATAAATTCATAGCCTTGGGTATGTCGCAACATCAGGCACTCTGCTTCATCCTGAGCATCGCCTGTCTTTTTATTATTGCCAATACACTTTTAGCCTCTTACCTGTCCGTCACCGTACTGTTTCTGCTGGACGTAGCGGTATGGACAGCGATGCACTTCTACATCACAGCAAAAATTACAAAAAAACACCCAAGAAATTAATACTTCATACCTTATATTTCATATTTCTATTTTATACTAAAATCAAAACATGAAAAATCATCTTTTATACTTGCTATTTTCGTTGGCGTTGCTCTCATCGTGCAACACATCGAAAGAGATAATCTACTTTCAGGACGTGGAGGTAAACAGCCCCCAAGCAGTGGCCCCACCTCAGGATATCACCGTTCAACCCAAGGATCAGATATCCATCATAGTGTCGAGCAAGGACCCCGAACTGGCGGCTTTGTTCAATCTGACGCGCGTACAGCAGAGAGTAGGTTCCACAGGATTGAACAACAATAACAACAACGGAGAAATTTCCGGATATACGCTTGATGACAAAGGCGCCATCGACTTTCCCGTATTGGGAAGCCTCACTGTGGCGGGTATGACCCGGAGCCAGATTGCCGCATTGGTAAAACAAAAACTGAAAGAAGAGAACCTGGTGAACGACCCGGTGGTCACCGTGGAGTTTATGAACCTCAGCTTTTCCGTCCTGGGTGAAGTGAAGACTCCCGGGAAATACAGTATCTCGAAAGATTATATAACCTTACTGGAAGCTATCAGCATGGCCGGTGACCTAACCATCTACGGCAAGCGGGATGCCATCTTCGTGATTCGTGAAGAAAAAGGCGAACGGGTGACGCACTGGGTGGATCTCCGCTCCTGCGATTTATTCAAATCTCCCGTTTATTACCTGAAGCAGAACGATGTGGTATATGTGCAGCCCAACAAAGTACGTGCCGGACAATCCACACTGAATGAAAACAGCGTGAAGAGCGTAGGATTATGGATTAGCATTGGATCATTCCTCACTTCCTTAGGTGTATTGCTGTTTAAATAATTACTTATTATTATGGTTGAAAAGAAAACGCCTGCCGGCAAACCCGCCGATGACTTTATACGGATACAGGACCTGTGGAGCATGTTTGTTCCCAAGTGGTATTGGTTTGCCGTCTGCCTGTTCATTACCCTGGCTATAGCGGTGTTGTACCTGCTGAGTACCCCACCCATTTACACCCGTACCGCTGCCATTCTCGTCAAGGACAACTCCAAAAGTAGTTCTTCGACCAGCTCAATGAGCGACTTTTCCGATTTGGGCATCTTCAAGTCCAATACCAACATCAACAACGAGTTGCTGACATTAAAATCGCCCACACTGATGACCGAGGTAGTCAGCCGTCTGGGATTGAACGAAACCTTTACCGTCCGCAGGGGATTGAAGAAGGTCGATTTGTACAAAGCGGCCCCGTTCACCGTCACATTCCGCGACCAACCGGAGGCCCCCTTGAGTTTCACGATCGAATTCTCCTCTAAAGACACGTTTACCATTTCCGATCTTAAAGTGTCGGATGAAAGTACCGGAGAAACTTTCTCCGCGCAAATGGGCGACTCCATACGGACTTCTGCCGGAACTATGATTCTGCATCCTGCGCAAAAAAACGCCAACGCTTTCATAGACACACCTATCCAGTATGTCCGGGGAAGCGTAAGTGCCGCCGCCGACACCTATGCCAACACGCTGGTTGCCGAATTGGGCAGTGACGACGCCACCATCATCAACCTCAGCATCAGCGACGCCTCCATCCGGAAAGCGGAAGACCTACTGAATACCCTGATCGAAGTCTATAACGAGAACTGGATTCAAGACAAAAACCAGATTGCCGTCAGCACCTCGCAGTTCATCAGCGACCGTCTGGGAGTGATAGAGAACGAACTGGGTCATGTGGACGAAAATATCGCCGGATACAAGAGCGAGCATTTACTGCCCGATGTGCAGGCGGCATCCAGCCTCTACATGGCGCAGTCCGCTGAGAATAACAAAGAGCTGTCGGCACTGAACAACCAGCTCTCCACCGCCCAATATATACGCAGAGAACTGAATACGAAACAGTTGAACCAAACGTTACCCACCAATTCAGGCATCGTCAGCGCCAACATAGAAACGCAGATCAGCGAATATAACAATCTGGTGCTGGATCGCAACCGATTGATAGCCAACAGTAGCGAAAAAAATCCGTTGGTAAAGAACATGGCGAGTTCCCTGCAAAGTATGCAGCGTACCATCATCCAGTCGGTCGACAATCTGATCGTCTCGCTGAATACCCAAATCCGTAGCCTCCGCCGGGTAGAAGACGCCACCACCACCCGACTGGCATCCAACCCGAACCAGGCAAAGTATCTGCTGTCTGTGGAACGTCAGCAAAAGGTTAAGGAGGAGCTTTATCTCTACCTGCTCCAAAAACGTGAGGAAAACGAACTCTCACAAGCATTTACCGCCTACAACACCCGTCTGATTACCGCTCCGCGCGGCAGTATGTTTCCTACTGCTCCCCGCAAGATGAATATCCTGTTGGTGGCATTTGCCGTGGGGCTACTGGTTCCGGCAGTAATCATTTTCATGAAGGAGAATATGAATACCAAAGTGCGCGGTCGCAAGGACCTGCAAAATCTGAGCATACCGTTCATTGGCGAGATTCCCCAATACTCCGGCACAAAGAAAAAATGGTGGGAGCTCAAGCACCGGAGGCGGCAAGACCTGAAAACCGTAGTGGTGAATGAAGGCAACCGCAACATCATCAACGAGGCATTCCGCGTGCTGCGTTCCAACATGGATTTCATGATAAACAAGGACAGCAACCAACATGTCTTCGTACTGACCTCATTCAATCCCGGCAGTGGAAAAAGTTTTCTGGCCATAAACATAGCCATGAGCTTCGCCATCAAAAAGAAGAAAGTTTTGGTCATTGACGGAGACCTCCGGCACAGAACCGCCTCTTCTTATGTCGATTCTCCAGACAAGGGATTAAGCAATTACCTGAACAATCAGGTTGAGAATTGGAAGGAAATCATAGTTCCCTACAAGGAATACGCAAACCTGCACATCCTACCCATCGGGACAGTACCTCCCAACCCAACAGAACTGTTGGAAAACAACAAGTTGGCTACGCTGATAGCGGCATTGAGACCGGAATATGATTATATCTTCATAGACTGTCCCCCTGTCGACATCGTGGCCGACGCGCAAATCATCGAAAAATGGGCGGACCGCACCATCTTTATAGTCCGTTCCGGCTTGCTGGACCGATCCATGCTTCCCGAACTGGAAAATATGTATACCGAAAAACGATTTAAAAACCTCTCCATGATACTGAACGGAACGGAAGGGGCCGGAGGACGTTACGGATATCGCTACGGGTACCATTACGGTTATGCTTCCTATTATGGAGATAAAGAAAAATAAGATTCATGTGGCCATTTTCTAAATCCCAGTCCATTGCGGAAAGCGGCATCCTTTGCGAAATGACCGACTCCCACTCTCACATATTGCCCGGGGTGGATGACGGCGTGAAGACAATGGACGAGTCGCTTCAGATTCTTGCGGAGATAAAACGCCAAGGCGTCCGCAAGGTGTGGCTTACTCCCCATATCATGGAGGATATACCCAATACCACCGCCGGACTGAAAGAAAGATTCCAAGAATTGAAAGAAAAATTCCGGAAGCCGGAAGATGCTTATTGCGGCACGGTGGAACTGAACCTGGCCGCCGAATACATGATGGACAACCTTTTTGAGGAGCGTCTGGAGACCGACGATCTACTTTTACTCTGCGAAGGCTACAGGCAGTATCTGCTGGTGGAAACGTCCTGTTTCAATCCGCCCATGAACTTGCTATCTGTCCTGAAACGCATTCAAGCGAAAGGTTACCGGCCCTTGCTGGCACACCCCGAACGTTACCTGTATATGAACATGCCCGATTACCGCGCATTAAAGCACGAGGGAATCGCCTTTCAGCTGAACCTTCCGGCAATTACGGGAATGTACGGCCTGCATGCACAAAAAAAGGCCGCATCCCTGCTCAAAGCAGGGATGTACGACCTGACAGGAACCGATATGCACGCTTCGAAGCATTTCAAAGAATGGCTCGGAACACGGATTGACAGTCGAGACAGGGACATGCTTTGGGCACACTTCCCGGCATATCACGATGGCCTCTGAGCTGCGCCTCCGGAAAGAGTTTCAGTAACTTCGTCAGAAGCTGTTCCAAATGTTCAAACTGCTCCTGAGTGAACGTATTAGCGGGATGCCCTTCCGCGTCCAGTCCGCCTTCGTAGCATACTCCGATAGAACACCGGTTGAAGGGACGGCAATGTGCCCCCACCTCGAGCAATCGACGATGCTGACTGACCGTACCATCGCGACGGACATAAAAATGATAACCGATAGTACGAAACCCACGGGTACGATGGTCACGCAAGAGTTGTTCCACAGTATAGTCACAGTTGCAGCGAGTAGCAGAACAGTGCAGAATAATGTAGCGTACCGAATCGACAGCGTCCATCATCAGCCCGCCCTCTACCCGAGTGAGGAGTTCGCGCTCATCGCGCACCTCCTCCTCACCTACAGTCATAGGAAATGTTTCCTGTATCATGGCAGCAGACATTCGATGGCAGTTGAACAACTGGTGACACCCAGTGCTGTGAGTGCCGCAATGGCTGCCTGGATGATAGCTTTTAGCAAAGACACCCAAGTAATTTTATTCTTTGTTTCAGACATGATGAGATTTATGATTTAATTATTAATTCTTTAATTTCTAAGGCCTCAGGCCTTAGAAATTATCCCAGCGGATCATCTTCAATTCCGCCATCGCCTCCGTTTCCGCCTCCCTCGCCTTCGTCCACGTCGCCCGGATCGGAGGAGGTGACTTGCTTGATGACGTTTCCGTCCTTATCGTAACAGGTGATGTTGATGGAGGTATCCTTCAACTCCTGTTTGATGGTGGTACTGGGGGTGAAGATGACTTTGCGGGTGGTGATGAGTCCCGTACCTACGTCTTCTACTTTAGACACCGAGGCGGCTTGGAGGCCGAAGCGCATGGTACCCAGTCCGGGTACGGCTACGGAATGACCCTCTGTGGCCCATGCCCTGATTACATCACCGATAGCCTCCCAAGCGGCATTGATGCTTCCCTTCGGGATTCCCGAGCGGATAGCAGCTTCGGATATGACTTTTTCCTGTTTCAACGTGCTGTAGATTTCTGCCTGCATGATGAAGCGATACTGCCCTTTTGAGGGGCCCACCGTCAATTTGGTCTGACGGGCTTTTACTTTGATTCCCATAATCTCAATAAATTTAATTAATAATGATTCTCAATGTAGTTAAGTAGTAAGCAATTACTACTTAACTATTTCAAAAACTCCGGGCAAAGATATGGCTGACCGGAAACCGACTTATGGGTTTCGATGGATTCCGATGGGTTTCACCATTACGGGTCGCCCAAGTGCCGGATGATTAGCGATACTTGACGGGAAGTAAGCAACTTCTGCGAACGATGATAACCGACTGCTTCCAGCTCCTCCATCAGGGGTGGACAATCGTGAACCCAGCGCATCAGACGGTTGGTAGCCACTGCGACAGTTGAATCCGGAAAATAGAGAAGGGCCAGTTCGCTCTTCTTCATGGAGACGGGGTGAAAGGAGTTATTCAAAATGAAAGAATTAAAAAATTAAAGGATTGATGAGAGAAAAATAGAGGGGAATTAGTATCCAAGTGGGGAATATTTTTTTCCCAGTTGGGAAAAAAAATCTTGCAATCTTGCAAATCTTGCAGGGGGCCCTCACACCCACACACACGCATATACGTGCGTGAGGCAAATGGAATTCACATTCCGAAGGATTCTTCACTTGAACCTGTATTCTCCCCGACCGGCTTTCAGCAGCTGACCTTTATCGGTCATACGTTTCAGCAGTGAGTCGAGCGTACCGGGAGATATCCCAAACCGGGTACTTGCCTGAAGGGCCTGGCTGCGAGTGAAGCAGAGAGGCAGTCCATCCAGAAACGTCTCCTGTGACACTTTCTGTGGCTGTACAGAGTCCGTCGACGGAAGAAGTGAAAGGATATGACACGAATGCAGATAGAGAGGCTCCGCGAGCGACAGCACGGCATGAAAGTCATCGCCGCCCACGGTGAGTTCGAACTGCGAAACCACTCCATCCTGCACGTTCTCTTGCGGAACATGAGGCGAAGGCGATAGCCCCGGACAAGCCAGCAAGACTTTTATCATGTCATCCGTAGGCTTTTCAGCAGCAGTCGGGTCGATGCCGTCCGTTGCCATCAGCAAGGCGTCGAGCGAGCGCATCAATGCTACGATGCCGATGATACGGCAGATGTTGATGGCAATACGTGCCACTGCGCTTTTCATGTGGTCGCCATGAACCACGCCTGCACGGCCGAATACGCTTGAGAGGTGAGCGTTGAACTCGTCTTTCTGTTCTTCGGTGAGCTTCAGGCTTATACCGCTTACCGCAGCCGTCAGGGCATCGAGCAGTCGTTTCCAACGCTCCCCCCAGAGGGTGAACATACGGTCATAGTCGGTTCCGGACTGATCGAACTGATCCACCCACTCATGAATGGGAGGCATACAGTAGAACACTTGGCGCGAAAAGAGGCCATTCTCTGCCGAGGGGATGAGCGGCTTCACCTGGGCTGGCGTTCCACTGATCAATACGCTGAGATATGATTTATTACATTCCCGATATTCGTGGTTGGTACGGCGATTGTAGGCCAGCCGCTCATGATCGAAACTCTTGCGCAACGTGTCGCTCCAGTGCCCGTAATCCGTGCCGATGGCTGTACTCACGGTATCGGCTTCGGTCTCGCATATCAGTCCCGCTCCATCGGCGTCCATCAGGTTCTCCAGCATACCGGCTCCTGAGTTGTCTCCCGCAATGAGGAACATCTTCATGCAAGGCTGTTCGGGTTCGGGGATATTTACCTTCTCCTTGCCCAGCACGTCCCATTGCGCTTTCTCGCGCCGGTAGATTTTCATCTTTTCGCTGTACGCTGCCATAAGCGAGTCGTGCAGGGGTTCCGCCAGCCGGCGCACCCACGTCAGCGCGCCTTTTCCGGAAGCGGGCGGGGCAATGACAAAAGTTTGCAGACACGGATATTTGCTTTTTCGCCCGTAAGTAAAGCTCAGCAGCTTGTTGAGGGTAGCTCCGAATACGGTCAGCGCTCCCAGCAGCAGAATGTCCCTTTGGGCGGGTGAGTCTCCGCAGTCTATCACTCGTTGCAGAAAGAGCGGCCACCTGTATTCCACGAAACAGGGCAGTGAGACAGACGTTTCTGCGGGAACTGTTATCACGGTATCTTCGGTGCTTTGCGGTTGTTTCTGTTCTGTGTTTCCGCCTTTCCCTCGTGCGCACGTGTGTGTGGGTGTGAAGGGGGCCTGCAAGTTTTGCAAGTTTGCAAGTTTCTTATCGAAACGTATGCCTGCCAGTTGGGCCAGATGGAACACTGTTCCCAGGGAATTGCCTCCCCGTCCGTTCTGCAGAGCGTGGTCGTAGAGTTTGTCGGCCTCGTCATGCCGGTACTTATCGGAGAGGCGACAAAGGCGATGGAAGAAACTACGTCCTTCCTCTCCGCAACTGTTGGCCACAGCAAAAGCCAGTGGCATGTATTCCTGATAAGTGGGGGCAATATTGGCTCCGCCCTGTTCTACGGCAATGGTCAATTGCTCGATAATGTCAAGTTCGTTCACGATAAAAGTTGTGATTTTAATTATTTTTTAATTTGCATTCCGCATCGTATGCCAAGAAACAGGCTCTCGACATATCGGCGTTGGCAGCGTCGGCCTTTAGTCCGTGTCGCCATTCCAGATAGTCCCAGGCAGTGTGCAGGGCATTGTCAAACGAGTTTTCGAGCGTATCAGTGAAGGTGAGGCGGTAGGGCACAAAGAGTTTCACCCCTTTGGCGCCGGGGCTTACAAAGGCAAGATCCGGTTGCAGCACTTCGTCGGCAAAAAGGCGGTCGCGCCACATCATGGCTTCTTCGATAGAAGCAAGATGGTCAATGTCTATCACAAAGGCTCCGGATGGCACCACGATGCACTGCTCCCGACAGTACGAAAAGACGCCTGCAGGTGTGACGTAAGGCAGTAACGTTTGCTTTTTTTTACGGAAATCCTTATCATTTTCCGTAGTGGACCTTACTATTTGTGTCAGTTCCTTCAGATGGGGATCGGAAGAGATGTAGGCATGAAGCCCCGCTATGCTGCATACTCCGGCAGGCACTTTATTGGTGATGGGAGCATTGAAAAAAGACATAATAGATTCTTTCATAACACGATTATATTTATTACATTTATGTCAACAAAGATACGGTGAATAACCCATCCATTCCACTACATCAAAAGGCATTTATAAACTGTTTACATTCATTGAATACTCGTTGATAATACATTGAAAATGTTTAAAGAAAATGGAGATAAATAATACAAATATGAACGACAAACCGGAAATAGAGATAAAGATATTCGGCGGCACGAACATGATAGCCCCCGCGGCTACTGCCGCCGTTCAGCACTTTTACGGCGATCAGTTTGCCGAGGTCGCCATCCGTCCCGAAGGAACCGAGGACATTGAAAGCCTGAATGATGACGAGTGCCATCTCTTCACCTACGTGCCCGACGTGAAAAAAGTGCATGAGTACACCCGGCTTCTGGGCGAATGTACCACCGCCCATGATCTGGCGGGTGTGGTAAGCATCATGCTCAGCGAATCCCTCGTGGGCAAGGACACGGTGGTGAAAGGCGCCTTCATCGAGGTTCTTCTTCCTTTTGCCTCCCGGCTGACGTCGGGTGCAAAGGTGGATAATGTGAGGCAACAGATTAATAATATGCTGATGAGGAGAGGAAGGGGAGGAAAATAAAAGAAATCGGTTTAAAGTATGAAATTGACCCATGATGAAGCTCTGAAAAAGTTAAAAAAAACTATGACGGCTATCATTTTATCAGGCATTACATTACCGCCAAAAATGTAACAATGCACAAAAAACCACCTCTGTTTATGTATGATATCTCTGCTTGTAGCTTTGGCATTTATCTTTTACAAGAGTTTATTCTCAGAATATTATTTTACCACACCTCGTTTTCCATTGTTATATCCCAGTATGCATTGCTATGGGTAACAACGCTTATTACATTATTCTTATCTTATGCGCTGACTTCATTGACAAGAAAAGCAAAATGTGGGAGAATGCTGGTATAATAGCGTAATCAATATATAGATATATGAACATTTTGTTTTTACTGAAATATTATAAGATTGGTGGTGTTGAGACCGTTACGCACGTCTTGGCCAATAAATTCCAGTCTGAATATCATAATTGCACTATCTTTTGTTTATCTCATTCAAGAGATACAATTTTCCCATCTTTAAGAAAAGATGTCACCTTGATATTTTCACAGGAAACATCGAACAAGGAAGTAATTAAAGAGTTGAGATATATACTATTAGAGAAACATATTGATATTGTAATTAATCAAAGTGGTCATTTGATGTCTGTAATGCGGTTGTTGGAAATGGCTAAAGAGGGGTTAAGCATTAAAACGATATCTATCTATCATAATATGCCCAATTTACCCTCCTCTAAATCGACTAAATCAAGTCTTTCAATCGGACATGTCAGATTTCTTATCCAGCAACTCAAATCAAGATATGGAATGCGCTATATATATAAGCATAGCGATTTGTTTTGTCTCTTATCAAAATCATTTGTTAATCGCTTTTCTTCATATACGAAATGCAAAGAACTGTCAAAATTAAGAGTAATACCCAATCCTATAACAATAGCTACATCATCCATGCCTTTGAAAAAGGAAAAAGAAGTGATTTATGTCGGGAGGGTTGATACTCAACAAAAAAGAGCAAAACGATTAATTAAAGTATGGGCTTTATTGGAAAAAGCATTTCCTGAATGGAAATTCTCTATTGTTGGTGACGGATCAGCTTTAGATGATTTAAAAAAAGAGGTTCACAGATTAGATTTAAAGAGGGTTTGTTTTACAGGATTTTGCAATCCTTTGGATTATTATAAAAGAGCTTCTCTGTTATTATTGACATCCGAATACGAGGGCTTCCCATTAGTCCTTCTTGAAGCTATGACAAATTATTGCATACCAGTTGTTTACGGAAGTTTCCCGAGTGTATATGATATAATAGATTCTGGTAAAGATGGTATTATTGTGCCATATTGTAAAGATGGATTTAGAGCTATTGAAATGGCCAATGAATTGAAGACTTTGATGGCTAATGAAGCGAAAATATCAGAAATGGCCCATGCCGCAAGCACAAAAAGCGAACAGTTTACCGTTGATGCAATTTATCAGTTGTGGATGAAAGTATTTAATGGATTGAAGTTATGATGGAGGCTGTAACTATTGTAATACCAGTGTACAATGCAGAAAAGTTTATCGCTTCAACGATAAATAGTGTGCAGAAGCAGACATATACTAATTGGTCATTACTTATTGTGAATGATGGTTCGACAGATAATACTGTACATATCTTGAATGATTATGCTCAAATAGATTCACGTATTCATTACACAACTATAGCCAATACAGGCTCAGCCCATGTGCCTCGTTTGACCGGTATATGCAAGGTATCTTCCCAATGGGTATGTATCATTGATGCTGACGATTATATTGAGGAAAACTATTTGGATAAGATGCTAAAAACAGCTCTGCGATTTCAGGCGGATATAGTATGCCCTCAGATGTATTACATAAGTGGAAAGAGCATCTTGCGAAAAGTGCCCAATAACCAAAAGCCTCTTCCTGTTTCAATGACAGGGAAAGAAGCTGCTTTATTGACTTTCAAGAATGGATTAGGCTCTTTAATACCGATGACCAATGGTTTACTTATAAATAAGGAAAGCTTTGAACCAGATTTCTTTGTTGAAGAGATAAACAGGAAGCAACATGGAGTTTACAGAGATGAAGTATTTGCATTATATGAATTCATAACCAGTAGAACAGTAGCATTATCGACTGCTATTTATTACTATCATAAAAATGAGGAAAGTGTAACTCATGTTCTTTCTGTAAAATCATACGATAAATTGTTATCCGACATAGATTTTAAATCGTTGGTATATAATTCATTTTCGGATAAGACGATACGGAATAGCATGGATAAACGTTTCTTGGATTTACTGTTTCACCGTAGAATTAAATATTTACAAGAAAAATCCAGTTTCGATAAAAAACAGCGAAAGAAAATTGAGGCGATGTTTAAGCAATCCTATCAGGCATTGAATAAGAAAGCCCAATATTCTATCCTGAAATCCATACTATTTGTAATTGGTGGATTTAATGTGTTTAAATTGTCCACATTAGCAATTTACCTTATAAAACATCGAAAATAACATCTTTTAAACAACCCTCTATATGTCTCAATCCCAGAAGAAAGCGATACTTTGGAATACAATAGGCAAATTATCTTCTCAGGCATTAAGCATTGTTGTCAGCTTAATTGTAGCAAGGTTACTTTTGCCTTCAGACTATGGTCTAATTGCCATCCTGACTGTTTTTATCGCCATAGCCGAAGCTTTATTGGATAGTGGATTTGAAAACGCATTGGTGCAAAAATCGGATAGAACAAACGTTGATTTTTCTACCGTTTTCTACTTTAATGTTACGGTATCCGCAACTCTGTATTTAATTTTATTTTTTGCGGCTATACCAATCTCTCATTTTTATAATGAACCTCAATTAATAGAAGTTACAAGGATTTATGCATTAATTGTTATTATCCAAGGATTGGCTATCGTACAACGTACAAAATTGATGATTTCACTTCGCTTTAAAGAGTTTACTCAAATTAATCTAATAGCAGTCTGCATAAGCGGTTTTTTAGGAATTACGTTGGCATGGCATGGTATGGGGGTTTACGCCTTGCTGTGTCAGAACATATCCATGCAATTGCTATGCACAATGGGCTTATGGTTTAAAGTAAAGTGGAAACCGGATTTAGTTTTCTCTACGGATTCATTCAAGCAACTTTTTTCATTTGGTTCTAAGCTATTGATTAGCGGAATGATGCATAGAATTTACACGAATTTATATTCGCTGATAATCGGTAAGTTCTATGCCGTGGCTGATGTGGGCTTTTTCACAAAAGCCAATTCATTGTCGAAACTGCCTTCGGTGCAATTTACGACTATCATAACACAAGTCTCTTATCCGGCTTTATGTGATTTGCAGAACGATGATGAAAAGCTGAAAAAACAGTTCTATAAATATCTGCGTTTGAACTGTTTTGTGGTTTTCCCGGCTATGGTTATTCTTGCATCCATTTCCAAACCACTTATTTCCGTGGTATTGACAGAGAGATGGCTTGATATGGTTCCCTACATGCAAATACTTTGTATCGCTTATATGTTTGAGCCCATACAGCGATTTAATTGGTATATATTAAATGTAAAAGGACGTTCTGATTTATCTTTGAGCTCTGAAGTAATAAAGAAATCCATTGCTATATTTTTGTTAATTATCGCTCTCCAATTCGGAGTTATTTACATATGCTACAGCATTTTATTGTATTCCATAATAGATATTGTCATCACCATTTATTTTGTAAAAAAGGTATTGCCTTGGGGATATTGGGATGAATTCAAACAAATATATCCATACCTTATAGCTTCTGTTATTTCCGGTGTTGAGATATTGCTTATTAATAGTATGGTAAGTAATTGTTGGACTCAGCTCGTTGTCGGAATATTGGGAGTCGTTACATATTGGCTTATATGCAGATTGTATAAATGCAGAGAATGCAATATTATTTATGAAATCAAACATTTAAAATCATGAATATTGTTTGTGGAATTGATGACAAATTTGTCATGCCATGTGGTGTATTGATGACATCTATCTTTGAAAACAACAAAGGAATAGATATTACTTTCTATATTCTTACCCAAGGACTACTGCCTTGCAATGTCAACAAACTGAAAGAATTAGCCAATCGTTATCAACAGAAGTTGTCGATTGTAATAGTAAGTCAAGAAACTCTAAAGGGCTGTCCCACTGCAGCACACATTTCCATTGCGAGTTATAACAGAATATTGGCTTCTGATATTTTGCCTGCCGATCTGGATAAATGTCTCTATTTGGATGCAGATATGATTGTAAACGGGCCAATTATAGATTTGTATAATACAGATTTAGGAAATGCGGCAATTGGTGCTGTCATAGACCAGTCTTGTGATGACATTCGGCATTATAATAGGCTTGGTTTAGATTCGGATAAAGGATATTTTAATGCAGGTTTATTATTGATTAACCTAAACCTCTGGAAGAAAGAAAAATTGTCCCCAAAAATACTTGAATACATAGATACCCATACGGGCGATTTGTTATTCCATGATCAAGATGCATTAAATGGAGTACTGCAAAATTCAAAAATATTTCTTCCAATGAAATATAATATGCAATTCTCTTTTCTATATAAAACGCCTTTTATAGCCAAACATCGCTGGAATGAGATGCATGACGCAGCTGAAAATCCAGTGATTATACACTATACCAATAAGATAAAGCCGTGGCATCGAGATTGTATTCATCCTTATAAAGAGATATGGAAGTCATATTATTCCAAAACAACATGGGGGAAGAATAACTTGAAAGCATACTCGTTAGGAGGATATTTAAAGCTGAAGCTCAAACGAGTATTAGCGAGTTTGAAAATCAGGAAAACAGTTCCTCCTGCCATGCTGAGGAGTGAATTCTACAAATACTACAGATAAATCATGAAGACCGACATAACCGAAGTAAGCACTTCTATAGTTGTCAGTTGGCTAAGATTCCCAATGGCAGTTTTGGTAGTTTATATTCATCTTACACCACAACAAAATCCCATCTTTACTCCCATTTCAGGCATTGACTGGACAAGGTTAAATTTTGACAATATTTACTCAATATTAGGAGTAACGATAAATAATATTGCAGCAGTGGCTGTGCCATTTTTCTTTTTCTCTTCGGGATACTATTTCTTTTACCGCACAGAGTTTAGCAAAGAAATATATGTCCGGAAAATAAAGAAAAGGGCCAAGACTCTATTGATTCCATATATTCTATGGAATATCATAGCAGTCCTATGCCGCTATTTACATGGCTTATGGCAAAGTCAGATTTTGAATGTAGCATTGACAGAGAAACATTCGTTGAGTCTTGAAGATATTTACTCTTTACCTAATTGGGTATCATATATGTGGAATCATTTCACTATTTCAAATACAAATGGAATAGACCTTTTAGGCTTGAGCGGCAGTTTTACAGCCCCTGCTGATTTGCCATTATGGTTTTTACGTGATTTAATAGTCTTATCCGTGCTTACACCTTTAATTTATTTTGCCATCAAGCGCGGAAAGTATGCCTTTCTAATAGTCTTATGGATAGCGTATATTCTAAATATTGAAACGTTGGCAGGCATAAATATAATAGGTCTGTTCTTTTTTAGCTTTGGAGCATATCTGTCTATTAATAAAAAAGATCTTTTAGATACTTTCTTGAAATATAGGTCTGAAGGTATAATAGCTCTTATTATTCTATTGCCGATGCTTCTATTTATGAACGGAACGAAATTTGAAATGGCATTTAATCATATCTACTGTACTGTTGGCATAATTGCTGTTGTCGCATTGGCTTATAAAATGTCAAATAAAAAATCTCTTAGAAACTTCTTCCTCAAAAAATCGAACCGTAGTTTTTTTATATACGCTCTTCATACGCTACCCATAATTATTACTTCTCCTTTAGGGTTTGGTACTAATTTGCTAACTAAAACATTTAACAGTCTTTGCAATTCGGGAGGGGAGGGTATTTTAACATACCTAATAGCACCAATCATCGGTGTTGTGATATGCTTATTCTGTTTTAGTTTTCTCAATCGTTTTTTTCCTAAAGCATTGTATTATCTAACAGGAGGAAGAGATTAACTACATTCGTATTCAAATAAATGAGCACAACTGATATAAAAACATCGAATACTAATCTATTTGTGGAAAAATGGGTATCTGTTGGTATATGGGTATTAATTATCTTTGTATATTTACCAGTTCCTGTCTTTTTGCGAACGATACTGGTTATTCCTCTTTTATTTCTATCTCTTTATGATATGAATGAAGTAACGAGAGGTTTTGCTTTGCTATCTTTTACGGCACCAGCACTGGGTACGCTTTTTTATGTGTTACATATTCCCATCACTGCTTATTTTATATGTTTGGTTATGGGTATCTATTTTTTAAGACAAGAATTCTATTTTACGCGAGATGACATTGGCGTTTTGAATAAATATCTTTTTCTTATCATTGTATTTATAGCCTTTTTCTTATTAGGACCACAACACCCCTATAGTATATCCAAAATCATAAATATTATCATTATCGGTTTGATTTCTTTGGTTTACTGGAGGGCATTCATACAGTCTCCATACATCGAGCGGATCAAATTGAGCAAATACTTATGCGTTATAGGCCTATTTTATTTGGCTATAGCATTCGATTTCTTTCATTTCCCTCAGCCATCTAACTTGCTGGATTTTAATTTTTTCCGGAATTCTTTTGTCCTTCTCAAGAAAGAGACAGCAATGCCATTTTCCTATCATTCAATAGGCATTCCGGCAATGATGGGGGTTGCCCTGTTATTTAGTACAAAAGATTTAAAGGATGTCGTATCAAAACAAAATCTCTCTCTATTTATATCGTTGCTGATTGTCTTGCTACTTGCACAAGCAAGGCAAGCCATTTTTGGGAGTGTGATTATTGTAATCATACGCGTTCTTATCGACTCGACAATTCAGTTGCAGAGAAAGATTAATTATATTCTATTTGCAATCATAGTATCAATTTCTATCATCAGTTTTACCAAGTCGGATGCTGTAAACAGTTCTATGGAGGCTGCCACTTTCAGCAAAAGTCTAAATAGAGACTACGATGATGCTTACAAAATTATTAAGAATGATTTTGCCTTAGGCAAAGGATTAGGCGGATTTAGTACTAACGGAAAGAGGGCATATCCACACAATCTGTTTTTAGAGTTGCTATGCGAAACTGGATTTGTAGGAACCATCATGATTCTATATATCGTTTTTCTTCCTCTCATCCTAAATGTAAGGCGTGTTAGTCTGATGTCAAATGCAAATTTTTATGTACTCCCATTAATATGCGCTGTGTTCATTAAGTCAATGATGAGTTCTGATCTTACTGAGAGTGTTGAACTACTGACGGCAGTGTTTTTTTTAGTTGAGTATAAAGATTCTTATTTTTAATATTTATGGCACAACAAATTATATATGTAGCTTCCGGTGATGTTTCGGTTTATGAGTCACAAGTATTAGAATTGTTGGCTTACTACCAGAAGAAAGGAGTAAAAGTATTTCTGTTACAAGGGTACATGAATGATAATCAAAGAAACAGTATTGAGTACAAGTTATCGAAATACTCCATTCCTGTGTATTGGGTAAAATCTTATTCCGTTTATCCAATCTTTCAATGCCAAGCGATTGTTCAATTCTACCATGGTTTAATAAAAATACCCAACTACAAAGAATCTACGATACACATTCGCAGTGAATATAACGGATTCTTATTTAAGAAGTTACTTTGCAAATATAATCTTAATATTCCTCTTTTAATTGACATAAGAGGTGTCGTATTCGAGGAAATAAAATATAAGATGGGGCGAAGTATGGGCTTGAGAAAATGGTTGTTTATGATTCAGAAAAACTATCTACGCCGATGCTATCAATTCCTTTTTTCTGAGGATAATATGCCTATCTGTATATCTTCTGTTTCAAATAAGATTAATGAATATATCCAGAACCATTATCCAAATTGTAGATATAAGCTATATTTTCACCCAAATATCGCAGGAAAACACTTCGTTTACGATGAATTAAAACGTGTTTCAATTCGGGCAAAATACGGTATAGCCAAAAATGAAGTATTGGCTATATGTGCTACTGGAGGAAATTCACTTTGGCAACAAGATTTTCGCGTAATCAAACACTTGTTAAACTTGGGCATTAAGGTCATTAATCTTTCTCGTAACGATTATGGTATTTCCGATTGTATAACTACTACCGTTCCCTTTGCAGAAATGCCTGATATGTTGTCAGCAGCCGATATCGCTGTATTATGGAGAGAAGATGATTTTATCAATCAATCAGCATCTCCATCAAAATTCAGTGAATTTGCCTCTATGGGATTATATGTGATACATAACGGTACGGTACAAGTTGCAACGGATTATATACAATTCTCAAACAATGGTTGTATCGTGAAAAATGCAGGTGACATATCAGTATCAATTATTGATACTGTAAAACTATTGAACAGAGTCGAAAGTATCAAATCCGGCAAATCCGCATTTGGCGTAGAAGCCATTGGAATTTCATATTTGAACTGTTTAGGCTTTTGATTTTTTTCAAATAGTAGCAGATGATATTCAATTCTTTCTCCTTTTGTCCGGTAATAGCAGCTTACGTTGGAGTGACAACTATGAACAGCTTTGTTCTCCAAATATATAAAAATAAGTTGTCTTCTAAACCGCATGAATATGTTGACAGCAATACTGCAAAGGTGGCGCATATCCCCTTCACGCAATTCAAGGTTGGAGGAGCAATCAATCACTATTCAGTTGTAACTCCAACGATGCCTTTTAACAGTAGAGAAATATATTAACATAAATAATTTGTTGATTATGAAAATTCTAATAAATACCCCCTCCTTAAAATTATTAGGTGGAGTGGCCAATCATTATTTAGGGTTACGTCAATTCTGGACGGAAGATGTGAAATATAATACCGTAGGCCGACGTAGTAGCAAAAGAGGAAACGGAAAATACTGGCTGCCTTGGGATATTGTGAAATTCATTTTCAGATTACTTACGTTCTGCCCCGATGTGGTACTTTTAAATAGTTCTCTTGGATCAAGTGCCCTGAAAAGAGATTTTATATTTTCCAAAATTTCAAGAGGCTTAGGATTTAAAGTTACAATTTTTGTCCATGGTTTCGACTTAGACTATGCTGCACAAATAAACAAAGGATGGGTAGTCAAAAATTTTAATAAAGCTTCATTAATCCTTTTGCTTGCAGAATCATTCAGGAAAACGATGCAAAGTTGGGGCGTTAAAACTCCAATTCGCCTAACGACAACAAAGGTTGATGACGCTTTACTTGAAAGATATAATCCGAATCAGGACAGAGAGTTTAGAAATAAAAATATATTATTCTTATCTAGAATAGAAAAAGCAAAAGGTGTATATGAAGCCGTAGATACTTTTGCTTTATTAAAACCAAAATTCAAAGATCTCACTCTCACCTTCGTTGGTTCTGGCTCTGAATCGGAGGCACTAAAAGAATATACTAAAACAAAAGGATTATCCGATATCCACTTCACCGGAAGATTAGACGGAGAAGCACTGAGAAAAGAATACAAAAATGCATTATTATTATTATTAATAACACATGGCGAGGGCATGCCTACTGTTGTTCTTGAAGCGATGGCATTTGGACTGCCAATATTTACACGCAAGGTTGGTGGCCTTGTTGACTTTTTCGAGAACGAAAAAATGGGCTTTATTTCAGAGTCTTTAGAACCAAAAGATTTTGCTGATGCCATGGTACCATATCTGGAGAATAAAGATTTAGCTAAAACAGTATCACTCTATAATGCTAAATATGCAAAAGACCACTTTATGGCATCAAGTGTTGCTAAGCAGATAGAAAATACATTAAAGGAATATATAAAGTAATGAAATTTTCAAGGATTAAGAAACTGTTTTTTCTTCATTTGCAGCATTTGCCAATGAAGTCAAGAGGGTGGAGGCCAATGGTCTGCAAACTGGGAGGGGTGAAAATTATTGATTATAAAAATACTTTTATCGGTGAAGAAGTCTTATTTGACACCAATTATCCACAAGATATTATCATTGAAAAAGGTGTCCGGTTGACTGTCGGAGTTAAGATAGTAACACATTTTATGAACCCTACTACAGGTAGTTACGACCGTGGAAAGGTACATATTTGTAAAGGCGCTTATCTGGGCATGTGTACAATGGTGGTTAAGCCAGTTACGATTGGTGAGAATGCCATCATTGGCGCAGGTTCTGTTGTTACTAAAGATATACCGGCCAATGAAGTATGGGCTGGAAATCCTGCTCGTTTTATCAAAAAAAGATAATAATTATACTAAACCCATATTTTTCTACAGAATTTCCCGGTGATATTATTTACACCACATACCATTTTTACCGAAAATAATACAAGGTCTTATTTTTGTACTTTACAATTCCCAAATTACAACCGACACTAAAATCGGCAAAAGAATTTATTTTGTATGTAAAGGAATAAGCACTGTCTTGATTCCAAGAACGGAAATTAGTGATAATTGCAGGTTGGGACTACGATTCTCCACAGTACGAAAATTTCCATATAAAAATGTACCTAAAATAGGCAACAACGTATTTAATAGTCATATGTCAATAATAGAAAAAACAGACGAAATGATTGCAGCAGTGGAGAATTGGCTTCAATCACAAAATTACAGTTTTATAGAATGCAATCACGTTCCTGACCGTCTTTTTGGCAAGAACCCCAAATTTAACGCATTGCTTCGTACTTTCTTTAGATTGTTTCCTTACAATTTTAGGAATATGACCAGACCAGAATCCGGATTATATCCTTTGACTCCACAATGTCTGGTAGCAATGTTAAAAGCTTTTGCAATAAGCAATAATCTGGAGGTAATTACCAAATTATATCAGCGTATCTTGACATTACGTTCCCCACAAACCAAAAAATTTGCATTAAAACAAGGAATAAGAATAGCTATTAATTTATATGAGAATTCGGCGGACGATCCAACACCATTGAATACAGTATGGTTTGGGCAATTCCTGTTAGACGAACATTCCGGCATATTCAAAGAAACAGAAAAAAAAGAGTTGTTGCTCTCAATAGCAGCTTACTTGACTGAGGAATTGGGATACGCAGACCATAAAGAGCAAGGAGTGTATTTTTATTATGGGCCTACCTTGAAAAAGGAGGTCTATAATGCCAGTGCCATCATCAGTGCGTTTTTGATAAGATTAGGGATAAAGTATAAAATAAATGAGTATATAGAATTAGGAAAAAGGGGGATTAGATATATCTGCAACAAGCAAAATAAAGATGGAAGCTGGTTCTATGCCGGAAAGCCCGAGCGTTCCACTATCGACTGTTTCCATCAGTCCTATATTTTGCAGGCCATTTGTTCTGTAAAGGATTATCTTCCTTTCGATACTGTCGAAGTGATAACAAAAGGTACTGCATTCTATAAGACACTGTTCGTTGAGGAAGGAGGCTATCTGCATCCTGTGCGTTATGACAAACGATATACGCCGCATAACACCTGGCTATTCGTGAAAGTGGACGGACGTGATGTTGCCGAAGCACTGGTGTTCTTTACTTTATACACATCGGAAAAAGAGATGGTAAATCGATTACTTCGATATGCTTACGACAAATTTTATGATAAGAAAAGAGGATATATGATACCGGAACGGTTTGTTTATGGGAAAAACAGAATTCCGTATATCGAATTTCAGGCTTGGTTTCTACATGCCTTTTTAATAGTAAAACATTATGGACAAAATAAGGGTGATATCGGTTTATCCTAATTTTGCCAATCATGGCGGAGCACAGGACGTGGCTTTGCAATTGGCAGAAAAGCTGAATGAAGGAACGGAACCTATTGTCTTGACAGAAACCTGTTTTGCGGATATTGTACCCGATTATAGGGAAAGGGCAAGATTCATGCCGTTTAGTTGGCGGTCGGTTCATAATCTGGCTGACGGGCATACCGTATTTCTTTCGCATCATCGGAAAAGTACATCGCTATTAATGCTTTTCAGTCTCTTATCTGGCAAAAAAACATATGTTTTACACGTGGCTCACAACACATTTACGAATTTGAGGTGTCTCAGTTCCTTTCCGAAAAGGATTGTGGCCGTATCCAATGGCGTAAAAGAGAATTTGATGAGCTATTTTCGCGTGCCGGAAGAGCGGATTACTGTCATATTCAATGGTAAAGAAGACTGCCGGAACAATCAGAACGTAAAGACTGACAATCGGGAAATACATATCTTATTGCCCGGAAGAATATGCGGTGTGAAACAGCAGGTAGATATAGTAAGGATGACTCGTGACAAATTGCTGCCTCACATCCATATTTATTTTGCTGGAGCAGGTGAAGAAGTAGAATTGCTGAAAAAAGAAATAGAGGGCGAGACACAGTATCATTATGTAGGTTTCCTGAATATGACAGAGAATCTGAACAGATATGACTATGTATGTCTGTTTTCAAAGAATGAAGGATTAGGTTTGTCTCTAATCGAAGGATTGATGTTTGGCAAGCCGCTGATAACAAATGATTTGCCAGCCGTGCTCGATGTGAATAAAGCCGGAGAGACCGGTTTCGTTTTTCCAAATTTCACAGCACTTGTAAAGGGTTTGAATGAACTGCCTATGCCGGATAGCGAAGCGTATCAACATTTGTCATGCAATGCCAGATTACGTTATGAACGCTTTTTTACTGAAGGAAATATGATTATACAATATAAACGAATCATAGAACAAGAAATAAGACAAATTACTCCCCCAATTAACACTATTCAATAAAAAAATCACAGATATGCTGCCTGACGTGATAGATTCTTTCCTGTCGTTGAAGAGCTATTGCGAACGGGAGCATTTCAAGGGATGGGATTCGTATGCCGGACTGAATTCCCGTTTATTTCAAGCCATTCCTTTTCTGAAGAAGTCGGCCCTGTGCCGGTTGGTGGTGAGAACAGACAGGGCAAGGAAGCCTATTTCTATTACCAACTGAAACCGGGCATCAGTTCCAAGATTCCGTATATGCGCTGGAGTAATGCGTTTATGTTCAATGCACTAAGTCATTACCTGCTTAACCAATAAATAACCAAATATATCTTTTATGTATAAAGTCTCATTGAACGGGGTCGAAATTTTCCCTTTCGCCTCTGAAGAGCAGTTGTTGCATTATGTGGACACACATAAAGGTATCCTTGTGGCCATCAATGCCGAAAAGATACTGCACGCCACGGAACAGACACGTGCCATCATCAACCGGAACATCGGATATTGTGACGGAGCGGGTGTGCAGATGGCTTTGAAACAAAAAGGATACGAGAGTGCATGCAAGGTTCCCGGATGTGAACTATGGCTGAAAATTGTAGCCTGTTTCTACCGGGAAAAAACATTCTATCTGGTAGGCAGCAAGCCGCAGGTGATAGAGGAAACTATAGACAAGCTCTGCCATGAATACAAAGGTATTCGTATTGTAGGTTATCGTGACGGATATATCAAGACTGAGGAGAAGAAACAACAGCTGATAGCCGACATTGCGGAAAAGAAGCCCGATGTGGTGTTCGTGGCGATGGGCTCTCCCAAGCAGGAACTGCTGATGGAAGAAATACAGCAGAAGCACCGCGCCATTTTCCAAGGATTGGGTGGCAGCTTCGATGTGTATACCGGACACGTGCAACGTGCGCCGAAATGGTGGGTGGATCATAATATTGAGTTTGCCTACCGGCTAATAAAGGAACCGAAAAGAATCAAGCGTCAGATCTACCTGGTGAAGTATGCCTGGTGGCTGATGGCTAAAAAACTATAAGTAAATAAAGATGAAGAAAGTAATGTTGGTCTTCGGTACCCGTCCGGAGGCAATCAAGATGGCTCCGCTGGTGAAAGAATTCCAGAAGCAGTCGGAACGGGTGGAGACTGTGGTATGCGTGACCGGACAACACCGGGAGATGCTTGACCAAGTGCTGGAGATATTTGACATCAAGCCTGATTATGATTTGAACATTATGAAGCAAGGGCAAGACCTCTATGATGTGACGGCTCGTGTGCTGACGGGTATGCGTGACGTGCTGAAAGAAGCACAACCTGATGTGGTACTGGTGCATGGTGATACCACCACTTCCACGGCTTCTGCCTTGGCGGCGTTCTATCAGCAGATTCCGGTGGCGCATATTGAAGCGGGACTGCGTACACATAACATATATAGTCCGTGGCCGGAAGAGATGAACCGACTGATCACGGGGCGTATCGCTACGTATCACTTTTCACCAACCCCATTGAGTCGTCAGAACCTCTTGGATGAAGGGGTAAAAACGGAACAAATTCATGTGACGGGTAATACCGTAATTGATGCGCTCTACTGGGTGGTGGAGAAAATAAAGAGCAACAAGGCAATGGATAATGAACTGGAAAGTGTACTAAGCAAAGCAGGTTATGATGTGAACCGTTTGAACAATGGTAAGAAGTTGGTGCTGATTACCGGCCATCGCCGCGAGAACTTTGGGAACGGTTTCATTAATATGTGTACAGCCATCAATGATTTGACAGAGAAGTACCCAAATGTGGACTTTGTATATCCGATGCACTTGAATCCTAATGTGCGCAAGCCAATACATGAGGTGTTTGGTGAGGACTTATCAGACTTGGGCAATATGTTCTTCATTGAACCATTAGAGTATCTGAGCTTTGTGTATCTGATGGAAAAATCGACCATCGTACTGACCGATAGCGGTGGCATCCAAGAGGAAGCTCCGGGATTAGGCAAGCCTGTATTGGTGATGCGTGACACGACGGAACGCCCCGAGGCTTTGGACGCAGGTACGGTGAAACTGGTAGGTACGGATTATGATAAGATTGTAAGTGAAGTGTCATCTTTGATTGATGATGAAACCGCTTACGAGAAAATGAGCAAGGCGGTGAACCCTTATGGTGACGGACTGGCTTGTAGAAGAATTGTGGAAATTATAACAAAATAAAAATAAGGTATGAAAGCTTGTTTTATGGGCTTGGGCTATATTGGTTTGCCCACAGCCATCATTGCCGCCAAGCACGGCATTCAGATTACGGGTGTTGACATCAACCCCAAAGTAGTGGAAATGACAAATGCAGGACGTCTGCACATCATTGAACCGGGTATTGAAGAGATGCTGAAAGAGGTGGTGGCCTCGGGGATGCTGAAAGCATCGACTACTCCTGAAACCGCTGATGCCTACTTCATGGTGGTGCCCACTCCGTTTAAGGGCAATCATGAACCGGATGTGAGCTACGTAGAAGCTGCTACACGTGCGGTGCTTCCGTTCTTGAAAGAGGGCGACTTGTATGTGATTGAATCAACTTCGCCGGTAGGTACTACTGAGGTGATGGCAAATATCATCTTTGCTGAGCGACCAGAGTTGAAGGATAAAATCTACATCGCATACTGCCCAGAGCGTATTTTGCCAGGAAATGTGATTTATGAATTGGTACACAATGACCGGGTGATTGGCGGTATGAATGAGGCTTCAACCGATAAAGCGATAGAGTTCTATGCCCGGTTTGTACAAGGTACTCTACACAAGACCAATGCCCGCACGGCGGAGATGTGTAAACTGACTGAGAATTCCAGTCGTGACGTGCAGATTGCTTTCGCCAACGAACTTTCCATCATTTGCGACAAGGCTGGTATCAATGTATGGGAGCTGATTAATCTTGCCAACAAGCACCCGCGCGTGAACATCCTTCAACCGGGTTGCGGTGTAGGTGGTCATTGTATTGCGGTGGATCCTTATTTCATTACTTCGGACTTCCCCGCCGAGAGCAAGTTGATTGCCAATGCACGCGAAATTAACAATTACAAGGCCTTCTGGTGTGCAGAGCGTGTGAAGAATGCCATGCTGGAGTTTGAACTGAAGAACCATCGTAAGCCTACTGTGGCTATGATGGGACTGGCTTTTAAACCGAATATCGATGACTTGCGCGAAAGTCCGTCGAAGTATATCACGACCAAAGTGATGCAGAGCTGTAACAATGCTAATATCCTTGTGGTGGAGCCAAATGTGAAGGAACACAACGTGTTTAAACTGACCGACTACCGCGAGGCATACAATAAAGCTGACATCGTGGCGTTCCTCACTGCGCACAACGAGTTTAAGACATTGGAGTGGAGTTGCGACAAGGTGATATTGGACTTCTGCGGAATATTCAAGAAGTGAGAGAGCTATAGAAATGCCCGAAGGTAAAATGAAGACAAGACAGGTAGGAATGGTGCTATGGATAGCTATCTTGCTGTTTATGGTGGCATCCTCACTCTATGCACAAAAAGCTTCCACTCTGGTACAGTCGAAAGTGGAAATATTTACCGGAGCGGAGTTACACTACCGCGACTTGTTCTACGGAAAGATTTACGAAGTGCTGGTGAACTTCACTCCGGGAGTGAAATGGAACATGGGCAGGCAGTGGATGTTGGCGGGACAGGCTATCATCCCAGTATATAACGACTATGGAAGCCGATACAAGAAGGTGAGGCTGAACATGGCGGTTCTTTCCAAGGAATGGGACTGGAACAGAAAGCAGTTCTTGAAGATGAGTGGCGGTCTGTTCGGTATGGAGCGTTATGGCTTGGATGTGAAGTGGATGTATCCCGTGAACCACTGGTTAGCACTGGATGCGCAAGTGGGACTGACGGGCTTCTGCTCTATGGCTGCGGGCTGGGAATGCAGCAAGATGACGCGCGTAAGCGGATGGGCTGGTGTAAGAGTTTACTTGGAAAAGGTGAATACGGAAATGCGACTGAAGGGTGGCAGATTTATATATGAAGACTATGGCATGTATGCCGAGGCAATGCGGCACTTTAAGCATTGTACGGTGGGTGTGTATGCACAGTATAGCGACCAATGGAAAGAAAATGGTGGATTCAAGGTGGTGATGATGATTCCACCCTACAAGCGTAAGACTCGCAAGGTGCAGGTGCGCCCGGCATCGAATTTCAGACTAACCTACAACATACAAGGACAAGGCTATGCGGTGAAAACATACAATACCGACCCGGAAGAGAACGAACGTGAAGGCTGGTTTGACCGTGAACGGTTAGACTGGGGTGCGAATACGATGCACCCAGACTTTGTGATAAAGAAGAAAGGAGGGCGTGAATGATGCTAAGCACAAAATCAGTAATGAGACATATCCTTTTTCTGCTTTTCGTAGGAATGTCTTCTTTGGCTTTCGCCCAGCAATACACCGGAATGAGCGGACTTATCCATGTGCCTACTGCGGATATGAATGATATGGGGGAAGCACGTATAGGCGGACATTTTTTGAACAAAGAATTTGTGCCTAATGAAGCGTTTGCCTTTCGCGGAAGCAAGTATCATACAAACACCCATTATCTGAGTATAACTCCTTTTTCTTGGATAGAGCTGGCATATACCTGTACACTGATGAAGGGATATAAGAACAATGAGGACTTGGATGATTATGGCTATTACCATAAAGATCGTTATTTCTCCATCAAAGTGCAACCCATCAGGGAACATGAAGGCAAGTGGTGGCCAAGCATTGCTATCGGTAGCAACGACCCTGTTACTACTAGCAATAAAAAGGATAGGACAGATCTACCGGAAAAGAATCGAAATCAGATATTCGCCAACTTCTACATTGCCGCCACCAAACATTTCTCTCTACAAAATCAAGTTGTAGGCATCCATCTGGCTTACCGCAAATGGAAGCGCAACTACAATAGCAAGTGGAACGGACCTGTTGGTGGCATCACTTTTCAACCTTCTTTCCAAAAAAACTTGCGCCTGATAGCAGAATATACCGGTAATGAGGTAAATGTAGGCTTTGACTGGAAGTTGTGGAAGCATCTGCTGCTACAATCTTCCTTACAGGACGGAAGATATTTTACCGGAGGCATCTGCTTCTGCATGAATCTATTGTGATAGTTATTTATTTTTCATCATCAATAACATTAAACTTTTATTTTATGGGAAAATTTGTAAAGAAAGGAGCTTTCATGCTCCTTGTTGCCTTCCTCGCTTTAGGTATGGCAAATTGTAAAGACGATGATCCGGACTACGAGAACGTAACGCCGCCGGAAGTGCCCGTTACCAACAGTATCAGCGGTGTGATTACAGGTGTCAGTGGAGAAGGTATCAATGGAGCTACCGTCACAATGGACGGAACCACCACTTTAAAAACCGCTGCCGACGGAACATATGCCTTTGAAGACGTCAAAGCAGGAAGTCACACTCTGAAAGCGGAAGCCAACGGCAAAATTGCCAAAGAAGAGAGTGTGAGCGTGGAAAACAGTGAAAAGGGAAGCATTGTCCTCTGGAATGCCACTCTTGCCAATGAAGGCATAACCATAACCACCAAAGAAGACGTTGCGGGTGAAGCCAAAGTGGAGACCGAAACCGTGAAAGGTAATGAGAAGGCAAAAATTGAGATTACCGTAACAGTGCCGGAGAATGCCGTATCAGACAAGACCGCGACTATTACACTAACTCCGATTTATAGTGTAGACGATGCCGCTAAATCCAGATCTACACGGGCGAGTGAAGAATCCGTACTTCTGGTAGGAACAAACCTGAAGTGCTCTAATGCATCAGCCACCCTTGCTACACCGATGACCCTGACATACAATGTGGATGCTGAGATAACAGGCAGCGTTTCTGCCAAGAAGCTGGTCAACGGTTTATGGGTAAATGCTCCGTTTGAAGTTAATGAAGGAACTATTTCCGTGACAGCAGACTCTTTCACATCCTACTCCCTGTTCCTGAACGCAAGTATTACAACCAAGACATCCAGCGAAGTTTTAACATTCAATCCAAACACTTTTGACAATTTGTATGGTAGCGGCGATATGGCTGTAGGCACTTCTTCTTATCAATATAAGGTGGGTACGGAAATTACCTCCTCCGGAACAACCAAACTTACCGCATATCTGATTGAAATTCTGGCCCGTCTGGCAGGCGCAAGCGTTACAACAATTGAGAAAAACTATCCTATCAATGTAACTTTATCCATAGGAACAGCACTGAGCATCAGTGGTACACAGTCTGCAACCACTTATACGGTTTCTGCACTGAAACGCTCAGTTTCGGGCAAGAAATATGGAAATATTTCAGTCACAACCAGAGCCTACAACCGCCAACATACGGGTGGCAGCAACTGATGAAATAAATTTCTCTTATCAACCTGGATTAAAGCCAATCACCTCATCGTGGTTGGCTTTTTTTTATTACTTTTGTCCATCCAAACCAATAATTCGTGATAGGCCATGCTCAGCAAGCTTAAATTAAACCAGCTTTATTTTAAAGATACGCAGTTCGCCAACCTGATGACGCGCCGCATTTTCAACATTCTTCTGATAGCCAACCCCTATGATGCTTTCATGCTGGAAGACGACGGACGTATAGATGAAAAAATCTTTAACGAATACACATCGCTCTCCCTGCGCTATCCACCACGTTTTACCCAGGCATCCACCTGTGAAGAAGCGTTGGCACAACTTTCCACCGTACCGTTCGACCTCATCATCTGCATGCCGGGTACGGGAGATAACGACAGTTTCGATGTAGCACGCCACATCAAGGGCCTGTACGAGCATATCCCCATGGTGATACTGACTCCTTTCAGTCACGGCATCACCAAGCGTATTGCCAATGAAGACCTGAGCCCCTTCGAATATATCTTCTGTTGGCTGGGAAATACCGATTTGCTGGTGTCTATCATCAAACTGATAGAGGATAAAATGAACCTGGAACACGATGTAAACGAAGTCGGTGTACAAGTGATTCTGGTAGTGGAAGATGGTATCCGGTTCTACTCATCCATCTTGCCCAACCTGTATAAATTCGTACTGAAACAAAGCCAGGAATTCAGTACCGAAGCATTGAATGCCCACCAACGGACACTGCGTATGCGTGGACGTCCGAAGATCGTGCTGGCGCGTACCTATGAAGAAGCTACCGGTATCTACGAGAAATACAAGAATAATATATTAGGAGTGATTACCGATGTTCGCTTCCCGCGTGTGGAACGTGGCGAAAAGGATGGACTGGCAGGTATCAAGCTGTGCGCCGCCATCCGTAAGGAAGATCCGTTCGTGCCGCTCATCATCCAGTCGTCCGAATCGGAAAATGCACTGTATGCATCCAAATACGGTGCCGCCTTCATCGACAAGAACTCCAAGAAGATGGATGTGGACCTGCGCCGCATCGTATCGGACAACTTCGGTTTCGGCGATTTCATTTTCCGCAATCCCGATACGCTGGAAGAGATAGCCCGCGTAAAGAATCTGAAAGAATTGCAGAATATCCTCTTTGCCGTACCTGCAGAGTCGTTCCTCTACCATATCAGCCGTAACCACGTCAGCCGCTGGCTCTACTCACGCGCCATGTTCCCGGTGGCAGAGTTCCTGAAACCTATCACTTGGAACAGCCTGCAAGACGTGGATGCCCACCGCAAGATCATCTTCGAAGCCATCGTAAAATACCGCAAGATGAAGAACCAGGGTGTGGTAGCTGTGTTCAAGCGTGACCGCTTCGACCGTTACTCCAACTTTGCCCGTATCGGCGATGGTTCATTGGGAGGCAAAGGTCGTGGATTGGCTTTTATTGACAACATGGTGAAGCATCATCCCGAATTTGAAGAGTTCGATAATGCCCGCGTTGCCATCCCTAAGACAGTGGTACTCTGTACCGATGTCTTCGACGAGTTCATGGAGACAAACAACCTGTATCAGGTAGCCCTCTCCGATGCTGATGACGACTTAATCCTGCGCTACTTCCTGAAAGCCAAACTACCCGATCGGTTGGTGGAAGACTTCTTCACCTTCTTCGATGTAGTGAAGTCACCGCTTGCCATCCGCTCGTCTTCCTTGCTCGAAGATTCGCACTATCAGCCCTTCGCCGGAATCTATAATACTTATATGATTCCGTATCTGGATGATAAATACGAAATGCTCCGGATGCTGTCCGACGCCATCAAAGGTGTATATGCTTCGGTCTATTTCCGCGATAGCAAGGCGTATATGCAGGCCACAAGCAATGTCATCGACCAGGAAAAGATGGCTGTCATCCTGCAAGAGGTAGTCGGCAACCAATATGGCGACCGTTATTATCCCAGTATGTCCGGCGTGGCACGTTCACTCAACTATTACCCCATCGGTGATGAAAAGGCCGAAGAAGGTACAGTAAACCTCGCCCTCGGTCTTGGCAAGTACATCGTAGACGGTGGCATGACGCTCCGTTTCTCTCCCTATCATCCGCATCAGATTCTGCAAACCAGCGAAATGGAGATAGCCCTGAAAGAGACGCAAACCCGTTTCTACGCCCTCGACCTGCGCAATGCCGGACACGATTTCTCTATGGACGATGGCTTTAACCTGCTGAAACTACACGTGAAAGAGGCGGAAAAGGATGGAGCACTGAACTACATAGCCTCCACCTACGACCCTTACGACCAGATTATCCGCGACGGTCTTTATCCCGGTGGGCGCAAGGTAATCACTTTCGCCAACATCCTGCAACATGATGTTTTCCCGTTGGCACGTATCCTGCAACTGGTATTGAAGTACGGTGAGCAGGAAATGCGCCGCCCCGTCGAGATAGAGTTTGCCGCCACCATGAGCCGCGAACAAGATAAATCGGGCACTTTCTACTTGTTGCAAATACGTCCTATCGTAGACACCAAAGAAATGCTGGACGAAGACCTCACCGCCATACCGGATGAGAAAACCCTACTCCGCTCCAACAACTCGCTGGGTCATGGCATTATGAATGATATCTATGACGTCGTCTACGTGAAGACGGATGACTACAGTGCATCGCACAATCAGGAGATTGCCTGGGAGATAGAGAAGCTGAACCAGCAATTCCTGGACGAAGGGCGAAACTATGTCCTCGTCGGTCCCGGACGCTGGGGAAGTAGTGACACCTGGCTTGGCATCCCCGTGAAGTGGCCGCACATCAGCGCCGCCCGCGTCATTGTGGAAGCCGGACTGACGAATTACCGTGTAGACCCCAGTCAGGGAACCCATTTCTTCCAGAACCTAACGTCATTCGGCGTAGGGTATTTCACCATCAATGCATTTATGAACGACGGTGTATACAACCAGGAATTCCTGAATGCCCAACCTGCCGTGCACGAGACGAAATACCTGCGGCACGTACATTTCGAACAACCTGTAACAGTAAAGATGGATGGCAAGAAGAAGCTGGGAGTAGTACTGATGCCCGAAGAATAATTTCTGTTCTCATTCAAAGAGAATATGATTAGTGATGGACATTCAGTTCTATCACCACCACCTCGCTGGGGGCAAACATGCGGATATTCTTATTGGAAGTCCCCAGACCATTGGTAATAATCATCGGTATTCCTTGGGAATTGCGCTTCAGTCCGCCACGAAACCGCTGTCCGTAGTGCGAAGGAAGAATGGGAGCATAAAGCCCGAACAGCGTCACCTGCCCACCGTGTGTATGTCCAGCGAGGACAAGGTCGGTATTCGTTATGGCAACATCCTCGGCATAGTCGGGCGTATGCGTCAGCAGAATCACGAAATCATCAGGTGAAAGGGCGAGCGTAGGAGATACACCATTCTTCTGCAGATCGAAAGGATTGCGAACGCCGGCTATCAGAATCTCCGCCCCGTCCCGCTTCAGTGTATCCACGCGGTGCTCCAGCAAATGAATGTTGTGTGCCTCCAGTTGGCGCACAATGTCGGCGTAGCAAGCCTCATAGTCGTTGTTGCCCAGCACCACGTAAGTACCCATCGGCACCTTCACCGCAGCCAGGGCGGAGATGACGGGCGCCACATACTCACATCCCTCGTGCAGGTCGCCACCCACCAGCAGCACGTCTGCCCGCTGGTCATTGAGCAAGCGGACCAAGTTCTCAAGACCCTTCTCCTTGAAAAGACTCTTGTAGTGCAAATCCGAAATGAAAGCAATGCGGAAACCGTCGAAAGCGGCAGGCACGTCGGGGTGGCTGAACTGGTACGTCCGCACCCGGCTGATGCCCCGGTAGCCGGAACCTGCCTTTGAAGAGGTTATTTCTGTATCGACGAGTCGGATACTGTCCGCTGCCGAAGTCTCCGGCGGCAGAGAAGGAAGCACGTACTGGTTCGATCTACAAGAAGAGAGAAACAGTACTCCAAGAATCACATAGAGGAATTTCTTCATCATATACAAGCAGTATTTTCTTCATAACACAGACACAAAGATAGGCATTTTCAGTATCTTTGTTGCAAGAATCGGTAAACAAGCATTCACCCTAAACTAAAAACGGAATATGAAAGAGATTAAACTGAATTCACCTTATGCCTGGTTTCTCGCCGCCCGTCCCAAGACCTTGACGGGAGCCATCATCCCCGTACTGCTGGGTAGTGCCCTGGCTTTCAGCGACGGAGAGTTCAAGACCCTGCCCGCCCTGCTGTGCGCCCTCTTCGCCTGCGGCATGCAAATTGCCGCAAATTTCATCAATGACCTTTTCGACTTTCAGAAAGGCACCGACCGTAAAGATCGTCTGGGTCCGCCACGTGCTTGCGCCGAAGGCTGGATTACTCCGGGAGCCATGAAACTTGGCATCGGCTGCGCATTGCTGCTGTCGTGCCTGGCAGGACTGGCACTGCTCTTCACCGTCTGGGGACAACTGCCCCACGGAGGCTGGGAACTGGTGGCACTGGGAGTAGTATGTATCCTGTTTGCCTTCCTCTACACCACGCTGCTCTCCTATCTGGGCTGGGGCGATGTGCTGGTGCTGGTCTTCTTCGGCTTCGTGCCCGTATGCGGCACCTACTACGTGCAAGCCTACACGCTGAATATGGACGTGTTGGTACTGTCGCTCGTCAGCGGTCTGGCCATAGACACCCTGCTGATGGTGAACAACTATCGCGACCGCGAGCAAGATACCGTGAGTGGCAAGTGCACGCTAGTGGTGCGCTATGGCCGGAAGTTCGGTGAAAATATGTATTTGGGGCTGGGCATTGCCGCCACGCTGCTCTGTCTCTGGTTTGTAAATACCGGCCGACTGACGCTGATCGAGTTTATCTGGGCCCCCTGCGTCTACCTCTGCATGCACGCCCTGACGTGGCGCAAGATGGTGAACATCCGCAGTGGTAAAGGGCTGAACCGTATCCTGGGCGAGACTTCACGCAACATGCTATTTCTGGGCATACTGCTGGCCGTAGCACTGGCTGCATAAACGCAGCAGGCATCCGGATTCATCCCATGAGACAAAAAAAATCATCCCGTGAGGCGAAAAATTCCGTCTCACGGGATAAAAAAAATCATCTCATGAGACTATTTAAGATCGTCTCATGAGATGAAATTATCATCTTTTACCGTACATCTTCTCGTAATAGTGCTGGTAGTCGCCGCTGGTTACTTCTTCCACCCACGCCTGGTTATTCAGATACCACTCAATGGTCTTCACGATACCGTCTTCGAACTTCGTTTCGGGATACCAGCCCAGAGCAGCGGTAATCTTTGCCGGGTCGATGGCATAGCGCTGGTCATGACCGAGACGGTCCTTCACGAAAGTAATCAGGTCTTCATTAATCCAGCTGATGTCAATCTGGCCATCTTCGCCTTTCGTCTTCTTCTTCAGGACTTCGCGATATTCGGGCTTCTCCGTCATCAGGCGGTGGATGGTGGCAATAGTCAGCTTCACGATTTCAAGGTTGGTCTTTTCGTTATGGCCACCTACGTTGTACACTTCACCTTCCACACCTTCGCGAACCACCAGGTCGATAGCTTTGCAATGGTCTTCCACATAAAGCCAGTCGCGCACATTGCTGCCGTCACCGTAGACAGGAAGTTTCTTTCCTTCCAAAATATTCTTGATAATAAGCGGGATCAGCTTTTCAGGGAAGTGATACGGGCCGTAGTTATTGGAACAGCGGGTAATGGTCACCGGCATTTTATAGGTATCATGGTAAGCCATAACCACCATGTCGGCGCTGGTCTTGGAAGCACTGTACGGACTATGCGGACAAAGCGGGGTTTGCTCCGTGAAGTAGCCGTCGGCACCCAACGAACCGTACACTTCATCCGTAGACACCTGATGGTAGCGCACACCCTTGCGCCAGGTAGGATAGCCATTCTCATCCTTACCCGTCACCCAGGCACGGCGGGCTGCATCCAGCAGGTTCTGCGTACCCAGAATATTAGTAACCAGGAAGAGCTGCGGGTTCTCAATGCTGCGGTCTACGTGACTCTCGGCAGCAAAGTTCACCACGTAGTCGAATTTAAATTTGGCAAACAGTTCGTCGGCAAGTATCCGGTCGCAGATGTCACCTTTTACAAAGAAACAGCGTTCGTCATCAATGTCTTTAGCGATGGTTCCAAGGTTTCCGGCATAGGTTAAAGCATCAAGTATCACAAGCTGCACGTCATCATGCTTTGCCAGGATGTACTTGATATAGTTCGCGCCGATAAATCCGGCAGCACCGGTTACAAGATAAGTCTTCATGTACTTAATTTTTAATTATCAATTATTAATTGTTCATCGGTGGGAGTTGGCGAGTTCCATCAGGTAGGTGCCATATTCCGTTTTGCCAAGTTGTTCACCAAGACGGTAAAGCTGGTCGGCATCTATCCAACCCTTACGCCAGGCTATCTCTTCGATGCAGCTGACGCGGAAGCCCTGACGGTTCTGTATGGTAGCCACAAAGTTGCTTGCTTCCAGCAGGCTGTCACAGTTTCCGGTATCGAGCCATGCAAAACCACGACCGAAGATTTCGACTTTCAACGTGCCCTCGTCCAGATACAGACGATTCAAATCCGTAATTTCATATTCGCCACGGGCGGAAGGTTTCAGGGCGGCAGCCTTGGCAGTAACGGTAGAGTCGTAGAAATACAGACCGGGCACTGCATAGTTGCTCTTGGGCTGTGCAGGTTTCTCTTCGAGGGAAATCGCTTTTCCGTCGGCATCAAATTCCACCACACCATAAGCACGAGGGTCCTTCACATAATATCCGAAGATGCATGCACCTTTTTCAATGGAGGCAGCACGTTTCAGCATGGCAGAGAAGCCCTGTCCGTAGAACATGTTATCACCCAGAATGAGACATCCCGGCTCACCGTTCAGAAACTCGGCCCCCAGCACGAAAGCCTGAGCCAGTCCGTTAGGCTGCTCTTGTATCTTATAAGCAAAGGACATTCCAAGCTCTTCACCCGTACCCAGCAATTCGCGAAACATGGGCAAGTCACGTGGAGTGGAGATAATCAGCACTTCGCGTATCCCCGCCAACATAAGCGTGGAAAGCGGATAATAAATCATTGGCTTGTCATAAACCGGCATAATCTGCTTGGAAATAGCCTTAGATAAGGGGTAAAGACGGGTGGCGCTACCACCGGCAAGAATAATTCCTTTCATATTTCAGTTCTTTTTTCGGTTGATACAAATATAGAATAAAATAAGAAGGAGGACAACGCCCCACGGCTCTCGGTGATCTATTCAGGCTACAAAGATAATGCAAACGGAATGCAGTACAAAATAATTTAAATTATTTTTAGGAGCTTTCTCACCCTGCGAGTTCTATCACTTCAAGATCCTTGAACACCCCATTGTCCACAATAAAGCGTACCATGGTACGTACTTTATGGAATCCGGAGATACCTGCAGCACCGGGATTGATGTGCAGCATATCGAGCGTTTTGTCATACTTTACCTTTAGTATATGGGAGTGTCCACTGATGAAAAGCTTAGGCGGACGCACCAGGATACTGCCCCGTATGGAAGGATCATAATTACCGGGATAACCGCCGATATGCTTTATCAATACCTCGGCACCATCGACCGTGAAACGGTTGATTTGCGGATAGACCTGACGGATGTCTTGCCCGTCGATGTTACCATACACGGCACGGAAAGGCCGGAATGCCTCCAGCTTCCGGGCCACCTCCAGCGAGCCGATGTCACCGGCATGCCAGATTTCGTCACACGTCTCGAAATATTGCAGATATTTTTCATCCCAATAGCCGTGTGTATCGGATAATAAACCAACTTTTGTCATCTTTCTTTTGTTTATCTGTGCAAAGGTAACTATATTTGGGCAAATCTTGATGAAACCATGGAAAACCAATATCAATATTTTAAACGGGACATCAGTTGGCTGTCATTCAACTACCGTGTCCTGCTGGAAGCGGAAGATGATACTCTTCCACTATATGAACGCATTAACTTTATATCCATTTATTCTTCCAACCTGGAAGAATTCTACAAAATACGCGTTGCCGACCATAAGGCAATAGCTACCGGTGCCGCGCAAAGTGACGAGGAAACAGTACAATCGACCATCGAACTGGTAGACGCAATCAATCTTGAAGTGAACCGCCAGATGGAGGACCGTATCCGCATCTATGAACAGAAAATACTTCCTGCCCTGAAGAAAAACCATATCATCTTTTATCAGAGCCGCAACGTAGAACCGTTTCATCGTGACTTTGTACGGCGCTTTTTCCGGGAAGAAATCTTCCCTTTCCTGCAGCCCGTACCTGTTTCCAAAGATAAGGTAATCTCTTTCCTGAGAGATAACCGCCTGTATCTGGCCGTACGCCTGTTTCCGAAAGGGAAGGAGGTAACAAGGGAAAAAGTTGACAAGGAGACAAGGGAAGAAGGAGACAAGGGAGAATCTCCTTGTCAACTCTCCCCTCAGTACTTTGTGATGAAGCAGCCCTACAGCAAAGTACCCCGTTTCATCGAACTGCCCAAAGTGGGGAACAACTATTACCTGATGTTCATCGAAGATATCATCAAGGCCAATCTGGATGTGATCTTTCCCGGTTATGATGTGGACAGCAGTTATTGTATCAAGATTTCGCGCGATGCGGATATACTGATAGACGATGCCGCCAATACTTCCGAAATCATAGAACAGGTGAAGACCAAGGTGAAAAAGCGCAAGATAGGAGATGTCTGCCGCTTTGTGTACGACCGTGCCATGCCGCAGGACTTCCTCGACTACCTGATAGACGCTTTCCATATTGACCGCCGTGAACTGGTTCCGGGTGATAAACACCTGAACCTGGAAGACTTGCGGCATCTGCCCAATCCGAATCCGAATATCCATCCCATCCGGAAACCGCAACCGATGAAGCTGACATGCCTCAACGAACGGGAGTCCATTTTCCAATATGTAGAGAAGAAGGATCTGTTATTACATTACCCTTACCACTCCTTCGAGCACTTCATCCACTTCCTGTACGAGGCGGTGCACGAACCTACCGTACGCGAAATCATGGTAACCCAATACCGGGTGGCGGAAAACTCCGCTGTTATCAATACCCTGATAGCTGCCGCCCAGAATGGGAAGAAAGTCACGGTCTTCGTGGAACTGAAAGCCCGCTTCGATGAAGAGAACAACCTTACCACCGCCGAAATGATGAAAGCATCGGGTATCAATATTATATATAGTATACCCAAATTGAAAGTACATGCCAAAGTCGCCCTCGTCCTGCGCCGTGACAAAGAGGATAAGAAACTGACCAGCTATGCGTACATCAGCACCGGGAATTTCAATGAAAAGACTGCCACACTGTATGCCGACAGCGGACTGTTCACCTGCAATCCCATCATCGTCAACGACCTTCACAATCTGTTCCGCACCTTGCGGGGGAAAGAGAATCCTGTATTCCACCGGTTACTGGTGGCACGCTTCAACCTTATACCGGAACTGAACCGCCTCATCGATCATGAAATACAACTGGCAAGGAAAGGTAAGGAAGGCCGGATCATTCTTAAAATGAACGCGCTGCAGGACCCCACCATGATAGACCGCCTGTATGAAGCCTCACAGGCCGGTGTGGAAATAGACCTGATCGTACGCGGCATTTGCTGCCTGATACCGGGACAAGAATACAGTCGTAACATTCGTGTAACACGTATTGTGGATACATTTCTGGAACATGCCCGTATATGGTACTTCGGTAATGGTGGCAATCCGAAGCTCTTCCTCGGTTCACCGGACTGGATGCGGCGTAACCTGTACCGCCGCATTGAAGCCATCACTCCTATATTGGACCCCGATGCCAAGCAGGAGCTGATAGATATGCTTTCCATCCAGCTTTCGGACAAGCGCAAGGCCTGTTTCGTAGATGAAAACCTACATAACTGCTGGAAATCGGCCCATCCGCAGAAAGAAAAAGTACGTTCGCAGTATACCTTTTATGAATACTTGAAAGAGAAACTTGAATAACATTGTAACATTTCTGTAATATGTATGACACTTCTCTGCAACACGGTTTCCGTTCCTTTGCAGCCAGAAATAAAATACATCATTATGGAAACTATTTATCTATGCATTGTCATCTTCCTGTTCGTCCTTGCGGTGTTCGACCTCATCGTGGGCGTCAGTAATGATGCGGTCAATTTCTTGAATTCCGCTGTCGGAGCAAAGGCAGCTTCTTTCAAAACCATGCTTTTTATTGCCGGAGTGGGCGTATTCATCGGGGCAGCAATGTCCAACGGCATGATGGACATTGCCCGGCACGGCATCTACCAACCACAACATTTCTATTTTGCCGAGATCATGTGTATCCTGCTGGCAGTCATGTTAACCGATGTTGTGCTGCTGGATGTCTTCAATACTATGGGGATGCCTACTTCCACTACAGTATCCATGGTATTCGAGTTACTGGGTGGTACCTTTGCCCTGGCACTTATCAAAGCGCACAGTAATGATGCAATCGGCTTGGGCGATCTGATTAATACGGACAAAGCCCTATCCGTTATCATGGGTATTTTCCTTTCCGTAGCCATCGCCTTCTTCTTCGGTATGCTGGTACAATGGCTGGCACGTGTCATCTTCACTTTCAACTATACCAAAAAGATGAAGTACAGCATCGGAATCTTCGGTGGTATCGCCGCCACTTCCATCATTTACTTCATGCTCATCAAAGGATTAAAAGACAGTTCATTCATGACAGCTGATAACAAGCATTGGATACAGGACAACACTGGAATGCTTATCAGCTGTTTCTTTATATTCTTCACCATACTGATGCAAGTGCTTCACTGGTTGAAGGTAAATGTTTTCAAAGTTGTTGTGTTATTGGGTACCTTCGCCCTTGCCCTCGCCTTTGCCGGCAATGACCTGGTCAACTTTATCGGTGTACCTCTTGCCGGATATTCTTCATTTATAGATTATACAGCCAATGGAGCAGGTGCAGGACCGGACGGCTTCCTGATGACTTCGCTTCTCGGTCCGGCTAAAACACCCTGGTACTTCCTCTTCGGTGCAGGTGCCATCATGGTTTACGCCCTTTGCACTTCTAAAAAAGCGCATAACGTTATTAAGACTTCCGTTGATCTCTCCCGCCAGGATGAAGGTGAAGAAAACTTCGGTAGTACCCCTATCGCCCGTACCCTGGTAAGATTTAGCCTTACATTATCCAATGGTATCTCCAAAATAATGCCTGAACGCAGCAAACGGTGGCTCGATACCCGTTTCCGCAAAGATGAAGCTATCATCGCAGACGGTGGCGCATTCGACCTGGTACGCGCTTCGGTAAACCTTGTATTGGCAGGCTTGCTCATTGCACTGGGTACTTCACTGAAACTTCCTCTTTCTACTACTTACGTAACTTTCATGGTTGCCATGGGTACCTCTCTCGCCGACCGTGCCTGGGGACGTGACACCGCCGTATTCCGTATAACAGGTGTGCTGAGCGTTATCGGTGGCTGGTTCATTACGGCCGGTGCTGCATTTACCATCTGTTTCTTTGTTGCTCTGATTATCCATTTCGGCGGCACGGTTGCCATCGTTGCCCTGATTGGCCTGGCGGTATTCTCTCTGATCCGCAGTCAGGTGATGTACAAGAAACGCAAAGCTAAAGAAAAAGGTAACGAAACCATCAAGCAACTGATGCAGAGTAGCAGTAACGAAGAAATTCTGGAACTGCTGCGTAAACATACCCGTGAAGAGTTAGTAAAGATACTGGCGTTTACCGAAGAAAACCTAGAACGTACCGTAACCGCATTCTTACACGAGAACCTGCGCGGATTACGTCGTTCCATGGGGTCTGTGAAATTTGAGAAACAACTCATCAAGCAAATGAAACGTACCGGCACTCTTGCCATGTGCCGCCTGGATAACAATACAGTATTGGAGAAAGGGCTTTACTATTATCAAGGCAACGATTTTGCCAGCGAACTGGTATATAGCATCGGACGCCTCTGCGAACCGTGCCTCGAACATATCGATAATAACTTCAAACCGCTGGATGCCATTCAGAAAGGAGAATTCTCTGATGTAACGGAAGACATCGTCTACTTGTTACAAGTCTGCCGCCATAAGATGGAGAATAATGATTATGAAGATTTTGAGAATGAACTCCGGAAAGCGAATGACCTGAACGGACAGCTATCGCACCTGAAACGGGAAGAATTGCAACGCATTCAGAGCCAGTCCGGCAGTATCAAAGTCAGCATGGTATACCTGACTATGATACAGGAAGCACAAAATGTTGTTACTTACACTATTAACCTGATGAAGGTAAGCCGTAAGTTCCAACTGGCTGAATAACAGAATATCAATTTCAGACATAACGAAATGAGCCCTGCAACGTTAGTTTTGCAGGGCTCATTTTATTTTTATCAACTCAGAAGTTAAGGACGTTTTAATCCCATTTTTGCTGCCCGTTCCATCATAAAAGCCCGTGCTGCTTCGTATTCATTGGGAATCACTCCATCCAGAATAGCATCTTTAATGGCACTTTTCAAAGCCCCTACTTCCCGGCAGGGTTCCAGATTGAAAGTTTCCATAATCTCCTCTCCACTGACAGGCGGCTGAAAATTGCGGACGCGGTCACGCTCTTCAAGGTCTTTCAATTTCTGGCGTACCAACTGGAAGTTATTCAGGAATCGCTGCTTACGCTCCATGTTTTTAGAAGTAATGTCAGCTTCACACAATGTCATCAAATCATCAATATCATCTCCGGCTTCAAAAAGAAGGCGACGCACAGCAGAATCGGTCACCACATCGTCTGCTATCACGATAGGACGCATATGCAGACTCACCAACTTCTGTACATACTTCATCTTTTCATTCATCGGCAACTTCATCTTCCGGAAAATCTCAGGAACCATCTTCTCACCAATGAAGTTATGATTATGGAAAGTCCAACCTGCACGAGGTTCCCAACGTTTAGTAGCGGGTTTGGCTATATCATGCAGCAGTGCAGCCCATCGTAACCAAAGATTATCCGTTTTACGACTGATGTTATCAAGTACTTCCAATGTGTGATAGAAATTGTCCTTATGTGCCCGCCCATTACGTGTTTCCACACCTTGAAGGGCAGCCAGTTCCGGAAAAATAAGGGACAACAAACCGGAACGATCCAGGTCTATAAACCCTTTAGAGGGAACCGGAGAAAGTATTATCTTATTAAGTTCGTCGGCAATACGCTCCTTGGAGATAATGGATATACGCCCACAGTTACGGCACAAAGACTCAAATGTAGTATCATCAATATAAAAGTTCAGCTGGGTGGCAAAACGGATACACCGCATCATGCGCAACGGGTCATCGCTGAACGTGATATCCGGGTCAAGAGGAGTACGGATCGTCTTCTCTTTCAGGTCTTCTATACCACCGAAGGGGTCTACCAATTCTCCGAACCGGCTCTGATTCAGGCAGACAGCCAATGCATTGATCGTAAAATCCCGCCGATTCTGGTCATCTTCCAATGTACCGTCTTCAACGATGGGCTTACGGGAATCGCGTTGATAAGACTCCTTGCGTGCACCAACAAATTCCACTTCTATACCACGGTATTTTACCTGTGCGGTACCAAAATTCTTAAACAGGGCTACGTGTGCTCCACGTCCCAGGTGTTTACCCAACGCTTCGGCCATCTCTATACCACTACCTACTACTACAACATCAATATCCTTAGAAGGGCGTTGCAGGAAAATATCGCGCACATATCCACCGACTACATAACATTCCAATCCTAATTCATCTGCTGTCTCGGATATCCGTTTGAATATATCGTCGCTGAAATGCTGTTTCAGTTCTTCTGCCGTCAATTCTATCATACTATACTTTTTAAAATAATTATTTAGTTTTCATCGGAGAAAGCATCCCTGTTTTTGGTCTATATTCCCAGCTTCTCCTCTCCCAATCCTTATCTGAACCCTATCATCTCCGTAGTAGCTCCGTGTCTATACACTTGGACTTGGTATGGAGTTGGTACGGACTTAATACGGAGTTGGTACGGCCCGGATATTAGATTGTTCTAAATTTCCGATATTTCCGGAAAACTAAAATACTATTTATATATTTTCAGAGTGCAAAGATACGGATATTATTTCTAATTTTGTCCTCACTAACAGAACAACAGTAATTATGAAGAAAGTGACACTTCTTGCGTGCCTCTGCTGCACGCTCTTATCTTGTGAGAATGTAGAGAAGAAAGCAAGTGAGAAACTGCAAACAGCCCGCGCAGCCTTCGAACGGGGAGACTTTAGCGAAGCGAAAATGCAAATAGACAGCATTAAGATACTATATCCCAAGGCTTTTGAAGCCCGTCGGGAGGGCATTGGATTAATGCAGCAGGTGGAACTGAAGGAGCAGGAAAAAACACTTGTTTACCTGGATAGCCTACTTCAACAAAAACAAGGAGAACTGGATGCCCTGAAGGGTAAATTCACTCTTGAAAAAGATGCAGAATACCAGAAGATAGGTAACTATCTGCATCCATCACAGGTAATAGAAAAGAACCTGCACCGTTCATACCTCCGTTTTCAGGTAAACGAAACCGGGCAAATGAGCATGACTTCCATTTATTGCGGTCCCAGCAATATTCACCATATAAGTGTAAAAGTAGTCGCTCCTGATGGCAGTTTTGCTGAGACTCCTGCTTCCAAGGATAGTTATGAGACCACCGATTTGGGAGAGAAAATAGAAAAGGCGGACTTCAAAATGGGAGAAGATGGTAATGTAATGGGATTCCTCTACTTGAATAAGGACAAGAATATCAAAGTGAACTATCAGGGCGAACGCCCCTACTCCACCACGATGACTCCGGCAGACCGCCAGGCATTGGCAGGGGTTTATGAACTGGCACAGATACTTTCATCCATCACTCAGATAAAGAAAGAAATGGAAGAGGCGAATCTGAAGGTAGAGTTCGTGAAACGGAAGATGCAGGAAAGAGAAAACAAGGAAATGGAATAAAGAATTTCCGAATTTTATAACATAAAGCGGAACAACCTCTTACGAAGTTGTTCCGCTTTCTATTATATTATAAATAAAATCCTTAAAGGGTTTCTTATACTTACCACTGTAATTGCGGCAGGAACTTGCTCAGGCAAGTACGCAATGCACTCAACGTAATGGGTTTCACCAATACTTCCGAGGCACCGGCAGCCATTGCATTTTCACGGTCGGCCGTAAAAGCATAGGCAGTCTGCATAATGATAGGAAGTTCTTTCTCTTCTTCGCGGATAATTTTAGTCGCTTCCAGACCATTCATGATAGGCATTTTGATATCCATAAGGATAGCAGCTGTCTTTCCACGGTTCTCTTTGAACAGATTAACCATCTCTTCACCGTTCTTTGCCCACAATATCTCGCATTTCTTGCCAATAATAGCTTTTATCAGTTTAAAGTTGCTATCATCGTCTTCCGCTACCAGTATCAGCGGACGGTAATCTTCTGACAAATTCCCTGTTTCCATGACCAATGTATTTTTGTTTAATGAGGCAAAGATATAAAAAATAATATAAATGTACTATCTTTGTGCCTCAATTTAAAAATAGAGTATGATTTCAATAGACGGACTGGCCGTAGAATTTGGCGGCACCACCTTATTCAGTGATATCTCCTTCGTTATTAATGAGAAAGACCGCATCGCCCTGATGGGAAAAAACGGAGCGGGGAAAAGTACCTTACTGAAAATTCTGGCAGGAGTACGCCAACCTACCCGGGGCAAAATTTCAGCACCCAAAGACAGTGTAATCGCTTATCTGCCGCAGCACCTGATGACGGAAGACGGACGGACTGTGTTTCAGGAAACAGCACAGGCTTTTTCGCATCTGCATGAGATGGAAGCAGAAATAGAACGCCTCAACAAGGAGTTGGAAACTCGTACCGACTACGAAAGCGACAGTTATATGGAACTGATTGAAACAGTTTCTGCCCTGAGTGAGAAATTCTACTCCATCGACTCCACCAACTATGAGGAAGATGTGGAAAAAGCTTTGTTAGGACTCGGCTTCACGCGCGAAGATTTCGACCGCCAGACCAGTGACTTCAGCGGCGGATGGCGTATGCGCATCGAACTTGCCAAGTTGCTGCTGCAGAAACCGGATGTGTTGTTACTGGATGAGCCTACCAATCACCTCGATATTGAAAGTATCCAGTGGCTGGAAGATTTCCTCATCAATAATGGTAAGGCTGTCATCGTCATCAGCCACGACCGCAAATTTGTGGATAACATCACTACCCGTACTATTGAAGTGACAATGGGACGGATTTATGACTATAAAGTAAATTATTCCAAATATCTGGAACTCCGCAAAGACCGTCGCGAACAACAGCAAAAGGCGTATGACGAACAGCAGAAGTTTATAGCCGAAACCAAGGAATTCATCGAACGCTTCAAAGGCACTTATTCCAAAACTCTGCAAGTGCAGAGCCGCGTAAAGATGCTGGAGAAACTGGAACTTCTGGAAGTGGATGAAGAAGATACTTCGGCATTGCGATTGAAATTCCCGCCATCACCACGCTCGGGTAACTATCCTGTAACCATGGAAAACGTAGGTAAAACCTATGGTGACCATGTAGTATTCAAGAATGCTACGCTGACTGTGGAACGGGGAGACAAATTAGCCTTTGTCGGTAAGAACGGTGAGGGTAAGTCTACGCTGGTGAAGTGTATCATGAAAGAGATTGAGCACGATGGTACACTGACGCTCGGGCACAATGTACAGATCGGTTATTTTGCACAGAACCAGGCGTCTATGTTGGATGAGAACCTTACGGTATTCCAGACGATTGACGATGTGGCAAAAGGAGAAATACGTAACAAGATACGCGACTTGCTGGGTGCTTTTATGTTTGGCGGCCCTGAACAATCCATGAAAAAGGTGAAAGTGCTTTCCGGTGGAGAACGTACGCGACTTGCTATGATTAAGTTACTGCTGGAACCAGTGAACCTGTTGATTCTGGATGAGCCGACGAACCACCTGGACATGAAAACTAAAGATATCCTGAAGCAAGCTTTACTGGATTTTGACGGTACACTGATCGTTGTAAGCCACGACCGTGACTTCCTGGACGGACTGGTTACGAAGGTCTATGAATTCGGCAACAAGCAAGTGAAAGAACACCTGAGTGGCATCTACGAATTCCTGGAAAAGAAGAAAATGGAGTCGCTCCGCGAACTGGAAAGGTAAACGTTCCTTAACAGGGCTTCTGCAACTTTTCTTGCGTCATATTGTTTTATTTTCATAAACCTCTAACTACGAGAATAATGAAGCGATATGACGCAATAATAATAGGATTTGGCAAAGGTGGGAAATTACTGGCAGCCGAATTAGCCAACCGCAACTGGAAAGTGGCGGTTATAGAACGTTCCCCTGAAATGTATGGTGGAACTTGTATAAACGTAGGATGTATCCCTACTAAAACCATGATACACGAAGCAGAGTTTGCTGAACGTATCTATCAGGACGACTATATAAAACAATCCAAGTTATATTCCCTTGCCCTGAAACGCAAAGATAAGTTGGTCACGTTCCTACGGGAGAAGAATGTCGAGAATCTGACAGGTAACCCTAATATCACATTGTATGACGGAACCGCTTCTTTTGTATGCGAAGATACGGTGAAAGTAACTCTTACACCCGGAAAGGATGAAGAGTCTTTCGAACTGGAAGGAAAAGAAATATTTATCAATACCGGTTCTACACCTATCCTGCCGGATATAGACGGATTAAGAGATAGTAAATATGTATATACCAGTGATACACTGCTTCATGCAGATGTTCTTCCCCAACATTTACTAATCATAGGCAGTGGTGCCATCGGACTGGAATTCGCAACCATGTATGCCGGATTCGGCAGTAAGGTCACTATCCTGGAAGCCGGTAAACGTTTTCTGCCGAAAGCAGACCGGGAGATTGCCGAATACATGCAGGAAAGTTTAAAAAGGAAAAATATAGAGATACGCCTGAATGCCCGTGTGCAGTCATTGCATGATACAGCAGACGGTATTACAGCCGCCTATACGGATGCCTCGGACGGTACACCCTATTTTCTGGAAGGAGATGCCCTGCTCATTGCAACAGGCCGTAAACCGATGATGGATGATCTGCATCTGGAAAAAGCCAGAGTGCAAATCAATGCACAGGGAGCAATAGTTGTAAATGAACAATTACGCACTACTGTACCACATATCTGGGCTTTGGGAGATGTGAGAGGTGGAGAAATGTATGATTACCTTTCCATCGATGACTCCCGCATTATCCTGAACCATTTATTCGGTAACAAGGAACGCTCTATCGACGACCGCAATCCTGTGCCTTACGCCATCTTCACAGATCCCCCGATGGCACATATCGGTCTGACAGAGGAAGATGCTGTGAAACGGGGTTATCCCATCAAGATTTCACGTTTGCCAGCCTCAGCTATTCCGCGGGCACGTACTTTGCAGAATATGGATGGAATGCTAAAAGCTATCGTAAATACGGATACAGAGAAAATTCTGGGCTGTTCCCTTTTCTGTATAAATGCACCGGAGCTTATCAATCTGGTAGCATTTGCCATAAAGACCGGACAGAAATCTTCTGCTTTACGTAACTTTATATTCACCCATCCCAGTATGAGTGAAGGTTTAAATGGATTATTCAAGGCTTTTTAATAACTAACATTTGGTAATTAAGTCGTTAACCTCTATCTTTGTCCGCAATTAGAAAATTAAGATGCAGAAGAAACGGTATATAACATTTTTCCTAATGTTCATCAGCATGGTTATGCTGGTAGTACCGGTTATTCCTCACCACCACCACAACAACGGGTTGATATGCATGAAGAATGATATAGCTCCCGATTGTTGCGGACAACAACACAACTCGGATAACGAACATTGCTGTTGCGATACGGGATGTGTAACGACTCATTTCTTCCAGCAAACTCCCAGTTCGGACAATGGATGGGCACATCCGGACTTTCCGCTGGTTATTACACTGTTTTCCGAACCACTCCTCAGATTATTAGTCCTGCCCGAAGAAAGCGGGCAAAGACAGGACTGCATATATCAGGAGTCACTTCATGGCACGTATCTTACACGTGCCACAGGACTTCGCGCACCTCCGTGTGTTCTTACTTTATCGTAAAGTCTGCAACTTTATTGCAGGCTTTTATCTCTAATTTTGCACACAGATAAAAGTAAGAACATAAAAATATCATCATGAAAAAAATTCTTTTTATGGGAGTCATGGGTCTATTCCTATTGGGTTCCTGCAATAGTAAATCCGGCGACGGACACGAAGGTCATAATCATGAAACAGAAAAGCATGAGCACGAAGGTTGTGATCATGATCATGAGGGCGAAGACCACAATCACGAAGGTGACGAACACAACCACGATGGACATGACCACGGTGAAGTAGCAGCAGCCGGACATAGTGACGAAATCATTCTGCCGCCCGCCAAGGCGCAGGCTGCCGGAGTAAAATCCAATGTTGTAGAACCGGGAATTTTCCATCAAGTTATAAAAACCAGCGGCCAGGTAATGGCAGCACAAGGAGACGAAAGCGTTGCTGTAGCAACAGTGGCAGGTGTAGTAACTTTCCGTGGAAAAGTTATCGAGGGCATGAGTGTCAGCAAAGGTACACCGCTGGTTATATTGTCTTCTAAAAATATGGCGGATGGTGACCCTGTAGAACGGGCACGCATCGCTTATGAAGTATCCAAAAAAGAATACGAGCGTATGAAATCCCTTGTAGGAAATAAGATTGTTTCTGAAAAGGATTTCGCTCAGGCTGAACAAGCGTATGAGAATGCACGTATCAGCTACGAAGCCGTAGCCAAAAACAGTTCGGCAAGCGGACAAGCCGTGGTTTCCCCCATCAGCGGATATGTAAAAAGCCTGTTAGTGAAAGAAGGCGATTACGTAGCGGTGGGACAACCGTTAGTCAGCATTACGCAAAACCGCAAATTATTCTTGCGTGCTGACGTTTCAGAGAAATATTACCAATATCTTCGTACTATCGGTTCTGCTAACTTCTGCACTCCTTACAATAATAAGGTATACACATTGAAAGACTTAGACGGACGTCTTCTCTCCTATGGCAAGGCTTCGGGCGGAGACGGTGGATATTATGTACCTGTAACCTTTGAATTTGACAACAAAGGTGATATCATCCCCGGTTCGTTTGTAGAAATCTTCTTATTGTCTTCCCCTATAGAAAATGTAATATCCCTGCCCCATTCAGCATTGACTGAAGAGCAAGGCAGTTTCTTTGTCTACCTGCAACTGGATGAAGAAGGATATAAGAAACAACTCGTCACTCTTGGAGCCGATAACGGTGAAAGCGTACAAATTCTCTCAGGTGTAAAAGCAGGAGACCGCGTGGTAACCGAAGGAGCTTATCAGGTGAAACTGGCAAGCGCTACAAATGCGATACCGGCACACAGTCACGAACACTAAAGATTATGATGAATGATAAATTATGAATTATGAATTGACCGCGCCATCACGCCGTGAGGTAATTCATAATTAATAATTCATAATTAATAATTAAATCACATGTTAAACAAGATTATACATTTCTCACTTCATAACCGCATCCTGGTGCTTGTGGCCTCGGTGTTGTTACTGATAGGCGGAACTTACACCGCCATGCACACGGAAGTGGACGTATTTCCAGATCTCAATGCACCTACGGTTGTCATCATGACTGAGGCAAACGGTATGGCGGCAGAAGAAGTGGAACAACTCGTCACATTTCCTGTTGAAACAGCAGTGAACGGTGCAACAGGTGTGCGCCGCGTACGTTCTTCATCTACCAATGGATTTTCAGTAGTATGGGTAGAATTCGATTGGGATACGGATATTTATCTGGCCCGACAGATTGTAAGCGAGAAGCTGGCTGTTGTAAGCGAAAGCTTACCTACCGGTGTAGGTAAACCAACACTGGGTCCACAATCGTCCATTCTGGGCGAGATGCTGATTATCGGTCTGACTGCCGACTCTACCTCTATGCTTGACCTGCGTACAATAGCTGACTGGACCATCCGTCCACGCTTACTCTCTACAGGCGGTGTGGCACAGGTAGCGGTACTGGGTGGTGATATAAAGGAATATCAGATACAATTAGATCCGGAACGGATGCGGCATTACGGCGTTACGTTGAATGAGATTATGACCGTGACCCGTGAAATGAATCTGAACGCAAACGGTGGTGTGCTATATGAATATGGCAACGAATACATTGTACGTGGAGTACTTTCTACCGATCGGGTAGATCAACTGGCACGTGCTGTGGTACGTGGTGGAACCGCTTCGGGCAGTGCTCCTATTCTGTTGGAAGACATTGCAGACGTACACATCGGAGCAAAATTACCCAAACTGGGTACAGCATCGGAACGGGGTAAAGCTGCCGTATTGTTGACTGTAACCAAGCAGCCGGCCACCAGCACGTTGGAATTAACGGATAAACTGGAAGCATCCCTGAAAGATTTACAGAAAAATCTGCCACCGGATGTAAAGGTCAGCACAGATATTTTCCGACAAAGTCGCTTTATCGAAAGCTCCATCGGAAACGTACAGAAGTCCTTGTTCGAAGGAGGTATCTTCGTGGTGATTGTACTATTCCTGTTCCTTGCAAATGTACGTACAACAGTGATCTCATTGGTTACACTACCACTTTCATTGATTACTTCACTGGTGACGCTGCATTATATGGGATTCACAATCAACACAATGAGTCTCGGTGGTCTTGCCATCGCTATCGGTTCGTTAGTGGATGATGCCATTGTGGACGTGGAAAACGTATATAAACGACTCCACGAAAACAAGTTGAAACCTGTGGAAGAACGACTTTCCATATTGGAAGTGGTATTCAACGCATCGAAAGAAGTACGTATGCCTATCCTGAACTCTACGCTGATTATCGTAGTTAGTTTCGTGCCGTTATTCTTCCTCACAGGTATGGAAGGCCGCATGCTGGTTCCGCTGGGTATTGCGTTTATTGTAGCATTGGCTGCTTCTACGGTAGTGGCACTGACGGTTACACCGGTACTTTGCTCTTATCTTTTGGGAAAAGACAAGAAGAAGGAAGAGAAAGAAAGCAGTGACTCGTATGTAGCACGTAAAATGAAACAATGGTATGGCGCTGCACTGGCTTTCGTACTGGGACATAAGAAGATTGTATTGGGCAGTACTATCGGTTTGTTCGTAGTAGCCTTGGTATGTTTCTTCACATTAGGCCGTTCGTTCCTGCCACCTTTCAACGAAGGTTCGTTTACTATCAACATATCTTCTTTGCCGGGTATCTCGCTGGAAGAAAGTGACAAGATGGGACATCGTGCAGAGGAATTGCTACTCAGTATTCCTGAAATACAAACCGTTGCCCGCAAGACCGGACGTGCCGAACTGGACGAACATGCACTTGGAGTGAATGTTTCCGAAATAGAAGCTCCGTTCGAACTGAAAGACCGTTCACGTAGTGAAATGGTTGCTGAAGTACGTGAGAAGTTGGGTACTATCGTAGGAGCAAACATAGAAATCGGACAACCTATCAGTCATCGTATCGATGCTATGCTTAGCGGTACGAAAGCAAACATTGCTATTAAACTGTTTGGTGATGACCTGAACCGCATGTTTACTTTGGGTAATGAAATCAAAGGTGCCATCCAGGATATCCCGGGCATTGCCGACCTGAATGTGGAGCAACAAATAGAACGTCCTCAGCTTATCATTTCGCCCAAGCGGGAAATGTTGGCTAAGTTTGGTATCTCATTACCGGAATTCTCTGAGTTCGTGAATGTCTGCCTTGCAGGCGAAACCGTATCACAGGTTTACGAACAAGGCAAAAGTTTTGACCTCACTGTACGTGTACGTGATGACCTTCGCGACGAAATGGAGAAGATACGCAACTTGATGATAGATACCAGCGACGGAAAGAAAATACCATTGAACTACATCGCCGAAGTGCGTTCTGCAATGGGACCGAATACTATCAGCCGCGAGAACGTGAAACGTAAAATTGTGATCTCTGCCAATGTTGCCGACCGTGATTTGCGCAGTGTGGTGAATGACATTCAGGCTCGCGTGGACAAAGACATCAAGTTACCGGAAGGATATCACCTGGAATATGGCGGTCAGTTTGAAAGTGAACAGGCGGCAAGCCGCACCTTATTACTCACATCGCTGATGAGTATTGCAGTGATCTTCTTACTGCTTTATCATGAATTCCGCAGTGTCAAAGAGAGTGCAATTATACTTATCAACCTGCCATTGGCATTGATTGGTGGTGTGTTTGCCTTGCTGATGACAACCGGAGAGGTGAGTATTCCGGCTATTATCGGGTTCATTTCACTATTCGGTATCGCTACCCGAAACGGTATGCTGCTGATCAGCCACTACAATCATTTACAACAGGAAGAGGGAATGAATGTGTACGACAGCGTGATTCGTGGTTCAATGGACCGTTTGAATCCGATTCTGATGACAGCATTGTCTTCTGCTCTTGCACTTATTCCGCTGGCACTGGGAGGTGATTTGCCGGGTAATGAAATTCAAAGCCCGATGGCTAAAGTTATCCTTGGCGGTCTTTTAACTTCCACCTTCTTGAACGGTTTCATCATTCCGATTGTTTATCTGATGATGCACCCCCAAAAACAACCATTAACAATATCAAACAATGAAACGAATTCTTATATTTAGTTTTATCACTTTTTTCCTATATGCGGAAATGCGTGCCCAGTCGGTCGACATAGACGAAGTGCTGCACCGCATTGAAGCGAACAATAAGGAGCTGCAGGCCAATGCGCAACTTATCACTTCACAGAAATTGGAAAACAAATCAGAGAACAATTTGCCTGATCCCACTCTCTCGTATGCCCATTTATGGGGTTCGGAAGATAAGAGTGAGACGATAGGTGAACTTGTTGTTTCCCAAAGCTTTGATTTCCCTACCTTATATGCCACACGCGGAAAAGTAAACCGACTAAAAACCGGTGCGCTTGATGCACAGTCTGCCGCTTTCCGTCAACAATTGCTGTTGCAGGCTAAGGAGCTTTGTTTCGATATCATCATGTTACAGCATCAGCAAGTGATTCTGGATGAGCGTATGAAACAGGCTGAGGAACTCTCCGCATACTACAAGAAGCGTCTGGAAACAGGTGATGCCAATGTATTGGAAACAAACAAGATCAATCTGGAATTACTGAATGTACGTACAGAGTTCCGTGCTAATCAGACTGCACTTGATAATGCCTGGAAATCCCTCCTTGCACTCAATGGAGACCAGTCTTTGCAAGACAATGAACTGAGCAGTTTCCGCTCCATCAATGATTATCCGTTGCCGCTTCTTCCTAACAACTATGAACAGTTACGTTCGGAAGTGCTGGCAGCCGATCAGACTTTGCTGTCATTGAGTAGTGAAAGTGCTGCTGCCCGCAAACAGATTTCTGCAAGCAAGCAAGGCTGGTTGCCTAAATTGGAACTGGGATATCGCCGTAATACTGAATCCGGTACTCCGTTCAATGGGATTGTAGTGGGTTTTTCTTTCCCACTGTTTGAGAACCGCAATAAGGTGAAGATAGCCAAAGCACAATCTCTGAATCTCGATTATCAGAAAGAGAACGCTACTTTCCAAGCTGAAGCGACCTTAGCAAAACTGTACAGTGAAGCACAATCATTGCAAACCTCCATACAGGAATATAGGGAAGCATTCAGTTCACAACAAGATCTTGCATTGCTGAAACAAGCCCTTACAGGTGGACAGATCAGCGTGATAGAATATTTTGTAGAAGTTTCTGTGATTTATCAAAGCAAGCAGAATCTGCTTACTTTGGAAAATCAGTATCAGAAGGTGATGGCGCAGATATACAAGAGTAAACTGTAAGAATATATTCTTGCATTATAAAAGTAAAACGAAGAATCAATTCCTTCAATTGTTAGAGTTGATTCTTCGCTTTCTTTATGAATAGCATAATAAATTATAGTTTCGTAATCTTTCCCATAAAGAGTATGGCTCCCGTACTTTTTTCCTTAATCATAAAAGCAAAAGGACGATTCACTAAGAAGGGAATGGGAGAAGAAGGACCGACAGAATTTTCGAACATTCCTCCCACTGTAACCGCAGCGGCTTCGGTACCTTCCTCATCTACATTTATATAAGTAAACTGTTGTAGAAGACCAATATATAACTCTGCATCGGATATATTGGTAAACTTTGCTTTATTGGGATCAAAAGCATCCTTCATCCCCATAGTTATCATGTCCTCTTCCAGCTTTTTGTCATATTCTACTTTAAAACGAGGAAGTTTAACTTGTAACTCTTTTCCTGTCATATTCTTACTCCACTGTTTCCAATTCTCATAATTCAGGCTGGATAAACTTTCATCCAAGATCTTATCTCCGGATGGTAACAATATCACCATACTAAAAGCTTCGTTACCATAGGGTAATTCTGCAATAGAGAAATCATCAGTCTGAGTGTAATTGAATGTTGCGGTCTGGTTCATCATAGCTACTTTCTGTTGATCGCCGTCAGTATTGGTAAAGTTCTCTTGTCCAGTAGCCGACTTATCAAACTGGCTTTTCCAGATACCTTTAAAATAAAGTGCATTAATCAGATACATACGAGCATCCACAGGCATTTCCTGAATAACCTCCTTTATACAATTATTAGTCTGATTCGCGCACCATTGGTTTATCACATCTTTGGCTGTCGGAGATGTAAAATCAAGTTCCTGTACTTGGGCATCGTACATTTTCTTATTCACATCAATAAAAGAGTCGTAAACCTTAAAACCTTCCTTTATCCAAATAGAATTGGCTATTCCGAGTTGGGTAGTATTATCCAGATCCAATAAAACTGAAGTTAATTTTTGATTATAGTTATTCAGCTCATCAAGAGAGAAAGTAGTAGCAGGGAAGCCTAATACATCCTGCATCTCGGCAAGCGTATTATCAGTGGCCCCATTCGTAATCATGGATAAGCAAAGGGATGCACTCAATGGAGATACAAAAACATTAGGTTTCTCCTTTTCGGTACTGCACACCTGATAGAAGAAACGGAAAGCAAAGTCTGTACCTTTGTCCATTAAATCTTGCTCTGCACGGGTGAGATTGATGTCTTTACGTGGTTTAGGTTCAGGTTGAGAAGGGGTCTCATCATTCTGACAGGCTGCGAGGATACCGAGTAGGCTTAGCGCAACAATAGTTTTCTTTAGCATAAGCATTATAGTATTAGTTTTCTATTAAGTTACTCTGTTAGAATAAATGCATAAATTTATGAAATACTGCATCCTATAATAAATAAAACATAAATCTTTTCTATCTTTGCCCCTCGGTTTTGTTGGAGTATGCTTTTCAGTATGCTTCATGAAAAGGGAATTGGGTGTAACTCCCAAACAGTCCCGCTGCTGTGAACTCAAAGTCAAAGATTTACCAAACACCTATGCCACTGCCGGTATTCGCACGGTGGGAAGGCGGTAAATCAGGAGTAAGTCAGAAGACCTGCAAAACCTATCATTCCTTATGTCTTCGAGGAAAGGACATGAGATGTATATAGTTTTTATAGCATTTTGTTTATGATAAGAGATAATCTATGTCGGTATGCCCGGCTACGGTTTTATTTGTCTTGCTTTGTATGTTGGCTTTGTGTCAGCCTGCAAGCACAACAAGTGGGAGACTCCATTACTGGAAAAGTGCATGCCATTCCGGAAGTGAGGATAAAAGGGCGGCGTGTGCCACCGGCTCTCTCAGCAACCGCCCCGCTCCAACAGATGAAGAAAACAGATATGGAACGTTTGGGAGTATCGGATGTGGCCGATGCAGTTCGTCATTTCTCGGGAGTCAGCGTTAAGGATTATGGTGGAATTGGTGGATTAAAGACTGTTTCTGTACGCAGTTTGGGAGCACAACACACAGCGGTCAGCTATGATGGAGTAACTGTCAGTGATTGTCAGTCAGGTCAGGTAGATATCTCCCGTTTCTCGTTAGACAATGTTTCTGAACTGGCACTCAGCATTGGTCAGAGTGATAATATTTACCAGACAGCGAAGATGTTCGCCTCTGCCGGTGCTTTAAGTATCGAAACTGCACGTCCGGATTTCAGTGATAGACCTTTCCAGTTGCTTGCAAATATGAAAACCGGTTCTTACGGGCTTGCTAATCCTTCTCTATTTTATGCTCAGAAATTAAGTAACCGTTTCAGTCTTTCTGCCTATGCTGATTATTTACGGGCTGACGGTAACTATCCTTTCAAAATGTGGAATGGGAATAAACTGATTGACTCTAAACGAAACAATAGTGATATAGAGACTTATCGGGCAGAATTAAATTTGTTTGTAACTCTGAATGAGAAACAGGATTTGAAAGCCAAAGTTTATCTCTTTGATTCGGAAAGAGGGTTACCCGGCGGAGTGATTTATGACAATCCATATGCTGCCGAAAGACTATATGACCGTAATTACTTCGGCCAATTGAAGTATGAGAACCGATTCTCTGAGAAATGGAAGCTACAAGCAAGTGGAAAATTTAACTTCAGCTGGAACCGGGACTATAATAATGAATCTTCCGGTATTACAGACAATCGTTTCCGCCAGACTGAGACTTACTTATCCGCGACCTTATGGAGCGAACCAGTGAAAGGGTTATCTTTCTCATTAGCACAGGATTTCGCCTATAACTATTTGTCAACGACTTTACAGAACAATCAATATCCGGAACGTTTCACCTATTTAACAGCAATAGCCACACACTATAAAAGCAACCGATTTTCTGCTACCGCTTCCCTGCTGAATACTTATATTACAGAGAATGTACGGACAGGAAAAGCTGCTGCAGACCGTAAACGCCTTTCCCCCGCTGTCAGCCTGTCGTGGAAACCTTTTGATTTTGGTCTACGTTTCAGAGCTTCATACAAAGATATCTTCCGTACGCCGACATTCAATGATTTGTATTATCTGGTAATTGGCAACCATAATTTAAAGCCTGAAATTACCCGACAATTCAATGTAGGTATAACGTGGAGTTCTACTTCATTGGAATTTATCGACTATCTAAGCCTTTCAGTAGATGCTTATTATAATCGGGTGAAAGATAAAATCGTAGCAGTACCCACTATGTTTATCTGGAAGATGATGAATTTAGGTAAAGTCGAAACCATTGGTACGGACATTAACCTAGCAATTGAAAAAGAATTAGCAGAACATTATAAGTTATATCTCACAGGAACTTACAACTTCATGCAAGCGGAAGATATTACCGACCGTAATTCTAAAATATGGCGGAATCAGATTATATATACTCCGAAACATTCAGGTTCAGGAAGTCTGACTTTTGAGAACCCATATGTCAACCTGACTTATAACATAATGTACGCTTCGGAACGCTATTCGATTGCCCAAAACATTCCGGAAAATCGTATTAAATCTTACACTGACCACAGTATATCACTCTCGCATACCTTTAAATGGAAGAAGCAGTCTCTACGCATACAGCTGGATGCCTTGAACCTGAGTGATAAGAACTACGAAATAGTCCGCTTCTACCCGATGCCCGGACGCAACTACAAAGTAACAATCAACTATAAATTATAAACTAAAAACAGAAACTATGAAGAAGTATTGGTATAAAACCGCCATGCTGGTTATGGCATTAGGAGCATTTACCGCATGTAGTGATGATGACGGACCAAAAATTCCGGAAGGACCTATAGCGCCTGTTAATGGAGCATATGTTATTAATACAGGAAACTGGGGAGAGAATAATGGTACTATACAATGGTATGACAGGGATCTAAAGACAGTTAGTGCAGACTTGTTTGCAGCTGCCAACGGAGCAGGTATCGGCGATGCACAAGACTTGTGTATATACGGTTCTAAAATCTATATCACATGTACCAATTCTGCCAAGATTGAAGTGGTAAACAGAGCTGACTTTACCCGCATCCAGACTTTGGCTCTCTCTAATGGCGTACAACCCATCAATCCACGATACATGACAGCTACCGGAGGAAATGTTTATTTCACCGCATATGATGGCACCGTATCACGCTTGGACACCACGAGCCTCTCCATCACCGGAAAGATAGAAATAGGAGATCATCCGGAAGCATTGACTTCTGCAAATGGAAAACTTTATGTAAATCTGTCAAACTATAACGGAGATGGCACCGGCAAATACGTGGCAGTTGTCGATATCGCTACTTTCAAGAAGACAAAAAACATAGAAGTACTTCTCAATCCTTATGATGTTTGTACAACCGGAGAAGACGGAAAGGTATATTTCATTTCATGTGGAGATTTCAGTGGAAATCCAGCTCAGACCTTGCAATGCATCGACCCGCAAACAGATCAAGTTACGGAAATATGTCCGGCCAGCAAAATGGCAATGAAGGATAACAAGATTTACATCATTTATGCAGAATATTACGAAAATGCTGCTCCTAAAAGCATTTCTGTATATGACATGAATACCAAACAAACTACGCAGTTTGCCAACTACAGCGATTTCTCCAATCCTGGTAATATTGTAGTCGACCCGGCTACAGGAGATGTAATTATCATCGATCAACCTTTCTCTGTTCTCAACGACATATATGTTTATGGTAGTGACGGCGTACTCAAAAAGAAATTGGAAACCGGATACTATACCACTAATATGCGCTTTGTAACTGAATAACAGCATGAAACAAATTTCTTTCTTTCTAACCCTTTGGGTGACAGTGTTACTTCTTTCCGCCTGTGGCGGAAAGAACAGCACTGCTTCCGGTTCTGCACAAGGAGACACCATCCCGCTGCACTACTCCTCTAATCTTTCTCTGATAGATTACGAAGATTACATCGTTGCGCAGCTACGCAATCCCTGGGATACAGCAAAGATACTACACACCTATGTATTAGTAGACAAAAACCAGCCGTTACCCCAAGAACTGCCTCAAGGCACCCTTGTCCGAACTCCACTTAGTAAAGCCATCATTTACTCATCCGTTCATTGCAGCTTGCTGAAAGACTTTGGTGCTTTGAATAGCATCGGTGGCGTATGCGACTTGAAGTATATCAAACTACCGGAAATAGAGGAGGGATGTCGAAACGGAACCATCGCTGATGTAGGTGATGGAATGAATCCCAATATTGAGAAAATCATAGACTTGCATCCCGATGCCATCCTCCTTTCTCCTTTTGAAAACAGCGGTGGATACGGACGCGTAGAGAAACTGAATGTACCCATCATTGAATGTGCCGACTATATGGAAACCTCTTCATTGGGACGTGCCGAATGGATACGTTTCTACGGTTTATTATTTGGCAAGAAAACAGAAGCAGATGCTATGTTTGCTGCGGTAGAAAGAAACTATAAGGATTTGCAAGAATTAGTAAAGCCTATCTCTTTTGCCCCCTCCGTGATGTGTGATCTGAAAACAAGCTCTACCTGGTACACTCCGGGTGGTAACAGTACCATCGCCAAACTATACTCTGATGCAGGTGCCAACTATATTTTCAGAGAAGATACACATAGCGGCTCACTCCCCTATCCTTTCGAAGTTATCTTTGAGAAAGGTCAACAAACGGATTTCTGGCTGATACGCTACAATCAACCCGTAGATAAAACATACGGAGAACTTGAAAAAGAGTTTGCCCCTTATGCAGGTTTCCGTCCCTTCAAAGAACGGAATATCTACGGATGCAATACTAACCGGGTTCCTTTTTATGAAGAAACACCTTTCCATCCGGACTGGTTATTGAAAGATTTAATTAAGATATTTCATCCTTCACTGTTGGAGGGGTATGAACTGAGATATTACAATAAATTAGCAGAGTAAAATCTGCGTTCTATTTCAGAATGAAAGCAAAAGGATATATATATGGTATAGCACTGTCGGTCCTCATTCTCGTATTGATGGCTGCCAATCTCTGGTTCGGTTCAATCAATATCCCCGCCGGAGCAGTGTGGAATACCCTCACAGGAAATGAAGTAGAAAAAGCCAGCTGGACTTTTATCATCTGGGAGTCTCGCTTGCCACAAGCCGTCACGGCACTACTATGTGGTGCCGCACTCGCAGCTTCGGGACTAATGCTGCAAACGGCATTCAACAACCCACTGGCAGGTCCGTCCATCCTGGGTATTAACTCAGGGGCAAGCCTTGGCGTCGCATTGGTGATGCTGGCCGGTGGAGGAAGCATTGCTACAGGGGTATTCACCTTATCCGGTTTCTTCTCCGTGATACTCGGTGCCTTCATCGGGTCGATGGTGGTAATGGGACTTATCCTCTTCTTTTCTACACTGATAAAAAGCAATATCATGCTGCTGATTACAGGTATCATGATCGGTTATATCACTTCGTCCGCTATTTCATTGCTCAACTTCTTTGCGACTGCCGAAGGGGTACATTCTTATATGATATGGGGCATGGGAAACTTTGGAGGGGTCTCGTTGCAACAACTCCCCTATTTCTCTATTTTCTGTCTGGCAGGTTTGTTACTTTCCATCTTGCTTATCAAACCTCTGAATGCCCTGCTACTGGGTACGCGCTATGCTGAAAACTTAGGAGTAAACATCCGTCGCACAAGAAATCTGCTACTGATTGCTACCGGACTACTGACAGCTGTCACCACTGCTTTCTGCGGACCTGTTGCTTTCATCGGTCTGGCCGTTCCTCATATCTCCCGCCTGATGTTGGGCACGTCCAATCATAATTCACTGCTTCCCGTCACTTTGCTGACAGGTGGTGTGATTGCTTTGCTCTGCAATCTGATCTGCATTCTTCCGGGCGAAGCAGGTATTATTCCTCTCAATGCGGTAACCCCAGTACTGGGTGCGCCTGTTATCATTTATGTCATTGTCAACCAACGTAAAATACAATACTTCAACTGATGGAGAAAGCTGTTATCACCGCAAGCGATTTATGCATCGGCTACCGCCAAGGAAAGCAAGAGAAACGGATACATGAGCATCTCTCCTTCCGGCTCTACCCAGGAGAACTGACTTGTCTGCTGGGAGCTAACGGAACCGGCAAATCAACTCTGCTCCGCACTTTGGCTGCTTCACAACCAGTGCTGTCGGGAGAATTACTTGTACAGGAAAAGCCTTTGTCAGCCTATTCCGAGAAAGAACGTTCACGTACCATTGGCGTAGTACTAACAGACAAAACACAGGCAGGCGGACTGACTGTATATGAGTTGGTAGCCTTAGGACGACAACCTCATACGGGCTTCTTCGGAAGACTGAGCAAAACGGATCATTCTATCATTGAAGAAGCTCTGGAAGCCGTAAGCATCAGCCATAAATCCCACAGTTATACCGCAGAGCTATCAGATGGGGAACGGCAAAAGGTCATGATTGCCAAGGCATTGGTACAAGAGTGTCCGCTCATTCTGCTGGATGAACCGACAGCGTTCCTGGATGTAGTAAGTCGCATCGAAATTATGACGTTGCTTCATCGTCTGGCAGTAGAACAAAAGAAAGCAATTCTGCTGTCCACTCATGATATAGAACAGGCATTGGTACTGGCAGATAAACTTTGGTTACTTTCCAAAGAAAACGGACTGCAATGCGGAGTAACAGAAGATATGATTCTGAGTCACCGGATGGACGGCCTGTTCTCCCGTAACGATATCCGGTTTGATTATGCGCACGGGGTATATTATCCCAGAGTGGACAGCCACCGCCGTATCAGTGTAGAAGCCAATGATGAAGTATTGCTGCACTGGACAACAAACGCACTCAATCGTCATGGATACGCTTGTCATCCTGTTTCTTCACCGGAAACCAACGAATCACCGCGTTTGCAGGTTTTAGCTGCCGACCACTTCATATTACACACAGAGGAACAGAACGAATATCATTCTTTTGAACAGTTGCTTGCAAACATCTGATTAAGATTTCAGTAGCATCAGTATCTCATCCGGCAAGTATCCGCTCCGGATGCGCCACTCCTGCGGGTAAAGGTTATTAGCCCGGTTACCGATATTCTTCACAAAGCCCAGAGGAACATCCTTATACGTCAACAGCACATAACCACGTGGAGCAGTGCCGGAAAGTACAATGGCTTCCTTACGCAAATAAGCAATAGCCTGTTCATAAGAGATCTCTTCACGGGGAAAAGCATCGGAAACCTGTACAGTACTCATGGCAAGAGCATGATTGGGAATCAAGTCTTTTCCTTTCACTTCGGCAAGGGTAACACCTGCCTGAACAACACGAAGCGATTGTTGGAGGACGGATAATTCGGATATATATTCTTTAGGGAAAGCTGTAATATTCATTCCATTTGCAGAAACTTCATAGTCCTCTGCCGAAAGGAGCCAGGCACGTGCAGCCAATAATTGTTCCTTAGATGCTCCGGCGTTAACTTTAGAGCTACCCGTTTTTTTCTTTCCTTGTGAAGAAACGGATTTGTAGCGGATTTGTGTTTCCTCTCCTTCCGGTTTACGAAGCACGGCAAGGAAAAAGCCTTCACCCTTTGTACGGTGAGGCAGGAAACGATATACAGGAAAATCTTCACCTGCAAGCAAGTTTCCGGTAATGTTCCACGCTACCGGAGCATCTACAGGAAGTATCTCTGCACCGAATTCATCGTGCATCCAACGGATATTCTCTTCATCTTCCTTCGTGTTATACGTACAAGTGCTATAGACAAGCAACCCACCGGGTTTCAGACTGGGCCATATATCAGAGATGATACGTCGCTGGCGTTGCCAGCAGATTTCCACATTCTCCGGACTCCACTCGCTGACGGCAACAGGATCTTTACGGAACATGCCTTCACCGGAACAGGGTACATCGGTCAGGATAACATCGAAGAAGTCTTCCAGACCGGCGAAGTCTGCCGGATCATTATTGGTCACCACGACACCCGGATGCCCCCACTTCGTCAGATTCTCCGCCAGGATTTGCGAACGGTTACGAATCACTTCGTTTGCTACCAGCAGGCTACCCTCGGGCAGTACACTGCAAGCATGAGTAGATTTCCCGCCGGGAGCAGCGCAAAGGTCAAGCATTACGGAAGGTGTTTCGCCGATATATTGCTTTAGTGCCTGCTCCACAAACATGGAAGATGCTTCCTGTACATAATAACATCCGGCATGAAACAACGGATCAAAGGTAAACGTCAATCGACGGTCGAGATAGTAACCTGTTGCCGACCAAGGCACACGGTCGGAAGAGGCATGAAAAAGACTGAATGAAGAACCGGGTAGTTTTTCTTCATTCAGTCGGATGCTTACGGGCTGTTCGTCATTCAAGGCATCAGCCAGTTTGTTATATTCTTCATCTCCCAAGAGGGGACGGGTACGGTCTGCAAAAGATACGGGTAAGTCCATGTGCCAAATTGTTTTATGTCCGCAAAGGTAATGCAAATCGAATGCATAACTTTCATGCTTGCATAAAAAAGTTATGCTGAGATGTAGCTTATCTTCTTCAAAGGAACATAAAAAGGCAATACAAGACAAACCCGCCGGGCACTAAAAACTAAGCTTGACGCCCGCAAAGTAGGAACGGGGCGCTCCCGGGCCATAAATGTAACCGGAATCACGAGTGGCTCCTTTATCAAAATCTTTCTGATAAGAGTTGAATATATTTTGTACTCCTACGTTGAATTGCAGGCACATGCCGGAGAAATCTATATCATAAGCGACTTTGGCACCCAGTTCAAAGAAATCCGGGCTTTTCACCAATAAGTCTGCCGTACCATCTACTTCGGACATCAGGTGAGGCACATACATTCGCCCGGTATAATTACCGTTCAAGGCCACCGACAATGCCTTTGTGGGATTGAAAGTGGCAGTAAAATAGCCATAAACATCGGGGGTACGCAATATCCGGTCGCTATATCGTTCTTTGTCAGACAGGTGCTCTTTGTCTGCGCTCCACTCCTCGGGAGAGTCGTACAGACTGCGTTGCACGGTCAGTCCCGCCTGCAACTGGATTTTATCACGCCAGGCAATCTTTCCTTCCAATGTACCGCCATATACTTTTGCACCGGAACCGTTGACACGGGTTTGTATCAGATATCCGCTACCGTTCGGATCTTCTACCGGTGCTGTCAGTACAAACGGATCGGAGAGTTTCGTAAAGAAACCTTCTACTAACAGATTTGCCTGAAAGTCACCGAAATAGTGATACCAGTCCATCGAAGCATTCACGCTGCGCGAACGTTCCTCTTTCAGATCTTTGGCACGGACGATGGAAATCAATTCGCCTCCCACGTTGCTAATATGCAGGTCTTCGTCGAAAGCCTGCGGAGCACGAAAACCTTCGGCATAACTGAAACGGATATTTATATCTTGTGTAGGATTGTAGCGGATATTGGCACGAGGACTGAAGATGGCTTTATTCATAATACTGTTCTTATCCAGACGTCCGCCTATCAGGAAACTCCATTGCTCACTTTTCCATTCATTCTGCGCGTAGGCACTTGCTATGTTCACTATTTGCTTCAAGGGATCGGGCGTATACTTATCAATCAACTGTTGCAGACGGTCTCCTGTTGCAGTAGGATCTTCCGCCAGGGCAGCATCGCGGTATTTTTGCATGTCTGTTGCCTTGTCATCCAGATTATCATGATTAAATTCCACACCCCCCGTCAAGTCGGAAGGCATGAAGAAGAGCTTATCAAAATGATAGATATACTGAGCACCCAATACGCCGGTAAAGTCTGTGGTATGCCCATAGGCACTGTAATAACTGTCGCGCACGATATGCTGGGCAGAGGCATAAGCATTGAACGAATGTTTCTGATCCTTGGAAAAGGCACTGAATTTCAATCCGCCCGTATTGATGGAATGTTCAATCTGTTCCACCAGTCCGGGCTTGCCGGAACCATTCAGATTGGCATCTTCGGCAATGTGAGGTGGCAGATCAAAGCGGTTACCACCACGACGAAACTCTTCCATGTGATGATATTCCAGATTCAGTTTGGAATAGGGGCTCAATCTATAATAAGCGTTTACGCCTACTGTCTGGTTCTTCAACTTGGGCAATTCGGAGAAGCCGTCCCCATTGGAATCCCATGCCGAACGCTGGCGGTTCTGCCCGTAGATGTAGGCTCCCATTTTGTTATCCGAAGACACAAGGGAAAGGTTGAGCGTGGTATTATTATCAAACGAACCGGAGCCATTGAAATTGGAGATGGAGTGGGCAAACGAACCGGAGTTGCGGAGAGGTTCTTTCGTAATGATATTCACCGTTCCGGCAATGGCGGAAGAACCGAATAGGGCCGAGCCACCTCCACGCACCACTTCCACACGCTCTATCATGTTGGCGGGAATTTGTTCCAGACCGTAGACACCTGCCAATGCAGAGAAGATAGGGCGGGAATCGATCAATATCTGTGTATATTTTCCGTCCATACCATTGATACGTACCTGAGAGTAACCACAATTCTGGCAATCATTTTCTACACGTACACCCGGCTGGAATACGAGTCCCTGTGATAAGGTGTGCGAATTGGTCATATCGAATAGTTTCGGTGTAACGACTTTTACCAAGGTAGGTGCCAGTCGGCGGGCAGTTTCATTACGATTGGCTGTAACAACTACGCCATCCAGAGCTACCATGTCTTCTTCCAGTTCGAAGTTTTCTTCCAGTGTCTTGCCTCGTTTCAGGGTTACTTTTCGTTCTTGTGGCTTATAACCTACGGCACTGACGGAGAGTATGAACTCACCTTCCGGAAGGTTCTTCAAAAAGTAGTGTCCGGTGCCATCAGTCATGGTTCCAATAGTGGTCCCTTTCAGGGCTACTGTCATATAAGGAAGGTGTTCTCCTGTTTTTTTCTCTAGTACGTGGCCGATGATATTGGCATCGGATTTATTTAAATCAATGGCATAAACGGTGTGGGAGAGCAATGTACACATTACTCCCACCACGAAAAAGATATATTTTTTCATGTAGTTCTAATTTTTAATGGATTTTAATAAAGGGGGGATTCCTATTGTCAATGAACTACAGGTGGTGCACGCAAGCTGATGCCGCAACGAACTCGCACGCACTTGATATGTTCCACAGCCGGAACACTCAGTACACGCAATAAAACAAGGAGAGCCGATGCGACAAAAAGAATAGCAGGCAGAGAAGAAGCTACAAAAGAAGAAAGGAAGAATATCGTTTCAACCTGTGCTTCGGTATGGCTATGTTCACCTTTGAAGGGATGGGAATGCACAATAATTACCCCATTTACCACATGCGAGTGAGTAAACAGCGTAATTCCCCCTAAATATGCAATAAATAATAAAGGAAGGAACCATTTCAGTATATTCCGTAACTTCTCCAAAAGCGTTTTTAATATAAGTTTGCGAAAGTAACACTAATTACAATAAGAAGCAACCGGATTTAGGTGTTTTAACCGGATATGGAGTAAAATACCTATAACTGATGAGTACAAGAAGTCCGATATTACATTGGCATTAAGCAAAGCAGACTCATATTGGAAAAGGAAGGAATAAAAGAGTGATAGGGTGATAAAGTGATAAAGTGGCTGCGCTATATATCGCAGGGATTTGTCAGAATTTATCAATAGCAACATGAACTTTTGTAACTTTCTGATTATCAGCATTGTTAAACCATGCCCTATTCAGTATACGACTGAACTCTATTAAGTATACGACTGAATGGCATTCACTATACGACTGAATTAGGTTCAGTATACGACTATTTTAGGAACATATATCATTTGTAAACAATATACACCACTATCCTGTTTTTTAGTTCATAACCCGAAAGAAATGAATACTTAATATCCCCCACCTTGCATAAACCTACAATATCCGGCAAATAATTTCAGATAATACTGATTTTCTAAAAAAAATATCGTCTCTTTGCAACTTTCTAACTAACATGATACGTCTAACACACAAAGAAACAATAAAAGATAAAACAAAATATGATTATGAAACGAATAATTTTAGCACTCGTCGCCGCCATGACATTATGCTCACTGGTACAGGCAAGCAACAGAACGGTTACAGAAAACGACAGTCTGGGGAACAAAAAACGTGTAATTGAACTGCGCGATACTACCATCGACGGAAAGACTGTAACCGATACGCTCAGCATCATGACCTACGAAGGCAGTAGTTCAGACAGCAAAAGCGATAAGGGATGGAAACACCACAACAGCAGTGGTTGGGACTGGGGCTTCGACTTAGACGGCAAAACCTCTGAAACCATTATTTCAGTGACTGCCATCGTCTTCATCTTCGGTTTGCCGCTACTCATCGTCTTTACAGTATTCTTCTTCAACTACAAGAATCGAAAAGCCAAATACCGCCTTGCAGAGCAAGCACTCTCCAGTGGTCAACAATTGCCTGAAGACTTCTTCAAGAATGCGGAGAAAACAGAAGATATCCGTACCAAAGGCATCAAGAACATCTTTATCGGTGTCGGATTATTCATCTTCCTCTGGGCCATCACCGAGAACTTCGGAGTAGGCTGTGTCGGACTACTGATCATGTTCACCGGATTCGGACAATTAGTAATCTACTATACGCAAGACTCTAATAAAAAGAACAATCGGGATAGATGAGCCAACTCAATGACATATCGTTAGTCGCACAGGTCGTGGTGTTTCGCAACACCAGGGCCTTCGACCAGTTAGTGAAGAAGTACCAGTCGCCCGTGCGACGGTTCTTCCTCAACTTAACTTGCGGCGACAACGAATTGAGTGACGACCTGGCGCAGGACACATTTATCAAAGCCTACACCAACCTGGCTTCATTCAAAAACCTGTCCAATTTCTCCACCTGGCTTTACCGTATTGCATATAATGTATTTTATGATTATCTTCGCAGTCGGAAGGATACAGCCGACCTCGACACCCGGGAAGTGGATACTCACTGGAATACCAGTCAGGATGACGTAGGACAACAAATGGACGTTTACCAAGCACTGGCGACACTAAAAGAAATGGAACGAACTTGCATCACCTTGTTCTACATGGAAGATCAGAGCATCGAAAAAATTGCAGGTATCACGGGATGCCCGGCGGGAACAGTCAAAAGCCACCTCTCGCGGGCAAAAGAAAAAATGGCTACCTACTTAAAACAAAATGGTTATGACGGAAACAACTGATGATAAACTTTTGCAGCAATTCTTCTCTGACAATCGGAAAGAGATGGAAGATAACGGCTTCAGCCGTCGCGTGATGCACCACCTACCCGACCGGTATTACCGGATTTCGCAGTTGTGGAGCTTGTTCTGCTTTACACTTGCCGTGGTGTTGTTCTTTGTTCTCGATGGTTTGCAACTGGTGCTGGGAGCTTTGCGCGAGACTTTCACCAGTGCCGTAGAAAGCGGTGCAGCGGAACTTGATCCTAAATCACTGATCATAGCGGCAATAGTACTTGTCTACTTAGGATATCGCAAGATTTGTTCTTTAGCATAAAGTTCACTTATCCCTTGCAATAAATCCGTTTGCCCTTACAATAATTTTAGTTAGTCCTTATCTGCTTTTTGCAGGTCAAGGGCTAATTTTTTTTAACTGAGCAAACATTTCTCACCAATAAATTGTATCTTTGTCGACTCAATTAGAAAACTAACTAAGCGTAAGAAGTTTTGAGAAGAATATTATTCATCATATTATCATCTGCATTATTTTTTATAGGAAATATTCACGCGCAAGTTGCTACCAGTGACTCGCTCGTGATGCATTATCTACAACAACAAGGTATTCCGGTCACCGCCAACAATGAAGTAAAGCTACTGATGAGCGGACGGGAGAAGTTTCTTGACCTCTTCGAAGAAATACGCCACGCCAAACATCACATCCATCTGGAATACTTCAATTTCCGCAATGACTCCATTGCCAATGCCCTGTTCGACCTGCTCGCTGTAAAAGTGCAGGAAGGTGTGGAAGTCCGTGCCCTCTTCGATGCTTTCGGCAATTGGTCGAATAATAAGCCGCTAAAGAAGCACCATCTGAAAGCAATCCGTGACCGAGGTATTGAAATTGTGAAATTCGATCCGATTACCTTCCCGTGGATCAATCATGCCATGCACCGCGACCACCGGAAGATTGTAGTAATTGACGGGAAAATAGGATATACCGGTGGTATGAACATCGCCGACTATTACATCACCGGGCGGCCTAAAATAGGTCAATGGCACGATATGCACATGCGCATCGAAGGAGATGCAGTACGTTATCTGCAAGGCATTTTCCTCACTATGTGGAACCAGGAGACTAAACAGCACATCGGTGGACCAGTTTACTTTCCGGACATACCGCAACTGCCCGACAGTATATCTGAAGAAATAGCAATAGTAGACCGTACACCACGGGAGACTCCCCGTTCTATCAGTCACGCCTATGCAGCATCCATTGCAGCGGCGCAACACAGTATACAGATTGTGAATCCTTACTTTGTACCAACCAAATCCATCCGGCAAGCCATCAAGCATGCATTAAAGAAAGGTACTGAAGTTGAAATCATGATACCTTCTGTTTCTGATATTCCTTTTACACCGGAAGCGTCTTTCTACATTGTGCACAAACTGATGAAGAAAGGAGCAAAAGTTTATCTCTTCAACGGAGGTTTCCACCACTCCAAGATTATGATGGTGGACCAGAACTTCTGTACTGTAGGCACAGCCAATCTGAATAGCCGTAGCCTGCGCTATGACTTCGAAACAAACGCATTTATTTTCGATCCCACCGTCACTCATCAGTTGAATGATATGTTTGAACGGGACAAAAAGAATAGTACGCTATTGACTCCCGAAGTTTGGAAGAAACGTTCCGGATGGAAGAAGTTTGTAGGTTGGGTGGGTAACCTGATGACACCATTCCTTTAATTAGAAATAATTTATGCTATCTGCCGAAGTTTAATTACCTTTGGCGAGGCTAAAAAGATGGCCACTTTTGTTGTTTATAATTCGTAATCTGCAATCATGAAACAATATTTAGACTTGCTCAATCGGGTATTAACCGAAGGCGTACACAAGGAAGACCGTACCGGAACCGGTACTATCAGCGTATTCGGACATCAAATGCGCTTTAATATGGACGAAGGCTTTCCCTGCCTCACTACCAAAAAACTACATCTCAAATCAATTATATATGAATTGCTATGGTTCCTGAATGGAGATACCAATGCCAAGTATCTGCAAGATCATGGCGTTCGTATCTGGAACGAATGGGCGGATGAGAATGGTGAGTTAGGACATATTTACGGTTATCAATGGCGCTCCTGGCCTGATTATAAAGGTGGTTCCATCGACCAGATCAGTGAGGCTGTAGAAACAATTCTTCATAATCCGGATTCCCGACGCATCATTGTCAGTGCTTGGAATGTGGGGGATCTTGACAATATGAATCTCCCTCCTTGCCATGCGTTCTTTCAATTCTATGTGGCAAATGGACGGTTAAGCCTTCAACTCTATCAACGTAGTGCGGACATTTTTCTTGGTGTGCCTTTCAATATTGCGTCTTATGCTCTACTGTTGCAGATGATGGCACAGGTAACCGGATTGAAGGCAGGAGACTTCATTCACACGCTTGGTGATGCGCATATTTATCTGAATCATCTGGAGCAGGTGAAACTACAACTTTCCCGTGAACCACGCCCATTGCCACAAATGAAAATAAACCCGGACGTGAAGAGTATCTTTGATTTCCAATATGAAGATTTCGAATTGGTAAATTACGACCCGCATCCGCATATTGCCGGTAAAGTTTCTGTTTAACAAATCATAAATCCAATCATGGTTAGTATCATCGCCGCCGTAGACCGCAACTTAGGGATCGGCTTTCAAAATAAACTGTTATTCTGGCTTCCCAATGATTTGAAGCGTTTCAAGGCATTAACCACTGGAAACACAATAATCATGGGAAGAAAAACATTTGAATCCCTGCCTAAAGGTGCACTGCCCAATCGTAGGAACGTAGTACTTTCATCCAATCCTGCAACTCTGTGCCCCGGCGCAGAAGTATTTCCCACTCTCGAAGCAGCTTTGCAGAGCTGTCAACCGGAGGAACAAGTATATATTATTGGCGGTGCAAGTGTTTATAAGCAGGCAATGCCATTGGCTGATATGCTTTGTCTGACAGAAATCGCTGCCGAAGCACCTCAGGTAGATGCTTATTTCCCGGCTGTGGATCTTGCGATATGGCATGAAAAAAGCAGGGAATCTCATCTTGTTGACGAGAAACATCCCTGCTCCTATGCATTTGTGGATTATATCCGTAAGTAATCCTAATCTTCATCGACCTCCACCATGATCGGCATCTGCCGCTTAATGGCTTCATGGAAAGATATCAGTGTTTCAGTGCGCGCTAACCCCAATGGCTGTAATTTATCATGGATAATGCTCAGCAAATGGTGGTTATTACGTGCGTAAAGTTTGATAAACATATCATATTTACCTGTCGTAAAGTGGCATTCCACAATTTCCGGAATAGCTTCAAGCGCCTTTGTCACTGCGTCAAATGATTCCGGATCTTTCAGGTAAATGCCAATATAGGCACAAGTTTCATAACCGATCTTTTCCGGATCAATAACGTATTCCGATCCTTTTAAGATACCTAAATTCGTCAGTTTTTGTATGCGTTGATGTATGGCTGCGCCGGAAACATTACAAGCTCTTGCCACTTCCAGAAAAGGAATACGGGCATTATCTGCAATCAATTTCAGTATTTGCTCGTCTAAAGTATCCAATTGATGATGTCCCATTTCTTAATTTATGATTAATAAATAACGATTGCTTTACCGTATTCTCATACAGTAATATGCAAAGTTAGCAAAATCTTTCCCAATTAAAATACGATTTATTACTTTTCTTGCTAAAAAATGAATAAACCCACACTCGGCATTATTTTCTCATACAAGCATAAAAGTTCTGCGCTTAATTTGCATTATCTTTAAAGAAGATAAGCTGCATCTCGGCATAACTTTTTCATGCAAGCATGAAAGTTCTGCGCTCAATTTGCATTATCTTTGCCTATAACTATAAAATAAGATTGTTATGAAAAAATATCTTGTACTTGCATTATGCTTGCTGATACTAACAGTAGGCCATGCGCAAAACTACACTGAGTATTTTGCCGATAAGACATTGCGTGTTGATTATATCTTTACTGGAGACGCTTCTTCCCAGAATGTTTGTCTGGATGAACTATCCGTACTTCCATCATGGGCCGGAAGACGCCATCATTTGGCCGAACTACCTTTGCAAGGTAACGGACAAATTATCATGAAGGATTTGGAAAGCGGAAAGACAATCTATACGACTTCTTTTTCTTCTCTCTTTCAAGAATGGCTGGAAACAGATGAAGCTAAGGTCATCAGCAAAGGATTTGAAAATACATTCTTACTCCCCTACCCACTCCGCCCTGTGGAAATAGAAATAACACTGTTAAGTCCGAGAAAAGAAGTGCGCACACGTCTGAAACACACTGTTCGCCCGGATGATGTACTTATTCATCAAAAAGGAACTGCACATATCACTCCGCATAAATACCTGTTAAAAAGTGGTGAAACTGACAAGTGCATCGATGTAGCCATCCTTGCCGAAGGATATATGCCTGCCGAGATGGAGGTATTCTATCAGGATGCAGAAATCGCCTGTAAGAGTCTATTTTCACACGAACCATTCAAGAGTATGAAAGATCGCTTCAATATCGTAGCAGTTGCCAGTCCTTCTGATGACAGTGGTGTAAGTGTCCCCCGCTTAGGAGAATGGAAGCATACGGCTTTTAACTCGCATTTCAGCACATTCTATTCTGATCGTTACCTGACTACCCGCCGTGTCAAATCCATACACGATGCTTTAGCCGGAATACCTTATGAACACATTATTATTCTCGCCAATACTGAAGAATATGGTGGTGGCGGTATCTATAATGCATATACTTTGACCACTGCACACCATCCGATGTTCCGCCCTGTAGTTGTGCATGAATTTGGGCACAGCTTCGGAGGATTGGCCGATGAATATTTCTACGATGATGACGTTATGACAGATACTTACCCATTGGATACAGAACCTTGGGAACAAAACATAAGTACTCGTGTAGATTTTGCTTCAAAATGGGAAGATATGCTTGTCAAAGGTACTCCTGTCCCTACTCCTGTCAACGAACAGGCAAAGTATCCGGTAGGAGTGTATGAAGGAGGTGGATATTCTGCCAAAGGGATATTCCGTCCTGCTGATAACTGCCGCATGCGTACCAATGAACATCCTACATTTTGTCCGGTATGCCAACGAGCATTGCAAAGACTAATTGATTTTTATACAAAATAATAAGAGAACTAAACTTTAAAGACCACATTATGATCAGACTTCAACGTATCAGCACCGCTGATGGATTTTTGTATGAGTACATGGAACAGTTGATAACCGCTGCCTTCCCACCGGAAGAACACCGACCGTTAGAGGAGCTGCGCCTGTACACCGATAGCAGACCTCACTTCTATAACAATATTATTTTCCATCATGATACTCCTGTAGGATTCATTACCTATTGGAATTTCGGCAAATTCTACTATGTCGAACATTTCGCCGTAGATCCAGCCCAGCGTAATGGCGGACATGGAAAGAAGGTTTTAAACCATTTATGCCAGTTGCTTCAACACCCTATTGTCCTGGAAGTGGAAATACCGGAAGAAGAAATGGCCCAAAGACGTATTAATTTCTATAAGCGCCAAGGATTCGTGCTCTGGGAAAAACCATATCTTCAACCTCCATACAGACCTACAGATGGATATCTTCCTATGTTGCTTATGGTCCATGGAGATTTAGAGTGTGAAAGGGATTTTGAAACAGTAAAAGACTCTATATACAGAGAAGTATATAATGTAAAGGGATAAAAAATAAAGGGTGCCTATTTTGAATAAGCACCCTTTATTTTTTTATAGTTTGATTAACTTTTTACTGACGCGGTTGCGCAGAATAGTTAAGTTTCAATGCATAAGCTTTACGAAGAGCTTCTTTGATATCTGTTACGATACCCATTTTCGTATCTTGGTCAACTTTCAAAGAAACAGTCATCTGAGGCTGATCTTCCTCCTTCATACTGGCACGTTCACCAATAATGTAGTCCTGAATTTCAGCAACTTCAGCATAGCTATCATTCAATTGGATACGGCTTTCATTACCTAGTTTCTTACGAAACTCAGCTGTAGGTTTTCCTACATAGATAAACGTAACCAAAGATTTCTTTTCCAGTTTTTCCAATTCTGTAGCTTGCGGAACCTTAAACTCAACCTTTAATGTTACCTCACGCATCGTTGTTACAATCATAAAGAAGAACAACAGAGTAAAGATAAGGTCAGGTAGAGAAGAAGTATTCAACGCAGGCATTTCGCGTTTACCAGTCTTATTAAATTTTCCCATTACTTCTTTTCTCCGTACTTTTTAGGTTCTGCCTCAGAAATCTTCTGAGGATATACATCACGAATTGCTTTTTGTTGGTCTTCGTCCAAAGCAGCATAATTCTTACCAAACTTTTCCTGAGCCAATTCTTCTCTCAACTCATTATAAGCAGCTACCAGTTCATTCTGAACCGCCAAATATGCCTTATAGGAAGATCCACGGTCGCAACGCAAAGAAACTACATGCTTTTCCGTAACCTGCATAGTGCCAAAGAAAGGTATCTCTTTTGCATGCTTTTCCGGTTTGGTTTCATCATTATACGGGTTAGCAATAAATTCTTTTGCCCTATCTCTCAATTGATCTACATTGATGTACTCTCCATTGGCCATGAGTTGGTCATTCATGTTCAAGAAGACTGTCATCACGTTACGCTCCTTAACCTTATCTGAATCATCATTCTTCTGGTCTTGTTCAGGCGGCGGCGGCAAACGTCTTGCCAAACCACGGTCCGTATCCATAGAAGTCGTAATCAAGAAGAAGATCAACAATAGGAAAGCGATATCCGCTGTAGAACTTGAGTTTATATCAGGAACTTTTCTTTTTCCTTTTGCCATTGTAATTACTCCATTAGACTGAGTTTCCTCAATCGATTATGATAATTTCTTTTTAATACTACTGAAAAGCATTGCAAGAACAGTTGCTCCCAGTAAGAAATAAATAGTATACAAGAACATATCAGTTACCTTCAGCCAGAACGGAACATTATCAGTTCCACTATAGCCTGGGATATTCATTTGTTCACCACTACCCATAGACCATGCAACAATCATTACAACAACCAGTAAAATAACACCGATTAATGATTTCAGTGCTCTTACAGGGTTATCTTTCAATGCGCTACCAAATTGCAGGATGAATGCAACTACCATCGCAACAACAGTCAAAGCAAACAAACCATACATTAAGTACAACAGACTTTCTGTCTGGGCAGGCTGCCACATTTCGGGATCAACACCCGCCAATACTGCATCGCCCTGAGCATCTCCACCGAAGTAGAATATGCCCAATACTACTAAAATAGCGGCGAACAAAACATACAGTACGTAATATGATACTCTATATGATAATTTAGCCATTTCTCTTATTTTTTGTATTTCAAGTTATATTTGATAACCATGTCCAACAGAGTGATAGAAGAATCTTCCATTTCGCTGGTCAGAGCCTCGATCTTAGACAGGATATAGTTGTAGAATACCTGCAGAATCAAAGCAACGATCAAACCGAAGATAGTTGTAATCAAGGCAACCTTCATACCACCTGCTACAACCGTCGGAGAGATATCACCTACTTGTTGGATCTTATCAAATGCTTGCACCATACCGATTACAGTACCCAAGAATCCCAAAGACGGAGCCATTGCGATGAACAGTGTGATCCAAGAGCAACCTTTTTCCAAGTAACCAGCTTGTACACCACCGTAAGATACTACTGACTTCTCAACTACGTCAAGACCTTGATCAATTCTCAATAAGCCTTGGTAATAGATAGAAGCGATAGGACCTCTTGTACTACGTGCGATGTCTTTAGCAGCTTCTACGTCGCCTTTTTCCAAAGCAGCTTCAATAGCAGCCAAGAATTTCTTTGTGTTGATTTCAGCCAAGCTCAGATAAATGATACGCTCGATACAGAATGCAAGACCGATAACCAAAGCGATAGCAACCAAACTCATGAAAGATGCAGTACCTTCAATAAATTTAGTTTTGATTTCCTTGTGAATACCACCTTCTTCTGCCTCTACAGTAGCATCACCAGCAGGAGCTGCTTGAGCTGCAGGAGCAGCTTGTTCTGTTTGTTCAGCTGCAGGAGCATCTTGAGCCTGAGCAAGTTGAGTTGAGCCAAATGTTAAGACTCCCATCACAGCAACAATTGCAAATAACTTTTTCATTGTGTGTCTAATTTTTAAGATTAATTAATTAAATTACTTATTATGTTTATTTATTGTTCTTCTCTTATTTTAAAACTTCGCGGAGAGACGGGGATTCGAACCCCGGATACCCTTTAGGGGTATACACGCTTTCCAGGCGTGCCTCTTCAACCACTCGAGCATCTCTCCAATAGACGCCTCTTTCAAAAACGGCTGCAAATTACAAAAAAAATGCGAACCACAAGCGTTTTCAGCTACAAATGTATTCTTTTTTTCGTTCTTGCCCTTCATTCTCTCCGTTTTATCTTTAATAAAATCTCAAAATTAATAAACTTTAAAATCTTTACGATGTTATTTGAGCATTCCAAACACTTTTAAAGCATTTTCGGAAGTTACGCTTCCAACAGCCTCCGGAGACATCCGGTAGATATCAGAAACCTTCATTAAAGTATCCTTCACATAGGCACTTTCATTTCTCTTACCACGATTTGGAACCGGAGTAAGATAAGGGGAATCCGTTTCAAGAACAATCTTATTCAAAGATATTTTAGTCAAAACTTCCGGAAGGTGCGACTTTTTAAAAGTGACCACACCATTAATTCCAATTAGAAAATCTGAAAACTCCAGAATTCGGACAGCTTCCTCATAAGTCCCCGTAAAGCTATGAAAGATTCCTTTCAAAGAAGTATTTTTGTAAGGTTCCAGCACCTTATATATATAATCAAAGGCATCCCGGCAATGAATGACAACAGGAAGATCATATTCCAAAGCCCAATTAATCTGTTTATCTAATACAATTTGCTGTTCCTTCAGAAAAGTTTTATCCCAATAAAGGTCCATACCAATCTCCCCTATTGCAATATACTTATTGGAAGACTTAAGTTCACGAGCCACAATCTCCAGCTCTTTTTCATAACCAGCATCGACAGAAGTAGGATGCAGGCCTATCATAGGAAAGCAGTAACCTTTATAGGTATTACATGCAGACAACATTGAGTCGATTGTCGTACTGTCAATATTAGGCATAAAGATATGAGTGATTCCTGCAGAACGGGCACGCTCAATAACCTGTGGCAAATCTTCTGAAAATTCTTCTAAAAAAAGATGGGAATGTGTATCTATCAATCTCATTCGTTTACTTCTTCTTTTCGTTTTTCACCAGTACGGTAATAATAAACTAAACCGTAATCACGGCACAAATCCAAACGTTTCTCATTTGGAGAAACATCTTCAAACTTCTTTTCCACTTGATTCCAAATATCCAAAATCAATTCATCTGCTGTAGCTCGCATAGCAGAAAGAGACTCTAAACTACGCGCAGTCAAAGTCTGCAGATTTTTTTGTCGGTCATAGCTATCTGTAAAGATATCATAATGCACCCTAACCTTGGCAATTGTGGGATTATATATAGGAATACCACCCTGCGAAGTTCTTTTAGCTTCTCCGTCTATGATTTTTCGTCCCCATTCTACCAATGCTGTTTCCGTTGATAAGTCCGGAACATTTGTGCTATCTCCCGGCAGACCATAATATGCTTTATGGGCAGCACGCACTTCCGAACGTATTACCGCTAAATTCAAGACCTGAATAAAATGAGAAACATACAAACGCGCCATCTTTACATTAGCCTGATGTTTATGACCAGCCTGCGACTGACGCTCAAAACATTGCAAATAATAAGACTGGGCTGCTTCAAATCTTGTCAAAAAATTCCGGGCCTCTGTCAACGTCTTCAGAGAAACTGCCAAATCATAAAGGTTCTGGACATCAGTTTTTGCAACCACTGCTTTCAGTGCCCGTATTCTCGCCTGATCTGTATTTGGTAATCTTCTATAAGGCATAATTCTAAAAAGACACTATTAAACCTCTCTATGCATCAAATTCTCTATTATCCTTTTAAGTTCTTCTTTCTTTTCTTCTGCAACACTGACAGCTGCCAGACTTTCCATCGCACGATTACTATACTCCAACATTTGATTCTCGCAGATGGCTTTTACGCCAATCTGATTATAGAGTTCCGTCACAGCAGCAATTTTTTCAGCAGGCTGAAAGTTTTCTGCAAGAATCCAGTGATTCAATTGGCTACGTTGGCTCGCATCAGCATGTTCAAGCGCCTTAATCAACATATAAGTTTTTTTATTGCAAAGGATATCTCCACCAATATTTTTTCCAAAGACTTTGGCATTACCATAAACATCCAAAAGATCATCTTTCAGTTGGAAAGCAACTCCTATTTGCATTCCAAAATCATACAAACGGTCTGCATCTTCTGCTGAAGCACCTCCCAAACGGGCACCGATTCGCAAACTTGCAGCTAATAAAACTGCTGTTTTCAGACGAATCATTTCCAGATATTCTTCCGCCGCGACATCATTTCTCTGCTCGAACTCCATATCCATTTGCTGACCTTCACATATTTCAAGGGCTGTTAGACTAAAAAGATCCATGACTTCCTTCAAAAAGGATGGAGAACATTCTGCCATAAATTGATAAGCTAAAATCAACATTGCATCGCCCGAAAGAATCGCGGTATTATCATTCCAGACTTTGTGGACCGTTTCTTTGCCTCTACGACGATCGGCACGATCCATCAAATCATCGTGAAGAAGGGTATAATTATGATAAACTTCGATACCTGTAGCAGGAGCATAGATGCGAGTTACATCTTCCTGATACAAATTATAAGCCATCAACATTAATACCGGACGAATTCGCTTTCCACCCATAGACAGAACATATTCCACCGGAGCATACAATCCCTTTGGAGTACGCGTAAACTGTAAATCAGTAATATGAGAATTAAATTTTTCGAGAAGCTCAGAAGCTGTAAACATAGTGATTATAAATTAAGGAGAATAGGAAGAATAAAAAGAGGCTGCTTTATCGGCAGCCTCTTTATTTATATAGATAACGTATTACTGCAATCTGAACATTACAGGCACTGTATATTTAACGCGTACAGGTTTACCGCGCTGCATACCGGGTTTCCACTTCGGCATAGTACCAATTACACGGAGTGCTTCTTTATCCAAATACGGGTCAACACCTCTTATGACTTTAGCGTCTACAATACTACCGTCCTTATTAACAACGAACTGTACTGTTACACGACCTTGAGTACCGTTTTCCTGTGCAATAGTAGGATATTTGATGTTCTTGCTCAAGAATTGCATCAAACCAGCCATACCACCATTCGGGAATTCAGGCATTTGTTCTACAACCTCAAAAATGGTTTGTTCTTCCGGTTCTTCTTCAACAACAGTTACAGGTACATACTTTACCTCTACTGCCTGACCTGTTTCTTCAGAAGAAGCAATAACTGTTTCTTCCACATCAGCATCATCAGCTACGATTTCCAACGTTTCGTTAATCGGAGCTACTTCTGGAGGAGGAGGAGCTACTTTTTCTTCCTGCTCAGTGATAGGAACCATTTCTTCTTCAAAATAGAGATCAGTAAGGGCCTGGCTCGTATCGATCTTGATATCGCGCTTTGTCCATTCAAATGCTATAAACATAAAAGCCAGCACAATAACATAACCAATAAGCATCCAAGTCGATTTTTTGTTCTCCAAATCTGCTTTAGGTGTTTTCTTAATTTCCATAATTATAATATTATTTTAACGTGTTTCTCATTTTGGGCAAATATAGTACTTTTTCTGCAAAACGTTCATCCGTACTATCTTTTTTAAGACAATATGCACCCATTTTTGTTTTTTTTATCCTTCAAAAAGCACACCTGCGCTTTTGTGCCACAAATGTAACGAGATATTTTAAAAATACCGTATCTTTGGCAATAATTTTAAATGAAATGTTGAAAAAGTCTTTTATTACGGTGCTACTACTACTGATTTTCTCCGTTTTACGTGCGCAAGACGGGACCAGCGCCTTTCAATTTTTAAAGCTTCCTTTTTCTGCCCACGCATCGGCATTGGGTGGAGAAAACATTTCTATTATAGAAGACGATTTAACTATGGCTGTCCAAAATCCCGCCCTTCTTTCGTGTGTAGCGGATAAAACTCTCAACCTGAATTATATGCTTTATATGGATGGTGTCAATGTTGGAGGAGCCGCATTTGCACGTACAGCAGGCGAGCGTTCCACCTGGGCGGTAACCGCTCAATATGTAGATTACGGAGAGTTAAAAGAAACCACCGAAGAAAATATAGAAATCGGCACTTTCTCTGCCAAAGATATTTCCATATCGGGCATTTATACCTATGATTTAAGTGATTATTGGAGTGGTGGTGTCCGCACAAACTTTATTTATTCTCATTATGATAAATACTCTTCATTCGCAATCGGCGTTGATTTGGGATTGAATTACTATCATCAGGAGTCAGACTTTTCCGCTTCACTTGTTGCACGCAATTTGGGAGGACAACTGAAAGCTTTCGAAGAACGGCATGAAAAGCTACCCGTCGACGTACAACTTGGTTTTAGCAAACGATTGGCACATGCTCCTTTCAGGCTCTCATTTACTCTACATGACCTGACACACTGGAGTACATCAGCCACAGCAGCAAACAATTTTGGAAAGAAATTGTTAAATCATATCGCCCTTGGCATTGATTTCCTCCCAACCAGCAATTTTTACCTGGCAGCCGGATATAACTTCCGCCGTGGAGAAGAAATGAAAATAAACGGCTCCAGCCATTGGGCGGGTTTTACTTGTGGCACAGGTATTCAGTTGAAACGGCTGAAATTGGGGATAGCATACGCTAAATATCATGTGAGTTCATCCTCACTTATACTTAATTTGTCATATACCTTATAATATATAAAATAGTATAACTCAAAATGAAAAAGATAACTATCGCAATCGACGGTTTTTCCTCCTGTGGAAAAAGTACCATGGCAAAAGATCTTGCCCGTGAAATAGGTTACATATACATAGACAGTGGCGCCATGTATCGTGCAGTCACTTTATACAGTATAGAAAATGGCATCTTTAAAGGAAATGAGATTGATACGGAAAGACTTCAGAAAGAAATCGGTAATATTCATATTTCATTTCAACTAAATCCGTCGACCGGACGTCCGGACACCTATCTGAACGGAGTAAATGTAGAAAATAAAATCCGTAGTATGGAAGTTTCTTCTCGCGTCAGCCCTATCGCAACTTTAGGCTTTGTACGCGAAGCAATGGTGGCACAACAACAGGTAATGGGTAATTCCAAAGGTATTGTCATGGATGGACGTGATATTGGAACTACGGTTTTTCCCGATGCAGAACTAAAAATATTTGTAACTGCCACCCCCGAGATCCGCGCACAACGTCGTTATGACGAATTGAAAGCCAAAGGACAAGAAGCCAGTTTTGATGAAATACTTGAGAACGTAAAGCAACGGGATTATATTGATCAGAATCGTGAAGTAAGCCCACTTCGCAAAGCAGACGACGCATTGCTGTTAGATAACACAACCATGACTATTTCTCAACAAAAAGAATGGTTACAAAAGCAATTCGATAAGACCATTAAGGGATAAAGGAAAAAGGGTGTAGCCTTATGCCTCAAAGGGTGTAGCCATCCAAAGCAAAGGGCGTAGTCATCCGAAGGAAAGGGTGTAGCCTTTCCGATGACCTATTTACAATCTCTATATCAACATATTATATTATGGTAAAAGTAGAAATAGATGAGGGATCCGGCTTCTGCTTCGGTGTAGTCACTGCAATAAATAAAGCTGAAGAAGAACTAACCAATGGCGGTACTTTGTATTGTCTGGGAGATATCGTGCACAATAGCCGTGAAGTGGAGCGCTTGAAAGAGATGGGTCTCATCACTATCAATCATGATGACTTTAATCATTTGCACGATGCCAAAGTTTTGTTGCGTGCCCACGGAGAACCACCCGAAACTTATGAAATCGCACGTCGCAACAATATTGAAATCATTGATGCCACTTGTCCGGTAGTGCTCCGCTTGCAAAAGAAAATAAAACAAGAGTATACTCAGAAAGATACCGAGGACAAGCAAATCGTTATTTATGGAAAAACCGGTCATGCGGAAGTCCTTGGTTTAGTGGGACAAACTACCGGAGAAGCAATCGTCATAGAGAAACTGGAAGAAGCTAAAAAACTGGATCTCACCAAGAGCATCCGTTTATATTCGCAGACAACAAAGTCATTGGACGAATTCCAGAAAATCGTAGAATACATCAAGGAGCATATCTCGCCTGATGTCACATTCGAATATTATGATACCATCTGCCGGCAAGTAGCCAATCGTATTCCGAACATACGGAAATTTGCCGCTTCGCACGATCTGGTATTCTTTGTAAGTGGCAAGAAAAGTTCCAATGGGAAAATGTTGTTCAGCGAATGCAAAAAAGTCAACCCTAATTCCCACTTGATAGACAGTGCTGAAGAGATAGACAGTTCTCTGCTGACTGGAGCTTCCTCTATCGGAGTATGCGGAGCAACCTCCACTCCCAAATGGCTAATGGAAGAAATTTCAAAGGCCATTCAATCACGACTTACAGGACAATAAGTCACCGTTTTGAAACAACAAATTAACGTTAAATATGAATCACGCCCTCAGCTTTTTGCTATCTTTGCCGAGCGAAAATAGGCTGTGTTTCGGCAAAATCAAAAAACATTTTGCTTTTGCTCTCAACTTGCACTATTTTTGCGGTGATTATTTAAACCAAACTAAAAGATTGTTATGGGAACAGTTAAGTGCATAGGTATTTTGACATCCGGTGGTGATGCACCGGGAATGAACGCTGCTATTCGTGCGGTAACACGTGCTGCTATTTACAACGGATTACAAGTAAAAGGTATATATAGAGGTTACAGAGGTCTGGTAACCGGTGAAATCAAAGAATTCAAAAGCCAGAACGTAAGTAATATTATACAATTAGGTGGTACTATCCTGAAAACTGCTCGTTGCCAGGAGTTCACTACTCCTGAAGGACGTCAGATTGCATATGATAATATGAAAAAGGAAGGTATTGATGCCTTGGTTATCATTGGTGGTGACGGTTCATTGACGGGTGCACGTATTTTCGCACAAGAGTTTGATGTACCTTGTATCGGATTACCCGGTACTATCGACAATGACCTGTACGGAACAGATACGACTATCGGTTACGATACAGCTTTGAATACCATTCTGGATGCAGTGGATAAAATCCGCGATACGGCAACTTCTCACGAACGTTTGTTCTTTGTGGAAGTAATGGGACGTGATGCCGGTTTCCTGGCTTTGAATGGTGCTATTGCCTCAGGTGCAGAGGCCGCTATCATTCCGGAGTTCAGTACGGAAGTCGATCAACTGGAAGAATTCATCAAAAACGGTTTCCGCAAATCCAAAAACAGTAGTATTGTAATTGTTGCGGAAAGTGAACTGACAGGTGGAGCCATGCACTTTGCAGAGCGTGTAAAGAATGAATATCCTCAATACGATGTACGTGTTACCATCCTTGGCCACTTGCAGCGCGGTGGAAGCCCTACAGCTCACGATCGTATCCTTGCCAGCCGACTCGGTGCAGCAGCTATCGATGCCATCATGGATGGACAACGTAATGTAATGGTTGGTATCGAGCATGATGAAGTAGTATACGTTCCTTTCACAAAAGCTATCAAGAATGATAAGCCAATCAAGAAAGACTTGGTAAATGTATTGAGAGAACTCTCTATTTAAATAGGATATAGTGAAATATAAAAAGGCGCGGATGAATTTCATCCGCGCCTTTTTCATTATAGCCATTTTGCTACAATTTCTTCTGTCTTATCCCATAGTTCCTTCATCTGTACATGGTGAAAGAATTTCTCTGAGAGCTGTTTAGGATGGCAACTTACATTCAATGTTCCGGTACGTTTTCCCGCATCCTCATCCAGCAACAGACTGATGGCTGTTGCTGCTCCTTGGCGAGGCGTACGTATGAAAGGCCGGAAAAAGATATCCGTCAACGGATCAAACCACATATGCATCGTAATGATTTTGGTGGAAACAATACCCGGATCAGCAGCATTGACAACAATTCCTTTTCCTTCCACCTTCTCCGATAGAGCTATTGTAAACAAAGTTAATGCCAATTTCGTATTACTATAAATCGGAATACGCCAGAAAGCACCTTTCTTTCCACGCAAAAAGAAGTCAGGAAAATCCAGTCTACCGATGGCATAAGTACAAGACACCATATTTACAATCCGGCTTCCCTCTTCCATCAATGGTAACAATTTACGAGTCAATAGATAGGGAGCTACATAATTGACACTCACTGTACGTTCCAATCCATCTTCGGTAATATGACGTTTCGTTTCCATAGTACCGGCATTGTTCATTAACAAGGTGATAGCTTCTCCACGCTGAAGAAGTTCATTGGCAAAAGAAGCCGTAGAAGATAAAGAAGCAAGATTGACCGGTACTATTTCCAATGCTATATTTCCTGTTTCCCGCATTATTAACTGACGTTTCTCTTCTGCGATTTCTGGATCACGACACGCCATAATGACTTTATATCCGGCGGCAGCAACAGCGCGTGTAATCTCCATTCCCATACCGCCATCTGCTCCAGTTATAACTGCAAGTTTCTGTTTCATTATCCTTTTGCTTCTATTTTTGTAATTTCCCGCTTCAAGCCGGCCGGAAGTTCTTCATTCAAATGCTGATGACATGCCATTTCAATGGAATACATCCGTGCAATACAATAATTACTATGTTTACAATTACAACGTGCTTTCTCTTCTTCACGCATGCGGTTCACAAAACCCGGTTCATTAAGCAGGGCACGCGCCATCTGCACAGCTTCAAAACCATCATTCAGTACCTCATCTATTTTTTCACGCGAAACTAAACCACCTACATATACCAATGGCATCTTAATTCCTGCTCGGAACTTCATCGCATCTTCCAAGAAATAAGCCTCCTTGAAAGGAACGGTCGGTATCATCCACTTTCCTACCATTCGCACTCCATACTTCAGCCACCAGCAATTCATATAATGAGTCATAGTACGGATAGGCATCCGACCACACATCACATACATAGGAGCCTTACTAACAAAGCCCCCACTTAATACTAATGCATGAGCTCCTGATTGCTCCAGGCGTTTTGCCACCTGCATAGTCTCATCCATTTCCATCCCGCCACGGAAACCATCACGCATATTCATTTTTACCAATACAGCCATGTCCGTTCCGGCAGCTTTCATCACCTCCTCCATTACCATATCCATAAAACGCATCCGATTTTCCAAAGAGCCACCAAAGCAATCCTTACGGCGATTCGTATAAGGAGAAAGGAACTGAGAAATCAAATATCCATGTCCGGCATGTATTTCAACAGCATCAAAGCCAGCCTCACGGGCCAGATTCACAGCACGGCCGTATGCACGTGCCATCTCCGGCAATTCCTCTTTTTTCAAGCCACGAACAAAAGTAGGTGAGTAAAGATTGAAACCGGTGGAAGCTCCGACAGGAGTAACACCACAGATACTTTTATGCGACATATTGCCACAATGTCCCAACTGGATAGCTACTGCTGCACCTTCGGCATGTACAGCATCAGTCAGTTCTTTTAATCCGGGGATAATTTCAGGCCGCATCCACAATTGGCGGTCGAACGACAAACCACTTTGAGTGACAGCTGCATAGGCCACAGTAGTCATTCCAACACCCCCAGCCGCAACTGAACGGTGATAGTCAAGCAACATTTGCGAAGGGGCATTACCCGGACACATACTTTCAAATGCCGCCGAACGGATAGTACGATTCCGTAAAGTCAGCGGACCAAAAGTTACAGGAGTAAATAACTTGCTCATGAGTATTATTTATGATTTGTGATTTATAAGTGAGAGATTAATAGAGGAACGGAAAAACACGTTTCCGGTTTCCCACCGCATCTCCAAACTCTTCTTTATAGCGATGCCAGATGGCATTGGCACGAGGAACCAGGTTAGCCACTGTCCACCACAGGAAAACCAGTCCGGAGAGCGACCAGGTCAATATAGCCCATCCTGCCCATTCTATAATTTCACCAAAGTAATTGGCAGAGGTGACATAACGATACATCCCCTGCGATGGAAGGTAATGCCGCGTATCTCCCGGTTTACGAAGATGGCGGATTACATAATCCGAATACCAGTTGATTCCCATTCCGGTAAAGAATAGCAATGCTCCAATAATAAACTGAGGAGTCATCAGCCACTCCGGTGTATAAAGAGTTTCAGGAGCCAGATAAAAAAGCCATTCTCCTTGCATAAAGCCATTCAGGAGGTTGAACAGCATTCCCATCATCATAATGGCAAGCGGCATACGGCTCTTTCCCTTCAGCAGGAAAGGAAACACAAAGGCGCGCTGGAAATAATGCAATTGGAATAAGAGAAAGAAAATCAGGGGAGCAATTGAATTATATAGTGCTGAATTCCACCAAAGTAACAACATTACAATAAACACAGGTGCTTCCATCAGCATCCACGCCAATTTATTATTAATGGAAATGCCCCAAGATGCAGTGCGGAACATTCCATATCCCGCTTTGACAAAATAAAGTGCGATAAAAACAAACAGTGCGATGATGCTCATTGCACCGAGAAATAGCTGAAAAGTCCCTTGTTCCATACTTGTTTCGATTTAAGTACGGGCAAAGATATATAAAAAGGAGGAAAAAGAAAACTTCCTCCCCTTAATTAGTTTACAAAGACGTTAGCGAATTATTTCAAAAACAATGAATTTTAAAATCAAAGTGACAAGTTAGTGGTTTACGTCAGAAATGAGTACAAAGTTACTTACAAAAGAAAATAGAACGAGACATAGTTGTATACTTAGGGTATCTCAGTATCATACTTAGGGTACCTCAGTATCATACTTAGGGTACCTCAGTCGTATACTGAGATAGGGTTATTATACGCCCCTAATAGTCAACTAGTTACAAAACCACTTTTAGCATCAATAAATCAGAACAAACAGTTTAGAAAAAATGGTCTCATTACTATACGGTTTTGAGGGAAAGTTGACGAGTTAACAAGTTGACAAGGGGACAAGGTTCCATGCGGCACAGAAGCATTGCGCAGCCCCTTGTTCCCTTGTCAACTCGTCAACTGGTTTCCTTCCTTTCTTTTCCGTTTTACTCCTATTTATCGCTTCTTAATAGGTACATAAACCGTATCTTCGAGTACATTTTTGTATGCCGGACGAATGATACGCTTACCTTCAAAGTTCAATTCTTCATTACGGTGTGCACACCAGCCAACGATACGAGCCATGGCAAACAACGGCGTAAAGATTTCCTGTGGTAACCCAATCATTTCATAAACAAAGCCTGAATAGAAATCAACGTTGCTCGATACCGTCTTTCCATTGTTCTTCACGCGACCGAAGGTTTCGATAGCACGTTCCTCCAAGAGCTCAAGGAAAGCAAATTCGCGCTCTTTACCTTTTTCCCGGGCAAGATCACGAGCCAGTTCTTTCAGTAAGATAGCACGTGGATCGGAAATCGTATAAACAGCATGTCCGATACCATAAATCAATCCGGTCTTGTTATAAACTTCCTTATTCAGCATACGGGTAAAGTAAGTGTCGATCTCATCCACACTTGTCCAGTCCTGAATATTCTCCTGTAAATGATGGAACATATCAGCCACCTGAATATTTGCACCGCCATGAAGCGGGCCTTTCAACGAACCGATACCTGCGGCAATGGATGAGTATGTATCCGTTCCGGTAGAAGAAGTAACACGAACCGTGAAAGTGGAGTTATTACCACCACCATGCTCAGCCTGAAGCACCAACAAAAGGTCGAGCGTACGAGCATCCAGTTGTGTATAATTACGTTTCAGTATATAGAGGAAATTCTCGGCAATAGAAAGATTTTCCTGCGGATGGCGAATATGCAATGAACGACCGAAAGTGGCATGGCGCAACATATTATATGCATAAGCAATAATGGTCGGGAACTTGGAAATCAATTCTATGCTCTGGCGCATCAGGTTGTCGCGGGAAGTATCATCGGCAGCAGGGTCAAAACGATACATCTCAAGTACACTACGTGCCAGGATATTCATAATATTATTTCCTTCCAGTTCGATAATATTCATCTTGGTTTTCTGCTCCAACGGCATATTATCATTAATCAGTTCACGGAAAGAAGCCAACTCCTCCTTATCGGGCAAATTACCGGACAGTAACAGATAAGCCACTTCTTCAAATCCGAAACGCTTCTCTTTAACAAAAGCATGAACAATATCCTCTACATCATAACCACGGTAGAACAACTTGCCCGGGATAGGTTTCAAGCCACCGCCCGGAACACGTTCATAACCCACTACATTACCAATTCTGGTGAGCCCGACCAACACACCCGTACCGTCTTCATTGCGCAAACCGCGCTTCACATCAAATTTGGAGAATAATTCGGTATCAATCCGAACCGCTTCCTTCATATCCTCGGAAAGCTTATAAACTAAATATTCCTTCTTCATTTTCGTATCGTTTTAATCGTTAGTATTATTTTTCAATTCTTTCCACTATCTCCCGGGTAAAGGCAGAAGTGGACAAAGAGACACCGCCGGGCATGAAGCGCGCCAGATCAGCGGTAGCACGGGCATCAAGGAAACTTTGTTCCAGGGCATGTTCTATCAAGGAAGCAGATTCTTTCCAACCAAAGTATTCGAGCATCATTACGGCAGACAGAATGATGGAACAGGGATTCACAATATCTTTGCCTGCAATATTCGGTGCTGTACCATGGGTGGCTTCAAAGATAGCATGTCCGGTCTGGTAGTTGATATTTGCTCCGGGAGCAATACCGATACCGCCCACCATGGCAGCCAACTGATCGGAAACATAATCTCCATTCAGATTAAGGGTAGCAATCACAGAGTATTCTTCAGGAATCAATAATGTATTTTGCAGGAAAGCATCCGCAATGCAATCTTTTATCACCAGCTTTCCGTCAGCCAATGCTTCTCCAAACTCACGTTCAGCCAACTCATAGCCCCACTTTTTGAAACCGCCTTCGGTAAACTTCATAATATTTCCCTTGTGTACCAATGTCACGGAAGGCAGATTATTCTCAAGTGCATACCGGCAGGCAGCCCGCACCAATCGTTCCGTTCCTTCTTTTGAAACAGGTTTCACACCGAAAGAAGATGTCTTGGGGAACCGTACTTTCTTCACCCCCATTTCATCGTGCAGAAACTTATAGAACTTCTCTGCCTCCGGTGTACCGGCTTCCCACTCGATACCTGCATAAATATCTTCCGTATTTTCACGGAATACACACATGTTCACCTTCTCCGGATGACGAACCGGAGAGTGAATGCCCTGAAACCAGCGAACCGGCCGCAGGCATACATACAAGTCCAGTGTCTGGCGTAATGCCACGTTTAGTGAACGGATACCACCACCGACAGGTGTCGTCAGCGGACCTTTGATACCCACTTTATAATCGCGGAAAGCTTCCATCGTTTCGTCAGGTAACCACAGGCCGCACTTTTCAAAAGCCCGTTCGCCTGCCCACACTTCCATCCATTCAATCTGCCGCCCGCCGCTATATGCCTTCTGCACGGCAGCATTTACAATAGCTTGCATAGAAGGAGTAATTTCAACTCCTACCCCATCACCGGTAATAAAAGGTACTGTAATTTTATCCATCTTTCTATCTTGCATTAAGAGCAGAACCGGCACGGAACCAGCCTATCTGCTGTTCATTATACGTATGTTGAGCTTCGAAGCTATCCTTCGTACCATCTTCGTGGTGAAGGACAATCTTAAGATTACGGCCGGGAGCAAAGTCCATCAATCCGATTACCGAGATTAAATCATGTTCCTGAATCTTATCATAATCGGCTTTATCCACAAAAGTCAATGCCAGCATACCTTGTTTCTTTAGATTCGTTTCGTGGATACGGGCAAAACTCTTTGCCAGGATCACACGGACATTCAGGAAACGGGGCTCCATAGCGGCATGTTCACGACTGGAACCTTCACCATAGTTTTCTTCGGCTACTACAATGGAAGAAATCCCTTCGGACTTATACATCTTTGCCGTACCGGAAACCGGACCGTACGTATTAGTCGAACGATTCCAGACCCTGTTAGTTTCTCCATTGAAAGCATTCACAGCACCCATCAGCATATTGTCTGAGATATTCTCCAGATGTCCACGGAAACGAAGCCACGGACCTGCCATCGAGATATGATCGGTAGTACATTTACCCTGTGCCTTAATCAGCAATGGCATATTAAGCAAATCAGTTCCTTCCCAGGCAGGGAATGGTTGTAGCAATTGGAGTCGTTGCGAATGAGGGTTCACATTGATTTCCGTCTTCTCACAGCCGGGAGCCATATACCCTTCACTACCTTCGGCAAATCCTTTCGGCGGCAATTCTTCACCCACAGGTTCGGATAGTTTTACTTTTTCACCTTCACGATTCACCAATACATCTGTCAGCGGGTTGAAACAAAGGTCTCCGGCAATCGTCAGTGCCATCGTCAATTCGGGGGAAGCGACAAAGGCATACGTATTCGGATTACCGTCTGCACGTTTGGCAAAATTACGGTTGAAAGAGGTTACGATAGAATTCTTGCGAGTAGGGTTATCTGTCTCACGTTTCCACTGACCAATACAGGGACCACAGGCGTTTGCCATAATTGTAGCACCGACTTTCTCAAAAGTACCTATCATTCCATCCCGCTCTGCCGTAGCACGTATCCGTTCGGAACCGGGATTCACAATCAGGGGAGCGGCTACTTTCAGGTGCTTCTCTTCAACCTGGTGGGCCAGGGAAACGGCACGACTTAAATCCTGATAGGATGAATTGGTGCATGAACCTATCAATCCGACTTCCATCTTGCGCGGATAACCGTTAACCAATACTTTTTCTGCAAACTCAGAAATAGGCGTAGCGGCATCTGGAGTAAAAGGACCATTAATATAAGGTTCCAGCCTGGAAAGGTCAATCTCAATTACCCGATCGTAATATTTCTCCGGGGCAATCATGATGTCGGCATCTGCACGAAGGTCACCTGCTACAGAATCAGCCATTTCTGCCACTTCCTCTCTTCCGGTAGCCATCAGATAAGTAGCCATACGATCATCATAAGGGAAAAGTGATGTGGTGGCACCGACTTCGGCACCCATATTACAAATAGTTGCCTTACCGGTAGCGGACAAAGAAGCTGTGCCCGGTCCAAAATATTCAATGATTGCATTTGTACCGCCTTTAACCGTCAGGATACCTGCCAACTTCAGAATCACATCTTTTGGAGCTGCCCAACCGTTCAGTTCACCTTTCAGATGTACACCAATCAAACGAGGCATTTTCAATTCCCATTCCATGCCGGTCATCACATCCACCGCATCGGCACCACCGACACCGATGGCAACCATACCCAAACCACCTGCATTGGGTGTATGAGAGTCAGTTCCTACCATCATTCCACCGGGAAAGGCATAATTTTCCAATACTACCTGATGAATAATACCCGCACCCGGCTGCCAGAAACCGATACCATATCGGGAAGAAACATCACGCAAGAAGTCGTATACTTCTTCGTTTGTCTTGGTAGCAGTGGCAATATCTTCCCGGGCTCCTCTATAGGCCTGTATCAGATGGTCGCAATGTACTGTCGAAGGTACGGCAACTTGTTCGCGACCTGCATTCATAAATTGTAGCAATGCCATTTGTGCGGTTGCATCCTGCATTGCTACACGGTCAGGACGGAAGTTTACATAATCCTCTCCCCTTTTGTAGTCTTTGATCCCCTTCTCATCAAACAGATGAGTATACAAAATCTTTTCTGCTAATGTCAGCGGACGTTGCAGTACTGCCCGCACATGTTCCATTTTCCCCTTATAAGAAGCATAAAAGGCCTTTAACATAGTTACGTCATACACCATAATCACATTTATTTTTTAGTTTTCCAATATTGTAAAGATTACAAATTAATATAATAAACAAACTAAAATCGTTAAAGGTTTAACAAATTAAAGCTTTTCTTCGTGCAAAAGCGAAGAATGATTACCTTTGCGAAAAAACTATGCGATTAGTGATTAGAGGTTAGTGATTAGTGATTAGCACCATGCGGAATATAGCGCAGCCCACTAATCACTTATCACCAATCACTAAACACTTATTATATATGAGCAATAACCTCCTTTCTCCAACCGACCATCTTCAGCGACAAGAACTCCTCCTGCGCATGGAATATGAATTCGAAAAAGAAGAATTCAAAAGGCAGACCGAAACCATGGGTATCGCCCGCAAGGTGAAACGGGGACTCTGTTGGTATCCTGCCACTCCCGGACGAAGTTACTACAATTCACTGAATCAATTAGTAATAGAAATTACACATGCGGAAGATACTGATATAGAACATAATTTCGAATTCGGGCGTCCCGTCTGTTTTTTCCGTAAAGGATACGACGAAAAGATTACATATTTCAACTCCATCGGTACCATTAGCTATGCCAACGAAACACGCATGGTTGTTGTGATGCCTGGTGCAGGTGCTATACTGGAAGTGCAATCTGCCGAAAACCTCGGAGTGCAGCTTTATTTTGATGAAACGTCCTACCGCACTATGTTCGAAGCCCTCTCCGACGTAATTCGCGCCAAGGGCAATCGATTGGCAGAATTGAGAGATATTATGCTGGGAACTTTAAAACCCGGATTTCGTGAACTCTACCCTGTTCGTTTCCCCTGGCTGAATTCTACACAGGAAAATGCAGTGAATAAAGTGTTGTACTCCCGCGATGTTTCTATTGTACACGGGCCTCCGGGAACAGGGAAAACAACTACTCTCGTAGAAGCTATCTATGAAACATTACACCGCGAACCGCAAGTACTGGTTTGCGCCCAAAGTAATACAGCTGTCGACTGGATCAGTGAAAAACTCGTAGATCGTGGTGTGAATGTTCTGCGCATTGGTAATCCTACCCGAGTAAACGACAAAATGCTTTCTTTCACTTATGAGCGCCGTTTCGAAGGGCATCCGGCCTATTCTGAACTATGGAGTATCCGCAAAGCCATGCGTGAAATGGGCGGCAAGCATCGAGGCAGCTATGAGGAGCGTGAAAGCGCCCGCAACCGTATGAGCCGCCTGCGTGATCGTGCCACACAGCTGGAAATACAAATCAATGCCGATCTTTTCGACAATGCCCATGTTATAGCCTCCACTCTTGTCAGCAGCAATCACCGCGTACTGAACGGGCGCCGCTTCGGTACACTCTTTATTGATGAAGCCGCCCAAGCCTTAGAGGCCGCTTGCTGGATAGCCATCCGCAAGGCCGACCGTGTAGTACTGGCAGGTGATCATTGCCAGCTTCCACCTACTATAAAATGTTACGAAGCTGCCCGTGGAGGATTGGAATGTACATTAATGGAAAGAGTCGTTGCCAATAAACCCAGCACCGTTTCTCTATTGAAAGTACAATACCGTATGCATGAGGAAATCATGAAATTTCCTTCCCAATGGTTTTACAATGGAGAACTACAAGCAGCTCCTGAGATACGATACCGCGGCATTCTCGACTGGGATACTCCTATCAGTTGGATAGATACTTCAGAAATGGATTTCAAGGAAGAATTCATAGGAGAAACGTTCGGGCGTATCAATAAAGCAGAAGCTGATTTACTTCTTCAGGAATTAAAAGCTTATATTAGCCGGATCGGTGGAAAGCGTGTCTTAGAAGAACGGATCGATTTCGGTATCATCTCTCCTTACAAAGCCCAGGTACAGTACCTCCGCAATAAGATTAAAGCAAGCAGTTCACTTAAACCTTACCGAAGTCTACTCACAGTCAACACAGTAGATGGGTTTCAGGGACAGGAACGTGATGTCATTTTCATCAGCCTTGTGCGTGCCAATGAAGAGGGACAGATCGGTTTCCTGAATGATTTACGAAGAATGAACGTCGCCATCACCCGTGCCCGCATGAAATTGGTGATATTGGGAGAAGCTGCAACTTTAGCACATCATGCTTTTTATCGTAAATTTCTAGAATATACAGGTACTATAAAACCATAAAAAGAGCGCGGGCTTATGAATTTCATATAGCCCGCGCAAAATAAGAGAGAAGAACTACTTGTTAATCTACATTGGCTTATTTCGCTCCTTTACCTGTTTTATACCAATCTTGATTCGTTGTACCCTTAGATTTAGCCCAGTTAGCAAATGCCGGGTATTGTCCTTCCAGATCAATTCTATAAGTTTCATCAGCCGGAACAAAACCTGTAATAGGTATATTGATAGCAAATGGATACTGACCACCATCTTTAGAACCTACATAATATGCATTATCTTTCGTCATCAACGATGCGTCAGCAGCAGAAGTCATATCAGCCAGTGGCAAATGTACCTCTACTCTGTTTTCTGTGGTATATTGTTTAGTGATGATATACGGATTAAAGTCACTGGCTACATCGGTCTGCGACAGATTCAATCCTGTCAAATCACGTTCAATCTGATAAACCGTACCCTCAGCAATCTCTTTTGCACTGGTTTCAATAACAAATGAATTCGTTGCAATCTCAGCTTTCACCCCTGCAGGTAAAGTCATTTTCCCCAGTTTTTTATACTGGCAAGCAAAGAAGTTATTATTGGTAGCACTACCTTTTTTCTGAACAGCTTTAAAGGTTTCTACAGACTTAGTGGCTTTGTTGTTTGCATCAAAAGTAATGTTACGATTATATTCGATCATTACGTCATTCAAGTCATAATCACCACCACCGGGCCAGATATCTTCGAAAGCAAGAGTACCGCTTAATGGGAGGACACCCGGTTCCGGGGTAGGATCAGTAGGAGGTACTGGTTCCAAATCACTACCGCCTAAGTCTTTAGAAGTGGTAACAGCAAACAGCAAATCCTTATAATCATCCGGAGCTTGACTTGATTTTACATAGTCTTCAATACCAATGATACGCATTTTAGATTTTTCGTCATATACAGATATAAAACGACGATCAGTTCCAGTATCGTCAGACATGCAAGCATTGCGATATCCACTATAATAGGAAGAGCTACTATACCCAAAGTCATCCAACTGATTTACATACCCACTAGCATAGGGGGCACTAAAGCTACTACCTCCAAAGCCATTACTAATTAAAAACCAGCCAATAGTATATCCTTCAGGGAATAACTCTGACTGATTACCATCTTTATCAAAATACAACAACTTTGCCGTTTGTCCTGCTTTCAGAGTCATTGTACTTTGCTCATCTCCACCACTCGAATTTGGGAAAACAAGATATTTTTTCATCTTGTAGAAGCTCTCGGGAGTTATAGTTTGACCTGTGGGATAATAATAATAACCGAATGAATTCAAATATGCAGCAGCCTCGCCCATGAATGATACACTTACAGTCGAACCACCTGCAGGAATCTTTAGATTTATCTGATCAGGATTTCTTAACAACTTAGCATTTCCACAAGCACCACTAACTTTATTGGCTTCATCATTATTGTAAGCCACCAAAAAATTATCAACTCTTGCACTGACCACACCAATAGCTTCATTAGCTGCTCCTACCTTATCTGGTCGTGTCAAATAACCACCCAAAGTAGGGATGCCATTTCCATTCCATGTAGTTAATGAATATACATTATCATACCTATCAGTACCCGATAACCCATGCGTCAACTTGAATGGAACCTTATCATCATTTATGACCCCATTAGTAGCACGTGTTCCTGGCGCACTCTTCGTAACATCATACGTATACCCGCTTGCCGAAGCTTCCAATTTCACACAAGTCGGCAAACCGAACAAGCCTGTATAGAGATATGCCTCTTTTACAGCTGTAGGAATATTCATTTTGCCTTCATACTTTCCATTAATGTCGGTATACGCCACAAAAATAGGTGAGATTCCCTCCTTCTTTGTCCTGCGATCCTCCATAGGATTCTGATCATACACCTCAATAACGGCTCGATAGCCTGGTGCATCATAGTTTACATTTAACTGTACATCCCCCGTCAAAGCGAAATCAAAGTAATCTTCTTTTGGTGGTAGTTTGCCATCATCGTCGTTACCTGGATTATAAACGTCCTTGTCGCATCCTGTTACAATCCCCATCAACATCAGTGCATAGAGACCTGTAACCAAACTGTTTCTTTTAATCCGTTTCATATTATTGTAAGTTATAAAATTGATATCGTTACAAACATACAACTTATTTTGTCATAATGATCAAATATACAAGTTTATTTTTCAGGATAAATCATCCAATTAACAACTCTTATAGAATCATAAATAATCAATATAGTACTTTCGTAATCTATTTTTAATCGGCATATAACTTGTATATATAGATTCATTTATTGATTATACAATATTTATTTAACATTTATAAACTACTGCAAATATATTGTACTGTCATCGATATTTTACAAACATGCAAATATTGATAAATCAAAAAATAGTTCCTCGATCAGTTGATTGAATTATGTAATCTAATATTATTTTTAAGACTAAATCCACTTATTTAAAGAAAGAACTCAAAAATGAAACCATTGAATAATGCAATTCTATAAACACAAAAAAACTACGCAACTTCCATGCATTGTACACGAAGCTGCGTAGTTTCTTATAATAACTTTAAAAAGGATTTTCCTACTTATACCAATCCTTACATTCGCTACCATTGAAGCTAATCCATTTCGCGAAATTAGGATAGCATTTATCCACACTCTGAGTTTCACTATTGGTTTGTTGTTTATCAAATGCACTTCACATCTGTTATCTTCGGTATTATCATGAACCATAATAAACAAATTATAAGGAGATATACCAAAGGTTTCATGGTCTATAGAAGTGCCCAACTTATTCTTAATCTTATAATTTTCTGTTTTCGTATTGTTACCCGTAACAGAAAGCGCATTGAAGAATACATTGATCGTTGCTTTAGAAAGGTCTTTGTCTATTCCTTGATTGATATCAGCCACCGGATTTTCCACAATACTATTTTCAACAAATACAATTTTCAGCATTCATAAATCAACTATCATTCAAAACAAGAAAAATCTATCTTTCAATTATAAACGATTACACGCTTTTTGTCAATAGCAGATTTATAAAGTATTAACAGAACAAGAAGAGTTTAGCCCATCCATTCTATCTTTCGCAAAACAGATGATGCGTTTACCTACATTATATCGTTTGTTTTACCTCAACAAATAGTGTGTTTTGAATGATTACATCATATGTTTTGCACCAAAAGAGGATACGTTTTCAGTAATTTCATACCTTATTATATAAAAAGAGAGGGGCAACTTACGTTACTCCTCCCATTGTCTTCTTCCCGAACTTAAATCAGGATTACGGTTACAAATATACTACATTGAAACACCGAAATCAAGTATTCGGGCATTTTTATTCTTATCCCCAAGAAGGATTAGTTATTTTCCGGACGCAACTGACGAACCGTAACAGCAGTCTGCCACATTTCGCTTTCACGCAACTGACGAAGTTCTTCGTTCAGTTTCTCACGATAATCAGGTTGAGAATTGCTGTCGATAGAGATCTGAGCCTCATTACCAGACTTAACGCTTGCATACAATTGTTGTACTACCGGCTTGATAGCATCATGGAACGGAGTCATCCAGTCCAGAGCACCGCGTTGTGCAGTAGTTGAACAATTAGCATACATCCAGTCCATACCATTCTTAGCGAACAACGGCATCAATGACTGAGTCAATTCCTCTACTGTTTCATTGAATGCTTCTGACGGAGTATGACCGTTTTCGCGCAACACTTCGTACTGAGCCAACAGCAAACCTTGGATAGCACCCATCAATGAACCACGCTCACCTGTCAGGTCAGAAGTAGCTTCACGTTGGAAAGTAGTTTCGAACAAATATCCTGAACCTACACCGATACCCAATGCGATGGTACGATCCATAGCTTTACCCGTAGCATCCTGATAGATAGCGTAAGAAGAGTTCAAACCACGACCTTCAAGGAACATTGTACGCAATGAAGTACCCGAACCTTTAGGAGCTACCATGATTACGTCGATATCTTTCTGAGGAACTACACCTGTACGGTCGCTCCAAGTGATAGCAAAACCATGAGAGAAGTAAAGAGCTTTTCCCGGAGTCAGGTAAGGTTTGATAGTAGGCCATACAGACATTACGGCTGCATCAGACAACAAGCACATAATGATAGTACCTTTCTCACAAGCCTCCTCAATGCCAAACAGTGTTTCACCCGGTACCCATCCGTCAGCTATTGCTTTCTCATAAGTCTTACCCGGACGCTGTCCAACGATTACGTTGAAACCGTTATCACGCAGGTTGCATGCCTGTCCCGGTCCCTGTACACCATAACCGATCACTGCAATTGTCTCATCTTTCAAAACTTCACGTGCTTTTTCCAAAGGAAATTCTTCGCGGGTCATTACATTCTCAGTAACACCGCCAAAATTCAATTGTGCCATTTTCTTTTTTAGTTTTTTATTTGTGGCTTGCGCCAACTAATGATTAATAAAATTATTTCTCTGTAAATATTACTTTTGAACGGCAAACGACTTCGCTGCCATTCTTTTTCACTTCAATATCGAAAGTCCCATCTTCCAGCTCATCTTTATAGAGTGTAAGTTCGTCGCCGTAATAACTTTCGGCTACGTAAGCCATTTCAAAACGACGGATACGCTTTTCCTTATACATCTCTATCGGAAACAAGTCCATGATATGTTCGATGTAGCGGATACTATTCACGTGTCCGTTGATGTCGATATCGCTGTATTTAGCTTTCAGGGTAGCTACCGGCTCGGTGGAAGTCACTTTAATGCGTGAGGGTTTCTCGATAGGGCAAGGTTCATCGCACACATAATCTACAATGCTACCTCCGTGCAATGCCAGCAAATCGGCAGGCTTGCGGGTATTGAGGTTAATCATAGCCCATATGGAACGCGCATAACCAATCTTCTTTCCATCTTTGTCCAATAGGGCAAAGTTACGGTCGGTGAAGAGGCGATATACATTCTCCACCCAAGTCCAGATGGTAAAGTCCTCATATTGATAAGGCATTTCATCCAGTTCGATGGCAAGGCGCGAGAGCACCCATGTGTAATTGTCTTCATTCAACGTAGCGATACCGAATCCACGGTCGCTGGCATGGAAACCGGCGCAATTCAGCAAATGGTTTCCCAGTACGCCCATAGTAAGACGCCCGGTAAAGTCCACATGAAAAGGCTCAGCTACAAACTGATATTTTCCTATCTTACTACTATTCTCACTCATTGTTTTGCTCCTTTTCTTTTTTCAAGCGATATTTCGTTTCACGATCGGCAAGGTATTCGTTCACACGTTCGAAGCAGCTTGTGGTGATAGCCACACGTCCCGAACGGACAAACTGAAGTACACAGTCGAGGGCACGCAACTCGTCATAAAGGTTGGTGATTTCTTCACCCATACCATTCTTCTCTACGATAGCAAACACAGCATTCACCTCTACGATACGTGCATTATACTTACGGATCACTTTCGATACTTCCGGTTTTTCTTCCAGTATCGGGGTTGTTATCTTATACAATGCAATTTCGTGCTGATAAATCTCATCATCCGTAAAGTAGTGCGCTTGCAGCACATCAATCTTCTTGGTGATTTGCTTGGTTACTTTCTCAATGGTGTCTTTATCCGTCCATGCAGTAATGGTGTACTTATGTACGCCCTTGATGGACGAAGCCGATACATTCAGGCTCTCGATATTGATCTGGCGACGGGTAAACACTGCGGTTACCTGGTTCAGCAAACCGGCGAAGTTCTCCGAATGAACGATTATCGTATATAATGTCTTATCCATACTAAATTAAGAATTAAGAACGAAGAATAAAATTAGCATTCCAACAACATCTGGTTTACCGAACCACCCGGAGGTGTCATCGGCAATACATTGCCTTCTTCCATAACGCAGGCTTCCAACAGGAACGGACCATCCGTAGCAAGCATTTCCTCTATTGCACCTTTCAGCTCTTCACGTGTCATTACACGGCGCGAAGGAATGTCGTAGGCAGAAGCTATCTTCATATAATCCGGATTCAGCATCGGAGTAAACGAATAGCGACGATTGAAGAACATCGCTTGCCACTGGCGTACATTACCCAGGAAGTTATTATTCAGCAAGATCATCTTAACAGGAGCCTTCTGTTCCATAATGGTTCCCATCTCCTGAATGTTCATTTGCAGACCACCATCACCCATAAATACACATACAGTGCGGTCGGGAGCTCCGAAAGTAGCACCGATTGCTGCGGGAAGTCCGAAGCCCATTGTACCCAACCCACCGGAAGTTACAATGCTACGTTCCTTACTATACTTAAAGTAACGGGCAGACATCATCTGATTCTGACCAACATCAGTAACCAATACAGCTTCATGATTCGTTGTCTCACTTACGGCACGGATCACTTCTCCCATACTCAAAGATTTACTTGCCGGATGCAATTCAGGACGGATCACTTTTTCTTCCTCTACTTTCTCGTAAGGCAAGAAACTATCCAACCATTCCTGGTGAGTAGCAGGTTTCAGAAGTGCCGTAACGGCAGCAAGGGTTTCCTTGCAATCGCCCAATACGGCAATGTCCGTCTTTACATTCTTATCTATCTCAGCAGGGTCTATATCGAAATGAATGATTTTCGCCTGTTTGGCATACGTATCCAACTTTCCGGTTACACGGTCGTCAAAGCGCATACCTACGGCGATAAGTACATCGCACTTATTCGTATTGATATTCGGTCCCAAGTTACCGTGCATCCCCAGCATACCTTTATTTAAAGGATGTGCAGTAGGCAAAGCAGAGAGTCCCAACAGTGTACAACCGGCAGGTATTCCGGCTTTTTCTATGAAAGCGCGTAGTTCCTGTTGTGCATCACCTAACTCAACACCCTGTCCTACCAATACCAATGGACGTTCAGCGCTATTGATCAGTTCAGCAGCCTGGCTCACAGCCTCTTCATCCATTTCGGGAACAGGCTGGTAACTACGGATGTAATCCAACTTGGCAGGAGCATATTCACTTTTCTCTACTTGTGCATTCTTGGCAAAGTCCAATACTACAGGACCGGGACGACCGCTTTTTGCAACATAGAAAGCGCGGGCTACAGCCCAAGGCACATCTTCGGCACTACGAATCTGATAGCTCCACTTCGTGATAGGCTGCGTAATACCTACCAGGTCAACTTCCTGGAAAGCATCCGTCCCAAGGAATCCCGTACCTACCTGACCGGCAATTACTACCAAAGGGGTACTGTCTATCATTGCATCTGCGATACCTGTTATCGTATTCGTCGCTCCGGGACCACTCGTCACCAGGCAGACACCTACTTCGCCTGATACGCGGGCAAAACCTTGCGCGGCATGAGTAGCACCCTGTTCGTGTCGAACCAAGATGTGGTTCAATGTCTTCCGATGGTCGTATAAAGCGTCAAATACCGGCATGATGGAGCCACCCGGATATCCGAAAATGGTCTTTACTCCCTGATGTTCCAAGGAACGCATCAATGCTTCAGCGCCTGTTATTATATCTTTCATCTCTTCTATTTTCAAGTTAAACTCTCAATTCTCAACTCTCCACTCTCAACTAAATCAGTCTCACTGCACCCTTATCGGCAGAACTTACCATGCTGGCATATGCCTTCAGGCTCTTTGAGACTTCGCGTTGACGGGTGACGGGAGTCATCGGGCGGGCTGCCAGTTCCTCATCCGTCAGTTTGACGTTGATAGCACGTCCGGGAATATCAATCTCGATGATGTCACCATCCTGAATCTTACCGATATTACCTCCAGCAGCCGCTTCGGGAGAAATATGTCCGATACTCAATCCTGACGTACCGCCACTGAAACGGCCGTCCGTAATCAGTGCACATTCCTTGCCCAGATGGCGCGATTTGATATAAGAAGTCGGATAGAGCATTTCCTGCATACCGGGACCGCCTTTCGGGCCTTCGTGTGTAATGACCACAACATCACCGCTGACCACTTTCCCAGCAAGGATGCCATCGCAAGCAGCGTCTTGTGAATCGAACACTTTAGCAGGACCCGTAAATTTCCAGATGCTTTCATCCACACCTGCCGTTTTCACTACACAACCATCCTGAGCAATATTACCTTTCAGTACTGCCAGACCACCGTCTTTGCTATAAGCATGTTCCAGATCGCGAATGCAACCTCCGGCACGGTCAGTATCCAATTCTTTATAATAGACATCCTGCGAACCCAGTACCAGATTGAACTTTCCGGCAGCAGCGCTCTTATATTTCTTCACAGCTTCTTCGCAAACATTCGGGCTGGTAATACCGTATTTGTCGATTACATCCGCCAGCGTCATACCGTCTACACGCTTTACGTTCGTATCGACTAATCCGCCTTTGGCAAGCTCGCTCATGATAGCGATGATGCCTCCGGCACGATTTACGTCTTGAATGTGATACTTCTGAGTATTCGGGGCAACCTTACACAGACAGGGAGTCTTACGTGACAGCATATCGATGTCATCCATACTGAAATCTGCCTCTGCCTCGTGCGCTACAGCCAAGAGGTGAAGCACTGTGTTGGTAGAACCACCCATCGCAATATCCAGCGTCATGGCATTCAAAAAAGCCTGACGGGTAGCGATGCTACGGGGAAGCACACTGTCATCCCCATCTTCATAATATTTATAAGCATTTTCAACAATCAGTTTGGCAGCATCCTTGAACAGTTGCGTGCGATTGGCATGAGTAGCTACAATCGTACCATTACCCGGCAATGCCAGTCCGATAGCTTCGTTCAGACAGTTCATCGAGTTAGCGGTAAACATACCGGAACAACAACCACAAGAAGGACAAGCATGTTGTTCTATCTGAGCCACATCGGCATCACTTACACTTTCATCAGCCGACTTAATCATAGCATCGATCAAATCCAGATGCTGACCGTTCCATTCGCCGGCTTCCATCGGTCCGCCTGAAACGAATACAGTAGGGATATTAAGGCGCATTGCTGCCATCAACATACCCGGAGTAATCTTGTCGCAGTTACTGATGCAAACCATCGCATCCGCTTTATGCGCATTCACCATATACTCTACGCTGTCGGCAATGATGTCACGTGAAGGAAGCGAATAAAGCATTCCATCATGTCCCATCGCAATACCATCGTCAATGGCAATCGTGTTGAATTCGGCAGCAAAACATCCCAGCTTCTCAATCTCAGCTTTCACCTGTTGTCCGATTTCGTGCAGATGCACATGTCCCGGGACAAACTGTGTAAATGAGTTGACAATTGCGATAATAGGTTTTCCTAATTGCTCTTTCTTCATGCCATTTGCCATCCACAACGCACGAGCCCCTGCCATACGGCGGCCTTGCGTGCTGAACGAACTGCGTAATTGGTGTTTCATCTTCAAATCTCCTTTTAATTAAAAAGCCTTCCTCACATATGGTGAGAAAGGCTCCTAAATTGATATCTTAACGTACGAATACATACACAACCTTTCTCACGCTCTTGATTCCAGGACCACGACGCGAATAATATGCAGGACTGCCAGGTTAATAGATGTATGTAAGTTCATAACTTTATTTACTTTACTGTTTTCGTTAATCGTGCTGCAAAGGTAAGGGCTTTTTTATAAACTCCAAACAATTTGAAGAAAAAAATGAGATTATTATGATTAATCGTAAGAAAACCCCGCATTAAAATCTTATTTTATCACTTATTCAAGGCAAATCTGAGTAATTCGCTACCATGAACAGGAATTATTCAAGAGGGTTCGAAGCATTTAATAATCTGAAAATTACAAGAGCTTACTCATTCGCCAACTAAATTATTCGTATCTTTGTCCTTTCCAAAAAGAAAAAACAGGAATTACTAACTTAAAACAGTAGGAATATATCAATGGAAACAGTAGAAAACAAGTACATTACCGTAGCTTATAAATTATACGCTATAGAAGATGGTGAAAAAGATTTCACCGAAGAAGCCACCGCAGAACACCCTTTCCAATTCATTTCCGGTCTGGGTCTGACTTTAGAGTCTTTCGAAGATCAGGTGAAAAGTCTGAAAGCAGGTGATAAGTTTGATTTCACAATCGCTTGTGCAGATGCTTACGGTGACTTTGACGAAGAACATGTAATCGACCTTCCGAAGCAAATCTTTGAAGTAGATGGTAAATTCGATAACGAACGTATTGTAGCCGGTAACGTAGTGCCTTTGATGACCTCTGAAGGTCAGCGTATCAACGGAACCGTACAAGAAATAAAAGCAGACGTAGTGGTAATGGATATGAATCACCCCTTGGCAGGTTGCGACCTGAACTTTGTAGGTGAAGTAATAGAAAGCCGCCCGGCAACCAATGAAGAATTAGCTGAAATCGCTCGTATGATGAGCGGTGGTGGATGTAGTTGCGGTTGCGATAGCTGTGGTGACGATTGCGGCGACGGATGCGGCGATCACGATCACCAGGGATGCGGATGCGGATGCAATCATTAAGATAGTGATTAACGGTAAGTGATTAGTGATTAGCATGCTACGCTATTATGCTGCACAGTTTCCAATCACTAATCACTCACCACTAATCACTATTTCCCCGTCATTATCTCCAGTACCAATTTATCCGTTTCATTCATTCCTTTCGACCCTATCTTGGTCAGATTACGGATACTTTGATCCACATCTTCATCAATAATACCTTCTACAGAAGTTACACAACGGTTTTCCATAGCCATGATGGCAGAAAGAACAGCGGTAGATACACCGGTGGTTACTTTTAACGCACAGCTGGGCTTCGCACCGTCACAAATCATACCCGTAAGGTTGGCTATCATATTCTGAACGGCATAAGCCACTTGATCGTAAGTTCCCCCCATCAACCAGGTAATACCGCAACTGGAACCTGTAGCAGCAACCACACAGCCGCATAAAGCAGACAAACGTCCCAAACTTTGTTTAATGTAGATCACCGTCAGATGGCTCAACATCAGAGCACGTATCAGTTCTTCTTCTGATTTATCATTTTCTTCAGCGAAGACAAGTACAGGCAAAGTAGCAGATATACCTTGATTCCCACTGCCGGAATTGCTCATTACCGGAATCATAGCCCCTGCCATACGAGCATCACAGGCACCTGATGTATAAGACAAGATATGTGAGAAGACACTATCTCCCATCACTTTATGTTCATAAGTGCCACGCAACATTTTACCCAGACCATGGCCATAATTGCCTTCAAAAGAACGTTCGGCAGCCGCCTTATTCAAGCGGGCTGTTTCAAGAATAAAGCTGATCTCATCCAGCGGAGTATTCAGAGCAAAATCATAAACTTTACGTAAAGTCAGTTCCAGGCATTCTTCTTCTTTTTCACAACTTGCCGTATGTTGTTTCTGAAATTGAACTTCTCCGTTACGTTCTATATATATAAAGGTGGTATGTCCTCCGGCAATCACAGCTGTTGCTTTATCATCTCCGGCCTCACAGCATACTTCAATATATAATTTCTCTTCAATATTCTCTTTCAACGAAATATGAATGCGCTTTTCCTCAATGAAACGTTTCCCCTCTCCCACTACATCAGGCGTACTGTCTTTTAACACCTCCAACTGATATTCTGATTTTCCTATCAGCGCTCCCAAGGCAATAGCAATGGGTAAGCCAATCATTCCGGTACCCGGAATGCCCACTCCCATAGCGTTTTTTAGAATATTAGCACTTAGCAACACATTTATTCTTTCCGGTTTTGTCTCCAGTGTTTCTGTTGCTTTAGCTACGCACAATGCCACTGCAATGGGTTCTGTACACCCAATAGCCGGCACCACTTCCTGATGTATCAGGTCGATTATCCGTTTTCTCTCCGTTTCCGTTATCATTATTTCACTGATTTTAATGGACACAAATTTAGAAAAAATGTTTTTAATACGTGCGCAAAGTCTTCTATTTCAAAAAAGAAACTTAACTTTGCGCCCGAGTTTTACATTATTAATAACCAAAAACTGAATTAAATGAAGATTAAAACGCTAACCTCGTGTTTCTTTTTGGCATTTGCCATATCTTCTTGTATACAAGACGAAGCGCTTAATTCTGAAGCGGCCATTGATGGTTGTACGGGTGCAGATGTGCAGCTGGCCAATATTAATGCGAATGAAAAAATAGTCGATGTATATGTACATAAAGGTGCAGACCTCACTAAACAAGAACTAAAATTTACTCTACCGGAAGGAGCTACCATCAAACCCAACAATAGCAGAGACGGAGATACCGGAGATTTCTATAACTTCAGTGAAGAGGGTAATTCACGCTCATTTACAGTAACATCTGAAAATGGTGAATTCAAGCCCACTTATACCATAAATATTAAACCAACAGAACTGCCAACAGTTTATCACTTTGAGGACTTACTGGTTGCGGAAAACACTCCCTATCATATCCTCTACGAATTTGCTCCAAGTACTTCACAGGGAATATCAAAGGTACTACAATGGTCCAGTGGAAATCCAGGCTTTGCGCTAACAGGAATGGCCAAGAGTCCTATCGATTATCCTACCGTACGATCAGAGAATGGATACAGTGGCAAATGTGTCAAATTAGAAACCAGAGATACCGGCAGTTTCGGTTCAATGGTAAAGATGTATATTGCTGCCGGTAATCTGTTCATTGGTAATTTTGATGTAACCAAAGCATTGGCAGGACAAGAAGGTGCTCTCAAAGCAACCACTTTCGGTTTTCAATTCTATAAGCATCCTAAAACATTAAAAGGATATTATAAATACAAAGCCGGTCCTGTTTATACAGAAAACAATCAACCACAAAGTGGTGTAAAGGATAGATTCGATATCTATGCCATTATGTATGAAGCTGATGATAACTCATTCATGCTGGATGGTACCAATGCCAAAACTTCCAATAAGCTTGTATATCTGGCACAGATAAAAGCAGATGCAGCTGTAGAAACAGATCAATGGACCGAATTTAGTTTACCGTTCGAACCCCAAAATAACAAGTCTATTGATGAGCAAAAGCTTCAAAATGGGAAATACAAACTTGGCATCATTTTCTCTTCCAGTATAGATGGTGACCGCTTCAAAGGTGCAGTAGGTAGCACACTTTATATAGACGAAGTAGAATTGATTTGTGAGGACTAAAAACGAAAATAATTATGAAGAAATATAACGTTATTTTTATAGCATTCCTGCTGGCTATAGTGGGAAGCATATCTGTAAAAGCGCAGGAAGATAGAACTCACAGTATCACCCAATCCTACCTCCGTGGATGGGAATATTCTTTAAAAGCAGGATTCAGTATTGGTGGCACTGCCCCCCTACCATTACCTGAAGAAATACGTAAAATAGATAGCTATGTCCCCAGCATGACGATCTCTATCGAAGGAAATGCAACAAAATGGCTCGATGAAAAAAAATTATGGGGATTAACTTTGGGATTACGTCTGGAAACTAAGAATATGACAACAGAAGCTACCGTCAAAAACTATGGTATGAAGATTATCAATACTAATGGCGGTGAGTTGGAAGGTCTGTGGACTGGAGGCGTAAAAACCAAAGTAAAGAACTCCTATCTTACTGTCCCTGTCCTTGCTAACTATAAGGTCAGCAAACGCTGGAAACTCGTAGCCGGACCTTATTTTTCTTATTTACTGGAAGGGGATTTCTCCGGTCATGTCTACGAAGGACACCTCCGTACTCCTGATGCAACAGGCTCACGTGTAGACTTTAGTGGAGAAAGTGTTGCAACCTATGATTTCTCTGATGATCTTCGCAAGTTTCAATGGGGTATACAATTCGGTGGAGAATGGAAGGCTTTCAAACATCTGAATGTCTATGCTGACTTAACTTGGGGCTTGAATGATATCTTCAAGAAAGACTTCAATACTATTAGCTTTGCCATGTATCCTATTTATCTGAATGTAGGATTTGGATATTCATTCTAAAAAGGATTTAGAACTTATTTCAATAAGAGAAAGCCAGAACTCAATCCCATGATTGTTTCTGGCTTTCTCTTTCAAATTCTGTTTATATTCTCCAAGTATTTCAAAACCATCTATAAATTAAGGTACTATTCACCGCACCTTTGAAAACAGCTCCTTGCTTGAGGAATGGATGATTTATCCACAATATCTATGTTCCCCTGAACATTCTTTTTATCAGAGCCATCTACATAGTTGTCTCCAGAAGGATATTTATGAACCTCCTTAAAGTTCAAAAGCTTCTTCTCATAAGGAGATACCAGATTCTATAGAATTTAACAGGTATTGCGCACAAAGTCTCGAAAGCGCTAGTATATAAAATACCTGAAGTCATGGCAGAAGTCAACCCAAAGCTCACGTTTTTGTATACACAGTTATCAACTTGGAGGAAAACCACCACAACCGTCCTTTTCTTCTACAACAAAGGAACTGCAGGGTAACAATGATCGATGCAACAATTGCAACTATCGGCTTTAAAGCTTTCAAATCATCCTCTTCAGCAGCAGCGTTCACTTCAAAAGTAATTGCCATTTCCCAACCACAGCAAAACAAAAGAGGATGTACTCATTAGTACATCCTCTTTTGTTTATTATAATATACGTTTGCCGAACTATTTAGTACCGGTAAAGTTAACAGCTATATCCATAGACATAAAAGAAGGGATGTTTATTACAACCGTAACCTTATTTCCTTCAATCGTACCACTAAGATCCACAGGGATCTTTCCTAAAGTAGGACCTAGCCAAACAGCAACTCCTTCTTTATCACCGGCAGTAATCTGCAATTCAGGAATCGATTTTGAAAAAGTGTACTTATTACCTCCAACTGAAACCAAATCTACATTTTCAATATTGATATTTCCAATGCCAGTAGCAATACCACCCATCTGCAACATAAAGTTCTTTAGTAAAAAAGAAAACTTATTATCAGAGCTTCCTTTGATCAATTGAACACTTTCCTTAGACGTAATGGGATCTTGCGCTCCTGCTTGAGTCGTAAGTACCACACTTAAATTTCCAGAGTACGTTCCATACGGTTCCACTTTATTATCATCGTCATCATCACTTCCACATGAAGTGAACAAACTCATCGCACATACAAGTGCAAACAAATAAAACAGATTTTTCTTCATAACAAATAATATTTGGTTAATAACTCGCATATAGAAAATTAGCGCTATATCTTTAGAAAGTCACTTCCAAGTCATCTAAAAGAAGTACACTGCCTGGAGCACCGCTAAACTTGTCTCCATCTTTACTTGAAGAGCAAACAATCGCTAACTTATACTTCTTAGTCGAATCAAACGTCTTGTTATCAAGGAACTTAAATGAAACGTTAAAATCAGTATATTGCGCCTGTGCCTTACCATCTACAGAAGCTATCGCTACAATCTTATCTGATGTCAGCAAATTGGTTCCATCCAAATATTCGAATGCATAACTATCTACTTCATATAGGACCGCATTCATAGCTGGAAGATCTGTCTTTGTTTTATCTTCAACAACCTCATTAGCTTTATCCGCAGGCTGCGCACAATAGTAATAAGTAGTTCCCGGAGTATATTTATAAGAGCCCTTAAACGCTACCGGTTGCTTAAAACAAGGATAACCAAATAAAGTACTCTTCAGCGTATTTGATATATTCACTTTAAATGAACCTGTGAAAAGACTACCTGAAGTCACAACAGGAATTGCAGGTATAAATCCTCCCATTCCAGCTTGCCCGGTTGTATTTAAAGTTTCCAGACGAGCAGCCTTTCCCGATTTTGCATCATCTGACTGAGTCACCGCATATGGAGCTTCAGGGCCATATAATGCTGGATATAATTTAATCCATGCTACACCTTCATTAGAGGTAGCCCAACCATTAGCAGGTTCCTCATATATTCTATATTGGGCACCCGTTTCATTTTTTGTTTCCCAAGAATTCAAATCACTCTTAAAATCAAATGAAGTCAATTTTTGATATGTCACAGTATAAGTTCTTTTTGACTTTCCGCTCTCTGCCTGCACAACAAACTTTTGCCCTGTTGTGAAGTCAACCGGAGTTCCTGCCACATATTCCTGGTTATTTAGAGTTATTTTTGCACCAGCAGAAATTTCAAATTGCGGAACTAAGCTTTTCAGTTGATCCTCTGTAGCTTCGGGTTTAACAAAGAACACAACACTTCCAGCTGTAGTTGTAATGTCTCCAAATTCAGGTTGTACAACAACAACACTGTTGTCTATCGTCATCTTTTCAATAGCGTAACCTGTCAGTTTCTTCGCTCCGGTGTATACGTAAACAGCTTTCGTTTCTCCTTGAGTAACAGTCATATTCAACGTCAAAACACCATCCACAAACTTACCAGACAATTCCAGTTCTGCATCTCCATAAGTCTTGTGTGTCAACGTTTGTTTCACTGTACCAATAGATGTATCACCATCCGCACCTACCAATAGATTGGCGGAAGCAATGCTAATACTTCTCGTTACAGTTTTGTCATTCGCATAACAACTAAGGCTGAAAGATTTTATGCCAATTTTATTGAAACCAACATAAGTCACTTCAATTCCATCAACAGGATATTTCGCTTCAATGTCTACACCAGTAACTGTCAACTCCGTGCGTGCATACCAAGCAGCAACTTCCATCGCATAATCCTTAACCTCTTTACTGGTTCTCTCTCCATTAAAAGTCACATCAATATTCTGCTTTAATTCCGCCGCATAAACAACGATATGCAGATCAGCTGTTTCACCTGTTATTACACCTGTAACTTTTACCTGCAATTCTTTTAATTCCGGATGGTTAATCACAACATTGGTCTCTTTCAGTTCTACTTTAGACTGATCTCCCGCTAAAGTTATACCCGGTACTACAATATCTCCAACAGCTATCGTAGCATCTCCTATTGTAATCGCAAAATCTTTTAATTCCAATTTAACAGAAGCTTCTCCATCTTCCGTTACATATATTTGTTGCGTTGATTGTCCTACTTGAAAACCATCCAATGTCACAACCAAATCTCCCAAATACGTACCGGATATTTCTGCAATCAAAGTTTTTGGATCTACATTATAGTCATCATCATCATTACATGAAATCAGAAAAGTGCAAGATAGAGCAAATACGAATAAATAAAATAAATTTTTCTTCATAATTTTGTTGTTTAGTTAATATAAGTCTTACTGACGAAGGCCATCAATGTCCTATTTTCACATCACTAAATTTAAGTTTGCAAAAAAACAGCTTTTTAAACACATACAAAAGGTCTATTTCACTTAATTGATGTCCTGTTTTTAAGAATTTCACATTTATCATTAATTAATGAAACATTTGGTTACCCCATTCGGTTCAAAAACAACCTATAAAATAAAAAACTATTTATCGAATTATTAGTAAAGCAATACCCTATAAAAAAATTAAGGATATTCTTTCGAATATCCTTAATCCCAATACATATAAAGTTTTTGAACTAGTTTCTCACTAAATCCAAGCCTAAATTAAAGCTTGTTGTTACTTTCCAATATGATCCAATCAACTGAATCATAAATCCAGCGGCCTGCGCCTCTTCCGGTACTACGCCACCCTCAACCAATGCATTCCAAAGTATCATCAAATCATTTGTCCACTGCGGATCTCCCCAATCATCCACCTCACCTGTATCACGAAGTGTAAACAGATTATCAAATGCACTCTTATCCAAATAAATATAAGTATGCCCATTGTCAGCAATTCTAATATTCATAGGAATTCCATCTTTAGCCCAACTTGCAATCTGGCTAATAGTAGCATTCTGTAAACCACTCAGATCAACATTCAAAATTCCCCCAAGCAATGTTTTAACAGTAGCCGGATCTCCATTCAAAACAGTTTCTATAATACTAGTCAGACCACTTGCATCACTTCCGGTAGCTGCTGTTATGATAGCAGGAATATTTAGCTTTACAACAAATTTCCCATTATTCTCGCTCCAGTATGCCAGTTCCTTAGGAGAGGTAGTAAAGCCACCTGTCGCAAAATCAGCTTTCACACTACTTGCTGTTGGAAAAGCACCTGTAATGAAAATCGACATTATCGTAGTAGGATCCATTGCTATTTCCGGACCAGCCACATAGTCGGCAATAATGTTACCGCTTTTATCTAATGTAATTGAATTCAAAGCCTGGGGTAAAATAGAGCCACCCAAATACCGGAATAAAGCAGCAAGTATTGATGGATAATCGTCATCACCAGTATATTGCCAATCCGAATACAACGCACCTGTCATAGGCCAATTGGAAATTGTCTCATCTTTGGTCCATTCATAATCTGCTGTCGTGTAATCCGCCATTTTATAAGTTCCAGCCCAAGGGCTTACTTCTTCATCATCATCACTACAAGCAGTGAACAGACTCATTGAACAAATCAATGCAAACAAATAAAATAAATTCTTCTTCATATTGTTCTCCTTTAATTAATAATAGCTCCCCGTCACCGGGTAGTCATGTTCCTTTTAAATTTAATAAGATTTCGGGGTGCAAAATAACAGTTTTTTAAGATATTAGACAAGGTCTATTCTAAAACTGGTATGTTCTTTTTTTAAGCATTGGAGAGTAAATTACCGCCTTTCGATTCACTTAAAAAGAAAGCAAACACTTGCGGCTGTGAAAGGTAATGATTGCAGGTCCGTTGATCAACACTTGCGCAAGTGTAAGCCTTCGCAGCCGCAAGTGTTTTTTCAGAAACAACCAACTGAAATGAGACAGTCTACGCGGCATTTGTTTCCCAGTATGAAACAAACAGTTTCATTACTTGAAACAGAATGTTTCTCAGTGTGAAACAACTTGTTTCATACCGGGAAACAATTCATTTCATGCTTTGAAACAAATCGTTTGCCCTGGGAAAAGAACTCATCATTCCATAAAAAATATAATATTTCTCCCTTTTCATAAGAAAAATCCATAACTATTTGTTATCTTTATGCAACCAAAAGCTTTTATTCAAAGGATTTGGCATGAATAAACCTTATACATAAACCATTAAAGCAAAAGATTATGTTCAACTCATTCGGCAACATTCTCCGCCTTACCAGCTTTGGGGAGTCACATGGTAAAGGCATCGGAGGCGTCATAGATGGATTTCCCGCGGGCATCCGCATTGACATGGATTTCGTGCAAGCGGAACTGGATCGTCGCCGTCCCGGACAGTCTCTTATTACTACGGCCCGGAAAGAAGGCGATAAAGTAGAATTCCTTTCAGGTATCTTTGAAGGCAAATCAACAGGATGTCCCATTGGATTCATTGTATGGAATGAAAATCAACATTCCAGTGATTATGATAACATGAAAGAGGTATACCGTCCTTCGCATGCTGACTATACTTATAAGGTAAAATATGGTATCCGTGATTACCGTGGCGGTGGCCGTTCATCAGCACGCGAAACCATTTCCCGCGTAGTGGCAGGTGCCCTTGCCAAACAGGCACTCCGTCAACTGGGGGTGAAAATCACAGCATATACCTCGCAAGTAGGTCCAATCCGTCTGGAAGAAAACTATACTGCTTATGATCTTGATTTAATAGAAACGAATCCAGTACGCTGCCCGGATCCAGTAAAGGCAAAAGAGATGGAGGAGCTTATTTTCAAGACCAAAGGAGAAGGTGATACCATTGGCGGCGTAGTGACCTGTGTCATCAAAGGATGCCCCATCGGATTAGGCCAACCCGTATTCGGTAAGTTACATGCTGCTCTTGCTTCCGGTATGCTCAGCATCAATGCAGCTAAAGCATTTGAATACGGTGACGGATTTAAAGGTCTGAAACAAAAAGGCTCGGAACAAAACGATGTATTCTTCAATAACTGCGGACGCATTGAAACGAAAACCAACCATTCCGGTGGTATCCAAGGCGGTATCAGTAACGGACAAGACATCTTCTTCCGGGTTGCCTTTAAACCGGTAGCCACTGTATTGATGGAGCAACATACAGTCAATATAGATGGTATAGATACAACATTGAAAGCTCGCGGTCGTCATGATCCATGCGTATTGCCACGCGCAGTGCCTATAGTAGAAGCTATGGCTGCCTTGACAATACTGGACTTCTATCTGATTGACCGTACTACACAATTATAGAAGTGGCAGGGTGATAGGATAATAAAGTGATAAGGTGATAGGGTGATAAAGTGACATTATCCTATTACCCTATCACCTTATCACTCTATCACTCTATCACTTTATCACCTTATCATATATATTTATGAACGAAATACAGAAATACATTTCAGAGAATGAATCGAAGATGCTGGAAGACTTGTTCAGCCTCATCCGTATCCCAAGTATCAGTGCAAAACCTGAACACCATGACGACATGTTGGCTTGTGCAGAACGCTGGGCACAACTATTGCTTGAAGCAGGTGCAGACGAAGCACTGGTAATGCCATCGAAAGGCAATCCGATTGTTTTCGGACAAAAGATAGTAGACCCGGCAGCAAAGACAGTTTTGGTATATGCACATTATGATGTAATGCCGGCAGAACCATTGGAACTATGGAAAAGTAATCCCTTTGAACCGGAAATCCGCGATGGGCACATTTGGGCCCGTGGTGCCGATGACGATAAAGGGCAATCATTCATTCAGGTAAAGGCATTCGAATATCTGGTGAAACATGGCATGCTAAAGAACAATGTCAAATTCATCTTTGAAGGTGAAGAAGAAATCGGTTCACCCAGTCTGGAAGCTTTCTGTGAGGAGCATAAAGAATTATTAAAAGCAGATATTATTCTGGTATCGGATACCAGTATGTTGGGTGCCGACCTGCCCTCACTGACTACAGGCCTTCGCGGATTGGCATACTGGGAAATTGAAGTAACCGGACCTAACCGTGACTTACACTCAGGACATTTCGGAGGTGCCGTTGCCAATCCCATTAATGTATTATGCGGAATGATTGCCAAAGTAGTAGATGCTGATGGATGTATCACAGTGCCCGGTTTCTACGATGATGTGGAAGAAGTTCCACAAGCAGAACGTGACATGATCGCCCATATTCCTTTCAATGAAGAAAAGTATAAAGCAGCCATTGGTGTAAAAGAGCTATTCGGAGAAAAAGGATACAGCACTCTGGAGCGCAACAGTTGCCGTCCCTCTTTCGACGTTTGTGGCATTTGGGGCGGATATACTGGCGAAGGTTCCAAGACAGTACTTCCGTCAAAAGCTACAGCTAAGGTATCTTGTCGCCTGGTTCCCCATCAGGATCATCACAAGATTTCCCAAATGTTCGCTGATTATATCCTAAGCATTGCTCCGGACACCGTACAGGTAAAAGTGACACCCATGCATGGAGGACAAGGCTATGTATGTCCAATCAGCCTTCCAGCCTATCAGGCCGCCGAGAAAGGTTTTGAAAAAGCATTCGGGAAGAAACCACTTGCGGTACGCCGGGGAGGAAGTATTCCTATCATCTCCACATTCGAGCAAGTACTTGGAATCAAGACTGTACTTATGGGATTCGGACTGGAATCAAATGCTATCCATTCACCGAATGAGAACTTCCCATTGGATATTTTCCGAAAAGGAATCGAAGCAGTCGTTGAATTTCATTTAAAGTATTAGCTTGTACCTCGTAACTCATTGATACGTGGTTCGCAGCACTTTAAATTCTGTGCGACGATTAATAGCATTACAAATCTCCTGCTGTTCCAGTGGGAGATTTTTTATAAACTCTTCTGTCAATACATCTCCCACCTTCAGGAAAGGTGCAGATTTCAGAGTGAAATTAGTGACTGTCTTAGGCTGTTGTTCCCCATACCCTTTCGGTGTGAGACGTTCCGAATCAATGCCGCCTTTAATAAGATAACGTACTACAGATTCTGCACGACGTTGCGAAAGACGGAGATTATAATCATCATTCCCTTTATAATCGCAATGTGCGGCGAGTTCGATAGTAACATTCGGATTATCATTCAATAATTGTATCAACTCATCCAAAGCTACCGTAGATTCCGGAGTCAGATCAGCCCGGTCAAACTCATAGAAGATATTCTCTATCAGTACAGGACGGGTAATGGAAGATAAAGGAAACTCAAGTTCATAATGACGATCCTCATTAACATCTTCCGTCATCAACTCCTCTTTGTCATTCAGATAACCACGACAAGAGGCAAGCAAGGCATAACGGCACCCCGGTGTGAGTTCCTGAATAAAAGTACCATCTTTCTTTACATTGATCTTCATATAAGTACCATCCTCTCCCACTAAAGTGACCAGTGCATCGGAAAGTGCATCTCCCTCTTTATCATAAACTAATCCTTTCAAGATATGATGTACCTCCGGAAGCTCAAAACTGTAAATGTGATCCCATCCACGGGCATCTCCCCGATTTGAAGAAAAAAAGCCCCGATTGGGCGCACCCGGTTCGAACGTCATACCAAAATCATCACTTTGTGAATTTATCGGAGATTTCATATTCTCAATATGCCAACGTCCCGTCAGGCTATCCGGCACAGCACGAAAGATATCCAAGCCACCCATGCCGGGATGTCCGGTGGAGGAGAAATACAGGGTACCATCCGGTGCAAAAGAGGGAAACATTTCATCACCGGAAGTATTAATTTCAGGTCCCAGGTTATCGACATAACCGAAACCATCACGAGTCACGTTGATACGCCATAAATCCAACCCTCCCTGTCCACCTGGCATATCAGATACGAAATATAGATAATCACCTGCAGGAGATAATGCAGGGTGGGCAACAGAAGAAAGGGTATCATTCAGGATTGCACACTTCTGAGGACTCCCCCACTCCGCCCCGGCACGTTGAGAAACATATATCTCTGCATAAGCCGGTGCATTGGGCAATGTCCGGCAACGAGTGAAATACATCGTTTTACCATCTGCCGAAAAAGAACAAGCCCCTTCTTCAAATTCACTATTTACTTCCGAAGCAAGCGGTTCAGGCTTTTGCCATTGCTTCTTTTCATTTCGCTTGGAGTGGAATATATCAGCACTTTTCATGCCGGTAATGCCATTCAGATCGGCACCTTTGGCTTCGTTACGGGTAGAAGTTAAATATAGGATATCAGGATCATTGCCCGCATACATGGGAGAATAATCACTACGACGGGAAACAAGAATAGGAATGCGCTTTACAATATGACGGGTAGGATTTTTTTTCCACTCCTGCGCCAAAGAACAAGAAGTGACTCCTATATGCGCCAGGGAATCTTTACGCCCTTTTATATCAGACTGATTCTGTGCATAAGCAAGATAATTTTCATAATAAGGTATGGCAGCAGCATATTCGCCATTCTTACGAAGCATCTCCGCCAGATAAAAATGAGAAAGAGTATCCGAATAGCGATAACGGACGGCATTCATATAGGCAGCTTTAGCCTTCAACGTGTAATTGATACGGCGGTAGCAGTCACCTTGTTTGTAGGCAAGCACACCTCGTTGCGAACGATCTTTAGGAGGGGTACGGGTATAGGCCGTTTTGTAATGGCGGGCAGCATCAAAGTATTCTCCACGGGCATAACTTTGCTCTGCCTGACGCAGACTCCGTCCCACTCCGCAAGAAGTGAGAAATAAGATAGCACAAAGAAGAAATAAAAGCAGTTTATATAATTTCATGCCTCACAAGTTATCATTCATATAAACTGAAAAGTCGGCTGATTATTGTATGACCATCATTTATTCAAATGGTTTACGGAAAGTACATCCGTTCTTCCACTCCGAGCAACCATAAGCCGTTTTCCCCTTGATCACGGTTCCTTTGCCACACAATGGGCAGGTCTGCCCCTCAATAGATTGTATTTGAGAAGTGTCAGCAACATTTGTTTCCACAACCTTTTTGCGTGGTTTACTTTGGCGTTTAGGTTTGGTAGAATCTTTTTCTTTTGTCGCCTTTCCACCTTGTTTCTTACTATCACCGGATGCTTCCTCCACCGCCTGCACAATAGTAATATGACGATTGCTATTATCTGAAAGCACACTCATCACAACCTCTGAAACCATCTGTTTTAGTTCCTCAAGGAATTGTGCAGCACTAAAGGTTTTCTTCTCAATCTTACGGAGTTTATTTTCCCAAAGTCCCGTCAGTTCGGCAGATTTCAATAGCTCTTCATGGATAATCTGGATAAGCTCGACTCCTGTAGGTGTAGCTATCAGGTTCTTTTTCTCTTTGCGGATATAGTTACGTTTAAATAAAGTCTCAATAATAGCGGCACGTGTGGATGGTCGACCGATTCCATTCTCCTTCAAAGCATCCCGCAATTCATCGTTATCCACCAACTTACCTGCTGTTTCCATAGCACGCAGTAAAGTAGCTTCAGTATAAGGACGGGGAGGCTGTGTCCATTTCTCATATAAATCGGGTACATGAGGACCACTTTCACCTTTCACAAAAGCAGGCAATACATTTTCTTCATCCCCCGGATCTTTTTCTTCCTGTGACTGTGCACCCGGAGTTCCGAATATCACTCTCCAACCCGGTTCCAAAATCTGCTTTCCGGTAGTCTTGAATTCTATTTCTTCCACTGCACCCAGTACGGTAGTAGTAGCAAACTTACAATCAGGATAGAATACTGCTATGAACCTACGGGCTATCAAGTCGAATACACGGCGCTCCATGTCTGTCAGGTTCTGCGGATATTGCCCGGTAGGAATAATGGCATGGTGATCTGTTACCTTTGAATTATCGAATACCTTCTTTGATTTCAATAAAGTGGTCCCATCCAAAGGTGTTGTAAATGTTGCATAATCACGCAAACCCTTCAAGATACCCGGACATTTTGGATAAATGTCATCACTCAGAAAGGTGGTATCTACACGAGGATAGGTAGCCACTTTCTTTTCATATAATGACTGGATGATCTTCAAAGTCTCATCGGCAGAATAAGCAAACTTCTTATTACATTCCACCTGTAAAGAAGTCAAGTCAAACAAACGGGGCGGAGCTTCTTTCCCTTCTTTCTTGGTTACATCGGTAATCGTAAAAGGAGAATTCCTGATTTGTTCCAGCAGTGCCATACCCTGTTCCTGGTTGGCAATAGGATCGATTCCTTTATTTTCTTCTTCCTTTTTAGGTTTCTTCCCGGCAGCAATCGCCTCTTTATTCTTTTCAGCTTCCAGAACCAATTCTTCTTCGCTCTTCCTGATGATAGCAGAGAATGTCGTATCCCGATACACTGTCTTCAATTCCCAATACTGCTTGGGCACAAAGTTCTCTATTTCTAACTGCCGGTTTACAATCAGTGCCAGTGTAGGTGTCTGCACACGACCGATAGAAAGTACCTGCTTGTTCTGCCCATACTTCATAGTATAAAGACGTGTGGCATTCATTCCCAATAGCCAGTCGCCTATTGCTCGACTTAATCCTGCTTCATAAAGCGGTTGGAATTCTTTCTGATCTTTCAATTTGGCAAAACCTTCCCGAATGGCTTCTTCCGTCAAAGATGAAATCCACAAACGCTTTACCGGACAGTGTGCACCGGCTTTCTGCATCACCCAACGCTGAATTAACTCTCCTTCCTGCCCGGCATCACCACAGTTTATGATCATGTCGGCTTTCTGCATAAGAGTCTCTATCGTATGGAATTGCTTTTCATAGGTAGGGTTACTGATCAGTTTTATTCCGAAACGCGGCGGTATCATGGGCAAACTTCCTAAGCTCCATGATTTCCAGTTCGGGGTATATTCGTGCGGTTCCTTAAGTGTACAGAGGTGACCGAATGTCCAGGTCACCTGGTATCCGTTTCCTTCGATATAGCCGTCTCTTCTATCTTTCGCTCCTAATACATCAGCAATATCACGTGCCACAGAGGGCTTTTCGGCAATACAAACTATCATTCATTATTCTTTTAGCGGAGCAAAGGTACAAAAAAGGGAGGAATGATAAAAGAATTGGCATTGAGATATTCTTTATCTTCCAATATAAGACCATATCACATTTTTAAAGTAACAAAATAAGAGAATCAGACTCCATAAGCCCCATTCGCCTCACTTTCAACAAAACCCAAAGAGTTTTCAACAATATTAGAATCAATATACCCAGAAATCTAAAATCATTAAACAAATCTAAATGAGAAATACCTTTTTTATGCATACTTTTACAAATAAAAATTCAGCATCTTATTACATCAAGAAATAAAATTATGAGGAAAATGTCATATCAAATACTTATTTCCACTGCACGTTCTGCACATGTTTTATTTTCAGCCTATCTATTGGTCTTTCCCCGATTATTCATATCTTTGTTTCACAATGTTTCTCTATAAATTTAATTATGACAAGACTTTGCGTATACCTCATTTTCTTTTTCTCAGCATTTCCAATATATGCTCAGTTCTCAAACACAATAAACTTTGTCCACATTGGACTTGAGCAAGGATTATCACAAAGTACGATACTTGACATTGTACAAGATGATCGAGGAAATATGTGGTTTGCCACCTACGATGGTCTAAACAAATATGACGGATATACTTTTACCGTATATCAGCACAATGAGAATTATACAGCCAGCATATCAGGAGATATTATACGAACTCTCAAAATAGATAGTCAAAAAAGGCTTTGGGCGGGAACCGAAGAAGGACTTTCGCTCTATGCTTCGGGCAGAGATCATTTTGTGAACTTCTATCCAATTAAAGATGAACATATACCGATTATTGATATTGAAGATATTAATTCAGAAGAACTTCTTATATGTACAGAAAAAGGGATATTTCTTTTTAACACAGAAAGTCATACATTCAGCGTTGATAAACTTCCAACATCTTTAGTATCACTTTCCGCCACATGTCTCAAAAGAGAAGGAGATAATGTCTACATCGGCACCCCACGACAAGGTGTATTTATTTACTCCATATCCGGCAACACATTAAAATCTGTTCCTATTCCACAACTAAGAGGAACGGAAATATTAGCTATTTTGCAACAATCTTCTACTCGTCTATGGGTAGCAACAGAAGGTAAAGGACTTTTCCGCATCAATCCACAGACATTAGCAACCAACATATATCGTAAAAGAGGAGAACATCAACTCAGTTCTGATTATGTACGTGTACTTGCCACTGATCAGCAAAATCAATTATGGGTAGGAACTTTTACCGCGCTCAATATTTACAACGAAGAAAAAGATACTTTCACCACCTATGACCGAGATCTACAAAAACAAACAAGTTTATCACAAACCTCCGTTCGAAGTATCTTTATGGACTCTCAAGGAGGCATGTGGGTTGGCACTTACTTTGGAGGTCTGAACTACTATCACCCTCTCAAAAGTTGTTTCCAAAACATACGATATATGTCTGAACGGAACTCGCTAAACGATAATGTAATCACATGCATCATAGAAGATAAACAAAAAGGGCTATGGATAGGTACTAACGGCGGAGGAGTGAACCACTACAACAAAGAAACAAACACCTTTACCCATTACACTCAAAAAGAAGGATTAGGATCAAATGATATAAAAACAATCTATATAGACGAAACTAAAAATTTAGTTTATATTGGTACACATGCCGGAGGGATTAGTATCCTGCACCGCCATTCCAAACGCATTGAAACGTACAATTCCAATATAAAACACGCATATTCCATAGTGCCAGCCAACAACGGAGACCTTTGGATAAGTACACTTGATTCTATTGTACGCTTTAATCCACATAAGAAGACATTCATAACTTATGCCACTGACCAAGACAAAAAGGCAATAAAGACGAATCATATTACTACTATTTTCCGCGACAGTGAACAGCGCTTGTGGCTCTGCGGTGAAAAAGGGATTAGTACCTATATTGAAATCGGAGACGAGCTAAAGAGTATTTTATTATTGCCTGAAGGTTCTTCGATCAATCATAATTTTATCAACAGTATATACGAATCTCACAATGGTCTTTTCTGGATAAGCACCCGAAGTGGTCTATACCGTTATGATATAAATAAGAAAGAATTCAAGCAATACACTACAGCCAACGGACTTCCCAACAATATAGTGCACGGGGTTCTGGAAGACTCTTATGGAGAACTCTGGATAAGTACTAACAAAGGATTGAGTCGCTTCCAACCGCAAACAGAAAAAATCAGGAATTATACAGATAACGACGGATTGCAGAGTAACCAATTCACTAATAATTCTTTCTGCCATACTGAAAATGGAGAAATGTATTTCGGAGGAATTAACGGTATTACTACTTTTCATCCAGATCAATTAATGGATAACCCCTATACTCCACCGGTTGTCATCAAGCGATTACGACTTTTCAATAAAACAGTCCTTCCCGGTGACGATTCCGGTATACTACAAAAAAATATCAATATCACAGAAAGCATTACATTAACAGCTGCCCAATCAGTGTTTTCGCTGGAATTCGTTGTTTCAAATTATATTTCCGGCAATCATAACACATTTGCATACAAATTGGATGGATACGATAAAGAATGGTATTACTCAGATATTTTGCGTACAGCCTCCTACTCAAATCTGCCACACGGCACTTATCGCTTTCTTGTCAAAGCGTCCAACAACAACGGAAAATGGAATGAGAAACCAACCGAACTGGAAATTATAATTCTACCTGTATGGTATAAAACATGGTGGGCTATCTTACTATTTGGATTTGTTCTTATAATGATTTTCACTTTCATCTTTCGATATTTCTGGATGCGAAAAAATATGAAGATGCAACTCCAAATGGAACGCATGGACAAAGAGAAACAAAAGGAAGTAAACGAAATGAAGCTACGTTTCTTTATCAACATCTCACACGAGTTACGTACTCCACTCACCCTAATCCTTGCTCCTCTACAAGAAATTATGGATAAGGTGAGCGACCGCTGGATACATAAACAGCTAGAACATATACAACGAAACACGAATCGATTGCTGCACCTAGTAAACCAACTAATGGATTACCGACGTGCTGAATTAGGCGTATTTAACCTTAAAGTTAAATACAATATTATTCACCAAACTATTGAAGAGAGTTTTCTCTTTTACAAGAAAATGGCTCAATATAAAAAAATAGACTATAACTTCTACTCTGAAGTAGAAGGACAAAACATCCTCTGTGACCCCAGTTATCTGGAACTGATAACCAACAATCTGCTTTCCAATGCTTTTAAATACACTGGGGAAGGAAAAAGCATCATTATAACACTGAAAGAGGAGAATGATATGTTATTACTTCAGGTGAAAGACACTGGAAGTGGTATACCTAACGACAAACAAGGACGAATTTTTGAACGTTTCTACCAAGTAGATAACGAACATCTGGGCAGCGGTATTGGCTTATCCTTAGTACAGCGATTAGTAGATTTGCATCATGGAAGGATTGAACTGGAAAGCCAAGAGGGTGTTGGGAGTGTCTTTTCTGTATTTTTACCAACAGACGAGTCTGTCTATAAACCTGAAGAAAAAGCCACAAAACAAGAAACTGAAGTTCATACAACCAACAATCAAGATATGTACATTACAGATACAGGAGACATACAAGAAAAAGAAGACATAACTGAGACAAATAAAAATAATAAAGAAAGCATATTGATCGTGGAGGACAATATCGATATTCTACAATACTTGAGCGACGAGTTAGGTAAAAATTACCAAATCCTAAAAGCTCAAAATGGAGAAGAAGCAATAGCTATAATAAAAGAACAAGAAGTAGACCTTGTCTTGACCGATATAATGATGCCCGTCATGGATGGAATACAACTATGTAAACTCATTAAACAAAATTTGCGCACTTGCCATATCCTCGTCATTATTCTTTCTGCTAAGACTGATTTTAAAGAGCAATTGGAAGGTTTACAAGTAGGAGCAGATGACTATATCCCCAAACCGTTTTCGTTAGTTATGATTACGACTAAAATAAAGAATTTATTCCGAACACGGCACCGCGCTATAGAATATTACTCCAAATCTTTAGAAATCGAACCCGAAAAAATAGCACTCAATCCATTAGACGAAGATTTATTAAAAAAGGCGGTTGAAGTTATGGAAAAGCACATGGATGATGCCGAATTTACAACAGACGAATTCGCCCGTGAGATGTGTATGAGTCGTTCCAACCTTCACCTTAAAATGAAGGCATTGACTGGTGAATCGACCAATGAATTTATTCGCAAGATGCGATTCAATTATGCTTGCAAATTGCTAAAAGAAGGGAAATATACAGTGTCTGAAATTAGTAGCATGGTTGGTTACGTACCTTCCTACTTTGCTACAAGTTTCAAGAAATATTTTGGTTGCCTGCCATCAGAATATGGGAAAAACGGCAAAAGCAATCACAGCCAAACCTAAAAAAGAAATTGAAAATCTACTTCATTTTTCCACTTAAATAGCCTGTTTACAGGCTATTTAAGTATATATTACACAAAAACGAAAGCTACTTCAACAAAAATAAAAGCATTCTATACAATACCTCAAGTCGTTTCTACAAGAGCAAAGCGAATATAAAAAAACAACCCCTACCTTTACATCAAACAAAAAAGCAGGAATAATGAAAAGCATTAATAATAACTCCATTTAAATGATACAATGAAAAAACTATTAACCTTATTAACCGGGATCAGTTTATCACTTATTGTGAATGGTCAAAACAATTTGGTCACTAAAGAGCAAACTTTTATTCACGAAACCTCCAAAGAATACGAATGGCCTACAGATCCATCCGTATTAGAGAAGATAGAAAAGTGGCAAGATTCAAAGTTTGGCATTATGTTCCACTGGGGAATATATTCGGTTCCCGGCATTGCAGAATCATGGGCATTATGTTCAGAAGACCGATGGTTTACTGACCGTCGCAGAGAGGCACGTCCAGGAAGTACCTATTGTGAATTTAAGAAATGGTATTGGGGACTATCTGAATCCTTCAAACCAAGCCGTTTTGAGCCAACCGAATGGGCTACATTTATGAAGAAAGTCGGATTCAGATATTTGATTTTCACTACCAAGCACCATGATGGTTTCTGTATGTTCGACTCCAAATATACAGACTATACTGTCACTAAAGGACCTTATAAAAAAGGAAAATACAGCAATATTACCTACCATGTCTTTGAAGCTTTTCGCAAATCAGACTTCATGATTGGAGCTTATTTCTCAAAACCGGACTGGCACAATGAAAATTATTGGGATCCGTTTTTTGCAACCCCTACGCGCAATCCCAATTACGATCTTAAGAAATACCCTGAAAAATGGGCTAAATATCAAGAATATACTGCTAATCAGATTGATGAGTTGATGTCTGACTACGGTAGAATCGATATTCTTTGGTTAGACGGCGGATGGGTAAGAAAACCTCAACAAGATATTAAGTTAGATGAAATAGTACATAATGCCCGCAAAAAACAACCGGGATTAATAACTGTTGACAGAACTATTCCCGGCAGAAATGAGAATTACCAAACTCCAGAACAAGCAATTCCGCAAGAACAGCAAAATTTCCCATGGGAAAGTTGCATAACATTCAGCAATACCTGGGGATGGAATCCTAATCCAAAATACAAAACTTCAGAATGGGTAATAAACACTCTGGCAGAAGTGGTTGCCAAAGGGGGATGCCTTCTATTGAATGTAGGTCCTGATGGAGAAGGCAATATCGATGACATCGTATATCAACGCTTAGAAAAAGTTGGCGAATGGCTCCATAAGAATGGTACAGCCATCTATGATACGCGTACAACACCTAACTATCATTTCGGTAACATATGGTTTACAGCCAATAAAAATGGAAAAACGTTGTATGCAATCTACGCACTCCCTGAAAATGAAAAGCTCCCCGCATATATCGAATGGGAAGGTAATATCCCCACCGGTAAAATCACGCTGTTGCAAAACGGAAAACAAATGAAATATACCTGTAGAAACGGAAAAACAAGAATCACTCTACCCAAAGGAATAAAAGAAGAATCATTGGTTTTCCGCTTCAATAAGGCTCAATAAAAGATAACACTAATTTCTAATACATAAGCTAACACTAAAAAATTATGGACAAAAGAAGATTTTACGCAAAACGAATGCTCATGCTTTCGTTACTAACTTGCGCTTGTTGCCTTCCGGTACAAACTAAGGCAAATGATGCACTAGCATCAACAGGACGGAACTCTATTGAGAGCATCTTGCAAAACAGAAGAATTTCAGGTGTTGTAAAAGACAGCCAAGGCCCTATAACCGGTGCTAATGTTTCTATTAAAGGAACCACGATTGGAGCTATTACCGACATAAACGGTAAGTTTAGTTTTGATGCACCGCCCAAAGGAGTTCTCGTTATTTCATTCATCGGGTACATAACGCAAGAAGTATCTGTAGAGGGTAAAAATGAATTCTCTGTTATTTTAAAAGAAGATACAGAAATGCTGGATGAAGTAGTCGTAACAGGATATATCGCACAGAAAAAAGTGAATTTAACCGGTGCCATATCTTCCGTTAATGGTGAAGAATTGACTAAAATCACAGCAACCAGTTCTGCACAAGCATTGCAAGGGAAACTACCAGGCGTGCAAATCACAGCGGGAGACGGTGCTCCCGGATCTGCATCCAAAATTCAAGTGCGCGGTATAGGCTCAGTCATGTCAGGAACACAACCATTGGTTATCGTTGATGGCTTTGAAGGTACATTGGATAACATTGCCATGGGAGATATCGAAACCATATCGGTTCTGAAAGATGCGGCATCAGCAGCTATTTACGGTTCAAAAGCTGCCAACGGTGTTATCCTCATCACCACTAAAAGAGGCAAAACAGGAGCTATGCAGGTAGAAGTTTCCGCTGAATATGGCTGGCAAAGCGTTTCTCACATGCCAGATGTGCTAAATGCTACAGAAATGGCAATAAAGCAGAATGAAGAAGCCATATGGAGCAATCAGACTCTGCCCTGGAGTGGTAACCACGCACCTGAAACTCTCGGCAAAGGCTTCAACTGGTGGGATTATGCTTATAAGAATGATGCTCCTATACAAAACTACTATCTTTCCATGAAAGGTGGTACTGAAAAGGCAAAATATGCTATCTCAGCCGGATATATCAAACAAGAAGGAGTCATTCATCTGACAGATTATGACCGTTTCAATTTCCGTTCTAATTTTGATTATGCCTTCAATAAGAAATTTAAAATAGGAGTCAACATAGAAGCCAGTATTGCCAATAATGATAGCCGTGAGGATATCTATCATTATTCTAAAAACGCTTTACTCATGCATCCGAGCGTTCCACAATATATGCCTGATGGTTCATACGGACTGCCCCTTCGCAGTCTGCCCGGACAGTATGATGCATCACAAGCAATGCCTTTGTCCATGATGTATCTCAGCGATCCAAACTATGTAAGAATGATTGAAGGTAATACTTTCACCACGCGGGCAAACTTTTTTCTGGAATGGGAAATTCTAAAAGGATTGAAATTTAAATCTGTTTATAATCAACAGTATATATGGAGCAAAAAGAATTATTGGCACTCAAGCTATACAGTGTATGATTATGAAACCCCTGAAAGCATTTATGCCACTGAAACTAATGCTGAAGCTACCAGCAACTATTCAGACAGTCAAAAATGGGAGATACAAGAGCTGCTTACTTATAACAAAGTATTTGCAAAAAAACATACTTTAGGAGTGCTTGTCGGATTTACAGCAGAAAAGGCTAAATCAGGGGATCTTTCCGGTAAGAAAACAGGTTTTCCCGGCAACGAGTTGCATGTAATTGATGCCGGCAACACCATTGATTATTTAAATGGTAACATGACAGAGAATGCCGTAGTTTCTCTTTTTGGACAGGTGAATTATGACTATATGGGTAAATATCTCTTCCAGGCTAATATCCGGAGAGATGGTTCATCAGTATTTGCACCGGGAAACCAATGGGGTACGTTCCCCTCTGTATCAGTCGGATGGCGCATCAGTGAAGAAGAGTTTATGAAAGATTTTTCTTGGCTAAACAATTTAAAGTTAAGGGTAGGTTACGGTACACTGGGAAATGCCAATATCAAGTCGTTTGCATGGGTAAGTAGTTACAAATTGACTGACCGTTACCCTTTAGGAACCCCAAATGCGATATCCCCTGCTTATTACCAGACAGACATGAGCAATAAGGATATCAAATGGGAAAGCACTACCACTACCAATATAGGCGTTGATGCAACAGTATTGAACAATAGGCTGAACTTTACATTTGACTGGTATGACAAACGTACAAAAGACATGCTGTTTACTGCTACCATACCTTATTCTACAGGATATTTAAATGGCCCCGTCATCAATGTTGGTGAAGTAATGAATCGCGGATGGGAAATCAGCGCAAGTTGGAATGACAATATTAAGAAATTCCATTATGGCATATCTATCAACCTTGCACACAATAAAAATGAAGTAACAAATATGGGAGGTGTAGCTCCATTCCAAATAGAAAATGATCTTTGGATTAAAGAAGGGTATCCTATCAATTCTTATTTTGGCTATAAAACAATAGGCATTTATCAAAACTGGGATGAAGTTAATAACAGTGTAAAACCGAATGGCGACATTCGTCCGGGTAACTATATCATCCAAAACACCAATAATGATGACAAAATAGATACAGAAGACAAAACCTTCCTTGGTAGCCGTGACCCAAAATTAGTATATGGAATTAACCTGACGGCAGAATGGCAAGGCATCGACCTGTCTGTAGCAACGAGTGGAGAATCAAAAAAATGTGTCTATTATGACAACAGCTATGGTGGAATCAGCCCCAGATTCTGTAACATCTATAAAGAATATTTCGACAATCGTACCATTGTTGGAGAAGATGGCAATGTTACTGTTTCCGGCAAATATCCTGCAATGACAGGCCTCGGCACCAACGCCCCGGAAGGACACAAAAAGGTATTGCAGAATACCAGTTTCTTCCGCATAAAGAATATTCAGATAGGCTATACTTTACCCCAAAGTTTTACACAGAAGATGAGAATTAGCAACCTGCGCATTTTCTTTAATGCAGTAAATCCCTTCTTGTTTACCAAATATATAGGATTCGATCCGGAAACCACCAATACCCAACAAGATGGCACTGTGAGATACTATCCGGTAAGTAAATCTGTATCAATGGGACTTTCATTGAAATTTTAATGTAAATCATCTCCAAACATAAAAATATAGAGAAATATGAAAAAGATATATTTATTAATAGGAATAGTAGCAAGCATATTCTTGTCTTCTTGCGAAGATTTCCTGACAACTTATCCTCAGAATCAATTGACTGCAGGTACATTCTTCAAAACTGATGATGATTTTGCAGCAGCAGCCAATGGCATGTATTCGGTCATGACCGGATATCCCTCAGAGTTTTTTCCGATGATAGATGGAATTACTCCTTTTGCAGGAGAAACGGCAACCAGTCGTTGCGGTGTGTTCAATCCATACAACGGACGCCTCCCGATGGTTTCTTCCAGCCTGGATTTTACCCGCCAGTGTTGGCAAAACATGTACAAAGGAATCGCATGCGCCAACAATATTCTTACTAATACAGAAAAGCCTGCTAACGTTAGCCAGCAGGTGTTCGATAGAACATTGGGAGAAGCTTACTTTATACGTGGATATGCTTATTTCACTTTGGTTACTTTATTTGGAGATGTACCCTTATTCACAGAACCACAGGTTAGTTATGACCAAGTTTTAAAGCCCAGAACTCCAAAGTCAGAAGTCATCACTCAGATTATTGCAGATTTTGAGAAGGCAAAACAACTGCTGCCCTCTGTTAAAGAGTATCGCGGCACAGCTAACTTGGGACGCGCTTCCAAAGGTGCTGCTCAAGCATTTTTAGGAAAAGTATACGTATATGAAGAAAGATGGGCAGATGCCCAAAAAGAGTTTGCAGCATTGGTTGATGTACAGAATCCCGATTATGACTTAACTCCTCATTATTATGATCAATTCTGGCCAGATGGTGAAAATGGAATAGAATCCATTTATGAAATTCAATATGATCCATCTCGCCCTGCTGCCACGGGACAATATGCAATGAATCGCTTCATGGACTTTATAAATCCACCTGCCGAAGCGAATATGAATTTCACAGGAGGATTTGGTTATCTGGAACCAACTGAATATTACTGTGACTTATTTGAGACTCTTAATGGATACAAAGTAGCCAGCACATATATTGACCGTACAGATGCTACTCCCGGTCCTATATTCAATTACAACTATGAATCAAAGGATCCGCAATTTAATGCCACTGCACCTTACGAAATCAGAGATCCTCGTTTAAAATACACAGTTTGGTATGAAGATTCCCCTACCGTTGATGAGTTTATACAGAAGACGGGACAGAACAACGCAAACTTTAAGAGCAGATATTCTAAAACCAGTAATCATTGTGTAGTAAAGTACATCGTTGGGAAACTTGGAGGAAAGGGTGGTTATAGCCCAATGAATATGATTGTGATGCGCTATGCAGATGTTCTTTTACTATATGCAGAAACCTGTATACATGAAAATGATTTGTCCAAAGCTGTTTCATTAATCAACAGAGTAAGGAATAGGGTTAAAATGCCGTCTGTTGAACAAATCGGTACTGTTCAAGGCGTAGATATTGCAGGTAATAAAGAAAATCTAATGAAATATCTACAACAGGAACGCTTTCGTGAATTAGGTTTCGAGTGGGGACATATGATGTTTGATATGGCACGTTGGGACATTCTGGTTAGTGAACTGAAAGAATACTGGACACCTGGGCGTGATGGTTGGCCGGCATTTTCCAACATCGCACTTCAATTTACGAAAGATTGTTACTTATTCCCGATTCCGGAGCAAGAAATGACTTCTAATCCGCTATTAAAACAGAATCCGGGATATTAAATCCTTTTGATGCTTTTATGAGAATACATGAGAGGAATATTTTGCAGTATTATATTCAATTTATTCCTCTCTCTTTCATCTCATAAGAAGATAGATATATTCATTATAAACACTAACTTCATATATACAATGAAAAAGCTGCCTACCATAATACTCTGCTTTTATCTGTGTTTTTTTACCAATACGGTATGGGCACAATCACTGAATGAAGATGCATTTACTTTGCTGGACTTAAGCTACCCGGGATTGGAAAAGGTAAACCAACTATATAATGAAGGAAACAAGGAAGATGCTGCAAAAGCTCTTCTAAAATATTACCAGAATCGCAAAAAAATAATTAATCCCACCATTAACCTTGATAGCATTACCATCAGCAAACAAGAGCAAGAATGGGCAGACGAAGCATTGAAGCATACATTTTATGTACATGATGGTTACCGACCCTTCAATTATGGGAAAGACATCAATTGGCAATACTGGCCGGTGAAAGATAATGAACTGCGCTGGCAATTGCACCGCCATAAGTGGTTTATTCCCATGGGAAAAGCATATTATTTAAGTAAAGACGAAAAATATGCCAAAGAATGGGTTTATCAATATAGAGATTGGGTTCGAAAGAATCCCTTACTCGAAATTGATGCACAAGAGTATGAGATACTAAACCATAGTAAGATCAAAGGTGTGGCAGAGAATGTGCGATTTGCCTGGCGTCCATTAGAGACAAGCCACCGTCTGGCAGACCAGATCAATCAATTTACACTCTTTCTTTCATCACCTTCATTTACAGCAGACTTTCTAACAGAGTTTCTCGTGAACTACCGGCGTCACGCCTTTCATGTGCTTCACAACTATTCAGCAGAAGGAAACCATCTATTATTCGAAGCGCAACGCATGATTTATGCAGGTGTCTTCTTCCCCGAATTTAAAGAAGCTGTTTCATGGAGAGAAAGTGGTATCAAGATTCTGAATAGGGAAATAGAAAAACAAGTATATGAGGATGGAAGTCAGTATGAGCTAGACTTGGGCTACCATGCCGCTTGTATTGATATATTTCAAAAAGCATTATTCATGGCAGAGTCCAATGGATTTCACAATGAATTTCCACAATCATATATCAAGACTGTAGAGAGAATGATTGTATTTTTTCTGAATCTTAATTTCCCTGATTATACGTACCCATGCTTCAGCGATGCCAGCCGGAATAACACATGGGGCAGATTCTGGAATTGGGCTAAATTATTTCCTGACAATGAACAAATACGCTATTTTGCTACACTGGGAAAAGAAGGCAAAGCACCGGATAATTTATCGAAAGGCTTCCTAACGTCCGGTTTCTTTACATTTCGTAATGGGTGGAATAAAGATGCCACAATAATGATAATAAAAGCTGGTCCAAAGGGAGAATGGCATTGTCAACCCGATAATGGCACTTTCGAACTGTGGTTTAACGGCAAGAACCTGTTTCCGGATTCAGGCTCATACGTATATGGCGGTGACAAAGAAGTAGCGAAACTCCGCAATTGGTTTCGACAGACAGCCGTACATAACACACTGACGTTAAACAACAAGGATTTAGAGACTACCCAGTCCGTAACCAAGCAGTGGAAAGCAGATGGTGATATACAAGTACTGGTAACAGAGAATCCAAGTTATAAGGAACTTAAGCATCGGCGTTTCATCTTTTGTATAGATGCTTCTTACTTCGTTATTGTAGATGAGGCTATAGGTACAGCGCAAGGAACCATAAATCTGCACTATCAACTCTGTGACGGAAAAATAAACGTTGATTCTCAAAATAAAAAATTAGCCACCGCCTACGAGGGTAATAGCAATGTAGTGTTGCAGTGTTTCGCAAATAAAGAAATAAAGATGGAAGAGGAAGAAGGTTGGTACTCCACATCCTATCGCCATCGTACTAAGCGCCCTGCCTTTGCCTTTAATGTTGAAAAAACAAGTGAAGAAACAGTGAGTTATATAACTGTAATATATCCAGTCAAAGATATAAATAAGAAAGTTGATATTTCAGCTAAGCTTCAAGAAAAAACAAGAAACTGTGTAGAACTTGAAGTGAAAATAAATGGTAAAAAGAAAACACTGAAATGTCAGCTACAAGAGTGAAGGGTAAAACGGTAAAGCAATACTAAAATGGGAAGGAAAATCATCATTTATTTGTTTCTGCTATGCTTTGTCAGAACAAATTACGCATACTCACAGGCGCAATATTTTGTGTCTCCCAATGGAAAAGATACAGGAAAAGGAGACATCGATTCTCCCTTTCTAAGTATAGAAAAAGCGAAGCAAGAGTCACGCAAGCAAAATGGGACTACAACCATTTACCTGCGTGAAGGTGTATACCGGTTAGAACAACCACTCGTTTTAACTTCCGAAGATGGAAATGAAGAAAAGCAACTTATAATTTGTGCATATCCTGAAGAAAAAGTAATTATTACAAGCGGAGTAACTCTTCATCCCAACTGGGAATATTATAAGAAAAATATTATGAAATCCTCTGTTAAGGAATCGGTGATAATGGATCAGCTATTTGTCAATGGCAGCTATCGCCCAATGGCGCGATACCCTAATTTTGACTCTACTGCAATCAGGTTTAACGGCACCTCAGCTCAAGCAACCTCCACTGAAAGAATAAAAAAGTGGAAGACCCCCAAGGGGGGATATCTGCATGTCATGCATACATCAGACTGGGGAGATATTCATTATCAAATTGTTGGAAAGAACAAGAATAATACACTGCAACTGGAAGGAGGCTGGCAGAACAACCGTCCCTCTGCCGGACATGTACAGAATCGGATGGTAGAAAATATATTTGAAGAACTGGATGTGCCGGGAGAATGGTATTATGACAAAGAAAATAGAATACTCTATTATTATCCCATGCCTGATGAGAATATGGAAGAGATTACTTTAGAAACACCCCAACTGAAGCATCTGGTTGAATTGAGAGGCAGTAAGGAAAGACCGGTACAGAATATTACTATAAGGGATATTGAGTTTACCCAAACCACTCGAACTTTTATGGAGCCTTACGAGCCCTTGTTGCGCTCGGACTGGGCTATATATCGGGGAGGCAGTATTCTATTAGAGGGCAGTGAAAACTGCAGAATACAAGATTGTAATTTTTATAATTTGGGAGGTAACGCAATATTCTTCTCTGATTATAACTACCAATCTTGTGTCACTGGTTGTCATTTGTCTCAAATAGGCGCCAGCGGAATCTGTTTCGTAGGTGATCCTGAAGCCGTGCGTTCTCCTTCATTCAGATATGAAGAATCCGTGACTATACCACAGATTGATCGTATCACCGGTTCTAAGACAGAGAATTATCCAACAGAATGTTTAGTCTATGACAATTTGATTCATCATATAGGGCTTTACGAAAAACAAGTTGCCGGAGTTCAGTTGTCAATGTGCAGTTCCATCACTATAAGTCACAACAGTATCTACCACACCCCACGTGCAGGTATCAATATTAGCGAAGGTACTTGGGGAGGGCATATTATCGAGTATAATGATGTTTTCAACACTGTAAGAGAAACAGGTGATCACGGTTCGCTCAACTCCTGGGGAAGAGACCGCTTTTGGAGAAGCAATCGTTCCCAAATGGACAGCTTGGTTGCAGCAGAGCCTGACATCATCCTCCTTGACGCTAAAAAAGAAAATATAATACGATACAACCGATTCAGATGTGACCGTGGTTGGGATATTGATCTGGATGATGGTTCCAGTAATTATCATATCTATAATAATCTTTGCTTAAGTGGAGGGATAAAGTTAAGAGAAGGCTTTTATCGAGTTGTGGAAAACAATATAATAGTGAATAATACATTCCATCCACATGTATGGTTTAAAAACAGCGGTGATGTATTTGTCAGAAATCTGATAATGCGTCCTTATCGTCCTATCAGAGTTTCTGATTGGGGAGCAGAGACAGATTACAATTTATTTACTGACAGCCTGTCATATCAGGAGGCAATTAGAAATCATACAGACAAACATTCTGTTGTTTATCCCGTGACATTCAAAAATGCCCTCATTGGTGACTTCAGTATTGTGGAGATTTCAAAGATAACTCCTTTATGTGGTTTCAAGAACTTTGAGATGGATAAGTTCGGAGTGGTTTCTCCTAATTTAAAACAACTGGCTAAACACCCCCAAATGCCCCTCCCGACTATTTATGCGCATAAAGCTAAAAACATAGTCACTAAAAGCTGGTCAGGATTGTCTTTGAAAGAACTGGATTCGGAAGAAGAACGTTCCGCTACTGGAATGGATTCTAAGCGAGGTGTATATGTCATTGCTGTTGATGCATTGGAAAGTCCATTACGTGACTTTATACAACCTAATGACGTGATTCTTTCATTGGCAGGAAATGATATTCACACATTGGCGGATATGATAAAATACACTAAACAGGCTGATTTTACCAAAGTAGTGGAAATTATCATTTTCCGAGATCAAAAGGATAAACAGATATTAATCCCTGCAAACGTAGTCTATCAATCAGAAGATTAAGCATTATAGTAATAATCATTTATAATTCAATTTTTAGTATGAAAATAAACAGATCAATTATAGCTGCCCTATTATTGGGGCTCGTCAGTTGTCAAAAGAAAACAGATATGAATCAAGAATCATGGGTAAAAGAAGCTTTAGATGTTGCTTCCTATCAATTGGAATTGACGGCAAATGAGCTTGCTGACTCTGCAAAGCTTCCCAGATCTGTATGGGCGGGATACAATATCGCCTTTCTTACCAACCAATTGGAACGAAGTCCCGATTCATTCCAAAAAGCTCTTTTACCTAATCCATCTGTTGAAATAACTAATAAAAGGCATCTGACCGATATCTACGATTGGACCAGCGGTTTTTTCCCCGGGAGCCTATGGTACGCCTATGAGATGACAAAAAATGAAAAGTTAAAAGAACAAGCTATCCAATATACTAACTTGCTGAACCCGATAAGAAGTTTCAAAGATACGCATGATTTAGGTTTCATGATCAATTGCAGTTTCGGCAATGCTCTCCGTCTGGCTCCTAATGACAGCATCAGAAGCATAATCGTGGAAACAGCAGATAATCTCCGCGCACGTTTCAATCCAGAAATTGGCTGTATCCGCTCGTGGGACTTCGGACACTGGAATTTTCCGGTTATCATTGATAACATGATGAACTTAGATTTATTGTTTAATGCAACCCGGCTGACTGGTGACAGTATTTATTACAAAACAGCTGTTAAACATGCCCAGACCACTATGAAACATCATTTCCGTCCGGATTATACCTCTTATCATGTCATCAGTTACAACAGTGATGGCACAGTGGAAAGTAAAGGTACTTATCAAGGTAAAAACGATGGTTCTGCCTGGTCGCGCGGACAAGCTTGGGCAGTATATGGCTACACTTCATGTTATCGCGAAACAAAAGATACTGCTTTCCTTCAAGAAGCTACAAACATAGCGGATATGATTATGAAAAGAGTAACTACCGACGACTGCATTCCATATTGGGACTATGACGCACCGGTAGGTAAAAGCACTCCGAGAGATGCCTCGGCAGCAGCCATCACAGCCTCAGCATTACTTGAACTCAGCACCTTGGCTCCGGAAGGAAAGAAATACTTCGACTATGCCGAAACCATTCTGAAGAATCTTTCCAGTGATAAATATTTGGCAGTGAAAGACAGCAACCAAGGATTTGTACTGATGCACTCCACCGGTTCACTTCCTCATGGCTCGGAAATAGATGTGCCGCTGAACTATGCAGACTACTATTATCTGGAAGCTTTACAGAGATATAAGAATCTAACGAAGTAATCAGATTGTTTGACAGGGTAAATCCGTTACTGATGTATGATATGGAAGTAACGGATTTTTTATTTATAAAAGATAATCCTGATATATCAGTCAAACATACTTTATAAAAACAAGTCATAATATCACAGAAAATGCACTATGCCAAAGTTTTTGTCCGCACCACGGAAGCACTATCAGTGCGTCAGGAACATTCCGCTATGGGCTGATAGGCAGTTGGGGAATCAGACGATATTATCAGAAACGGAAAGGAGAAACTTTACTCTCGCCTGCCGAACAACAAAAAGTGATGGCACTGGCCAGGAAATTGGGCTTGCAACAAAAAGAACATTTCGATAGCTATGTAGAAGAATATAACTGGTAACAAGGTTTCTGCTATCTATCATACAACGGACCGCCAGCTATATCTCACAAACAAACAGCCGTTCCCCGGCAGGTGAATGAATTTCACCTTACGAGGACACGGCTGTTTCATTTCATGGTAACAACCCTCACCCCACACGGTAACTTCATTTACACGCCGAGGTAAAAGTCGTTACATACCGAGGTAAAGAGCGTTACAATAAGCGGTAAATGTCGTTACATCCTGCGGTAAATGCTTTTACATTACCAAAAAAACATTTGGTAAATACAACACATTGATAATCAATATAAAGACTAAAAACAAACAATTTATAATTCTCATCAACCAAACGTGAAATCACACTCCGGTCAAGGCTTTTATTCTTTAAAGAACAGTTTCTTCCGCAACACATTCGTACCATCACTGACCACCACAATATAGAACCCGCCTTGCATACCGGATAATTGCAAGGAATTAGTATTCACTTGCTGTGATAATACGCGTCGTCCCGACAAATCAATGATTTCAACCTGATTGTCTACATCGCTTTTCAATCCACTCCAAGCCAACTGACCGTCATAATAATAAATCTCTCCGGCTGATTCGGCAACCTCCAGTGATATACTTGTAGGGGTATCATTCACTAGTGCCGCATAGAGTTCGTGGATAGACCAATATCCACCCTTCGTCCCGGTCTGGGTAATTTTGAAGTGTGTTGCCGTCTCTTCCGGAAAACCGATAATCAGTACAGAAGTACCGTTTTTCCCTTCAGCTACAAGTTTCCAGTCAGCGTTAGCGCCATTCTTCACATACAGTTCATAACCGGCAGGACCGTCACCGGGACTTTTTGAAGAATCCAGGATTATTCTGTTCAACTTATTAGCTGCATTCATATTCACAGTAACCATCTGACCGGCTTTTTGTGACTGTCCTGTATCCCATCGGGTGGATACATTATTGTCAATGGCATTACGGGCATTCCCATTGTTCACATTGGCAGTGATGCTCCATTTAGTGCGGCTCAACAAGGCATCGGTAGCCTCAAAAACAGGTGTAAGCGTGAGATTGCAATCCCACTCACCCATCAACTTAATCCTCCACGATTCTATGTCGAGGACACTGGCACCAACGAATGCCTGCTTCTCATGACTTGAGTTAGCAATACTAGCGTCAGACTTCATATTTACTACCGCATTGTGCATCTTGGCCTTTCCAGTTGATTTAGGCAAATAGAAATGATAAACGTTACCGGTAGTCGAAAAATTGACCAGATTCAATACCAAGTTCCCATTATTAATAACAGTCGAATGTTTAGGTCCTCCCCAAAGATCTATGCCATAAAACTCAGCATTTCCTGTAAATGTTTCACCCAAAGTAATGTAACGGGTATCAGGGAAAGCGGTACTCTTTGCTTCAAGAGCAACCAACTGCGTGTTCACCAGCGGAAAACCTGCACTGCCCAGCGCATTGAACATGGCAGCATTCATCGAACCATCTATACCAAGCCCAAGTACCTTTCCAGAAGCAGCCCTGCCTGCACCGGACTTATCGAACACAATACCCTCGTATCCTCCGTAATGAAAATCATTGTAAAGAATCTCATCTGTACAATCTTCCACTGTAATAAAACGAAGTTCCTTCATATTCTGATCGTATGCCTTACCATTATCAGCATCGGCATTATTAGACCAAGATCCAAATTTTGTTTCAGCACCACAAGCATATACAATGGTGTTGAACTGCATGTTATTAACCATACCGCCTTGCGAACCTCCGCCTATACGAATCACATTCTTGAAAGCATGCCCTGCCAGATAGTCCACATAATGGTTATCGCACTTATTACTGAACAAATCCAGTCCGTTCCAGGCTGCACGTATGCCGACGTTGACAATATAGATATCTTTCCCCTTCCCCTGAATGGTGTACGGATACTGTGCCATCGCAGGCAACATGGAAGAGAGTTGTTCAGGATAATTAATGGATATTCCACGAACACCACTACCGGCTTCAAGTTTCAAGAATGATTCTCCAGAAGGCTGTCCTTTACCGGCATATACTTCAAAAATGGTTCCGTGCCCACGAGGAATGCTCCCGAAATCGGCTGCACCACGCAGTTCTACCCCGGTAGGCACAGTAAGAGTCCCGAGCATCTTATACCGCCCGCCGGGAAGATAGACAATACCACCCCCATCAGCTTTGGCTTTATCCAGGGCACTTTGTATAGCTGCAGTAGCATCTTTCGCACTGTTAAGGCCATTACGGATCGCATTTTGGATACTCTGCGTATTCGTAGAAGCATTGAAAGGCACAACGAAAGGTTCAATGCCGAAATCAAGGACATTATAAAGCGCCACACGGGCAGGTTTTGTTTCAGGTACACGCAAGTCAGGAAATTCCGGCAGTTTGTTCCTCTCCGTCAGAGCAGTGTGATCTATATGACATTCAAACAGCGAATTATTTAGAACATCTGCTTTCTTTGCAAAACGGTTACCCTTAAGAATGCAGCGTGCATCCGATCCTATGAAAACTTGCGGGGTACTATTATTGAAGTCGCAATCCGAAGCGACAAAATCACCTGACATACTATTCACCGCTCCCCCTTTCACAGTACATTGCTCCATCATCAAACGAGAAGAAGAACCGGATTCCATAAGTACAGCATTCTCACGAGCGGATATTTCACATCCGTAAAACTGAACAGGTCCGTCGGCAGAAGATACAACGATACCATTTTCACAATTCTCCATCTCTACGCGAGTAAACATAATGCCGGAGGAAGAACTACCATCAACATGAATACCGGTCTGGCAGTCTTTCAGATGAAAGCTGTAATTATGACCGTTCGGATTGCCGTCACCGGACATGCTATTTCCGGTCTTAAAACCACAATTATATCCTTCGACATCGACGAAACAGGTGTAAGACCAGTCATTACGACGCATTGTTATACCTACCCCATTTTGGTAGATCCAATCAGTGAAGGCGGAACCTGCTTTCGGTGCCCCTTCAAGCCCTGAACCTGCCCAATAATCAGGAGAAAAGTATATCTGCTCAAAACGACCGACGTCAGCTATGTTATCAATCTCAATACCACGGCTCAGTGGGGTTCCATATACATCATAGATATTAGGGCAACCGCCACCGTTCTTTCTGGAAAGGATAATGCCGCTGTAAGAATTTACCAATGTTACATGACGGACATTACAATATTCATTACCCCATACACCATCACGTCCGTAAAGCACTGTCGGCGGATAAGGCTTTATATGATCCGGATCTTGGTGTGGATACCAAATGGAGAGGTAGGTCAAGGCAGTGGAAGGCTCCATGGTAATGAAAGATTTCGACTCAAGTTCATCTCCCCCGGCATTGTCTACCATCAGAATGGTTCCCTGTATGGCTACTCCTTTGGTCGGCCGTTTCCATTCGCCACGCAGCGTCACACCTGTAGGAATATAAAGTTTTCCGGTAATACGGTAACGGCCGGCAGGAGCAAAAAGCACACCGCCACGCCTGTTCTCACCCAGTTTATTAAGTGCTGTTTGGAAAATACTCCACGAGTCTTTCATTCCGGTAGGATCTGCCCCAAAGTCAGCTACAACGTCATACGTTGCCACACCGATGTCATCTGCCGGATAATCATCCGATGCGATTAATTTCCATTCACCAGGCTTATCATTTGATTGTGCCTGTACACTTACAGCTAATAAAGCTGAGATAAAAAGAAGTAATAATTTTTTCATGCAATATCAATTATTAGATTACGGATATCAAAGAAATGATGCCGCAAATATCCACCGGAGTGGTTAAAGAAAAGATTAATATGACATTAAAAACCAACTAATTTTATCTCTATATACTTAAAATACGAGAGGCAGGATATTAATATAATACCCTGCCTCTCTAAAATTATATGAATGAAAGATTTATTCTTCGTCCATCAAGATTTCCAGAATCTGACAAGCAGCTTTGGCAACCGGAGTACCGGGACCAAAAATAGCAGCTACACCGGCTTTATACAAGAAATCATAGTCCTGTGCAGGAATTACACCACCTGCAATTACGATGATATCCTCACGACCCAGCTTCTTCAGTTCTTCAATGATCTGCGGAACCAGTGTCTTGTGTCCGGCAGCCAATGAAGATACGCCCACTACGTGAACGTCATTTTCAACAGCTTCGCGGGCAGCTTCGGCAGGCGTCTGGAACAACGGTCCCATATCCACGTCGAAACCACAGTCGGCATATCCGGTCGCAACTACTTTGGCGCCACGGTCGTGACCGTCCTGACCCATTTTGGCAACCATAATACGGGGCTGACGTCCCTCTTTCTTCGCAAACTTCTCGGCCAATTCGCAAGCACGCTTGAAGTCGCTGTCATTCTTACTTTCTGATGAATACACGCCTGATATAGTTCTGATTATTGCCTTATAACGTCCTACAATCTTTTCGCAAGCATAAGAGATTTCTCCCAACGTAGCGCGAACACGGGCAGCTTCTACTGCCAGCTCCAGCAAATTGCCTTCCTTGGTTTCCACGCATTTGGTAATAGCTTCCAATGCTTTCTGCACTTCAGCCTCATTTCTTCCTTCTTTCAAGCGCTTCAGGTTCTCAATCTGTTCCAGACGAACAGCCGTATTGTCGATTTCGAGGATATCAATCGGAGCTTCTTTCTCCAGACGATATTTATTCACACCAACAATAGTCTGAGAACCGGAGTCGATACGAGCCTGTGTACGTGCAGCAGCTTCTTCGATGCGCATCTTAGGAATACCGGTTTCGATAGCCTTTGCCATACCACCCAGTTTTTCTACTTCCTGAATAAGCTCCCAAGCCTTGTGAGCCAAGTCATTTGTCAGAGACTCTACATAATAAGAACCTCCCCATGGGTCAACGTTCTTACAGATATAAGTTTCTTCCTGAATATAAATCTGAGTATTACGTGCGATACGGGCAGAGAAGTCTGTCGGCAATGCGATAGCCTCATCAAGAGCGTTGGTATGCAGAGACTGGGTATGTCCCAAAGCTGCAGCCATAGCCTCGATACAAGTACGGCCTACATTATTGAACGGATCCTGTTCAGTCAACGACCAGCCGGAAGTCTGGGAGTGCGTACGCAAAGCCAGTGATTTCGGATTCTTCGGATTGAACTGTTTCACGATCTTTGCCCAAAGCATACGAGCCGCACGCATTTTGGCAATTTCCATAAAGTGGTTGGTACCGATAGCCCAGAAGAAAGACAAACGCGGAGCAAAAGCATCGATGTCAATACCTGCTGCTGTTCCGGCACGAAGATATTCCAAACCGTCAGCCAGCGTATAAGCCAACTCAATGTCTGCCGTAGCACCGGCTTCCTGCATATGGTAACCGGAGATAGAAATAGAGTTAAACTTCGGCATTTTCTGAGAAGTATATTCGAAGATATCGGATATAATCTTCATAGAGAATGCAGGCGGATAAATATAGGTATTACGCACCATGAATTCTTTCAGGATGTCATTCTGGATAGTACCTGCCATTTCTTCCAATTTAGCACCTTGTTCCAGACCGGCATTGATATAGAATGCCAGAATTGGAAGAACAGCACCATTCATAGTCATGGACACAGACATCTTGTTCAAAGGAATACCATCGAAAAGAACCTTCATATTCTCCAGTGAGCAGATAGATACACCGGCCTTACCTACATCACCTACCACACGTTCATGGTCAGGGTCGTAGCCACGGTGTGTAGCCAAGTCGAAGGCTACAGACAAACCTTTCTGTCCGGAAGCCAGATTACGACGGTAGAATGCATTTGATTCTTCAGCTGTAGAGAATCCGGCATACTGACGGATTGTCCAGGGGCGTAGTGTGTACATCACTGAGTACGGGCCACGCAGATAAGGAGGCAGACCGGCAGCATAGCCCAAATGTTCCATGCCTTCCAGGTCTTCTTTTGTATAAACAGGCTTCACTTCAATGTGTTCCGGCGTTTTCCAATCAGCATGGATGCCGTTAGCCTTTTGCCACTCAGCACCGTTAGCGGGCTTGAATGCGGCATATATATCTAAGTTTTTAAAATCTTTTCTCATCTTCTTTTTTAGTTGACGAGGATTTAGGTGACAAGTTGACAAGGCTTCCCTTTGTCCCTTTGTTCCCTTGTCCCCTTGTTAACTCAATAATTTAGCGTTGTATTCCTTTAATGTTTCCAGTACGTTGACACGAACATGGATGAAATTCTCGATACCGGCAGCTTTCAGCTCGTCCATATTGGCAGGAGCACCGGCTACGATAAACATAGCACGACCATTCAGAGCCTTGAAAGCCGGAACAGCGTATTCTGCATATTCATCATCACTGGAACAAAGCACCACGATATCAGCTTTAGCAGCCATCGCAGCTTCCACACCTGCTTCTACAGTCGGGAAGCCCAGGTTATCAACAACCTCATATCCGGCACAAGCCAGGAAGTTACAAGAGTACTGAGCACGTGCCTGACGCATAGCCAGATTACCGATAGTCAGCATAAAAGCTTTCGGACGCTTGCCTGAAGCTTCTGTTTCGAGGCGCAATGCTTCGAATTCACTGGCAGCACGGTCAAAGTTGAGTGTAGCCACATCTTTTTCACAAGTATCATGACCACCGCAGCAACAAGTAGCTTCCAGCGGTTTCTTCTCACCTGCCTTCTCATTAAAGTTCGGGAACTGATTCGTACCCAGCAACACTTCGCGACGTTGAGCAACAGCTTTATGACGAGTCTTGTTACTTTCGTTCACAGCAGCCTGTACCGTACCAGCTTTTACAGCAGCATAGAAACCACCTTCCTCTTCAACAGCCAGGAAAAGTTCCCAAGCTTGTTTTGCAATGGATACAGTCAGATTTTCAATATAGTAAGAACCGGCAGCAGGGTCAATCACCTTATCGAAGTGAGACTCCTCTTTCAGCAGCAATTGCTGGTTGCGGGCCATACGTTCCGAAAATTCATTCGGAGCATCATAAGTCTTATCGAACGGAGTTACTGTCATTGAATCCACACCTGCCAGTGCAGCACTCATAGCCTCTGTCTGCGTACGCAACAGGTTTACATGAGCATCAAATAAAGTAAGATTGAACGTAGAAGTCTCAGCATGTATGCGCATTTTGGCAGCACATTGAGCATCGGCATCATAAGAAGCTACGATGTTTGCCCACAACATACGGGCAGCACGGAACTTAGCAATCTCAAGGAAGTAATTAGAGCTGATACCAAAGTTGAATTTAATCTTCTTGGCAACAAGAGCAGCAGGAACTCCCGCTTCTGTCAGCTGATTCATATATTCATTACCCCAAGCTAGAGCATAACCCAATTCCTGGGAAATGTATGCTCCGGCATTGTTCAGCGTCAAAGCTGTCACATTCAGTACACGGTAGTTCGGCAGAGCAGTAGTTGCTTCAATCAGAGCTTTGGCTGTTTGCACCATATCACCCTTTTCTTTGCCTTTTGCCAGCATCTTGTCGAAGAAATCATAACCGATGGAACCCTGCAACTTCGCCAGGTCATAACCTTTCTTCTGGAAGTAAGCCACCAAAAGTTCTGCAAGTCCTACCACATGTCCCTGACAAGTATAGAAATTCAGCTCTACACACTCAGCGCAGATTCCTTCGAGCAAAGTCTCGATGTATTCGGCATTGAGTTCTTTTGCCTTTACACGGAAAGCCAGTGAATCGATACCTTTATTCAGGATATCCAGCGCTTTTGCATTGGCTTCCTTGGGGCATTCCACTTTAATTTCCTGGCGAACAAGCCACTCGTTGTTGTCTTTCTTGGTACCTCTGAGATAGGGGAATTCACCGGGAAGTGCATCCATCGTTTTCAGTTCCTCGAGGTCTTCCATGCGATAGAAAGGTTTTACCTTGAATCCTTCGTTTGTTTTCCAAACGAGTTTCTTCTCAAAATCAGCACCTTTCAGGTCAGCTACTACTTTCTCCATCCACTGTTCGGTTGTGGTGGGAGCAAAGTCCGAGAAGAGTTTTTCTTTACTGTCTGCCATAGTTTATTTTATAATTAAAAAGATAATTAGTAATCTCTTCATTTACCTATTTGTATAAAATAGGACTTGCAAATATACTCAATAACTTAATAACACAAGGTTTTTTAAGTAAAATTCGCATGGAGAAATGACATTCTGCAAGTATGATTTTCGTATGTGTATGCATGATTGCAAAGTACACCTTACATTTTAGAGTATAAACTAATATTCCTGCATACTACCTAATTATCTTCTAACACCTCTACCTATACCCCAAAAGAAAAACTCCAGCAAACCCTTTGCCACATCCCTTTTAATGCCTACCTTTGCGCGAAAATTCAATAAGTAAATAAAAAAGTTAGACAAAAGTAACTATGGATTGGTTAGAGAGTTTGTTATGGGACCCTGCCTCCGTCGCCCATATCGTATGCTTGTATGCATTCGTAATATCTGTCGGCGTGCTTTTGGGTAAGATTAAATTTTTCGGGATATCATTGGGTGTCACATTTGTACTCTTCACTGGTATTCTGATGGGACATTTCGGTTTTACGGGTGAGACACACATTTTGCACTTCATCCGCGAATTCGGATTAATTTTATTTGTATTCTGTATCGGTCTACAAGTAGGGCCGTCGTTCTTCTCCTCTTTTAAGAAAGGTGGAATGACACTGAACATGCTTGCAGTAGGTATTGTGGTACTGAATATTGCAGTAGCTCTGGGTATTTATTTCATCGACGGGGGAATCGATCTTCCCATGATGGTAGGTATTCTCTACGGTGCTGTTACCAATACTCCGGGTTTGGGTGCCGCACAGGAAGCCTTGAATCAGTTGAACTACACGGGCGATCCTATCGCACTGGGATATGCCTGCGCTTACCCGCTTGGTGTTGTCGGTATCATTGGTTCCATCATTGCCATCCGCTACATCTGCCGGGTGAACCTGAAAAAAGAAGAAGATGAACTGGCCGTTCAGACTTCTGATATGAAGCACATGCCCCACATGTTGCACCTGGAAGTCCGCAACGAATCTATTGACGGAAAAAAACTCATCCAGATCAAAGAGTTTATGGGACGTCCTTTTGTATGCTCACGTATCCGTCACGAGGGACATGTCAGCATCCCCAACCAAGATACGGAATTTCATATCGGCGACCAGGTATTTATTGTATGTTCCGAAGAAGATGCTGAAGCAGTAACCGCTTTCATCGGTAAAGAAATTCAGGTGGACTGGGAAAAACAAGACATGCCGATGGTTTCACGCCGTATATTGGTGACAAAATCCGAAATCAATGGTAAAAAATTAGGTAGCCTCCATTTCCGTAGTATGTACGGAGTAAACGTAACCCGTATCAACCGTTCCGGTATGGACTTGTTTGCTGATCCGAACCTGATACTACAGGTAGGTGACCGTGTAATGGTCGTTGGCCAGCAAGATGCCGTAGAGCGTGTTGCTGGAGTACTGGGTAATCAACTGAAACGTCTGGATACGCCTAATATTGTGACTATCTTCGTGGGTATCTTCCTGGGTATCCTGTTGGGTAGTCTTCCTATCGCTTTCCCGGGTATACCGACTCCGGTCAAACTCGGTCTGGCAGGTGGTCCGCTGGTAGTGGCTATTCTTATCGGCCGCTTCGGCCATAAGCTGAAACTGGTGACTTATACAACCATGAGTGCCAACCTGATGCTGCGTGAAATCGGTATCGTACTCTTCCTTGCCAGCGTAGGCATCGAAGCCGGTGCTCACTTCGTAGAAACAGTGGTAGAAGGTTCCGGTTTGCTTTATGTAGGCTATGGTTTCCTGATCACTGTTATTCCTTTGCTGATTATCGGTATGATTGCCCGCTTCTACTGCAAAGTGAATTACTTTACCCTGATGGGATTGATTGCCGGTAGCAACACAGACCCTCCTGCATTAGCTTATGCTAACCAGGCATCCGGCAATGATGCTCCGGCAGTAGGTTACTCTACTGTTTATCCGTTGACAATGTTCCTGCGTATTCTGGCAGGCCAGATGATATTGTTGACAATGATGTAATGTCAGATGATATAAAAGAAAAGAGGGACTACGCAGTTGTAATCTCTCTTTTTTTTGTTCTGTTTTTCCCCTTCATATTACCAAAACCGTATCTTCTCCGTACTTGCTCCGTGTCTATACACTTGGACTTGGTATGGAGTTGGTATGGACCAGATACGGAGAGGGTATGGCCCGGGTTATAAATTGTTCCGTTTCACTTTATTTTAAGTTTCACAAAATCTTCTATAAAATCGATAGTCTTTTCAATCCCCAGCACAGAAGAGTCAATGCACAGATGATAGGTTGCCGCAGCTCCCCACGTCTTGTAGCTATAATAGTTATAATATTCCGAACGTTTTTTATCAGCCTTATTCATCATATTTTCTGCTTCTTCTTCTGTAACATGATGTGAAGCGCACAGACGGGCAACGCGTGCTTCATGCGAAGCGGAAATAAAGATATTGGCACAACGGGGATGATCACGCAGGATATAATCGGCACAACGGCCTACAAAAAGACAGGATTTCTCTGCGGCTAACTGGCGGATTACATCGCTCTGCACCTTGAAAAGTGCATCGTTACTGAGGCAATTCTGAGTTGGTAAAGCACCATCTCCCACAAAAGGGAAACGCATACCAAAGAGTCCGCCGATAATCCCTTGCGAGGCGCGTTCATCGGCCTTCTCAAAGAACTCACGACACAGACCGCTTTCCTTGGAAGCCAGAGTTATTAACTCCTTGTCATAGAAATCGATACCCAGACGGGCTGCCAACTTCTCCCCTATCTCCTTTCCGCCACTTCCCAATTGGCGACCGATGTTCACAACGAATTTCTTATTCATAGCTTCAATCTAAATATTGGTTTACTAATAGCAAAAGTAAGGATTTATAGGAAAGAAACAAAAAAATAATCTATACTAATTTTCCGGCTATAACTAACTTTATCACGAACCGCATGTTTTTCACTCTATCCTTCGCCTCTTTTAAATTTACGGAACTGCCCAACCAGCATCACCATTGCCACCAAGCTGGCAAGTAAATCGGAAACCGGCATACTATACCAAACACCGGCCGCACCGAAAAAATGAGGCAGGATTATCAGCGCCGGAAGCAAGAAAAGCATCTGACGGGTAAGAGACAAAAAGATAGCTTTACTCGCCATCCCGATACTCTGAAAGAAATTCGACGTCACCATCTGGAAACCGATTATCGGGAAGAACATCACTACCACACGCAGTCCACGTGCCGAAATAGCTATCAATTCTTCGTCAGAAGTAAATATGGAAACCACCAAATCGGGTATAATCATCCCCATCAGGAAACCGGATGTGGTGACAACCGTAGCAAAAATTATAGTCAGTTTCAACACCCGCGAGACACGAGCATATTGCTGCGCACCAAAGTTATATCCGGCAATAGGCTGCATGCCCTGATTCAATCCCATCACGATCATTACGAATATAAACACCAAGCGGTTAACAATGCCGAATGCACCGATAGACAAGTCTCCACCGTAACGCTTCAGCCCCTGATTAATGACAATTACAATAAAGCACGCTGCCAGATTCATCAGGAAAGGAGACATACCGATAGTAAGCGAATCCATCACAATCTTACGGCGCAGGCGGAATATGCCGCGATGGAAATGGAGCAGTTCGTCTTTGTTGCTGAATATCTTGAATTGCCACAGCAGCGAAATAACCTGCGCAATGATGGTGGCAATAGCAGCTCCACGGATACCCCAGCCGAAACCGTAAATAAATAAAGGGTCAAGTATCGTATTGATGACTACTGTAGCGATAGTGGCGTACATTGCCTTTTGCGGATGTCCGGAAGAACGTAGGACAGCATTTAAGCCAAGATAAAGATGGGTGACAACATTGCCCAGCAAAATAATCTGCATGTATTCACGGGCGTACTTCACCGTTTCATCGCTACCGCCAAAGAAGTAAAGGATAGGATCGAGGAATATCATCGTTACGACCGTAAATGTCAATCCCAGCACGATATTCAGCACCAGTACATTACCCAAGATCCGTTGGGCTGTATCGTAATCTTTTTGTCCCAGTTTAACCGATACCAATGTGGAAGCTCCCACTCCTACCAACGAACCGAATGCAGCAGCAAGATTCATCAGGGGAAAAGTAAGCGCCAATCCCGAAATAGCCATTGTGCCTACTCCGTGACCGATAAAAATGCTATCCACCATATTATATAAAGAAGATGCCGTCATGGCGATAATCGCCGGTACGGCATATTGCATCAGTAGCTTTCCAATCTTTTCTGTTCCCAACGCTGTGGGTGCCTTTTGTCCTGTCATAATACCTATTTCCTTTATTTTGGGGTGCAAAGGTACTGATTTTCCCATAAGCAAACAAGAAAAGGAGAACAAAGAGATTATCGCTACTTCAAAGAGAAATTCATTCACTCCATTGAGAATGTACACGTTGACTTTAAACTTTTCCTAATTCTCCCCTTCTTCATGCCATTATATGAAAAATGTTTCGTATTTTTGCTCCCAAATTGTGTTAATGTACAACGAAATGAATGTATTAGAACTAAGTGAACAGGAAATCATTCGACGTAATAGTATGAATGAACTTCGCGCGATGGGCATCGAACCCTATCCCGCTGCAGAGTATGTAACCAATGCTTTCTCTACAGATATAAAAGCGGAATTTAAAGATGACGCAGAACCTCGCAAGGTATCCGTAGCCGGACGTATGATGACGCGCCGGGTAATGGGTAAGGCTTCGTTCGTTGAATTGCAGGACTCCAAAGGTCGCATTCAGGTGTATATCACTCGCGACGATATCTGTCCGGGAGAAGACAAGGAACTCTACAATACTGTATTTAAACGCCTGCTCGACTTAGGCGACTTCATTGGAATCGAAGGTTTTGTTTTCCGTACTCAGATGGGCGAAATCAGTATCCACGCCCAGAAGTTGACCGTACTGGCAAAATCCATCAAGCCACTGCCTATCGTAAAATACAAAGACGGTATAGCTTATGACTCTTTTGAAGATCCAGAACTGCGTTATCGCCAACGTTACGTCGACCTTATTGTAAACGACGGCGTAAAAGATACATTCTTAAAACGTGCCACTGTCATTAAGACCATGCGTGCCGTACTGGATGAAGCCGGCTATACCGAAGTGGAAACTCCCATTCTGCAATCTATAGCAGGTGGAGCAAGTGCCCGCCCGTTCATTACCCACCACAACTCACTGAATATCGACCTGTATCTGCGTATCGCTACCGAGCTTTACCTGAAACGTCTGATTGTAGGTGGTTTTGAGGGTGTTTATGAAATCGGCAAGAACTTCCGTAACGAAGGTATGGACAAGAACCATAATCCGGAGTTCACCTGTATGGAGCTTTACGTACAATATAAGGATTACAATTGGATGATGAATTTTACCGAAAAATTGCTGGAACGTATCTGCATTGCTGTAAATGGCAGCGAAGAGACTACCATCGACGGTAAGACTATCAGTTTCAAGGCACCATACCGCCGCTTGCCTATCCTGGATGCTATCAAGGAGAAAACCGGTTACGACCTCAATGGCAAGAGTGAAGAAGAAATCCGCCAGATCTGTAAAGAGCTGAAGATGGAGATTGATGACACCATGGGCAAGGGTAAGCTGATAGATGAAATATTCGGTGAATTCTGTGAAGGAACCTTCATCCAACCGACATTCATCACTGACTATCCTGTTGAAATGAGTCCGTTGACCAAGATGCACCGTAGCAAACCGGGTCTGACTGAACGTTTTGAGTTGATGGTGAATGGTAAGGAACTTGCCAATGCTTACAGTGAGTTGAATGATCCCATCGATCAGGAAGAACGTTTCAAAGATCAGTTACGCCTGAGCGAAAAGGGTGACGATGAAGCAATGTTCATCGACCAGGATTTCCTGCGTGCCCTGCAGTTCGGTATGCCTCCTACATCTGGTATCGGTATAGGTATCGACCGTCTTACTATGCTGATGACAGGTAAATCATACATTCAGGAAGTGCTGTTCTTCCCGCAAATGCGTCCCGAGAAGGTTATCCCAAAAGATGCTCCTGCCAAATATATGGAACTGGGCATTGCCGAAGACTGGGTACCCGTTATCCAGAAAGCCGGCTACAACACAATAGAAGACATGAAAGGTGTAAATCCGCAAAAGTTGCATCAGGACATTTGCGGTATCAACAAGAAATACAAATTGGAACTGACCAACCCGTCTGTAAATGACGTTGCTGATTGGATCAGCAAAATTAAAAATTAAAGAATTAAAAATTAAATAAGTGAGATTAAAGATCGAACGGGGGAAAGGAACTTCTTTCCTTTTCCCCTTTTAATTTTTAATTATTAATTATTAATTTCGATATGAAACTACCCGGAAAGATAGCCATAATGGGCGGAGGAAGCTGGGCTACAGCCATTGCAAAAATGGTACTTGCTCAGGCTGAGTCGATTAACTGGTATATGCGACGAGATGATCGTATTACTGATTTTAAACGACTGGGCCATAACCCTGCCTACCTGACGGGCGTCAAATTTGACATGAAGCGTATCAATTTTTCCTCTAACATCAACGATGTAGTGAAAGAGTCTGATACGCTGATATTTGTCACCCCTTCCCCTTATCTCAAAGCTCACTTAAAGAAACTGAAAACGCGGATACGGGATAAATTCATCATCACTGCTATTAAAGGAATCGTACCCGATGACAATCTGATCGTATCGGAGTACTTCACAAAAGAATATGGCGTTCCACCTGAAAATATTGCTGTATTGGCAGGTCCCTGCCATGCGGAAGAAGTAGCCCTGGAACGTCTCTCTTATCTCACCATTGCTTGCCCTGACACAGATAAAGCATGTACCATCGCCCGTCGTCTGGCCAGTTCATTCATTAAAACATCTGTCAGCAATGACGTAGCCGGTATAGAATACAGTTCTGTACTGAAAAACGTGTACGCCATTGCCGCAGGTATTTGCAGTGGTCTGAAATATGGTGATAACTTCCAGGCAGTATTGATATCCAATGCCGTACAGGAAATGAATCGTTTTCTGCAAACTGTACATCCGTTAAACAGAAACGTGAATGATTCTGTTTATTTAGGTGACTTGCTGGTGACAGGATATTCTAATTTCAGCCGTAACCGTACATTTGGTACAATGATCGGTAAGGGATACTCTGTGAAAAGTGCGCAGATAGAAATGGAGATGATTGCCGAAGGATACTACGGTACAAAGTGTATCAAGGAAATCAACAAACATCACCATGTCAATATGCCGATACTGGATGCTGTCTATAACATCTTGTACGAACGTATTTCACCGATGATAGAGATCAAGTTGCTGACTGACTCGCTCAGATAGAAGTATAATAAACAACATACAATAAACATCTTTTAAACCAAAAGTAACTCAATTCCCCCTTTCCCATGAGAAAGGGATGAGAGGAGAGGCTTTTAAAACCTAGAATAATATGATTAGTTTGAACATCGAAAAGACTTTTGGATTTATCTCCAAAGCATCTGTTGCTGCTTACGAAGCTCAGGTAAAGGCTGCGCAGGAAGCATTGGAAAACGGTACCGGAAAAGGAAATGACTTCCTGGGCTGGTTGCACCTCCCTTCATCTATCAGTCAAGAGCATCTGGCCGACCTGAAAGCTACTGCACAGGTTATGCGCGACAATTGCGATGTAGTAATCGTTGCCGGTATCGGCGGAAGCTACCTCGGCGCACGTGCAGTTATCGAGGCTTTATCAAACAGTTTCACCTGGTTACAGGAAAAGAAAACTGCGCCTGTCATGATCTATGCAGGACACAATATCAGCGAAGATTATTTATATGAACTGACTGAATTCCTGAAAGACAAGAAATTCGGTGTCATCAATATCTCCAAATCAGGAACTACTACCGAAACAGCTCTTGCTTTCCGCCTGCTGAAAAAGCAATGCGAAGACCAACGCGGTAAGGATATGGCAAAGAAAGTAATCGTTGCCATCACGGATGCAAAGAAAGGCGCTGCTCGCATTACAGCCGATAAAGAAGGTTACAAATCATTCATCATCCCCGATAACGTAGGAGGACGTTTCTCCGTACTGACTCCGGTAGGTTTGTTGCCGATTGCAATAGCTGGCTTCGACATCGAAAAATTGGTCGCTGGTGCTGCGGATATGGAAAAGGCTTGCGGAGTAAATGTTCCGTTTGCAGAAAACTTGGCTGCACAATATGCTGCTACTCGTAACGAGTTGTACAAGAATGGCAAGAAGATTGAAATTCTTGTGAACTTCTGTCCGAAACTACATTATGTAAGCGAATGGTGGAAACAACTTTACGGAGAATCGGAAGGTAAGGAAAATAAAGGTATTTTCCCGGCTGCTGTAGACTTCTCTACTGACCTGCACTCCATGGGACAATGGATTCAGGAAGGCGAACGCACTATCTTTGAAACTGTAATCTCTGTAGAGAAAGTAGACCACAAATTGGAAGTACCTTCTGATGAAGCAAACCTGGACGGCCTGAACTTCCTGGCAGGTAAGCGTGTGGACGAAGTAAACAAGATGGCCGAACTGGGTACTCAGTTGGCTCACGTAGACGGTGGTGTGCCTAATATGCGTATCATTATCGAGAAACTGGACGAATATAACATCGGTCAGTTGCTTTATTTCTTTGAAATCGGTTGTGGTATCAGCGGTTATCTGCTGGGCGTTAATCCATTTAACCAACCGGGTGTAGAAGCATACAAGAAGAATATGTTCGCGCTGCTGAACAAACCGGGATACGAAGAAGAGTCAAAAGCTATCCAGGCAAAACTCTAAAAAGGAGTAAGCTAAACACAGATAGACGGGGTGTGAATGATTAAACTCATTCGCACCTCGTTTTTTTATTGTATCTTTGCAGCCACAAAACAATAGGTATTATGTTTCAAGAAGCTATCGCCCGTTATCTTCAATCCAGCGGGCATTTACAAATTCAATTGAAATCTGTCCTTTTTGATATGGACGGTGTATTGTTCAACTCTATGCCTTACCATGCCGATGCCTGGCATAAGGTTATGGAACGCCATGGCCTCCATCTGAGCCGTGAAGAAGCTTATCTGCATGAGGGGAGAACCGGAGCTGCTACCATAAATATCGTTTATCAGCGGCAATACGGTAAAGATGCCACCCCTGAAATGATAAAGAGTATATATGCAGAAAAGAGCGCTGAGTTCAACAGTAATCCCGAACCGGAGCGTATGCCCGGCGCATGGGAAGTACTGCAAAAAATAGAAGCAGACGGACTGGTTCCTATGGTAGTTACCGGTTCCGGACAACATTCATTGTTAGATCGGTTGTCACACAACTTCCCCGGCATGTTTCACCGTGAATTGATGGTAACCGCCTTTGATGTAAAATACGGCAAGCCGCATCCGGAACCCTATCTGATGGCTCTGCAGAAAGGAGGAGTAAAACCCAATGAGGCTATCGTGGTGGAAAATGCACCTATGGGCGTACAAGCTGGTGTAGCCGCAGGTATATTCACTGTAGCCGTCAACACAGGTCCTATTGATGGGCAAGTATTATTAGATGCGGGAGCAAATATACTATTCCCGTCTATGCAGGCATTTTGTGATAATTGGGAGAAATTACGTGAAGCATTCGGACAAATAAACCGGACACTTTGATATTTTGAGAAAAGAAGAAAATCATTTCAGTAGCTCTGCAATTTTTTTCTTCAAGTTTAATTTTATGATTTCTTCCGGCTTTAACTCCAGCTCTATCAGGACCTTAGCAGTCGACACTTTGTAGGCTTCGTCTTTTTTATCATAATTTATCTGTTCCTTACTAATAGAATATAATAGAGCAAAATCATAATCCAAAGCCTTTGACACGTTATAGAGAGTATCTGTATCAATGCTTTTTCGTGTCAACATATAATCAACACTTTGAGGCTTAACTTGCAGTCTTCTTGCAAGTTCCGCCTTCGTCACTTGCTTTTCAACCATGACATTTTTTATAATTTCACCTATGTATATATTGGGCTTTTCCATTTTAATGAAGGTACGATTTATAATTTAGACCTAAAGGACGAAAAACAATATTTCATCTGTTTACAGATTCTATTTTATTCATAAATTGTTTGTTTAATCAGATATATTTTGATACTTTTGTCACAAAATCATATAAACATTTAACAGCCATGACGTTATTGATCCTTATACTTATAGCCATTCCTATCTGTATTTTGATAATTTTATTATGGATATACAATGACTATCGCAAATACAAAAAACGGCACAGTTTCCTATTTTTGCTTTTTTGGACTTTACCAGCCACTATGCAAGCCCAATATGTAGACAAAGACTGTTGCATAAGCTTTAAATGGCATGAAAACCAACAAGGTAAACTGGAATGTATAAACGGAAATCTCACCTATGAGTTCATCCCTAATGAAAGTTTCTGGAAAATAGTTATCCGGAATAATTCATCTGAAACTGCACAAGTCAATTGGAATAATGCACAATTCATCATCAACGGACGTGCCTCTGGACTGCTACTTTACCCGGTATCAGAATCTTCTCCCGCAAAAGAGATAATAAACGGTAATAGTGAAATTAGTGAAACCTGTACGGCAAGTATTCTGATAGAAGGTACAAAAAGTAAAAAGATATATAACCCAAAAGACATTCGAAAAGGTAATAAGATAACGGTCAGCATAATTCTTCCTATAGCCATTGCTAACAAACCTCAATTCTTCACAACCTTCGATTTCATAATTAAGCAAACCTACTAATCATGACACTTCAAGACATAAAAGAACATCTCAACGAAACGCGGAACTGGTACATCGTACTAACATCACCCCGGAAAGAAAGAAAAATAAGGGAGAGTTTGAATAATAAAGATATCATAACCTATCTCCCTACCACTTATGTACAATATAAATGGAAGGAAAAGATAAGAAAAATACAGATTCCAACTATCAACAGGTGCATATTCATTTATGCCACTGATTCGGAAGTAAAGACACTGAAAGTGGCATACTCAATACTTCCATTGGAAATGATAAAAATGGCAGATTAACATGTTATATAAGAAAGAGGGGATACTTTAAATAGTATCCCCTCTTTCTTATATAGTGACCCGGGTGGGACTCAAACCCACGACCTTCAGAACCGGAATCTGACGCTCTATTCACTAAGCTACCAGGCCTCAAATGCGGGGGCAAAAGTATAAAAAATCCGGGCATATTCCTAATGATTTATCTTTTTTTACTGCAAAGACTTCAAAATAAGAATGTTATTTTGAGAGCAACAAGTAGTTAATAAGAAACAATTTGATAACAAATTCGCCCAAAACCGATGCAAATATAAATATTATACCTATATTTGCCGGACAAAAACATAGTATACACTTATGAGTTATCTAATAAAACCAGAAGGGTACAAACCCTTATTGGACTTAAAACAAACAGAATTAGGAATCAAACAGATTAAAGAGTTCTTTCAGTTGAACCTTTCATCGGAATTACGTTTGCGTCGCGTCACCGCCCCGCTTTTTGTATTAAAAGGAATGGGTATCAATGATGACCTGAACGGAGTGGAACGTGCCGTATCATTCCCTATCAAAGATTTGGGAGACGCACAAGCTGAAGTTGTACATTCACTTGCCAAATGGAAACGACTGACATTGGCAGACTATAATATAGAACCCGGATATGGCATCTATACGGATATGAATGCCATACGCTCAGATGAAGAATTGGGAAACTTACATTCACTCTATGTAGACCAATGGGACTGGGAACGTGTTATCACTGCTGAGAACCGGAATGTGGATTTCCTAAAAGAAATAGTAACCCGCATTTATGCCGCCATGATCCGCACAGAATATATGGTGTATGAGATGTATCCGGAAATCAAGCCTTGCCTGCCTCAAAAGCTACACTTCATTCACGCTGAAGAATTGCGCCAACTCTATCCGGACCTGGAACCCAAATGCCGCGAACATGCTATTACCAAAAAGTATGGTGCAGTATTCATTATCGGTATCGGTTGTAAGTTAAGTGACGGAGAGAAGCACGATGGACGTGCCCCTGACTACGATGACTATACTTCAGAAGGTCTGAATGGCCTCCCCGGACTGAACGGTGACCTTTTGCTATGGGATGATGTACTCCAACGCAGTATCGAGCTCTCATCCATGGGTATCCGTGTAGACAAGGAAGCCTTGCAACGCCAATTAAAACAGGAAGGGGAAGAGAAACGTCTGGAACTTTACTTTCACAAGCGTTTGATGAGTGATACATTGCCTCTGTCCATAGGTGGCGGTATAGGGCAATCACGCCTTTGTATGTTCTATCTTCGCAAAGCACATATCGGTGAAATTCAAGCCAGTATCTGGCCGGAAGATATGCGTCAGGAATGTAAGGAACATAATATATATCTGATTTAACATCCCCTGAATAACAGGAAAAGGCAGAGATCTTTTGATTTCTGCCTTTTTGTTTATCGAAATAAAAACAGTGTCCTGCCACCGGAACCGGATAAAAATAGTATCTTAGCGTCCGAAACTTTTAACACACAAAATTATGAACGTTCAAATAGAAGAAAGCTGGAAAGCACGTTTGGAACCGGAATTCGAAAAGGACTATTTCCGCACACTAACTAATTTTGTACGGGAAGAATATAGCCAGTATCCGATATATCCTCCGGGAAAGTTGATATTCAATGCTTTCAATCTTTGCCCATTCGACAAAGTGAAAGTAGTCATTATCGGTCAGGATCCTTATCATGGTCCCGGACAGGCTCATGGACTATGTTTTTCCGTCAACGATGGGGTTCGTTTTCCCCCTTCACTAATTAATATATTCAAAGAAATTAAGGATGATATCGGCACTGATGCGCCCAACACAGGCAATCTGACCCGCTGGGCCGAGCAGGGAGTTCTGCTCCTGAATGCTACACTGACCGTTCGTGCCCATCAGGCAGGTTCTCACCAAAACCGCGGTTGGGAAACATTTACTGATGCAGCCATACGTGTTCTTGCCGAACAACGGGAGCACCTTGTTTTTATTCTCTGGGGATCATATGCGCAACGTAAAGGCGCATTTATTGATCGTAGCAAGCACATGGTACTGACATCTGCGCACCCCTCCCCTCTATCAGCCTATAATGGTTTCTTTGGAAACAAGCATTTCAGCAGAGCGAATGCTTACTTAAAGGAACATGGGGAACAGGAAATTGCTTGGTAAGAAAGGATCTTAAACTCTCTTAGTACCATTTGATATTCGTCTGAGTCTGACTCTTTTTGTCATATTTCAAGTCTTGTAAAATGCTCGCATTCGCGCGAATCACAAAACTATAATACTTCCATGTGCCAAAAGGAGAAAGGCTTGCAGACATACTGAAACAGTGCAGGTCACGCGTTATATTGAAAGAGGTCTGCACAATCTTCTTAACATTAAAGTCATAACCGGAGTTGAAGCTGACAGCCCATTTATTAGAGATTTTAACATTACCATTGATATTGAGGGCATTCAAGCTAAATTTATACGGATAGCGCATACTCTCTCTATTGATGGGTTTGGAGTTATCTTCCGTAATATTAAAACCTGTACTCAGATTTATAGACCAAGGCATCTTAAACTCTTGATAGCCATCACTATCTACAGCAGCTTTCTCTTTCTTCCGCTTTGTAGGAGTACCCGACTCAGAATCATCAGTTTCGTCATCTTCACTATCTGTATCAGTCTGTCCATTTCCCTTGCCATCATCATCCGCCTTCTCTCCGGTAAAGAACGCTTTCCATTTCTTCCACGTGTCATTATTAAGCGTGTAACTGAAAGAAGTTCCGTATCCCTGAAAACGTCCGAAACGCCCATAAGACCACTCTGTACGATTACTCGTTATTACATTACCATTCTTATCAAAGTCGTAAGCATAGGTAGCAAAGACTGAACTCATACTGAAGGTATAGCTCTTACTCAATTTCAAACGCAGATTCAGGGTAAGATTACTCCATGGGCGTACCTGAGCAGCCGTATTGTATGAGATGCTGGCACCCAATTCATCAATCAAACTCACCTTACGTATAGAGTCGTTCTTATCCCTATATTTCATTTCCAGGTTATTGGAAATCTGGAATGAAATATTTCCCGACCTACCTTGTCCCGGCACACCAAACATCTGATCGGCATATGGAGAGTAAACAACGGTATCCTGTGTTCCGTCAGCATTGGGTTTAAGATAAGTATCATAGTAACCATAACGGGAAGAACCAAAGTCCGGCGATGCACTGATACTGATAGAAGGAGTGATGACATGACGAATCTGTATCTCTTTCTTCTTCATGAACAAAGGCTTATACATACCATAAATCTTTGTATTGACACCCAGGCTCGCACTGTAATTATATACCCGGTGAAAACCGTAGACTGTATCAGTATTCACAACCTGCCCACTGGTACCTGAATTCGGATCCCAGTCCTTCATCACCTTACGGGTGTACCAACGCTCCGTATAGCTAACAGACGGGGTTACATTAAAGTATTTGAATAACGTAAATGTTGCACTGACAGGTATCTCATGTTTCATACCATTCTTCCAGTCCTTGATCAGATTAGACTTGAACAGAAGGTTATCTTTTGTAGTAATACTGTTAGAAAGGCGTCCGCTATAACGAACAGAGATCTTCTCATACCACTTCTCATTTCCTACTGCATTCTTCCGTTTAAAAGGGAAAATGGTGCTCAGGGTAATGTTCAGGTCCGGTAAAGTCACGGCAATAGATGAGTCTTTCATATTCTGTGCAATGTTACCGGTAGCTGCTATAGAAAGCTTCTGATCGGGAAAGTTACGCGAGTAGCTGACACTGGATGTTTTAGTATTTTGTGTCATAGCCTGCGAGTTATACATATTACCGATATTGGTACGCTCGTAACTACTGGAAGAAAAGTTCACACTGGCCGAGAATGAAGAGTTAGGATTAGCCTTCGGATCCTGGCGGTGCGACCATACAACTTTAAAATCTTTTGCCACCATATAGTCTTCCAAGCCCTTGTCACCCGTCTTAGTCACCTGATAACTGGCCTGAAACAGACCTGAGAATTTATAACGGACATTGTAATTAGTTTCTGCATTCAGCGCCCATGAACCTTTCGTGAAAATATCCCCCCTTAACTTTAAGTCCATCTTATCGCTAATGGCAAAGTAGTAACCACCATCCGTCAGACCAAAGCCACGAGTGGAGTCATCCATATAGCTCGGCATTATGAAACCGGACGAATAGCTGCTGGAGAAAGGAAAGAAGAAAAAAGGAACGGCAAGAGGCAACGGGACATCTTCAATTACCAGATATGCAGGTCCCGTCACAACATTTTTCTTGGGACGCACCTTGGCATAAGTCATCTGCATATAGAAGTGAGGATGATCATGGTTGTCACAAGTGGTATAACGACCGCTTTTCATGTACAACTCATCATTCATACCTTTCTTGGCATTATTACCGGTAACATATCCCTCACCCTGCTGGCTGACTACATTACTAATAAGCCCTTTCTTACTTTTAAAATTATACCGTATCGTATTTGTTTCATAAGGTGTATCTCCATCTTTGAAGACGGGTCTTCCCTTTATCACCTTTAACGAATCTTCCACACCATGAGCAAAGACCGTACTACTGTCCATATTCATGGTTATCACTTCAGCGGCCAGCTCTATATTTTGGTAATTCACTTTGCCATCGCCATACAAGTTGGCCACACCACCTTGTGTAAACACAATGGAGTCATTAGCTTCATAAATAACCGGAGCATCCAGCGGTTGCTTCTTCTTGGCAGGCTGCAACTGAATCGTATCGTTTTGCAGCGTATCTCCTCTCAACAGGGTATCTCCCTCTTGCACACCTCCTATATTAAAGGTATCAGTCCGCTCGATTCCTGTAGGAACAGTCCTTCCACGCCGACGTTGCGAAAAGGCCTCGTCAGGGAGCAGGAGTAAGACTAGTAGTAGTATGAATGATATGAATGTATTTGCTTTCAATGGCGTAATCAACTAATAGTTTCCGCTTGAAGGGGCAAAAGTACGTAAATTATACGGATAATCTCCCTTTTTAAAGAAATTTAGAATGCTACAAGAACTGTTCGCACCAATGGTCAAAACGTTCCAGACCTGCATTACCGAAATTAGAGATACTTTTCCGAGCCTTCTCTACCGTTTTTTCCCGTTCCAGATGGGTTTTGGAATAAAACTTATCGGCAAAGCAAATTACTTGCTCTTCCATACTCACCGGAAGCATATCCCGATGAGGTACAGGCAAGTTTTGTGCAACAATATCGTCCAGAGAGAGTCCTGCACCCGTATGTCTTTCACATACCAGCGCATGACGGGGATACCCTTCCCGGCGCATCAAATCAGCTCCCAGATAACCATGACAGATATAAGGCTGATTACCAAAACAGAAGATACCCGGAGCATCAGTCAGAAAAATGCCAATATCATGAAGCATACCCGCTTCATATAAAAAGTCTTTATCCAAGTTAAGTTCCGGATGACCGTCTGCAATGCAGAGAGCCTTTTCAGCTACCAGACGGCTATGCACCAATAAGATATGCTTCCGCTCATTATCTTCCGGATAATATGCATCAATCAATTCTATCGGATTCATTTTTCACTGAATTTATAAATCAATACCTTATCGCGTAAATCACAGCTGCGATAAGGAGTAAGATAGATTTCCTCCAACCGATATTTATCTGAATACTCTTTCAGGAAGTCCTCCTTAGTTCGTTCGGAAAGCATCACATATCCCGTTCCGGAAAGACCGGAAGTAAAATTCCTCATCCGATCATTCAGATAGTAATTAGTGCAATAAAAACGAATCAGCCGTGTAGTGTACGAATACATGACCCCGTCCTGCACATAAGTATTTACTTCTTCTGCCAGACGCTTGTCTGATTTCGTAGACAGTACCGTAGGCTGATAAACACCGTCTAAGGAAACAAACAGGCACAAGATACAACCGGCTATACTATATAATAATGAACGGGAATCCGCCTTTTTTGCCAATGCAATCAACATACAGACACCTGCAATTGGCGGCAAAGCCACAAGCAGCCATTTAGAGAATGACAAATCCACATTTTCCAATGCATTCATGAATCCTACGTTTTCCATGGCATGCTTTCCCGTTCCCCAAACACTATCAGGAATCAGTCCGAGACGCACCACAGCAAACGTTATCGTGAGCAACAAAGCCAGCGAAGCAAAGATATAAGCCGAAATTTTAAAGACTTTCGCTCCCCGCTGTACCAAAGCCAGCAGATACTCGGCTATCAACACCGCCATAAAGGGGTAGATAGGAAGCAGATAAACACTTCTTTTACTCTTAGGAATACAATAGAACACAAAGATAAAGAGTATAACTACCCATGTGAATAATTGCAAAGGCGATTGTGAACGGAATTTATTCCAGGCTTTCTTTATACGTTCACCGAAAGATGAACCTTCAGGCAATAAGCTCATATTTTTCCATTTCAAACCAAAGAGAGAAATCAACAGTACTAAAGTCCAAGGTATCCATCCCCAAATAATGGTCAGGAAATTATACCATAGCGGATTTTCATGCGAATCATAAGACATCTTACCCATGAAACGACCTGTATTTTCTTCCAGCATTAAATCTATAAAAGATTGGCCTCCCTGTACATAAGCCACACTAATCCAAGCAGCATATGGAATCAGGGAAAGTATTCCTATCACAAATAACCGGAAAAATGTTTTCCAGAAAGGACGTCTGCGCAATAATTGGTAGAGACCGATACTGACACAAGGGAAAATGGAACCTACCGGCCCCTTGGTCAACGTAGCGCAGCCCATCAATAAAATAGCCAGCCATGGAATTCCGCGACATTCTTTCTCATCCCAGCGGAACAACAGACATAATGAGATGACAATAAGTGATACCTGCACCATATCTACACGGCAAGCTACCGCTGCCCGGTGTACTTCAAAAGATGAGAGAAGAAGGATAGAAGCAAGAAAAGCCGTCTTCACACCCTTACGCTTTGCTATAAAAGAAAAAAACACCAGCTGCATAGCCAGAAATGCAAGAGCAGACGGTAGACGGGACGAATATTCCGTCACTCCCCCCAGAAGCGATGACACAGTAGCAATTGCCCAATAAAAGAAAGGAGGTTTATAAGCTATATCAGTTCCATAATTTACCGGAAGTATCCAATTGCCGCTCTCCAGCATAGAGAATGCGACGATAGCCTCACGCGGTTCTCCTTTAGAATAAAATATAGTTTCTCCCAGAAAAGGGAGTATCACAAGCACACTGAGCAGTGCTATAAACCAGAATGCTTTCTTCCTATCATCTGACATATATTTCTGTTTTTAATGATTTCTGGGCGCAAAAGTACAAATTATTCTGCAACAATCCCTAACTTTGCCATCTCAATTCAATGAATATGAAGAGACTGAAACAACTACCAGCATTTGTACGTTTCATTATGGTAGGCATCTTTGCTACCGCCTTGCACTATGGAATATATATTATACTCCAGCAAATCATCAATGTCAACATAGCCTACAGCATAGGTTACGTACTCAGTTTCATTGCCAATTTTTACCTGACAGCCTTTTTCACTTTCAGAAAAAAGCCTTCCTGGAAAAAGGCTTTTGGGTTTGGCGGAGCACATCTGATCAATTATCTTCTACATATGAGTTTATTGAATCTATTCCTCTGGCTCGGAATATCGAAGCCATTTGCACCTATACCGGTATTCGCCATCGGTATTCCGGTAAACTTCTTGCTGGTTAGATTCGTTTTCAAATACAAAGGAAAATAATTTGCTTTTCTCCCGATTTCTTACGAATATTGCAAAAAGAACTATTGATTATGAAAGAAGCTCCAGTACTTGCTATCGTAGTACCTTGTTATAAGGAAGAAGCTGTTTTACACGAAACACATAAACGGCTCAGCCAGTTGCTCGATCGGCTGACAACTGAAGGGCGTATATCTCCCAGAAGCTATATACTGTACGTAAACGATGGCAGTACAGACCGTACCTGGGAAATCATCAAGGAGTTCTATAAAAACACGTCGTATGCCTGCGGGCTGAACCTGGCTGGAAATGTGGGGCATCAAAACGCACTTATGGCCGGACTGAATGCTGTAAAGGAACGTTGCGATGCAGCTATTTCCATTGATGCCGACTTGCAGGATGACGTCAATGTCATCCCCGAGATGGTGGAACGCTATATGGAAGGCAATGATATTGTTTATGGTGTACGACGTGAACGCAAGACTGATACTTTCTTCAAACGCACCACCGCCCTCGCTTTCTATCGACTGATGAAAACGATGGGGGCTAAATCGGTCTACAATCATGCAGATTATCGGTTAATGAGTAGCCGTGCCATCCAGCAACTCTGTCGCTTCCGCGAACGTAACCTTTACCTTCGCGGCTTGGTGCCTCTCATTGGTTATCAAACTGCCTGCGTTTATTATAATCGTGACAAACGTTTCGCTGGAGAGTCGAAATATCCTTTTAAAAAGATGCTGAATTTTGCCATTGACGGAATTACGTCTTTTTCAGTCAAGCCTGTACGCATGATATTCTGGCTGGGGTGTATTTTCCTTTTAATAGCTCTCTGCGTCACTATCTGGACCCTACGTGCATATTTTCTTCACGATACTGTACCCGGCTGGTCATCCCTGATGATTTCCCTTTGGTTAGTAGGTGGTACTATACTCGTATCCCTGGGAATTGTAGGCGAGTACATCGGAAAGATCTACATTGAAGTAAAAGATCGTCCACGCTACAACGAGGAGGAATTATTATTACGCTAAAAGAGAAAAGGATTATTTGTCTCTGTACTTCAATGGAGAGACTCCTGTATGCCTACGGAAGAAACGGCAAAAAGTAGCCAGATTATCAAAACCTAATGATATACCTATCTCTTTTATGGTAGCACTGGTAGATTTCAGCTGCGTTTTTGCATCTATAATAATAAGGTAGTCTATCACATCCAAAGCAGTCATATTGGTACAACTCTTAATATTACGGCACAAATTCTCCTTCGAAGTCCCTAATTCTTTTGCATAGAATGAGATTCCTCGTTCTGTTCTATAATGTATCGCAACCAATTTAAGAAATTGACGGCTCATCCTGACATTTTTTGGGGATTTAGCCCATCTCTCTTCCAAATTATCCTGATAATACATTGCAATACTCGTATGAATACAAGCACCCAACATACTTCTCAATACCTCTTTATTATTATAGATTTCCGGAACTTCGCGTATCATTTTCCATAACGATATGGAGCGTAGCATATAAAGTTCCAAATTCTCAGATATACGTTTAACAGGCTCCTCAAAGATAATAAACAGATAATCAAATGCTTTTTTAAAAAACTCCACCTCATGCATTATCTTCGGAGAAAAGCCAGCATATGAAAAACAAAGATCTGGTGAAACGTTATGAATCTGTAGAAAAGAGTTATCCAGCAAAGTGATGTAATCATTCTCGCGAACAATATATTTTCCATAATTTAATGTAACCTCCATACTTCCTTTCATACATACCACAAAGATAGTTCCCTTTACATGATAAGGATTCTCCAAATACTCCTGCAAATCATCTGCCGAAACATTTTCCCTAGCTACAATATCTTCCGATATTTCAAAAAGAAGTCTACTTTCTTCCATCATAATTTTTTCTAGTAAATTTCCACAAAAGTACATTTAATCCGGGCAAATGCACATTCACTCCATTCTTTCAATAACCCCTTTAGAGTTAAAGTTTGTCAACATATCAACAATTGAACATTTTCGCGAATATCCGTATTCCTTTTTTGCTCACCTTTTTTGGTTTTGGTCGAATTAAGAAAGAACTTTGTAGCATTAATCAAGTTATGGGATATTAAGATTTATATTATCTTAATACAAGTAAAGAAAAGGGAACGTCATTTGGTCAGTAGCATCGATCTTATATATTCCTACTTTTCTTTTAAAAGGAGCAAACACAAAGATTTTCTGGCCCTGCGATATCTAATAAAAAGCACTTAAGATATCGCAACAGCACAACGCATCAACATAGAGAGCGAGGTAAGAATTACACAACAACCTCAAGATTGCTTGATAAGGACACCCCCCTACCGGTTAAAGGTATATTATCTGAAACGGTAGGGGGATATCCAAGGTAATCTCCCCCTTTGAGAATGCTAAACGTTTTTAGGGCACAGATTGTTTTTTCTTTTCTTCCATAGTTGCCAGCTATTAATCAAATTTTGCCAGAGAACATAAGATCCCGGTCCTACAGAAGATAAAGGATTCAAATATGTATAAGCCATCCAAATGGCAAGAACGGTATTCTTCTGTCCCAAAGCCTGCCCACCACTGATCCGATCATTATAATGTCCACCGATTCTTTTACCCAAAAAGAATTGCAGACAGCAAGTAATCAGTCCTGCAAGAGCGATCAGGATTTCAACAGAAACCGGTGCATCGCTATTTACCAATGAACGGATTGTCTGTCCAGATACGATGGCAAGCGCCACACCCCACAGATAAAAAGCAAGATCATGGAAACCTAACAAGAAATGATGTACACGCGGCATAAATAGTCGTAGGAACCATGCCAGGAAAAAAGGGAAAAGCAATAAAGGAAAGACTTTACTAAGAATCTTCAAAAAGGCTGCAAAGAAAGTCATATCAGCATGAGGTTCCACCAATGGAAAGACTAATGGGACTGCCACTGCTGCCAACAAATTAGATAATAGCGTATAGGTAGTCAATGTAGACGCACTGCCTCCCAACTTCCCGGTAATAACAGCCGCCGCCGTAGCCGTTGGACAAATGAGACAAACCATAGCTCCTTCAAACACTTCCTTGTAAACTTCCGGCATTGGACAACATACCAGCAAAGCAGCAAGTGCCAGGCAAGACAATGTTTGAATTAACAGCAACCAGCCATGCCATGCTTTAGGTTTCAATTCTTTCAGATTCTCCACCTTACAAAAGGTCAGTAGTAGCTGGGCAAATATCAGCAGAGGCGTTATGTACGCAATCAAATCACTGATATATGGTTTGGTAGGCGCCAAGAAAGGGACATTCGCAAGGATGAAGTACCCCAAAGTACCTGAAAGCATTGCCATCGGCAACGTCCAGTTCTTAAGAAAACGAACTAACATACCTTTTTCTATTTAATTTGCGGGTGCAAAGTTAGTCCCTTTTAAAGAAATCTATCACAAATCCGGGAGAAAAGTGACAAAACTTCACACAATGCATCAGTTTTCTATAAATTTCCACTACATTTGCAACGGCTTTTAGTATGGAACTCTATAAACGATACATATTATATATAAGTATTTGCTTCGGGCTGTTCATCTCTCCTTTTTGTAGCATCAGCATCGAAGCAAAAGATTTCGTTGTCGTTATTGACGCCGGACACGGCGGGCATGATCCTGGTGCTTTAGGAAAGTTCTCCAAAGAAAAGACCATCAATCTAAACGTTGCCCTCAAATTGGGAAAACAAATAAAGAGGAACTGTCCGGACGTAAAAGTGGTATATACTCGCGAACGGGATGTCTTTATTCCTCTTGGTCGACGTGCGGATATTGCCAATAACGCTAAAGCGGACCTGTTCATTTCCATTCATACCAATTCTGTGGCAGGCAGCAAAACTGCCAAAGGTGCCTCTACATGGACACTTGGTTTAGCCAAGTCGGACGCCAACTTGGAAGTAGCCAAGCGAGAGAACTCCGTGATTTTATACGAAAGTGATTACAAAACACGTTATGCAGGATTTAATCCGAATTCTGCAGAATCGTACATCATCTTTGAATTCATGCAAGACAAATACATGTCTCAAAGTGTGCATCTGGCTTCACTGGTACAAAAGGAATTCCGCCATACCTGTAAACGTGCAGACCGTGGTGTGCACCAGGCTGGTTTTCTGGTCCTCAAAGCCAGTGCCATGCCCAGTATCCTGGTAGAACTCGGTTTTATATCCAACCCGGAAGAGGAACGTTATCTAAACTCGGAAGCCGGAAGTACTACATTGGCAAACGGAATCTTCCGCGCTTTCCTGTCCTATAAACGTGAGCACGAAATACGTATGACAGGAAGTAGCCGTACCATATTACCGGAAGAAACAGATGCCGGCAATGTAGAGGAATCAGATACTACCAACGAAAAGACTGAGGAATCTCCCGAAATCCCCCAAAAACCAGCGGCAGCCACCCCCAATACTACCAGAACGAAACAAAATGCAGGAAAAGTTACCGAATCGCAAACCGATTCCGGCAGTCCAGTGTTTAAAATACAAATACTCACCTCTTCACGTCCTATCGCAGCCAATGATAAAAGACTGAAAGGCTTGAAAGGTGTGGAACATTTCCAGGAAGGTGGACTTTATAAATATACATACGGTTCATCAACAGACTATAACAAGGTAGTACGTACCAAACGTGAAATAACGCCCAAATTTAAGGACGCTTTTATCATCGCTTTTAAGAATGGTAAGAAGATAAACGTTCAAACGGCTATCGAGGAGTTCAAAAAGAAAAAGAAATAAATAATAAGACTATAACATCATGATGAAGTATCTTACGAAAGAAGTTAGAATAGGAATAGCGGGTATTGTTGCCCTCTGCATATTAGTATACGGTATTAATTACCTGAAAGGTATCCACATGTTTAAGCCTACCAACTATTTCTATGTCAAATTCCAGAATATTAATGGATTAACCAAATCAAGCCCGGTCTTCGCCGACGGCTTCCGTGTAGGTATTGTACGCGATCTTTATTATGACTACGCACAATCCGGAAAAGTCATAGCAGAAATCGATGTAGATCCGGAATTGCGCATACCGAAAGGTAGCACTGCCGAACTGACTGCCGAACTCATGGGAGGCGTAAAAATGAACCTATTGCTGGCAAATAATCCTCGCGAAAAGTACCAGACAGGCGATACCTTACAAGGCAGCGTCAACAACGGCGTCATGGATCAGGTCGCTACAATCATGCCACAAGTGGAGAAAATGCTTCCCAAACTGGACTCAATTCTTGCTTCACTAAATACAATACTTGGAGATCCGGCAATTCCGGGTACACTACATAGTCTGCAAAACACAATGGCGAACATGGAAGTTACCAGCCGACAATTACAAGCTATCATGAGTAAAGATATTCCTCAACTTACTCAAAAATTGAATACCATCGGCGATAACTTTATCATTGTCAGCAATAATCTGAAAGAAATAGATTATGCCGCTGCGTTTGCCAGCATAGACTCTACACTAGCTAATGTAAAAATGATTACAGACCAGTTAGGCCGAAAAGACAATACGATTGGTTTATTATTAAACGACCCCTCACTCTACAACAATCTGAATGCTACAACAGCCAATGCAGCCAGCCTTCTTGAAGACTTGAAATCACACCCCAAAAGGTACGTTCATTTCTCCTTGTTCGGCAAAAAAGATAAGTAGGGAAAAACTTATTAAATAGAATAAGTCTAAATAACAAGAGCAAGCTGATTTGAGAGGAAAAGCCGCGGTAAGTCCGTGTAGAAACTAAAAGATTCCCTTCCATACAATCCTTCAGGAAGTTTAAAAACCTGTTATTTACTTGCATATTATTCTATAATACAGATACTTATAAAAATGCAATAGCCCTCAAAAGGGGCTATTTACATGTAAATAGATAAGTGATTGAAAGTAAAGAGCTTATTACTTTTAACAGAAAAACAAGAAAAAACACATTTGTTTTTCTCAAATAAGATTGCGAATTTTGCAAGCGTAGAAGTTTTGCTTAATTAATAAATGTATTTAAAGCCGTTATGAGTGAATTAAATCATGTCGGGCTATGGAACCGCTGCCTTGAAATCATCAGAGACAATGTTCCGGAGCAGACATACAAAACATGGTTTCTCCCCATCATACCTTTAAAATATGAGGACAAGACGCTGGTTGTACAGGTACCCAGCCAGTTCTTTTATGAGTTTTTGGAGGACAAGTTTGTTGACTTGTTGCGTAAAACTCTATATAAAGTTATTGGTGATGGTACCAAGTTATTGTATAATGTAATGGTGGATAAGAGTTCACGTACTACCGTTAATCTCGAATCTACTCCCCGCACCATTATTCCACAGAAAAAGGTAATCGGCAAAGAAATACCGCAAGCGCCTATTGCAGATTTAGATCCGCATCTGAATCCTGAATACAACTTCGAAACATTTATTGAAGGCTATAGCAACAAACTTTCACGCAGCGTAGCAGAAGCTGTCGCTCAGAATCCGGCAAAAACAATTTTCAATCCGCTGTTTTTCTATGGAGCGTCAGGTGTAGGAAAGACTCACCTTGCAAATGCTATCGGCACAAAAATTAAGGAACTTTATCCGGATAAGAGAGTATTATATGTATCGGCACATTTGTTCCAGGTACAATATACTGACTCTGTACGTAACAATACAACAAACGACTTCATCAACTTCTACCAATCAATCGATATATTGATTATTGATGATATTCAAGAATTTGCCGGTGTTACCAAAACACAGAATACATTCTTCCACATCTTTAATCACTTACATCAAAACGGCAAACAGCTTATCCTGACTTCGGACCGTGCTCCCGTATTGCTACAAGGTATGGAAGAACGACTCATCACCCGTTTCAAATGGGGTATGGTAGCTGAACTGGAAAGACCGACTGTAGAATTGCGCAAGAACATCCTTCGTAATAAGATACACCGTGACGGATTACAATTCCCTCCGGAAGTAATTGATTATATCGCAGAAAATGTAGGCGACAGTGTGCGTGACCTGGAAGGTATCGTCATTTCCATCATGGCACATTCTACTATATATAATAAGGAAATTGACCTGGAACTGGCACAACGCATTGTACGGAAGGTAGTGAAAAGTGAAAGTAAAGCGGTTACCATTGATGACATCATCAATGTGGTATGCAAGCATTTCTCACTGGACACTGCTACAATCCATACCAAATCACGGAAACGCGAAGTTGTACAGGCACGCCAGATAGCTATGTTCCTTGCCAAGTCCTACACGGATTTCTCTACGGCCAAGATAGGTACATTGATAGGGCACAAAGATCACGCAACCGTGTTGCATGCCTGCAAAACCATTAAAGAATTACGGGAAGTGGACAAAGCTTTCCGCGCAGAAATAGATGATATTCAAGCATCATTAAAAAAGCAGGGTTAAAAACCCTGCTTTTTTATTACTTTCCAAAGATTCTCCGACATTACTTCGTTATCTTCTTTCTTATAACGTACATCCGTAAAGACTTGCGCCAAAGTTTCTTTGTTGTTTTCAAGAATAAACTGCTTATTTTCAGGCAAAGACTCCTTATAAGCATACAGACGATCTATATCTTCAGGGGTATAATCATGATACGTCTCCTCATGTACAATAGCTTCCAATGGCAATCGATCTACCTGTGCAGGTTCCTCGGCAGGCCAGCCCACCGTCACTGTTGTAATAGGAAATACCAATTCTGGTAACTCCAGGGCTTCGATTATCATTTGAGGATTGTAAGTCGTCGTACCCAGATAGCATATGCCTAATCCTTTTTCTTCCGCAGCCACACAAAAAGTCTGTGCTGCCAGCAGGGCATCTACAGAACCGGTTACGAACCACTCTAAGTTATTATACCCGGGAGTTGCTTTTCGCTGCTCGCACCATTTAGTGAAACGGCGCAGGTCTATACAAAATGTCAAAACCACAGGCGCAGTTTTCACCATCGGCTGATTGAAATGAGCCGGTGCCAGCTTAGCTTTCCTCTCTGCATCACGCGTTACAATTACACTATACACCTGCATATTCCCGACTGTAGAGGCCCGGAACGCAGACTCAAGCAAATCATTTAACAAATCAGAAGAAATATCTTTCTGCTGATATTTGCGGATTGTTCTTCTCTGTTTTAGGATTTCCATTCTTTTATTTTTTTGCAAATATAGAAAAAGAATAGCAGATTGTTGTCAAAGAACGAGTTTAATGTTTATCCATGTTTTCTAAAATCGATTAGCCTACTCAACCAAAGCATAAAAACAATTTTCTTTTTTGGAAACTTTTTGTTCATACAATAATGCTAATATTTTATAAATCAGCAAACTATTATTCAGAAATGGAAATCTCACAGCCTGTTCATAATTTATTCTATTTTTATTTTGCTATAATAAAAAACATTCTTAGCTTTGCAATCACATTTGTTAATGATAGGTATTACTTCTACACTCTTACTTATTAAAAAATAAATCTAAGGAAAAAAGCATCGTGGAAAAACAAACTTATTCTTACGAGGAAGCCTATGAAGAATCTTTACGATATTTTCAGGGCGACGAGTTAGCTGCGCGTGTTTGGGTAAACAAGTACGCAGTAAAGGACTCTTTCGGAAATATTTACGAGAAGTCTCCGAAAGACATGCATTGGAGAATAGCCAATGAAGTAGCCCGTATCGAGGCTAAATACTCTAATCCATTAAGTGCAGAGGAACTATTCGATCTGCTCGACCACTTCAAGTACATCGTTCCGCAGGGAAGCCCGATGACCGGAATTGGTAACAACTATCAGGTAGCTTCTTTGTCTAACTGCTTCGTGATCGGAGTAGATGGAGAGGCGGATTCTTATGGTGCCATCTTCAAAATAGACGAAGAACAAGTACAACTCATGAAGCGCCGTGGTGGTGTAGGACACGATTTGTCGCACATCCGCCCGAAAGGTTCTCCGGTGAAAAATTCGGCCTTAACCTCTACCGGCCTGGTGCCATTCATGGAGCGTTACTCCAATTCTACGCGTGAAGTTGCTCAGGACGGACGACGTGGCGCACTGATGCTGAGTGTATCTATCAAACATCCCGATTCAGAGGCATTCATCGATGCTAAAATGACGGAAGGTAAAGTTACAGGTGCCAATGTATCTGTGAAACTGGACGATGCATTTATGACCGCTGCTATCACAGGTACTCCATATATTCAACAATATCCAGTCAATGCTGCTGAACCAACAGTACAAAAGGAAATCAATGCAACCAATTTGTGGAAGAAGATCGTTCACAATGCATGGAAATCGGCAGAACCGGGTGTATTGTTCTGGGATACCATAATAAAAGAATCCGTACCCGATTGCTATGCAGATTTGGGATATCGCACAGTTTCCACCAATCCATGCGGTGAAATCCCTTTGTGCCCGTATGATTCCTGCCGTTTGCTGGCTATCAATCTTTATTCTTATGTAGTAAATCCTTTCAAACCGGATGCATACTTTGACTTTGAATTGTTCCAGAAACATGTAGCGTTGGCTCAACGCATTATGGACGATATCATCGATCTGGAATTGGAGAAGATAGAACGCATCATGGAAAAGATTGATGCTGACCCCGAAAGCGAAGATGTGAGACATACAGAACGTGTATTGTGGGACAAGATTTATAAGAAGAGCGGACAAGGACGCCGTACCGGTGTAGGTATTACTGCCGAAGGTGATATGCTTGCTGCACTGGGATTGCGTTACGGTACGGAAGAAGCTACCGAATTCTCTGAAAAAGTACACAAGACCGTTGCCCTGAGTGCTTACCGTTCATCGGTAGAAATGGCAAAAGAACGTGGCGCATTCGAAATTTACGATACCGAACGTGAAAAGAATAATCCGTTCATCAATCGTTTGCGCGAAGCAGATCCCCAGTTGTATGAGGATATGAAGAAATACGGCCGCCGCAATATTGCCTGCCTCACCATTGCACCGACGGGAACCACCAGTCTGATGACTCAGACTACCTCAGGTATTGAGCCTGTATTCTTGCCCGTATACAAACGTCGTCGTAAAGTAAATCCGAACGATACTAATGTACACGTAGACTTCGTGGATGAAACCGGAGATGCTTTTGAAGAATATATTGTCTTCCACCCCAAGTTTGTTACATGGATGGAAGCGCAAGGACACAATCCTTCTAAACGTTACACACAAGAAGAGATCGACGTATTGGTTGAGCAATCACCTTATTATAAAGCAACCTCAAACGACGTAGACTGGCTGATGAAAGTCAAGATGCAGGGACGTATCCAGAAATGGGTAGACCACTCCATCAGTGTGACCATCAACCTGCCGAACGATGTGGATGAAGACCTGGTAAACCGCCTGTATGTAGAGGCATGGAAATCCGGTTGTAAAGGTTGTACGGTTTATCGTGACGGTTCACGTTCGGGCGTACTCATTTCTGCCAAGAGCGATAAGAAAGAAGAAATGCCTCCTTGCAAACCGCCTACGGTAGTAGAAACCCGCCCGTCAGTTCTGGATGCCGACATCGTACGTTTCCAGAATAATAAAGAAAAGTGGGTGGCATTCGTCGGTCTGCTGGACGGACATCCTTACGAAATCTTCACCGGTCTTCAGGATGACGATGAAGGCATTATTCTGCCGAAGAACGTTACTTCCGGACACATTATTAAGAAGGTGGACAAGGACGGTAGCAAGCGTTACGACTTCCAGTTCCAGAACAAACGCGGATATAAAGTCACCATTGAAGGTCTGTCCGAAAAGTTCAACAAGGAATACTGGAACTACGCCAAACTAATCTCCGGAGTATTGCGTTATCGTATGCCTATCGAACAGGTTATCAAGCTGGTCGGCTCTTTGCAACTGGACAGCGAAAGCATCAATACCTGGAAGAACGGTGTGGAACGCGCATTGAAGAAATACATAACGGACGGCACAGAAGCCAAAGGCAAGAAATGTCCGAACTGCGGCAACGAAACACTTGTATATCAGGAAGGTTGCCTCATTTGTACCACTTGCGGAGCTTCACGTTGCGGATAAAAACAGATCTGCGAAATGCAAGCACAAACGTTTGCATAGGAATTTAAAAAACTTAGATAGCGGTAGCTGCTTGATTATGCGGAATAATGTCTATACTTGCATAGTCAATGCAGCTATTACTAAATCTAATATTATATGATACTATCTTTTCATATCGAGTACCGCACAAGTTGGGGTGAAGAGGTCAGAGTCTTAGGATCTATTCTTGAACTGGGTAACAATCAGCCTGGTAAAGCCATACCTTTACAAACAGTGGATGGCATTCACTGGACTTTAGATGCGGACATTCAAGCGCCTGAAAACGGCATCGTACAATACAGTTATCACATTTATCGCGACGGCAAAGATACACGTACGGAGTGGAACAGCCTTCCTCGCACGCTCTATGTATCGGCTGACAAGAAGAAAGTCTACCGCCTGCAAGACTGCTGGAAGAATCTGCCAGAACAGCAATACTTCTACACGTCTGCTTTCACGGAGTCCCTGCTTGCACATCCCGAACGTAACGCCGCTCCAAAGAGCCACAAGAAAGGATTATTGATCAAGGCGTATGCTCCATGCATCGACAATGATCACTGTCTGGGCATTTGCGGCAACCAGAAAGTTCTGGGAGATTGGGATGCGGATAAAGCCGTTCTGATGAGCGACGCCAACTTCCCGGAATGGCAGGTTGAAGTAGACGCCTCGAAAATCAGCTTCCCGCTGGAGTATAAATTCATCCTTTATAATAAGAAAGAGCGTCGTGCCGTGGCATGGGAAAACAACCCCAACCGCTACATGGCCGATCCGCAGATAGGTGCTAACGAAACACTGGTGATCGGTGACCGTTACGTTTACTTCGCCCTACCCGACTGGAAAGGAGCCGGAGTAGCCGTGCCCATCTTCTCGCTGCGCTCCGAAAAGAGCTTCGGCGTAGGTGACTTTGGCGACCTGAAACAAATGATAGACTGGGCTGTACTTACCCGCCAGAAAGCCGTACAGATATTACCTATCAACGACACCACCATGACACATACATGGACGGATTCTTATCCGTACAACAGCATATCCATTTATGCGTTCCACCCCATGTATGCCGATCTGAAACAGATGGGTACGTTGAAGGACAAAAAGGCAATGGCAGAATTCAATAAACGGCAGAAAGAGCTGAATGCTTTGCCTACCGTAGACTATGAAGCAGTAAACCAGACAAAATGGGAGTTCTTCCGCCTGATATACAAACAGGAAGGTGAACAAGTTCTGGCATCCGATGCCTTCCGGAAGTTCTTCGAGAACAACAAAGAATGGTTACAGCCATACGCTGTGTTCAGCTATCTGCGCGATGCCTACAAGACACCCAACTTCCGCGAATGGCCGAAATTCACAGAATACAAAGCAGAAGAAATAGAAAAGTTATGCCAGCCGGAATCTGCCGACTATCCGCATATCGCCATCTACTTCTTCATCCAGTTCCACCTGCACCTGCAACTGCTGGCTGCAACGGAACACGCACGAGCCAATGGTGTAGTACTGAAAGGTGACATTCCTATCGGTATCAGCCGCAACAGCGTTGAAGCGTGGACAGAACCCTACTACTTCAACCTGAACGGACAAGCGGGTGCACCACCCGATGACTTCTCCGTGAACGGTCAGAACTGGGGCTTCCCTACTTACAACTGGGACGTAATGGAGAAAGACGGTTATTCCTGGTGGATGAAGCGTTTCCGCAAGATGTCGGAATACTTCGACGCCTACCGTATCGACCACATCCTGGGCTTCTTCCGCATTTGGGAAATCCCGATGCATGCCGTACATGGACTGCTGGGCCAGTTTGTTCCCGCCCTGCCGATGACGCGCGAAGAAATAGAGGGCTACGGAATGGCATTCCGCGAAGATTTCTTCACGAAACCCTATATCCATGAATACTTCCTCGGACAAATGTTCGGCCCGCATACTGATTATGTAAAGCAGACCTTCATAGAGCCTACGGAAACATGGGAAATATATCGCATGCGTCCCGAGTTCGACACACAGCGCAAAGTAGAGGCTTACTTTGCCGGAAAGACGGACGAAGACAGCATCTGGATACGCGATGGCCTGTACGCATTAATCAGTGACGTACTGTTTGTGCCCGACCGTGAAGACCCGAACAAATTCCATCCGCGCATCGGCGTACAACACGATTACATCTACCGTGCTCTGAATGATTGGGAGAAGGCGGCATTCAATCGTTTGTACGATCAGTATTACTATCATCGCCACAACGAGTTCTGGCGCGAACAAGCCATGAAGAAGTTGCCGCAACTGACGCAATCCACCCGTATGCTGGTATGCGGTGAAGACCTCGGTATGATCCCCGACTGTGTGGCTTGGGTGATGAACGACCTGCGCATCCTTAGTCTGGAGATACAACGCATGCCGAAAGATCCTTCACAGGAATTCGGACATCCGGACTGGTATCCGTACCGCTCGGTTTGCACCATCTCTACGCATGATATGTCTACGCTGCGCGGCTGGTGGGAAGAAGATTTCCAACAAACGCAACGGTACTACAACACCATGCTGGGACACTACGGCGCCGCACCTGCCGTTGCCACTCCGGAACTTTGCGAACAAGTGGTACGCAACCACCTTTACAGCAACTCTATCCTGTGCATCCTCTCCTTGCAGGACTGGATGGCTATGGACGGAAAATGGCGCAACCCCAATGTACAGGAAGAGCGCATCAACGTGCCTGCCAACCCCAGACATTACTGGCGCTACCGTATGCACCTGACGCTGGAACAACTGATGAAAGCGGATAGCCTGAACGAGAAGATCAAAGGACTGATAGAACAGACCGGACGAAAAGGATAATATTCAGGCAACACCTCAGTGCTTTAATTATCAGCGCATTGCATTTACATTTCATTTACGCCATGATGTAAAAGCATTTACCGCTGGATGTAACGACCTTTACCGCTTATTGTAACGCTCTTTACCTCCTATTGTAAACGCTTTTACCTCGGCATGTAAATGGAGTTACCATTTGAGGTAAACAAGATAACAATGAAAGGAAACAGCCGTGTCCTCGTAAGGTGAAATACATTCACCTGCCGAGGGCACGGCTGTTTGTTCGTAAGATGTGATTACCTGTTCGCAGGATGACAGGACACAGAAACTTAGTTACCAGTTATATTCCTCTACATAACTATCGAAATACTCCCCTTTTTGCAGGCCCAGTTTCTTGGCCAAGGCAATTACTTCTTGTTGTTCTGCAGGCGACAGCAGCGTTTCTCCTTTCCGCTTCTGATAATATTTTCTGATTCCCCATCGACCAATCAGCCCGTAGCGGAAGGTTCCTGATACGCTGACTGCCAGAGCTTCCGTAGTACACACGAAACCTTTGGCATAGTTCACTTTCTTGTTGGAACGGTAATACTCACATTTCCCCGCCATAGCCTCAATCGTTTTCGGATTCAGCGTAGGCAGAAAAGTAATGTTTGCCGGAGCATGAGAGTATGCAATCCGGCGTAAACAAGTGTCGGCATGAGAACAATCTGCTGCTGCGCACAGACCAAAGTTATGGGGCACTTTTGAATAATCAAATGTTTCTTTTTCCATTATATTTATAAGATTAATGATTGAAGGGCAAAGGTACAACATATATTACAGACTGGTACGATTTTCTTCAGATACAAATATACCTGTTTTCTTTGTTTACTGGGCAGTTATTCTTATTTTTGTCATTAACCTAATATTCCATTGATATGAACAGTTATATATTCCTTGATAACGTCCGTTTCTTTGCCTACCACGGTGTAGGTCAGCAAGAGCGGGAAGTAGGTAATGAATTTGTCATTAACCTGAAATTGAAAGTCGATATTGCGCGTGCAGCCGAGACTGACGATGTGACACATACCGTCAGCTATGCCGATGTATACGAAAATGTGAAAGCTGAGATGGAGATACCTTCTAAATTGCTGGAACATGTTTGCGGACGTATCGTAAAGCGCCTGTTTCGCACTTTCCCCACCGTAAAAGCTATTGAACTGAAACTCGCTAAACGCAATCCGCCCATGGGAGCCGATTTGGATGCGGCAGGGGTGGAAGTACAATGCGAAAGAGTTTAACCCCCTTCTACTGAATTTCTAAATTATTCCTTTTTCTATTCTTTCAGTCCTCAACAAACACTCTACTCAGTAGTGTTTGCAGAGAACTGAAAGGGTTCTTCAACTTTACCCTCCGACTTATCCCCCGGTATTCACCTCTATTTTTACAATCTCTTCTATTCCCCTTCCCGACTTTATATACCTCTGCCCTGTATCGCCCTACTGATGAGGGATACAGAAAGAAAAGTAAAATAGATACAGATTTTAGAATGAGCCAAAGGTCTATTTAATAAATAATTATTTATACCTTTGCTGTCAACAAAATAACCGACCCAATGGTAAACTTAAAGATTACAACAGCATTATTTACTGTTTTACTACTACTATTTTCTTGTTCACACAAAAGCGAAACAGAAACATTACTCTCATATGCCGATACACTCATAGAAGAATATCCCGACAGTGCACTCCGGTCATTGGACTTATCACCGGAAGAAATAGAAGGACTTTCCGACAAAGAATGCGCACGCTATGCATTGCTCCTTGCACGTGCCACGGACAAGTGCAAGCTCTCTTTGCTACCTTGCGACTCACTGCTGAACGTAGCATTAGATTATTATGACGATGACGAGAAAGAAAAAGCGGTAGCGTTGCTCTATAAAGGCAGACTGGCTGTTGAGATGGAAGAAGCAGAAGAAGCAACCACTTGTTTCCAAAAGGGATTAACCATCATACAAGATTTCCCGAAAGAACTTAAGACAAAGAATTTACTTCTCAGTTCATTGGGAAATATCTATTTTGATGCCGGATATTATGATAAATCCATGGAAATATACCAAACTATGTATGAATGTTGTACTACAGATCTGGAAAAATCAATAGCATTGAACAATATCAGTACATATTATTGCTTAATAGAGGACAAAGACTCTACCTTAATGTTACAGCGCGAAGCACTAAATTATGCTATCGCTTCGGGAGATTCTCTACAGATTGCAATGTCTAAACACAATTTAAGTCTGGAATTTGATAGTTTTGACGAACTTGATTCCGCCTTATATTACGAAAAAATGGCCCTCAAAGAACTGCCTCAGAAGGAAAATCATGGAAACTCTTACTTCAATCTCGGAGATTTACTTTTAAAAACAGGTAAAAATAAAGACTCTGCTCTTTACTATTTAACCAAAGCTTTAGATGACGTATCCATTGAAAGTAAAGCTTCATGCCTTAAAAGTTTATATAATCTTGAAAAAGAAAACGGAGATTACAAGACAGCAAATACCTATTTAGAAGAACATTCTGCTATCATAGACTCATTATTTTACATGGAACAGTCAACTGAAATACAGCAACTGATTTATGAATATAATACTAAAATGAGGGTAAGAGAGGAACAACTAAAAGGAAAGCGCACCATACACCGCACTATTGTAGGATTTGTTTCGATTTGCTTTCTCATTATACTTGCTTACCAAAACTATATAAACCGGAAAAAACGTATTCAACTCCAATACAAACAATCGTTAGAGCAAACACAGAATAAGTTATCATCTTTAGAAACTACCATTGAAAACAATCAGCTAATGATTACCTTATTAAAGCAGGAACAGAACAATTTAAAGCAAGAACATGAAAACAAAGAACAGCAAATAGAAGAAAGGGAGCAAACCATAGCTCGTTTAAAAGAAGAGAAACAGCAGTTACTCAATTGGCTATTTGCCCAAAGCAACATTTACCAAAGAGTGATTACTCTATCCAAACAAACCAGTTCGAATAAAAAACAAATGAAAGCTTTAACCACTACGGAACAGGAACAACTAAAAAAAACAATATTCGGAATATACCAAAGTTATATATCTTTCCTCCACATTGAATATCCCAGGCTAACGGAAGATGATCAATTGCTCCTTTGCCTACAGGAAACTTCACTTAGCCCATTAGCCATTGCAATTTGTTTTGGCTATACCGATACGCACCCTCTCAATCAGAAAAAATACAAAATGAAAGAGAGAATGAGTAGAGAAGAAAGCAAAGTGTGACTAACACATTTGTTACCCATCTATTTATCAACACATTACATTTCTATAGTATGACTGCGAAAATGCATTCATGATAATTGTTTGCCCTAACTTTGCAACCGTAAACAATTAAATAAATATAGAAATGAAAACAAGAGTATTATTTATTCTATTATCGGTATTATTCATTATACCAGTAAATGCAATCCCCCACAAAAGGCATCGACACAAAGTAAATGCTAAAATTATTAGTTCAAATTATAAAGTGAATACCCGCAGCCCCTTATTTTTTAACCTGACTGCCGATGAAGTAGACGACAACCTAACTATTACTTTCCAATCTGTCTTAGAAGAAACTGATATCACTGTAACTGATAAGAATGGGAACATAATCGCTTCTGAATTAAATTCCTCCATTTATGAAGGAAAAACAGTAAACATCTATGCTCCAGAATCGGATATCTATACTATAGAGATAACCTCTCCTATCATAGACGTAACAGCAGAAATCACACTAAACGAGATTTAACTAACTATTTTATTAACATCAAAACAATTTAAAATTATGAAGAAATTATTATTTCTAACGGCTATTGCATTAGCCGCCATTTCATGCCAAGATGAAGAAAACAGCTTACCAATTGACAATTCTTCTTCACAACCCCAAAAATTTCAAGTAGTACAGATTACTGACCAAGGAGAAATTATCCCAACGGATAATAGTAAGACAAGAAGTTCTATACAAGGAGAAACCGCTTTACAATTTGCCTCAGAAGCTGATTATCAATTGTCTTTAAAAGAAATCAACGACATGCAATCCTGTAACAGATTAGCTTATGTAGACGCCAACGATTTCATTTCACTGCAGGAACTTGCCGTGAAAGCAGATGAGGAATTAGAAGAAATTGCAAACACGGCAACCAGCGAATCTGATTTTACAACCAAATACTCACAATATGTAGAGAAATATAAGGGATTATTGGTTACTAACAAGTATGATAATGAAGATTTATCACTTTATGTACCCGACGGTGATAATGTTTCTACTTACCTTGTAAACAGTAATCGTAAAGTAGTTATCGGACATGAAATTAAGAAAATTTCTCTTTCCGATGATATGAGTGAATCAGACAAAGCTGTATACGCTTATCTCCCAGTTCCCGGCGAGACAAATCACTTCAATTTTCAAAATTTCATTGAAGACAAGAAAAAAACAACAGGTAGAGTGGAACTAAATAGTTCAAGTGAAATAATTGTCCATGTAGGCTGCCAAAAGAAAACGTGGCATGGTTGGAAAAGAGATAATCACAGAGATGTGTATTTTCAATTATCTGCATCTCCAATGTACTTTACTTTACCTAATGCCGCAGGAGATCCTTATAATCTTGACTTCGTACGTTTCCATGCATTCCAAAATGATGGAGATATTGACTGGAGTGTAGGTGGCTTGAAGCCCGGAGCTACTTCTTTATCAGGGAAAATATCTGTATGGACAGACATAACTGCCAATACATCAGAACAAGTATCATACACAAATGTATTTGCAAGATATGTAGGTAAGTATGGTACTTATGGGACCTATACGCTACCCAAATTAGAGGGTGGTTCATACGGAGGAGATTTCACACTAGCATTTATAAGATAATTATGAAAAGATTTACATTATTTCTACTATTAGCACTATACCTATCACTACAAGTCTCCGCACAAGTAAGATTTGGTGTAGATGCAGGGATGAACCTGACACACTTCAAAAGTAGCAGCAATCACAAGGCTCAAAAAGTAGGTGGCATGGGGGCAGGATTCCAAATTGGAGGAACTGTGGATTATGAGTTTAAAAGACATTGGATGCTGATGTCAGGAGCCTCATTCATGCAGACCCAAAGCAAAATGGAAATGTCATATGGTATGCTTCCCCGTTTCCCGGATGCTAAGATTAAACTGAACCATATTGTTATCCCGTTAAAGGTGGGATACAATATTCAAATAAATAAGAAATTAAGTTTGATTCCTTCAATCGGAGTATATGGGTCGTATAACTTTAGTGCCGGCAAATGTCCATTGGAAATACATTCTCCAACTGATGGCAAGATGATACATGAGAAGTGGAATCCTATGGAAGGATATTCTGCTAAATTCCCTATCGGCAATTCACCTGGCTACTATTCTTTTGTAGACCTTGATGCTCTCCGTCATTGGACTTATGGAGGAATTGCAGGGCTAAAAGCCATTATCAGCAAACATTATACAGTCTCTTTCCAATACAATGAAGCCATTAAACAAATACAGGGTCAGTGTAGTATAAGAGATTATGGCTATCAGCTTTCTGTAGGATATATATTCTAAATCAAAACACATAATCCTTATATAAAGAAAAGGTGTGGAAATCTTCCGTCCGGAAGTCTTCCACACCTTTTTTATTCATATCAGAGTTATTGCCTCTTTCATTTCTTTTTCTTCCGCTTTTTCGCAGATTCCACTGCCTCGGCAACCACCGGTTTGTTTTCAAAGCGCTTGGTGTATCCGGTATAATCCGGAACTGTACGTTCGTACATAGGATCTACAAACAACGGACTTGAAATAATATGATCTGCCGTACTACGGTTGCAGCAGAAAACGATATTCTCCACACCGGCCAAACGAGTCAATGCTTTTACATCCGTATCATGCGGCTGCAACGTCATCGGATCAGTGAAGAAGAAAAGGTAATCAATTTCACCGTCCACAATGCGGGAACCCATTTGCTGGTCACCGCCCAAAGGACCGGATTTCAGAATGGTAAAGTCCCACTCAACATCGGGATGCTTTTCCTTAAGAGCCTCAAGGATAAGAGTTCCTGTAGTACCTGTACAGTAGAACTTGTGCCCCATAAGCAATTCGGAGTTCCAGAGAACCCACTCAATAAGATCTTTCTTCATGGCATCGTGCGCCACCAGTCCAATCTTTCTAACTAATTTTTTCATAAGTCAATACCGTTTTAAAATAAACAATCGGTAAAAAGAAAAAGCTATAATTGCGAGAAAAATTTCTTTCCACGTAAATAATACTGCGCCAAGATACTGCTTTTTGTCCATTCCGGTATCACAGAAAGGGAAGTTTTTTTCAGGTTTTCTTCGCGTGCAGCAGTGAAAGAAGGACGTAACCAACTATATTCACGGCGTGCACGAAGTACAGCCAATGCATTGGGGAACTGAAGTTTAAGGGCAAAGTTAAATGCAGCCACATAGTCGAGGACAGCACGGATACGCATCACCGAAGACAAATCTTCCGAAGGCAGGTTCTTGTAAAGCATGACAAGATTATTACGAAAGTTGAGATAAGTCTTTCGGGGATTTTCTTTCTTTAAAGTAGCACCGCCTACATGATAAACCACACTTTGCGGCACACATACAATCTGCCTGCCACGTGCACGAAGTCTCCAGCACAAGTCAATCTCTTCCATGTGGGCAAAGAATCGTCCGTCCAGCCCTCCGGCCTCACGATAATCTTTCAGGCGGATAAACAAGGCTGCACCCGTCGCCCAAAATACAGGAATAATGGTATCGTATTGCCCTTTGTCCTCCTCTACCACGCCCATAATCCGCCCACGACAGAACGGATAGCCGTAACGATCGAGAAAGCCACCTGCCGCACCTGCATACTCAAACTTCTCCTTCTGCCGCCAACTCCGTATCTTCGGCTGGCAAGCTGCTGCCTCAGGATGTGCCTCCATATAATCAGCCAATGGCTGAAGCCAATGCTCCGTCACTTCCACATCCGAATTGAGAAGTACCACATACTCAGCATCCACTTCCTGCAAAGCCATGTTATAACCATCGGCAAAACCCTGGTTTTCTTCCAGCAGTATCAATCGGACAGTAGGAAACTCCCGGCAAAGCATCTCAACAGATGCATCCGTTGAACCATTATCAGCAACATACACCACAGCACCGTCTGCTTCGGAAAAGCGTACCACGGAGGGAAGAAATGAGCGGAGCATTTCACACCCGTTCCAGTTTAATATTACAACTGCTATCTTATCCATTTTGCTTCTCCAGTTCTTCACGTTTCAGTTTCCAACGCTTATGAGACCAGAACCAATAGGCAGGAGCACGACGAATCGTTTGTTCCAGACGGCGTACGAAAAGTTCGGTTATCTCCCCTTCAGCAGTCTGTTTAGGGGTTTCGGTTAACAAATCGAAGTAGGCTTTGCAATGTCCTCTGCCCTGCCTCTCCAATTCACAATAAAATACAGGGTAATTCATCATCCTGGCAATACGTTCACCTCCATCCATAAATACGGTTTCCTGGTTCAGGAAAGTAGTCCAGTGGTGAGCTTCGTTACGATTAGGCGATTGATCGGTAATCAAACCAACCACTACATGCTTCCCTTCACGGCGCAACCGGATCACTTCGCGGGCAGTAGAGTGCTTCGGCACATTATAACCACCATGCCGGGCACGGATAAGCTTAAACATTTCGTCCACATACTTATTTCGCAAGGGTTTATACACCTGTAGCGGCACATCTTCCGGCTTCATGAAAGCTCCCATTGCTGTCAACCACTCAAAGTTGGCATAATGGGGAATGAGCACAACAATGCCTCCATGTTTTTCGAGCATGGCAAGATATTCTTCTGTGTTACCATACTCCATACGCCGGGAAAGGTCTTCGAATGACATACGCATCATCTTGATTTCTTCCAGCATATAATCGCAGATGTAGTGATAAAACTCACGCTCAATCTCACGAAGTTCGGCCTGAGACTTTTCCGGAAAAGAATTCTTTAGGTTTTTACGGACCACTCCGCGACGGTAATGCACCACATGGCGCATCAGGAGATAGAGTCCGTCGGACAATATATAGAGTGCCCGGAAAGGAAGCAAAGCCAGCAGCCACATACCTGCGTAAGTCAGCCAGTAGATAAGTTTCGATTTCATACTTTTCTTATACCTTATTATAATAGTAAAGTTCCCTGCAACGCTGTCCCATCTTCATTGAAATCGCCCAAGCGTACAGATACCACTTGATTGTCCAGTGTATCATTATGGGGAACCTCTACCCGGATATAGTTAGCCGTAAAGCCATGCATCGGTGCACCCGGCTTGGAGCGTTCCAGCAATACCGGCATAGTTTGTCCGATATGGCGGGCATAGAATGCATGCGTCTTTTCATCCGAAAGTTCCAAAAGGCGCTGACTGCGACGGTGCTTTTCCTCCGGAGTTACCACATGGTCTATCTTCAAAGCCTGTGTACCCGGCCGTTCGGAATAGCTGAACACGTGAAGTTGGGTCACATCCAGACTCTTAATAAATTCATAAGCCTGCTCAAAGTATTCATCCGTTTCACCCCGCGTACCCACTATGACATCCACACCAATAAAAGCGTCGGGCATCACTTCTTTCACTCTCTGCACTTTAGAAGCGAAGAGTTCCGTATCATACCGACGACGCATCAGTTTTAAAACGTCATCACTGCCAGACTGCAATGGAATATGGAAGTGAGGCATAAAACTGCGAGAATGCGAAACAAACTCTATGATCTCATCAGTCAGCAAATTAGGTTCTATGGAAGAGATGCGATAACGTTCAATACCTTCTACCTCATCCAGTGCCTTCACCAAGTCGAAAAAAGTCTCTCCGGTACTCTTGCCGAAATCGCCAATGTTAACGCCGGTCAACACAATCTCCTTTCCCCCTTCGGCTGCAGCCTGACGCGCCTGTTCTACCATAGAGGCAATCGTTCCGTTGCGGCTCCGTCCGCGAGCAAAAGGAATGGTGCAATAGGAACAATAATAATCGCAACCATCCTGTACTTTCAGAAAATAGCGGGTACGATCTCCCCGTGAGCAGGACGGCGCAAACGAATGGATATCTTTCAACGCTGAAGCATACGCCTCTCCCGACTCATTTTTCTGTAAATCGCCAAGATATTGAAGTAAGTCCTTTTTCTGTTCGGCACCAAGCACTACATCCACGCCTTCAATCTTTGCAACGGTTTCAGGCTTCAACTGGGCATAACATCCGGTCACAACCACGAAAGCGCCCGGATGTTGCTTCACCAAACGATGAATAGCCTGGCGGCATTTCTTATCTGCCACCTCCGTCACCGAGCAAGTGTTCACTACACAGATGTCTGCTTTCTCTCCCTTACGTGCCGTACGCACGCCTGCTTCCCGCAAAATCTTACCGATAGTAGAGGTTTCCGAAAAGTTCAACTTACACCCTAACGTATAGTAAACCGCTGTCTTATTTTGAAATATATTGGTATCAATCATATCTATTCTAAACACATTTCTGCCACAAAGTTACATATAATTCTTAGAATTTTCCTACTTTTGCACAAATCATCAATTTTCGTGCAATGATACAAGAGAACTTTATCAAACTCTACGAGCAGAGTTTCCGTGAGAACTGGGACCTTCCTTGCTACACCGATTATGGTGAAGACGAGAGTTATTCCTATGGACAAGTAGCACAAGAGATAGCTAAATTGCACTTGCTATTCAAACATTGCAGCCTGCGCCGGGGCGATAAAATAGCTGTTATCGGCAAAAACAATTCCCGTTGGTGCATTGCTTATATGGCAACCATCACTTATGGAGCCATCGTTGTGCCCATCCTTCAAGATTTTAATCCGAACGATGTACATCATATCGTCACCCACTCCGAATCTGTTTTTCTCTTTACCAGCGATTCCATTTGGGATCATCTGGAAGAAGAACGCCTGACCGGACTGCGTGCCGTGTTCTCCCTTTCTGATTTCCGCTGCCTCCACCAGCGTGACGGTGAAACAATCAACCGTTTCCTCAAACATCTGGACGACGAAATGCATGAAACTTATCCGAAAGGTTTCCGCCGGGAAGACGTGCAATATACAACCCTCTCTAATGATAAGGTGATGCTGCTGAACTATACTTCGGGCACCACCGGTTTCAGCAAAGGTGTTATGCTGACAGGAAACAATCTGGCAGGAAATGTCACTTTCGGTATACGCACCGAGCTATTAAAGAAAGGAGATAAAGTATTATCTTTCTTACCTTTAGCCCATGCCTACGGTTGTGCCTTCGACTTCCTCACGGCCACCGCTGTGGGAACCCATGTCACACTTCTGGGAAAAGTCCCCTCCCCCAAGATCCTGATGAAAGCTTTCGAGGAGGTAAAACCCAATCTTATCATTACCGTACCGCTTGTTATCGAGAAAATCTACAAAAATGTTATCCAACCCGCCATCAATAAGAGAACTATGAGGTGGGCGCTCAGCATTCCTTTGCTCGACGGACAAATCTACGGGCAAATCCGTAAAAAACTGGTAGATGCCCTGGGCGGACGCTTCAAAGAAATCATTATCGGCGGGGCTGCCATGAACCCGGAAGTGGAAGAGTTTTTCCACCGCATCAAGTTTCCATTCACTATCGGTTACGGTATGACAGAATGTGCACCATTGATCAGCTACGCTCCCTGGAACGAATTCGTCCCGACTTCTTCCGGTCGTGTACTCGACATCATGGAAGCCCGGATTTATAAAGAAAATCCGGAAGCTGAAATTGGTGAAATACAAGTGCGAGGCGAAAATGTAATGGCGGGGGACTATAAAAATCCGGAAGCAACGAAGGAAGTTTTCACCGAAGACGGCTGGTTGCGTACCGGCGATCTGGGAAAGCTGGACGAAAATAATAATCTCTATATCCGTGGCCGCAGCAAGACCATGATTCTCAGTTCCAGCGGACAGAATATTTTCCCCGAGGAAATCGAAGCACGTCTCAACAATCTGCCATTCGTTCTGGAAAGTCTGATCATCGAGCGTAATAAGAAGCTGGTCGCTTTGGTTTATGCAGATTATGAAGCGCTGGATTCCCTTGGTCTGAACCAAACGGAAAATATCAAAACCATTATGGATGAGAATCTGAAAAACCTGAATAACAGTGTGGCCAGTTACGAAAAAGTAAGCCAGATACAGCTATATCCTAACGAATTTGAGAAAACTCCCAAAAGGAGTATCAAGCGCTACTTATATAACAGTATTGCAGAAGATTAGTATGTTATTAAACATACAAAAAGTCGTCAAAAGAGGCTAACCTCCAAAAAAAACATAAAAAAAGTTGGGATTTGGAGAACAACCTATCAAAAAAGTACATACCTTTGCAACGTTTTAATAAAGCAATTGATTGTATTACGTTTTTTAAAAAGCAAAGAAAATGAAAAAATTAGTTTTGATGGCTGTAGCTATCGTAGCAGTATCTTTCGCATCTTGTGGTAACAAACAAGCTGACGCTGAAAAAGCAACAGCAGATTCTATCCGTATTGCTGACTCAATCGCAGCAGTAGAAGAAGCAGCTGCAGCAGCAGCTGAGGCAGCAGCCGCAGCAGCAGATACTGTAGCAGTAGATAGCGCAGCAGTTGTAGCTGAATAATTTCAGAACAACACACTGAGAGAATTGAAAGTCTGACGTGCGAAAGCACGAACAGACTTTTTTTATGCCCATTTGCACCACTCTAAAGATACTCAGTGATTCACCACATTTCTTATTTGATTATTTCAGAAAATCCTTATCTTTGCTAATCTCCATATTATACTAATATTATGAAAAAGAAACTGATAGAAAAAATTAAGCGATCAGCTATCAAAGGAAGATTAGGTGATTTCATCTGCAATTTCATCGCAGTCGTACTGGGTATTGCAATCACTTTCGTGGGAAGTGATATGATTCAGGAGCACAATAAGAAAAAAGAGGTGGCACAGGCCCTGCAGTTGGTCAAAAGTGAATTACTTATCAACCGGGAAACAATAGAAGAGATGATGAAAATGGAAATATTCAACAAAGAAGGTGCATGCTACCTGCTTCAATACAAAGACAAAATGAATGAAGCATCCTCCGACTCTCTGAATTACTACGGCTATTTCCCATTCCAATCAAAAGATTTTCTTCCGGTCACCGATGCTATGGAAATGCTCAGAGCTTCTTCTGTCATGCAAAATATTAAAAACAAAGAGCTTGCTGTCGAAATCATCCAGGCCTATGCCGTAATAAAAAATGCACATCTTTTTTATGAAGGATTCTCCAAAGCAAAAGAGACAGCGGTAGAGAAATGCGTCAGTCAGCAAGAATTTAGAAAAATTTCTAATGAGAATAAGTCACTAAGAGAAATCTTGGAATTCACCATCCACCTCCCAGAAGGGTTTGCTGCCATGCGGCAAATCTCTTTTGTACATGATGACCCGCATCTCACATACAGCCACTACATGGAACTAATTGATAAAACAATTACTTTTATTGATAAAGAATACAATTAGAACTAACCAGTAATAAATAAAAAAGCCCGGCCTCCTTTCGGAAACCAGGCTTCTTTTATATAGGAAGTTTTTAAATTATGCTTCTTCAGCAACAACTTCGAAAGGAATCTCTACAGAAACTTCCTTGTGCAGCTTAACGATAGCTTTGTACTGGCCAACTTCTTTCACAGCGTCTTTTACAACGATGATCTTACGGTCAATTTCATGACCTAACTTAGCCAATTCTTCTGCAATCTGGATGTTACCAACAGAACCGAAGATAGTACCGGTTGAGCTAACTTTAG